>BNJU01004195.1_pt1 | contig 133427 bp, 165 predicted proteins | sample 8539281 | NCBI WGS metagenome assembly BNJU01 (sample SAMD00202456, study PRJDB9452) | human saliva metagenome | isolation source: human saliva | place: Japan
GTTGGCGGAATTAAAAATGCAGGATTGTGCGAGACATACGAAGAGAATCGCTGCCAAAAATGGACGGTGGGAAACTCAATTCTTCGCTAGATTCCAAGCCGATAGCCGATATGCAGGGTTGCCAGAGGGAAGCGTTGCAAGATGGGGCAGATAAATTTCTCATGGCACCGGATTTCGGCTTCTGTGCATCTCAAAATATATGTACTTTGGCTATAAACTCAATGCACTCTGTGGGTTGAGGTGGGGTGATACACTCCTATGACTTGTCAAAGGCCAGCGTGCATGACCTCAATATATGAAAGATGTCAGCTGGTCTATCATGACTATATACATCTATGGCGACAAAGGGATATATAGGGCTGATGTTCATCGATCTTTTTCAAACGGCTCCATTAGATTGGAATGTCCATATAGACTGAACCAAAAAGAATTGAAACCAAAAATTAATCCACTTTGCAAAAGCCAGAGTTGAAAACTACTCTTCTCACAACTCACAGATCAATTTTTGGTTATCCAGGGATGTGAAAAATAACAAATGGTCTGTTGCTTGAATAATCAGGAAAATTAGTCGCTGACCTATATTACATGTCAACTTTGTATTATCACAAACCCATCGGAAGAATTAAATACGCTTTCATTAATTCCGCCAACAGGTAGCTAATAGTAACATAAAAGAAAAGGTCATGAACAAAAGAATTCGAAAAGGCCTATGTCAGGCCTCTGGCAGAAGTGATCAAGGTGGGTGCCGACAGCGCAGATCATGGCAGCCAGCCCAATATGCAACTGCAGGTGTCCTAGAAGATCCAAAGAGGACGACGATGACACCGAAATCAGCGGTGCCAAGCGGTTCAACATGTGGGAGGATGGGACGACTGGCACCGCATGCACGCTCCCTATGGTCGGATGGTAAAAGTCCGAGACTTTTCCCCTTTCGTGCATAAGACTATGCAAACAAAAAGAAGACAATGAAAACAACGAAACTTTTATTATTGTCGGGCATATTTGCCTCGTGGGCATGCTCGCCTCCTGTGCCGACGACGACCTCGCCAATGGCGGCGGTAAGAACGACGGAGATAAAGGCACAGCTGTAACGCTTCAACGTGAGCAGCGCGCGGGACGACGCTCAAAACGCCATGGTAACACCGTTGCCCGGCAGCACCCGCGCCTTCGCCGGTCCCGTGCCCGTGTGAGGCTTCGCCAATGGACTCTGCCATGCGGGCCTCACGCCGAGATCTCACCTCGCAGAAACTCGCCGTGTCGGGGGCCGAAACAATGCCTGCCTCATCGAGACCACCACGGCAGGTGTGAATCCTCCCCTGCGCAGGTGACCGACGCGCCCCAAACCCGCCAACATCACGAAGATTGATGAACTGGGACATTTCTCCACCATCAGCTTCGCGGCATCTTCCAGCAGCATCAATACGCCGTGGTTCTACAACGCGGACACCAGCTGACGGCACCCTCAGCTACCCCATACGGTGGTCGTGGGAACAGCCTCGGCAAGTTCTTCGCCGTGTCGCCTCAGGAGGCTCCTACGCCAAGCTCCGCTCTCGCCGGATGGAACCGCGGTACCCATGCACGTTGACTCGAGGTGGAGCCTAAAGTGACTGACCAGCGAGACCTCATGACCGCCTGCTCGGGTGAGGTGCATTATGCCGTGCGTTTTGTCGCCCCCGAAACCAACCTCCGTTTCCGCCACGCCCTCACCGCCGTGCGCTTCACAGTAGGGCAGAACCTCTCGTGGGCAAGACCATCGCCAAGGTGGAGTTGTCAATGCCATGAGCAAAGGGACACTACACGCTGCCAACCGATGCCACCGGCGCGGGTGCGGCATGGTCGACTATACGCACCCCCGCCACCTTCACCCTTGGCGGCGACGGTTCGGTGAACGTGAGCACCGCCGAGGCTGTGAACAACATCATCGTGGGCAAGCCCGGCGACAACTTCACTTTCTACATGATCCCGCAGGTACTCACTGGCAATATGTACAGGTAAGTTACCCTCAACGACAGCAGAGTGCTCACCCACCCTCTCCGGCACATGGAGCCCGGCACCACAAGACCTACGCCTGACAGAGGACCAGTCAGAGTGGAACTATGTGTTTGACTGTGGTGCGGTCTAACAACAATAAAGCTCAAATACGACCAAACCGATGCCGGCACTACACCGTGCAGAGCTACCGCAATGACAACAGTGTAAGCCCTCTCGTGCAGCAGCCCGTGAAATGGAAGGTGGTGAGCTATCAGGAGAGCAAGGACGGCGGCGTGACATGGGAAACCGAAACCACCGTCAAGCCCGCTTGGCTTTCGCTAAGCAAGACCGAGGGCGACGGCAGCATTCTCGCCGCCGGAGAAACAGGCTCTGCCACCGTCACCAAAGACATCACCGACCGCTTAGCCATGTACAACAAGGTGCTGCACGATGCCGCACAGAAAGGCGAGTGCCGGCAGCCTACGACCTGTCCAAGCACGACTTCAAGGGCAATGACACACAACGTAACACAGCCAACTGCTACCTCATCTCCGCTCCGGGCTGGTACAAGATACCGCTCGTATATGGCAACGCCATCAAGAACGGGGCAACCAACAGCAGCTCCTATCAGACCTCGAACACAAGTACTTATATTCTGAAAAACTTCAAGGACCATGCCGGAGCAGACATCACCTCTCCCTACATCAACGTGCAGAACTCCGGCAATCCTGCCACGCAGGCCAGCATCGTGTGGACCGACCAGAGCGGCATCGTGGAGGCGTCCAGCCTTTCGGTAACAGGCAGCGGTCAGAACTCTTATCTCAACTTCCACGTTCCCGCCGACAAGATCAAAAACGTAACGCGTCATCGCCGTGAAGAACGCTGCCGGCACTATCATGTGGTCTTGGCATCTGTGGTTCGACCACAAGGATGTACTCGAGACCGTGAAATACACCAACTAGCAAAATAAGGACTACAACTTCAGCAAGCAGACGCTCGGTTTCGCCTACCTCAAATGGGACGGCTCTATCTACGATAAAAACCGTATCGTCAAGGTCAGAGTTTGAGCAGGCGGTTGGTCAGAAAACACAGCAAAGCAGCATACTACTGTACTATTGAGCAGGGGCCCAGCAGCGTCAAGGAGATTTCCTCCACTCTCTACCAGTTCGGTCGCAAGGATGCGCTCCCTGGAACAGATGATGTTCTTGAAGGCACTTTCAACAAGAACGGCGGCAATAATATGTCCGTCACGAACGGTATCCAGCATCCCGGGACTTTCTACACTGATGGCTCAACTTGGTATAGCGGTTACAGTCAGTACAACCTCTGGTCGATGGACAACACCACAACCGGTTTCAATGACATGCCGTGGTCAAGACCGTCTATGATCCCTGCCCTGCAGGTTTCAAGATGCCTGCCTCAACGCTTTCACCGGCTTCCACTACTATGGGTAACAACAACAATACACCATCCGAATGGAACGTCAGCGGTGCTTGGGACATGGGTTGGAACTTCAACAACAAAATCACTTCTCCCGATGCCACCGTATATTTCCCCGCTTCTGGGTTATCGCGACTACTACGCCGGCGGTTCGCTGGACATCGTAGGGCCTCGGCGGCTACTATTGGTCGGCTGTCCGGGCGACGCAGACACCGGTTGCAACCTGTACGCTCGGCTCGGGCGGCGTGTACCCTGCGGACGGCAGCATGCGGTCGTACGGTTCTCCGTCCGTCCCGTCTCAGAATAATTCGATTCATTTGATTGATTGCCTGTGGCCTCAAAGCCAGGGCAAACATCATCGGCAAGCCGGTCAGCAGTATTTTTCTTTCGGGGCTGCCCCTCTCCGACCGCGCCCTCCAGCCAGAGTTCAATGAAAAAGTAATCAGCAAACCCGTTGGCGAAATTAATTTAGTGCGTATTTAATTCTTCCGATGGGTTTGTTATTAATAAAGTTGACATATTGTGATATGGTCAGCGCACTAATTTTTCCCGATTATTCGGGCAAACAGACCATTTGTTATTTTCGCATAATTCCTGATATCAAAAATTGATCTAGTGAGTTTGTGAGAGAGTTTTCAATCCTTTTCTGGCTTTGGCAAAAGGGTTAATTTTTGGTTCCAATTCTTTTGGTCCAGCCTATATGGACATTTCAATCTAATGTGAGCCGTTTGGAAAGATCGAGTTGAACATCAGCCTATATATCCCTTGTCGCCTAGATGTTACAGTCATGATAGACCAGCTTGACATCTTTCATATAATTGAGGGTCATGCACGCTGGCCTTTGACAAGTCATAGAGTGTATCACCCACCTAACCCCACAGGTGCATTGAGTTTATAGCCAAAGTAATACATATTTTGAGATGCACAGAAGCCGAAATCCGGTGCTTGTGAGAAATCTCCCATTCGCCCCATCTTGCAACGCTTCCCTCTGGCAACCCTGCATACGGCTATCGGCTTGGAATCTACGAAGAATTGAGTTTCCCCACCGTCCATTTTGGCAGCGATTCTCTTTCGTATGTCTTCGCATAATCCTGCATTTTAATTCCGCCAACGGGTTAGTCTTGTATCTTGATACGTTTTCCTTGGGAATGAGGCCTTCTATTCCTTGTTCTGGCGTTTGCGCTCCAGATGGTCAAGTGTGATTTTACGCATACGGATGTTCTTCGGAGTTACCTCGACGTATTCGTCGCCCTTGATATACTCCAGACATTCCTCCAGACTCATTTCCGTCTTGGGGATGACACGTGCTTTCTCGTCGGACCCCGAGGCGCGGACGTTGGTCAGCTGCTTTGCCTTGGTAACATTGATGACGAGGTCGTTGTCGTGGACGTGTTCGCCGACAACCTGTCCGCCTCAGACTTCTTCTCCCGCATCTATGAAGAACTTTTCCCCGGTCCTGCAGCCGTCGATAGCGTAGGCGTAGGCTGTACCGCTTTCAGCGTGCAATCATCGAGCCGTTGGTGCGACGGACAATCTCGCCCTTGAACGGCTGGTAGTTCTTGAAACGGTGTGCCATGATCGCCTCGCCCTGACTGGCTGTCAGCACGTTGGTACGCAGGCCGATCGATGCCGCGTGACGGAATCTCGAGGTGATGTTCAGCGGTCGCCTTCGGCATCCATGCTCGAGCAGGGTCACCCTTCCGGCGTGTTACCATGTCGATCATCTTGCTTGAGAAGTCTGTCGGCACATTGATGGTCAGCTCCTCGATAGGCTCGCATTTCTTACCGTCGATTTCTTTGTAGATGACCTGCGGTTGTCCCACCTGCAGCTCGTAGCCCTCACGGCGCATTGTCTCGACGAGAACGGAAAGGTGGAGCACACCGCGTCCGCTGACAATCCACTTGTCCATGGAACCTTCCACCGGGCGGACACGCAGGGCAAGGTTTTTCTCCAGTTCCTTGTTCAGGCGTTCGCTGATGTGGCGGGAAGTACAGAACTTTCCCTCTTTGCCGAAGAGGGAGAGTCGTTGATGGTGAAGAGCATGCTCATCGTCGGCTCATCCACGGCGATGGGCGGCAGTGGCTCCGGATTGTCGAAGTCGGCAATGGTGTCGCCGATCTCGAATTTCTCCAGACCGATTACGGCACAGATGTCGCCGGAATCCACATGGTCCGTTTTTCTTGTGCCCCCATACCCTCGAAAGTATGGGTTCTTGATTTTTCGTGCGTTCCTGTGCCGTCGCGGTGACAGATGGTGATGTTCTGCCCGTCTTTCAGTGTGCCGCGGTGTCACTGGCCTACGGCGATGCGTCCTGTATAGCTTGAATAGTCCAGTGAGGGTGATCAGCATCTGCGGCGTTCCTCCAGCTGCTTCGGTGCAGGGATGGCCTCAAGGATAAGGTCGAGCAGGTATTCAATGTTGTCCGTCGGCTTCTTCCAGTCTGCCCCATCCAGCCGTTCTTGGCCGAACCGTAGACGACAGGGAAGTCCAGCTGTTCTTCCGTGGCATTGAGGTCGCACATGAGGTCGAATACCATCTCGCAGACTTCTTCCGGCCGACAGTTGGGCTTGTCAACCTTGTTGATGACAACCACTGGCTTCAATCCGAGCTGCAAAGCCTTCTGCTGCACAAGCGTGTCACGGCATCGGCCCTTCAAAAGCGTCTACCAGCGAGCAGGCAGCCGTCTGCCATGTTCAGCACACGTTCCACTTCACCGCCGAAGTCGGAGTGTCCCGATGTATCGAGAATATTGATTTTGACTCCTTTTCCAGTTGATACTTACGTTCTTGCTCAGAATTGTTATCCCTCGTTCGCGCTCCAAGTCATTGGAGTCGAGAACTTCACCGCTGTTGTCCTGTCCGTCACGGAAAAGTTTGCCAGCGAGCATCATCTTGTCAACCAGGGTTGTCTTTCCGTGGTCGACATGCGCAATAACTGCGATGTTACGAATGTCTTGCATTTATCTACCTTTTAAAAACTTACGCTTAATTACGGTGCAAAATTACGAATAAAAATGAAATCGCTTGTCGTTCCAATAAAAAGTTGTAACTTTGCACAGCATTTTCGGAGAGTCCGATGCATTTGAGGTCGTAACCCGTTGTGATTAAGGCGGCTAACGACGGAAAGATGTAATAGTAAGTCACATTAATCAAAACAAAAGCATGTATTTAGACAAGACCAAGAAAGAGAGATTTTTCGCACAGTACGGCAAGGCACAGAACACGACAGACACGGGTTCTGCAGAGTCAGATTGCGCTTTTCACTTATCGTATCAAGCACTGACCGAGCACGTGAAGAAGCACCACAAAGACTATGTTACGACTCGTTCGCTGACGCAGCTCGTAGGCAAGCGCCGTGCTCTGCTCGACTATCTCTACGACCGTGACGTCAACCGTTACCGTGCCATTGTAAAAAGGCACTGGGTCTCGCAAGTAAGATCGCCGGCAGCAAAAATAAAGTGCAGGAAAAGATGAAGCGTTTTTGTAGCTTCTTTCTTACCTTTTTCATTTAGATCTATACAGCATTTTGCATTCGGGGCATATTGTCATGTTCTTCAAACGTCTTTTTCCTGTCACTTCTATCACTCTTCGCAATCATATAAGCTGATGATTTACAGAATGTTTACGAAGAATGTTAAAAATGACAGCAAAAATAAAAATGAACTTATATTGTGAAAAGTGTAAAGGTTTTCCCTTATAGTGGATAGACTTTATCATCCGAGTTCTGGATGGACCTCTTTATCTTTTTATTGCTTTCTTTCCATCAATGATATAAATTCTTTTGGCAGATCTTTCCATGACTGTTGAAGACGAGATACCTTGTAGGGAGAAGATGGCATTTGAGGTTTTATTATCACTTTTTGAGAAGTCGATTCTGCAGGTCTCAACTCGTCGATAGTATAAAAATACATGACGCATTGCAAGCGTATTCCACACATCCTGACGTTTTCCCTTTTCGTTCGACATCTATGTGTACTTCGTAAGGGTGTGATTGGCTTCTAACTTAGATGTAGGGAAGGTGATACGTGTCTGGGTTGCATTATTTGCAGCATCACAAGGTAGGTATACGTTGTTGACAGCACCTAAATCAATCCATCTGCTGTTTGTCAGATCAGGCAGGCGATAGTAGATGGGTCCGCGATAACCATTTCTGATTTGATATCCACTGACTCTTGAATGGACTTGCAGTCCTATCTCTTTTGTTTTGTTGAGTTCAAAGGTTGTATAGTTTGCGTCCTTGCCATCCGCTAAAGTCAACATAATTAAATTCAATTGTACCTTCATCATTATGTGGCAGCACTTCTATCTCGAAAGGTTGCTTCATTGTAACAGGTATCAGCACGTCCGAGCCATTACAGAGTGGCTCTTATGGAAAAAGGTTACCTTGTGGTTCCTACTCCCAAAGCACCGACTCTTCCCAGATTATAGTATTGTGGAAGCATATTGATTGCAAAAGAAGTGTTTCCCAGTCGTTGTGCCTACAACATTTAGAGTGAGTAAAGCCATTGAATTCCTCGTTTGTTACAGTATTTTTAAGTGTCATTACCAAGTCGCCGCGCACTTCTTCTCGTCCGGGGTTGTACATGGTGAAACTGAAAGCAGCGTAATTTCCAGAGTCAAAAATAGAACGGAGCAAGTAGGCTTGGTGCTTTCTCCATCACAACGATGTCTTTGGATTATCTGTTTCGATATTCACTTCATTGTCTGTCAGCTGTACTTGCATCTCATTGGTATGGTTGACACGTGTCCATTCCCCATGCTCTTCGGTCTGTATCGAGTACCTCTGAGTAAACAGGGTACTAAACGATAGTTTCCATTAGGAACTCCGTCGAAGTTAAAAGTTGTTTACATCGAATGACATGGAAGTGAAGATGGATGCCCAAACATGGTCTGTACCTGTTGTTTGATAGACTTTACCAGCTTGTCATTACTATCATACAGTGCAAAGCTCAACCTTTCCTGTAAATACTCCCAGTTCGCCCTTAACAGAACTATATGTTCCTAATTTTTAATCTCGGCAATAAAGGAATCAGTTCTTGTCCCTTTTGTTTTGTCAATTGAAAAAGTCGTATTGTCCTGAGCGTCTAATCCCGTGGTATGCTCTGGTAAAGGAGTGGCTTTCCCGTTGTTTGGATGGACACACAAGACCTGCATTTCATCCAGAAAGAACCTGTTAACCCAGTATCCTTGAACATTCAGATAGACAGTGTTAATATCGAAATATCCATCGTATTCACCTGCCCCAACTCCCAGTTGATGTGAATATATCCTCGTTCATCATAGCCATCAAAAACAAAAGCGTGGTTGCCTCCTGCAACTAAAAGAGGATACCCTTCAGATATTTCTTTCACCACCTCGTTATGGAACTCGTTTGCGGCAGGAAGTCTTTATCAAGGAACTTCACTGTATAATTGAATGTGTGTCGAAGGGCATTGCAGGCGTATTGCAAAGTTAGAGTCGCTTCCTCTGTGATAGTATCTCATCCTGACAGCTTTGCCAATATCAGCATCAAGACACCGACTGCTTGCTGCTGAACGGTCTGAGCGCATCTCCGCAACAGTATTCTTCATGTCATTCACCAATAAGTTGTACTTTTTCCTTGCTTCATCTCCCGTAGTTGCTACATAGTCGGTTGGGCGATTCTGAGGGCCACTTCATGATAGAACATTAACTGTGCGGTAGCTGTTGCAACGCATCCGGTAGGTGTTGTCCGGCTGCTGATAACCGGTGTGTATTTATTGAAAGGGTAGTATTGACTCCACTTTGCAAGTGAGTAATGGCTCTACTCTCCGCTTGATCAGGCCCTGTTTCTGAGGTACTTGTAGAACATTGGTTCGCACAGCTTTTCACTATGCGTTCATAGTCTTTTTAAGAATTGGGTGACGTAAGTTGACTGACTGTTGACATCGTTCGACTTACAATTTCCGTAACAACTTCATTCAGCCTGTTTTCGCCTGATATGATGACGAATTTCTTATCGTTAGAATTTTGTAAACAGATAATATGCAGGCTGTTCATGCGTTTTCTGATGAGCGTGTCTGGGTGTGTTGTCTGTGAGTTTCGGATTGTTGATATATTTGGATGCGATCTTTAAGGCCTGTTCTTCCGTAATCAGGTTAGCGTTAGCGAAAAGGATGTTTGCAAACAAAGTCAGTGCTAAAAATATCTTCTTCATTTGTTTATTCTAGTTAGCCAAATCTATTGGTTTGTTATATTAAAAATCAGTTTGTAGGAATTTGGAAGAGGTTGAAAAGGGATAGGCTCAAGTCTGCTTCTCTTTGTGTAGATAAGTTATTCTTCCATATTTCTTTTAATAGGGGTCATTACAAATTCCACGTTCCTGCATGAGCGGGTGGGGAATGATAAGGTCTGGTTCATGGGTACTTAGCTTGTCATAAAGCAGGATGTCCACGTCAATGATACGGTCGGTGTATTGTGCATTGACTGTTTTTCTTCGTCCTGCCCATTTCAGTTCTATCTCCTGTGATGTCTCAAGCAGCTGCCGGGGGCAAGGGTGTTGAAACACATACGCAGGCATTGAGGAAGCGGTTGGGGCTCTCGAACTCCTAGGCTCTGTCTCATAAAAGAAAGATTGGCGCAGGACTGTGCCAATCTTGTTTTCGATTCGTTCTATCGCCTCGTGCATGATGGCCTTCCTGTCGCCAAGGTTTGTGCCGAGTGCCAAGTAAACTGGTGCATATCAATCGTTGAGAATCAACAGGGAGTCGCTGAAAACAACCGAACATATAGCCGTTTTTACCGCTTTGTCTATGCCTCCATCACGAGGTCGTAGCCGCCGAGGCAGCTGTCTCCATCAGTAATGTAGAATAAGGATGATAGAAGTTGACCGAGCATGGAGTCGGCAAAAGCCGAAGTTGTAGGGCAGGGAAGATGAATTCATTTGTCCAGCCATCGTATTCTTTCAGCATGCCATCTGTTCCCACTGCCGTCTCCGTCGCCTTTTTACAACGCTCGCACTCAACGGCACAGAGATGATGTCCTGCCTGCTTGGCACTGTTTTGCAATGCGGCAGGCATCGGCGATTGATGTGCATCTCTTCGAGTCCATTTTGTGCTTTGTCAGGGTCTTCACCTCGATGTCATGGAAAGTCCCCAGACCGCAATGCAGGGTGATAAAGGCTTTTTAATGCCGCGGATGTCCATCATCTTCATCATGTGTTCAGAGAAATGGATGTTGGTACCGGTGCGGAAAACAGCCCCTCGTTCTTTGCAAAAACCGACTGGAAATTCTCCATATCGTCAGCTGTGGCATGGGCAAACTCTTCCCTTTCTCTTTCGGGCGGTTGTCTATGATGTAACGCGGCAACGGAGCTTCTCCCAGTGCATACAGCTCACGCTTGAACTCATCGTGCGGACAGTCGTAGAGGAAACGGAGCGTGCGGCCACGGGAGGTTGTGTTGTCGATGACTTCTGCCACCATCGTGCCGGACTCGTCGAAGAAGAGCTTGTTGCCGATACGGGATTTTACGTGCCGGCTCGACCAGTACGTCCCAGAGCCGCATCTCTTGGTTCAGCTCGCGGAGCAGGAACACCTCTATCTTCGCATCTGTTTTCTCCTTCGTTCCGTACAGGCGGGCAGGAAATACCTTCGTGTCATTGAAGATGAAGGCATCCCCCTCATCGAAGTAGCTGAGCACATCCTTGAAACGGATGAAATCCGTTTCCTTTGGTTCACCCTTGACTTCCCCCTTGAACATATCAATCTTGCCGGATGTGCGGTGGAGTACCATCAGGCGACCTTCGTCCCGGCGCGTGACCGTAAAGGTCTGTGTACTGCCATCGCTGCGTGTGAGTACACGGTCGGATGAATGTGGGTACAAGGCTACCTGCTCTTTGGGCAGGTTGAATTTAAACTGTGAAAGCTTCATATTGCTATTTGGGAAGTTTATTGTTTTTCTATTTTCTGCTGCTGGAGCCAGTTGTCGAACTGGTCATAACTGATGCAATTTTCTACCCGCACGTTTCCGACACGTGTGCGGCGCAATGCCGTGAGATAGGCTCCGCTGTTCACGGCACGCCCGAAATCACGTGCCAATGCCCGGATATAGGTTCCTTTACCGCAGACTATACGGAGTCTGATCCGCATTTTTGCTGTGTCAAAGTCCAGCACTTCTATCTCGTCAATATGGATATGTTTGGGCTTCAGCGTCACCTCTTCTCCGTTCCTGCGGTAGTTGAAGGCGCGTTTCCCGTCTACTTTCACCGCACTGTACGTTGGAGGTATCTGTTCTATGTCGCCTACAAATCGTGGTAGGGTCTCGTCAATCAGTTCACGTGTGATGTGTTCCGTCGGGAAAGTCCCGTTCACTTCATGCTCCATGTCATAGCTTGGAGTAGTCGCACCTAACTGGAATGTCGCCGTATATTCCTTCGTGTGTGCTTGCAGGGTTTCTATCTGCTTGGTCATCTTTCCTGTAGCCAGGATGAGGACACCTGTAGCCAGGGGATCAAGTGTTCCGGCATGGCCGATTTTCACCTTTCCGTCGTTTGCCTGTGTGCAAAGGTAGCGTATGTGTGCCAAAGCCTTGAAACTTGTGATTCCATAGGGTTTGTCGATGGGAATAACTACTCCTTCCTTGAAGTTCATCAGAATATATTGTAGGTGAAAATTCAGTCAACCATGTTCAGTGACATACCGGAGAGCAGCATCACAAGGATGGCGACTCCCACGATGATACGATACCAGCCGAACCACCTGAAGCCATACTTCGCCAGGAAGTTCACAAACCACTTCATGGCCAGCAGCGCAACGACAAACGAAACAATACAGCCTACAGCCAGCATTGTCAGGTTATGTGCCGTAGCCCAGGAACCGTCTTCTTTCAGCAGGTCGAGCAGGTCGAGCAAGGTCGCACCCGCCATAGTCGGTACGGCCAGGAAGAATGAGAACTCTGCTGCCCGCCTCCGTGTCAGCCCGTTTGCCATGCCTCCTACGATGGTTGCCATTGAGCGGCTTGTTCCAGGAATGACCGACAGGCACTGGAACAGACCGATGTTGAAGGCTCTTTTCTCGTTTACTCTGTTCTCCTCCTTGCCCTTGTTGAAAATCCTGTCACAGAAAAGCATGAACACACCGCCCACGACAAGCATTACCGCTACGACCCATACAGAGTCGAGCAGCCAGTCGAGCAGTCCGCTCTTCTTTGCAGCCATACCGATGACAACAGCCGGCAGCACGCCCACAAAGAGCAGCCAGTAGAACCGGACAGGATGTATCATCCTGAGAAAAGGCGACTTGCAGTCGGCCGGTACAGGTGTATGGTCAATGTGGAAGAACCGTCTCCAGTACAGGCATACTACGGAGAGGATGGCACCGAACTGGATGATGAATGTGAAGGCATGGACGAAAGCATCGCCCTGCTGCACACCCATAAGATTCTGTGTGATGATCATGTGTCCTGTCGAGGACACAGGAAGGAATTCTGTCAGTCCTTCGACGATGGAGATGATGATGGTCTGTAGAAGAGTCATTATACCTCCACGTCTTTAGGCGCTTTCGGCTGATAGAGTATTGCACCGATGATGGAGACGAACCCGATGAAGGTCACGACCGGCGCAACCTTGATGTGCCGTGTACTGAATATGCTCGGGTCGAAAACAGTCTCGTTAGAGGAACCGCCGCTCATGAGGATGAATCTGATGACGACAATAGCGATACCGACTGCCAACAGGATGAAGTTGGCCTTTCCGAAAGCTAAATTTCTTTTGTTCATATTTTCTTAGGCGATGATAGGTAATGATAGGAGGAAGGGGAAGGGGGATAAGTGATGATAGGCGATGATGGCCAGCCTTTTCTTCTTTTACCTTTTTACTTTTGGTTCATATTTTATACAGGTCGCCGGCTTTCATGCGAAGGAATCTGTTTACTGACAGCCATGAGCAGAAAACGGCTATAAGAACGCCGAAAGCCAGCATGACAGCTGCCGTTATGACCAGTGCCCCCCATGACAGCACCTTTGTTATGTCCGGCTCGTAATCATAGAGGAAACATATTCCGACACCCAGCACGACGATGGCCAGCAGGGCGGAGACCAGACCCTCCAGCACGGCACGGCGCAGGAACGGGGCACGGATGAAATTCCATGATGCTCCCACGAGTTTCATCGTATGGATGGAAAAGCGACGTGCATAGATGCTCAGGCGAATGGTATTGTTTATCAAAGAGAAAGAAACAATCGTAAGCAGAACGGCAATCACCAGCAGTACCAGACTGATTTTGCCAAGTGTGTGGTTTACGCTTTCTACCAGACTCTGCGGATAAGTGATGTCGCTTTACGCCACGATAGGTACGCAGCTCCTGGACAACATTCCTGATGGAATCGTTGTTGGCATAATTGGCTTTCAACTGTATTTCTATCTCCCCGGTGAATGGGTTCTCCCCGGCAAATTCGGCAGGGTTGGCTCCCAATTCGCGTGTCCCCTCTTTCAAAGCCTGTTCCTTGCTGACGAAATTGAGGCTGTTGATGTAATGCAACGAGCGCACGCGCTGACAGAGTGCGGCACTCTCTTCCGTACTCATATCTGGCTGGAGGATCATCGTGATGGTGAGGTTCTCCTTTACATAAGAACTGAGATTGCGACTGGTGAAGCCTGTCAGTACGACCATGCCAATCAGCATCAGAACCATTGCCGTACTGATACATAGTGTAACGACCTGCAGGCTGTGATGACTGCGGGCTTTGTTTCTTCTTTTTGCCATTTCCGAAAAGATGTAATACACCGAAATTGCTGCAAAGATACAGCAAAATAAAAGAACGGCAAAAGAATTTATAGTTTATTTAGACTTGCTTTTACTTTTCCTTTGCCATAGCTCAACGATGTAATTTATTTGTTTTATCTTTGCACGCATATCCCTCGCCTTTCACATCTTAAATGAAAATGAAATGAGTACGATCATCTACCCTTCCCCCATTTTCGGTCCCGTCCATAGCCGTCGCCTGGGCATTTCATTGGGTATCAACCTGATGCCGGCAGACGGAAAGATATGCACCTTCGACTGCATTTACTGTGAATGCGGCTTCAACAATGACCATAAGACGAAGACCCCTCATCCCGCCCGTGAAGTCGTTGCCAAGGCGCTGGAAGCGAAGCTGAAGGAGATGCTGTGGGAGAACGTACACCCTGACGTGCTGACTTTCGCCGGCAATGGAGAGCCGACATCGCACCCTCATTTTGCTGAAATCATCGACGATACCATTCGCCTGCGCAACGAATACCGCCCTGCAGGCGAAGATTTCCGTCCTCAGCAATTCTACCTTCATCCATCGTCCGAAGATCACGAGGCACTTTCGAAAGTGGACAACAACATCCTGAAGCTCGACACCATCAGCCCCGGTTATATAAACAAGGTGGACCGTCCTGTCCAGCCGTCCTACGACGTGAACCGTATCATTGCCGGCATCAAGGCTTTCAATGGGCAGGCCATTATCCAGACAATGTTCCTGAAAGGTACAACTGAGGGTGGGGAAGATGTTGACAACACCTCTGAATCTTTCATCGCTCCATGGCTTGAAGCCGTCAAGGAGATAGCCCCTCGAGAGGTTATGATTTACACTATCGACCGCGAGACTCCCGACCGTCTTCTCCGCAAGGCAACACATGAGGAACTGGATGCTATCCGCGACCGTGTTGTTGCATTGGGGATACCCTGTACTGCATCGTATTGATCATGTCTGCTGCCTGGCATACAGCCTCCAACAGGCAGCTTTTCTTTATCTGTTATACGTCGATATAGATATACAATCCTGTCTCATCAGTACGGGTAACACTTGCCTGATGTATAGGCAAGCGTTGCCCGCGGACAATATTGGTCATACGGCCGTTTGGCTTGACATCACAAGTTTAGAAGCGGAAACTTAATTCCAGGTCAAACATTGAGTAATCGGGATGTCCCATTGGGATGTGCTGGGAACGATCGTGGACATAGGAATAAATACCACTCATTTCACGTTCTTGTTGAATTCGTAGTCAAGTCCCAGATCGTACTGTGTGCGTTGTTTCTGCGCCCCGTCCGATGGCTGGTACATGTCGTAGCGTGCTTTGGCATGGAACTTTCCGGGAATGATCGGTGCGATGACCAGGGCATAGACGCCCTGTGCCTTGTTGCCGTCAGCACTGAGATTGCAGTCACTGGCAGCAGCGTCATCCGTATGGCTCAGTGTCTTTGCGAAAGCATAACCTGTGGAATGGACGAACCTGAGCGGACCGTCCAGTCATTCGTTTTTGTATTCAGCCGAGAAAGCATAACGGCGCTGTTGCAGGCTGCGTACGCCGGTCCGGGGATTGCCGGCCTCATCTGTCCAGTTTCTTTCCCGCGTATGATCCCGTCCAGCCGAACCAGCCCAGCCGCATTCCTTCTACGGGCATTATCCATACGCCGCCGATAAGGTTCTTCTGCTGGTCACATCCTTACGTTGATGCCCTGTCCGTCGAACACTCCCACCTGATGAGTGAACGAGGTTTCTGCCTGCCTTGTTCTTCAGGAAGTCGCCCTGATCTGTATGCCGATGTCACGGCCGTTGGAGGGTGTGCCCCAGCCCCTGTCGGAGAAGCCGGCCAGTTTCAGTACGCTCTGTGCCACGCCTCATAAACCCCTGGTCAATAGGGATGAATCGGATTGCTCGAAGGTAAAGGGATTCTTGAACTGTCCCGCCTTCACACGGAGGAAGTCGTATTTCTGCCATTCGGCGAAGAGGTCTACCATGCGCGGTGACGTTCCCAACGTGGATGTGTTGCCGTTGAACTGCAGCTGTGCTTTCCAGTACCAGTCGTCAGGATGCGCCCGTCGAGCGAGATACGTCCCAGACGCAGATTGAAGGTGTTCAACTTATCGGTCTTTCCGTTGTGCAGTCCGTTGTACTGGTATTGCACGATACCAAAGCCGGACAGCCTGACATTATTGATCCACTTCGGTGTCTGCGTATAGCCGAAGGCTGAACATAGCACCATTGCTGTAAGAAGAATTGTTTTTCTCATGACTCTATATTTAGGTAATGATTATATGATTTCAGGTTGGGATTCTCAATGTCTATGGTGCAAAGATAGCGTTTTATCAAGTAAAAACAAAATATTACCTGTCTTTTTTATCCTGTGATGGCCTTTGTAATGCAGAGCGGAGGAAGAAGACAGCCAAATGTGTTCGGGGGTTAAACAGAGTGTCGGACAAATATCAGTCAGGATGATGTCAAAGTCAAGTCTTGTGCCTATTGTTTCCAATCGCTTGGGACTATGATCCCCGGGCTTGGGACACCCTGTTCCCGACCAGTCGGGAACAGGTGTCCCAGCCCGGGATTTTCATTCCGTGTCCTGTCCGACAGTTCATGATAGGTCAACTCCATGAAAAATCCCACCATGGTCAGCCTGCTGTGCTGCCCCATGGTGGGAATCCGTCATGGATGTATTTCTCATTACCGTCTTGTCATGACGGTCGGGGAAATCTATTTGTTCACTTGCCCAGCTGTCTCTTCAACAGCTCCGGGATTTCACTTGTCTCACGTGCTACCGGTACACCGACAGCCTCGAAGGCAGCGATCTTCTCACTTGCAGAACCCGAACCGCTTGAGATGATGGCTCCGGCATGGCCCATCTGCTTGCCTGGAGGAGCCTGCTGGCCGGAGATGAACACTCCACAGGCTTTGTTACATGCTCCTTGATGAATCTGGCTGCACGTTCCTCTGCATCGCCGCCGATTTCTCCGATGAGTGCAATGCTGTCTGTCTCGGGGTCGTCCTGGAACATACGGAGCAGGTCTTCAAAAGCCCCACGACCGGGTCGCCGCCTACACCGACTGCCGTAGACTGTCCCAGACCAGCCTGTGTGAGGTTGTAGACGACTTCGTAGGTAAGTGTACCGCTGCGGCTGATCACGCCTGTATGTCCTTTTTTGAAGATATTGGTAGGCATGATTCCTGCCATGCTCTCCTCCGGAGAAATCAATCCCGGGCAGTTCGGACCGATGACCTTCACCCCTTTTATCCTTGCATAACGCGTGCAGCAACGGCATCAAGGGTAGGAACACCCTCGGTGATGCAGATGACGAGTTCTATGCCGCCGTCAATCGCTTCGAGCATGGCATCCTTCGCGAAAGGTGCAGGGACGAAGATGATGGATGTGTTGGCACCGGTTGCTGCCACAGCGTCCTTTACGGTGTTGAATACAGGATGCCGCTGACCTCCTGCCCGGCTTTTCCAGGAGAGGTGCCGCCCACCACGTTAGTACCATATTCTTTCATCTTTGATGCGTGGAAACTGCCGTCGCGACCTGTAATACCCTGTACGATTAATTTGGTATCTTTGTTGATCAGAATACTCATAGCTTTTGTGTTTTTAAAGTTTTTTGCTCAGTTCTACTGCCTTGTGTCCTGCATCGGCTATGCTGGTGCCGACGGTAAAGTGAGTACCTTCGAGGATGGCTCTGCCTTCGGCTTCGTTGGTCCCCGTCAGGCGGATGACGATAGGAATGTCTGTCTTGATTACCTGAAGGCCTCGAGGAGCCCGTTGGCAACGTCGTCTGCAGCGTGTGATACCACCGAAGATATTGATCAGCACCACCTTTACGTGCCCGTCGCTCAGGAGGAGTCTCGTGGCCTCGACAATCTTCTCGGGGTTGGAACTGCCGCCGATGTCAAGGAAGTTGGCCGGTTCGCCGCCATATGGCAGTGATCGTCCATGGTCGCCATGGCAAGTCCGGCACCGTTCACCATACATCCGATGCTTCCGCCCAGTTCGTAGCTGAATCCCTTTGTCCTGGCTTCACGCCCTCTGCGCTCCCTCAGCGGTTGGTTCGAAGAGCTCGGCAACGTCCGGGTGGCGGAAGAGGGCATTGTCGTCGAAGGTCATTTTGGCATCGATGGCTTTCAACGTGCCGTCCTTCAGCATGACCCTAGCGGGTTGATTTCGGCCAGAGGCATCTTTCTCGGTGAATAGTCTATAGATGTTCTTGAAGATAGGTACAGCCTGCTTCACCCTGTGCCATGTTGTCGAAGAGCTTGAAAGCCGCCTCACGTGCAAGGTAATCGCTCATGCCGACAACGGGGTCGATGACGATTTTCTCTATTTTCTCCGGTGTTTCTTGGCAACTTGTTCAATGTCCATGCCTCCCGCCCGCCCAGCATCAGCATCGGACACTTTGACTTGCGGTCGACGAGAATGCTCGTATAGTATTCCGATGCAATGTCAACAGCTTCGCTGACGAGAACTCTGTCAACGACAAAAACCCTTGATGTTCATGCCCAGATGGCTTTCGGCATGCTGCCGATTTTCAACTTCGTTGTTTCCAGAGCTTCACGCCGCCGGCTTTTCCCTCGTCCACCCGTGTGAACCTGTGCTTTCACCACGGCTTTCTCAACACCTAACTGCTTGTAGGTAGCCACAGCTTCTTCAGGAGTCTTGCAAACGATGTTGCGGTCCACCGAAGTCCATAACTTGCAAAAGAATTTCTTTGCCTGGTATTCATGTACCTTCATAAGATTTGGTTTTAAATTATAAAATGATAGTTGAGTTGTTTTAGGTTCTTGCTTGTTTGCGGCACGTCTCAATAGTCTCTGTGCCGCTCTCTCCCGCAGGACGGCCAGGGCGTTCTCAGTCAGTGCCTTCATCTCGTCCTGTCCCGGATAGACGTGGATGGGCGCAAGGTAATTGAGCCGACGCTTGAGCCGTTCGATGATATAGTCGCATTTTGCCATGCCGCCTGTCAGGAGGATGGCATCCACCTTCCCATGCAACACGGCCCCTCGGCGGCGATGTTCTTTGCGATGTCGCCTATCATGGCTGACACCACGACTTCGGCATGCTTGTCGCCGGCTTTTATCCAGTTCATTATCTCCTTGAGGTCGTTGGTGCCGAGATGGGCGATGAGGCCTGCCTGTCCACTACTTTCTTCAGCAGCTGGTCCTCGGTATACTTCCGCTGAAGCAGAGGTGAATCAGGTCGGCTGCCGGCAGAGTGCTGCCCGCTCCGGCGAGAATGGACCTTCGCCGTCTAAGGCGTTGTTGGCATCAATGGCCCGGCCGTGGTCGTGGGCGGCAATGGATATTCCTCCTCCGAGATGACAGATGATTAGGTTCAGTTTCTCGTAGGTTGTCCCCATGTCCTTGGCGAACCGTCTGCCGATGGCTTTCTGGTTCAGAGCGTGCCAGATGCACATCCGCGGCATCAGCGGAGAGCCGGAAACGCGTGCCTCGGCTCCATTTCGTCAACGACTCCCGGGTCGGCGATGAAGCTCCGGCAGCCCGGTATGTCCCGTGCAATCCATCGGCAATCATGCAGCCGAGGTCGCAGACGTGCTGGTGGATGGCTTGCTGCTGGTCGATGATCATCTTTTCCGTGATGGTGAAGACACCGCTGAGGGACAGGCTTTAGCCAGTCCGCCCCGTCCGATGACGGCATCGAAAGTCGAGTGGGCGTTGCGTTTCTTCAGTTCCTCGATGACGACCTGCTTACGGAAGTGGAACTGGTCGGATATGCGCTTGAATATGCGCAGCTCTTCCTGGGAGTGGGCAATGTCTGCCACAAATACCGGCTGGTCGTCGTTTGCAAGTGAAATCTTTGTGGATGTTGAACCGGGGTTGATTGCTAATATCTTGTATGCCATAACGTCTTGTTATACCTAATTTTAATATATGTATGGGCTTGTAGTGCTACAACGCTTGGTTACACCTTAATATATTATATGCTGCTTGTCTATGTTTATCTGTTACTTGGAAATCAGGCTTGCAAGGGCAAGGCTGTAGAACTTGGAGTCGATTGTGTCGCCTCGGCTGGGCAATACGACGGGTGCCTTTGTACCTTGGAGGACGGCGGCAGTCTCGGCATGGCAGAAGAGGGTGACGGCTTTATAGAACAGATTGCCGGCCTCGATGTCGGGAAATACCAGTGCATCAGCATCACCTCCAATGGGTGAGCAGATCTGTTTGACCTTCATGGCTTCAGCCGAACAGGATGTCTTCAGATCCAGTGGACCGTCGATGATGCAGGGACCGAAAGCTCCGGACTCTCCTTCTTTCCGGAGTGTGGAATAAGAAGCCGTATAGGGGAAATGGCGTTCATCTACTTTCTCGGAACAGTGGATAAGGGCAACCTTGGGACATTCAATCTGGAAGGCATGACAGAAATCAACGAGGTATCTTACCTGTTCCCGACGCTGCTGGTCGGTCGGTGCGGGGATGACGGCGGCATCTGTAAAGAAGAGCAGCTTGTGGTATTCTGGCAGCCGGGCAGCCGTGATATGTGTCAGCACCGTGTCTTTCGGCAGGATTCCGAGCTCTTTGTCCAGTATGGCACGCAGCAGTACATCCGTGTTCAGGAAGCCCTTCATGATGATGTCAGCCTGCTTCTCCCTTACCAGTCCGACAGCTTTCCGTGCTGCTTCTTCAGCTCCCTGGACGGTCACAGACCTGAAACCATGTGCTCCGGCATAGTTTTTCCGGGTTTCTTCAGAACAGACCAGTACCGGCTCGATGAATCCTTCTTGTGCTGCTCTGCTGACAGCCTCCTGTGTATGACCGTCTTCCGGCCATACCACAACGGTACGTCTGCATATCTTCTTCTGTTTGAGAAGGTTGATGAGCTGTCTAAAGTCTTTGATCGTCTTTCTTTGTTCTGGCATAGTTAATCGATTTTCAGTTATATTCCGATGATGTGACAAAGATACTACTTTGTTTTGAAATATAACCTTTCTTTTGAGAAAAACATAAGAAAATTCTTTTTTCAGCTCCGTTGATGTATATTTTGCGGACAAATTAGAGATTGATATGATACGTCTGTGCTTTATCCCTGCTTGCGTGCCTTGTCCCTACACTGGTGCCGGCCCAGCGGATGTCACGTGCCTACATTCCTCATGGTGCTATCTTCTACAACAGCCGCTGGCAAGGTGTCGCCAGTGCCGACAAGGCTTCGTATTACCGTGTCCTGGCGGTTGACGACAGCGGACGGAAGATGTTCTACGACTATTTCATCACCGGACAGCTGCAGGCCGAGAAGCATTACATTTCCCTCAGCAGGCAGAACGACCGCAACACGGTGCTGGACGGCGTGTGCCGGACTTTCCACAAGTCAGGGAAGGTGGAGTCTGTCATGCAGTACAGGAACGGCAAGGCAGACGGCCGTGCCTTGTCCTTCTTCCCGAGCGGCAATATCGGAATGAAGCTGAGTTATCGTAATGGAGTCCTTGACGGACCCTGTTATACTTACAATGAAAACGGTCATCTTGAATATACCACCCTATGGCGCAATGGTACCAAAGTCAGCGAGACGCGGGGTGGGAAGGACCATTATATAGACAAGACCACCAATGAAGATGCCTTCTGCGAGCGTTACCGCCATGATGAGGCATTGATCATGGCGCAGTCGAAGACCGTCTCGAAGAGGCAGGAAATCCATGTGTCGGAACTAAAGGGAAAGAAAGGCAATACGAGAAAGACCATGACCTGTAATGCAGATTGTGAAGATGTGCAGATGGTTTCAGGCAGACTGCCGGCTCATGCGGTTGTCATATCGGACCGTGAGAATACTCATGTCAGGTCTTCAAGGGCAATGACAAAGGAGGAAAGGCTGGCAGCGGACGTAAGGTATCCAGACGGTCCGGCAGGCGGTTCCGCCCTGGTGAAAGTGTCCGGAGTATCTGCTGTCTCAGGCATTCCCTCATACTTTTTTCCTTTTCCTGATTTGTACAGCCTGCTGAACGTCGATGGCGAACGTATGAGGAGTGTGGCCGAACTGGCGTCGTTGGGCAGGAGATTTCGGTTGGATGCTTCACAGACAATCGACGGCTATGGCACACAGAAGGAAATCATCTTCCATCACAATATGACTTATGATGTGCAGAACGGCAGAGACAGGGTGACAGGCAGCAATCCACGGCAGATCGGATTCTTCGGTTTCTTCCCGCAGGCGGCAGGCTCTCCATAGACCGCATCAATCTCTTCACGGGGTCGGAAGATGAGATGCTCTTCTTTGCCCGGCAGGCTGTCGAAGCCGGTTACAAGGTGCTTGGAGGGGGTGAGTATCGTGCGTCGGACGGCAATTTCATCCTCGAACACAGGAATGTACTGGCAGCTTATGGGGAGCGAGAGGTCATCGTCACTTTTCACCCATCAGCCCTGGTCTTTATGCCGGACTTTACCATATCCAGATGGATGGAGGTGATGTAAGAAATTGTGAATTTTCACCTACCAAGTTAATTCTCCGCAACTTAAATTAGGACGTTTAAGTTTTTGATTAAATTTGCAGCCTAAATTAAAACTATTAAAATGGTTCTGCGAATCTGCTTTCTGCATTCAAAGCAGGTTTGTACTTAATTCTTGAATGGGATATGAAGATAGTTGACAAGCTCTTTAACTGGTATCTTTCTATCAATGCTCTGCCTTATTGGGTCGTATTGGGCATAGACATTCTTATCTGTTATCTTTCCGGCATCTTTGTCTTCTGGCTCTATTATCACGGGGCGGTTGCCCTGGGGAACATTGTCCTGCTGAGCAAGACCATCTTCATGTACATGATATTCAATCTGATAGGTTTCAAGCTTTTCCGCACCTATTCGGGCATCATCCGTTATTCTTCTTTCGTCGATCTGCAGCGTGTGGCGCTGGCCATGCTGCTCTCGCTCGGCATTGCCGAGATAATGCACTATGTAGTCTATCACTGGGACCTGGAGTTTGTGCGGCTCGAAGGCCGGCAGATTGCAGCCATGTATCTTGTCGCAACCATCGGCATGATGGCGTTCCGCATCCTGACGAAGTCGGTCTACGATGTCCTGTTCAATACGGACAAGGGAAAGCGCACACTCATCTACGGTGTGAAGGACGGTGGCGTTGGTCTGGCGAAAGATCATCCGTAGCGAGCGGCCTTGCCGTTTCCTGCTGAAGGGTTTTATTGCACATGACCCGTCCATCAAAGGGCGTATCCTCATGGGAACGAAGATTTTTGTGGTGGATGATCACCTTGCGGACCGCATCCGGGAGTTGAACATCCAGGCAGTCCTGGTTTCTCCCTTGCAGAACGAGCGTTTCCGTAATGACCAGGCATTGCAGGACATCCTTCTGGGACTTGGCATCCGGATTTACATGACTTCGGGTGAGAAGGAGTGGAGCAAGGACGACGATTATACCGACGTGCAGCTCAAGGAAATCAGTATTGAGGACCTGCTTCCACGCGAACAGATCCATGTAGACATGGACGCTATCGGCCGTCTCCTGCGTGAAAGAAAATCATGATAACGGGTTCGGCAGGCAGCATCGGATCTGAAATGGTGCGACAGATTGCCATCTATCATCCAGCGGAACTGATCCTGATCGACCAGGCGGAGACTCCGCAGCACGACATCCGGCTGATGATGCACTTCGACTGGCCGGAAATAAAGGCCCACACTATCGTCGCCAGCATTGCCAATGAAGCCCGCATGGAAAAGATTTTCCAGACCTACCGCCCCTGATTATGTTTTCCATGCCGCCGCCTACAAGCACGTCCCGATGATGGAGAACAATCCTTCCGAGAGCATACAGAACAACATCTGGGGAACGAAGGTGATTGCCGACCTCAGTGTGAAGTACGGTGTCAGGAAGTTCGTGATGATTTCCACCGACAAGGCCGTCAACCCGACGAACGTGATGGGATGCTCGAAGCGTATCTGCGAAATCTACTGCCAGAGCCTGAACAAGAAAATCAACGAGCAGGCCGGGGGCAAACCTGTTACGCAGTTCGTCACCACCCGCTTCGGAAACGTGCTGGGCTCCAACGGATCCGTGATACTGCTGTTTGAGAAGCAGATCAAGGCAGGTGGTCCGGTAACGGTCACCGACCCCAACATCATCCGTTTCTTCATGCTGATTCCGGAGGCCTGCAAGCTGGTGCTTGAGGCGGGAACACACGGGAGCGGCGGAGATTTTTCGTCTTCGATATGGGTAAACCGGTCAAGATTGCCGACCTTGCCCGACGGATGATCAGACTTTCCGGGGCCAAGAATGTTGAGGGTGAAGTACACCGGTCTGCGTGCCGGTGAGAAACTGTATGAAGAGGTGCTGAGCACGACCGAGAACACCCTCCCCAGTTTCCACGACAAAATCCGCATAGCCAAGGTGCGTGAATACGACTATGAAACTGTGAGCAGGCAGATCGATGCGCTGGTCTTGCTGAGCAGGACTTATGACGACATGGCAATCGTCGGCAAGATGAAAGAAATCGTACCGGAATATGTGAGCAATAACAGTAAGTATTCCGTTCTTGACAGGAAAGATGTTTCTTGACGGGGGATGCTGTGGAAATGAATTGTCACAAATGGATGAGAAAGAAATAAAATTATCTGCAATTTTTTTTGACTTCCTGCGCTTCTGTCTGCAGGAAGATGCGGCCGAACCTGCCGGTCTGGCCGAGATGGATTGGGACGCCCTCTATGACTTCGGTTACAAGCAAGCCATTCTGGGTGTCTTTTTTCATGGAATCAAGCGGCTTTCCCAGTCCGAACACCGTCCCGGCAGGCAGCAGGTCCTTAAATGGTATGGCAGCTGTTCGGTTATCGGGCAGGCCAACCGTCAGGCCTACAAGGATGCCTCGGAACTTACGGCCTTGATGCTGAAGAAACATGGTGTGCATGGCTGCGTGTTGAAAGGGCAGACGAATGCCCTGATGTACCCCGACCCTTATATGCGGACTTCAGGTGACATCGATCTCTGGACAGATGCGAAGACCCTGGATGTCATCCGTATCTCCAGACAGCTGGACAGCCGCGGAGAAATAGGCTATCATCATATAGAAGTCGGTTGTTTCAAGACCCCTGTCGAAGTACATTTCTTCCCGTCCTTCATGGGCAATCTATGGCATGAATACCGGCTGCGCCGCTTTTTCAATCAATGCAAGGCCGCACAGTTTGAAAACCTGACGGAACTTCCTGACGGATTGGGGTATATGTACACCCTGACGGACGATTTCAACCGGGTTTTCAGATGTCTCACCTCATGCACCATTTTCTTCTTCGAGGGTATCGGCCTGCGGCAGATGATAGATTATTATTACCTGCTGCTTCGCGGCTTCAACGAAGAGGAACGCCGGAAGACGCTCCGCATCTTCCGTCAGACAGGGATGTACAAGTTTGCTGCGGCTGTAATGTATGTGATGAAGGAAACTCTGGGGCTTCCTGAACAGTATCTGCTGTTGAAGCCTGACGAAAGAATCGGCAGGATGCTGGTGTCAGAAATGTTGCAGGCCGGTAACTTCGGCTTTCATGACAAGCGTTATTCTTTTGCAGGGAAGTCCGTCTACTCGCAGTACTTTGTTGAAATTTACAGGAATCTGCACTTTGCGCTGGATTTCCCATCTGAAACCATCTGGGGACGTCCGCTCTCACGCTGGTGGCACATGATTTACAAGGCTTATCTGCGTCGTCGTCTGCACCGGCTTCAGAAATAGACCGTGGTTCATCCGCTTCTGCTCTTTTCTTCAGTCTGTGTTGACACACAACACTTTCTTCAGGTGTTGATGAGGGTGTTCCAAAAGTCCATGTGGCAGTCAAAGCAGGGATACGCTTTCTGTTCGTTTAGCCTGATGATGTTTCTGGTAATGTCGGTGGAGAGATGAACAGGTGACGTTGTTTGCTGGAAAAAGTTTGACTTCTCAATTTGGAAAAGGCAAGGAGGAGAATGCTCGTGCATTCTCCTCCTTGCTTTTCTTTCTTGTTCAGGGAAGATTCCCCGTTCTTGGAGACGTTTCTGTCTGCCAGTAGGTCTGTCGGTTTGTCGGCAGCCGGTATTTTCCTGATTGCCGGGAAGGATTGTTCCCCATCGGCTGGGACGGCTGTTCCCGGCGGCCGGGACTGTTGTTCCCAGCGGTTGGGAATACGGTTCCCGACCGGTTGGGAATACTGCCTCTTGTGCCAGAAACGGCGCAGAACCAATGTGCCTCAAAGATTCCACCAATGCTTCTTCTTCCGGGGCTGGTGGTCCTCAAAAAGACTGATGACCAGCTGCGGCTCTCCCAGGTCTCGTGGGCGGTAATCATCTGATAGATGGTACCCCAGTCCGGCAGTCCGCCGAAGTTGCGGTCGTCAATGAACATATCCGCCTTGAGCTTTCTGGAGAAATGGTTGTTCTTGTCTTTCTCCTCCTCTGGGTAGTCCTTGTTGACGGCCCAGAACTCAACCCCGCGGGCGTGACACCAGTCAACCGCCTCCTGGAGCAGGTCGCCTTCCCTTACACTCCACAGTATCAGGCGGTGTCCGTCCTTGATCAGCATCTTCAGGGTATCGGTGGCGAAAGAATTTCGTCACCGATTTTCGGATATTTATGTTCGACGATGGTCCCGTCGAAATCAATTGCAATTGTCATTTTTCCTGTTCTGGCTTTTACCTCTTTATAGAATGGTCGTCCTTGTTGCCATAGTGGCTGTTGCTGTAGTTTCCGTAATTGCCGTAGCTTCCGTAATTGCCGTTCTTCCCATATCCATAGCTGCCCAGGCCACGCCCGTAGCGTCCGTACTTGCCGTAGCGTCCGTAACCGTAATAGTAGCCATACTTCTTCTTGGACATATCGATTCCGTTCAACACCATTGCCATGTTCGGCAGCTTCTTCTCGTTGGCCAGTGCGTTGATCAGCTCGAGTTCGACTTTGGCGTATAGTCGGCACGGCACATATAGATGGAGGCGTCGGCCACACGGGCAATCTGAAGCGTGTCGGTTACCAGTCCGACTGGAGCCGTATCAATCATGATGTAATCGTACTTGTCCTTCAAGGCTTTGATGATTGCCTCAAGTGAGCTGCGTGCGATGAGTTCGGCGGGGTTGGGCGGAATAGGACCGGCCATAAGGAGATCCAGGTTCTTGTTGACGCCGGAAGGCAGAATCTGTTCCTGTACATCGGCGGCAGTGGGGGCATCCTTCACGAGCAGGTTGGTGATGCCGTGCCTGTGGTCGTTGATGCCGAACAGCTCTGCCAGACGCGGACGACGGATATCGAGACCTACCAGGATGACCTTCTTGCCCAGAAGACCGAAGCTGACGGAAAGATTGGCAGCCGTGAAGGTTTTTTCCCTTCGCCGGAGGTTGATGAGGTGAAAAGCACCACTTTCTGTCCTTCGTGCAGCATGAACTGCAGGTTGGTGCGCAGAGAACGGAAGATCTCCTCCATCTGGTTGTTCTGGTTCTCGTGTACAACGATGTCGAGCCTTGCCTTTTTGCCGTGTTGCTGGCAATGGCCACGTCGGCGATGATCGGCAGTTTCGTAAGCCGTGCCACATCCTCGTGGCCTTCGATCTTGTAGCGGAAGAGTTGCAGCAGGAATATTACCAGTGCCGGGATGGCCAGGCCGAGCAGCAGGGCGATGAGCATGATGATGGCTGATTTCGGACTGATTTTGCCGGACGAGCTGCGGATCGTCAATGAGCTTTCCCTTGTCGGCTGTCGCGGCCAGAGATGCTGTTCTCCTCACGCTTCTGAAGCAGCATGAGGTACAGACCCGACTTGACTTCCTGCTGGCGGCCGATCTGTGTCAGCATACGTTCCTGCTGCGGAGTTTCGGCAACCTGTTCGTTGAACTTGCTGACCTGGGCTGCCAGCGCGTCACGCTGGATCTGCAGGTTCTGGCGTGCAGTTGAGATGGCGCGGCGGATGTTTCCGTTCAGTTCGCGTATCTGGACGGTGAGCGGCTCTACTACCGGCGAGTTCTCGGACGCACTGCGTAGCGAGACGGTTGCGTTCGAGTACCAGTTCGTTGTATTTGTTGATCAGCGAAGTGGAGCTCTGGTCGTCCAGCCCGACGTTGGAAGGAATTACCTGCGAAAGGTTTCTCGACGAACTTTCAACCTCCTGTGCAATGGTGCTGAAAAGCTCGATCTGTGTCTGCATATCCGCCAGTTTCAGTTCGGATTCATTCTGGTTGGTGACGGCATTGCCGGCGTTCAGCTTCAGTTCCACCATGCCGTTCTGCTGTTTGTAGTTCTGCAGCTGGCCTTCGGTCTTGCCGAGTTCGGCGTTGATCTTTCTGCAGACGGCTGTTGATGAACTTTTTCAGTACGCAGGGCGACGATGTTCTTGTCCTCGTTGGCCTGCCGGTTGTAGACGATGGCAAGCTGCTTGAGATAGTCGAGCGAACGCTGGGGCACCTCGTCTGTCAGCTGCAGCTGTGCGATGGAGGTCGTCTTCGAGGTCTGTGCCACCTGAAGCTCGCCGACGTATTTGTTTGATGCCATCTTTGGCGATAAGACTTCGACTTTCAGGGTCTGGCCGTCATGTAAGCTGTGCCCGTTGTTGGAGCTGATGGTGATGATGCCGGCACGTGTGGCAATGGTTGCGGGAGAGGTGAACTTCCTGTTGAGGGAGAACGGTCCTTCGCTTTCGTTCTCGTCTGTAGGAACGGAGTAAGTTCCGCTGACAATGTAGGTTGTCCCGTTCCTCGTGATGGTCAGGTCGACAGGTTGGTTCAGCCTCTCGAGATGCGCACGGTCTATGTCGACGTTGAGCGGCTGGTCACGATGAAGAATGATATCCTCGATCCTGCCTTTCGTCGAGTAGTCCACATAGAGCTTCAGGGTCTCTGATGGCATCTTCCGCAATGGAATGTGAAGTGAGAATCTCCATCTCGTTGTCGATGCCGGCAGAATTTGGAGATGATGCCGAGGTTCGTCATGTTCTGCAAAGACTGTCCGCGCTACTGTTGCTGTCGTCATCGCCCTGATCAGCGGCTTGGCTGTAGACTGGTACTTCGGGGTGGCGTATCTGAGGTAGATGGCTCCTAAGCCGCCGCAGATGACCAGTGAAAGGATGAACCAGTACCAGTTGAGTATAATGGTTCGGTAGAGGACGGCAAAGTCGAAGGCGGATTGTCTTTCCTGCGTCTCCTGCTCCTGTCCTTTTTCAAAGTTTGTTTTTCTTCCATATTTATTTATTGTTCTTTATTTCGTGGTGTGAGTGTCCGTGTCACATGGGTTATGCGTTCTCTCCGGCAAGCTGGAGGAGATACTTCCCATAGTTGTTCTTTGCCATGGGGCGGGCTTCTTCTTTCAGCCTTTTCATTGATATCCAGCCTTTCTTGTAGGCAATCTCTTCCAGGCAGGCTACCTTCAGTCCCTGCCGTTTCTCTATGCACTCTATGAATGTGCTCGCCTCAGACAGACTGATCGTGGGTGCCGGTGTCGAGCCATGCGAAACCGCGTTGCAGCGTCTGCACCATCAGCTTGTCCTGGTGCAGATAGCACTGGTTGACGGTCGTAATTTCCAGTTCTCCCCGTGCCGAAGGCTTTATGTTCTTGGCCGTTTCGACGACGCTGTTGGGATAGAAGTAGAGTCCTACGACGGCGTAGTTGCTCTTGGGGCGTTCCGGCTTTTCCTCTATGCTGAGGCATTTTCCGTCTGCATCGAATTCTGCAACGCCATACCGTTCCGGGTCGTTGACGTAATAGCCGAAGACGGTTGCCTTGTTTTCCTTCTCTGCACGTTCTACACTGCTTTGCAGCAGGCTGCTGAGGCCCGCCCCGTAGAAGATGTTGTCGCCCAGGACCAGGCACACGGCATCCTTTCCGATGAACTGCTCGCCTATTATGAAAGCCTGTGCCAGTCCGTCAGGTGACGGCTGTTCTGCATATTCAAAGTGTACGCCAAAGCTGCTTCCGTCTCCTAAGAGCCGTTTGAATCCCGGCAGGTCGAAAGGGGTGGAGATAATCAATATCTCTCTTATCCCTGCCAGCATCAGCACGGAGACAGGGTAATAGATCATCGGCTTGTCGTAGATGGGGATGAGCTGTTTGCTTATTCCTTTGGTGATAGGGTAAAGGCGTGTGCCCGATCCCCCTGCAAGAACTATACCTTTCATAATAGTGTCGTTTGAAATCTGTTTTTATTTAGTAGTTGTTGTCTGTTCTTTCCATGTTCTCCAGACCTGTGCCGTGCAGAGGCGTCAATAGGCGTGCTTTGTCCGGATGGATAATGCTCCGGGCCGTCATGAAGATGATTTTCATGTCAAGCCAGAACGTCCAGTTCTCGATATACCAGATGTCATGTTTTATCCTTTCCTCCATGAGTCTCGGGTCTTTGGTCTCACCCCTGTATCCGGTGACCTGTGCCCAGCCGGTGATGCCCGGCTTGGAGAAATGCCTTACCATGTATTTGTCTATCAGTTCGGAATAGAGTTCCGTGTGATAGAGCATATGGGGACGCGGCCCGACGATGCTCATGTTTCCTCGCAGGACGTTGAAGAACTGGGGAAACTCGTCCAGATTGGTCTTGCGCATGAAATTGCCGAACGGGAACTTGCGCGGGTCATCTTTGGTTGCCTGCACCGTGTCCGACTGGTTGTTGACGTGCATGCTGCGGAACTTGTAACACCAGAAGCCGGTTCCGTTCAGTCCGGTCCTTTTCTGTCTGAAGAACACCGGGCCTGGACTCTGCAGCTTTATGCAGAGGGCAATGATAGGGATGAACGGCAGGAGGAGGAGGCATACCAGGGAACTGACGACGATGTCGAAAAGCCTTTTGATGAATTTGTTTCCCATGTTCGACAGCGGTTCCACATGATTGGTGAAAAGGTCCAGACTGCCCACGCGTTCTGCCCTTAGCTTGAGCTGGTAATTGGCGAACATCCGGGGAACGTAGTGGAAGTGGATGACATGGTCGTCGCAGAACCGCATCAGTCTTACGATTTCTTCAGAATCATTGTGTGACATACTGCAGAATATTTCATCGTAGGGTCTGATTTCGACGGATGGATCCATGCTCCTGTTGAGGTCTTCGATCGTTCCCTTGTACTCAGAGAGATGTCTCCGGGCAGGTTGTTAATGGGTGTGTCTGCATAATAGCCGCTGATGGTGTAACCTGTAGATGGGTCGTTCGTCAGCTCTCGGTAGACATTGATGAGGGCTGGATCTTTCCCGACAAGCAACACCGATCGGCCGTTGCCTCCACGTTGGCGATACCACCGTAAAAGCCAGCGTTCGATGATTCGTGCCAGCATTATCAGTACGAAGAGGACAGCTCCGAATTCAGCAGTAAACCTAAAGAGATTGTGGTTTCCTTTCATGAAATGGATGAAGACGGCGGCAAGAACGGCCTGAGTGAGGACGAGCTTGCAGACACGCAGCAGCATTTCGTGAAAGGTAAGATGCCGGAGGTGGACAATGGTAGAGTGGAAAAGCTGGGCAACGACCATTGCACTGTTTCCGAAAAAGAAGAAGAGCTTGGGATCAGTGTGGATGAAACCCGGAGAATGCTCCGGGGAAACAAGCATAAAGGCAAGCATCGTTACATTCAAGATGATAAAATCATTGAAGGTAACTAACCATTTTATGAAATCGTTGCCGTTATACTCTCATCTGTATAAATTGTTTGTCTGCAAAGGTAATAATTTAAATTGAATTAAAAGAGTCTGTAAAAGAAAACGTATGCTTGTTGGGTACTTTTTCGTGTTTTTTTATTAACTTTGCAATCGATAAAAACGAATAAAGTACTTCTTAATTACTTTAAAACTATAAACAGAATATGGGATTTCTATCAAAAAAATCTTAGGGAAGAAAGAAGAGAAACAACATCGGGCCGGGGGCATGGAAGACTATATGACACTGGTTCGGGTCTACTTCCAGGCTGTCCTTGCCGACCGTCTGGGCATCAATAATTTAGCCATGCTTCCTGACCTTCGTACCTATAAGCAGACTTTCCGTGTGCCGACGCTGAACAACAAACTCGGCCCGGGGGAGAAAGCGAGTGTGCGCAAGACGATGAAGAACATTTACAATCTGGATGACGGATTCTTCAATGAGATCGATGCCAGCATCAAAAAGAACTGCAAGAAGATGCAGGATGTTCAGCCTTATCTATATATGTTCCAGGGATTCACGCAGGACCTGATGATGCTGGTTGGCAATCTGATGAAGTTCAAGCTGCGTGTGCCGGGGTTCTTCAAAAAGGCAATCTATGCCATGACCGAGAAGACGGTAAACGATATCTATGAGAAGAGCAGCTCTCTGATCCCGGTGTCATCAAGGCGGTCATGTCTGTCCGGCAGTACGACCACCGGCTGGGATTCAGCCGGAAGTGGACGACAGACTTCGTCTATCAGGTTGTGATGCTGGCCAAGAAAGAACCGAAACCGGCTGAAGGCGCAGCGTCAAAATAATCAGGTAGATATTTGCCTGAATAGAAACTTTAATGTAATTTTGTAGCCAAAACGGACAGATTAGCTATGAATGCGAATGAGAAGATCCTGAATACGTTTGCGACGCGTGTTCGTCAGATGCTCCTTCAGTATGAAGAACTGAAAAAGGAGAATGACGAACTGTACACGCTTGTCGACCGGCGTGAGCAGGAGATAAAGCAGCTGCAAAGAGAGCTGGATCAGGCGCATGACGACTATAATGTGTTGAAGATGGCTAAGATGCTTGAAGTTACGGACGGTGATATGGAGACGGCACAAAAGCGTGTTTCAAAACTGATTCGTGACGTAAACAAGTGCATCACGCTTTTAAGTGAGAAATAACAAAGAATATAATGGCAGACGATAAGCTACGCATAAGGTTGCACGTATACAATACGGAACTCACTGTGAATGTGCCGCGTGAGGATGAGGGAGTATTATCGTTCGGCAGCTAAGCTCATTACTGACACAATCAATACTTACTCCACGCTTTTCAAAGGAAAGAAGGAAGATAAGGATATTATATATATGGCCATGCTTGATATTGCATTGCGGTATAAGAAGGAGGGTGTGCGTAATGATACTGCCCCTTTTAATGATATTCTCGGGAAACTCACTTCTGAAATAGAAGATGCGCTGAAGAAATAACGGGAATATTTATTTAATTCATAAACAAGAATCAATGAGTCCAATAGTAACAGTTATCATAGCTGTGGTCTGCCTTTGCAGCAGGATGTGCCGGCGGGTTTGCCGTCTTCCGTTATATCCTGACGGGGAAATACAAAGACACGATGGAAAAAGCCGAGAAGGCGGCTGATGTGATCAAGGAGAAGAAGCTCCTGGAGGTAAAGGAGAAATTCCTCAACAAGAAGAGCGAACTGGAGAAGGAAGTGCAGCAGCGTACGTTGAAAATACAGCAGGGGGAGAGCCGGCTGAAGCAGCGTGAGATTGCCTTGAACCAGCGTCAGGAAGAAATCAACCGTCGCAGACAGGATGTAGAGCAGCAGCAGCAGCGTGTCGACAACGAGAAGAAACTGCTTCAGGTCAAACAGCAGGATCTTGAGAAGATGCAGGAGCAGGAACGTACGAAGCTCGAAGAACTCTCCGGCCTCAGTTCGGAAGAGGCAAAGAAGCGGCTGGTAGAGAGCCTGAAGGATCAAGCAAGGCTCGATGCTGCATCTTATGTCAATGAAATTGTAGACGAGGCAAAGCTCAATGCCAACCAGCAGGCGAAGAAAATCGTCATCCAGACGATCCAGCGTGTTGCCACCGAGACCGCCATCGAGAACTCGGTAAGTGTCTTTCATATCGACAGTGACGAGGTCAAGGGACGTATCATCGGCCGTGAGGGGCGTAATATCCGTGCTCTGGAAGCTGCAACGGGTGTTGAAATTGTCGTCGACGATACGCCGGAGGCGATTGTCATCTCTGCCTTTGATCCTGTTCGCCGCGAAATCTGCCGGCTCGCTCTCCATCAGCTGGTTGCTGACGGTCGTATTCATCCGGCACGCATCGAGGAGGTTGTCGCCAAGGTGAAAAAGCAGCTTGACAACGAGATTATCGAGACGGGTAAGCGTACAGCTATTGACCTTGGCATCCATGGCCTGCACCCGGAGCTGATCCGTATCGTAGGTAAGATGAAATACCGTTCTTCTTACGGTCAGAATCTTTTGCAGCATGCCCGTGAAACGGCCAATCTCTGTGCTGTCATGGCAAGCGAACTGGGGCTGAACCCGAAGAAGGCAAAGCGTGCGGGGCTGCTGCATGATATCGGCAAAGTTCCTGATGAAGAGACCGACCTCCCACACGCTCTCTATGGTGGCAAGATTGCCGAGAAATACAAGGAGAAACCGGATATATGCAATGCCATTGCCGCCCATCACGACGAGGTGGAAATGACGACTCTTCTTGCTCCGATCGTACAGGTTTGCGATGCGATATCCGGTGCTCGTCCCGGTGCTCGACGTGAGATAGTCGAGGCCTACATCAAGCGGCTGAACGACCTCGAAGCCATTGCGATGAGTTATCCCGGTGTGACGAAGACCTATGCCATCCAGGCCGGTCGTGAGCTTCGCGTCATCGTAGGTGCTGATAAGATGGACGATGCAGAGAGCGAAGCTCAGTTCTGAGATTGCGGAGAAGATCCAGAACGAGATGACTTATCCCGGACAGGTGAAGATAACTGTTATCCGTGAGACCCGTTCTGTTGCTTATGCAAAGTAAAGACCGGTGTTCATTGCCGGTCAGAACTGACTTGAGAATAACAAAAATCCCATTTCCGATAAAACGGGAATGGGGTTTTTTGTATTCAGACAGTTTCTGAAAAAGTCCTTTGGACCGGTAGATAAAGAATGGGGATTATCATTTACATCCACACTGACTTTTTCCTGTCAGTGTGCTGAGGGCAGACACGAATGGTGTTGAGGGTGTACACCCATGGTGTCAAGGCCCAGTACGGATCACGTTAAGTATTATAATCGGATAGAAGTAGTCTGTTATTCCTGAAAGTAAGCTTTCAGAATAAACATCATAATCCCCCGATAAAGAGTCTGCCGCAGAAGAATATACTTTAGGATAAAACATAGTCTGGCGCATTCATCCACGGCAGATGCGCCTGTAATCGGTCTGCTGTGAAATTATTTTCCTGTCACTGCCGTCACTCTGTAAATACATATAGCGTACTGATAAACAATGTGTTAGTGAGGAATGTTAAAAGTGACAGCAAATGAGGAATAAACTTTTGCAGTAAACAGTTGGTAATTCTGTCCTCATTGTCAGCATCCTACCACTCTAAACTTTAGGAGATTTTTATAAGTAGAATGAGTCTACGCCCACGAAAGATCTACAGTCACGTCCTTTGATGGTTTCGGGGACTTGCCATACGTCATTCCGGCTTTTTCTTTCTGTCCGTTCCAGCCATGTATGCTTTTGTCTTCGTCTTTTTCTATTTTTTCTAAGCGTATGCCTTCAGCCGAAAATACGTTTGAAGAAACCCTTTCGCCGGGGTTGTTCCTGCTCCCTCTCCGGTTCTTGTGGACTGTCCTCCAGTTTTATTTCGTCTTTGACAGCGGGCTTCCCGACTTCTCCTTCCGGGATGTCTTCTCCCTCGATGATACCGGCTGCTGCCCATTGGGAAGCAAGTGTGGTAGCATCCTTGCGGGCTGTGTCCTCGTCAATCTCATACTGGTTGCATAGCAGTTCCACGAGACTGTCTACGGTAAAGGACTCCCTGTTCTGTACTTCTTCCCACAGATAGGCAGAGCTTTCGTTCATGGAGATGATATTGCTGAAGTCAATGTTCTCGTCTCCTTCGGCAACGATGATATGTTCTCCGCATACTTCACGGAGGTTGAATCCTTTTTTTACTTTCATGCTTGTAATCGTTGATTTAATGATTATCGGTTTGTGATTTGACGGGTCAGACCGGTCCGAAGCACGGAATCCAAAGTCTCCTGTAGATGCCGAGGAGGTATCGTCGGACAGGAAGAAGCCGTACCCAGAAGAAGCTGTACAGCCTCCATTTCCATCCGTCAGTACGGTCCATCCGCATCCGTCCTTTCCGGTAGAATCCGATGATGCCCCCTACAATGTCCTCCCTTTTACAATGCTCTACGCCGAGGTTGCCATCCCCTCGCAAGGTCACATCTTCGCCTTCCAGCCGGTCGATGCGGTGCAGGACATAGTGCCCTTGGGAGACTTCTGCCAGGACGGGGTCGCCCACTTTCACGGCAGACGGTTTCACCAGCAAGGCTTTGTCGCGGTCGTTCTCGAGGAAGGGACGCATGGAAAAGCCGCGAAGCCGCAGTGTAACCGTGTGTCCTTGGTTCAGCATCTTGACGACTTCGGGCAGGAAGTCGGCATTGGCAAACTGGATTTCAGATGTAGCAAGGGTTGTCTCTGCCATGGATCTCAGTCTTGTAAGTCCTGCTTCTTCGCTACGGTTCGGAAGCAGACTTCCGCCGCTTCCCGGTTGGGCAGGCAGTGCAGGGTGAATATCCTGCCGGTCTCCACGAGCTTTGTCAGTGTGTCGCAGATGGCATTGTAAATGGGGAGTCCCATTTCATGCTGGAGCAAGAGGGCAGGAGAGAGGCAAAAGCCGATATGGCATTGAGCTTGTCAATGGAATTGCTCGTTGCCCTGTCGATGCGTGTGATGGCTCCCAGTCGTGCCTTGACGTTGCGGTAGCATGGTGTCTTCCCGCTCCAGGGACTGCCGTATATCCATGCTTCTCCATCGATGATTCTTATGATGGGATTGTCATCGTTCATCAGGTCACAGCCGGGGATATAGCGCAGCCACATACTGACCTGTGTGGATTTCCCTGTCCCACTCTTGGCGATGAAAGCGTAGCCATAGCCGTTGTTACGGACGAGGGAGGCGTGAATCAGCAGCACCTCCTTGTGTGCTCCGGCAAAGGCGAAGATGAGCATCAGCGCATTGTTCAGTCCGAAGATGCGCATATTCCTGCTGCCGTTGAGCGCACAGCGGCAGTCTGTAAAGTCCTTGTTGCACTGCAGCAGACAGCAGTCGCCCCCGTGGATGTCCTTGATGATGTACTGATAGCTTCCATCATCCACACGGTCGACGATGGTGTCGCCGTTTCCCGTGTCGAAGGTGCGGATGCGCTGCCGTTTCTCCTTCGGGATCGGGGCGGAGCGTGTCGTCAACCGTCAGCCGGAAAAGGACATTGCCGGAAGACTTACTGATGCTGAAAGGCTTGAATGAACTCAGCAGATGCATTCCGTTGACCGTCGTGTTGCGGAAGGCTATCTGTATGTCAAAAGTCGGCTATGTTGAAGTTATTTATCTCCATTTTCTACAGCCTGTGCTTTCTTTTTCGATTTCTTTCCTTTCTTCACCGTTGTCTGCACACTGCCGTATGCCGAGAGTTCGTCGGGCTCTACGGTCTTGTAGTTGAACTGGCTTTCCGTAACTCCCTTGATGACATATTTCTTTTTGGCCTTTTCGTACCGGTTCCTCAGTTTCAGGTATTTCTTCATAGCCGCCCTCTCACTCTCTGCGAACAGTGTGGCACAGGTCGGATAGGCTTCCAGACCGCTGTTCTGCAGATAGGAACGGAGCTGGTAGGAGTAGTCCTCACGGTTGGCAAGGAAGTGTGTACGGTCGTTTACAAGATATGCGTCGACCTTCTGGATATTTGTCATGTAAATGGTAGAATCGTTGAAAGAGGCTGCAAAGCCGAACATATAGACCTTTGCAGGTTTGTATCCTTTGGCGCAGCTTCCGCCTGCCCATCCCAGCAGCAGTGCTGCAACGATGAATATCCTCTGGAGTTTCATCTTCATTATAAAAATCTTACGGTGTTAATGTTATTGTCCTAAATATGCTTTCAGCACCTTGCTGTTGGTCTGCTGGCGCAGACGTCGTATGGCCTTCTCCTTTATCTGTCTGACGCGTTCGCGGGTAAGGTTGTATTTGCTTCCGATTTCTTCCAGGGTCATTTCACGCTGGTTTATCCCGAAGTAAGCCTCCACCACTTTCTTCTCCCTGTCTTCGAGTACCTGAAGGACTCTTCCTATTTCTTCGCGCAGGCTCTCCTCCACCAGTCCCCTGTCGGTAGACGGGACGTTGTCATTCGGTATGACATCCAGCAGACTGCTCTGGTCGTCATCGTAGAAAGGTGCATCTACCGACACGTGACGTGAGCTGACTTTTATGGCATCGGCAATCTTCTCTTCGGGAATGTCCGTGCTCTGGGCTATCTCGCCGATGCTTGGCCGCCGTTCGTTTTCCTGTTCAAACTGGTTCAGTATCTTGTTGATTTTGTTGACGGAACTCACCTGATTCAGCGGCAGTCTGATGATACGGCTCTGCTCGGCGATGGCCTGCAGGATGCTCTGGCGGATCCACCAGACGGCATAGGAAATGAATTTGAAGCCGCGGGTCTCGTCGAACTTCTCGGCAGCCTTGATCAGACCGAGGTTTCCTTCGTTGATCAGGTCGGGCAGGGAGAGGCCCTGGTTCTGATACTGCTTGGCAACAGAGACAACGAATCGCAGGTTGGCTTTTGTCAGACGTTCCAAAGCCTTCCGGTCACCTTTCCGTATCCGCTGGGCAAGCTCGACTTCCTCTTCGATACTGATCATTTCTTCGTGACCGATTTCCTGTAGATACTTGTCGAGAGGCACTCTCCCGATTCGTAATCGATTTTGTGATTTTTCAATTGTCTCATGTGCGTGGCATTATGTAAAGTGACGGCAAATTTACACAAATTCAGCGAGTTGAACAAATAAAACCGTGAAAATATTACCTTATTATAATGCGGAAAACCTCCGTCCTCATGCAGAGACATGAGGACGGAGGTTGATTGTATTGCAGGTTCTGTGTCCTTCAGGACACCGGATGCCGTGTTCAGTCGGACAGTGGAACGGCAAAGTAAGCCTTTTTGCCGGTCGGGTAAATGCCTTGGATGTAGAGTACGGGGTCCTTGCTGGTTGAGGCTTTCTTGACGAGGTTCTGCAGGTCGTCGATGCTCTTCACCATCGTGTCGTTTACGTTCTGGATGATGAAACCGCGGCTGATACCGGCCGACTTCAGCGCGCCGTTGCTGACTTTCAGCACCTCAAGACCGTAGTTGATGTTCAACTGCTTCTTCAGGGCCTCTGGGACAGGACGGAACTGTCCGCCGAGTACGTCGATGTCAGCCTGTTCAATGAACTTCGTCGTACCCTGTGCATTCTTCAGCGTAATCGTCTTGGTGATTTCCTTCTTGTGACGGAGGTAGGTGACGGAGGCCTTGTCACCTGGACGTTTGCTGTTGAGAGCCTGCTGGAGCTCGGACATACGGGTGATCTTCTGACCGTCAAACTTGGTGATGACATCGCCCTTCATCAGGCCCAAGGAAGAACCGTTGCCGTCTTCGGACACCTCGTTGACGTAGACACCTTCGTTCGTTCCGAGGTCGACGTTCTTGCCGTCCTCTTTCTGCGCATTGATGTAGTTGAGAACATCGCCGCCCTGGATGCCGAGCATGACACGCTGTACGCTGCCGTATTTCTTGATGTCGTCAACCACCTTGTTCATGATGTTTGTCGGGATGGCAAAGCCATAGCCACTGTATGCGCCCGTCTGAGAATAGAGCATGGCGTTGATGCCGACAAGCTCGCCCTGAGTATTGACCAGTGCGCCGCCGGAGTTGCCCGGATTGATGGCGGCATCGGTCTGGATGAAGCTCTCAATGCCGTTCTGGGTGGCACCCAGCCCGCGCGACTTGGCACTCACGATACCGGCCGTGACGGTAGAGCTGAGGTTGTAGGGGTTGCCGACGGCGATGACCCATTCGCCCACCTTCAGCTTGTCGGAGTCGCCGATGGGCAGTGTCGGCAGGTCCTTGGCGTTCACTTTCAGCAGGGCAAGGTCTGTCTGCTTGTCAGTCCCCACGATGCGGGCAGAGAACTCACGGTTGTCGTTCAGCGTGACGGTCAGCTCGTCAGCCCCCCTCCACAACGTGGTTGTTTGTTACGATATAGCCGTCCGGCGAGATGATGACACCGCTGCCTGTAGCTTCTCTCTTCGGAGTCTGCACTTTCTGCCGGCGTGTTCCGCCATTCCCCTGGTCGGGATTGCCGAAGAATCCGAACGGATCGAAGAATCCGCCGAACGGATCGTCCTGGACATCGACGGTCTGTGTCTTCGAGTTCTGTACGTACTTGATGTGTACCACGGCTGGAAGGGCTTTGGCCGAAGCGTAGGTCAGGTCGACCGGCTGGCCGGGTGCGACGACAGGAGCTTCAGCCGCATAAACCTTAATGAAAGCTCCTGTAGAAAAGGCGAGGGCAGTAACGCATGCTGCACCTGCCAGATACTTTGATAAATTCTTCATATTTTTTGTTCGTTAATTTCGTCCTGATGTGTCAGATTGGCATTGTCTCGCTTATGTCTCTCCGACGGCTTTTAGTGGGTGCAAATATAGGAGCAAAAATTGTTAAACCGCCATTTTGTCAGTTATCTTTATCCGATTTTAACACTTTGGATTTTCCCCTTAACGGCTCTTAAGTTAGAATCGTGGATAAATTTACATTCATTCAGTTTAGAGGATTCTGTCTCTCACGGTATCCGGAATCGTACTGAGACCTCACGGTATCCGGAATCGTACTGAGACAGGAAAGGTGGAGGTTTTCACAGTCTCTGAACGATGAATGTCATGTACGTCATGTATGTAAAAATTATGTATGGAACTTTTTGATTCACAGGTAGTTGCAGCCGTATTTCAAAAGGTGCTCTTTTGCGCTGCAAGTAACGCCCAATTGAAGCTCAAGTAGGCCTTACTTGAATGCCAGGTGAGGCCCTTTTGAAATCCAGACTGATATGAACTGCAAAACAAAGTGATAGAACGGGCTTTCCCTGCCACCTTTCAGAGTTTTCTTTCTGCGGGGTCAGAGGATTTTTTGTGATGAGGGTACTGGCCGTCATGCCCTTTCAGGAGGAATACGGAGAAATCAGCATGGCTGAAATAGGAGAATCTACCCAAAAGCATTTCTCTTCGCATTTAACGGTATTATCTGCTGTCTTTGTCTTGCTTTTCTGCAGGATTTGTGTACCTTTGTGCCCGTTGACTTCAGAGATGGCATCAGGCAGCAGGAGGGGTGTATCCCGTATGCCTGTGAGGAACCGGTCTGCAGGGCGTACAGCCCCTGTTTTCCTGCATCCTGCTGCCATGGAATGTAGCCAATGGTAAACGAAGGATTGAAAAAGCAATCATGAAGAAAGGACTTGTACTGGAAGGTGGTGCTATGCGCGGACTTTTCTCCGCCGGTGTGATGGATGTTCTGATGGAAAACGGCATATCTCCCGATGGTGTCATCGGTGTGTCGGCTGGTGCAGCTTTCGGCTGTAACATGAAATCGAATCAGCCGGGCCGTGTACTCAGATATAACCGGAAACTGGCACACGACTGGCGTTACGCCTCCCTGCGGTCGCTCCTGACGACGGGCGATTACTTTGGCGGCGAGTATGCTTACCATTACATGCCCCGTCATATCGACTATTTCGATGTCGATGCTTTCCGGGAGAATCCTATGGAGTTCTGGGCGGTATGTACGAATGTGGGAACAGGCAAGGCGGAATACCGTCGGCTGGCGGAGGTCGATGACAACTGTCTGGAATACATCCGTGCCTCGGCTTCCATGCCCATCGCCGCAAGGATTGTCACGGTCGAGGGGACAAAACTGCTGGACGGCGGGATTGCCGACTCCATCCCTCTCCGTTTCTTCCAGCAGCAAGGCTATACACGTAACCTCGTTGTCCTGACGCAGCCCGAAGGCTTCGTCAAGGAACCGAACCCTCTCATGCCACTCATGCGTATATGGCTGCACCGTCACCCGCATATAGTAAGGGCATTGGAACAGCGGCACGTCATGTACAATGAAGAGCTCGAATATGTCCGTGCAGAAGAGAAGAAGCCCGGTACGCTTGTCCTCCGGCCGAAAGGAAAGCTGACAATCGGGCACATCTCACACGATCCCTCGAGATGCAGGCCACATACGACCAGGGAAGGGAGGTGGCCTGGAGAACTTGAAAAAGATCAAGGTGTTTTTTGCCTGACCGGAGAATGCGGGCGGAGAGGGGGATGTCGGCGGTGCGAACGCTGTCACGGAACGGAGTCCGGACGTTGTCAATCTGCAGCCATTTGCCTTCCAAACAGATAATAGCGTCTGTTATCCCACCCCGTTCTGCTGCTTTACGCTAAATCAGCCGTTAAGTTCGTTGGCAGTATGAAATCGGCAATAGGCAGGTTTGTAATGTGGAGTTTGCAAAAACTCGTATGTTTTTTCTGTTTTTGTTTGCACAGGTTCTCAAATATTTTTTTGTATCTTTTGCACACGTTTTTAAGACATGTCTAACCAGAGCAAGATTGCACATTTAAATTATAGCTATATAAAAGTTTATGTATTTCACACTTTTTTTGTTACCGTTCTGATAACGGCCGCGTTCTTGGTAGTGGCAGCTTATGCTATCGCTAAGCTGATCGGGCCGCGTTCATACAATCCGGCAAAGGGTGAGCCTTACGAGTGTGGTATTCCGACCTATGGAACCTCTTGGTTGCCAGTGCATATCGGTTACTACCTCTTTGCTGTTCTTTTCCTGATGTTCGACGTGGAGACCGTTTTCCTCTATCCCTGGGCGGTCGTTGTAAAGACATTCGGCCCGCTGGCACTCGCTACGATCGGGTTCTTTATGCTGGTATTGGTATTTGGCCTTGCGTATGCTTGGCGGAAAGGAGCACTGGAATGGAAATAAGGAAGCCAAAAATCAAGTCTCTTCCCTACGAAGAGTGGAAGGACAATGATACGCTTGGCAAGATGGCAAGCGAACTGAACGACGGCGGTACAAACCTTGTCCTCGGCAATCTGGACCAGCTCATCAACTGGGGCCGCAGCAACTCTCTCTGGTCTCTGACCTTTGCAACGTCCTGCTGTGGCATCGAGTTCATGGCCGTCGGCTGTGCACGTTACGACTTCTCACGTTTCGGTTTTGAGGTGACACGTAACTCTCCCCGCCAGGCCGACCTGATTATGTGTGCCGGTACGATTACGAACAAGATGGCTCCGGCTTTGAAACGTCTGTACGACGAGATGGCCGAACCGAAATATGTCGTGGCTGTTGGCGGATGTGCCATATCGGGAGGTCCGTTCAAGGACAGCTATCATGTCATGCGCGGTATCGATGAAATCATCCCGGTGGATGTCTATATCCCTGGCTGTCCGCCGCGTCCGGAGGCAATCATCTACGGTATGATGCAGCTCCAGCGCAAGGTAAAGGTGGAGAAATTCTTCGGCGGTGTCAACCACAAACAGACGGCCGAGGAACGTAAACTCGGGAAGAGCAATGAAGAGCTGATTTTTGAGGAGAAACTGGGCATCAACCCTGAAGAGATAAAGGAGAAGCGTGAATCGGCATGGGAGGCTGCCAAGAAGCCGGCACCCAAACCGGTGCGTCCTGCTGCAAAGCTCGCATCTGCCGCGAAGCCTGCAGCTCTGTCTTCTGAAGTGGTCGTGCCGAAGAAGGAGACGATTGTCGTCAGCCAGCCGGTGACAAAGGAAGATGTCGAGAGGCTCGGCAAGGAAATCGACCAGCTTGATGCTGCAAAGAAAGCTGCCGACGAGAATGCTACGAACAAATAATATATAAGGTACGCGAGAATGAAATTAGAAAATATAGAATTCGGTTTTGATGGCTTTGCTTCGGAAATGGCAAAGCTGAAGAATAAAAAGCATTTCGACTACCTTGTAACTGTTGTCGGCGAAGACTTTGGCACAGAAGAAGGGCTTGGATGTATCTATATTCTTGAGAACACGGATACGCACGAACGCTGTTCCGTAAAGCAGCTTGCGAAGAGAGTAGGGGAGGAATCCGTCATTCCTTCGGTCCTCAATCTGTGGGCAGATGCCGATCTGCTTGAACGCGAGGTCTACGACTCTATGGCATCAAGTTCCTCGGTCATCCTGATATGCGCCGTCTCTTCCTGAGAAACGACTTCAAGGGATATCCTCTGCGTAAGGATTACGACATGGATCCTGCAAAGAATATGTACACTACGGAGGATGATGTCGAACTTGATTCTACCACGGAGTGGAATCTCAACAAGGAGGGTGAGCTTGTCGGTACACAACATCCTTTGTTTACAGATGACAATTTCGTCGTGAACATCGGTCCGCAGCACCCTTCTACCCACGGTGTGCTTCGTCTGCAGACGGTGCTAGACGGTGAGACCGTCACCAGGATCTATCCGCATCTGGGCTATATCCATCGTGGCATCGAGAAACTCTGCGAACAGTTCACTTATCCTCAGACGCTGGCATTGACCGACCGTATGAACTACCTGTCGGCCATGATGCACCGTCATGCGCTTGTCGGTGTCATTGAGGAGGGCATGGGCATAGAACTGTCCGACCGCATCCGCTATATCCGTACGATTATGGATGAGTTGCAGCGTATAGACAACCATCTCCTTTACACGGCTTGCTGCGCTCAGGACCTGGGTGCGCTTACGGCTTTCCTTTATGGAATGCGCGATCGTGAGCACGTACTGAACGTGATGGAAGAGACAACCGGCGGCCGGTTGATACAGAACTATTATAGAATAGGTGGCCTGCAGGCTGACATTGATCCGAACTTCGTTTCCAACGTCAAGGAACTCTGCAAGTATCTGCGTCCGATGGTACAGGAGTATCTGGATGTCTTCGGCGACAACGTCATTACCCATCAGCGTTTCCGTAACATCGGTGTCATGAATGAGACAGACTGCATCAGCTATGGCGTGACAGGACCTGCCGGTCGTGCCAGCGGCTGGAAGAATGATGTCCGCAAGAACCATCCATACGCTATGTATGATAAGGTGGACTTTGAACAGGTCACATTGACGCATGGCGATTCCATGGACCGTTACTATTGCCACATCCAGGAGATTTACCAGAGTCTCAATATCATTGAACAGCTGATTGACAATATCCCTGAGGGTGAGTTCTATGTCAAGCAGAAGCCGATTATCAAGGTTCCAGAGGGACAGTGGTACTTCTCTGTCGAGGGAGCCAGCGGTGAGTTCGGTGCTTATCTGGATTCACGTGGGGACAAGACGGCCTACCGGCTGAAGTTCCGCCCGATGGGTCTGACGCTGGTCGGTGCGATGGACAAGATGCTGCGCGGCGAGAAGATTGCCGACCTGGTGACGACCGGTGCTGCGCTCGACTTCGTTATCCCGGATATTGACCGCTGACGAGGCTATCATTAAAGTAATCAATTAAGAATTAAAAATCATACTATGTTCGATTTTAGAATAGTAACAACATGGTTCGATGAATTGCTCCGCATCACGTGTGGGCTGGGCAATTTCTGGACTGTTCTGATTGAGTGCGTCGTGGTGGGACTGGCGATTCTCCTTGCTTATGCTCTGCTTGCCATCGTACTTATCTTCATGGAGCGTAAGGTCTGTGCTTACTTCCAGTGCCGTATCGGTCCTGTCAGAGTAGGTTGGTGGGGGACCCTGCAGGTCTTTGCCGACGTGCTGAAGATGCTGATCAAGGAGATTTTTGCCGTTGATAAGGCTGACAAGCTGCTTTATTATCTTGCACCCTTCCTGGTCATCATCGCCTCTGTCGGTACGTTCTCTTTCCTGCCTTGGAACAACGGAGCGCATATCCTGGATTTCAACGTGGGCATCTTCCTCGTGACGGCCATCAGTTCCATCGGTGTGCTGGGTATCTTTCTTGCGGGTTGGGGCAGTAACAACAAGTATTCTGTTCTTTCGGCCATGCGTGGTGCGGTACAGATGATTTCTTACGAGCTGTCACTGGGGCTCTGCCTTATTTCGGCAGTGATCCTGACGGGTACGATGCAGGTGTCCGGCATTGTCGAGACACAGACGGGACCGTGGCAGTGGCTGATTGTACAGGGACATATTCCCGCCATATTGGCATTCCTTGTGTTCTGCATCGCCGGAAACGCCGAGGCGAACCGTGGTCCGTTTGACCTGGCCGAGGCTGAGAGTGAGCTGACAGCCGGTTACCATACGGAGTATAGCGGCATGGGATTCGGCTTCTATTACCTGGCAGAGTACCTTAATCTGTTTGTCGTGTCAGGTATCGCCGCGACCGTGTTTTTAGGCGGCTGGGCTCCATTGAATATCGGTCTGGACAGCTTCGATGCTGTTATGAACTATATTCCGGGTATCGTCTGGTTCCTCGGCAAGACTTTCGTAGTGGTATTCCTGCTGATGTGGATCAAGTGGACTTTCCCACGTCTTCGTGTCGATCAGATTCTGAAATTGGAGTGGAAGTATCTCATGCCGCTGTCACTGGTCATCCTCGTGTTGATGACCGTATGTGTTACTTTTTGGCTGGACATTCACTATTAACGGTTAAAGAGAATGGAAGATAAGAAACAATCATATTTTGGTGAGGTCGGGAGTGCGCTCAAGACGCTTGCTACGGGTATGAAGGTGACCATGAAGGAATACTTCACACCGAAGTCTACCGAGCAGTATCCTGAGAACCGCAAGACAACCCTTCATGTAGCCAAGCGTCACCGCGGCCGGCTGGTCTTCAAGCGTGACGAAGAAGGAAATTACAAGTGTACTTCCTGTACCATGTGTGAGAAGGCCTGTCCGAACGGTACTATCAAGATAGCATCGGAGATGGTTACCAATCCGGAAACAGGCAGAAAGAAGAAACAGCTCCTGGATTATCAGTACGACTTGGGCGACTGTATGTTCTGTGAGCTGTGCGTCAATGCCTGTAACTTCGATGCAATTGAGTTTACAAACGATTTCGAGAATGCTGTCTTCGACCGTTCCAAGCTGGTTCTCCATCTTGACAAGGAAGTCTACAAGGGTGGCTCTCTGCCCGAGGTCATCGACGGCGGTGCCGACTGGAAGGTCGGGACATTCAATACTAAAAAGAAATAAAGGATCAGAGATATGGCAAGATTAATTATGTTTGCGGTTCTCGCCGTTGTAATACTGGCTTCCGCCGTATTCTGCGTGTCGACGAAGCGTATCATGCGGGCTGCGACAGCATTGCTGTTTGTCCTCTTCGGCGTTGCGGGTCTCTATTTCCTGCTTGATTATACTTTTCTGGGTGCCGTCCAGATCAGCATTTATGCCGGCGGCATCACCATGATGTACATCTTTGCAATCCAGCTGGTAAGCAAGCGTACCCTGCAGGGACTCTCCGAGCGTTGGCTGGGCAAACGTACATTCCTTGCAGCTGCCATTGCCCTGGCAGGTCTGGGGACGGTAACCGTCGTTCTTTTGAAGAACGAACTCATCCGTAGTACGGTCGTGAACGGCGACGCACTGTCCAAGGAAATTTCCATGGATGTTGTCGGTCAGACGCTGATGAGTGCCGACAAATACGGTTATGTGCTCCCGTTCGAGTTCATTTCCGTATTCCTTCTGGCCTGCATTATCGGCGGTCTCGTTATTTTGAACAATAAGAAAAAGGAGGAAAGCAAATGATACCAGTAGGATATTTCTTTGTCCTTAGCGGACTGTTGTTCTTCATCGGAGTCTTCGGGTTCGTGACCCGTCGCAACCTTGTTGCAATGCTTATCTCCGTAGAGTTAATCCTTAACAGCGTGGATATCAATTTCGCAGCATTCAACCGCCTGCTCTTTCCTGATGGGTATGAGGGGATGTTCTTCACGCTCTTCTCCATCGGTGTAAGCGCGGCCGAGTCGGCTGTTGCACTCGCAATCATCATCAATGTTTACCGTCATTTCCACAGCGATCAGGTGAACAGTATTGAAAATATGAAATTATAAAGAGAAAACAAATATGTTTGATTACGCATTTTTGATACTTCTTCTCCCGTTCCTGAGTGCTATTGTGCTTGGATTGTTCGGAATGAAGATGCCTCGCAAGGTGGCCGGCATCATCGGTGCCTGCGTGGTGGGCACGCTGTTTGTTCTCAGCTTCTACACGGCTTACCGCTATTTCTTCTATACGGGCGAGTACACTGCTATGGGCGAGACTTTCAACGTGACTGACGGCCGTCTGGCAAGTGGTGTGTACCCGACTGTTACGACTTTCAACCTCACCTGGTTGAAGTTTACAGAGCTGTTGACCTTTAATATTGGTTTGCGCCTTTCGCCTATCAGTGTGATGATGCTGATCGTCATTACTACTGTCAGCTTCATGGTTCACATCTATTCGTTCGGTTATATGGCTGAACGTGACGAGAACTATAAGTTTGAGGAGTATGAGCACGGTTTCCAGCGTTTCTATGCTTACTTGTCGCTCTTTACGATGTCCATGCTCGGACTCGTGGTGGCTACCAATATCTTCCAGATGTATTTGTTCTGGGAGCTGGTGGGTGTATGCTCTTATCTGCTGATCGGGTTCTATTACCCGAAGCACGCAGCAGTACACGCCAGCAAGAAGGCTTTTATCGTCACACGTTTCGCTGACCTGTTCTTCCTGATTGGTATCCTGTTCTTCAGCTTCTATGTAGGAACATTCAACTACGACCTCAATGTCAATCCCGGTCTTGTCAGCAAGCTGACGGCATTGGCTGCTAACCCGGCACTTGCCTGGGTACTGCCGACGGCACTCTTCCTGATGTTCATTGGTGGTGCCGGTAAGTCGGCCATGTTCCCGCTGCACATCTGGCTGCCGGATGCCATGGAGGGTCCGACGCCGGTGTCTGCCTTGATTCATGCGGCCACCATGGTCGTTGCCGGTGTGTTCCAGGTCGCTTCTCTACTTCCGATCTACGTACAGTTCGGTGCGCAGGAACAGCTTCACTGGATTGCGTGGATTGCAGCGTTCACAGCCTTCTATGCAGCAGCTGTAGCCTGTACACAGCGTGACATCAAGCGAGGTCTGGCCTTCTCTACCATCTCGCAGATTGCCTATATGCTTGTTGCGCTCGGTGTCTGCTTCTATGACAGCAGGAACGGTTCGTTCAACAGTGCCGAGTATCTCCATCATGGCGGCCTCGGTTATATGGCTGCCATGTTCCACCTCTTCACCCATGCCATGTTCAAGGCACTGCTCTTCCTCTGCTCTGGTGCAATCATTGTCATCATCGGCAGCAACTTCAAGGAGTATATGGGTGGGCTGCACAAGTACATGCCGATTACCAACATCTGTTTCCTGATAGGCTGTCTGGCAATCGCCGGTATTCCTCCTTTTGCAGGCTTCTTCTCGAAGGATGAGATTATCTCCGCCTGCAATGCGCTGCCGGGTATTGAAGGTCAGGCGTTGAAATGGATCATGACTATCGTGGCCGGTATGACAGCATTCTATATGTTCCGGCTTTACTACGTTATCTTCTGGGGAAGTTCTTACTACGAGCAGGATCCCGATAATCGTCGCCGTCCGCAGGAAGTTCCTTTCGTTATGTGGGGGCCGCTGGTGTTCCTCGCAGCCATCTCCGTCTGTGCAGGCTGGATTCCATTCGGTCATTTTGTAAGTGCCAACGGTTTGAACTACGACATCCACATCAACTGGAGCATTGCCACGACCAGTATCATTGCAGCCGTCATCGGCATTGCGCTTGCCACCTGGATGTATGCAGGCAAGCAGCAGTCTGTTGCTGATGCTTTGCAGCGTACATTCCCGCGTCTGCACAAGGCAGCCCTCAACAGATTCTATATCGATGATGCCTGGCAGTTCTTCACACACAAGATTGTGTTCCGTTGCTTCTCTATTCCCATTGCATGGTTCGACCGTCATGTTGTTGATGGCACGTTCAACTTCATGGCCTGGGGTACACAGGAGGCTGGTGAATCCATCCGCTCCTGGCAGAGTGGTGATGTCCGCCAGTATGCTGTATGGTTCATCACCGGTACAGTAGCATTAACATTAGTATTACTTTGCTTGATTTAAAAAAATGAGTTGGATATTAACTATATTTGTAATTATCCCCGTCCTGATGCTCTGCGGCCTGTGGGTTGCCAAGAACGATAATCAGGTACGTGGTGTGATGGTAGCCGGCTCTACGGCACTTCTGGTAGGTGCAATCTGGCTGACTGTCTATTTCGTTCAGCAGCGCAACGCAGGTAATCATGATGCAATGCTGTTGGCGAACTCCGTAATGTGGTTCAAACCTCTGAACATCGCCTTCTCGGTAGGTGTGGACGGTATTTCCGTCGTGATGATTCTGCTTTCTGCGGTCATCGTCTTCACGGGTACTTTCGCCAGCTGGCAGCTTGAACCGATGAAGAAAGAATATTTCCTCTGGTTCGTGCTTCTGGCTTCAGGTGTCTTTGGCTTCTTCATTTCTACGGATATGTTCACGATGTTCATGTTCTACGAGGTGGCACTTATTCCGATGTACCTCCTCATCGGTGTATGGGGTACAGGACCGAAGGAGTATTCTGCCATGAAGCTTACCCTGATGCTGATGGGCGGTTCGGCACTGCTGATTCTCGGCATTCTCGGCATCTACTATTTCAGCGGTGCCACCACAATGGATGTCACTGAGCTGGCACGTATGCACGCCATGCCCAAGAACGCACAGAACATCTTCTTTCCCTTTGTATTCATCGGCTTCGGTGTGCTCGGCGCACTGTTCCCGTTCCACACATGGTCTCCCGACGGTCATGCTTCTGCCCCGACGGCTGTTTCCATGCTCCATGCGGGCGTGCTGATGAAGCTCGGCGGCTATGGCTGTCTGCGTATTGCGATGTTCCTGATGCCGGATGCGTTTGCAGACATGGGCACCGGTATTCCTCGTGCTGACGACCATCTCTGTCGTCTATGGTGCCCTGTCAGCCTGTGTACAGACTGACCTGAAATACATCAATGCCTACTCTTCAGTGTCCCATTGCGGCATGGTGCTCTTCGCATTGTTGATGATGACTCAGACCGCTATCACCGGAGCTATCCTGCAGATGCTTTCTCACGGTCTGATGACTGCCTTGTTCTTCGCCTGCATCGGTATGATCTACCACCGTGCAGGGACACGTGATGTCCGTTACCTCGGCGGCCTGATGAAAGTCATCCCATTCCTCGCCGTATCATACGTTGTTGCCGGCCTTGCCAACCTCGGTCTGCCGGGCTTCTCCGGTTTCGTTGCCGAGATGACCATCTTCGTTGGTTCGTTCGAGAATGCCGGTATGTTCCATCGTGTGGCAACCATCATTTCCTGTACGGCCATCGTCATCACGGCAGTTTACATCCTCCGTGTTGTCGGAAAGATTCTCTTCCAGGCGATACCTAACAAGAAGTTCTATGAGCTGCACGATGCCACATGGGACGAACGCTTTGCGGTCGGTGCATTGATTTTCTGCGTTGCAGGGCTGGGACTTTGTCCGCTCTTCTTCGAAAACATGATCATCGATGCCGTTCATCCTATCTTCGACCATATCATCGCATATGTACCAACACTGGGTAATCTTTAACAAACTGGCGAAATGAATTATAGTGATTTCTTTAAGATGATTCCGGAGGCAAGTCTCGTTGCTGTCCTGATTGTTTTGTTCGTTGCCGACTTCGCAACGGCAAAGACTGAAGAGCGCAGGTGGTTCAATCCGCTGGCTTCTGTGCTCCTTTTTGCTCAATACGTTCGTATGCCTGCTTCCGATGGAGGCGCAGACGGCATTCGGCGGTATGTACGTTACGTCTTCCGCTGTCAACGTCATGAAGGCCATTCTTTCCATGGGAACCTTCATCGTTGTCCTGCAGAGCCGTGTATGGGCGGCGAAGGGCGGCAAGGAAGGCGAATTTTATATGCTCATTGTCTCGACGCTTCTGGGTATGTTCGCCATGATGAGTGCTGGAAACTTCCTGATGTTCTTCCTCGGACTCGAGATGGCTTCCGTACCTTTGGCATGTGCCGTAGCCTTCGATATGTACCGTAAGAACTCTGCCGAGGCTGCTGCCAAGTTCATCCTGACGGCCACCTTTTCAAGTGGCGTGATGATTTATGGCATCAGCTTTCTGTACGGTGAGTTCGGTACGCTCTACTTTGCAGACGTTGCTGCAAAGATGCAGGCAACTCCGCTGACCATCATGGGACTTGTCTTCTTCTTCAGCGGTCTCGGCTTCAAGATCTCCCTCGTGCCGTTCCACTTCTGGACGGCTGATACCTATCAGGGTGCGCCGACAACTGTTACCGGCTATCTGAGCGTCATTTCCAAGGGAGCTGCAGCCTTTACGCTGCTGAGCATTCTCTTCCATGTCTTCGGCGGTATCATGGCCTACTGGCACGTGCTGCTGATGATCGTCGTGGTGCTTTCCATCACCATTGCCAACCTCTTTGCAGTACGGCAGGGTGAATTGAAACGCTTCATGGCGTTCAGCTCCATTTCACAGGCGGGCTACATCATGCTGGCTGCCATCGGCAACGACTGGGAGAACTCGGTTACTGCCTTGAGTTACTATGTCTTGATTTACGTGGTTGCCAACATGGCAGTCTTCACGATTATCAGTGTCGTAGAGCAGAACAATGGCGGCAAGACCAATATCAGCGACTATAACGGCTTCTACCGGACCAACCCTCGCTTGAGCTTCCTGATGACCCTGGCCATGTTCTCGCTCGGTGGCATCCCTCCGTTTGCAGGAATGTTCTCCAAGTTCTTCGTGTTCATGTCGGGTGTCAACGGCGCCGACATCAATACGACAATGGGCGCATGAGCATACGCCGTTGTCTTCATTGCGCTGGTCAATACGGTCGTTTCACTCTACTACTATCTCAAGATAGTCAAGGCGATGTACGTTGTCCGCACCGACAATCCGTTGCCGCCCTTCAGGAGTGACTGCAACACCAAGTTTGCTTTGGCCGTCTGTATGGCAGGCATCCTCCTCTTCGGTGTATGCAGCTTCGTATATGAGTGGATTGCAACCGCAGCTTAGTGTCCGCAGCCTTTTATATTTGCAATATCATAACGCCCAGAGTCTCATCGGATTCCTGGGCGTTTTCTTTTCCGCCTAAAAAACTATCCAAAATGTGATGGGCAGGTGGTACAAGTTGGAAGAATTGGTTGTAGCAGTTGCTGGTAATAGCCTAACTGTTAAGTTGGATTAACATCGATGAGGAAATAGGGCTTTGTTACGAAATGATGTTAAATCTGGCCGTAATCGTTAGCGGTGTAATGACTTTGTTTTATCTTTGCACCGTCAAACGGAAGTTGGAAAGATTACTATATGGGAACATTTGCAGCAGTCAGGGCGTTGATGATCTGCAACTGGCCGTGGGTTCGGTATAGGAACAGTTCTGTTTGATATTTAGATGATAAGAAAACAATATTAGAATTAAACAAGGAAAAGAATTATGGCAACAGTTTACGATTTCAATCTGAAAGACAAGAAAGGCAACGAGGTAAGTCTCGGAACATACAAGGGAAGGTGCTGCTCATCGTCAATACGGCAACCGGCTGCGGCTTCACCCGCAGTATGAAGACCTGGAGGCTATGTACCACAGCCTGAAGGACAAGGGGCTGGAAATCCTTGACATTCCCTGCGATCAGTTCGGCCATCAGGCTCCCGGTACGGATGAAGAAATCCGTGAGTTCTGCACGATGAAGTTCGGAGCAGACTTTCCGCAGTTCAAGAAGAGCAATGTGAACGGTGTCGACGAACTCCCTGCTCTATGCGTGGTTGAAGAGCCAGAAGGGATATGCTGGCGGTGCTTATGAGGCTAAACTGGCAGCCGTTATGGAAGATCTGTACAACAAGGCGAACACGGAACCCCGCAAGCAGAACGACATCCAGTGGAACTTCACTAAGTTTCTCGTCAACCGCAATGGTGAGGTCGTAGCCCGCTTCGAGCCGACAGTCGACCTCAAGGAAGTGCGGAAGGCTGTTGAGGCTGAACTCTGAACATATATGTCCTCACAGACGGCCTCGGTGCCGTCTGTAAGAATTTGAAAATATGGGAATGACTGATGGATGTGATGACGGATGAGGTCTTCCTATGTCCCTCTCGCTCCTGCAACGGCAGATAGTAGAGGAAGTGTAAGGTGTCGGCTTAATTCCCTTGAACTCCCTGATGGCAGTAGACATCGCTTCGTTCCGCAGGGACGTATATAGCATTGTGGCATCTATCCCTCGTGGGAGGGTACTTAGCTACGGTCAGGTGGCCTGGCTTACGGGTCATCCCACTCATTGCCGTCTGGTTGGAAGCGTGCTGCATGGGGCGGCGGAGAGCGACGGACTGCCCTGTCACAGGGTCGTCAACAGCGCCGGACGCACGGTTCCCGGCTGGCAGGAGCAACGCCGGCTGTTGGAAGCGGAGGGCATCACCTTCCGTCCGAACGGATGTGTCGACATGAAGAAATGGCAATGGAAACTTGAATAAGTGTCCATTGCCATTTTACAGTATATGACAGTGACAGGATTGGACAGGCCTTTCCTGCAGATGTGCCGATGCCTGTCACCTATCGTGTTGGCGGTAAACACCAGTGGTGTTGACGGTCAAATCATGTCGCTTGAGTTTTGTCGGACTGCATTACGGAGGAGCTGTTTGCAGACAGATGCGGGGTGTGTCTGTCCCTGCTTTGACTGCCTATGAACTTTTGGCACAGCCCCCATCCTCTTCACCGTTTGTAATCTTCCCGGTATATTTATCCGTCTCAATATAAAATGTAAATGTTGTAAGCCGGGAAAGCCGCACGTATATGCCGTTCGATGTCATTGATCAGTTCTGGGGTCCGGGCTTCGTACTCGTCCTTCACGTCAATCTTTGTCGTGACGAGGATGTCCGTAGGACTGAGATGGATGGTCTTGATGTTGATGAGCCGGCTGATTTCCGGTCGGTTGAACGAGGTCTTGATGCGTGTCAGATCTTTCTCCGTAACGCTCTCGCCGATGAGCAGACTGTAGAATTCACGTGCGAGGAAGAGGGCTGCGGTGCAGAGCAGTACGCCGATCAGCACACCCGACAGTGCATCGTAGAACGGATTGCCTGTGAAATGGCTCAGGAGCGTACCGGCCAGAGCTATCAGCAGACCAACGACGGCGCAGCTGTCTTCGGCAAAGATGATGAGAATTTCGCTGTGACGGCTCTCCCGCAGAAACCGGTAGAGCGGCAGTCGGTCTTTGTTCAGCTCCTTTATTTCTTTGAAAGCGACGTGCAGGCTGGCACTTTCCACCATCAGTCCAAAGAGGAGAATCGCCATGACCAGCCATGTGTTCTCCACGCTGTGTTCCGGGTAGAACAGTTTCTGTGCCGCTTCCATGATACCCAGCGCACCGCCGGCAAAGAAGAGCATCATGGCTACGACCATGCTGTAGAAGTACTTGGCACGTGCCTGTCCGAACGGATGCCGTTCACTAATTTTCGCTTCTGCCTGCCGATTGCCCACCAGCAGGAGTATCTCATTGCCGCAGTCCACGATGCTGTGGATCGATTCGTTCAGCATGGCGGCCGACCCGGAGACCGCAAATCCCACGAACTTTGATATGGCTACCAGTACGTTGGCTCCCAAGGCGGCAATGACACTCAGCATGCCGCCCTTGTCTTTCTTCTTCTCTTTCTCCATATATTGTCTGTTTATTTCCCAGCTGCTCTTTTGATTTCTTTCAGCATCTCTATCTTCTCCTCATAGACCGGCTGCCACTTGTCGACTATTGCATGAAGATTTCTGCAGCGCCTCTCCTGCTCACGGTACTCATCCGTGTCCGTCTGGTGGTTCTGTTCCATTGCCAGTATGTGCTCCATCGTCAATACCAGCTGCTGCTGGGCGTTGCGTAACTGTTTGCCGAGCTTCTCGAGGTTTTCCATGAAAACCAGCGCACGGTCGATATGGTCTTCTTTTTCCATTGTTTTCACTGTTGGTAGCTATGAAATGATGGCTGCAAAAGTTACTGAAAAAGTTGCGACGGTGAAAGGTTTCCCCTTAAATGTCTGCCTGATAATTTATGTGTCGTATGCTGTATCGTTGCGGTTTTTTTCGTAATTTTGCAGCACAATAGAATAAAAAGAGTAAAAGAGGTATTGAAGGGTAAACCAGTATGGAATCACTAAGAGAAATATTCAGAATCGGAAAAGGACCGTCGAGCAGCCATACGATGGGACCACAGCGGGCCGCCGTCATCTTCGCCGGCCGTCATCCGGAGGCAGTGCGTTTCGAGGTGACACTGTATGGAAGTCTGGCTGCTACGGGCAGGGGACACATGACGGACAAGGCCGTCATCGACGTGTTGAAGGCGGTAGCCCCGGTGGAAATCAAATGGGAACCGGAGGTGTTCCTGCCTTATCATCCCAACGGCATGGTGTTCCGTGCGTATGATAGCCATCAGAAAATAGAAGACGAATGGACGGTCTACAGCATCGGCGGCGGTGCTCTGTCGGAGGGGAAGGCTACAGGCGACTGTTTCCATCAGGATTCTGTATACGACCTGCACACGCTCAAGGACATCCAGTCCTGGTGCGAACATCATGGACGGGGCTACTGGGAATATGTGAAGCAATGCGAGACCGGTGATTTCTGGGATTATCTGCGTGAGGTGTGGCATGCCATGCAGGCGGCTGTCGAGCGTGGTCTTGACAGTGAGGGTGCATTGCCCGGACCGTTGAACCTCGCACGCAAAGCCCCTACTTACTACATAAGGGCACGCGGTTACAAGCCGTCCCTGCAGAGCCGTGGGATGGTTTACGCATACGCATTGGCTGTCAGCGAAGAGAATGCTTCGGGCGGGACAATCGTCACAGCTCCCACCTGCGGGGCCTGCGGGGTTGTGCCGGCAGTACTCTATCATCTGGCGAAAGGACACGAGTTTTCCGAGACGAAAATATTGCATGCCCTGGCGACGGCCGGTCTCTTCGGCAATGTCGTGAAGTACAATGCGTCGATTTCCGGTGCGGAGGTAGGCTGTCAGGGCGAGGTCGGCGTGGCCTGTGCCATGGCATCGGCCGCCTCCTGCCAGTTGTTCGGCGGTACGCCCTCACAGATCGAGTATGCTGCGGAGATGGGACTTGAACACCATCTGGGCATGACCTGCGACCCCGTCTGCGGTCTGGTGCAGATTCCCTGTATAGAGCGCAATGCTTTTGCTGCCTGCCGCGCCTTGATGCACAGCTGTATGCCTCGTTCAGCGACGGCCATCACCGCGTGTCGTTCGATCGGGTAGTGGAGGTGATGAAGCAGACCGGGCACGACATTCCGTCACTGTACAAAGAGACGAGTGCAGGCGGACTGGCAAAGGATTATAAGTATTAGAAGACGTCCCACCCCATATAGACAAAGCGGGAGAAGTCCACCCGGACTTCTCCCGCTTTGTCTTGCATGATTTTACTATATGGCTCTGTTCTCTGCTTTCGGCACCTCTCCCACCTTGGGAAGAGGATGCTGTGAATGCTTAGTTCCTGAAGGTCAGTCCCTCACCGAAGCAGTCGATGATGACCGGCTTGTCACGGTTGACACTGCCTGAAAGCAGAGACTTGCTGAGGTCGTTCAGCACATACCGCTGGATAGCCCGCTTGACGGGACGTGCGCCGAACTCCGGATCGTAGCCTACCCCGGCCAGATAGCCGATGGCAGGGTCGGTCCACTGGAGGTTGATGCCCTGTGGTTCGAGCATAGCCTTCACACGCTCCAGCTGCAGCCGTACGACACCTCCGATCTGCTCCTTTGTCAGCGGCAGGAACATGATGGTCTCGTCGATACGGTTGAGGAACTCCGGACGGATGGTCTTCTTCAACATTTCCATTACGGCAGTCCTCGCCTTGTCGATGACTTCCTCACGGTTGGAATCGGTGAGATTCTCGAACTGCTGCTGGATATACTGCGACCCCAGATTGGACGTCATGATGATAATCGTGTTCTTGAAGTTCACCGTCCGGCCCTTGTTGTCCGTCAGCCGTCCGTCGTCCAGTACCTGCAAGAGGATGTTGAACACGTCGGGATGCGCCTTTTCTATCTCGTCGAAGAGCACGACCGAGTAAGGTTTGCGGCGTACGGCCTCGGTCAGCTGGCCTCCTTCATCGTAGCCTACGTACCCCGGAGGCGCACCGATGAGGCGTGTGACGCTGAATTTCTCCTGATACTCGCTCATGTCAATCCGCGTCATCATCGACTCGTCGTTGAAAAAGATAGTCAGCCAATGCTCTTTGCCAGTTCGGTCTTACCTGTACCCGTTGTTCCGAGGAAGATGAACGATGCGATAGGTTTCTTCGGATCCTGCAGGCCGGCACGTGAACGGCGCACGGCATCTGCCACGGCCGTGATGGCCTCGTCCTGTCCGATGACACGCTTGTGGAGTTCGTCTTCCAGATGGAGCAGCTTTGTCCTTTTCGCTCTGTAGCATCTTCGTGACAGGAATGCCTGTCCAGCGGCTTACTACCTCGGCGATGTCGTCCTCGGTAACCTCCTCACGCACCATGGCCTGTCCGCCCTGCGTGGCCCTGCAGCTGCTGCTGGATGTTCTTGATGTCGTCTTCCAGCTGTTTCAGCCTCGAGTAGCGGATCTCAGCGACACGCTCGTAGTTGCCCTCACGCTCGGCGCGGTCGGCCTCATACTTGAGGTTCTCCATCTCCTGCTTGTCCTGCTGAATCTTGTTCACCAGGGCACGTTCGCCTTCCCATTTTGCACGGAAGCTGTGCTCCTGTTCCCTGAGTTCGGCAATCTCCTTGTCGAGCTGTGCAATCTTCTCGGTGTCGTCTTCCCGCTTGATGGCCTCACGCTCAATCTCGAGCTGTTTCAGCCGGCGGGTTATCTCGTCCAGTTCCTCGGGCACGGAATCGCGCTCCATGCGCAGCTTGGCAGCTGCCTCGTCCATCAGGTCGATAGCCTTGTCGGGCAGGAAACGGTCGGAGATGTAACGCTCTGAGAGCTTCACGGCCGCAATGCAGGCATCGTCCTGGATACGTACCTTGTGGTGGTTCTCGTAGCGTTCCTTCAGTCCGCGGAGGATAGAGATGGCATCCAGCTCGTCCGGCTCATCCACCATGACAGTCTGGAAACGACGCTCCAGGGCCTTGTCCTTCTCGAAGTATTTCTGGTACTCGTTCAATGTTGTCGCACCGATGGCCCTCAGTTCGCCACGTGCCAGAGCCGGCTTCAGGATGTTGGCGGCATCCATGGCACCCTCGCCGCCGCCTGCACCGACCAGCGTGTGATTTCATCAATGAAGAGGATGATGTTGCCTTCGGCCTTCGTCACCTCCTTGATGACGCTCTTCAGCCGCTCCTCAAACTCGCCTTTGTATTTTGCTCCGGCGAGCATCGCCCCCATATCCAGCGAGTAGAGCTGCTTGTCCTTCAGATTTTCCGGTACGTCGCCGCGGACGATTCTTTCGGCAAGTCCTTCGACGATAGCCGTCTTTCCTGTGCCCGGTTCACCGATGAGAATCGGGTTGTTCTTCGTACGGCGGGAAAGTATCTGCAGTACACGGCGGATTTCCTCGTCACGTCCGATTACCGGATCGAGCTTTCCTGCCCGGGCATCCTCGACAAGGTTGCGGGCAAATTTCTGCAGCGACTGGTAGTTCTCGTCACCGCTCTGCGTCTGTACCTTCTGCCCCTGTCGCAGGTCGTTGATGGCTGCCGTCATCTCTTTCTCTGCACATCCGGCATCTTTCAGAATCCGGCTTGCCGTTGAGTTGACCGCCAGCAGTGCCAGCAGCATCGGCTCGATACTGACGAACTCGTCGCCCATCTTCTGCGAGATGTCCAACGTGCGCTGCATCACCTGATTGGCTTCAGAGGAGAAATAAGGCTCACCGCCCGATACTTTCGGCAGATGGCTCATTTCGCTCTGGACGGCATTCTCTACGGTCTGTGCGTTCACACCCAGCTTCTGGAAGATGTAGTTCGTCACATCTTTTCCCTTGTCCATCACGCCGGCAAGCAGGTGCAGCGGCTCGATGGTCTGCTGCCCGTTGCGCTGTGCGGTGTTCACCGCACTCTGGACAGCCTCCTGTGCTTTAATTGTAAATTTCTCAAATGTCATTCTTCAGTCTCCTTTCTATATTTTCTTCAGCCTTATGGTTATAGGCGTCGAAGTGTGTTCGTTTTTTTATTTTTATATTGTCTGTCACTCAAATCCTGTGCCTTTGGCCTTTGTGTGACATCGTGTCAGATGAATGGGACAGAATGTCATAGTCGTTGATGGCTTCGTCTGTTCTTCCGTTATTCGGTCTGTGTTCGGTCTTCCTTTATACATTGTCCGTATTCATGTGTTGTCCGCATTCCTTTCAGATAATTGGCAGGCGGTGGGTAAACTCATAGTTCTTCAGCCCCCATCTGGGCGCAATGAGCAGGTCGGCAGGGCTATGGCTGACGAAGCGCTCGAGTATGAGGTCGGGGCGGAGCAGACGGATGTAGGCGGCAATGAGCCGGATATATTCCTCAACGGTGTAAAGATGAAAGGGATGGTCAGCATACATTTTCGCAAGGCGGGTACCCCGGATGATCTGCAACTGGTGGATTTTCAGCGTCGTCAGGGGGAGAGAAGAAATGATTGGCGCCTGCCGGAGACTCTCTTCTGCATCTTCACCGGGCAGACCGAGGATGATATGCGCACCGGTACGGATGCCGCGGCGGGCGGTCTTTTCTATAGCCTGGCGGGCACAGGCGAAGTCGTGTCCACGGTTGATGAGGCGCAGTGTACCGTCGTTGCAGGTTTCCACGCCATATTCAACGATGAGGAATGTGCGGCGGTTGAGCTCTTCAAAAATAGTCTAAGAGGGTGTCATTGATGCAGTCGGGCCGTGTGCCGATGACGAGTCCGACGACATCCTCCACGGCAAGTGCTTCCTCGTAGAGGCCCTTGAGGCGGTTGTTGCTTCCGTAAGTGTTGGTATAGGCTTGGAAATAAGCAAGGTATTTCATGTCCGGGTATTTCCTGGAGAAGAACCGCTTGCCGACTTCAAGCTGCTGTGTAATGCTCTTTCCGTTGTCGCAGTAAGCCGGATTGAAGGTCTGGTTGTTGCAGTAGATGCAGCCGCCGTACCCTGTTCTCCCGTCCCGGTTCGGACAGGTGAAGCCGGCATTGACCGATATTTTCTGTACTCTGAAAGGAAACTGGGTGCGGAGCCAGTTCCCGAAGTCACGATAATATTGTTCCATTCTTTTGCAAATTTACGGATTATTTTATACTTTTGCGACGTTAAAACTTGAATTTATGAAAAGAACAATCCTTATGTGTGCTGCTATGCTGACAGCTCTCCAGCTGATGGCAGGAGAGCCGATTTCATTGAAAGACATCACCAGTGGCGTATTCTGGGCGAAACGTATCTCGGGTGTCAATCCTCTGAAAGGTACTTCGGAATATGCACAGGTGTCGGCCGACGGCCGGCAGGTGGTGAAGTATTCCTTCAGAACAGGTAAACCGACTGGTGTCATTTTCGACCTTTCCGATGTCAAGGACGGGCTGCTCAAGTTTTTTGATGACTATCAGATTTCGGCCGATGGATGCCGGCTGCTGTTGCAGACGAATACCAACCGCATCTATCGCCGTTCGTTTACGGCAGACTTCTATCTCTATGAAGTGAAGACGAAACAACTGAAGAAACTTTCAAAAGAAGGGGGCAGAACAGATACCTGTTTTTTCGCCTGACGGGCGGCAGATTGCATACGTCCATAAGAACAACATCTACATCACGGATGGCGAGAATGTCAGACAGGTCACCACCGACGGTGCGTTCAACAAGGTCATCAACGGTCTGCCCGACTGGGTGAACGAGGAGGAGTTCGGCTTTAACAACGCACTTGCATGGAGCGCTGACAGCAGGACATTGAGCTGGATCAGGTACGATGAAAGCAAGGTGAAGACCTATTCCCTACAGCTTTTCAAAGGCTCGCATCCTGCATTCAATAAGTATGAGACTTATCCTGGAGAATACAGCTACAAATATCCGAAAGCCGGCGAGGACAATTCACAGGTAAGCGCATGGGCGTATTCATTAGGTGACGGCAGTGTGCGCAAGTATGACCTGCCTTTGGCAGCGGATGGTTATATCCCCCGCATCAAGACGACTGCTGATGCAGACAGGATCATTCTCTATACGATGAACCGGCACCAGGACGAACTGAATCTCTATGCTGCCAATCCCAAGACAGGAGCGTGCCGGCTGCTGATCAGGGAGCGTGTGCCCAAGTATGTGAAGGAAGAAGCGATGGAAGGCATCAGAATCATGAAGGATTACATTCTGCTGCCTTCCGACCGTGACGGCTATATGCACCTTTATCTATACAGCAAAGAAGGGAAGCTCCTGCGCCAGATAGACAAGGGCAACTATGACGTGACGGAAATCTATGGATATGATGATAAGACCGGCAACACCTACTTCCAGGCAGCTGCCCGCAAGCCGATGCAGCGGGAGGTCTATGTCGCCGACAAGTCCGGCAGGCTGACTTGCCTTTCTGCCCATGCAGGCTGGAATGCCGCTGCGTTCTCCGGTGATTACAGATACTTCCTCAATACATGGAGCGACCGTAACCATCCTTACGTCTATGCTATCTATGACAACAAGGGCAAGGAGGTACGCGAAGTGCTGAACAATGACGAGCTGCAGACGAAACTTGCGAAGTATGGCAACGGCGGTGTCGAGTTCTTCACATTTACGACATCCGAGGGAGTGAAGCTCAACGGATGGATGGTGAAACCCGCCGGATTTGATGCAAAGAAGAAGTACCCGATCATCATGCACCAGTACAGCGGGCCGGGCAGCCAGCAGGTGGTTGACAGCTGGGGTATCGGTTCGATGGGCAACGGCGGTATGTTCGATTATTACCTGGCACAGAAAGGCTACATCGTAGTGACGGTGGACGGCCGCGGCACAGGTGCGAGGGGTGCGGAGTTTGAAAAGTGTACTTATCTAAAGCTCGGCGATCTGGAGTCGAAGGACCAGGTGGAGGCGGCCCTGTGGCTGGGCAGACAGCCGTTCGTCGATGCGGCACGTATCGGTATCTGGGGCTGGAGCTTCGGTGGCTTCAACACGCTGATGAGCATGAGCGAGGGACGTGATGTGTTCAAGGCGGGCGTAGCCATTGCACCGCCGACCGACTGGCGGTTCTACGATTCCGTCTATACGGAACGGTATATGCGTACACCACAGGAGAATACTTCCGGTTACGCCGTCAATCCCATCAACCGTGCCGGGAAGCTGCACGGCAGACTGCTGATCTGCCATGGTATGGCCGATGACAATGTTCATCCGCAGAACACCTTTGAATATTCTGAGGCACTGGTTCAGGCCGACAAGGATTTCAAGGAGAACTGTTACACCAACCGTAACCACTCTATCTACGGCGGCAATACCCGCAACCACCTGTTGAGACAGGTGGCAGAATGGTTCATGGAAAACTTGTAAAGCAACTCTGCAATATGTCATTGTGAAGACCCAGGGGATTTCACACAGATAGTAGGGGAGGATGTATCGGATAGATAATCAACAGGGGCAGACGAGGTTGTCTGTCTCTGTTTTTTTATTGTCATCGGTCTTGTCTGGCACCTCTGTTATCTGTATAGTCTGCCCGTCTGCGGTTCATCCGTACGTCTGTCGGCAGTGTACGGCAGTTTCAGCTGGACTGCCCCCCGAGGAATGTCAAGGACAGAGTCGCTGAAAAATCAGAGACAACATCAAAACACAGGGGCGCACGAATCCGTGCGCCCCTGTGTTTTAATTCAGAAAGGGTTTATCTGAAAGGATAGAAGTCTTGTCTTCAGACAAGCGACCTGCCTACTCTTCAGTCTGTTCTACAACATACTTGGGTGATTCCCCGTACTTGTTGGCCTCCGGCTTGCTGTCGAGGAGCGTGAAGACGAAGATGACAATACCCAGTGCTCCATTGACCAGATAAAGCAGCAAGGCGAAGATACCCGCACCGCCTGTCATGCCGGCAGAGAGAACCCTCATCATCTCAGTTGCATCCTGAGACTGGGCCGCCATCATATAAGCATGGAAATCGATGGCGGAGAAGAAGAGTGCGCCTGCAACCAGTCCGATGATTGTCTGGCAGCCCCACCACCAGCCGCTGCGGCCTGTGTCGTGCAGACGGCGGAACAGCATGGATATTCCGCCTATGGCAAGGAAAATGAGTGCGACCCATCCGACAAACGGAATGAGTGAGAGGACGGCCGAAGCGATGGCGACAGTCAGCGCACCCCACCAATACTCTGAACGGCGGATGCGTCCCTTGAACTGGAAACACTTCTTGAAAAAGTTCTGTGCGGCTTCAGAGAAGCTGACCTGTGGTAATTCTTTTCATTTGTGACATAAATAGTTAATGTATTAGAAGTTGATAAACAAAGAATCTTCTTACTTATTCTCTCAGCAGGTCGGGACGCAGTCGCCGGGTACGCTCCATTGCCCTGGTCGAATTCCCTATTGTCTGATTTTTCGCCTCGTTCCCGCTGAGCAGGATTTCGGCACCTCCCACCCCTTGTAGCTGCGGGGGCGGGTATAGATGGGGCAGAGAGCATATCGTCCATGAAGCAGTCGGAAAGTGCGCTCTGGTCGTCGCTGATGACACCCGGGACAAGCCGGACAACGGCGTCGGCAATGATGGCTGCCGGCAGTTCACCGCCTGTCAGGACGAAGTCGCCGACGGAAATCTCCCGTGTGATGAGGTGGTCGCGTACGCGCTGATCAATACCTTTGTAATGCCCCGCAAGAATGATGAAGTTTCCTCCCATGGAGAGGTCATTGGCGATACGCTGGCTGAACGGCTCACCGTCGGGTGACGTGAAGATGACTTCGTCATAGTCTCGTTCTTCCTTCAAGGCGGCGATGCAGTTGTCAATAGGTTCGATCTGCATGACCATGCCCGCCTGTCCGCCGAACGGATAGTCGTCTACACGCCGCCATTTGTCCTTCGTATAGTCACGGAGATTGTGCAGGCGGATCTCTGCCAGTCCCTTCTTCTCTGCCCTGGCAAGGATGCTCTCGTGGACAAACCCTTCCAGCATCTCCGGCAATACGGTGATGATGTCTATTCTCATACAGCTACAAAGTTAACGATTCTTTTGCTATAACAAGGATAGTTTAAGGTTTTTTTGTAACTTTGCAGCAGTTTTCCAATCATTATTTAAAAACGATATGAAAAGATTCTTTTCCCTCGCTATCCTTTTGGTAGCAGCTTTTAGTGGTGCGCAGGCACAGAATTTACAGCTTCATTACGACCTTGGTCACAATCTCTACAACGACCTCTCATCGCGTACGACGGTGACGACGACGGTTGAGATGTTCAAGCCTGACACATGGGGGTCCACCTTCATGTTCACCGACATTGACTACAAGAACGACGGTACGATCGGTGCTTACTGGGAGATTGCCCGTGAGTTCAACCTCACGAAGAACAAGCAGTGGGCTGCCCACGTGGAATATAACGGCGGCGTAGGTTCCGGCGAGACCCCCCGAGGGTTACTACGGTAACCGCTACCAGCACTCCGTGCTTCTGGGCGGCGCATGGAACTGGGCTTCAAAAGACTTCTCAAAGACGTTCAGCGTGCAGCTGATGTATAAGTATTATTTCAAGAACGGCCACACGGGTGCGCATCCTTACAACAGCTTCCAGCTGACGGAGGTGTGGGGAACAACCTTTTGCGCATGGCCTCTGTACCTTCAGCGGGTTCTGTGATGTCTGGTACGATCCGGACGTGAACGGCAAGCTGATCATGGTATCTGAACCGCAGTTCTGGTTCAACCTCAACACGCTGAAAGGCATGAAGAACGTGAACCTCTCTTTGGGTTCTGAGGTGGAAATCAGCAACAACTTCGTCTGGAACGACCGCGGCGAGCACAACCGCTTCTATGCCATCCCGACGGTGGCGGCCAAGTGGACGTTCTGAGAAATCCCTTTGGAAAATAAGTCTTCTAAAAAAAGCGTGTCACATAGCCAAGTAGGGGATAGATGCCCTCGTCTGTCCGCAAGATATACAATTTATCGAGGGTGTGTCAAAATGTAAATGCCCTTCTGAAAACCTTACATTTTAAAAATATCTAATGAGAAAAGACCATTTCAAAACTCGTGTTTGAGTAAAGAAATGCTCTTTTTCTTTTGAGAGTACATTACTTACAAATTAAAACTTGTCAAGTCGTTAATTTGTATTTTAACATACTCGCTTTTTAATTCTTCTATTGAATTATCTTACAGATAAAAAGAACCTGACATCTCTGATTCCATGCGTATAGAAGGGGATTCCTACGAATGATTTTGGACATCATTCAAACAGGAAACAGGAGGTTGGAGGCTCAAGTACTGGGATGATTTTTGATGATGGAAGAAGGTCTAAAAGCTTATGGTGTTGAATTATGCTTTTACTTGTTTTTAGTATTTTTCTTTAGTTGAGTCCAGGCATCAAACTTTTTCATCAAAAGTCATATGGGTATTGGTCGATGACGTAGAAGGCATCACTATACAGGATACATTGACATCACCTATTTCTTTCAAGAACGCATCATGGGCTTCCTTTCCATTAAAGACAATGTATTTTATAGATTTATGTTTTCTAATGATCCTTTGATGTCATTAGGTACTGGATGGATAGAAAAACCTGAATCAAGACTACCTTTTTCTAATACCTTCTTTATATACATCCCACAGACCTATACCAATTGAACTTAGGAAATCCCTACTTTTCTCAAAATGGTCGGTAGAATTGAAAAGCCTATTCATAATTTTTCCAGAAAGTATTGCTTGGATTTAGATAGTATGACAGTTGTTCTGTCGAAGTATCTCCAGGCATAGTTCCTAAGATAAGTACTTTGTATTCTTGTTCATCCAAGGCATGAACCCCTTTTTAAAATCAGGAGAGACTACTTGTGTAATTGATTCCTTTTTACTCCGTCCTCTCCATGTAAATGAGGCAGAGAGAGAGCTGGTGTAAGTTGAATGTCTTCTTTTCTTGTAGCTTTTTTTCGTGAGTTCACTTGATTTGCTTAGATGTATTTTTGCATCTTTTATAACGAAATACTGAGGGTATTTCTAACACGTGCTCTTTATCTGTTTTGGCGGGGCCATTGGAGCCATTCTTTTGTAGATATAGTTTCTTAGAGTATATCTCTTTTGCGATATCAGAACAGCTCATAGCTGTACCATGAGTTTTTAATACGCAAATAATAGCCTCATGTAATGTCATTTAATTAATTTTAGGTAGTGAATAAAGTCACCTATGTTTTCTACAGGCAAATTTATGAAGAATAAACCATATTTGCAAGTGTTATATTTAAAAATTTTTTGAAGATTCTCATTCAAAAATATCATATAAGCTGTTCAAATTTAGGATATAGTCAGTCTGGATTCCAAAAGGGCCTTACTTGCTGTTCAAGTAAGGCCTACTTGGGCTTCAATTAGGCCTTACTTGCGGTGCAAGTAGGCACCTTTTCAAACACCGGATATAACAGCTTGAGAATCAAAGCAGTATGATACTCTTTCTTTGTATGTGAATTCGGGATGAGAGGGGTTATCCGAAGACTGATTCTATCAGTCTTGGAATAATGTTTCTTCTGTCCTCTGTGCAGGTAAGCCGGAGGCGGAACTCTGTGCAAAAACGGTCGATGAAATCTTCCTCAGAGATGATGGGGATGGAGAGAGCCTTGGCTTTCTGGTTTTTGCCCGAAGTGCTTTCTACATCATTGTTAATGAGAAAGTCAGTAGATTTGGAAACCGAACCGGTAACTTTACCGCCCTGGCTTTCGATATAGGCTTTCAGCTCATTGCGGTTCTTGTAATGATGGACATCGCCCGTAATGACGAATGTCAGTCTCGGCAGCCGCTGCCTGTCGGCGCGGATGAGGTTTGCCTGACGTTGAGTTCGGCCAGCAAGTGTTGCAGCACAGGCTGGTTGTCTGCGTCTTTCATCCACCGGACAAAGCTTGCACTCTTTTCCGGTCCGATACCGGGAATGGTTGAAAACACATCATCGTCAGTACTTTCCGTAGCAGTCCTGATGAGTTCTTTCAGCGGATAGGCTGAAAGCAGACGGTTGCATACATCCTGTCCGACCAGCGGAATGTTGAGTGCGAAGAGCAGCCGACGGGCTTCCACGCTTCTTGCCTTTTCAACGGCCGCCAGGAGTTTGCTGACACTCCTGTCTCCGAAACCGTCCATGGTACGCAGCTGCAGAGCATGTTCGTTGAGATGGAAGAAGTCGGCATACTCACAAATCCAGCCTAGGTTGATGAACTTCTGGACAGTCTGTTCGGACAGTCCGTCGATGTTCACCCCCTCCTTGGAAACGAAACGGCCGAACTTCTTGAGCTGTTTGGCAGGGCAGTGGTCGTTCGTGCAGTGTAGTGTCCGTGTCCCGCTGGCCTCACTCTCCACGACTTCTGTCGCCGACCGGCACACCGGACAGGTCTCCGGGACATGGAAGATGCCCATCCGTTCAACGACACTGACAACCTTCGGTATGATTTTGTTTGCCTTGATGACGGCGATTTTCGTGCCCTGCCGCCGATCCCCAGGCGTTCGCATTCAGAGATGTTGCAGAGCGAGGCACGCTTGACGGTCGTCCCTCCAGTTCGACAGGCTGGAAAGACGGCGACCGGCGAAATCGTAGATGCGGCACATGACCATTCTATGTGGTCCAGTTCCGTTTCCGCCCGCTCGTCCTGCCATTTGAAGGCGTAGCCGGCACGTGTGGCATGATGCCCTGTGACCGATCCGGTTGCGGCATAGACCGTGTCGTCATAAGTGATGACGAGACCGTCGACGGGGTAGGGGAAGCGTTGGGTGTCAGCTTCCGGATGCCGGGTGTTGAGGGCTTGTCCGGTGACACGAGAAGACCAGCTGTCGATGACGGCTTGTATATTCTCGGCCGTCGGCCGTGAGATGAGTTCTCTGTCTACCGGATGGAATCCCTGTCGTTCAAGCCATGCCATCCGTTCGCCCCATGAGCCGATTTTCTCCTCGGTATAGACAAGGGTGAAAGGAATCCAGTGCAGGTGGCGTTGCTTGACCTCGTTGATATCTTTCAGCGTGAGCGATCCTGATGCAAGGTTGCGGGGATTGGCATACTCTTCCTCCGACTCCATATTGAACTTCTCGAAGTCGGGGTAGCTGATGACGGCTTCTCCGCGGATGACGAGATGGCCTCTGTAGGGGATGGTCTCCAAGAAGCCCTCGATGGCTCTGGAAAGATGGGTGATGTTGGTGCCGATGTGCCCGTCGCCCTCGGGTGACGACTTTTGTCAGCCGTCCGTTGTCATAAGTGGCGACAAGTGTCAGGCCGTCCAGCTTCAGGAGAGCCAGATGGGCTTTTCCTTCTGCCCATCTGGCAAGGTCTTCAACCTTTTTGGTCTTTGCCAGAGACAGGGCCGGAAACTCATGTTTCTCTTTCTTTCCGGCTACATTGTCGGCCGAGACATTCTGTGTCGGGGAGTCGGGGAGGACGATGCCGGTCTGTTCTTCCAGCTTCTTGAGCCGGTCGAAGGCAGCGTCCCACTCGTAGTCGGTCATGAGTTCTTCACGGCCGTTGTAGTAGCATCGGAGGCAGCGTTGAGCTGCTTGACAAGGGATTGTATTTCTTTGTTCATTGTTTTAGGGGATAATAAGCGGTGATGGGTGGTAATAAAGCGGTAACGGGCGATGATACACAGTGGGGCTGTTCCTGCTTTCTTCCTGCTTTCTCTGCAAATATACTACAATTTTGCCGAATGCGGTTGTCTTTTGCTCAATTAATTTGCATTCTTTATGTCCCAACTCATTTCTTTTGCTTACCTTTGTGCCTTAGAAATAATCGAAACAAGAATCATTGATGTCAACACTAACAATTGCTGTTATCGTCGTCTTCGTCCTGGGCTATGCCCTCATTGCGATGGAGAGCCTGACGAAGGTCAACAAGGCCGCAATCGCCTTGTTGATGTTTGTATTCTGCTGGACTCTTTACATGCTCGATCCGGTACCGTTCGCACAGCTGATGCATCCCGGTTTCAAGGGCACTGGAGATCAGATTGTGTCTTTCGTGAATGCTTTGATTACCGAGCATCTCGGTGACACAGCCACAACGCTCTTTTTTTCCTGATGGGGGCGATGACTATTGTGGAAATCGTCGATCAGAACGGCGGCTTTAACTGGGTGAAGAACGTCATGCACTCCAAGACGAAGCGGGGCCTGCTGTGGAAGATCGCCTTCATGACTTTCTTTCTTTCAGCCATTCTTGACAACCTGACGACAAGTATCGTGATGATCATGATCCTGCGCAAGCTTGTCCACGACAGGAAAGACCGCATTGTCTATGCCTCGCTGGTGATCGTTTCCGCTAACTCGGGCGGTGCTTTTTCTCCTATCGGAGACGTCACGACAATCATGCTGTGGAATGCGGGCATGATCACGGCCGGCGGTGTCATCAGTGAGATTTTCATCCCGTCTCTGGTGTCGATGCTGGTACCGGCACTTCTGCTGCAGACGGCACTGAAGGGGAATATTGAATACGACGATCTGGCGAACGACCTGACGGGCGACAGGGAAATGCTGGAGTTCACCGGCATGCAGCGCAAGGCTATCTTTGCTGTCGGCGTGGGCGGTCTCTGTCTTGTACCGCTGTTCCATTACCTCACCGACCTCCCTCCTTTCGCTGGCATTCTCCTTGTATTGGGCATTTTGTGGACCGTGACCGAACTGTTTTACCGTAGTATTCACAGGAGAAGAGGTGACAATGTTCATTTCTCAAAGCGTGTCAGCAATCTGCTGAGCCGCATTGATATGTCGACGATTCTTTTCTTCTTAGGTATTCTGATGGCTGTGGCCTGCCTGGAAGAAGTGGGTGTCCTGAAGGAACTTGGCAGCGGTCTGAACACTGCGTTCAACGGTAACCATTATGCCGTTACGGGCATCATCGGCGTACTCTCGTCCATTGTCGACAATGTACCGCTCGTCGCCGGAAGCATGGGTATGTATCCTGTTGCTGCTACAGGTGACATGGCGGTTGACGGAATCTTCTGGCAGCTGCTGGCTTACTGTGCCGGTGTCGGCGGGTCGATGCTTATCGTCGGTTCGGCCGCCGGTGTCGTCGTCATGGGGCTGGAGAAGATTACCTTTGGCTGGTATATGAAACGTATCTCATGGATAGCACTGGCTGGATACCTTGCCGGTATCCTGTCCTATTGGGTTATCCGTACGTATATCTTCACCACGCCGCTTTAAGAAATATCAGCCTGCTGGCTGTGCTGTGCAAGCCGATCTGCCGCTTGCCGGCTTTTCTGTCCGGGCCGGTTGGGGAATTTTTCAGGACAGTCTCTTGGACAGGGAATTGATGCCATTGCCTGCCCTCGGGGATGTTGCATACGGATTAAACAGAACACACGCTAAGATGGAAAAGAACAGAAGGATAGATTGCTTTATACCTGATGGCAGTTTCGATGCCATCATGTCAAATTCTGCACAGTTGTGGCAGACGGGCGTTGTGCAGCAGATACATCTGCTTGTGGAGAAGCATCAGGTCATGGAGATCATGCCCCTTCATACGGATCTCCTGCGGATAGGCAGACTGCTCTCGTCGGATACAATGCGGCTGATGGCGGCGTATGCAGGAGGTGAATACACCCTTGCTTTACTTGAAAACGAGGTACGGTGACACTGGGCAGTCATGCTGTTGAACGTATGTTGCAGGTGGCCGAGGAGACCGGTGCTGCGATGGTGTATGCAGACCGTTATGCTGTCGAAGACGGAAAGACCGTGAAACATCCGGTGACCGACTATCAGTTAGGAAGCGTCCGGGATGACTTCGACTTCGGTTCTGTCGTGCTTCTGAAGAACGAGTACCTGAAAGCGTATGCGGCAAGGGAAGCGGCAGAGGACTGGGAGTTCGCCGGCTGGTATGACCTGCGTCTTTATCTGAGCCGGTGTGGCAAGCTTTTCCATCTGGCTGAATATCTGTACACCGAGGAAGAAGACGACCTGCGTGCCAGCGGTGTGAAGCAGTTCGACTATGTGGACCCGCGCAACCGTGAGGCCCAGATGGAGATGGAACGTGTAGCAACCGAGCACCTTTCTTCTATCGGCGCACTGGTGGACACGGCACATTACGAGCAGCCTGATTTCTATGAAGAGTCGTTTCCCTGTAAAGGCTTCGGTAGTCATCCCGGTCTTCAACCGTGAGAAGACGGTGCGTGATGCGGTCGTGTCGGCGCTCTCGCAGAAGACTGATTTCGCCTTCAATGTTATCGTCGTGGACAATCATTCGACGGATGGGACAACGGAGATACTCGAATCTTTCCGGAATGATGAACGGCTGATTCATCTCGTCCCAGACCGTACCGACCTTGGTATAGGCGGCTGCTGGAACTATGCCATCCATGATGTGCATTGCGGTCGCTTTGCCGTTCAGCTGGACAGTGACGACCTTTATTCGTCAGAGAACACCTTGCAGGCCATTGTCGATGCCTTCCATGAGCAGAAGGCGGCGATGATTGTAGGCTCGTACCGTATGTGCGACTTCAATCTCAACACGCTTCCGCCGGGCCTGATCAGCCACAGTGAGTGGACAGCGGACAACGGCTGCAACAATGCTCTGCGTATCAACGGTCTCGGTGCACCGCGTGCCTTCTTCACCCCGCTGGCACGCCAGCTGCGGTTTCCCAATACCAGTTACGGTGAAGACTATGCCATGGGGCTTGCTTTCAGCCGCCGTTTCCGTATCGGAAGGATTTATGATGAGCTGTACCTCTGCCGTCGCTGGGGCGGAAACAGTGATGCCGTGCTGAGTATTGATAAGGTGAATGTCAACAACCACTATAAGGATCAGCTGCGGACGATTGAGATCCTGGCTCGTCAGAAACAGAACAGGGAGCGGGAGAAAGGGCTGACCGAATTCTTCCATAACCAGCTGGAACAGTGGCCGGACGCTGCCCGGCGTTATGAAGAGCTGAAATGTGTACAGACACGTGAGGCGGGACCAGTCCTTGTACAGTTCAATCCTGCACGCTTGGTAAGCACAGGTGCGAAGATTGACAAGGCCTCGCTGGCCAATCGTCCTTGCTTCCTCTGCGGGAAGAACCGTCCGGCTGAACAGACCGCATTGCCTTTCTGTGACGATTTCGACATTCTTGTCAATCCGTTTCCGATACTCCCGGCTCATTTTACCATTCCTGCCAGCAAGCATCAGCCACAGGCCATCGCCGGTAATTACGTACAGATACACCGCCTGCTGAGGGCTTATCCGCAATTGATGGTGTTCTACAACGGCCCGAAATGCGGTGCCAGTGCGCCGGATCACCTGCATTTCCAGGCTGGGACAAGCGGTATTCTGCCTTTGCAACGAGACTGGCAGCAGCTCCGCAAGACGGCGGAACCGCTGTTGAAGCTGAACAATACAGAAGGAATTTATGAAATAAAGGATTACGTCTGTCCTGCTCTTGCCATCGTAAGTCGTACGGAAGCACATGATGCCGCACTGTTCAGCTATGTGTATGAAGCTCTTCCTTTGAAAGAAGACGAGACCGAACCGATGATGAATATCGTAGCGTGGCGCAGCGGAGATGCGTTTGTCACGGTCGTGTTCCCACGTGCGAAGCACCGTCCCGACTGCTATTCGGCTGAGGGAGAGACACAGTGTCTGGTCAGCCCGGGCAGCCTGGACATGGCAGGATTGCTGATATTGCCTCGTCAGAGTGACTTTGAACGCATGACCGGAGAGCGTGCCCGGGCTGTCCTGCGTGAGGTGTCTTTGTCGGACGAGGCAATGGCAGAAGTCGTGAAGCAGGTTCGCAATGAGGCTGTAGATGCCGCCTTTGACGACTGGCGGACAGAGCCTGTCGTGTCAGTAGGCATATTGGGCGGTAAGGAGATACGCTTCCGCTTGAATGGGGCTTATATTCTCGGAAACCGGACGGTAAGCGGCGAACAGACTGTGAAGCTCATGGAAGGAAAGATGCTTTGGGGATTCGGTCGCTATCAGGAGCTTAGTTTTACGCCGTCAGACGATGATGCGTCTTTCACCTTGGAGGATGTGACGATCGGAGCAGACCTTCCATTGGGAGCGAAAAGAAGAGCAGACTTTTGCCGGCAGCCTTCAGCTTGTCATTGACGGAGATAAAATCTGGGCAGTCAATGTGCTCCCGGTAGAACGGTATTTGGCAAGTGTCATTTCGAGTGAGATGCGCGCCACGTCGTCGCTGGAGCTCTTGAAAGCCCATGCCGTTATATCCCGTAGCTGGCTGCTGGTGCAGATGAGAAGGCGGAAGGCCATAGAAATGGATGTCCAGAAGGCCTTTGCACCTGTAAAGGTGTCGGAAGAAGAAGGCATCGTATGGTATGACGGCGACGCACACAAGCTGTTTGATGTCTGTGCAGACGACCATTGTCAGCGTTACCAGGGCATTACGAAAGCGACAAGTCCGCACGTCGAAGAGGCCATCAGGGCTACTCGGGGAGTGTTGCTGATGGACGGCAGCAAGATATGTGATGCCCGTTTCAGCAAGTGTTGCGGCGGTGTCACGGAGGAGTTCCAGTACTGCTGGGACAATATCCGCAAACCCTACCTGCATTCAGTGGCAGACAAGGCACCCCTGGGGACGGCTCCTTCGGAAGACCTGACCGAAGAGAAAGCCGCACGGACATGGATTCTTTCTTCTCCTGAAGCGTTCTGCAACACGGAGGACACGGCTGTCCTGCATCAGGTTCTGAACAATTACGACCAGGAGACACATGATTTTTACCGCTGGACCGTAGACTACACACAGGAAGAACTTTTCTGAACTGATTCGTCGCAAAAGCGGATTCGACTTCGGAGAAATCATCGGCCTTCAGCCGCTAGAGCGTGGCAGAAGCGGCCGTATCAGCCGTCTGAAGATCGTTGGAACGAAACTTACCCGTATCATCGGCAAGGAGCTGGAGATAAGGCGCGTGCTGAGCGAGAGGCATCTGTACAGTTCGGCATTCGTGGTAGATGCCCGTGATGTCGTGAACGGCGTTCCCCGGCATTTCCATCTCGCCGGAGCCGGATGGGGACATGGCGTAGGGCTGTGTCAGATCGGTGCCGCCGTGATGGGCGAGAAGGGTTATCCTTACGACGAGATTCTGCACCACTATTACCAGACGGCAGTAATCGAGAAACGATACAAGTAAAGCCGTCGGACGACGGCATGAACCTGTAAGATATACTCCAGATGCATGAGGATCAGACTATCATCAACGGAATACCCATAGAGAACCGGTGGCACAGCCATTGGCTCTGGCTTCCGACGCTCTATCTTACACGCGGGCTTCCTTATGTGATACTGTTGATGACCTCACTGGTCTACTTCAACAGGATGGGGCTTTCTAACGGTGCCATCACGCTGACCGCCTCCTGGTTTCTGCTGCCGTTTATCCTCCGTCCTCTGCTGGGCAGGCTGGTTGTAGGGTATGGAAGCAGACGTTTCTGGATCGTTCTGACGGAGGCTGTCATGCTCCTGTGCTTTGCAGGGCTGGCAATGGTTGTCCCTTCCGTCCGCTGGTTCGAGTGGACGGTTCTTTTCCTGATGGTCATGGCCACGGCTGCGGCATTGCATGATGTGGCGATCGAACGGCTCTATAAAAAAGAAGCCGCACTGCGTCATCGTCCTGCTTTCTTCGGTGTCCGTACCGTCTTCTATCTCTTTTCCATCATTGTCGGGATGGCTCTTCCAGTAACGGTGGCCGGCAATCTGGAGGTAATCAACCGGACCGTCCGCCCTTCATGGGCAACGGTTTTCTGGATCTTGTCAGTCCTTATGGCCTGCCTCACGAGCTTCCATGCGGTCGTACTCCCGAAAGACCGTCACTATGCCGGCCTCCCTATCTGGAGCGGGGTGACGCGCCAGTGGTGGCATGATGTCAAGGCTGCTTTCGTCCGCCGTCCTCATTATGTGGCAAATCTCTGTTTTCTCTTCTGCTTTCTGGTGCCTGAGGGGATGTTCTTCCGGATTGTTCCACTCTTCCTGATAGATCCTGGGAGCAACGGCGGACTGGCTCTCTCTCCCCAGGAGTTAGGGCTGGTACTGGGTACGGTAGGCACGTTTTCGCTGATTGCGGGCTGTGCCTTGGGAGCGGGACTGGTGCGCAGAGACGGGCTGAAGCGTTGGCTCTGGCCGTTTGTCATGGCTCTTACGCTGCCCAAGTTCCTTTTTGTCTATCTCAGTTATTACTTTGTCTCCACCCTTTCGGTCATTAATTTCTGTATGCTGGCCGAGCAGTTCGGGGCGGGTCTTGGCCTGACGGTCTACGTGGTATGGCTTACTCATTGTACGAGGGGTAAGCATTCCACCTTTACCTATTCTTTAGGAACGGCCATTACAGCCTTTTCCGTCGTTCTGTCGGGATGGTTTACAGGCTTCCTCCAGGAGTATGCGGGCTATCGCCGTTTCTTCTTCCTTGTGGCATTGCTGGGTATCACCAGTTTTGTCGTGAGCGGTTTCGTTCCTGTCACGGATGAGACCGGGAAAAGCGGAAAGTCGGCCTGATGTTCTATGGCGTAGCCGTGAGGATGCGCCGTTTCAGGGTTAACCTTTTTAAAAAAGCAGTCGTTTTGTTTGTCTCTTACAAAAAATGTCGTACTTTCGCAGGCAGAAAGTTATAAAAAACGGTAAATCAGATGAAGATCAAGTATTTATTCATGTCAGCTGTCGTTGCCTTGATGACAGCCTGCGGCACGGCCTCGAAGGTACCGTTGACAGGGTCGTACACACCGCATCAGTATTTCTGATGCCCAGCTTCTCAGTCTCAGCAACCAGGAATATGCCAAGTTCATGGCATCAGCCAAGCGTTCTACGGATGCGAAGAACACGGCTATGGTACAGCGTGTAGGGCGCAATCTCGCCCATGCCGTAGAGACCCTACCTGCGCAACAATGGCTATGCCAGTGAGATAAACAATTTCAAATGGGAGTTCAATCTTGTCCAGGACAAACAGGCCAATGCCTTCTGTATGCCCGGCGGAAAGATTGTCGTCTACGAGGGTCTGCTTCCCTATACGCAGAACGAAGCCAGTCTGGCCATTGTGTTGGGGCATGAAATCGCACACGCCGTGGCTAAGCATAGTGCGGAACAGCTGACCAAGCAGATGAACCAGCAGATGGGGACAAACATCCTGGGAACGGTGCTGAACTCCACGGTCGGCAGTGGGTGGGCGACATCGCCTCACAGGTAGCCGGGGCTACTTCTTTCCGCAATCTGAAGTACAGCCGTGACAATGAGAGTGAGGCGGATTACATGGGACTGATTTTTGCTGCCATGGCAGGCTACGATCCGGCGAATGCCGTTACCTTCTGCAGCGTATGGCTTCGAGTACCGGCAGCAACCGTGCAGAAGTGCTGAGCGATCACCCTTCAGATGCCCGTCGTATAGAGAATATCAAGCGGTGGCTGCCGGAAGCGGAGAAGTATTATCATGGAAGTGTTGGTAGTCGTGTGGTGACATCAGGCACGACACGGGCAGCCGGAACTATTCATATCGGCGGTTCTGCGTCTTCCAGGCGATCGGGTAAACGGCGTTGATCTGGCTGTTCTTCCTTTTTCAGAATTACTATTTTACGGCTATCTGTTTCCGCCATCGGTGGGAGACGGATAGCCGTAATCTGTTTATAGGATAAGCGTCCCACATTGTCCACATCTCTCAGATTCCCTTTTTACATTGAATTTGCCCAGGATGCTGCTTTTATGCGTGCGGCAATATTCTGCTTTCTCTTTCAGCCTCATAGCCTGCTATGCTCTCTCAGGAAGAAAGGGAAAACTGCTCGCCTGAGAGGCTTACAGCAGCAGAGGTTACTTTTGTCGGTATTTGCTTTTCTATGCTACCGTCGTTGTGCAGTGAAGAGAGTTCAGGGGTAGCAGTCCATCGGTATTCAAGGATAAAATGGAACTTTGTAAAATGTTTTCCAATTCCGATCTGTGGATTCACTTTCTCTGTATTGATTGTTTTACCGGGAATCTGTTATCGTCGGGAAAGCCGAAAGAGATGGATGACGGGGAGGGAAATGAGTGTTTAGGAAGACCCGTAAACAGCTTGTAATCAGTAGAATAGTCCCCTGTATAAGAAAAGGTGCTTAGTTGCGTTGCAAACAGGCGTTAATTGACGTGCAGGTAAGCACTGATTGAATCCCAGACAGGCGTTAGTCGGGATGCAGACAGTGGTATGTTTCGATTCTGTCTGACACTCCCCTCTTGCTCAATTCCGTCGCAATAGAGAAAAACATCGTTGTCATGGCGGAAGAATGTAAAAATCTTTCCTTTCCGTACAGAGCGGATTTTCCGGTTGTCCAGGCTGATGCGGAAATGTACTCCTGGTCAGTATAGACTGCTTTCATTCGGATTTGAGCTGCTTTGCAATGACAGTAGAAAGTGCTTTCTCATGTTTATAATGATAGTCTGAGAGAGTGGAAACGGAAAAATCCTCACTATTTAACTCTTTTTCCTGTGAAGATTTGACAGAATCAGGTTTTATTACTATCTTTACGGACGAAATCAAACCCTTGAAACTATGATTGATTATCTGGTACAAAATCTATGGCTGTCATGGGTGCTGGTCGGCCTCGTCTGTCTGATACTGGAAATGATGAACGGAGACTTCTACATCATGTGTTTTGCCATAGGAAGTTTCTGTGCTTCGCTCGTCTCTGTTTTCACGGATAGTGTCGTTGTACAGGTTATTGTGTTCGTTGTCTTTACGGTGTTGAGTATTTTTCTGATTCGCCCGGTAGCACTGAAGTATCTCCACCAGGGTGCAGACGGAAGAAGAAGCAACGTAGATGCGTTGATCGGCCGTGAAGGAAAAGTGACGGACACGATTGAGGCTGGTGGATACGGAAGAGTGAAAATCGACGGCGACTCGTGGAAGGCAAAGTCGGTTGACGGTACGGAAATTGGCAGGGGGAAGGGCGTGCGGGTTCTCTGGCTCGACTCTATTATTGCTACTGTTGAGCGTTGCTGATGCGTGCCCGACAGCTGATTGGAAACATTTTTTCAAACCTTCTGTCCTGTTCTTCTCCCTGCAGAGGGGTGAAAAGAGGGCAGTATAAAAATTAATGCTTATGGATATTTTAACTTATGTGCTGGTTGCATTTGTTGTGTTGGCAATTGTATTTGCCAAGATGTCAATCGTCATTATCTCACAGAGCGAGACAAAAATCATCGAACGCCTGGGTAAATATTATGCAACGCTCCAGCCGGGCATCAACGTCATCATTCCTTTCATCGACCATGCAAAGGACATCGTTGCCCTGCGTGCCGGGCGTTATACCTATACCAATTCCATCGACCTGCGCGAACAGGTGTACGACTTCGACCGTCAGAATGTCATCACCAAGGATAACATTCAGATGCAGATCAATGCACTGCTCTATTTCCAGATCGTCGATCCGTTCAAGGCGGTCTATGAAATCAACAACCTGCCGAACGCCATTGAGAAACTGACGCAGACGACACTTCGCAACATCATCGGTGAGATGGAACTCGACCAGACATTGACCTCGCGCGATACTATCAATACCAAGCTGCGTTCGGTGCTTGATGATGCAACGAACAAATGGGGCATCAAGGTGAACCGTGTAGAACTTCAGGATATAACTCCTCCGGCAAGCGTCTCGCAGGCCATGGAGAAACAGATGCAGGCAGAACGGAACAAGCGTGCCACGATTCTTACCAGTGAAGGGCAGAAGCAGTCGGCCATCCTGCAGTCGGAAGGCGAGAAGCAGGCTGCCATCAACCGTGCCGAAGCTGACAAGCAGCAGCAGATTCTTATAGCCGAGGGTCAGGCACAGGCACGTATCCGCAAGGCAGAGGCAGAAGCCATTGCCATTCAGAAAATCACGGATGCAGTAGGGCAGTGTACGAATCCGGCCAACTATCTTATTGCACAGAAGTATATCCAGATGCTCACGGAACTTGCACAGAACAGCAATCAGAAGACGGTCTACCTTCCGTTCGAGGCAACCAACCTCATGGGTTCTATCGGTGGAATCAAAGATATGTTTAAAGGCTAATTGATGGAAAGTATCAATCTTTGTGTTTTTTGTGGCGCACGTCCCAACTTTATAAAAGTGGCACCCATCATCAGGGTCATCGACAGGCTTTCTGGCAGTGAAAGGCGTAGAGGGGTTTCTTATTCGCTTGTCTATGCTGGACGTGCCGATGATCCGACACTGGAGGACGGATTGTTTGCAAGTCTTTCCATCCGTCGGCCTGATGTCTGCCTTGGTGTTGAATGTGAGAATCTGAATGAGCTGACAGGGCAGGTGATGTCAAAGTTCGAGCAGTATTTGCAGGCGAATCCTACGGATATTGTCATTGTCGTCGACGATTTGGCTTCAACAATGGCTGCTGCCATCGTAACCAAGAAACAGGCCATTACGCTGGCACACATAGCAGCAGGTACACGATCCTTTGATATAACCATGCCGAAGGAAATCAACCGTCTTGTCATAGACGGTCTTTCCGACATTCTCTTTACGGCAGGATTCAGCAACAACAGCATTGCCAACAAGGAAGGTGCAGAGCTTTCGAAGGTATATATGGTGGGGAACATCCTCATTGATAACATCCGCTATAACCGTGAACGCATTGAGAAGATGCGGCTTTCGGATATTGAGGCACTGTCTGGCCTGCCGCTGAAGAGAGAGGCTACCTTGTCTTCACGTTGAACCGCAAGGCTTTGCTGGCCGACCAGGAGAATCTTGAGAAGATGCTCCGTGTGCTGGCGGAGACGGCCGCCGGGCTGCCCGTCATCGCTCCTCTGCGCGATTCTGCCGTACAGGTCGTCCTGGCTCTTGCTCTGAAGAAAAATATCAATCTGCACAATCTTCATATTGTCAAACCGCTTGGCTATCTTGATTTTTCCTGTCTTACAGCCCACGCAAGAGGTATCATAACCGATTCTGGGAACGTAGCCGAGGAAGCTACCTTCAACAGCGTGCCCTGTATTACGTTGAACAGTTATACGGAACATATTGAGACGGTAAAGGTGGGAAGCAATGTCCTTGTCGGCGAAAATGCCGACCTGCTCCGTCGTGCCCTCGAAGACGTGGTCTCCGGACGGTGGAAGAAGTGTGGAATTCCCGAGCGTTGGGATGGTCGTTCGGCAGAGCGCATTGTCCAGATTCTCCTGGAACATCATTGATGACATCCCTTTCATGGGGACGGTGCCGTCGGTCGGGATGTGTTGAAACGGAAACAGGCTGCAGCCGTACAATCCAGATTGTGCGGTTGCAGCCTGTTTCCGGCTGTCTTGGTGAAGGGGATTCAATCTCCGTTATACTGGTCTGATTCCAGAGCAGGAGGTTATCCGAGTGGTTTCTGCAGGTGTTTCATTTTGTGTCCTCCCCATTCGTTGTCATCCACGTAGGAAAACCCGATGTGATGATAAAGCCGTTCGGCCTTGGGATTGCCTGTGTCTACAAGCAGTCCTGTCGGGAGGTTCATTGTTCTTCCTTTTTCTATGGTGGCATTGAGCAGGAGGCCTGCTATCCCTTGCCTGCGGAAAGCCTTTTCCACGCAGAGAGAATCTATATATAGCTCACCGGCTGCGGTCTCGTCTTTCATGCTCGAATAGTCCCGGCCGAAGGTTGTCAGGGCTTCTTCGATGAAGGGCTGCCTCAACTTGCGGAGCAAAGCTCCGTCGTAACTGACACAGGCGGCTGCCACTTCCCCGCTGTCGGTTACAGCTACCAGCGTGTTGCGGTAGGAGTACTGTGAGTCTTTCCGCATTATCAGTCGTTCCATCAGCTGATGGAAGTCTTCCAAGGTATGGTCTGGTCCGGCAAACCATTGGCAACAGGCAGGATCCATGGCTTCCATGATTAGCCGTGCGATTGTTCCTGCCTGTTCTCTTCTTGCATTTTCTATTCTGATCATGATAGACGTCAGAAAAGGTCTTTCACTGCCTTCCTGGCTGCTTCTCCGGCTTTCCTTGCATTTTTTCCGGCTGCGTCCTGAACGGCCTTCTTAGCGGCCTCTTTCTGTTCAGGTGTTGCTGACTTGGCAGCTTCTTTCATCTTCTCTTTCGCTTTGTCCATTTCGTCATTGATTGCTTTCTGGTCGTTCTTGGTCGCAGCATTGACAGCCCCGGTGATGGCCTGCATTTCTGGTTCATTGCCAGATGCCTTCAGTATGGACTGGATGGTCTTCCCGTTGTCCAGTACCCATTGCTGTACTTTGGTGATGTACTCCTGTGCTTTTTCGGGTCTTTCCGGCTCATTTCCTCCATTTGCTTCATGACTGTAGCAAGCTGTGTTGCCAGTCCTTTGCCGTCGTTTGCCTTTACTTTCGCATTGAGCTGGCTGATAAGCTGGTCTGCCGTAGGCGTAGCTTCTGTTTTCCGGTTGCCTGTTGCGGCAGAATCCGTCATCGCAGAATCTGTCATAGTTGAGTCTGCATCAGCCTTGGGTGCAGTTGTCTTGCTGTCCTTGCAACCTGTCAGTGTCATTGCTGTTACGGCAATCGCCATGATAAATACTTTCTTCATAATTTCCCAGTTTAAGTGTTTTGATGTTCTTGAATTATATTCTTTGGATGATGTTCCTCGCATTGTATTTTTTGAATCGTTGCCAAAGATAAGTATATTTCTGCTTGTTCGTATCTTTTGTTAGAAAGATTTAACGGTTAATTGGTCGGTTGCGACCCTGTTCGAGTGAACTGAGACATCTGTTATTTGGTTAGGTTCGGACTGATTCTTCCCATGGCATTTAAATGTCATATATATGGAACAGAGCATACGAGAAAAATCTCTTACCTCTGCCTTCCAGTCAAATTACCTTGGACGTGCAGCAGGCTGCACTCCCGTCGGAAGATGGCATGAAGTCGGGAAAGAGACTTGGAAAGCCCTGGGGCAGGGTATGTCGCACCGGAACGTATAGTATGTATCTGATAGTGAAACTTACCCAAGTGAGGATTATTGTTTTGTTTCGCTTTATCCTCTTATCATCGTGATTATCATCTTGAATCGGTCAGCAGCATTTACGGAATGCCGTGCTCCGCTTGGAATGACAAAACTCTCTCCTGTGTTGATTACGTGCTTGACATCCTCAACCGTCAACTCCATGCTTCCATCAATGACTTGGATGAGTGCGTCGAACGGCGCTGTGTGTTCTGACAGACCTTGTCCTGCATCAAAACTGAAGAGAGTGACGCTTCCGGCATTGCTGTGTACGAGTTCTTTGCTTACAACTCCTCCTTCAGCATAGTCAATTACATTCTTTGCATTGAATACCATTCCTTTTTCCAATTTAGCCATATTCTTTATCTCCTTTGTTAACTTATGATGTTTATCTTGCTGTCGGAGATGATGCAAATTCGATGCCATGCCGGAAAGCGGAAACAAATGTTACCTTTCTCTACTTGGATGGGCTGCGTAGAAAGCCTTCAGCCTGCATATCCTATCATGGATGTTGGCTATTGAAGTTTGCAAAGGGCTTTCAGATGTGTGGTAAATGCTTGTCAGACAGCTGTGATTTCATGATTCCTTAGCTGTGATGTTGCGTATCAGTCCTTCAAACTTTACGCGTTTGACAGCGGATCCCTTGAACAGCCGCCTGTAGTCTTCGACCGTAAGATGATGCCATTTATCCTTGTTCATACTGAGCAGTTCAGGCTTGGGTTGCAGATCCGGCTCAGTATTGGGAGTTGCAAATCGGTTCCAGGGGCAGGCTGTCTGGCATCGGTCGCAGCCATAGATGGTGTCTCCCATAGCAGCTTTGGCTTCTTCGGAGAGTTCTCCACGGTTCTCAATGAGCTGATAGGATAGACAGCGTCTGGCATGGAAGTCCTCTCCAGGAACAATCGCATGTGTCGGACAAGCATCTATGCAGCGATGACAGTTTCCGCAACGGTTGGGCATCGGTTCGTCATAGGCATCAACGTCGAAGGGAATGAATATCTCGCCAAGGAAGAACATCGAACCTGCATGAGGAATGATAAGCTGGTGGTTGCGCCCCACCCAGCCCAATCCAGCCTTCTGCGCCCAGTAGCGTTCAAGGACGGGGGCCGTATCGCAGAAGCAGCGTATCGAAAGATCTTCTTCCAAAGGGAGAGGCTGTCGGTTTTTTTATTTCTTCTGCCAGCTTCCTCATCTTTTCTTTCATCAGGTTGTGGTAGTCCTGACCGAGTGCATAGGCTGCAAACTGGTATTCTCCTTCCGGGAGCAGCCGGGATGGCGCATAGTTGAGTGCAAGAGAAATGATGCTACGCACGCCAGGGACAAGAAGACGTGGGTCGAGCCGTTTTTTTCCTGGTAGTTCGCCATGTAAGCCATAGATGCTTCCTCGCCGTTATCCAGCCATCTGCGATATTGCTGTGCAGTGGACTCGTCGACTGGTCCAGCCTTGGCTATTCCGCATGAGAAGAAACCGAGTGAGCGGGCAAAGGACTTGATGGAAGAAGCACTTAGTCCTGTAGCTGTTTGCCTGTTGAGGGCGGATGAAGACATAGACGATGATGGAATGGCCTCCTCCGACCTTCCCCGGAGGGAGGAGGTGGTTTGACGGTGATGGGCGATGGCAAATGGTGGGACGGGTGGTATCGGCTGATGGTCAGAAGTGAGTATCTGCCGGGTCATCCGGAAACACCTTGAACTTGTAGCCCTGGTCTGTGAGCCATTGCAAGGATTCAGGCAGGGCGGTACGGAGCTTATCGATGCTCTTGAGGGAATCGTGGAAGGTGATGATGGAGCCGTTGCGGGCATAATGCTTCACATTGTACACGACATCTTCGGCTGTCAGCCATTTGGAGTAATCGCGTGTGACGAGATCCCACATCACTACACGATAGTTCTGTTTCACCCACCAGTAGACGGTATGGCGCAGCCAACCGTGTGGCGGTCGGAAGTAAGGGCTCTGAATCAGTGCATCCGCCTTGGTGACGTCTACGGCATAGGTCAGTGCCCAGTGTCTGAAAGAACCCAGGTGATGGTAGGTGTGATTGCCCACTTTATGACCGCGCCGGAGCACCTCCTGATACAGTTTCGGATATTTCCTTACATTGTCGGCAACCATGAAGAACATGGCCTTGACTCCGAATCTGTCGAGAACGTCGAGAATAAATGGGGTGGCTTCGGGTATCGGTCCGTCGTCGAATGTGAGGTAGACAGAGTGGTCATACTTGTCCATGCGCCAAAGGGCGTGTGGATAGAAGAGACGAAGCCAGCGGGCGGGTCGTTCGATGATCATGATGGTGGGTCGCGGATGATGAATGTTGGATGATGATGGACAGGTGAATGTCGGTTGTTGAGTGGTGACGGACAGTGCTGGATATCAGCAATAAGCCGGAATATGGCGGTCTGTTGAGGACGGCCAGACTCCGGCTTTTACTGTTTCCATTGCAAGTTTAGAATTTTATGATTCCTGTTGCAGTGAACCGCCCAAACTCTGGAACCGTTTGAAGAGATTCGTCAACTGGGCTGCATGACTGTTAGCCCATGTGCGGTCAAAGCGGTCGTTTTCGTTGACAAGGTTCATCATAATCTGGAAGTGCATCTTACATGAACTCTGTGACATATCGAAGTAGCGTGGAGACAGGCTCATGTAGTAGTTGGCGTACTGCAAGGAAATCTTCCACAATGCATCATAAATCTGGTGCGCCTTGGCCTTTTGCCCCAGCAGTGCGTATGCACGCGCCATATCGCCGGATCCGCTCATGTAGCTGACCGGTACGTTGTAATAAGGAATCTCTTTCTCGACTTTCTGCAGAACTTTCAGTGCCTTCCCCCTTTCGCCTTTGGCAATGAGATGGAGGGCGAGGTCGGCCATTTCGCGCCGGTGCGTCCAGCACATACGTGCCACAGTCTCGTCGATGTAGAGCCCCGGTTTGCTGAGTCCGCCCCATTTGAATCGATGCATCATCACGTCGTAGGTCTTCTCCGTATCAAAGTTACGCAGATTGACACCGTTCTCATTCTGTCCGTTCTGTGTATAGAAAGGCGTGATACGGTTTGCGAGCCCCTCCTGGATGAAGTTGTCGCCGAGGTTCATGAAGTTTTCCGAACCGACGGTGATGGCAACATAGAGCGGACGGGTCCAGTTGCAGTTGGCAATCATCTCGAGCATCATCAGGTCGCCCTTATAGAGGGCCTGCCTGCCTGCCAGAGAGATGACCATGCGGTCGGGAATCGAGTCTCCGGGACGCATCATGCCACTGCGGCGGACAGCCTCCTTGTCGATCGTCATGTAGAGCGTATCAGTAGGAATGACATGATTCTGAGGATCCTGGAACGGACCCAATACTTGAGGACGTTCTTCAGCTCGAACGGATCGTCCCCGAACTGTGCTTTTGCCGCTGCCGGATTCTGCTTGTAGAAGTCGAGAATCTGCTGTTTGAATTCGGTGCAACCTGTACGGCCTCATTTGTTCCGCTTACATAATCAAGACGTGGCCATGAGATGGGCACACTCGGAGAGTTGTAAGCCGGACGGCGCATCTGATCGATGTACCAGTCTGTCTGCAGGTAGGAGAGATTGCAGACACGTGCATCCGTACGCACTCCCTCTACTTCCTGATTGTACCAGAGCGGGAAGGTGTCGTTGTCACCATTGGTGAAAATGATAGGGTTGCCCTTCTGCTGCAATGAATTGAGATAGTTCTGCCCGAAGTCACGGCAGGTGTAACGTCCGGAACGGTCGTGGTCGTCCCATGTCTGGGATGCCATCTGGACAGGTACAAGCAGACACACGAGCGAGATGACGGATGCCGAGAGCACCGGTGCGGCCTTCAGCTTGCGTGCCCAGTCGTAGAGAGCCAGTACTCCCAGTCCGCACCAGATGGCGTATGCGTAGAATGAACCTGCATAAGCATAATCACGCTCACGTGGCTGACTGGGTGTTTGATTCAAGTAAATGACAATGGCCAGACCCGTCATAAAGAACAGGAAGAAGACGACCCAGAACTGCTGGATACCGCGTTTCCCGCGCCATGCCTGCCAGAACAGTCCGATCAGACCGAGCAGCAAGGGCAGACAGTAGAAGACGTTGTGTCCCTTGTTGGCTTTCAGCTCGTCCGGCATTTTGCTCTGGTCGCCATAGAGTGCGTTGTCGATGAATGATATGCCGGTAATCCAGTTGCCATGTTCCGGCTCGCCGTTACCCTGCAGGTCATTCTGCCGTCCGGCAAAGTTCCACATGAAGTAACGCCAGTACATGAAGTTACACTGGTAAGAGAGGAAGAACCTGATGTTTTCCAACTGTGTCGGCATCTTCACTCCGTCCACGTCGTGTCCGGTGATTCCGCCCATCCACTGTTCGTACTGTGCTGCATGGCCTGAATCATACATTCGTGGGAAGAACATATTCTGCTCAAACACCTGTGTCGCCTTATGACGGACGAGGAAGTAGGAGTCCTTTTCATCTTTCGAAGCCTTCTCCTTTCGTTCATAGACAGGTGCTCCCTCGTCGAATTTGTAGTGCATGCCATCCTCGGCCACGGCCGGTTGACTGGAGTAGGCCTGTCCGTATAGCAGCGGCCGGTCGCCATACTGGTCGCGGCTCAGGTAGCTGCCCAGAGTAAAGATGTCTTCGGGTGAGTTCTGGTCCATCGGCGGGTTGGCCGTCGAACGGATGACAATCAGCGCATACGAAGAATACCCGATAATCAGCATCAGCATACAGAGCAGTGCCGTGTTCTTTGCGCGTGAAGAGACAAGTGCAATGGATTTTTTCCTGCCGTTGCTGTTGACAGGACGTTTCCACTGGAGCAGTACATAGACGACGGCCAGCACGACGACACCCGTGAAGAAAGCCGTCCAGCCATATCCGTAGAACGGAATGCCGATCAATGCCAGTGCGGCAAGGAAAGCAAGGTTCTGCCGGCGGTTGCTGTTGTTCTGGTAAGTCTCATAGATACCCCAGACGAAAGCGGCGACGAGCAGGATGATATATACGATGGTACCCGTGTTGAACGGCATACCCAGTGTGTTCGTAAAGAACAGCTCGAACCATCCGCCCACCGTGATGATACCCGGGACGACTCCGTAAAGAACGGCTGCCACGATCACTACTGACAGTGCGAGTGCAAAGAGCGACCCTTTCAGATTGGCTTCCGGCACTTTCTTATAGTAATAAACCAGTACGATGGCAGGAATACAAAGGAGATTGAGCAGGTGTACGCCGATGGACAGACCGGTCATATAGGTAATCAGTACCAGCCATCGGTCGGAATGCGGCTTGTCTGCATTGTCTTCCCACTTCAGGATAAGCCAGAATACGACGGCCGTAAAGGCAGACGAATAGGCATATACCTCTCCCTCGACAGCAGAGAACCAGAATGTGTCACTGAAAGTATAAATCAGTGCACCGACGAGCCCGGCCCCCTCGATGGCGATGGTCTTTGCAAGCGACGGTGTGTCACCGTCACGGACAATCAGTCGGCGTGACAGATGGGTAATCGTCCAGAAAAGGAACATGATACACGTTGCCGAAAGCAATGCACTCATGGTGTTGACCATACGTGCCACCTGTGTCGGGTCGTTTGCAAAATGCGAAAAGAGGTTGGCCGTAAGCATGAAGAACGGTGCCCCGGGAGGATGCCCGATTTCCAGTTTGTAGCCTGTTGTAATGAATTCGGGACAGTCCCAGAAGCTGGCTGTCGGCTCAATCGTGGAACAATAGACGAAGGCTGCAATCAGGAATGCCAGCCATCCGATGATGTTGTCCACCAATCTGAATTGTTTCATTTATTCGATCAGAGTTTACAGTCTGCCACCCGGTATCGGACGAGCAGAGACGTTTTATTTCGAAATAATCGGTGCAAAGATAATAATATAAATTAAAACAGCACAAGGAGAAAGGCGAAAATATATTAATTTCGACTGTTGGGAAGACTGTCCCCGACCGGTTGGGACTTGCTGTCCCAACGGCCGGGAAAGGGTATTCCAACGGCTGGGAACACCCTTCCCATATGTTGAGGCCGGTTTCCTGCACCTCCACGAGTGAGTCTGCCGGCTGTTCGCTTCGTTTCGTCTGCCGGCTGTCTGTAGAAATAACAAGCGGTTTCTCTTTATCGTCATACTCCCTCTTTCCCATCAGCCTGTCCTATCTTCCTGTTGGAGTTGTCGGCCAGGACATCATTGACAATGCTGGTAATCTGCAGCTTCAGTTCGCTGATGAACTGTGCGGCATCATACTTTTCCGCTTCGATGTCGCGGGTTTCTTCTCCCATATACCAGTCAGTTCAGCAGAAGTGAGGAGCTTCTCGTGTATTGTGTCGATGAGGGCGATTCCCATGTCGGTTGCTTCTATGCTTTTCCGTTTTCTCCGGATATAATGTCGTTTGAAGAGCGTTTTCGATGATTCGGCACGTGAAGACGGCCGTCCGATACCGTTAGCTTTCATGGCGGCACGTAGCGTTTCGTCTTCAACGAGCTTTCCGGCTGTCTCCATGGCACGGAGCAGCGAGGCTTCCGTATAATGTTTGGGCGGGGTGGTCTGCTTCTCCGTGAGGGTGGGGGTGTGCGGCCCGGACTCTCCTCGGCGAAAGTGGGAAGGAGGGGAAGTGGCAGTTCCCTCCCCTGTCCTTCTGCCGAGGGGACAGGGCTGGCCGGTGTGTCAGTGCAGATTCTCCATCCAGGATCCAGTATTTCCTTTCCCGATACCTTGAACTCGATTTCGTCCACCTTGCCCGAAACGGTAGTCGTGGCGAATTTGCAGTCTGGATAAAAGGCGGCGATGAAACGCCGGACAATGAGGTCGTAAACCTTGTGTTCCACATCGGTAAGCCCCTGTGGTGGAATTCCTGTCGGGATGATAGCGTGGTGATCAGTTACTTTCGAAGAGTCGAACACACGTTTTGTCTTGGACAAGGGCTTTCCGCCTAATGTCCTGACAAGGCCGGCATAGGGACGTTTACCTGCGAAAGCCGTCTTGAAAGCCCGTTCATGATCTGTGGACACTTCGGGTATATGTCGTCTGAAAGGAACTGGGTATCCACACGAGGATAAGTTGTGAATTTCCTTTCATAGAGGGTCTGGACGGTGTTGAGCGTCATTTCCGCAGAGAAGCCGAACTTGCGGTTACAGTCTACCTGCAGCGAAGTAAGGTCGTAGAGCTGATGGGGTTGTTCAGCCCCATTCTTCTTCGTCACGTTTGTGACGGTAAACGGTTTCCCCTCGATGGTGGAGAAGGCCTGTTCGCCTTCTTCCTTGGACTTGAACTTTCCTTTCGTTGCCGTGAACTGTGTGTCACGATAGACGGTTGCCAGCACCCAGTAGGGTTCCGGCTTGAAATTGTCTATCTCCTTCTGCCGTTGTACGATGAGGGCAAGTGTCGGGGTCTGGACTCGTCCTATGGACAGAATCTGCCCCTTCCCGTAGCTGTTGTTCCCATACTTTAAAGTGTAGAGGCGTGTGGCATTCATACCCAGCAGCCAGTCGCCGATGGCACGAGAGAGACCGGCGAGATAAAGCGGCTGGTACTGTTGCTGCTCTTTCAGGTGAGCGAATCCTTCACGGATGGCCTCATCGGTCATGGAGGATATCCACAGTCGTTTCACCGGGCATTTTATGCCGGCTTTCTGCATTACCCAGCGTTGGATCAGTTCTCCTTCCTGACCGGCATCACCACAGTTGATGATCAGTTCGGCCGAGTGGTACAGCTTCTCAATGACGGCAAACTGCTTCTTGATGCCTTCGTCTTCGATGAGTTTTATGCCGAAGCGTGGGGGAATCATAGGGAGTGCCGCCAGGCTCCAGTGCTTCCAGTTGGCGAAGTAATCATTCGGCTCTTTCAGCTCACAAAGATGGCCGAAGGTCCATGTCACCTGGTAGTTGTTGCCTTCCATGTAACCATTGCAGGGCTTGTCGGCTCCAAGAATCCGGGCTATGTCTTTCGCAACACTGGGTTTCTCTGCTATGCAAACTATCATGTTTTTTTCACAAAAAGATGACCGTGGAAGGACGGAGGGAGGATGTAGAAGCAAGAGGTAAGACAGATGCTGTTACTGTATCACTGCCCCTTTCTATACCTTTATTTTGTGGGTCAAGTCGTCTTCCGCACGTGCAAAGGTAAGTATTTCCGTGAAAATAGAGGTACGGTAACAGAAGATTGTTACTTGTGATGCATGACAGTCTCCAAGGATGACTTCGCTCACAGGAGTGGGGCAGCGGCGGGATTATTTGTCGGCTGCCTGCTTTTCACGTGCCGCTCGGATGCTGTTCTGTATCATCTGGTAATGAGCGATGGCATGCTTGCGCGCACTGATGATCTGATATCTGTACACGAAGCAGGTTATGACAAAATAGACGACAGCCTGTGTCCACAGTGCACGGACTTCGGGCAGAATGTCATTTACAGTCCCTCCCATGGACGATATCCGCAGGTAGCCACGTACACCGAAAGTGGACGGGATGAGCCAGCTGAGGCCCTGCCATATACCGGGAATGTTGCTCTGCGGCCATGAAACACCTGTGAGAAAAAGGAACGGTACGGATGTGAAGACTACCAGCAGCATCACATTCTCCCGATAGCGTACAAGACAGGAGAGGGCCATACCGAAGAAGATGACTGCCAGCAGGTAAGGCAGGAGAAGCCGGAAAAGGTCGGCGGGACGTGCAAGCATTGTAAAGCTGAAGAAATAGGGGACAGCCATGGTGATGTAAGCTGACATGACGCAATAGACCATGAAATAGCAGGAGGATTTTCCCAATACAATCTTCATGATGCCGTCATAATGTCTGCCGATAGGAACGAGGTCCTGGAAACGGTTGTTCTCTCGCGCAGTTCCTGCAGAGAGACCGATGCCGAGGAGCAGTGTCTGTTGCAGGATGAGGATCAGCACGCCAGGCAGGATAGCATTTCCATAGCCTCCTGTCGTGTTGAAGATAGGCTGTGCACCAACCGACAGGGGCTCGGTGTTAAGCTCTTCGTCGCGTTCCGTAAACGAGAACGAGCGTGGCTTGCCGCTCAGCTCCCATCTCGAGAGATACGGCCTGTGCCGTCTGGTAGATGGCCTTGTAGGTCAGCATCAGACTCATGTCGCAGTAGACACCCACGTGTGTCTGTTCGCCACGGTTCAATGTCCGGTCGAAATCTTCCGGGAAATAGAGAATTCCATGCACGACTTGCTTGCCTGTCAGGTCCTGTGCTTCCTGCAAGTTGTTGCAATAGCAGGCGGCATGTACATCCGGCGAGGCATCGAAATCACGGATGAATTCACGGGAAGAAGCGGAGTGGGAGAGGTCGACGACTGCGACAGGCACCTCGCGGACAACCTCATTGTTGTATATCCATGAATAAAGCAGAGGGTAGGCAAGGGGGACGAGAAGGAAGAAAATCAATACTCCTTCGTCCTTTACCGTACTCTTTGTTTCCAACCACCAGATGTAACATATGGAGGAGAGGAAACCCAGCAGCCCTCTGTCTGCTTTCTGTGTGGTAGTGTGTGAGGAGGTTGATTCTGACATGATAGGCGATGATAAGCGATGATGGATAACAGATGACAGTTATGTGGGGGCGGGAGCGGTCTTTAGGGTATATACACATACTCCACCATAGCCCGTTTTATATTGTGTGTCACAAGAATGGGCAGGGTTGCAAAAGCCACCAGGGCAACGACATTCACCCACGCATCAATCAGTGGATAACCGTTGAAGATGCATATCTGATAAATCATATAGTAGTGGCGCAACGGGATGATTTGGGCCAAGGATTCTATCATGCCGTCCATGGCAAAGAGCGGGAAGGTCGCACCGCAGGCCGAGAATCCCACGACGGCCCACAGCGAACATATACTCATTGACATTCGCAGGGAAGGCATCAGTCCGAAGGCGAATACGCCGAATCCCTGGGAAGACAGAACCGTCAGGGCTGCAAGCAGAAGAATCATGTGCAGGCCGCCGGGATGCGGAAAGTCCAGATGACCATAGATATACCATTCATAGCCTAAGAAGATGCTCATGAAGACGAGCGTCTGTGGCAGGAGCTTTCCTGTCAGGGCTATGAAAATGTTGTTTTCAGCCATCGACATCCACTTGTGTGCTCTTCCGAATTTCAGCTCTGTTCCGATGGAGTAGGCCGTGATGAGGAACATGAACAGAATCAATATGCCGGGAATCATGATACTGCTCAGATAGACATTGTAGTTCATCCATGGATTGCCTACCATGTGCAGGTCGAGTGCTATTGGCTGGATGAAATTCCTGATTTCCATAGAGTCTTGCCCAGCATCTGCAGCTTTGCCGACCCCATGGCCGCCGAGCTGAGTGTCGTTATTGTCTTGAGGTCCCTGAAAAGCATGTTGCCGGCGACGAGAGTCACGTTGCTGTAATAGAAGGATACTTTCGGCTGACGCTGGGAGATAAGTCTGGCTGTTGTGCCTTCCGGGATATACAGGAAGGCGTAGATTTCATTGCGCTGTATGGCTTTGCGTGCTTCGGCAACACTGTTGTAGTAGCCTGCAACGTGTGTGCTTTGGAAAGCATCCAGCTGCCGGACCATGGCGCGTGTTGTGGAAGTGTTGTCGTTGTCGACGATCCCGCAGGGTAGTTCTTCTGGCTGTCCCTCGTTCATCAAGGACGTGAAGAAGAAAATGACGACAAGTGGAAACACCACCATGCAGCAGATGTAGATGGGGTTGTGAATCATCAGCTCCACCTCCCGGGCAGAGATGTTGACGATTCTTCTTATGTAGAGAGATAGTTTCTTCATTGCAATGGGAAACATCCTGGACTGATTTTTACGGGCAGTGACAAGTGATGGCGGCGATCATGTGCGATGATAGGCGATGAAAGGTCCGCAGGGAATGCCTGTCAGGCAGTCTATGGAGGAGGATAAGACCGCCTATTTCAGTATCAGCGACATACCGGCCTTCAGGTCATCCACTTTCTTTGTAGGCCGTGCCTTCACCTGGAACGTCTTGAGGTCATATTGTCCGTTGGTCTTTGTCGCTTTCCATACGGCGTAGGAGCCTTGATCTTTCAAAGAGGTCACACGCATCTCTATGTTTTTGTCGAGGGCTGGTACGTAGACTTTCAGAACGGTTCCAACCTTTATCTTCTTGAGCTGATCCTCACGGACGTTGAATGTTCCCCAGATATCATCGACCATGGAGATGCTCATAATGGGACTTCCCAGACCGACGAGTTCGCCGACCTTCGGATAGATAGTCTCTACTTCACCGTCAGCGGTTGCACGCTGTACGGTCTCTTTCAGTACGGAACGGACCACGTCGATGGCAGACCGTGCGGCCTGTGCCTGCTTCTTTGCCGCTTCTTTCGTCTCCTGCCGTGCACCGTTTTTGGCAAGTTCCCACTGCGCCTTGGCAGCCTCTACGCCGGCTTTCGTTGCTTCGTAGGCTGCCATGGCCTCGTCACGTTTCTGTGCTGTCATTACACCTTCGTCATAGAGCCGCTGCATACGCCCGTAGGTCTTTTCTGCAATACCGTTGGCTGCAATGGCCTGCTGGTAGAGCTGGTAGGCACTTTCTACGGTCTCGTGGCGTGTCGGTGCTTCGGCCAGTGCGCTTAGAGCATCTGTTGCTCCGGCAGTCGCTTCTGCCACTTTTTTCCTGTGCGCTGGCTTCGGGGATGGCCAGTGTGGCGAGGATATCACCCTTATGGACGAAGTCACCTTCCTTTACCTTTATATCCGTAATCCGGCCTGGGAGTTTGCAGGCGACACGGTATTCGCTTACTTCCACTTCTCCCTGTATCACTTCCTGCGTCCTGTCTATTGTGAAATAGCCGATAACAGCAACGAGGACGACGACTGATGCAAGGCCTAAAACGGCAAGAAGGATGTTTCTATGTTGTGATTTAGCTGACATATTTCTTTGTTTATTGCGGTTTGCGATTTGATATTTGACCTTTGAGTTGATAGTAAAGTTCAAGTCCCGGTTCTCAATATTCAGAGGATTCCAAGTGCTTTCTGTAATCCTGTCTGTGCCAGTTTGACATTGATTTCGGCATCAATGATTGCTGTCCGGGCTGTCTGCCAGGCAGTCTGAGCTGTCATGACATCGGTTACAGTCATGACGCCTTCCTTGAATCCGATGTTTGCACAGCGCAGATTTTTCTTCTGCTGCCTCCATGTTTTTTTATGGGCTGTAGCGAGCTGTTTGCTGGCATCTTTGAGGCGGAGACGGTTTTGCTCTACTTCAAGGTCTATTTTCTTGCGTGCATCATCCATTTCCAGTTGTGCAATGCTCGTTGCCGTCTTGCTTGCCCGCACTTTATACTTCCCCTCGCCCCAGTTCCATATCGGAACCTGGAAGGTTATGCCGATGTTCCAAAGGTCGGTGAATCGTTTCTGAAAACCATTGAAGAGGTTGAGGGTTGGATAATGAATAGCCGCCTGTCAGCAGCACGTGGGAAGATAGAGTGAACGTACGAGCTTGGTGTTCTGCCGGCTCATGTCAATAGCATTCTGCAGCAGTCGAAGCTCTGGCCGCACGTCGGCGGTCTCTCTACTGTCTGAACCGGTCGTATCTCGCACTTCAAACTGCGCTGATGGCGTAGGGGTAAGGTCGGCGTCCCCTTCATCTGACAGTCTTATGTCTCCGTCCAATTCAAGGCCGCAAAGTTCGCATAATGCCATCTTTGTCAGTGAAACGCCGCTTTGGATATGGGCTATCTGCAGATCTGCCGTGTTGACGGCAACATCAACTTTGAGGCCGTCCGCACGTGTTGCCACGCCTGCCTGTATCATTTTCTTTACGTCGTCGTCCAGCTTCTGTGCAAGGTCGCGGTAGCGTATGGCCAAGGCTTCTTTCTTTTTCAGCGAGATGGCAAGCCAATACGCGTTGTCCACACCGTAGAGAAGCAGCTGCCGTTTGAGACTGATGTTGTTCTCGACAACCTGCTCACCGATGGCTGCCATGTTGTTTGCAGCCTTGATGGCCCCGCCCATATAGATGGGCTGATTGACGATGATGCCGCCGCTGTAGATGTTCTTTGTGTTTGAGCGGAAGGCATCGTTGATACTTTGTCCGATGTTGTTTCCAGCCTGGGTGAGCGGTGTTGTTATGCTACCGAGAACCTGTCCAAGCTGCTGTGCTGCCTGCGGGCTGATGAGACCCTGCTGTACCAAGGAACTGAGGTTTTGTCCGATTTGTCCTCCCAGCTGTCCGACCGTATTGGTACCGAGATTACCAAGAGCTTGTTTCTGCTTGTCGTTCAGAAGTGATATCTCCCGTGAGAAATGCTGGTATCCGGCAAGAGCGTCGACATGTGGCAGATACTTCGTCTTGGCCGCCTTGTGTGTGTTCTCGGCCACATCGGCCGTCATACGAGACACCTTCAGCTGGCGGTTGTTCTGCAAGGCCAGCTCCCGGCATCGCTGCAGGGAATACACTTCCTGTGCCTGGATGCCGGGGAGATACTGATCAGCATCAATATGTTGAATAGTTTCTTCATTACCTAAAAGGGTTCTAAAAATATTCCTGCAAAAGTACACTTTTTACAGGAATATACCTGAAAAAAGCACGTTGATAATCTTTAAAATACAAAAATTACGCCTATTTTTTGGGAAATATAGAACAACTTTGAGAATATTTGTTTATCTTTTGCAGACATAATCTGTATAAAAATACAAGTAGAAAACTATTTCATACTGTGAACAAGAAGGGATTCATTTACCGTGTCTTCGACCTTTACTACGACGGTTTCCGGCACATGACTTTGGGCAAGACGCTGTGGACGGTGATAATAGTCAAGCTGATTATCATCTTCCTTGTGCTGAAAGTATTCTTCTTTCCGAACTTTCTGAAGCAGAAGGCAAAAACCCGGAAGAGAGGTCGACTTCATCGAGCAGCAGCTGATGAAACGGTAGCGCATACGCAGGCGGATCCTTCCCTTCACGCTGATAGAAGGACATTCAATTCTTAACTTTTAAACAAATAACAGAAAACAATGGAAAACCTACTCTTAACCATTGATCCAGGAACAGTTGACTGGTCGCGTGCGCAGTTTGCACTGACAGCCATCTATCACTGGCTTTTCGTTCCCTGACGCTGGGTCTGGCGGTCATCATGGGAATCATGGAAACTTGTTATTATCGCACCCGGAAGGAGTTCTGGCGTATGGCCGCCCGCTTCTGGCAGCGGTTGTTCGGCATCAACTTTGCCATGGGGGTCGCCACCGGCATCATCCTCGAGTTCGAGTTCGGAACGAACTGGAGCAACTATTCCTGGTTCGTCGGCGATATTTTCGGTGCCCCGCTTGCCATCGAGGGAATCCTGGCTTTCTTCATGGAGTCGACCTTCGTCGCCGTGATGTTCTTCGGCTGGAACAAGGTGTCAGCGGGTTTCCATCTTGCTTCCACATGGCTCACAGGGCTGGGAGCTACTATTTCTGCATGGTGGATTCTCGTGGCCAACGCATGGATGCAGTATCCTGTCGGCTGCACTTTCAATCCGGAAACAATGCGCAATGAGATGACGTCATTCCTGGATGTGGCTCTGAGTCCGTTTGCCATCGACAAATTCACGCACACTGTCACTTCTGCGTGGGTGCTGGGAGCAGCGTTCACCGTCGGCGTGGGCTGCTGGTATCTGCTCCGCAAGCGTCATACGGAACTGGCCATGCAAAGTGTAAAGATCGGATCTGTCGTCGGTCTTGCAGCCTCTTTGCTGACAGCTCTCACGGGTGACAACTCCGCTTATATGGTTGCACAGACGCAGCCCATGAAGCTCGCAGCCATGGAGGCTCTCTATGAGGGCGGTACTGGTCAGGGACTTACGGGCGTAGCCTTGGTCGATCCTTTCAGGCAGCCGGATTATATGACAGATGCCGAACCACCCATGCGGATGGCTGTTCCCAACCTGCTCTCTCTCCTTGCAACGCACGATTCCCATGGTTTTGTCCCAGGTGTAAGAGACGTAATCAACGGCTACCAGAAAGCTGATGGGACGAAAGAACCTTCTTTGAAAGAGAAGCAGGAGCGTGGCCGCAATGCCATTCAGGCTCTCAGGGACTTCCGTGCCGGAAAGAACAAGGATGCCAACCGGAAGATTCTGGAACGCGACATGAAGTATTTCGGTTACGGCTATATCAAGGATGCCGGACAGCTGGTGCCGTTCATTCCCGTGAACTTCTGGGCCTTCCGTATCATGGTTGGCCTGGGGGGACTTTTCATCCTTGTGTTTGCCGTCATGCTCTTCATCGTTTACAGGAAGGACATTACCCGTCCCCGCTGGCTGCAGATACTGGGCATTGTGCTGATACCTCTGGCTTATATTGCCAGTGAGAGCGGATGGCTTGTGGCAGAGTTCGGTCGCCAGCCCTGGACAATCCAGGATATGCTTCCCACATGGGCAGCGGTAAGCGACCTCTCAAGCGGCGGCATCGCATTCACCTTCTTCCTCTTCCTCGTTCTCTTCACCGCAATGCTGGCAGTGGAGATAAGTATCATGTGTAAGCAAATCAAGAAAGGACCAGAACTATGACATACGATTTTCTGCAACATTACTGGTGGTTCATCATCTCGCTGTTAGGTGCATTACTCGTCTTCCTGCTCTTCGTACAGGGAGCGAATTCCATGATATTCCAGTTAGGAAAGACGCCGGAGGAACGTCGACTGCTCGTCAATTCGACGGGACGCAAGTGGGAGTTCACGTTCACCACACTTGTCACATTCGGCGGAGCATTCTTTGCTTCATTTCCGTTGTTTTACAGCACGAGTTTCGGCAGTGCCTATTGGGTGTGGCTGCTGATACTGTTCACATTCATTATCCAGGCTGTCAGTTATGAATTTCAGAATAAGGCAGGCAACCTTTTCGGTGTCCGCACCTTCCAGGTATGTCTGGTCATCAACGGCATTCTTGGTCCGCTGCTGCTGGGCGGGGCTGTGGCGACTTTCTTCACGGGTTCCAACTTTATCATAGAGAAAGGGAACATCACCGATGCCATGCAGCCTGTCATCTCTCACTGGGCAAACGGTTCGCGCGGACTGGATGTTCTGCTCAATCCGTGGGTAGTCGTCTTCGGTGTCTCTGTTGTCTTCCTTGCACGCATCCTCGGTACGCTGTATATCAATAATAATGTGGATGACGACATTGTCCGTGGACGTATTCGTAGGCAGCTGTTTGTCAATACGGTGCTGTTTCTTTTCTTCTTCCTTCCTTTCCTTGCCGTAGTCCTGCTGGGCGACGGTTATGCGGTCAACGAGGCCGGAGTGATCGTGATGGAGCCTATGAAGTATCTGAACAATCTCCTGACTATGTGGCCGCTGGCTGTCGTTCTTCTTGCAGGCGTTGTGTTGTTGTTGTTTGGAATTGTCAGGACCGTCCTCAAGCCTGATTATGTCCGTGGCATCTGGCCTGCCGGCATCGGTGTCGTACTCGTGATTCTTGTTCTTTTTCTTATTGCGGGATGGAACAACACGGCTTACTATCCGTCGACGGCCGACCTCCAAAGTTCGCTGACCATACAGAATAGTTCGTCAAGCGAGTTCACGCTCAAGGCCATGTTCTACGTCAGCTTCCTTGTTCCGTTTGTCCTGGCATACATTGTCTATGCCTGGCGGGCCATTGACAGAAAGGCAATCGACCGCAAGGAAATTGCGGAGGATGACCATGCCTATTAGTGTTCGGACCAGTTGAACTGAATATGATAGGATAATATAAGGTGTATCTGATCTGCTGATGGAAAAATGGCATATCAGATACATCTATTTCTTGTTCTTCCGTTAAAGGTATGGACAGGAAATAAAGCGGAGGTTTATAATGTCCGGCAGATTCCGGCATTGCATATCTGCATTACCCGCACCCGAATAATTATCAGTGCTGTCCGGCAGACATTCCCGTGTAAGTCAGTTTTCAGCGTCTTGCTGTACGCCATATCGACAGGAATGAACCGGCCTTCCCTGCGGATGTGCTGATGCCCGTCACTTATTGTGTTGTCGGCAGACACCAGCTGTGTTGACGGCCCACTCCTATCATTTATTGCCGGGACGGGAGCAGCTTGCAGCTGATGAATTGACTCCGGCATGACTTATTCTGGTCAGGGGCATACTTCCTCGAAAACAATGTGGATTTATCTCTTAAAAAGAGATTATGCATGGAAAGGCTACTGCTAAAGTTTTTATCGGGCAGCATTCAGGAAAATGTAAGTGCAGGAAGGGGAGATATATGGAATCAGTTAACGACCGGTCTTTCACGTTAAAGCCATATACTCTGCACAACGGCTGTCCACACATTCAATGGAGAGCACCTTTCGTACCCTTTTTAAAAGCGAAAAGCGTTTTATCCTCATTTCCTTTGGTGATGACCGGTATGTATGTCTCATGTGTCATTCAGAAACATCTGGAGCAGACGATGGAGAGACGAAAAAGGAGGATATACTGTACACTTTATTCTTCTCACATCATGTTTGAATACATTTTGCTTAGATTACCGAGGAAAAATTTTGCTTTTTCCATGTTTTCCATTATCTTTGTACCCACAATAAGGCAGTGTCCCGGCTCTGTCGCTGGTGTCTGTAATGGATGCGAGAGGAAAGTCCGGGCAGCAAAGGGCATCCTGCTTCCGAAAATAGAAGCTATTGGTGACAGTAGATGTAGGCAGAAGAAAATAACCGCCGTCCCGCCGGGATGGTAAGGGTGAGAAGGTGGTGTAAGAGACCACCGGCAGACGGGCGACCGTTTGGCTGTGCCGTTCAGGAGCTGCAAGTTCATGTAAACCGTTGTCTGAGGGCTGCCCGCCCGAGCGCAAGCACAACGGAGGGTAGAATGCTTGAGTTGCAGGGTGACCTGCAAATTAGATAAATGACAGGCATCTTCCTATTATCGAAAGATGAGGAAGAGACGGAACCCGGCTTACAGGGGCACTGCTTTATTTTTTCTTATACATACCCTTCTCTGTACAGTCTTCTATGTTGAAGATGATGAAGCGGGGGAAACGTCCTTCATGGATTATAAAACTTACACGTGCATGAAAGATTTAGAAGAGCAATATGTTACTGTGCTGGACGATTTCCAGCATACGGTAGAAAACCGGATCAGAAACCATAAGGACGAGATGGGCTTTCCGCAGATGCCTGCCGGCGTGAATGAAGAAGTCCTTTCCGACTATCTCTTTGATTACCAGGCAGCCTTGGACAGTGAGGGGACGGAGCGGTCACGCTATACGGTTGCCGGCATCCTGCTTTGTCTGCCGATACTGGTACTGTCTGCTTTCCCGGATACTTCTTTGCCTTTCAAAGGAGTATGGAATGTGCTTGCTGCCATTGCCGTGGGACTGGTGCTGTTTCTTATATACAGAATTCTGATGAAGGCATGGGTCCGCAGCAGGATACGCCGTGTCAACCGTGATTACCCGACGGTTAAGGAATATGTTGACTGTGTGCTGGCTTTCAAGTGATTATCTTAATTGTAAAGATTGTATGGATTTACCTGATTTGCAGAAATACAAGGACAAGTTCTCCCAGCAGAGCTTCATAGAGAAGATACAGCGCATCGCGAAACGTGCTGGCGCAAAGCTGGTCTACGTGGCATTGATTCTGTACTACCTGATACAAAGTGACAAGGTCTCGTTGAAGGACAAGGCTGTCATCATCGGTGCGCTGGGCTACCTTATTTCGCCGCTTGATGTCGTGCCGGATGCTATTCCCATTGCGGGACTGGGCGATGACCTCACCGTTCTGCTCTATGCATTGGGAAAGGTGTGGACTTCGGTTGACGAAGAGATGAAGGGGAAAGCGCGGGGAAAACTGTCGAAGTGGTTTGACGATGATGAAATCAACTTCACAGAGGATCTTTTTGCGGATAATCCGTCAGACACGCCGGTCTGATATTGAAAGGAGGTCTGTATGTGGCAGTACGTTGTCTTGGTCATTGTGCTCCTTTCCGCTTTCGGTTATGTCGTCTATCGGATATGGCAGGCCTTTCGTTCGGCAAGTGACCCTTGTCATGGGTGTGCAGGCTGTGCCTTGCACGACCAGCTGAAGGCGAAGCAGAAATTGAAAGGACGTAAGAGGCCTGTCTGTTTCAAGTAGATTGTCCTGGGTGGCCTTTCTGTCGTTCTTTACATCCATCTGCTTGTCTTATGGATCTTGGAACTGTATTGAGAGGTGTCTCCGTAGAATCCGTATAGTCTTTTAAAAAAGTCTGTGAAATGTTTTGCCAGACAGAATTTATTGATTATCTTTGCACTCGCAAAAATCAAAACAGCTATGGTGCTTGGGCCGGGAGGTTAGGCAATGGTCTGCAAAACCATGTAGAGCGGTTCGATTCCGCTAGGCACCTCAAGTAAAGGACTCTCGATTCCGTGAGTCCTTTTATATTTCTATGCCGGCCACCTTTACGTGAGCCGGAATTTGTACTCATTACATTGATGCCTTGGATATTTTCTGAAACCGAACTCTTTCACAGATTCCACGAAGATGTCTTCCAATCAATTTAGGTGACTCGCAATACCGGAGGATGCAGCACGGAGTCCGCCTGTATATTTAACTTATTTTTTATTGCCACACAAACGTTATATAGTCAAAAATTGGTATCTTTGTGCGAATTTAATCAGTTAGCAGTGACTAAAGACATAGTCAAAAAGAGAGTTCGGGATATTCTGGATGAATACCTCGAAGCGAATAATCATCGCAAGACGTCAGAGCGTTATGCCATTCTGGATGCGGTGTATGATATGGGGGGACATTTCTCCTTGGAAGAGCTTGGCAAGGAACTGGAAACAAGAAACTTCCGGGTTTCACGTGCCACACTCTACAATACGATGCGGCTTTTCATAGAGTTGCGTCTCGTTGTCAGACATCGTTTCATCGGCCAGACCAAATATGAAGCATGCTATGATAATGAGGATCATATCCATCAGATTTGTACTGTGTGTGGAACTGTTACAGAGATTGAATCGCCGGAGATTGCAGATGCGATCAGCAACACGAAGTTCCACCGGTTCCGCAGGGATGGTTTTTCCTTATATATATATGGAATCTGCTCACGCTGTCAGACAGTCCTTTCACGTCAGAAAAGCAAGACAACAGCTAAGAGGCAAGGTAAAAAACTCACATAAAAGCAAATGAACACAGGTAAAGTAGATGTCCTGTTGGGTCTCCAATGGGGTGATGAAGGTAAAGGAAAGGTCGTAGATGTGCTCACACCGCACTACGACGTAGTGGCTCGTTTCCAAGGAGGTCCTAATGCAGGACACACGCTGGAGTTCGAAGGACAGAAATACGTTCTGCGTTCCATTCCGTCCGGTATATTCCAAGGCGGAAAGGTGAATATCATCGGAACGGTGTGGTTCTGGCTCCAGATTTGTTCATGGGAGAGGCAAAAGAACTGGAGAAGAGCGGACATCCATTGAAAGAACGTCTGCACATCTCTAAGAAAGCACACCTCATCATGCCTACGCACCGTATCCTTGACCGTGCATACGAGGCTGCAAAAGGCAAGGACAAAGTGGGCACGACCGGTAAAGGTATCGGACCTACCTACACCGACAAGGTCAGCCGGAACGGTCTGCGAGTTGGCGACATCCTTTGTGATTTTGATCGTAAATACGCAGAACACAAGGAACGTCACATGAAGATGCTTTCTGCACTTGGATGGACCGATTTTCACGATTTTGAAAAGACGGAAAAACTTTGGATGGAGGGCATTGAATACATGAAGGAATTCCGTTTTGTTGATTCCGAACATGAAATAAACCACCTGCTGCGTGACGGAAAAAACATTCTCTGTGAAGGTGCGCAGGGAACAATGCTGGATGTCGATTTCGGTTCTTATCCTTTTGTAACGTCATCAAATACCATCTGTGCCGGTGCATGTACCGGACTGGGGATAGGCCCCAACAAAGTCGGTAACGTATATGGCATCATGAAAGCCTACTGCACGCGTGTCGGCGCCGGCCCTTTCCCCACGGAGCTTTTTGACGAAACCGGCAGGAAAATCCGTGACCTTGGACATGAGTATGGTGCTGTTACTGGCCGTGAGCGCCGTTGCGGCTGGATCGATCTTGTCCAGCTCCGTTACTCGGTAATGGTTGATGGTGTTACAGAACTCATCATGATGAAGAGCGATGTCCTCGACAGTTTTGAGACCATCAAGGCCTGTGTAGCCTACAAATTGCCCGATGGCACACAGACGACGGATTTCCCCTACGAAATAGATGATGTACAGCCTGTCTACAAAGAGTTCCGTGGATGGAAGAAAGACATGACGCAATGCAAGTCGGCAGAGGAGTTTCAAAGGAATTCTGTGACTATGTCGCTTTCTTGAAGATTTCCTTGAGACCCATATCGGTATCGTTTCTGTCGGTCCGGACCGTGAGCAGACAATTGTCTTGTGATTTAGAATATGAATAAATGGTGATAAGCGGCAGAGAATGTGCGATGGCATTTCTCACGCAGGCTCTTCCATCACTTTAAACATAAATGAAAGAAAATGGCAAATAAACCCTCCATCCCCAAAGGAACACGCGATTTCGGTCCCGAGGAGATGGCCAAGAGAAATTATATATTCGATACTATCAGGCAGGTATATGCACTCTATGGCTTCCAGCAGATTGAGACCCCGGCTATGGAAACGCTGCATACGCTCATGGGAAAATATGGTGAGGAAGGCGACAGCTGCTCTTCAAGATTCTCAATTCTGGAGATTATCTGAAGTCTGTCAGCGATGACGAGCTGACAGAACGCAACACGCTCAAGATGCAGACAAAGCTCTGTGAGAAAGGATTACGTTACGATCTCACGGTACCTTTTCGCACGTTATGTCGTAATGCATCGTGAAGAACTTCAGCTGCCTTTCAAACGCTATCAGATTCAGCCCGTATGGCGTGCCGACCGTCCGCAGAAGGGACGTTACCGTGAATTCTACCAGTGTGATGCCGATGTCGTGGGGTCCGACTCTTTGCTGAATGAGGTCGAATTAATGCAGATTGTCGATACAGTCTTCTCGAAATTTGGTGTGCGGGTACAGATCAAGATAAACAACCGGAAGATCCTGACCGGAATTGCCGAGGTAATCGGTGAAAAGGACAAGATCGTGGACATTACTGTTGCCATCGACAAGCTGGACAAGATCGGACTTGACAACGTGAATGCTGAATTGCGCGAGAACAACATCTCGGAAGAAGCCATTGAGAAGCTGCAGCCTGTCATCAAGCTGGAAGGAACGAACGAAGAGAAACTTGCGGTCATCGCCGAACTACTGAAAGACAGCGAGACCGGCCTGAAGGGCGTTGAAGAAACTCGGTTCATTCTTGACATGCTGAAGACATCAGGACTGAAGAATGAGATTCAGCTCGACCTTACCCTGGCACGTGGTCTGAACTATTACACCGGTGCCATCTTCGAGGTGAAGGCCCTCGATGTACAGATCGGATCCATCACAGGTGGTGGCCGTTACGACAATCTCACGGGAATATTCGGTATGCCGGGACTGTCAGGAGTAGGTATCAGCTTTGGTGCAGACCGCATCTATGATGTGCTGAATGCACTTGACCTCTATCCTAAGGAGAGCGTGCAGGGCACGCAACTGCTATTCATCAACTTCGGTGAGAAAGAGACTGCCTATTGTATGCCAATCATTGCAGCCGCCCGACAGGCCGGTATTCGTGCCGAGATGTATCCGGACAACGCAAAGATGAAGAAACAGATGAGCTATGCCAATGCCAAGAGCATCGGTTTTGTTGCTCTTGCGGGCGAGTCGGAGATAGAGGCAGACAAGATTACACTGAAGGACATGGCTACAGGAAATCAACAGTTAGTCACGGCGGAAGAAATGATAGGTTTTATTATGCAGAGATAAAAAGCCAAGTACATAAAGCCGTAAAGGGATAAAGCCTTTCATGCCAAGACCGACAATCCCATAAAGACGATAAACATTCACTTTTATAGAAAGAGTCCTGGAAACTCAAGCATTGAGTTTGTATCAGGACTCTTTTTTTGCGTATGGAGAAACCTGCTTTCTAAAGATTATAAAGACACAGACTCTTCCGAAAGAAAAATTGAAAGTATGGTTCAGTAGGTATTTTGTGGGGTCAAAACTCATTCGATTTATAAAAAAACCTCTGAAAATTATAGTGGTAGGATGCTGAGAATAGGGATAAAACCGCCGGCTATTTACAACAAAAGTTTATTTTTGATTTGCTGTCATTTTTAACATTCTTCATGAATACGTTGCGCGTCAGTACATTATATATTTCTAAAGAGTGACGGAAGTGACAGGAAAAGAATTTTACGGCTGATCTGTCACAAGCATATCTGCGATGGACAAACGGCTTTTGTCCGGCATTATAATGCCTGATGCCGTTCGTGCCGCGTCTTGACACCGATGGTGAATACCATCAATACCAATGGTGTTTACCCTCAACAGAAAAAGAGCTGTTGCCCGAAAGGGGGGCGACAGCTCTTTTGTGTTATGGCGGAACTCACCTGTAGTGTGAGTATCTTTCGTCTCGTGATTTATTTCACCTTGTCAACAATGGCCTTGAAAGCCTCCTGATTGTTGACAGCAAGGTCCGCAAGCACCTTACGGTTGATTTCGATGCCTGCCTTGTGCAGCGCACCCATCAGCTGGCTGTAGCTCATGTCGTAAAGACGAGCAGCGGCATTGATACGCTGAATCCACAGTGCGCGGAAGTTGCGTTTCTTGTTACGGCGGTCACGATAAGCATAAGTCAAACCTTTTTCATAGGTGTTCTTTGCTACCGTCCAGACATTCTTGCGGGCACCGTAGTAACCCTTGGTCTTCTTCAGAATTCTTGTTCTCTTTGCTTTGGAAGCAACATGATTGACTGATCTTGGCATAGTTTTTCTTTCCTTTTAATGTTGTTTGACTAATGAATTAACGGAGTTTGAGCAGGTCGCGTACCTGTTTCAGGTTGCTACCATCCACGAGCGTCTGGTGAACAAGATTTCTCTTCTGTTTCTTTTGTCTTCTTAGTCAGAATGTGACTGGGTAAGCATGATGACGTTTGATCTTACCAGTACCGGTGAATGTGAATCTCTTCTTTGCGCCGGAATTTGTCTTCTGTTTTGGCATTTTTGTTAATTTTTAAATTGTTATTTATTCATCATCTGTGGCAACGTATATACCAGGACGTTACGCACAGGCCGCCCATTTCGCTCCCTCCTGCCGGATGGAGTCTCGATGAGCATTAGTCAATATTCAGTTTCTTCAGCGCATCAGCACCGTTCTTTGCATTGGCGAACAATCCTCCCTCTGCTTTTTTCTCCTCGGGAGCAGCCCTCGACGGCATTCTTTGCACCGGCCTCTGCCTCCTCACGGTCACGTTTCTGCCTGGCTCTTCTTGGCGACACCGGCCTCTTCCGGGGCAAGATAGAAAACATCTTCTTGCCTTCGAGCTTCGGCAGCTGCTCACCTTGCAAGTTCCTCAAGGTCATTGGCAAAGCGAAGCAGCAGCACCTCGCCCTGTTCCTTGAAGAGAATGGAACGGCCACGGAAGAAGACGTATGCACGCACCTTGTTGCCTGCATTGAGGAACTCCTGTGCATGCTTGAGCTTGAAGTTGTAGTCGTGCTCGTCAGTCTGCGGACCGAAGCGTATCTCCTTTACTTCCTGCTTTACCTGCTTCTGTTTCAATTCCTTCTGATGCTTCTTCTGCTGGTAGAGGAACTTGGAATAGTCGATGATACGACAAACCGGTGGCTGTGCGTTAGGAGAAATCTCCACAAGGTCAACTCCTTCTTTATGAGCCAGATCCAATGCCTTCCTTGTAGGCATCACTTCGGCCCCGTTGTCGCTTACCACACGTACTTCCCGAACGCGAATCTGCTCGTTCACGCGGTACTTGAATTTCATTCTGTCATTCTTCATCCAACTATTTTAAATGTCTGATTTTGCTAAACGAGTGCAAAGTTACCATTTAATCTCTGATTTGCCAAGGGTTTCATTCATATTTTTATTTGTTGTCATCGAAAATGTCCGGTAAATCAGGAAAGTCGGGAGAGATGGCGGAAGAAGCCGATGCGTTGAAGTTTTTGCTGCTCCGCATGGCTTCCAGACCCCTTCCGGCCATTTCTAAAGTCTGTCCAGTGCCTTGCGGCGGTTGCCTTCGGCGGCCTTGAACTGCGATGGTGTCAGCCCTGTTACCGATTTGAACTGACTGGAAAGGTAGGCTACGGAAGAATAATGCATACGCAGGGCTATCTGCGTGAGGGTCAGCTCGTCATAGCAGATAAGCTCTTTCACCCGTTCAATGCGCAGTTCTATGAAATAGCGTTCTATGCTTTTACCCTCAGTCTCCGAGAAGAGCTTGGACAGTGCGCTGTAGTCCTGGTGCAGCTCCTGCGAGAGATAATCGCTGATCGTTGTTACTGGAGTCTCTTTCTGATAAAGGACCCGCTTGATGAGTGCCGACTTGACAAGGTCTACCGTCTGCTGCCGCCGGTCATCAAGGAGCTTGAAGCCGATCTGTTCCAGCTCTTCACGGAGCCGCTGCCAGCTGGTCGGGCGACGGACTCTCCTCAAGGGTAACCTCACCTAAATCAACTTTCAGGGCATGAAGACCCACGTGCTGCAGTGTCTGCCTGACAGCCATCTTGCAGCGGTCACAGACCATGTTCTTTATATGCAAGGTGTTCATGCTGCCTCCTTTCTTTCAGCAGCCTCACGCGTGAACTCGCGGAAAGTATAGATGATGATGGGCAGCGTCAGCGCAAACGAACACACGTCACTGACCGCCTGACACATCTCTACCCCCGTCAGTCCGTAGCAAGAGGGGAGCAGAAAGATGAGCGGAATAAAGAACAGCCCCTGCCGGGCAGCTGCCAGCGTGTTTGCCCTCCAGGGCTTGCGGCAGGTCTGTGCAAGCATATTGCTTGCGAGGATAAACGCATTGAGAGGGAAGGTGCATAGTTGCCAGCGCAGTGCTACGGAGCCGACGGCTATCACCTCCGGGTCGTCACGGAAGACTCCGATGAGCGACCCGCTGATAATCCAGCCGACAACGGCAAGGATTATCAGGAAGGCTGTTCCGATGGCTACGGTGAACTTATAAGCTTCTTTCAGCCTGTCATACAGTCCGGCACCATAACAGAAGCCGCAGACTGGCTGGAATCCCTGCCCCAGACCGATGACGGCGGCAAAAGACAGCATGGCGATGCGCCCCACAATGCTCATTGCCGCAATGGCAGAATCGCCATACACGCCGGCAGCGACATTCAGCGACATTGTCGCCACACAGGCCAGCCCCTGCCGCATGAGCGACGGACTTCCTCCATAGAAGATTTCTTTGTAAGCCTGCCGGGAAGGTGAGAAGTTACGGAAATGGATGGCTATGTTTTCTCCTCGTCGTGTCATCAGGAAGAGTATGGCAAATGATACCGCCTGTCCGATGACCGTAGCCCAGGCAGCTCCGCTGGACCCCCATTCTGAGGTGAAGATGAGGAACGGGTCGAGCAGGACATTTAGCACGGCTCCGGTCACGATTCCATACATGGCGAGGTTGGCGTTTCCCTGCAGACGCATCTGGTTGTTCAGCGTAAGGGAGGAGGTCAGGAAGGGCGCGCCAAGGAGAATGATGCGCATATAGTCCTCCGTATAAGGGAGGATGGTAGGCGTGCTCCCGAGCATCACAGAGAGCGGCGTGAGGAAGATTTCGCCCAGGACAAGGATTGCCAGTCCGAAGAAGAACGAACTGAAGAACCCCGTCGAAGCCATCTTGACCGCATTGCCATGCCGGCGTGCGCCCAGCTCACGTGAGATATAATTCCCAGACCCATGACCGAAAAAGAACCCCATGGCCTGCACGAAGAACATCATGGAGAAGACGATTCCTACTGCTGCCGTCGCCTGTGTATCAATCTTTCCGACAAAGAATGTGTCCGCAAGATTGTACAGTCCCGTCACCAGCATCGAGATGATGGTCGGTATTGCCATGGTGATGATCACACGGTGTATCGGACCTTGTGTCAGGAAAGTATAGTTGTCTGTATGTCCGTGCATTGTCTTCTTTTACCTTCTGTCTTTTCTCTGTGCAAATCTGCTACGTGTAGTATTCTATCAGGCCGTCTATGGGGGTGGCAATTATCTTTCCCACCTCATAGTCAAACCGTCGGGCACTCTCCCTCAACTGCTGTTCGAAGGCGGCGGCAATGCCTCCCACGGCAGATACCACACGGATGGGAGAAGCGGAATACTTCATGACATTCTTCTGAAAGAAATCATCAAAGTTCCGGCTTACCAGACGTTCTAAATCAGCGTATTGCAGATTGTCCTTTACAAACTTTGCTATACCGGCCAGAAAGCGGTTGGCCAGCGGCTGCCGATAGACGCTGTCTATGATTCCGGCATAGGTCAGACCGCTCCACGACAGATATTTCTCACGCAGCTCTGCCGGGAGATCGCCTTTGAAGATGCCGTTGAGGAACAGCCTGCCCAATACCGCCCCGCTGCCTTCGTCGCCCAGGACATACCCCAGGGGGGGCACATTCGCCACAATCCGTCCGCCGTCATACAGACAGCTGTTGGCACCTGTACCCAGAATGCAGGCGATACCCGCTTCACTGCCGCATACGGCATGGGCTGCACCCAGCAGGTCGCTGTCAACCATGACATCTGCTGTGGGGAAGGCTGCTGCAAGTGCCTCGCTGACAATAGGCGCAAGGCTTTCCGTGCAGCCAGCCCCATAAAAAGCAATCTGCGATACCCTCCCGTCCGTGTCTGTTTCTCCCCGGAAGGTCCTGTCCTGATTTACAGCTCTTTGCAGTGCCGGTTTCAGTTCTTCTTCCAGTATCTTCAGAATGACATGCTTCGGCTGGTGAAACGGATTCAGTCCCTGTGTACGGACCTTCAGGACGCACCTGTTGTTATCGTCCGTCCGTCCGGCCAATGCCCAGTCTGTCTTGGATCCGCCACTGTCTGCAATCAATATCATAGTTTCCTTTTTCGTGCAAACTTACACATTTTTATTCGTTTACAGGCCTTGTCAGGCCATAAAAAAACCGTTTGCGGCTCTACCTTTCCTCTTTTTTCAATTCTAAACGACAAACTTTCCGTACCTTTGTACGCATTAAGAAACCAGGAATGAGGTGACCGTGGCCCGGATGCCGGGGCGTGTTCCCTGGCAGTTCGTCGGCCGGACGGGACTGTATGGATATCCGTAAGCTGTCCATGCAGAACACCTTGACCTGCAAGAGTCATCTTCTCAATAAAACAGATATGTGCAGAAAGCTATTCTTTATCACCCTTTCACTGCTCCTCCTCACGCTTCCGGCACGTGCCGTCCTGCAGGAAGATTCGCTGAAGAATTCTCTCTCCGTGCTTCGGCACGAACTGATCACGCAGCATCTTGAACAGACGAAACAGCTCAACAAGTCGAAGTACGTGAACGAGCAGGTGATGAACCAGCTGAAGGAAATCGGCGACAAGTCGGCACAGGTGTCACTGATGCTCTATTCTCAGAAAGCCGACAACATCTTCGACCTCACCTACGCATGCCAGCAGGCAACGGAGCTGTGGAAGGACTTCCAGAACCGTACCCGCCCGTTCCACGACCTCATCACGGAGAGCAATGAGGAGATTGCACGCTATGATTCGCTCATCAACGTGCTCAGCACGATGTACACCTTCGGACTTACCGCACGGATGAAGACCGACCGCAATGTCTGTCTTACTCTTGCCGTAAGCATCCGTCGTATGCTGAAAGAGCGCAACGATTCCTATCAGGAATACATCCAGTACTATGAATACAACCGGCATCAGCTGCAGGCGCTCGACACCTACGCACAGCAGAGATACGAGGAAATCCAGGCAAGCATTTTCGCAAACGGGAGTGACAACTATATAAAGTTTCTCAAGACGGCACCCTACCGTATCAGCCACATGAACTCCTCGCTCTCCGAGAAATACACGCCGCAGAGCGTCGTGAGGTCGCAGTGGGACGTGAGATGGATCATCACGCTCTTCAGCATGATACTCGTATACGGCCTGATTGCCATCTTCATCAATTACATGAGCATCCGTTTCCTGGTCACGAAGGTGATGAAGACCGACCGCTTCGAGCAGAAAAGCCATGCCTTCCTTGCCAAACGCACCTGCATCATCATGCTCGCCTCCGTCGTCACATTCAGCATCATCCTGGTCATCATCCGTCTGTTGTCGCCTTCCAACTTCGTCCACATGGCCTGCAGCCTGCTCCTGGAATACACCTGGATGCTGGCCGTCATCTTCGCCTCCCTGCTCCTGCGTGTGGACGGGTCGCAGACACATAACACCTATCGCATTTACTATCCGCTGATCGTTGTGGCCTTCACGGTCATCACTTTCCGCATCGTCATGCTGCCCGGCTCCATCGTGACGCTGCTGTTTCCGCCCTTGCTGCTTGTCAATGCGCTGTGGCAGATAAGGATGATCTGCAAATATCACGGACTGGTGCCGCGTTACGACCTCAATCTGGCCTACTTCTCTCTGTTCGTATTCATGTTCTCCCTCTTGTAAGTTCATGGATCGGCTACACGATGCTGGCGGTGCAGGGCATCATCTGGTGGTCAATGCAGCTGGCTTGCATACTGACAATCGCTTTCTTCCACGATTATCTGGACCAGTACAAGAAGAGACATCCGGTAAAGAACATGCCTGTCGGCAGAATATGGCTCATCCGTTTCGTCGATGCCGTCCTCATCCCGACTGCATTGGTCATATCGTTCATCCTAGCTGTCTACTGGGCTACTGACGTCTTCAACCTCAGCGACCTGACCTGGAAACTGTTCCGGACAGACTTCATCAATTCCGACAAGTTCAGAATCAGCATTTACTCGATAGCCCTGGTAACCATTCTGTGGTTCGTCTTCAACTACCTGAACCAGACAGTCCGGGATGCCATCAAGCTGTACCTCCAGAGAAGTGACCCCTCCACGGCGGCAGCCCGGGGAACAATGTACATCAATGTCCTGCAGGTAGTCGTCTGGGGGGGCATGGCTGCTGACGACCCTCAGTGTCTTCAAAATCAGCAACACATGGCTGGTTGTCGTGACGGGCGGTCTGTCGACAGGTATCGGTTTTGCCATGAAGGATATTCTCGAGAACATCTATTACGGCATCTCTCTCATGACGGGACGCATCAAGATCGGCGACTACATCATCTGCGAAGGCGTGCGGGGACGTGTCAGTTCCATCAGCTATACTTCAACCTTGATTGAGGCGCTCGACGGTTCGATCATCGCCTTCCAGAACTCCCAGCTCTTCACCAAGAACTACAAGAACATGACGAAGAATCATGGCTACGAACTGGACATCCTGGAAGTGGGCGTGGCATGCGGCAGCAACATCAAGGAAGTAAAAGCCCTGCTCATCGATGCCATTACGACTCTGGGAATCACTTACGAGAAGAAACCGGTCAATGTACTGCTCAAGAGCTTCGATGACAGCTGTATCACGTTGAAGATTCTTGTATGGGTGAATGTGCTTATACAGGGAACCGACGACAGCGTCATCATGGAATGTATCTATGATACCCTGAACAGAAACGGCATCGAGATTCCATTCCCGCAGCGTGAAATCACACTCAGGCATCAGCAGGGAGACTGATCAAAAGCCACATCAGGGAGGAATGTCCGGATTGGAAAATAACTTTACATTCTGGACGGAAACATCCTGTCATATCCTGTTGCAGGAGCTTTCCCCGAACGGAAAACAGACACCGGAATCGTGACAGGCCGTTTCCTGGGTTCTTACTAACGCCTGATTGCGTTCCAAACAGTGCTTACTTGCAAGCCTGTTGAGGCCTGTTTGCGATGCAACTAAGCACCTTCTCGCACGGACGTGTTACCTGCCTGTCTGTGAGCGGTTTGCAAATGCGGAAGATTCCCGTCAGACTTGTCCGATGCCTTTCCCCCTCGGCGGATGCTTAGGATGGCATCACTCTGTAGTGAAGGAAGGAATGTGTTTCCGTTAATTTTACAATTTTTGCCGGGGAAATATACATCATTGGTCTTCTTCCGGCTGCTCGTCCAGACAAAATGTATCAGACAACAGCATGAAGGCCGAAGCCCCCGGAGGACTGAAAAAGAAAAAGAGGGATGCGCTGTCTAAGTGACGCATCCCTCTTCTATAAATATTAAGTTTGTTCAGAACAGTGCTCTTTAGAAGTTGTAGTAGACACCGAATGTAACATTATTGCCGTCAAGGTCTACGCCCCAGGCATCGCTTGACTTAGCTCCATCAACATCAGCCTTAGCAGACTTCCAGCCGGCGAAACCTACGTGTGCTACGAAGCTTACCTTCGGACTGAGGTTTACAGAGATACCCGGTTTTACACCTACTGACCATGCGTTTACGGAAGCAGCTGCGCCATGGGCATGGTTGACATGAGTATAACCGAAGCCGCCATCAACGAAAGCATTGATGTACTTGCTGCGTACAAAAGTGTAACGAACGTAAGGCTCTACCGTGAAATAGTTCTGGGTTTCACCCTCGATGTTGACAGGATTGCCCTTGCCCCATCCTGCGGTTGTACCGATGGCCCAGTTCTGGTTGATGTTGTAGCCGATTTCCGGGAGGACCTTGTAAGTTGTGACTGCATCTGCATCACCGCTCTTAGAAGAACCGATACCGACATTGCCACCTACGTAAACCTGTGCGTTTGCTGCAACTGCGATGAATGCAACTGCAAGTGTCATTAAAACCTTTTTCATAATAGAAAACTTTTTAATTGTTAATACTGAATATTATCTTTCTTAACGGAACTTCTGACCGTCAAAACAATCAAGGAAGTTTCTTTATCTGGCTGCAAAGTAAAGACTTTTAGGTCAAACCACCAAATTTTATCCATAAGTTTTGCATCAAGGATGTAAATGAACGTTAAACTCTTGCCGGTTCACCTTATTATATATAACTTTGCATTGCTCCTGAAGGCAGAAACTTGATGCGGGCTGCGAAACAGGAGCTGTAGATTTCAAGTATATGATGGATAAACCAATTTTCATTGCAGGTCCCTGTGTCATCGAGACTTCGGAACTGCTTGACACTGTTGCGGCTGAACTCGTGCGGCTGAACAGGAAATATGCGATAGACATTATCTTCAAGGCGAGCTTTGACAAGGCGAACCGGACGAGCCTGCACTCCTTCCGCGGTCCTGGACTCGAGAAAGGACTTGCCATGCTGCAGGCCGTCAAGGAGAAATACGGGCTGCGCCTGCTGACGGATATACACGAGAGCTGCCAGGCAGAGGCCGTGGGCAGGGTCGTGGATGTCATTCAGATTCCCGCTTTCCTCTGCCGGCAGACCGACTTGCTTGTAGCTGCTGCCAGGACGGGAAAGACGGTCAACGTAAAGAAAGCGCAGTTTCTCAGCGGGCGCGATATGCGCTATCCTGTACAGAAGTGCATGGAAAGCGGGGCCGGAGAGGTATGGCTCACGGAACGCGGCAACAGCTTCGGCTACAACAATCTTGTAGTCGACTTCCGCAACATCCCTGACATGAAGGAGATTGTCCCGCGTGTCATCATGGACTGTACGCACAGTGTGCAGCGTCCGAGTGCAGGAGACGGGAAGACCGTCGGCGACCGCAGGTTCAGTGCCTTCCATGGCGTTGGCAGCTAAGGCGCTTCGGTGCGACAGGATATTTCTTTGAGGTACACTCGACCCGGACGCCGGTCTGTCGGATGCGGCCAATATGCTTGAACTGGACAAACTGGACGGATTAATCGGGAAGCTGATATGATGAAGCAGAACAAAAGACTGACACAGGTGAGGGGCGTATGCCATACAGTGCATCAAGGAGGAAACGGATGCTGCGTTCAACCTGATCAACCAGCTGGACGAGAACTTTGACAGGGCAGTGAGCCTTATGTATCACTGTACGGGGAAGGTCATCGTCACCGGAGTGGGGAAGAGCGGGAATATCGGTGCCAAGATTGCGGCGACGCTGTCTTCTACCGGCACACCTGCATTTTTTGTCAATCCGTTGGATGTCTATCATGGCGATCTGGGAGTGATGACGAAGGACGATGTTGTCCTTGCTCTTTCCAATTCCGGCCAGACAGACGAACTGCTCCGTTTCATCCCGATGGTACTCCACATGGACATTCCCATCATCGGCATGAGCGCCAACCCGCAATCGCTGCTGGCGAAATCTCCACAGCCCACCTGAAGGTGTGGGTGGAGAAGGAGCCTGTCCGCTGAACCTTGCCCCGACGAGTTCGACGACCGCTGCGCTTGTCATGGGCGATGCGCTGGCGGTCGCACTGATGCGTGTCAGGGACTTCAAGCCACAGGACTTCGCACAGTTCCATCCGGGTGGTGAGCTGGGCAAACGTCTGTTGACAACGGCGCAGGATGTGATGCGTTCGGACGACCTACCCGTCATTCCGGAGAAGATGCATCTGGGCGAGGCAATCATCCATGTCAGTAAAGGAAAGCTGGGACTGGGCGTTTCGCTCTCTGACGGGAAAGTCGTCGGGCTGATAACCGACGGCGACATCCGCCGTGCGATGGAGCGATGGCAGGCGGAGTTCTTCGACCATACCGTGAGCGACATCATGACGAGAGAACCGAAGATGGTTCTGCCGGCGACTAAGATAACGGAAATCCAGCGGATCATGCACCAGAACAAGATTCATACCGTATTGGTGTGCGATGCGGAGAGGCATCTGCTGGGTGTCGTCGACCATTACAGCTGTATGCTGTAAGAACGGGCTTCATCCGTCCTGACAGTGATATTGACACATGACAGACAAGGCATCCGGCACCTGCAAGGCTGTTGTCTGCCATTGAAGAAAAATGAGAGTGATAATCGTGAACCATAAAAAAAGAAACGCCATCACAACCGTGATGGCGTTATACAGCCTGTCTTTTCCCCTCCTGCTTTCAGCGCAAAGCAATGTGAGGACGATTGTTCCGGGGAACATACATCTTCGGAGACAAGAGCTGACTCCCTGCTCGTCAATCAGCTCCGCAGGAAAGGGGTGGCTTTTTCTCATGACAATTCTGTCACCCTGCTGACGACCGGACAGGAGAAGTTCGACGACCTGTTCAAGGCAATTGACCAGGCACGCTCGAGCATTCACCTGGAATACTTCAACTTCCGCAACGACTCCATCAACGAGGAACTGATACGCCATCTGGCCGCAAAGGCAAAGGAAGGCGTTGAAGTGAGGGCCGTCTTCGACGGTTTCGGCAATGCAAGCAACAACCGTCCGATGAAGAAACGGCATCTGAAGGCAATCCGTGAAAAGGGCATTGAAATCTATGAGTTCAAGCCGATGGAGTTCCCATGGCTGCACGACCTCTTCAACCGTGACCACCGCAAGATCGTCATCATCGACGGAAGATCGCCTACACGGGCGGCATGAATGTGGCCGACTATTATATAAAAAGGTACGAAGGTGGTAGGATCGTGGCATGATATGCACTGTCGGATCGAGGGTGACGAGGTCAACACACTTCAGAAGATCTTTCTGCGGATGTGGCTGCTTGCCTCCGGAAAGAACGTGCATGGTGCAAAGTACTATCGGGGCATAACTGGTGCAGACTACATAAAAGGACTGAAACCGGACACTTGCAGGAGTGCGGGGAAGAAGATGGTAGGTATCATCAACCGTGAACCGCACGTCACGAAAGATATCATCCGTTATTTCTATCTCTGTGCCATCAACGATGCAAAGGACAGTATAAAGCTCATCAACCCCTACTTCACGCTGAGCCACGCATTGAAGAAAGCACTTCGCAATGCGGTAAAGCGGGGGTGAAAGTGGAAATACTGCTAAGTGTGAAGAGTGACATCCCTCTGACGCCCGACTGTGGATTCTACAATGCACACCGGCTGATGAAAGACGGCTGCACGGTCTGGATGTATGAACCGGGTTTTCACCACACGAAAATCATCATGGTAGACGGCCTGTTCTGTACTGTGGGGTCGGCCAATCTCAATGCGAGAAGCCTGCGGTGGGACCGCGAGGAGAATGCCGTAATCCTTGATGCCTGCACCACGCATGAGCTGGACGAGCTGTTCGAGGCACAGAAGAAAGACTGCTTCAGACTCACGGAAGCAAGATGGAAACAATGGCGTACGCCCTGGCAGCGTCTCCGCGGATGGTTCGCCCACCTGCTTTCACCGTTCCTCTGAACGGCCCGACGACGTTTTCCTCAGTCCTTTCAGCGCATGGATAGCAGCTTTGGGGTCATCGGCCTTGAAGACATAACTGCCGCTGACAAGGATGTCTACACCGGCATCGACAAGCCGGGGAACCGTTTCTGCCTGCACGCCGCCATCTACTTCGATGAGTGCCCGGCTGCTCTCGCGCTCAATGAGCTGGCGGAGCCGCTGCACTTTCCGGATGCTGTGCTCGATGAACTTCTGTCCGCCGAACCCTGGATTCACACTCATGAGCTGGACAATGTCAATGTCCCCGATAATGTCTTCAGGACATTTTACAGGTGTTGACGGGTTCAGCGTCACGCCGGCTTTCATGCCTGCTGCACGGATAGCCTGGAGCGTCCGGTGCAGGTGGACACACGCCTCATAGTGTACATTCATGATGGCGGCTCCTGCATCGGCTGTCTGCTGGATGTAGTTCTCTGGATGTACAATCATCAGATGTACGTCCATCGGCTTGCAGCAGGCTTTTGCCGACGGCCTTGATAACAGGGAAACCGAAAAGAAATGTTGAGGGACGAATACACCGTCCATGACATCCATGTGCAGCCAGTCTGCCTCGCCTCGTTGATCATCTCAACTTCCTTGTCCAAATGGAGAAAGTCGGCAGAGAGCAGTGAGGGTGATACGATTGTTTCCATGTTGTTCTTAGTTCAGGCAAAGAGACTGCATTTTACCGTTGATTCTGATGACACGATAGGTGTAGGCTATCTGCCGGATGATGTGAAGTGTCTTTTCAGACGGCTTCAGCTCTTCAGAGGTAAATGATCTTATCATAGGCTGATTGAAAAGTTTTGTTGAGAGTTACTTATGTTTTTCTAAACGTTGGGGAAATGATATTATTATATCCGTTTACAATAATATTTTCATGTGACCACTGCTGTCCTGTCTCTTGGTTCGACAGGAATGCCCGTCTGATTGCTTCTGTTGTCGTCCTTGGGAAATCCGTTAATCCGTTTGGGAAAGAAATCGGTTCTCCTGACTGTACAGAGGTTTAATTCAGGTTTTTTATGTAATTTTGCAGCGTGAAACCATTTGAGCATTTTACATCATCATGATCATAAAAGTATGTGGTATGCGTGAAGACCGTAATATTCACGATGTTTTGGAGACTGGTGCAGACTGGATAGGACTTGATTTTCGCCCTGGAAGCGAACGTTATGTCAGCCAGATTCCGTCATATTCCGGCATTATACCCGATTACGGCAGTCTGTCTCCCATTCTTTCGAATGGCAGGTGTGGCCAGAAGAAGAAATACCTGCTATGCGGTGTCTTTGCCGATGATATGCCGCAGAACATTGTTATGCGCGTTGTCAACTATGGGCTTGACATCGTCCAGCTTGACGGAGAAGAGAGTACCGTTATGATAGACAACCTGCGCCGCACCCTCGACCCGGACATCCATGCCGGGATACGGATTATGAAACGTATTGCGGTTACATGCCGTGAAGATATGGAATTATATAAGGATTTTGCTGATAGCGTGGACTATTTTCTCTTTGACCTGCAGGCGGGAATGGATGACTGGACCTTGCTGGAAGCATACAGAGGAGATGTTCCTTTCTTTCTGGGCGGAGCGATTGGGACGAAGAATACAGATAGACTGAAGTCTTTTTCACATCCCCGGTTCTACGGCATCGACCTGAACGAAGAGTTCGAGACGGCTCCAGCCTTTAAAGACACAACCCGGCTGAAGGTTTTTCTCGACAAACTGAGATAACCTGAGTACTTTTAAATGCGTCAATAATGCCAATGAGAACGAAATGTGCAGTCGTTGACAACTACGACTCTTTTACTTATAATCTCGTCCATATGATCGAGGAACTGGGAGTGGATGTGACGGTTCTCCGCAATGACCGGTTCGACCTCATGGACCTGATGGCGTTCGACCGTATTGTTTTGAGTCCTGGACCCGGTATTCCGTCAGAGGCGGGATTGCTGCTGGATGTAATCCGCCGTTATGCCGGTATAAGGCCTATCTTAGGAGTTTGCCTGGGACATCAGGCCATCGGAGAGGTATTCGGTGCCAGACTGCTGAATCTGTCCGATGTGTTCCACGGTGTTTCTGCAAAGGTGACACAGGTTGCCGACACACCATTGTTCGCCGGTCTGCCACGACAGTTTCCTGTGGGAAGATACCACAGCTGGGTTGTAGAACGGGAAAGCATGCCCGACTGCCTTGAGATAACGGCAGAGAGTGACGAGGGCTGATTATGGCATTGCATCACAGAACCTATGACATCCACGGCATACAGTTTCATCCTGAAAGTGTCTTGACACCGGATGGGAAAAGAATTATGGAAAACTGGCTACATATCTGACATATATTTATTATTTTTGCAGATACAATGGCAGAGGCAGCAAGATATACAGAAGAAATTGTAGACGACGGAGCTTCCTGGTATGCGGTGAGACTCTTTACGCTCCGGCTAGAGGATGTCAGGACTTTCTTCAGGGAACAAGGGCTGGAATGCTTCATCCCTGAAAAGTATATTGATATTGAGGGGCATAACGGAAGGCCACGTCAGGTATTGCGTCCTGTTGTCCGTAATCTTATCTTTGTAAAGCAGTTGGCTGACGAGAAGCTGTTCAGAAAGTTTATCCAGACTGCAAACTATAAGATAAGCGTTCTGAGGAAATCTAAGGACTCGCAGGAGTATGCGCTTATTCCTCATGGACAGATGTATGAGTTCCGCCTGATGTGTAATCCGGAGATTACCATGCGCAAGTTCCTTTCGTCTGAGGAAGCACGAATGAAAGCGGGAGACGAAGTCTATGTGCGGTTCGGTCCGCTGAAAGGGTTGAGTGGACGGCTGGTCCGCTCGAGCAAGAAGTATTATCTTCTGAAAGAAGTCCCCGGGCTGAGCGTCATGCTCAAAGTGTCTCGATGGTGCTGTGTTCCGGTTGAGAAAAAAAAATAGTATTATTCCTCCGCATACAGCATCCTGCAGGGTTATCTACCTGCCGATAAGCAGATTCTTGATGTTTTGATTCGAAGAAGGAAGTCTTGATTCCCATTTCTTTCCTACAAGGTATCATGGACTTGTACCTGCATCATGTCTTTCAGTTCATCTGGCACACAGATGGATTCACAGTGAAGCTGTTCCAGCTTTTCCATCCCGCGTCTGGTGATGTGGAAACGTTGGCAGCGGCCGTCCTGAGAGCAGGCACGGCGTCGGATAAGTGAGGCACGTTCCAGTGCGGCAATCACTTTGGAAGTGTTTGAGCGTGTCAATCCCATCTTGTCGGAGATTTCACCTGCAAGCATCGGTCCATCATGTTCTGAAAGCAGGCAGAGCAGCATGGTTTCATTGATGTTCAGCCCAAGCTGCCGTTGCAGACTGCCTTCAAAAGCCATGATGGAACGAAAAATATCACGGATTCTGTTAATGCAATGATTGTCCATTACTGTTGTTATGGAGTCTTACTTCAGCAAGACAGACTTTATAGCCTGTTCAAACTGCGGCTTGTTCATCGCACCTGTGTTCATCGTCGGTTCACCTGTCTTGGGGATGAAAAGCAATGATGGAATCGAGCGGATGCCGAAGAGAGCAGCCAATTCTGCCTCTTTGTCTACGTCGACCTTGTAGACATCAATCTTACCGGAATACTCACCTGCTATTTCCTCCAGGACAGGGGCTGTGGCCTTGCAGGGGCCCGCACCATGTCGCATAGAAATCTATAATGGCAGGTTTGTCACCCTTGAACGACCACTTGTCGGGGTTCTTCTCGAAATCCATCACCTGCTTTTTGAATGTCTCTACGGTCATTTCTTTTACATTCATCTTTTTCTCTTTTTTTTCTTTTTGGTTATTTACTTCTGTTTTTCCTTTTGTCTGCGCCGAGTCCATCTGTTTTTCCAAAGTTCCGGAAGGCTTGTTGTTTTGTGTACAGGCAGTCAGCGCAAATGCCATCATAGCTGTCACAAGTGTTGCTGTACGTTTCATTCTTCAGTCTTTCTTTTTCTGTTTATACTTGCCAGAGGGCACTGTATGCCATCCAGCTGATAATGTCTTTGTTGTTTCCTATGGAAAACACTGCAAAGATAATTGATATTCGTCTATCTCGCAAATTTCCGTTGGAAAATTATCAGTTGTTAACCAAACTGTTTGTAAGTCTTTGGAATGTTAAAAACTGATGGTCTGTTTCTCGGTTCTGCACATTTGCTTGTCTTTGTCGATACGGAATCGGCGGATAGGGTATGTCCACAGATACGTCGGACACTCTATAAGGAATGCTTGACCCTTCTAAAGTATGGATCGTATGAGAAACAGATTATCGGATGTAAACGTGTGAATCACAAAAGTGTAAAATTAATGAAAATATACCATATATCCGGTATTGCTTGTATTGCAATTATAGGGTTCTTCCGTTGAATGCGTAGACGACTTTCGTGTAAAGTGTATGGCTTTAACGTGTGGGACTGACTGGTTCCCGAGTTTATGTTATTCCCCTTTCCTGCACTTATGTTTATTGAATGCTGTATAAAAACTCAAACAGTATGATTTCCCATGTGTAATTTCTTTTAAACGGACAATTCCGCATTGTTTTCGGAAAAAGCAAGCTTCTTGCTCCAATAAGTCGTGCCGGCAACAGCTCTTCTCCAGCTACAAGCCGATCCCGTCCCGGCAATATATTGCATGGAGCGGGCCGTCAACACGGCTGGTGTCTGCCGACAACTCCATAAGTGATGGGCCTCAACACATCTGCAGGAGAGGCCGGTTCATTCCTGACGCCCTCATATACAGTTGGACACTGATGGCTGATTTACATGGGAAATGTTCACCCGACTGCACTGTCCCTTGCTGGGACTCTGGAACTGCAGATATATAATGCTGGTATTTGCCGGATATTATAAGTCTCTGTTTTTTTCCCTATCTGTGCATTTTATGGAAGAATAACTTAAGAGGAGTTATAGATAAAAGTTTCTTCCTTTTTAGGCTTGCTAAACTATATGCTTATCCACACTAAATATCTACTGTCTCTAATTATGGCCTGTTTTGGAACGGATGTTGTCCGTTTCCCGGACAGAACGACACGAAAAAAGAGCGGCCTCTTTCGAGAACCGCCCTGATGAAAGGAGGAGTGGTACCACCAGGAATCGAACCGGGGACACAAGGATTTTCAGTCCTTTGCTCTACCAACTGAGCTATGGCACCATCTTTCTGCAATATTTTTTAGTGTTTGTTAGCACTCTTCCTGAATTGCGATGCAAAGGTAGTGCTTTTATTTTGTTCCTCCAAACTTTTCTAAATATTTTTCCTTGCATTCATATTCTTTAGCAGATGTCTTAATTTTTTTGTTCGCAGGCCATCCCCTGTGCCTTGAGTTCAAACTCATTGCCATCCCGGGTGATGAGGTAAGCACCCAAGGATTCTTTTTGTGATGTATCCTATCTGTCTGATGCCCTCCATGTTCTCTATCTTTTCATGGTCTCCGATGGGGACAGTGAATAGTAGCTCATAATCCTCTCCACCGTTCAAAGCAGCAGTCGTCAGGTTCATGTTGAATTCCTCGCAGGTGGCTGCCGTCTGGTAGTCAATAGGAATGTTCTTTTCGTAAATTCTGCATCCGCAGTGGCTCATTCCGCATATTTGCTTCAGTTCGCTTGCCAATCCGTCTGAAATGTCTGTCATGGATGTGGGGCGTATGCCGGCTTCACGAAGCCGGTTGATAATGTCACCGCGTGCTTCAGGTTTCAGCTGCCGGTCGATGATATATTCTTTTCCTGCAAAATCGGGCTGGAAGTCATCGATGGCAGAACGCTCCCTGTGCAGTGCTTCAAGCCGTTTCGTGTCTTTTCTGCTCTGTGCCTCTTTCACCTTATTGTTATATTCCTCTACCTGCTGGTAGTAGACGGTCTTTTCACGTTCGAGAATCTGCAGTCCCATATAGGCTGCTCCCAGATCACCTGTCACACAGACAAGATCGGTCTCATTTGCCCCCTTTCGATAGACGATATCATCCTTACCAGCCTCGCCGATGCAGGTAATGTTGATGGCGAGCCCAGTATATGAGGAGGTTATATCCCCCCCTACGATATCAACTTCCCATTTTGCACAGGCTTTGTTCAGCCCGGCATAGAACCGGTCTATATCTTCCACCTTGAACCGTTTGCCCAGACCTAAGGAAACTGTGAGCTGACGAGGATGTCCGTTCATTGCAAAGATATTGCTCATCGTAATCATTGCCACTTTGTAGGCAAGGTGTTCCATGTCAATATAAGTAAGGTCGAATTGCACGCCTTCCATGAATAACTGTGAGGAGACGAGCGTCTCCTTGTCTGTATAGTGAATGACGGCAGCATCATCGCCAATACCCATGACAGTTGAGCTGTTGGATGGTTTGATATTCCTTTTGATACGGTCAATCAGACCGAATTCGCCGATTTCCTTTATTTCCATTTAGTACCGGTTTAATTGATATTCAGTCAAAAGACATATGTCCCTTCCACCTGTATGTCTTCTATAAGAGAATTCTTATATGTTGTAAGACTTTTTGATGAAAGAGACATCTTCTGCGTGTCTGTCTGTGTCTATGTTGTCAGAACGGATGTTATGAACGTTTGATAATCTCCCGCATTATCTCTGTCATGCGTGGCTGTGCGGCATTCGCTGCTTCCTGTACTTCTTCATGGCTGACTTTTACAGGCACATCGAATCCGCCGAGGTCAGTGATGACACTGATGCCAAAGACCTTGATATTGCAGTGGCGTGCCACGATGACTTCCGGCACTGTACTCATGCCAACGGCATCAGCCCCCATCTTGTGATACATACGGTATTCAGCCGGAGTCTCAAATGTGGGGCCTTGTACACCCATATAAACGCCATGCTTTACACGGATGTTCTTCTCTTTTGCTATCTCATCGGCCAGCGCAACCAGTTTGTGGTCGTAAGCCTCGTGCATATCCGGAAAGCGGGGGCCCGTCGGGAAATTCCGTCCGCGCAGAGGATGTTCCGGGAACATATTGATGTGGTCAGTGATGATCATCAGGTCGCCAATCTTGAACTCCGGACTCATACCTCCGGAGGCATTGGAAACGAACAGCGTCTCGATGCCCAGTTCGTACATCACCCTAATAGGAAAGGTAACTTCTTTCATCCCATATCCTTCATAGAAATGGAAACGTCCTTCCATGGCCATGATGTCCTTGCCGCCGAGTTTGCCGAAAATCAGTTTCCCGGCATGTCCCTCTACTGTCGAGACTGGAAAGTTGGGTATGTCGTGATAAGAGAATTCGTAGCTGTCAGTTATCTCTGAAGCTAATTGTCCGAGGCCTGTTCCCAGAATGATTGCCGTCTTTGGTCTTGTGCTCATCCTCTCTTTTAACCAAGATGCTGTTTCTTGAATTTTTTCGTACATAGGATATTATTTTTTTGTTGAATGTTTCCTCCTTGTCAAGCATGAATCTTACTTTGATCGGGAGGGCATAGATGTTGTCTTTAACGTCGTCCGATAGAGTTTCAATACCCATAAGACGTGCTTGGTCTTTCTCGGTAGTGATAATCATTCTGGGCGCTTCCATGCCGGCAAAAGCCTCATTGATGCGCCTGATGTCCTTCTGAGTGAATGAATGATGGTCGGGAAACGAAAGCATGGTCAGTGCGTTGTTGCCCGTATAGGCATTGATATCCGTTTCCAGTTGCCTGGGAGATGCTATGCCCGTGAGCAGAAGAACGTTCTTTCCTCTTATCTCTGTCAGCGGTATGGATAGTCCTTTATGGAAGATCGGCTCAAGTGGGCAATATTCCAATTTCGTGAAATAAAGCTGCTGGAAAGGATAGAGTTCCATTGCCTTGCTCAATACGCGGTAGTCTATCGGGTTAAGAGTGTCAGGACATTTCGTGATGATGACGATGTCGGCGCGATGCTTGCCTGACAGCGGCTCGCGCAGTCTTCCTGCTGGAAGAAGTTTGTCGTAGATGATGAGCCGGTGATAGTCCACCAGAAGAATATTGATGCCCGGCTGTACATACCGGTGCTGAAAGGCATCATCCAGAAGGATGACATCTGTGTCTTTTGTTTCCTCATCAGTTGTCAGACGGTCTATTCCCTCGCACCGTTTTTTTGTCTACAGCTACCCGGATATTTGGGAATTTTATCTTCATCTGGTAAGGTTCGTCACCGATTTCACGCATGGGCGTGTTGTTGCCGGCCAGTACGTAGCCACGGCTCTTGCGCTTATATCCACGTGAAAGCACTGCCACTTTCATCTTGTCCTTCAGCAGCCGTATAAGATATTCCACGTGAGGAGTCTTTCCAGACCCCCCACGGTAATATTGCCGACAGAAATGACCGGAATGTCAAATCGTCGGGTCTTGAGAATATTCAGCTCAAACAGCTCATTACGGATGATTACGGCAAGGCCATAAAGCCAGCTGAAAGGTAACAGCCATCTGTTTATCTTGATATGGTCTCCTTCCATTCTCGGTTAGTGGATGTTGGGGAAATAAGGCAGGCGTGCCTGAATGGCACTCTGGCGGCCGAGCGTCTTCAACAGGGAGAACGGCTCATAATAGTCGCCTAAGTTGGCTCTCAGCTGTTCGCTGAGGTAGTTGTCTGGCTTTGTCTGCTCTAACAGCTGCTCGATGATGCCTGGCTCTTCCGGGTAAGAACAAGTGCTGTAACCGGACAGCTTGGCCAGTTTGGCAGCTTTCATGAGGGCTACATCCAGTCCGCCAAGCTGGTCGACGAGTCCGATTTTCCGTGCATCCTGTCCGGTAAAGACATGTCCTTGCGCTATCTTCTCAACCTGTTCGTCAGTCATTCTGCGTCCTTCTGCCACACGGTGGCGGAAGAGTCTGTACCCCCGGTCGACATATTGGCCGAGAAAGGCCATCTCCTCTTCTGTGAACGGGCGTGCCTGTGTTCCGAAGTCTGAATGCTGGTTGGTTTTCACCTCGTCAAACTTTACTCCTAATTTTTCTGCAAACAGGCCACTGGCATCAGGGAACATTCCGAAGATGCCGATTGACCCGGTAATCGTTGTTGGTTCTGCTACAATCCAGTTAGCCGGGGCTGACATATAATATCCTCCCGATGCCGCCATGCCGCCCATGCTTACGACAACCGGTTTCAGTTTTTTCAGTTTCATGATCTGATGCCAGATCTGTTCAGAGGCATAAGCAGAACCGCCGCCCGAATTGATTCGCAGTACAACCGCCTTTACGTCCTTGTCTTTTCCCAGTGCCTCCAAATCCTTGCATACGGTCTGTGCGTCAATCTTGTGACCCTGTGCGAACATACCGCCGGCCGCCCCGTCGACAATATCGCCATAGGCATAGTAGATGGCAATCTGATTGTCATCTTCTTTCTGACTCTCATCTTCGATATTCTTCAAATCAGTGACCGAAACCTGCGGGATGTCTTTGTCGGATGGGAGGCCTAACTGCTTCTTTACCACATCTTTCATCTGGTCTGTGTAGACAAGTCCGTCAACGAGCTTCATCTTCACGTAATCTGCCGGTGCTGCAAAGGTTATCATGCTGTCGGCGTATGCGTTCAGCTGTACGGCGGACAGCTGCCTGCTTGCACCGACTTCCTTGGTTATGTTTCCCCAGATACTGTTCAGGTAGGCAGCGGTCTGTTCCCGGTTGGCATCGCTCATTCTGTCGCCCGTGAACATTTCCGGGGCACTCTTGTAGGCACCCACTTTCACAACCTGCATCTTTACGCCGACCTTTGCCAGCAGGTCCTTTATGAAGACAGGCTGGGAGGCCAGTCCATGCCAGTCTATCTGTCCCTGTGGGTTCAGGTAGACCTTGTCTGCGGCAGATGCCAGATAGTATGTTCCCTGTGTATAGGTGTCTCCGTATGCAATGATCCACTTTCCACTCTTCTTGAAGTCGAGCAGGACATTGCGCAGAGCCTGCATCGAGGCGTATGAATCGGCTGCGAAAGCCCCTGCCTCAATGTATATACCTTTGATGTTGTCGTTGTTCTTTGCCTTATGGATACCTTCGAGCAGGTTGTCAAGACCGATGCTGCCTGTCGTACTACCTTGCAGCTGGCTGATGATGTTGTCTTCGCCCCGCTCTGTCAGCTGTCCTGAAAGATTCAGTACGAGCACCGAATTTGCTTCTGGCTCTTTGGTTGTATCCTGCGATGCAATCATACCTGCGACGGTGATGAGTGCAAAGAAAGCCATGACAATGCTGAAGAGAAGCATTCCCACGAACGAAGCAAAAACGAATTTGAAAAACTGTTTCATAAAGGCATCTAATTACTGTTCATCTTGCAAAGATATATATAATAGATGTAAATTCCAAATAATTCAAGATTTCTTAATATCTTTGCGGTTGTTATGAAGCGTGTCGTTTTAGCAATTGATAGTTTTTAAGGGATGTCTTTCTTCTGTGGAAGCTGAGGCTGCTGCTGAGGCAGGAGTCCGGGAGCATTGGAGGGATACCGAGGTCGTCAGGATTCCTGTCACGGATGGGGGCGATGGGATGCTGGGAGTCTTTTCGCAGCTTTTAGACTGTAAGAAAATTACAGTTGGCTGCCACGATGCACTCATGCGCCCCATCAGGGCAGCCTATGGAATGAGTGCAGGCGGCACTGTGATTCTCGAGACTGCCTCTGCCTGTGGTATCAGTCTTCTTAGAAAACAGGAACTGAATCCTCTGCATACTACGACTTACGGAGTCGGCGAACTGTTCGCTGATGCCCTCCGGAGAGGGTTCAGAAGGTTTGTCGTTGGACTCGGAGGATCGGCTACCTGCGATTGTGGACTGGGAATGCTGGCAGCTTTGAAGGATACCTTTGGAGCAGGATGGCACGACAGACTTCCGCAGGATCTGGATATCACGCTGGCATCGGATGTTGATAATCCCCTCTTGGGTGAACAGGGCGCAGCTGCCGTGTTCGCTCCCCAGAAAGGGGCAACACCCCAGATGGCAGCCAGCCTGGAGCGTCGGGCACGTACTTTTGCTCGTATGGCAGCGGATCATCTGGGCCATGACCGTTCATGGGATCGTGGTGCCGGTGCGGCAGGTGGGCTGGGGTATGCTTTCCTGCAATTCATGGATGCGAAAGCAAAGTCTGGAGCTGACATTCTCTTAGAGACGGCCGGATTTGACAAGATTGTCGACGGGGCAGACCTGATTGTAACAGGAGAGGGAGTGCTGATGAACAGACGTTGATGGGGAAGATTTCTGGCAGAGTGCTGGAATACGGCATCCGGAAACGTGTACCTGTGATGCTGATAGCAGGGAGAGTGTCTGGTGCGGAGGCTTTGCTGCATGCCGGTTTCACCTATGTGAAATGTATAACACCGTTAGGCATGCCGCTTGAGGAAGCAATGAGGCCGGCCGTGGCAAAGGAGAATATTCGTAAGGCGTTGGCGGAGGAGGACCTGCCTTAAATCCGTCACTTATTTCATTAATATCCGACAATATAATCAGGAAATGGGAACGGAAGGATTACCGTACCCATTCCTGTAAAAAGAATCTCATATATGTATCAAGATAGAAATCAAAACAGTTTTCCTTTGGCAAAAGTGATTTTACCCCCTCATATTTTTGTTTTTAAATGATTTTGTTATCTTTGCACCTGTATTAAGGAGATTGCAAGTGAAGAAAAGCAGAGAACTATATTGATAATGTGCAGTTTTTCACCTTATGTAACAGGTGTAAATGTTGCTGTATCAGTATGAACTTCTTTGCAGAAAAACGAAAAATATGTAATTATTTGGTAGTTCCAAATAATTTTGTACTCTCTCTCTCTCTCTCTCTCTTAGGCTAGGCCTATTTCGATTTCGATTTCTTATTTTCCTTTATGCGCATGAACTATGTCGCGCTGATGTTGCAGGCAAAGGACTGTCCAAGGTTTTCTTTGCTTTTTTTGTACTATTTCGTTTTTCTGCGGAAAAGGAGAAACAGGAAAGATCCTATTTTTACAATACTACAATGAAAACTACAATGAACGGAGGAATCGTAAGATTATTAGATGCAAAGATGTTTTTAGCTACTGACAAATGTCGGGGAAACTGGCATCGGTCCGTCGTGTCTTGAAACGAAGAACATTCCTAACCTTTCACATAACATTTTTAAACAATATAAAAAAATAACACAGTATGAAGAAAGAAAAAAACTAAGCGAACGGAAAATTTACCTAAAACCATCCGCCTCGTCCCTCTACATCGACAGTGACAGTTATCTGCTGACTGGTAGTCCTGATACGGACTTCAAACCCCATGTAATTCCACCTCACTGATGAAGATGGGGACGACGATGACGATATCGAAGGCTGATAGATTTCAGATGCAGTAAAGAGTAAAGAACAAAAAAAGTAAAAAGTAAAAAGTAAAAAAATGAAGAAGATATTCTTACATTATGTATTTTTCAGCCCTCTTTGTGGGCGGTGTAGTGCTGTCGGCCGTCTCTGTGCCGATGATGACTTAATGTCTGGACAAGGAGGTGCCGGTGATGTCTTAGTAGGCTTCAACGTAAACGATGTACAGACCCCTGTCTATCAGCGGTTCAGGTGGCACGACACGTAGTGTCTTATCTGCAAGTCTTTCCGATGCCGACTTCTCAGGCCGCCGTCTGGAGGTACATAGTAACAATAAGAACGATATCTGCCTGATAGAGACTACTGTTGAGGGTGTAAACCCTGTGAGGGATAATCCTGCCACTCGTGCCGAGATAAAGACTGCCATTGACGGTGACTTTTTCAACGACAGGTCTGCGTAGCGATGCTGCCACCAGTATCCTGACTACTCCAGAGTGGTTCCACGCCGAGAAGACGACGAGTGACGGCAAGCTCTACACCCCTATCAAATGGGAATGGTCGCTCCCTCACGCCTGCTTCTTTTCCGTATTCCCTTCAAAGGAGAATTATACGAAGATGAACATCGGCAAAACTTCTGCTGCGAAGGGAAGCCCTACCGTGGACTTCGAGACGGAGTCTGACGTAACGAAACAGGTAGACTTCATGACGGCTTGCACGGGCCACGTACATTATGCCACGCATGGGGCTTCTCCGACAGCTGACCTCGACTTTCGCCACGCCCTCACTGCCATTCGCTTCGCTGTTGGTCAGAACCTTTCTTGGAATAAGTATATTGACCGTGTCGAGTTGCGCAACGCTGTGATGAAGAGCAAGTATACGCTCTCCAGGAGTTTAGCGGTGCTGGTGCCACATGGGATCATTCCGCCGATGTACGCGGTACTGCCATTCTCTCGGACATCGTAGTCAGCACCGCCTACAACCCCAACACGACTGTCATGGGCAAGCCGGGAGACAACTACACATTCTTCATGATACCGCAGGTGCTTACGGGCAAGGGCGTGAAAGCTTACATCCACTTCACAGACGGTACAGAGATAAACGTTGACCTCAAGGGCGAATGGAAAGCCGGCACCACCCGTACCTACAAGATAAGCCAAAAGCACTCTGACTGGACCTACGTTCTCACCTCGACCAACCCGTCCCGTCCTGCCAACTATGATGAGACCACCTCACAGCACTACACCATTACCAGTTACCGTGAGAAGGACGGAGAGCAGCAGGCTGTGTCTTGGAAGGTTATCGGCTACGACGCCAATGGTGACGGCAATTCTCTATGTCAGAGAAGCCGGATTGGTTGGTCGATCTTAGTAAAAATGAAGGCGATGGAGGCGTGGTGGCCGAGACTGGGACAGCTATGCTTAAGAAGGCAGAAGTGAAAGACTTGTTGCTTTCACGTAACGAGGAACTCAAGAAAGCTATACCCTTAGGTAGTGCTGGTAACTACTATGACCTTTCTACGATGGGTGGACATACTGCTCGCAGTACTGCCAACTGCTATGTTATCTCAGCTCCGGGTTACTACCGCATCCCACTTGTTTACGGTAATGCTATAGAGAAAGGCAAATATAATCCAAATTCTTATACCTGTGATGTTCTTTCAGGTTCATCTTCTAAAGATCCACATGTATTACGCAAGTTTAGGGATCACAACAACCAAGCTATCACGGATCCTTGGATAGAAAAAACCAACGGAAGAGCCTATGCCGGTGTCAACGGTGCCAAAATTGTCTGGGCCGACAAAGCTGATCTCGTTCACCTTACTGCCGGAACTGCTGTCATTTCACACGACGCTTCCGGTAATGCCTTCCTGCAGTTTGAGGTCAAGACTTCCGACATCAAGAGTGGTAACGCTGTGATTGCTGCGACAAAGAACGGAACGGTTGTCTGGTCATGGCATTTGTGGTTCACTCCACAGAGCGCACTCACTCCAATTGAGGTCACGAACCATCAGGGTGTGAAATACAACTTCACTACCGAGGCCCTCGGCTGGACACCCACCCAATGGGAGAGTACCGCCTACCATACCCCCCGCAGTGTAAAGTTCCGTGTCGAACAAGACCTTGTTAACAACGGCATAAAGCAGTACACTGACATTACCATCACACAGAACCCCGGAATTATCAGAAGAGGTTATGCGACGCTCTACCAGTGGGGACGTAAGGATGCCTTCCCAGGTGTTGATGAAACAACACTTGCTCAAGGCTCGATCAAAAAGGAAAAAGTCGAAGCTGTTAACGGTAATATTTTTCGTCAATCTTATTCAAAATCCTCAAACTTTCTATGTCCATAGCACATTATGGGACTCCGGGAATGCTTCTATTGAAGATTATTCTTACTTGAACCTTTGGTCTGCCATCAGTCATGCAGAAACACTTTCTGAAGATGGTAATGATGCGCCTGTCATTAAGACTGTTTACGATCCTTGTCCTGTCGGCTTTAAGATGCCTGCCTCTAATGCCTTTACTGGCTTTACCGACACTGGTAAATCTGAAGGAGGAACACCTACTTATATGAGTAATCTCAACATTGATGGAATTACCGATCCCAATAAGTTCAAAAACAACTTCGGTCATGATTTTTGGACAAACAGTAATAAGGATGTTACCATCTATTTCCCTGCTTTGGGTAATCGCAGCGACAAAGACGGTACTTTTGCGAGCTGTTGGCACTCATAGGCTCCTTTTTGGTCGGCAGTTCCTGGCAGTATTTCCCAAGGTTGTGGTCTGTTCATATATGACACCATGGTGTACCCTGTACAAAGCTACTATCGGGCTGGAGCTAATGGTGTCCGTCCTGTCACGGAATAATTCAATTTGTTATTGGTAGTGTTGTTAGCTACTTGCAAGGTTTATTTTTCATTCTTACTCTTTGGGTAGATGAGGGATTGTCAAAATCTAAATTAACGACTTGATGACTTTTTAATTTGTAAGCAGTGTACTTTTTTTAGATAAAAAGACCATTTCTTTACTCGAGCACGAGTCTTGAAATGGTCTTTTTCTATTGGATTATTTTTAAACTGTAAGACTTTCAAAAGGGCATTTACACTTTTTGCGTACCCTCACACCCTTAAGAAATGGAATAGAAGTAATAGAAATTTCCCGTGGTTGGAAGAAAATTCACTACGGTAAGAAATTTATGCATCCACGGTTGGGAACAAGTGTTCTGCAAAATGGATTCTTCCATTCATAGGAATTTTAATATTGTGGAACATCTCCAAGTTTTTCTGTATCCTGTTCTTTTCCATAAATCTCTACAGACTTCACGGAGCATATCTTTTTATCTTTCTGTGTGAAAAGTCTGGATAAAACCTTGATTTGTTGT
>BNJU01003607.1_pt1 | contig 133395 bp, 163 predicted proteins | sample 8539281 | NCBI WGS metagenome assembly BNJU01 (sample SAMD00202456, study PRJDB9452) | human saliva metagenome | isolation source: human saliva | place: Japan
CGCCCGGCGCGCCCAGGAGCACGGCATGAAGAAGGTTGACGTCTCGTCAAGGGTCCCGGCTCCGGCCGCGAGACCGCGATCCGCTCCCTCCAGGCCGCCGGCCTCGAGGTCGGTCTCGATCACCGACGTCACCCCCAGGCCTTCAACGGCTGCCGCCCGCCCAAGCGCCGTCGCGTCTGAGTTTTAGGGGACGACGGCGCAGCCGGTTGCTGCGTCGTCGTCTCACCACGTTCCGCCCCCACGGCGGGACGCGGAGAGGGCCGGCCCGGTCGGGCCGGCTGCTCCACCCATGAGGAACGGCGTCATATAGCGGGCGCCGCGACGAAAGGAAACCAAGTGCTCATTGCACAGCGACCCACGCTCACCGAGGAGGTCGTGGTCGAGGACCGCTGCTCGCGCTCGTGCTCGAGCCCTCGAGCCCGGCTTCGGCTACACGCTCGGCAACCCCTGCGCCGCACGCTGCTGTCCTCCATCCCGGGGCGGCCGTGACCAGCGTCCGCATTGACGGGTGCCCCACGAGTTCCGCACGATCCCTCGGGGTCAAGGGAGGATGTCGCTCAGATCATCCTCAACATCAGCGAGATCGTCCCTGTCTCGGAGAACGACGAGCCGGTCGTCATGTACCTGCGCAGTCCGGTCCGAGCGAGGTCACCGCCGGTGACATCACCCTGCCGGCCGGCGTCGAGATCCACAACCCCGATCTGGTCATCGCCACTCTCAACGAGAAGGGCAACTGAGATCGAGCTGACGGTCGAGCGCGGCTGCGGCTACGTCTCCGCCAACCAGAACAAGGACCCCAACGCGGAGATCTCCTGCATCCCGGTGGACTCGATCCCACTCGCCGGTCAAGAAGGTCTCCTACTCCGTCGAGGCCACCCGTGGGAGCAGCGCACCGACTTCGACCGTCTCATCGTCGACGTCGAGACCAAGTCCTCCATCACCCCGCGTGACGCCCCTGGCCTCCGCCGGTAAGACGCTCGTGGAGCTCTTCGGCCTGGCCCGTGAGCTCAACGTCGAGGCCGAGGGCATCGAGGTCGGCCCCTCGCCGATCGACGAGGCCTTCCAGCAGGACCTGGCCCTCATGATCGACGAGCTCGACCTGCAGGCCTGCTCCTCCAACGCCCTCAGCGCGAGGGCATCCACACTGTCGGTGAGCTCGTCTCGCGCAGCGAGGCCGACCTGCTCGACATCCGTAACTTCGGCGCCAAGTCCATCTCCGAGATCAAGCGACAAGCTGGCCGAGCTGGGCTCTCCTCAAGGGCTCTCGGTCGACTACGTCTCGGACGACGACTACGCCAACCCCACGTTCAGCGACGAGACCCAGGCCTGAGCCGGCTCGTTATTCACCTAGGAGACAACCATGCCTCGCCCCACTAAGGGTCCCCGTCTGGGCGGCAGCGCCCAGCACGAGCGTCACCTGCTCGCCAACCTGGCTACGCAGCTCATCGTTCACGAGTCGATCAAGACCACGGAGGCTCGCGCTCGTCGCCCTGCGTCCCTACGCGTCGAGAAGCTCATCACCACGCGCGCGGTGACCCTGCACGCCCGCCGTACCGTGCTGAAGAAGGTGACGGACAAGTACGCCGTCTCACCGCCTCTTCGAGGAGCTCGCCCCCAAGTTCGAGGGCTGCGAGGGCGGTTACACCCTGCATCATCAAGACGACCCCCGCAAGGGGCGACAACGCCCCCATGGCGGTCATCTCCTGGTGCTGGAGCCGGTTGCTCGCAAGGAGATCGTGGAGGACGCGGTCGCCACCGCCAAGAAGGCCGCCCAGAAGGCTGTCGCCGACGAGGACAAGGCCGAGAAGAAGGCCACGACCGAGAAGGCTGACAAGGCCGAGAAGGCTGACAAGGCTGACAAGGCCGAGTACGCCGGCGCGGTCCGTCTCGAGGAGGGTGCCACTGACGCTCCCGACGACGACCACCTGGTCAAGGGCAACGAGGACTCCATGAAGTACCACGTTCCCGGCTCGCGCTGGTACGACGCCACGGTCGCCGAGGTCTGGTTCGCCAGCGCCGAGGACGCCGAGGCCGCGGGCTTCGCCCCCGCCGGCGGCGCCGCCGCCCAGAAGGTCGAGAAGTGAGCCAGAGCTGACGCCTGAGGAGATCTCGAGGGCCGGTCACCTGATGGTGACCGGCCCTCCCGGTGTTAGTCGGCAGATGGTGGCCGACGGCATCGGCACTGGCCGGGCCAGGCACGCACCAGAGGAGGATGCGGCCTGCCCGTGTTGACTCCCCGCACTAGTAGACGATGACCACCCAGGTATCCCGCGATGGGGTGGAGTTGACGAGGCAAGCGGGAGGCTCAGGGCAGGCCGGTAGATCGGGGCCTTGTGCGTCGGACATCGTGATCGGGGACGTACTTTTTCGACGAGAACTGCGGTGTCCTCCAGATCACTGGGGACGGGCCGCAGTCGTATGGGGGAGAAGTACGTCCTGGGCGCAGAACGCAGTTCCTCGATCCGCCCGGCTTCGCGTTCCGCACTCTCTGCGCTTGCACCGCGGCACTGCCGGGCCGGTGCCGCCCCTCAGAATCCCCGGATGGAGTCCTCCAAGGCCGTTTCCTCCGTCATGGCTTCGCTCTCCTGGCGGATGCGGGCGGCGTCGGCCTCCCTGCCCGCCCACTCGAGGACTGACGCATAGGTTCGCAGCGCGCCGGCGAGCCCCCGGCCGAAGTCCTCCGGGCGCCTGCGGGCCAGGCTCCGGTAGGCGGCGACCGCCTCCCGTGCGGTCTCCAGGGCCTCGCCTCGGTGACCGGCCTCGGCCAGGCGCTTGGTGAGCCGGTGCAGGCACGGGGCCAGCGCCGGGGCGTGCGTCGCTGGGTCGCGCACTGCCAGCTCCCGACGGAGCTCCGCCGTCTCTCGGATCGCGGCGAGCGCGGCAGAGCGGTCCCCGACGTCACCCAGGCACGTGGCCAGGTTGTGCAGGCATGCCGCCAGGTCCGGCTTGTAGGCGGTCGGATCGATCTGGGCCAGGCTCCGGTAGAAGGTGACCGCCTCCTGCACCGCAGCCAGGGCCTCGTGCGCACGCCCGGCCCGGCTGAGGTTCAAGGTGAGGATGTTGAGCGCCCGAGCCAGGTCGGCGGTATGAGGGGCAGGGTTGGTACGGACCAGCTGCCGGTAGATGTCGATGGCCTCCCAGGCCATCGCGAAGGACTCCTGCAGCTGCCCGGCCGTGTACAGGTAGACGGCGAGGACGTACAGGGACCTCAGCCAGGCCGGGGTCTCAGTGCTGGGGCGGCTGTGCTCCAGAGCGCGTCGAATGCTGACCGCCTCCCGCGCCGAAGCCAGAGCGCGGTTCAGGCTGCCGCCGTCACGCAGACAGGCGGCCTGGACCGTGAGGGTGTCGGCCAGGTCAGGCAGATGGCTGTCGGGGCGCTGGGGCCAGAGCGACGAGCGAGGTTGACTGCCTCTCGCCCGCGGCGAGTGCCTCGCGGTGCCGTCCCACGTCACCAGGCGCCGAGCCAGTGTCGCCAGGGCATGGGCGGCCTTCGGCGAGGAGAGCGCCGGCGTGCGGCGGGCCAGTCCCCGGTAGAGTGCAGCGGCCTCCTCGGCCGCCTCCAGGGCCTCGGTTCGGCGCCCGACGGCGGCCCCGCAGGCGGCCAGCACCTCCAGAGCTCCGGCAAGATCGCCGGTGCACGAACCGATCTCCTCCTCATCGAGGCGGCGGTAGAGACCCGCGGCCTCCCGGGCCATCTCGAGGGCCTCATCGACATAGCCCACCGTGCGCAGCCTGGGAGCCAGACGTGCCAGGTCCGCTGCGAGTCGGGGCGTGTGCACATCCGGATCGGCCCGACCAGACGCCGTCGGACGGTGAGGGCCTGCTGGGCGGTGACGAAAGCGTGCGCTCGGCCGACCGGACTCACTCAGGCAGCAGGCGAGCGTGACCAGAGCCCGAGCCAACCCGGTCTCGTCGGTGACAGGATCATCCCGGCGCAGGCTCCCGGCAGAGGTCCACGGACCCTGAGCGCTGGCCAGGGCGTCACGCAGCTCGCCGGAAGCGCCTCAGGTCGACGGCGAGGCGGCACAGAGCCCTGCGCCAGCCCGGAGGCGTGGGCGTCGTAGTCGTGCCGGGTCAAGCGCCGTCGGAGCCGGACCGTCTCCTGCGAGACCGCAACCCCCTCACGCATGTGGCGGGCCTCGCGCAGGCGGTCCGCCATGACGGACAGCCCCTCGGCAAGATCTGGCAGGTACGTGCCTGAATCGAGCCGGGCCAGGTCCCGGAGAGCCTGGCAGGCCTCCCGTGCGGCATCCAGCGCCTCCCCGACGGCCCGACTCGGCCAGGCGCTCACTGAGCTCCAGCAGCCGACCGGCGCGAGCAGCCCCTCGGGAGCGGCGCAGGGGAGAGCAACACGTCTGACAAGCCCTCAGGAACAGGGGGAAGATGGTGCTCACGCTAAACGGTGCCTGCGCGGCGCCGCGATGGGGAGACATCACCAAAGGCGCGCCCGGCCAAGGGCTCCTTTAGAATCGGCGCTGTGCTGGCAGGGGGCCGGCAGGGGGCCGGCGGCGGCCGGCAGGACAGGCACGGTGACGACACGGAAGGGAGTCGGTGGACACGCTGTTCAGCCCTGAACCACGTGGGGGTCCAGGTCGTCGCGATGCTCGCCACCTTCGTCCCTGTGCCTCGACGCTGGGCGCCGAGCGCCACCTGCGCCACAGCGACGCCGGCGTCAAGACGCACGTCCTGGTGGGACTGGGCTCGTGCCTGTTCACCCTGGTGTCCGCCTCACGGCTTCGCCCCGATCACCGGCTCGGATGTCGCGGTGGACCCCAGCCGCGTGGCCGCGCAGATCGTCTCCGGTATCGGCTTCCCTGGGAGCCGGGGTCATCTTCGTCAACAACGACACCGTCCGGGGTCTGACCACCGCCGCGACCGTCTGGCTCAGCGCCGCCATCGGCATGGACCTGCGGGCGGGCATGATCCCCTGGCGGCTACGGCGGTCGCGCTGGACCACATCGTCGTCCTGTTCCTGGGCCCCTCACCTGCGCCTGCAGCGCCGCCGCGGCGAGGTGACCGTGCGCATCGACTACGAGATCGGCAGCGCCGTCATGCCCGAGATCCTCCAGGTCGCCACCGCATCGGGCTTCACCGCCACCCTGGAGGAGACTCGAGGTGACCCGCGGCGAGCACGGGCGCACCATGAACGCCGTCATGCGCTTCCACGGGCAGCGCCCCGCCGTCAACCCTCATCGAGGCCCTCTCCGGGCTCGACGGCGTCGACGGCGTCGAGTGCCTCGAGGGAGGCCGGCTCGACTGAGCCCGCTCCGGGGAGGGCTCCGGCGACGGACGGAGTAACGGGAGTTAGGGCGGCCATGTCCCAGCAGCGGGCGCCCCCTGGTCATGCCGGCCTCGTTGGGGACCACGACGACGTCGTCGCCGATCTTGGCCAGCTGGGCCGCCGTGATCCGCCGCGAGTTGCCGCCGCCCAGGTCAGAGGCGGTCCCACAGGTACATGGGGGCGCAGGGCGTCGACGACGCGGCGCACCCGGCGCGACCAGTGCGCGTCGCCCAGGCGCAGGCGCTCGTGCTCGCCGATGTAGTCGTCGTACGTCAGTCCCCAGCGCACCGGGCCCCTGGGAGACCTTCCACGTGCGGGGCCAGGACCCCGTTGTCGAAAGACGGCGTTGCCCAGGCCCGTGCCCAGGGTCACGATCATCTCCAGGCCGTGGCCCGTGACGACACCGGCCCCGGCGACCTCGGCGTCGTTGAGGACCAGGAGGGGATGCCCAGGGCCCTGGAGACGGCGGTGCCCATGTCGAAGCGGGCCCCAGGCCTCCACCAGGTCGGGCAGCACCTGGAGCGCGGGCCGTCCCTGGTGATGTAGTGCGGCGTGGCGATGACGACCCCGTGGCGGATCATGCCCGGCATGCCCCACTCGTCACCCGGTCCGCGCCCGGCAGCTGGGAGGCCAGCGAGGCGATGGTCTCCACCAGCTTCTCCGGCGGCAGCGGGTAGGGGTCGGGTGCGCACGGCGCGGGAGATGATGTTGCCCTCGCAGTCCAGCACCGAGGCCTTGATGCCGCCGCCTGCAGTCCACGGACAGAGTCGTTGTGCTCACGGCCGCGAGCCTCAGTGGAAGCGCGAAGACGGTGCGGTTTCAATGGGGGCATGCCACGCATCCGCCTCGACCTGGCCTACGACGGCACCTTCTTCTCCGGGTGGGCTGCCCAGCCCGGCTGCGCACCGTCGAGGGGTCCTCACCTCCGCCCTGGCCACCGTGCTGCGTGAGCCCGTCCGCCCTCACCGTGGCCGGACGCACCGACGCCGGCGTCCACGCCGCCGCCCAGGTGGCCCACCTCGACGTGAGCCCCGAGGCCTGGGCCGCACCGCCCGGACGCTCCCCAGCGCCTCCCCGAGACCGCCCTGCTCACCCGGGTGGCGGGCGTCCTGGCCCTGCGAGGCCCAGCAGAGCCTGGCGCGCACGCCGCGCGGGGCCGGCGACGTCGTCGTCACCGGGCGCGCACCGTGCCGGAGGCCTCGACGCCCGCTTCGGCGCCCTGAGCCGCCGCTACACCTACCGGATCGCCGACGCCGCCGCCCCGCGCGACCCCGCCCGCCGCGCCACCGTCCCATGGCTGCCCGATGCTCGACGTCGAGGCCATGGACGCCTCCGCCCGCGCCCCTGCTCGGCGAGCACGACTTCCTGTCCCACTGCAAGCCCCCGCGAGGGTGCCACGACCATCCGCACCCCTGCGCACCCTGCAGTGGCGCCGGGCCGAGGCCGGGCCGGACGGGGCCGGAGGCTGGGCTCAGACCCTGAGCGTCGTCGCCGACGCCTTCTGCCACCCATGGTCCGCTCCCTGGTGGGGGCCGGCCTGGCTGTCGGGCAGGGACGCGCCGGTCACCTGGCCGCGCGAGCTCCTGACGCCCGCACGCGCCAGAGCGCCGCCCCTCGTCGCCCCGCCGCACGGGCTGACCCTGAGGAGGTCACCCACCCGGCCGACGACGAGCTCGCCGCCCAGGCCGAGCGGGCCCGCACCACCCGGCGTCTGAGCTGCTGATCGGCGGTCAGGAGCCCGCCTGGCCGCGTGGTGCGATTCACGGAACTGGGAAGCCGCACCTTTTGACCCTTCCCGCGGGGCGCCCGGTACTGTTGGCAATCGTCGTGCAGCACACGTGCGTGTCCGCGGTGCCGTCCCACTCGCCCCGGATCGCCTGTGCCCGACCACCACCTGACCATGGTGGTCTCGCCGAACCGCGAACGCTTCACCGCGCTTCGGCGTGCCCACTCGCCAAGAGAAACGAAGGCAACGCCCGTGCGCACGTACACACCGAAGCCCGGCGACGTCGAGAAGAACTGGTACGTCATCGACGCCACCGACGTCGTCCTGGTCGACTCGCGGCCCAGGCCGCCACCCCTGCTCCGTGGGAAGCACAAGCCCCAGTTCGCCCCCAACGAGGACTGCGGCGACTACGTCGTCATCATCAATGCCGACAAGGTGGCTCTCACCAACGGCAAGGCTGACAAGAAGTTCGCCTACTCGCCACCCTGGCCACCCGGGTGGCCTGACCGCCGTCTCCTACTGCGAGCTGCTGGCCACCCGCCCCTGAGCGCGCCGTCGAGAAGGCCATCAAGGGCATGGTTCCCCACACCAAGCTCGGTCGCGCCCAGCTCAAGAAGCTCAAGGTCTACGCAGGTGCCGAGCACCCGCACGCCTCCCAGAGCCCGAAGACGTTCGAGATCACCCAGGTCGCCCAGTAAGCGCTCCAGCGCTCGGCACCCCGCGACAAGCAAAGGACATATCGTGGCTGAGACCACTGTCGACATTGACGCGCTGGACGAGGAGAACGCCCCTCCAGCTACACCACCGAGACCGAGGAGTCCGCCTCGGGTCGCGGCCAGTCCATCACCGCCCCTGGCCCCGGCCTGGGTCGCCGCAAGGAGGCCGTCGCTCGCGTGCGCCTCGTTCCCGGCACCGGCCAGTGGACGCTGAACGGCCGCTCCCTGAGGACTACTTTCCCCAACAAGCTGCACCAGCAGCTCGTGCGCGCCCCTTCACCATCCTGGACCTCGAGGGCCGCTTCGACGTCGTCGCCCGCATCAACGGCGGTGGCGTCTCCGGCCAGGCCGGCGCCCTGCGCCTGGGCATCGCCCGCGCGCTCAACGAGATCGACCGTGAGGCCAACCGCGCCACCCTGAAGAAGGCCGGCTTTCACCGCGACTCGCGCATCGTGGAGCGCAAGAAGGCCGGTCTGCACAAGGCCCGCCGCGCCCCCCAGTACCCAAGCGCTGATCGGGTCAGGTCCCGACCGAGCTGGCTGGCCTCCCTCCGCACTACGACGGCGGTCGTCCCTTCCCCGGGGCGGCCGCCGTCGTCATGTGTCAGGGGTGGTGGGGAGCCTCCCGGGCGGCGGCGCATCAGTCGATAAGCGGCCGACAGACGCCCGAGGCGCGGCGATGAGGGGCGCGATCTCAGGCGCGAGCCGCCGGGCCGGGGTCGGCGCAGGACATCAGACCTTGTGCGCTGGCCGAAGGTTGGGCCCCGATGTTCGGCGCCCCGTGGCAGGATGGTGCTGTTTCGTCACCCTTCAGGAGGATTTCCCATGGCTCGTCTCTTCGGAACCGACGGCGTACGCGGCCTGGCCAACGACCCTGCTCACGCCCACCCCTGGCCGTGACAGCTCGAGTGAGGCCGCGGCCCGCGTCCCGACCAGCGACACGTCCGCCGCACGGAGCTCACGCAGCGGCCGCCCCCGCGCGATCGTGGGCCGCGACACCCGCGCCTCCGGAGAGTTCCTCGACCACGCCATCAGCGCGGGCCTGGCCTCCTCCGGCATCGACGTCACCCGCGTGGGCGTCCTGCCCACCCCGGCGATCGCCCACCTGACGGCCACCCAGGACATCGAGCTGGGCGTCATGATCTCCGCCTCCCACAACCCCTTCCCCGGACAACGGCATCGTTCATCGCCCGCGGCGGCTACAAGCTCGCCGACGCCGTCGAGGACGAGATCGAGGCCCTCCTGGGCAAGGTCAACGACCGCCCCACTGGCGCCGACGTCGGCCGCGTCATCAAGGGGGAGACCGTCGCGGATCAGAACTACATCAACCACCTCGTCGACCCTGTCGCCACCGACCCGTCCGGCCTGCGCATCGTCGTCGACGCCTCCAACGGCGCCGCCTCCGTCGTCGGTCCCGGCTGCGCTGCGGGCCGCCGGCGCCGAGGTCATCGTCATCAACGCCTCCCCGGACGGCCTCAACATCAACGACAACTGCGGCTCCACCCACCCCGAGCAGCTGCAGAACTACGTCACGGCGGTCGGGGCGGACATGGGTGTGGCTTTCACGACGGCGACGCCGACCGCTGCCTGGCTCGTGGACGCCGACGGCAAGCCTGTCGACGGTGACCAGATCATGGGCATGCTCGCCATCGGCATGAAGGCCGACGGCACCTCGGCTCCGACACGCCTGTCGTGACCGTCATGAGCAACCTCGGCCTCATCCTGGCCATGCGTGAGCACGGCATCCGCACCGTCCAGACCGGCGTGGGCGACCGCTACGTGCTCGAGCGGATGCTCCAGGGCGGCTACACCCTGGGCGGCGAGCAGTCCGGGCACGTCATCGACACCGTCCACGCCACCACCGGTGACGGCGTGCTCACCTCCCTGCACGTGGCTGCGCGCGTCAAGCGCACCGGCAAGACGCTGGCCGAGCTCGCCAGCGTCGTCACCCGCCTGCCCCAGACCCTCATCAACGTCAAGAATGTCGACAAGGGCGCCGCCAGCACCAACAAGGCCGTGCAGGACGCCGTGGCCTCCGCGGAGAAGGACCTGGGCGAGACCGGCCGGGTCCTGCTGCGCCCTCGGGCACCGGAGCCGCCTGTGCGCGTCATGGTCGAGGCCGCCACCCAGGAGGAGGCCGACCGCGTGGCCTCGCTCCCTCGGCCGACACCGTCAAGAACAACCTCAGCCTCGTGAGCTGACGGCGGTTTCTCCTTCTGGGCCGGTCGCAGCCGCCGCCACCAGTACGGTGGCCGGCGTCGCGACCGGCCCCGGCATGTGGAGCACCGCCTCACGGTGATGGGTGAGAATGGCCTCGTGACCTCCCCGTACCGCCTGGCTCTCCTGACGGAGCCGCCGACCTGGCAAGGCCGGCCCCTGAGCGGAAGGAGCCTTGACCTGCTCGCCGTGCTCGCCGGCAGCCAGGACGCCAGGGTGAGCGACGGCGCCCTCATTGAGGCCCCTGTGGCCCGACGACGCCCCGGCCCGGCCGCTGCGGGCGCTGCACGTCGTCGTCTCCCGGCTGCGTGCCGTCGTGGGGAGGGCGTCGTCGAGCGCAGCGGCGATGGCTACCGACTGGAGCTGGCGGAGGCGGAGGCTGATGTCCGGGACCTGTCGTATCGGGCGGAGCGCGCCCGAGCCTGCGCCGCCGCCGGCCAGTGGGAGCAGGTCCTCGATCTCACCGACCGACTGCCCCAGGTGCCCTGTTCCCGACGAGGTCGATGACAACGGTGGAGCAGGAGCTGCCCCTATGGCCCTCTTGCGAGAGCGGGCTGCAGCCCTGACCGAGGGGGCCCGCCGCGACCGGGGGCTCGCCCTGGAGGCCACCGGTGAGCACGAGCGGGCCGTGGACCTGCTGCGTGAGGCCTCCCAGCGCGACGGCGGCGACGAGACCGTCCTGGCCGCCCCTCATGCGCGCCGAGTCCTGGGTGCGCTCACCGGCTGCGGCCCTGGAGATCTACGAGCAGTACCGCCGTCGGCTGCGCGAGCTGGGAGCCGTGCCCGGACCGGCCGCGCGCGCCGCCCACGAGGCCGTCCTGGCCGCCGAGAGCCCTGTGCGCCACGGCCTGCAGCCCGAGCCCGAGCACTTCCTGGGGCGCGAGGCGGACGTGACCGGTGTTCTCAAGGCCCCTGAGCACCCACCGTCTGGTGACGCTCACCGGCCCCGGTGGGGTCGGCAAGACCACCCTGGCCCAGGTGGTGGCGGCCCGCAGCCGCCGCCCCGCCGTCTACGTCGTCGCCCTCGCCGAGGTGTCACCCGGAGCCGATCTGGCCAGGGTCGTGCTCGATGCGATCGGAGGCTCCGCAGTCGTCAACGGTGACCCGCACCGCGATCTGGCCGCCGCCCTCTCCCAGCCCGGAACCGTCCTGGTGCTGGACAACTGCGAGCACCTGGCCGGCGAGGCGGCCGACCTCATCGGGCCGCTCCTGGTCGCCTGCCCCGACCTGCGCGTCCTGGCGACCTCGCGCCGCCCCGTCGACCTGGCCGCGGAGCACGTCCACCGCCTTGAGGCCCCTCGATGCCGCTCCTCCGCCGAGCTCTTCCGCGCCCTGTGCTCTGGCCGCTCGCCCCGGCCAGGTCATCGACGATGACGACTCTAGGGCGAGCTCCTGAGCCGGTTGAGGGCATCCCCTGGCCATCGAGCTGGCCGCCGCGCGCACCCGCAGCCTGTCGGTCGGCCAGATCGCCGAGCGACCGCCCGGCAGACCCGATCTGCTCACCGCCGCCCGTGACGCCCCCAGCCCGTCAGCGCACCCTGACAGCGGTCATCGAGTGGTCCTGAACCTGCTCGACGCCGCCGAACGCCGCGCCCTGGCTCGGCTGGCCCTGCTCGCCGACGGCTTCACCCTCCTGCCCGCGGAGGCGCTCATCGGCGCGCAGGCCGCCGACCTCCTCGACGCCCCTGGTCTCCCACTCCCTGCTCGTGGTGCGCGACCACGGCCCTGCCCCTGCTTCCACATGCTCGTCACCGTCCGCGACTTCGCCCTGGAGCAGCTGTCCGCCTCCGGTGACGAGGCCGAGGCCCGCGCGGCCCCTGCGCCAGTGGGCGGTGGACCCTGTGCTCCCAGATCCGTTTTCCCGTGGACGCCGGCGACTTCGGCGACGCCCGTCACCCCTGAGGCGCGCCGCCACGACCGCCTCTTCCGGCAGGTCGCCCACGATGAGGCCGTCATCCTTCAACAGCTCGACCGGCTCCTGGCACAGGCCGACGGCCACGGCACGGATCACCCTGCCGGCGGAGCTGCGCGACGCCATCTGCCCTCATCGGTGCCGCCCTCATGCGCCTGTGGAGCGTCACCTGAGCTATGAGCGCATCGCCGACTACGGTGCGCGCCTCATCGCTGCCGCCGTCCAACCCGCCCAGGACTCACGCGGCAACGAGGCAGGCCTGAGCGTCCTGGGCCCTGTGCGTCACCCTCTCGGGCTCCTGAGCCACGTGCCCGAACAGGTCCGCTCCCGCTGCCGGCCTCCTTCGACGGAGAGGGACCGTTCAGCCGGGTCAGGCGCTTCCTGCGTGCGAGCGACGAGCAGTGGCCCTGAGCTGACCGGCGACGCCGACCCCTGGGTCGCCTGGGCGGCGACCCGCTGCCTGGGCCGCCCAGCAGGAGGACGACGGCGATCCTCAGGCCTCCCTGGAGACCATCGAGGCCCTCCTGGGGCGGCTCCATGGCCACGACCTGGCCGGCATTCACCTGCTCGAGCTGCACCTCCACCGGCTGCAGGTGCTCATGTCCCTGGGGCGTTACAGCCAGGTCGTCGACGCTCTGCTCGCGCGCCCAGGTGCTCCTGGAACGGGTCCCTGCCCAGCTGGGGCGAGTTCTTCCGCACGACACTGCACATGGAGGGGGCCTACTGCGCGGTCTACCTCGATCCGCGCCCCGAGACGGCGGGCAGGCTGCTGGAGAGCCTGGAACCGATCGACCTGCCGGGAACCCTGCGCTTCATCGCTCCGCTCTGTGCGCGGCGAGCTGGAGCTCACCCGCGGGAACGTGCGCACCGCCGCCCCTCATCCAGCGCGTGAGCCTGCGCTACGCCGGGAACTGGCGCTCCATCCTGGGATCGGGCCCCCAGTGGGAGCTCTACATCCTGAGCATGTGCCTGGTCACCGACGTCGAGCTCAGCCCCTGACGACGCCGTCGAGCTCGATGCCCGAGCCGTCCGTGCCCGAGCCACCTCCCTGCTGCGCGAGATCCTCTCCGATCCGGCTCCACGGCAGCGTGACATTCCCCACGCTCATGGCTTTCGCGGCGGCCGTCGGCCTGTCCGCCGTGGCTGCTGAGGACGTGGGCCCCGACCGGCGGGCAGTAGGGGCGAGCTGGTCGCCACCGCCCCTGGCGGTGGGCACCAACCAGACCTGCCGCCTGCTCTCCCACGACTACCTGCGCAGCCGCACTGAGCGGCTGGACGCCCGGGAGCTGGCGCAGGCCGAGGAGAGGATCCGGTCCCCTGGACCGCGGTGGGCTCAGGCTCATGCCGCCGACCTCGCCGGCCGTCTGGCGGGCGAGGTCGGCTGAGTCCCTGAGGTGCGGCTCAGGCGTTGCGCCGCTGGTAGCGCACGACCGTCAGGGGAGCCATGATGGCCAGGATCAGCAGCGAGCCGATGATCGCGGCCCGCACGTCCCCGGCCGAGCCCGCTGTTCCGTCCAGCAGGTACCGGCCGCCGTCGACGATGTGCGAGACCGGGTTGTGGCGCACGAAGGCCTTGAGCCAGCCCGGTAGCGTCGAGGTGGGCACCATGGCGTTGGACAGGAAGGTCAGCGGGAACAGGACGATCACCGTGAAGGAGGTGACCGCCTGGGCCGAGGAGAACACCGTCCCCAGGAAGAGGAAGATCCAGGCGATGGCCCAGGCGCAGCCCGCCGCCAGGGCGATGGCGCCAATCGTCCCCGACCAGCCGTTGGCAGGCCGGTAGCCCAGGATGTAGCCGGTGAGTACGGTCAGTGAGGTGCAGATGAGGTAGCGCAGCACGTCGGAGACCATGGGCCCCAGGACCGGCGCGATACGGGACATCGGCATGGTGCGGAAGCGGTCGAAGACGCCCTTGTCCATGTCCTCGCGCAGGTCCACGCCCACGCTCTGGCTCGTGGTCAAGGTATTCGCGATGATGAGACCCGGGACGATCGTGGGCAGGTAGGCCTTGACGTCGCCGGCGATGGCGCCGCCGAAGAGCTCGCCGAACAGGACAGTGAACATGACCGGCTGGATGAGGATGTCGTAGAACTCCCCGGGGTTGCGCACCATGGTGATGAGTGAGCGCCAGGCCATGGTCAGGGTGTCCGGGACGAGCTGGGCCTCGCTGAAACGCCAGACGCCGGGGAGAGGGAGCTACTGGTCGGTGCGGTCGCGGTGGTGGGGACGGTCATGACTGCTCCTGAGAGTCTGCGGGACGGGAGGACGAGGAAGCGGGTGATGGCGCCGACGGCGCGGCGGCATCGGGTGAGGCCGCGTCATCGTGCTTCGTGGGTTGCCCGGTCAGGGCCATGAAGACCGAGTCCATGCTGGGGCGGTCCACCGAGACGGTTCTGGGCGACAATCCGGCGTCGCGTAGGGCCACGAGCACCTCGGTGGCCACCGAGGCCTCGCTCAGCGGCGCCTGCAGGTGGGTGCCCTGGTCGACGGTCGCCGGGGCGTGACCGGTCACCCGCTCGATGATCGCCGCGGTGGCCCCCTGGTCCTCGGGGGTCGCCGGCGTCAGCACCAGAGAGCTGCTGCCCACCCGGTCCTTGAGCTCATCGGGGTGCCCTCGGCGATGAGCCGTCCGGCATCGATGATGCCGACCCGGTGAGCCAGACGGTCGGCCTCCAGGTACTGAGTGGTCAGCAGGATCGTCGAGCCGCCCTCCACCAGGGAACGGATGACGTCCCACATCTGCTCACGCGTGCGCGGGTCCAGGCCAGTGGTGGGCCTGTCGAGGAAGATGAGCGGGGACGGGAGATGAGCGAGACCGCCAGGTCCAGTCGCCGCCGCATCCCACCGGAGTATCCGCTCACCCGCTTGCCGCCCGCCTCGGTCAGGCTGAAGGCGGCCAGCAGCTCTCGGCCCGCTCCCGCGCCCGACGTCGGCCAAGGCCCAGCAGGCGCCCGAAGAGGCGCAGGTTCTCCGAGCCCGGTGAGCGTCTCATCGACGCTGGCGTACTGTCCCGTCACCCTGATGAGGCTGCGCACCGCGTGGCGCTCGCGGACGACGTCGTGCCCCAGGACCATCGCCCGGCCCCGGTGGGGCCAGCAGGGTGGTCATCATGCGCAGCGTCAGTCGACTTGCCGGCACCGTTAGCCGAGCAGGCCGTAGACGATGCCGGTGGGGATCTCCAGGTCCAGGCGGTCGACGGCGGTGAAGGAGCCGAAGGTGCGGGTCAGCTCATCGGTCCTGATGGCCGGTGCCTCGCCCGGTGAGAGCGATTCGTTTGCTGTTCAGTGCTGCCATGCCGCCAAGGCTGGACCCCGGCGGTTTCACAGCGGCTTTCACCGCGACGCCACTCGGTTTCACGCCGTTTCGTTCCGTCCACGGACCATGCCAGGTAGGTGCTGATCACGGCGGGCGGCCTTGTCACGGGCCGCCTCGTAGCTTCTGTAGAAGATGGGCGCAGAGATCCTGCTGGTCCGGCCCTGCTCGTAGACGGTCCGGCACACGAACAACAGGTCAGCGGTGTTGCCATGCAGCGTCATGATCCGTCGGGTGAGAAGATTCCTGGCGAACATCCGCTTCATGAGGGGCGCGGACACGGCGGTCGGCAGCCGGTAGGCGAGCATCTCGCCGCGGTAGCGCCTCAGATCAACGCCGCGCGAGGCCACGATCCTCGATGTTTCCCGGATCGCCTTGACCACCCGGGCGAGCATCCTGGTAGAGCCCATGAGCTGCTCGGCGGCGCGCGTCGTGTCCTCGACGTCGCCGTACATTGCTGCCACGGCACCGACGCCGGCGTTGATCGCCATATGCAGCCAGATCCACTCGAGCATGTCATGGGGGCGCTCGAGGCTGATACCGCAGGAGCCGAACAGCGCCTCCACCCTCTCGTAGCCCGGGAAACGGGCTCTGTCTGCTGCTCCAGCATGATGTGGTCGAAGACGCAGCAGGTGAGCTGTTCTCCCGTGATGCTCCCCGCCCGCCACCGGGTACCCCAGGAGGACGTCGCGGCCGGCCATCAAACGGTCGAGCTCCCTCGCGTTCTCCCCAGAATCCCGCAGAACAGAAGCACGGGTCCCTCGATCCCACCCTGTACGGAGGGTCGGCCATTGCCTCGGCGATCCCTGCCCTGCGGCACTGAGACCACGATGAGGTCGTAGCTGCGTGTCCCCGGTGGTGAACGGTGTACTGGTCGCGGGTCAGCGAGCCTTTCGGGTCAGTCCCTGCCATCGAGGATCTCTGACCTCGAGCGAGCTGACTGAGGCCCTCGTGCTGCTTTTGTCGCACCAGGTGCCTCGACGTGGTGACCGGCCTTCTGAAAGAGGTATCCGTATGTCGTCCCTGATCACCCCCAGACCGACGACGAGGACGTTCATGGGAGCTGTAGGTGTTTGCCTGGGTTGTCATGACCGTGAGCCTGTGGCCCTCCGGTTTCAGACCGGTTTCAGTGTCTGGTGCTCAAGGTCCGCTCAGGACTTGCGCCGCAGGACCCGGCTCATGCGGTGCTCGGCGTCCTTGGCCGGGACCAGGGCTGCCCGCCCCGGGAAGGTCGTCAGATCAGGATCGGTGAAGGGCGGGTTCTGTGTGATTCAAACAGGCGGATGCCACTATTTTTTTAACATGCAAACCCTCATTGTGTCTGTTTTGTTTGATTGACGACCACAGTGTGTCGTTTTATCATTTATTCATGATTAGTAGTAACATCGCCGCCTTGCGTAAAAAGCATCGCTGGACTCAGGAAGCATTGGCAAACAAGGTTGGCGTCTCTCGACAGACCATTGCCAAGTGGGAGGCTCTGGGTGGTAATCCCGACATTTCCTCATGCGTTCGCCTGGCGCAGCTGTTCGATGTTTCGATCGACGATCTTGTCAACGGCGACACTTCATTTGTTGCGATGCTCGATCGCCCCGGCAAATACATATTTGGCACCGTTGTGATCGATCAGGATGGGAGACTCACGCTTCCAGTACGTGCCAGAAAGGTTTTCAACATTAAGGCTGGTGACGAGCTCCTGCTTATTGGCGACATCGATCAGGGGCTCGCTTTGATGGATACGCAGTTCTTTGTGCAGGCTGCTCGTCACATGGAGGGGGACCATCGCGGCACATGACAATACTGAAAAACTAAGCGAAAGAGGGTGCGCGTGCTGATAATCATTTGCGTCGTGCTTGGCCTGCTTGGGGGAGGTGTGACTTATTATGCTCATCGAAATATGACCTATGATCGGGCGGCGGAGGCGGTTGTTCGTCGTGCTGGTTTTGTTGAAAGGCGTGTAACGTTGCCGAGCGGTGCAATCATTCACTATGGTGAGGGACCGAACAATGGTTCACCGCTCATGTTGGTTCACGGTCAGCAAACAACGTGGAGGGACTATAGTGCGGTGCTTGGAGAGCTATCTCAACGCTATCACGTGTTTGCGGTCGACTGTTATGGCCATGGTGGATCGAGTAAAAATCCGGCAGATTATACGGCGATCAAGAATGCAGTTGATTTCGTGTGGTTTATCCAGCACGTTGTCAAGTCTCCAGTCTTGATCTCCGGTCACTCTTCGGGAGGTCTGTTGGCGACCATCGTTGCCGCCAAGGCTCCACAGCTTGTCACTGGTTTATTGATTGAGGATGCGCCATTCTTTGCGACTGAACCTGGAAGGGCCGAGAAGACATTTGCCTGGCTCGGGTTTCGTGACATGCATCATTTCTTGCACGGTGGTGAACGAAATTTCACCCGCTACTCGCTTGAGCACACCTATCTTGCGCAAGTTCTGGGCAAAAAGAACTTTGATGTGTTTGTTAAGCGTCCTGCCCTCGATTACATGAGGCGCCATCCCGGCGAAATACCGCGTCTTTGGTACTATCCTCCTGAGCTGCATGTCAATGAGTTCTTCGACTTGACGGCGAACTTGCAGGATGGTACGGGCTCCTATGACTTACGATTTGGTGAGACCTTCTATGATTTCTCGTGGTTTGCAGGTTTTGATCAGGTGGAGATGTTGAAGGCTGTGCGCTGTCCGTCAATTCTTTTGCATGCTGCTCATCCGTCGAATATGCGGGGCTACTATGATGATCGTGGGGTACTGCTCGGTGCTATGGATGATCGTGACGCGTCGCGTGTCCACTCGCTTCTCTCTCGTAACACTCTAGTCGACAACGTCTAAAAGCGGTCATAATATTCATTCTGAACGGCCTGAGGTTTTTATCAAGGCCGTCGATGATCTTCGTTAACCTTGTTGCAGGAGTGGGATAGGAGTGTTTTCTGAAAATTAAAATCGGTGCCGACACCACGGTGTTAACGCTGGGCTGCCGCACTGACCTTTCGGCTGCTGACGGTGCATGTCTGATGCCGGTTCGGGCATGTCCCTCTTCTGGTGCGGTCTCACTCCACGAGGGTGGGGATCTCACTGGCCAGGGGGCTGTGCACTGCACGAAGGTCCCACCTACCTGGAGTGCACCCGCCCCTCCCGCAGTAGCACCCGACCCTCGTGCAGTGCACGCCCAAGGCCCGGCAAGGCGGCTGCGGGCGACGCGCCTGCCCCGTCCAGGGTGAACCGGCTGACGACTCTCACCCCCAGGCAGCTCACCCCGCTGGAGTCTCAGCGCGAGGACGAGGGGACGGGCGCTCAGGACTTGCGCAGCAGGACCCGGCTCATGCGGTGCTCGGCGTCCTGGTCAGGACCAGGGTGGCCTCGCCCTCGGGTGGGGGCGATGTTCTCGCGCAGGTTGACCAGGTTGACGCTTTCCCAGATCCCGTTCGCTCCAGCCAGGGCCACGTCGTCGGGGATCCGGCGAAGCGGCGGAAGTAGGAGCCCGGCTGGGTGAAGGCCGTGTGCTTGAGGGTGAGGAACCGGTCCAGGTACCAGCGGCGGATGTCGTCGGGGTCGGCGTCGACGTAGATCGAGAAGTCGATGAAGTCGCTCACCGCCAGCGCCGAGGCCCCCGGCCGCGACCCCGCGGGCGGGCTGGAGCACGCTGAGTCCCTCCAGCACGAGAATGTCGGGGCGCTCCACCGTCACGTGCCGGCCCGGGATGATGTCGTAGACCGTGTGGGAGTAGACGGGCGCCTGGACGCACTCGCTACCGGACTTCACTGCCGCGACGAACTCCAGCAGGGCGCGACGGTCGTAGGACTCGGGGAATCCCTTGCGGGCCATGAGTCCGCGCTCCTCAAGGACCCGGTTGGGCAGCAGGAAGCCGTCGGTGGTCACCAGGTCCACCCGGGGCGTGTCCGGGAAGCGGGCGAGCAGGTGGGCGATGAGGCGCGCTGTCGTCGATTTGCCCACGGCGACCGACCCGGCCACCGCGACAATGAAGGGCGGGGCGGCTCGCTCACCCCAGGAAGGCGCCGGTGGTGCGCCGCTCGCGCGAGGTGGCGATGTAGTCCTCCAGCAGCGCGGTCAGGGGCCGGTAGACGGCGTCGACCTCGGCCAGGTCGATGGGGTCGCCCAGTCCCCGCAGCTTCTCGACATCGGCCTGGGTCAGCGGCAGCGGCGCCGAGGACGCCAGGGCGGACCACTGGTCCCGGTCCAGCTCGATGTAGGGCGAGGCGCCCGGAATACCCAGGTCACTCGGGTCGCTCAGCTCGGATGTCACCGACACAGTGTCGCAAATGAAGACGCCCGGCGGACAATCCCCTGAGGAATGAACAGGACCCGTCGGGGATGCCGGTGGGGCGCCGACGGGGAACGGGATCACACTGAGATCACGCCGAGATCACATCGACGTGTCCCTGCGCTCGTTGTCAACGCCGCGCCGGCATGATTCGATCGGAGCATGTGGAATTGTCGGCCACGTCGGCCCTCCGAGTGAAACTGGTTCCTCCCGTTCCCCTGACCGTTCTCATGGATGGCCTCGGCCGTCTGGAGTACCGCGGCTACGACTCTGCGGGCGTCGCGCCGGTGGGGCCCCTCCGGCCTGGATGTCGTCAAGCGAGGCGGGCAAGCCTCCGGGGCTGCGCGCCATCCTGAGGCCACCCTGCCGGCCCCGCCACCGCGGGCATCGGCCACACCCGCTGGGCCACCCACGGCGGCCCGACGACGGCCAACGCCCACCCCCACCGCGCCGGCCACCCTCGCCGTGGTCCACAACGGCATCATCGAGAACTTCCGCCCGCTGCGCGAGGAGGTCGAGGCCGCCGGGCGCGAGCTCTCTCCGACACCGACACCGAGGTCGTCGCCCACGTCCTGGACATCGACTTCACCTCCCGTCTGCGCCAGGACCCGTCCGCCGCCTCCGACCCGACCCGGGTCGCCGACCTCCTGGTCGCCCTCGATGCAGGCCGTCACCGCCCGCCTCGAGGGCGCCTTCGCGCTGCTGGCCGTCACCGACCTGGCCCCCGCGGCGATCGTCGCCGCCCGCCGCTCCAGCCCCCTGGTCATCGGCCCGGGCGAGGGCGAGAACTTCCTGGGCAGCGACGTCGCCGCCTTCGTCGCCTTCACCAAGAAGGCCGCCGAGGTCGACGACGACCAGGTCCTCCTGCTGACCGCCGACGCCGTCCACGTCTGGGACAAGGACGGTAACGCCGTCGAGCCCAAGGCCTGGGAGGTCTCCCTGACGCCTCCGCAGCCGTCAAGGGCGGCTACGACACCTTCATGGACAAGGAGATCCACGAGCAGCCCACCGCCGTGGCCGACACCCTGCGCGGCCGCGTCGATGAGCGCGGTGAGCTCCAGCTCGATGAGATGCGCATTGACCCCGCCGTCCTGCGCAGCGTCGACAAGATCATCGTCATCGCCTGCGGCACCGCCGCCTACGCCGGGCACGTCGCCAAGTACGCCATCGAGCACTGGTGCCGTATCCCTGTGGAGGTCGAGCTCGCCCACGAGTTCCGCTACCGCGACCCGGTCGTCAGCGAGAAGACCCTGACCGTGGCCATCTCCCAGTCCGGCGAGACCATGGACACGATCCAGGCCGTGCGTCACGCCCGCGAGCAGGGCAGCAAGGTCCTGGCCATCGTCAACACCTACGGCTCGACCATCGCCCGCGAGGCCGACGCCGTCCTCTACACCCACGCCGGCCCGGAGGTCGCCGTGGCCTCCACCAAGGCCTTCCTCGCCCAGATCACCGCCTGCTACCTGCTGGGGCTCTACCTGGCCCAGCTGCGCGGCAACAAGTGGCCCGACGAGGTCGCCGAGTACCTGGACAACCTCGCCGCCATGCCGGACCGCATCCAGCACGTCCTGGACCACGAGGAGGCCCGCGTGCGTGAGCTGGGCTCCGAGCTGGCGGACAAGTCCTCCTTCCTGTTCCTGGGCCGCCACGTCGGCTTCCCGGTGGCGCTGGAAGGGCGCTCAGCTCGAGGAGCTCGCCTACGTCCACGCGGAGGGCTTCGCCGCCGGTGAGCCTCAAGCACGGCCCGATCGCGCTCATCGAGGAGGGGCTGCCGGTCTCGTCATCGTGCCCACCCCGCGCCGCCCCTGTCCCTGCACGACAAGGTCATCTCCAACATCCAGGAGATCCGGGCCCGCGGCGCGCGCACCATTGTCATCGCGGAGGAGGGGGATACCGACGTCGAGCCCTTCGCCGACCACATCATCCGGGATGCCCGCCACCCCACGATCCTGTGGCTGCTGCTGACCGTGGTCCCGCTGCAGATCTCGCCGCGAGCTGGCTGGAGCCAAGGGGCTGGACATCGACCAGCCGCGCAACCTGGCCAAGTCCGTCACCGTCGAGTAGGACCGACGCCGAGACGTCGACTCGCCCCGCAACGGTGCCGAGCCCGCAGTCCGGGCTCGGCACCGTCGTCCACCGTCTACAGGGCTGGGCGCAGGGACCGGATCTGCTGCTTCGTGCGGGCCTGTGAGCGCTGAGAGGACAGAGTCAGGTCGTCGTCGTTGTCGACGTGATCGGCCTGGGCGACGACGAAGGCCTGGGCCATACCGCCGTCGTGTGCCAGGGAGATGTGCCAGTGGCCGATGCCGGCCTGGCGGGCGGCCATCGCGGCCGCCCCGGTCAGGCGCAGGCGCGGTGGGGTGCCGGGCGTGGAGGTCACCTCGATGTCCTGGTACTCCCACCCCTGAGGTGCGTCCAGCCCGAGCTCGGCGTAGGCCGACCCCAGGGCCTTGAGAACCGCCTCCTTGGCCGCCAGGCGCGCCCCGAGTGAGGCGGCCCGCTTCTGGCAGGCGGCCAGCTCGGCGGGGGTGAAGAGCTGCTCGCGCAGGCCGGGTACCCGGTCCATGTAGCCTTCGAGGCGGGGGATATCAACCAGGTCGGTCCCTTACAGCGCGGATCACTCGGCCATTGTGCCGGGTGAGCGGGCAGCGCGAGGGTGAACGCGCCACCCACTCTGGAAGAGACAACTTCTGGCGCCTGGCCGCGGACGGGCAAACGTGACCGGCGGCCACCCATGAGGTCTTGCTCTGTGAAACTGCCCGTCTCAAAGTCGTGTTGGAGGGGCGAGGAGAGCGGAGCGGAGGACAATGGGACGGATGAGTGACCTCAACGACCTCCCGCGTTCCCACGACGTCACCGACCCCACCACCTGCGCCTGGCCCGCTCAGGAGATCGCGGCCGCGGAGGCCCCTGTCACCGCAGGCACCGACCGCTACATGAGAGCCGCCGCCCACGCGGTGGCCCGGGCGGCGCTGCGCGAGCTGCGCCAAGGAACCGGCAATGCGGGCGCTGCGGTGGCCCCCGCCCGGCCGGTTCCGGCGCCGTTGACCTCGATGAGCCCCATGGGGTGGCTGCCACCCCAGCCTCACTCGCTGTCCCCGGCGACGCCGCTGGGAGGAGCAGGTGAGACGGCGGGGACGCAGACCGGCCCCGGATGGATCTCCGGGGCCCCGGTACTCTTCTTAGTCGGCGGCGGCCACAACGGGGCCGACACCCTCCTGGCCGGTGGTCTGCTCGCCCACAGCGGCTGCGCGGTCAGCGCCGTGCTCGCCACCGAGCACCCCCATCCCGTCGCCCCTGGAGGAGGCCCGCGCCACGGCGTCACCATTCACGGCGCCGGCTACCGCAGCGACGACGGAACCGGCCAGGACTCCGCCGAGGCCGTGGCCGCTATCGAGCCTTCCTCGTCCACGGCGGACCTCGTCCTGACGGGCTCACCGGCATCGGCGCCACCGGGGCGCTGCGACCCTGACGCCGCCGCCCTCATCGCCCCGCTCATCGCCGCCGGGGAGCCGGGGCGTCGCCCGCTGCGTGTCATCGCCGTCGACCCTGCCCAGCGGAACCGGCGTCGACGACGGCACGGTGGACGGTCCGGTCTTGGCCGCCGACCGTACCGTCACCTTCACCTGCCTCGAGGGATGCCAGTGCCTCGCCCCGGCCCGGCACCTGTGCGGCGTCGTCGAAGTCGTCCCCTCGGACCGCCCGCGCCCACGAGCCGGCCCTGGCCCGCCGCCCCTGTCGACGGCGCCCTGGGCGACTACCTGACCCGCGCCGTTGGCGAGCCCGGCCCCGGCGACCACAGGGCACACCCGCGGCGTGGTCGGCCTGTGGGCCGGCAGCGAGTCCCACCCCGGCGCTGCCGTCCTGGCCGCCAGCGGCGCGGTACGCGCCGGCGCCGGCATGGTGCGCCTGTCCGCCCCCAGGCGCGTGGAGGACCTCGTCCTGGCCGCCCGCCCCGAGGTGGTCCCCGCCGCCGGACGCGTTCAGGCGCTCGTCCTGGGGCCGGGCATCGACCCCGCTGACACCACCAGGGCCGATGAGGTGCGGACCGTACTCGCCTCCACCCCTGGGTCCCTGCGGCAAAGACCGGCAGTGCCCCACCCTGGATCCCCACCGTCGTCGACGCCGGCGCCCTGAGCATCCTGGCCCGAGCTCCCTCACCGAGAATCTGAGCTGCACGCCGCTGCACGTGCTGACCCCGCACGCCGGAGAGGCCGCCGCGCTGCTGAGCGCGCTGGAGGATCAGGGAGACGCCAGCACAGGAGACCCGTCAGTGGAGCCGCGAGCGCGTCGAGGCTCACCCAGGGGCCTCGCCGCCCGCGAGATCTGCCGCCGCACCGGCGCCACCGTCCTGCTCAGAGGGAGCCACCACCCTCATCGCCGCGCCGCAGCGGCCCCTGGTCAGCGTGGACGGAGGACCCGGTTGGATGGCGAGCGCCGGAAGCGGGGACGTGCTCGCCGGGATCTCGGAGCCGTCCTGCTGGCGCGACCGCCCGCTGGGAGACGGGCGCGCCGGACGCCTCGGGGCGGACCCGGTCCTGGACGCGCTGGTCGACTCGGTGGCCGCCGGCGTCAGGCTGCACGCGCTCGCGGGGGCCTATGCCGCAGCAAGCCCGCAGGGCGCCGGGGGAGCGGGGACCGGCGGGCACCCGATCGCCGCCCTGACATCGCCGCTGCCTCGGCCCGGCCCGCCTCGAGCTCAACTGGCTCCAGGCGGTGCCCCACGCCCTGAGACGTGTCAGCCACGCGGTATCCGTCAGGACTCTGACCGGAGGCGTGCGCCAGGAAACAGCGGCGCTACCGGCCCCAGTGCGACAATCGCGCCGTGACCACCTCCCTGACTCAGCCGCAATGCCCCCGTCCGCTGCCCGCGCCCCGCAGTCGCCCAGTGCGCGCGACCGCCGGCGGCCACCACTCGCGGGCCGTCATCGACCTGGCGGCCGTGGCCCACAACGGGCGGCGCCTGGCACAGGTGGCGGGCGTGCCGTGGATGGCCGTGGTCAAGGCCGACGCTCTACGGTCACGGGCTGGGGCCCGGTCGCCCTGACAGCCCCTGTCGGCGGGAGCCTCCTGGCTGGGGGTGGCCCAGCTCGCTGAGGCCCCTGACTCTGCGCGCCCTTCTGGACGAGGCCGGTGAGACGCCCGGCGGGGAGCCCACTCGCAGGCCCCCGGCTCCTCACCTGGCTCCCTGCCCGTCATGGAGCCTGATCGGGCGGCCGCCGAGGACTCGCCCCTGCGTGCCGCCCTGGCGGCCGACCTGACCCTGTCGGTCTCCACCCTGCCCCAGCTCGAGGCCCCTGTCGGCGGCGGCCCGGGCGCAGGGGAGGGCGGCGCGTCTCCACCCTCGCTGTCGACACCGGCATGTCGCGCGGCGGTGCCACCGTCGAGGAGCTGCCCGCCCTGGCCGCCGCGCTGAGGCGGGCCGAGGATGAGGGAACGGTCGACGTCGTCGGCCTGTGGTCGCACCTGTCGCGCGCCGATGAGCCGGCCAGCGGCTCCACTGAGGAGCACCTGAGCGCTACCGGCAGGCCGAGCAGGTCGTGCGAGCCGCCGGCCTCAACCCACCCACTCACCACCTCGCCGCCACCGGAGGACTCCTGTGGCACCCGCAGGCCCGCATGGACCTGGTGCGTGCAGGGATCGGCCTGTACGGGCTGAGTCCCGACCCCTCCGTGGCCACCGGCGCCGAGCTCGGGCTGCGGCCCCGCCATGCGCCTGGAGTCCCCGCTGCTGCAGGTCAAGCGCATCGAGGCCGGGCAGGCCGTCTCCTACGGGGGACCTGGAGCGCCCCCACTGATCGCTGGGTGGGGCTCGTGCCCCTGGGCTACTCCGACGGCATCCCGCGCGCCGCCAGCTCCGCCGGTCCCGTGGGAGTCGGCAGCCTCATGACCTCCGTCGTGGGGCGGGTGTGCATGGACCAGGTGGTCATCGACCTCGGCCCGGCCGTGGACGAGACCGGCGCAGCCCTGCCGGCACCGGCCCGGGTCGGGGAGACCGCCGTGCTCTGGGGCGCCCCGCAAGCCTCAGGGCCAGGAGGCTGTCCCCACCGCAGACGACTGGGCTAGGCCTGCGGCACCATCAACTACGAGATCGTGACCCGGTTGGGAGCTCGTGTCCCGCGCTGCTACGTCGGGGAACCCGGCACCGGCGACTACCTCGACCCCTAGACAGCAGACGTCGGATATCGCCGGTCCCCACCGGGCAGACCGGCTCCACCATTGGATCCATGCACGGACGAGGAGGGAATATGAGCCCAGCGCCGCACACACCGCAGACCGCCCCCGGGATCACCGTCGCCACCGGCGACGCCGACGAGACCCGGGCACTGGGGCCCGCCTGGCCCGCCTGCTGCGCGCCGGTGACCTTGTCATGCCTCCGGCGGGCTGGGGGCCGGCAAGACCACGCTCGCCCAGGGCATCGGCGCAGCCCTTGAGGTGCGCGGCCGGGTCTCCTCACCCACCTTCATCATCGCCCGCGTGCACCCCTGCCCCTGTCCGACGGCCCCTGACCTCATCCACGTGGACGCCTACCGGATCACCTCCCTGAGGAGATCGACGCCCTCGACCTGGACCCTCCCTGATCGGGCCGTCACCCTGGTCGAGTGGGGCGAGGAGAAGGTCGAGGCCCTGAGCCCCTGACCGCCTGGAGATCCAGGTGATGCGCCCCCACGGAGCCGTGCGCGCCGAGCCCCCGCAGCCCGAGGACGCCCCCGCCGGGGCGGAGTCTCCCGCCGGCTCGGTGGCTCGGGGAGCCGGTCGTGACCTCGGCGAGGTCGACGACGGCAACCGGACGATCATCGTGCGCGCCGTCGGTCCGCGCTGGGCCGACGTCGACCTGAGCCCACTGGGCGCAGACGCCTCCCTGCCAGCCTGGGAGCGCCGCTGTGAACACTCCCGCCACCGTGGCACCGGTCCGCAACGCCATCCCCCATCCGGGCCGCTCAGCTCCCGGCGTCCCCGGCGTCTCGGCGCCTGATCCTGCCGGCTGCGGCGGTGACGCTCCTGGGCATCTGCCTCCTGGCCCCGGGGCCGGCCCGCGCCGTTGCCGACACCGGCCCCCGCCCTGTGCCGATCACGTCGGCCGGCGGCGTGGCGGGTGTCCCAGCCGACGCCGACTCGCGCGATGAGGCCAAGGCGCTCATGGAGAGCGAGTGCGTGGCGCAGGTGCGTCAGAGCACCGGCGAGCAGGGCGAGATCACGGTGGGCGACCCGCGCAGCGTCTACACCTGGGCCTCCGGCTTCCTCGACGGCTCCCAGCCCTCCGCGCAACCCGTCGACACCGGAGACTGGGCCGCGACCGTCTCCTCGGGCGGCAAGCCCGTCGGTCTTCTCGAGGTGGTCCATGACAAGGGGCACGCCACCTGCACCCCCGTCTTTGACGACGACCTGGCCACCGATGTCGACCAGATGGGCGAGGCCCACCTCGTCCACGACCGCAACGCCAACGCCTGGTACTCGTTGAGCGGCACCACGGTGACGGCGATGGGGGAGGCCGCCACGCGGCGCCTGGCCGGCCCCATCGAGCTGCGCGACTACGGAGAGATCCTGCGTGAGCGCGCCGGGTCCAAGCCCAAGACCTCCGCCGCTCAGGGCGAGGAGCGCTCCACCACGGGGGCTGGGCGATCTGGGGCCGGTCCTGGCGGTCGTCGTCGTCGGGATCGTCACCGTCATCATCACGGTCCGTCACGAGCGCAAGGTGACCGCCCCGCTGCGCCAGGCCCGCAACCGCGCCGACATGGCCGAGCGCGCCGACCGGCTCAGCCGGGACGAGTCCGACACCCAGGGCGCCGCAGTACGCCGGGCATCCCCGCGCCGCCATCGACCTGTCCCTCCTGGGGGACGGGGGCCGAGGACGACGCCGATGCGACCGCCGGTGAGACCCTGGGGACACGATCCCTCGAGAGCCGCGTCAACCTGCCACGAGACCCGAGGGCATAGGCTGGTCCGGTGCGAATCCTCTCCATCGACTCCTCCCTGGGGACTCAGCTCGCAGTCGTCGACGCCAGCCCCTCCGCCGCCGGCGCACGCGCCCTGCAGGTGCTGAGCCAGGACGAACAGGCCGATACCCGCCGTCACGCCGAGTCCCTCGGACAGATGCTCCCAGGCCCTGTCGGCCCCTGAGGCGGCCGAGCGCCCGCTGGACGCCGTGGTCGCCGCCACCGGGCCGGCCCCTTCACCGGACTGCGGGCGGGGCTGGTGACGGCCGGGGTCGTCGGGCGCACCAGGGCGTCCCCGTCCACGGGGTCTCCAGCCTCGACGCCGTCGCCCGCCGCGCCCTGGATGAGCTCGGGAGCCCAGGAGGGCAGGCGGATCCGGTCGTTCTGGTCGCCACCGACGCCCGCAGGCGCGAGGTCTATACGGCACTCTTCCGCGCCAACGGTCCCGACGACGTCACCCGCCTGACCGAGATCATCGTCTGCCCCCCGGCCCAGGTCGCCCAGCGCCTCGCCGAGCAGGCACCGGGGCAGGACGGAGGGGCCGGAAGCATCGACGTCGTGGCCGGCTCCGGCGCTGTTCTCTACCCCGAGCTGGCGGAGACGGCCTCCCGCCGCGAGGCCCCTGGCTCCCCGTCTCCGGTGACGTCCTGACCCAGGTGCGCATCGCCCTGGCCCGCCTCGAGCGCGGCGAGGAGCTGAGCACTCAGCCGCTCTACCTGCGCCACGCCGACGTGCAGATGCCTGCCGCTCGCAAGCGCGTGCACTGACACCGGGGCGAAGAAGGACACTGAGGTGCCCGAGGCGACGGGAGCGGGCCGGGCCCCCGGTCTGCGGGAGATGACGGAGGGGGACCTGGATGTCGTCGCTCGTCTTGAGGGCGAGCTCTTCGGGGCCGAGGCCTGGAGCCGAGACCTGCTGGCCGCCGAGCTGGCGGCCTCCCACGGTCCTCGGGCGGACCGACGCTACGTCGTCGTCGAGTCCGAAGAGCCCGACGACGATGCAGGCGCCCATGAAGCCGCGGATCGCGCTGTTGGAACCGGGTCGCAAGGGCCACGGCTCCTGGGCTACGCCGGGCTCTACCACGCCGGCGGTCTGACCAGTGCGGACCTGCTGACCATCGCCACCATCCCGGCCGCGCGCGGACGAGGGATCGCCTCCCTCATGCTCACCGAGCTCGTCTCCACCGCCCGAGAGGCGGGCTGCCCCGATGTCCTGCTGGAGGTGCGCCAGTCCAACGAGGCCGCCCAGCGGCTCTACATCAGGCACGGCTTCGTCCCCATTGGCCGGCGCCGCCGCTACTACCAGGCGCCGCCGGAGGACGCCGTGGTCATGCGTCTGACCCTGCGCCCGCGCCCGGGGCCGGTGGGGGCCGAGGCCGGTGAGTCGGGCCCGGTCTGAGCCCGAGGGACGACTCACCGGTAGCGAGCCCCGGTGTCCGACTGGATGGAATGCGCCGGAGCCGAAGAGGCAGATAGGTGCTGCAGCGGCCGGAGATAAACACGGACCGCGGGAGGACAAGCGGCGAGTGTAGGCCACTTCACAGATTTGTCTGACGCCCTTGTGACGAAAAGGCAGCCTCAGGTGGCGGCGTCGGCATATTCCGTGGCGTTGAATGACGAATCGAGACCCGGCGAGATTCCCAGGATTCCGCGGATCGTCTCCCCAACATCGCTGGTGGAGCGCAGATCGCGCCTACGGGAGCCGGTGCCCGGCTAGCCTTCTGCCGTGGCCAAAACATCTGCTCCTTCCCTGAAGAGGCGGACCGCCTTCTCCACGACCGTCTTCATGAAGCGCATGATGGCGATCTCGGGACTGGTGTTCCTGTTCTTCGTCCTCTTCCACGCCTACGGCAACCCTGCACTACTCGAGGGTGAGGTCGCCCTACGATCACTACGCCGTGTTCCTGCGGGCACCGCTGGTGCCGATCATGCCCCTACGGCGGTGTCCCTGTGGATCCTCCGCCTGGCTCTCATGGCCTCGCCTCCTGGCTCACGCCGGCAGCGCCTTCCACCCTGTGGGCGCGCAACAAGCGGGCCCGCGGCAACGACAAGTACGCCGTCAAGAAGCCCGGCGCCGAGTACTTCGCCTCCCGCTACGCCATGCGCACCATGCGCTGGGGCGGCGTCATCCTCCTGCTGTTCATCATCTGGCACATCCTGCAGTACACCACCCTGTCGCTGACGCCGGGGGGACACTACGTGCACGGACGGGCCTACCTCAACATGTACTACGGCTTCCAGCTGTGGTGGGTGTGGCTCATCTACGCGGTCGCTCTGGCCGCCCTGTGCCTGCACGTGTGGCACGGCGTGTGGTCCGCCCTGCAGACGCTGGGTGCGGTGCGAGGAAACACCATCCCCTTCATCCGGCTGATCGCCTTCGTGCTGGCCTTCGCGCTGTTCGCCGCCTTCATGGCTGTTCCGACGGCGATCCTCTTCGGCTGCGTCGATGCCCCCATGGCCACTGGCGACTACTACCCGCAGTTCTGTGACGCGATCGGCTCCTCCGCCGAGCACTTCGCCGAGTGTGCTACGGCGACCCACTGAGAGTGAACGACTATGACTGAACTCATCGACGGCCTGTACTACGAGGGCGAGAAGATCGCCGACACCAAGGCCCCCCACTCCGTCCCGATCGACCGGCGCTGGGAGCAGCGCAAGTTCGAGGCCGCTGGTCAACCCCGCCAACCGCCGCAAGCTGGACATCATCGTCGTCGGCTCCGGCCTGGCCGGCGGCGCCGCGGCCGCCTCCCTGGGCGAGCAGGGCTACAACGTCAAGGTCTTCTTCACCAGGACTCGGCTCGCCGGGCGCACTCCATCGCCGCCCAGGGCGGCATCAACGCCGCGAAGAACTACCGCAATGACGGCGACCCGTCTACCGGCTCTTCTACGACACGGTCAAGGGCGGTGACCACTGCGCCCGCGAGGACAACGTCTACCGCCTGGCGGAGGTCAGCGCCAACATCATCGACCAGTGCGTGGCCCAGGGTGTCCCTTCGCCCGCGAGTACGGCGGTCTGCTGGACAACCGTTCCTTCGGTGGCGTGCAGGTCTCCCGTACCTTCTACGCCTCGCGGCCAGACCGGCCAGCAGCTCCTCATCGGTGCCTACCAGGCCCTCGAGCGTCAGGTGCACGCCGGCACGGTCAAGGAGTTCCGTCGCCACGAGATGGTCGAGCTCATCATCGTCGACGGTCGCGCCCGTGGCATCGTCACCCGCGACATGGTCTCCGGGAAGATCGAGACCCACCTGGCCGACGCCGTCGTGCTGGCCAGTGGCGGCTACGGCAACGTGTTCTTCCCTGTCGACCAACGCGATGGGTTGCAACGCCACCGCCGTGTGGCGCGCGCACCGCAAGGGCGCCTACTTGCCAACCCCTGCTACACGCAGATCCACCCCACCTGCATCCCGCAGTCCGGGGACTTCCAGTCCAAGCTCACCCTCATGAGTGAGTCCCTGCGCAACGACGGACGCATCTGGGTGCCCAAGAAGGCCGAGGACTGCGACAAGGACCCGCGCGACATTCCCGAGGAGGCGCGCGACTACTACCCGAGCGCATCTCACCCGGCCTTCGGCAACCCTCGTGCCGCGCGACATCGCCTCCCGCCAGGCCAAGAACATGTGCGACGAGGGGTCGCGGCGTGGGCCGGCCATCAGGAGCGCGACGCCAACGGCAACGAGCGGATGATGCGTCGCGGCGTCTACCTGGACTTCTCCGAGGCCATCAACCGCCTGGGCAAGGACGCCGTCTCTGCCCGCTACGGCAACCTGTTCGAGATGTACCAGCGCATCACCGGGGACGACCCCTACGAGGTCCCCATGCGCATCTACCCCAGCCGTGCACTACACGATGGGTGGCCTGTGGGTGGACTACGACCTGGAGTCCAACGTCCCGGGCCTCTACATCGCCGGAGAGGCCAACTTCTCCGACCACGGCGCCAACCGCCTGGGTGCCTCCGCCCTCATGCAGGGGCTGGCCGACGGCTACTTCGTCCTGCCCGACACCATGAACGACTACCTGGCGGACATGCTGCGCCTGGGCAAGGTCGACCCCAACGCCCCGGAGATCGCTGAGGCCAAGCGCCCGTCGAGGAGCGCGTCGCCCGCCCTCATGGCTCTTCGCGGCACCCGCAGTGTGGACGACTTCCACATGGCCCTGGGCCGCATCATGTGGGAGTACTGCGGCATGGAACGGCGCGATGCCGGGCTGCGCGACGCCATTGGGCAGATCCGGGCCCTCAAGGAGGAGTTCTGGCGCGACGCCCGCATCACGGGCCAGGCCGACGAGCTCAACCAGGCCCTGGAGAAGGCCGGCCGACTGCTGGACTTCTTCGAGCTGGCCGAGCTCATGTGCATCGACGCCCCTGCACCGGCGGGAGTCCCTGCGGTGGCCACTTCCGGGCGGAGTCCCAGACCCTCGAGGGTGAGGCTCTGCGGCACGACGACGAGTTCCTCTACGTCGCCGCCTGGGAGTGGGGCGGGAGAACCAGCCGCCGATCCTCCACAAGGAGGACCTCGTCTCACAAGGACATCGAGCTCAAGCAGCGGAGTTAAGGTGAACATCAAGCTCAAGATCTGGCGCCAGAAGAACCAGGACTCGAAGGGCCACTTCGAGGAGTACGCCATGAGCGGGATCGAGGAGCACATGAGCTCTCGAGGTCCTCGACCCTGCTCAACGAGCAGCTCTTCGCCGAGGGCAAGGAGCCGGTGGCTTCGACCTGACCGCCGCGAGGGCATCTGCGGTCAGTGCGGTGTGGTCATCAACGGGCAGGCCCACGGGCCCATCCGCTCGACCACCCGCCAGCTGCACATGCGCCACCTGGCGGAGGACCCTCCTTCAAGGACGGCTCCACCATCACGATCGAACCGTGGCGCTCCACCGGCTTCCCGGTGCTGCGTGACCTCATCGTGGACCGCTCCGCCCTGACCGCATCGTTCAGGCCGGTGGCTACATCTCGGTCAACACCGGTGGGGCCCCGGAGGCCCACTCGGTGCCCGTGCAGAAGGAGAGGCCGACGCCGCCTTCGAGGCGGCCGCCCTGCATCGGCTGCGGTGCCTGCGTGGCGGCGTGCCCCAACGCCTCGGCCATGCTGTTCACCGGTGCGAAGATCCGCACCTGGGTCTGCTGCCGCAGGGGCAGCCCTGAGCGCCTGGCTCGCGTGGTGAGCATGCTCAACCAGCACGACGCCGAGGGCTTCGGCGGCTGCACGAACATCGGTGAGTGCGCGGCCGTGTGCCCCAAGTCGGTTCCGCTCGAGGTCATCTCTCGCCTCAACCCGGGATCCGGCCACGCCCCTGTGGAAGGGCCAGCACGCCCACTGATCCATCCGCTCACTTCATACCGAGCCGGGCACGTCTCGCGTCGTCCTCCAGACATTCTGTCGGGGGTCGCGAGACGTGCCCGGCCTGCGGTGTTCTACCAGTGCATACCTTCTACCAGCGCACGCCGGTGGGGACTTTCTGCGCGTGCGGGGGCACTCTCTTCCGGGCGGGGGCATGTTGCGCGTACGGTGACGGGATTGCTGTCCCCGGCGGCGTCGAATGGCCCCGCCCGGAACGACACGCGCCCGGCTGCGTGCAATGTCCCCGCCCGCAAGACATGCCCGGCTCGACGTTAGCTGGATGGTGAAGGTGATCCCGGTGAAGTCCGCGATGCGGGGACTGCGAGCTGGCCTCGGGGACGCCGGCTCTCCATGCGCACCCTGCATGAGCGCGATCGGCGCGGAGGTCACCAGTGCCAGCGGAACGCGGGCATCGATCAGGGCTGTCATGAAGGCTGCGGCACCCGAGGCCTCGATAGGCGCCTGTTCGGCGTCCGTCTCTCCAGGCGATAGTCTGGCCCCGTGAGCGACCCCCTCATTCTCGGCATCGAGTCCACCTGCGACGAGACCGGCGTGGCCCTCGTACGCGGCCGCGAGCCCTCGCCGATGTCACCGCCACCTCCATGGACCAGTACGCGCGCTTCGGCGGCATCATCCCCGAGATCGCCCTCACGCGCCCACCTGGAGTCCTTCCTGCCGACCCTCGACGCCGCGCTGGAGAAGGCCGGTGTCGACCTCAGCGAGGTCGATGCCGTCGCCTGTGCGCCGGTCCCCGGACTCATCGGCTCCCCTGACCGTCGGCATCTCCGCCGCCAAGGCCCCTGGCCGCGAGCCTGAACCGGCCGATCTACGGCGTCAACCACGTCATCGGGCCACCCTGGCGGTCGATGAGCTGGTCGACGGCCCCCTGCCGGAGCGTTTCGTCGGACCCATCGTCTCCGGCGGCCACTCGAACCTCCTGAGCATCCGTAACGTCGCCACCGACGTCGCTCGAGCTCGGCGGCACCTCGACGACGCCGCCGGTGAGGCTCTCGACAAGGTCGGCCGCCTCCTGGGCCTGCCCCTACCCCGGTGGCCCGCACGTGGACCGGCTCTCCCAGGAGGGTGACCGCGGTGCCATCCGCTTCCTCGGGGCTGGCCGCGGGCAAGGACAAGGAGCGTCACCGCTACGACTTCTCCTTCTCCGGCCTCAAGACCGCCGTGGCTCGCTACGTGGAGTCCCTGGAGGACTCTGACCAGGAGGTGCCCAGTGCTGACGTCTGCGCCGCCTTCTCCGAGGCCGTCAACGACCCCTGACGGCTCAAGGCGGTCCAGGCCTGCCTGGACACCGGCTGCGGCACGCCTGTCGTCGGGGAGGGTACTCGGCCAACTCCCGCCTGCGCTCCCCTGGCCGCCGAGCGCTGCGAGGAGGCCGGCATCACCCCTGCGCCTGCCACCACTGCGCTTCTGCACCGACAACGGCGCCCAGATCGCAGCCCTGGGGTCAGCGGCCGTGCGGGCCGGCGTCGTCCCCAGCCCCATGGACTTCGCCCCGGACCTCGGGGATGCCGCTGGACGTCAGCGTCGCCCACTGACGTCGCCCCCTGACGCCGACTTCCTCCCGTATCCGTTGCGCCCGGGGGCAGGCCCGCGGCCACTCCCCGGATGATGATCTCGATCTTTCGGTCCAGGCCGCCGCGCTCCAGCCAGCTCTCGTTGGGCCTCAGCGCCTCGGGCAGGGGAGGGTTCCCGGCGGCGGCCGCGAACCGGCTGGTCTCCTCCAGTCCCGTGGGGCCGCCCTGCCCCGAGGAGGCCACGGGGGAGCGCATGACCTCGATTTGCGCGTGCGTGGAGATGACGGTGTCGCCGACGAAGTCCAGGACCACCCCGGCCTCCTCGGCCCCCATGCCGCCGTCGACCAGGGCCTGGCACGCTTGAGCCACGGGGGCGGCGAAGAGCTGGTAGGCCCACGGCACCCCCATGATGACCCCGGCCAGGCCGGGGTAGCGCTCCAGCATCGCCCAGATGGCCTCGGCGTGGGCCCGCACCGCATCGGGCCAGCGCCTCCCGGTGCCCGGGACGTCCACCTCGGCAGCGATCCTCTCCAGGCAGGCAGCCAGCAGATCCTCGCGTGAGGAGATTGTTCGGTACAGCCCGGAGACCGCCACCCCCAGATGCTTGGCCACCGCCGTGAGCGTGAAGTCCGCGATGCCGATCTCGAGGGCGGCATCGACGACGTCGTCGCGCGAGAAGCCCGGTCTCGGTCCGGTCGGTCGGCCCAGTCGCGCAGGTCGTGTCATGGCAGCACCGTAATGGTCCCTGGGGGCTGTTGCCTGTGGTTCAGCGGCGAGAGTAAGGTGGACCTTACTGAGTTCTGAAAGCCGTTCAGAATTAGGGGCGACGGAAGGTAGGGACACCTGATGGACACGCGGACACAGTCGTCAGCTCCGGGAGCCTCGCCGCATCCATCGCCCGCGCCGTCGTCGCCGCCCTCAGCCGGTGCAGCAGTGCCTGGCGACGCAGCTGAGCCGACCCCTCAGGGCAACGCCGAGCGCTCGCGCGAGGGGCAGGCAGCCATCGCCCGCCTCGGCGCCCCCGTGCGTACCCGCCTGCGGATCGGTCAGGCCCTCGTCCTGCTCTCGGCGATCCTGGCCGTGGCCCCCTACATCGCACTGGTCCAGCTCGGCGATATCCTGCTGCGCGCCTACCGGGCGGGCCTGAGCCCGGATCCCCAGCAGGTGTCAGGCGCGGTCATGGTGCTTGTGAGTGCCTACTCCACCCGCCTGCTGCTGTACTTCCTGGCGCTGCTCATCACCCACCTGGCCGACCTGTCCCTGCGCGACCGCCTGCGCCGCGACATCGTTGCGCGTATCTCCCATGCCCCGCTGTCCTGGTTCACTGCCTCCACCTCCGGGCGCCTGCGCAAGGCCGTCCAGGACGACACGACCCTCGTCCACACCGTCATCGCTCACGGTCCCTGTCGAGCGCCTCAACGCCATCGTCACCCCGCTGGCCCTGCTGGGCTGCGCCTTCTGGATCGACTGGCGCCTGGCCCTGCTGGCCGTCTCCACACTCGTCCTCTACGTGCTCACCTACTCGGTGTCCATGCGCGGCATGAACGAGAAGACCGTGGAGATGGACCGCAAGCTGGCAGCCATCTCCTCAGCCATGGTCGAGTTCGTCTCCGGGATCGGCGTGGTCAAGGCCTTCGGACGCGTGGGACGAGCGCACTCGGCCTACCTCACCGCCGCGGACGAGTTCTCCGCCTTCTACCGCGCCTGGGCGATGCCCCTGGTGACCGTCACCTGCCTGTCCTTCACCTGGGTCTCCATCCCCGTACTGCTCCTGGTCAACCTCGGCGGTGGGGCGCTGCTCATCCACGCCGGGGCCGTCACCCTGCCCCAGGTCCTGGCCACGACCCTCATTGCTCTGGTCCTGCCCGCCGCCCTCATCACCATCGCCTCGATCTCCTGGTCCTACCAGCTTGCCGGCGCGGCGGCCCTGCGGCTGTGCGAGGTCCTCGACACCCCCGTCCTTCCCGCCGCCGACCGGCCCGAACAGCCCCGCGCGGCGCGAGTCGAGATCGACCACGTCTCCTTCTCCTACGGGGAGGTCCTTGCCGTCGATGACGCCTGCCTGACCCTGGAGCCGGGAACCGTGACCGCGCTGCTGGGCCCCTCCGGCTCGGGCAAGTCGACACTGGCCACCCTCATCGCCCGCTTCGCCGACCCCGACGCCGGAGCCATTCGCATCGGCGGGGTGGACTTGCGGGACATGGACGAGTCCACCCTGTACTCCACCGTCTCCTTCGTCCTCCAGGACGCCCAGCTGCTCGCCACCACCGTGCGCGAGAACATCGCCCTCGGGCGCCCCGAGGCCGACCTGGCGCAGGTGCGCGCCGCCGCCCGCGTGGCCCGCATCCACGACGAGATCATGGCGCTGCCGCAGGGCTACGACACCGTCCTAGGGCAGGACACGGCACTGTCCGGTGGACAGGAGCAGCGCATCGCCATCGCCCGCGCCATCCTGCTGAACACCCCCGTCATCGTGCTTGACGAGGCCACCGCCATGGCCGACCCCGAGTCCGGAGGCCGAGATCCAGGAGGCACTGAGCGCCCTGGTCAGGACCGCACCGTCCTGGTCATCGCCCACCGGCTGCTGCCGTGCGCGGCGCCGACCGCATCGCCGTCATGGACGGCGGACGCATCGTCGCCGCCGGCTCTCACGATGACCTGGCAGATGAGCCCCACTACCGGGCTCTCGCTGCGCCAGGCCGGCGAGATCGAAGGTGCCACGGAGGTGGACGGTGACGAGACCGCCACCAGGACGGAGGGCCCCTGCACTCGCCGACGGCGCGGCCGACAGTGCGGCTGACGGCGGTGCCCCGGCAGCAGTGGCCTCCCACATCGATGACCGGGCCGCGCGTCCGGAGCCCTCGTCTCCCGGTGGGTCCTCCCAGCCGGCGGACTCCCTGCTGTCCCGCTTCCGCCGACTCATGACCGACCTCTTGGAGGCAGACCCGAGGGTGCATCGCCCTGGCGGGAGTCAACGGGGTCCTGGTGGGACTCGCGCTGCTGGTGCTGCTGCCCGCCCCAGTGGCTCTGGCGACCGGTGCGCCCCTGATGGGGGCTGTCCTTCGGCGGCTGGCTCGTCGTACTGGTCGTTCCTCGGTCTCGGCGCGGCCGTCTGCGACTTCCAGGGACGGCGCATGGGCATGTCGGGGGCGCTGGGCTCATGCACGACGTCCATCACGCGGTGGGTGACCGGATCGCGCGCCTGCCCCTGCGCTGGTTCACTGCCGACTCCGCCGGCACCCTGTCCCGGGCCGTGAGCCAGGAGATGGTGGCCCTGGGGGAGTCCGCCGCCCACTTCATGTACCTGCTCACCTCCACTGCTGCTGCATGCATGGTCGTCGGGGTCGGCTCCTGGGCCTGGGATTGGCGCCTGGGAGTCCTGCTGACGCTGGCTGCGCCCCTGTTCGCCGGACTCGTGCGCCTCTCGCGCCGTCTGCTGGACCGCGGTAAGTCCATCTCCGAGCCCGCCGAGCGTGAGCTCGCCACCCGCATCGTCGAGATCGCCCGCTGCCAGGGCGCCCTGCGATCCTGTCGGGCAGCCTCCGGCTACAGCCGCCTGACCGCCGCCTTCGACGACGGGGCCCGCGCCTCCAGGCGAGCCCTGTGGTGGGAGTCCGCCGGCAACCTCGTCAACGGCGCGCTGAGCCAGATCGTCGTCGTCGCCATGATCGTCCTGACCTCCTCACTGGCCGCCTCCGGCACCATGGAGCCGCTGGTGGCCATCGCCGTCATCGGCATGTGCCTGCGTTTCACCACCATGCTCGACGACATCGGGGCAGCCGTCATGGGCGTGGAGGAGCGGCGCCAGATGATGAACCACCTCGATGCCGTCATGGACGCCGAGCTCATGGCCGAGCCGCAGGAGCCCAGTGCGCTGCCCGAGCCGGGGGCCGTCGAGCTCGACGACGTTGCCTTCGGCTACCGCCCCTGACGAGCCCGTCCCTGACCGGGGTCTCGATGAGAGTGCCCTGCGCGCACCATGTGCGCGATCGTGGGCCCCTCCGGCAGCGGCAAGACGACCATCGCCCGCCTCGTCGCCCGCTTCTGGATGTGGACTCGGGAACCGTGCGTGTCGGCGGCACCGACGTGCGCGACATGCCGACATCCCAGCTCATGGAACAACTCTCCATGGTCTTCCAGGACGTCTCACCCTTCGACGACACCCCTGGCCGCCAACATCTGTATCGGCAACCCCGCGGCCGACGACGCCCAGGTGCGCTGGGCCGCAGGGCTCGCCGGCGTCACGGAGATCATCCACCGCCCGCCCCATGGATGGGACACGCGCGTGGGAGAGGGCGGACGGGCCCCTGTCCGGTGGTGAGCGCCAGCGCGTCTCCATCGCCCGCGCCCTGCTCAAACGAGCCCCTGATCGTCCTGCTCGATGAGGCCACCAGCGCTGGACGCCGAGAACGAGGCGAATATCGTCACCGCGATGGAGGAGCTGCGCCGCACCTCGACCCTCATCGTCATCGCCCACAAGCTTTGAGACGATCGCCGCCGCCGACCAGGTCATCGTCTCAACGACGCCGGGCGCATCGCCCAGCGGGGACACCACGATGAGCCTCGTGGCCGTCGAGGGCCCCTACCGCAGCTTCTGGGAGCAGCGCACCCTAGGCGCGCGGTTGGGCACTCGTCTCAGAGGACAAGCGCGAGGGAGGTGCGGCTCAGGACTTGGCCGCCAGCGAGAGCACCTCTGTAGGGCGGAGGGGCCTGCCCGCCCGGGCCTCGGCCAGCAGCAGCCTGACGGCCGCCTCCCCGCCGTCCCTCCATAGGCCCCGGACGGCGGCGATCTGACGCTGATAGGAGGCCCCGTCTCCAGCGTGGTGCGCACGGACTCCAGCTCCGCGGCGCAACCCGAGATCCTCGGCGACGGAGCGAGCTCGGTGAGCATCCGCTCAACCGTGTCTCCCACCAGCCCTCCTCACCGGCGGAGTTGACGATGAGGATCGCGTCCATGCCGTAGCGGGCGGAGCGCCACTTGTTCTCGGCGACGTACCAGTCCGGCAGCGCATCGAGCTCCTCACCCCCGGTCCAGGGTGCGGGAGAAGGACTCCACGAGGCACTGGGTCAGCGCCGCCATGCCGGCCAGCTCGGTCAGGTTCGTGGCGGCGTCGCAGGCCCGCACCTCGATGGTTCCCAGGCGCGGCGAGGGGCGCACGTCCCAACGGATCTCGGTGAAGTCCTCGATGACGCCCGGTGTGACCAGGTCCCCGGTGTAGCTTCCAGCTGCTCCCAGGTGCTGAACTGCTCGGGGCGCCGGCGGTGGGCAGCTGCTGGAACATCATGGCGCGGTTGTCCGCGTAGCCAGTGTCCGCCCCCGCCCAGAATGGCGAGGAGGCGCTCAGGCACTGCAGGTGGGCGGTGCGCGTGAGCAGGGCCTTGAGGATCGGAAGGACCTTGCTCCGGTCCTCGACGCCGACGTGGACGTGGGTGCCGAAGATGAGCATCTGGTGGCCCCACAGCCGGGTGCGGTCCACCAGGCGCGCGTAGCGCTCGGCATTGGTCACCTTCTGCACCAGCGGGTCGGCGAAGGGTGGGTCCCGGCCGAGGCCAGGTCCACGCGCAGGGATCGGTGACGGAAAGAACGCGGTCGAAGGCGAAGGCGATGTCCTCCATGCACTCGGCCACGGTCCTGCGGGCCCCGGAGACCAGCTCGATGGTGTTGAGCATCATCTCGCCGTGCACGTGCGGGTCCGGGCCCACCTTCTGAGGATCTCCTCGGCGCACTGGCGCAGGTCGAGGCTGTCGCGGTCGATGAGGGCCAGCCCCACTCCACCCCCAACGTGGAGCGGGCCGAGCCGGCGAAGGGAGGGACTGGGGCGGTGGGCCGGCGACGGCTGAGCGTCGGCAGGAGCGGCGATAGGGCTCGTCGTGCCAGTCGTGTCCTGTATGTCCTGGTCTCCCTCGGGTTCCTCGGGGCTTTCGCGGGTGCTGACAGGGGTCTGTTGTCGCGGGAAGGAGCTGTTACGTCGGTGAGTGAGCCGACGAGACGCCGGTGATCGGTTCGACGACGAGAACGGCGCCCTTCGCCTTGTCTCCCACCCGGGTCAGGATCCAGGTCTCCGACTCCTGACCGCTGAGCCTCAGCGAGGCGCGCAGGGCGTCGGGGGAGACGTCGACCTCGCGCTTGAGGATCTCCAGACGCCTGATACCGAGCTCTGCGGCCACGGGAGCGTAGGGCCTTGAGCCGTAGCGGCAGGACCTCGGTGAGACGGAAGGAGCGCACGAAGGGGGCAGTCGCCTCATCGGGCAGGCGCTCTCCGGTGAGGTAGCCGATCCGGGGCCCCACCGGCCTGGCGTCCAGGGTCTCGCACAGGTGGGCGATGAGTCCGGCGCGTACGGCGGCGCCGTCGGGAACGTGGATGATGCTGCCCAGTTCCTCGGGCGAGCCGATCGGGTCGACCTGGACCGGCGGCTGTGAGGGGTCGGTGGTGCTGGGATCGACCAGTGTGCAGGCGGCTGGGCCCCTGCGCCCCCGAGCGCAGGATCAGTGCGGAGCGCCCGGGCCCCTCCGGTGCCAGCGGTCCGCACCAGATGGCCGCCTCGACGACGTCGCCGTCCACGCTCACCCACTGGGTGTGGGCGTCGGCCGGCAGAGCGGCGTGGTCGATGCCGGGAGCGACCTTGACTCCCAGGGCGGGCACGGTCTCGCGCAGCGCGAGCACCTGCGACAGAGCCGGAGACCACTGCTCCGGGTCGGTGATGCGCCGCCCGTCGGCGCGGCGGGCGGGGTCGGCGAAGACGGCGTCCACCCCCGCTCGACCAGGTCGATCTCCAGGCGTCGGCGCACCTCGACGCTCGCGTGGGGAAGGGCATGAGATTGATGGTGGCCAGGGCGGCTCGCGGCCTCATCTCGGTCCACCGCGAGCACCGGCAAATCGAGCCCTGCCAGGGCAACGGCGTCACCCCCGATCCCACAACCCAGGTCCGCGACTCGTCACGCCCGCGGCCGCGTAACGGGCCGCATGGTGGGCCGAGACCGTCAGCCGGGTGGCCTGCCCAGGCCGTCGGCGGTGAAGAGCATCTGCTGGGCGAAGGGCCCGAACTCGCTGCGGCCTGCTCGCGCAGGCGCTGCTGCGTCAGCGCAGCCGCCACCAGGGCAGGGGAGTGGCCCTCTCGCGCAGGGAGCGCCCCAGGACAGGGCCTCGAGGGGTCGTAGGGGGGCAGGGAGGACAGAAGCTCCCAGCCCTCGGGGGTCAGGAGGAGCGCAACGTGGTTCTCAGCCATCACCCCGATCATTCCATGCGGAACCTGCCAGTGGGCGTGATGTTCACTGGGCGGGGCGGAAAGGCGGGTCCAGGCGGGGAGGCTGGGCGGGGGCCTCGGGGACCCTCAGACCCCTGAGTGCTGCGCCTGGCAGGTGGTGAGTAGGGTTAGGCCAAGGCCCCGCGCGCAGGCAGGGCCGAAAGGTGCTGGACGGGAAGGCGGGTGGGTGGCTGATGGCTGAGGAGGAGTCCCGGCTCGGTGCCGGTCAGGGACTGGCGCCGCTTTAGGGCGCGAGGACGACGGCGCGAGCACAGCCCCAGTCCAGGGCCTGACGCTGTGGGACACCTCCGGTCGCTTCTGCGTCCACTGGTACGGATCTGTGTGGCAGTCATGGGGGTCGTGGCCCTTTTGGCGGCCGGGGCCAGTATCTGGGCGTGGACCGTCAGTGCCGGGCACATCGAGATCGCCGGTGAAGGATCCGGCGACGGCGCGGCGGCCAGGGCACCGGTGGCGATCGTCCTGGGGGCGGCGGTTCACGCCGACGGGCAGCCCTCACCCTGGCTGGCCCACCGCCTCGACGCCGCCGCCGAGCTCTACACCAGCGGCCGCGTCGAGGCGATCCTGGTCTCCGGGGACAACCGGCGCGCCGGCTACGACGAGCCCACTGTCATGCGCAGCTACCTCTCCCGGGGATCCCCTGAGCAGGCGATCGCCTTGGACTACGCGGGCTTCGACACCTACGACACCTGCGTGCGGGCACGCAGGATTTTCGGGATCGAGCGGGCTCTGCTCGTGACCCAAGACTTCCATGAGCCGCGCGCGGTCGCCATCTGCCGCTCAGTCGGACTCGACGTTGACGGTGTCGGAGACTCGCGGGCCCGCAGCGACCGCATCGGGTGGACGGTCAGCTGGACGCGCGAGAGCGGCGGCGATCAAGGCCGTCGTCGATGTCGTCTCTCGACGAGACCCGACCCTGGGGCGCCAGGAGACGAGCGTCAAGGAGGCTGTCGCCTGGACCCGGGAGCACCGGCGCTGACGAGGGCTGACGCCCACGGCGAAACCGCCGCCACGCTTTGGCACTCGCGTTGACTGAGTGCTAACGCCGTCGTAGATTCTCCGTCAGGCGCAGCGGAGTGCTCGCCCGGTCCTGGGACGCGGGGCGGGCACCTCTGCGACCTCGCACTCCCTGCATCAGTGCCGGACCGACCCGCGCGACGGCGGTCGGGTACGTCTGGGAGGGCGAACAAGCCGTTCTACTGCACGTTGAAGAGAAGGAGGAGGTCTCAATGTCGATCTCCATCAAGCCGCTCGAGGACCGTATCGTCGTCCAGACCGCCGAGGCCGAGCAGACCACCGCATCCGGCCTGGTCATCCCCGACACCGCCAAGGAGAAGCCCCAGGAGGGCAGGTCGTGGCTGTGGGCCCGGGCCGCGTCGATGACTCCGGCAACTGCGTAAGCCCTGTCGACGTCGCCGAGGGCGACGTCGTCATCTACTCCAAGTACGGGGGCACCGAGGTCAGCTACGCCGGTGAGGACCACTCATCCTGTCGGCGCGCGACGTCCTGGCGGTCGTCACCAGTGACCCGTTGAGGTCGTGTGCGCCGCCCGGCGTTACGTGATAGGAAGGGGAGGCACCTGTGCCTCCTCACTACGTGCACGCAGCTGCCTGCTTCATTGAAGCACTGCGTCTGGATGATTGTCGTGAGTTGGGAATGTCCGTGCTGTCGATTCCCTGATGCAGGGCGGAGCGTTAGGCCGGTTCGTCGGCGAAACGGCGTGCCTGCCGCTCGTAGTAAGCGCGCCGCTCCTCCTCGCTCATGCCTCCCCAGACGCCATAGGGCTCGCGAGTGCTCAGGCGTGATCCCGGCACTCTTCCAGGACGGGCAGTCCTGACAAATGGCCTTTGCTCGTTCGTCCCGCCGTCGACGGGAACCGCCTCTCTCTCCTTCGGGATGGAAGAAAACCGAGGAGTCCATGCCGAGGCAGGCCCCCCGGTACTGCCACTCCCAGAGGGTGGAGATCGGACCGGGCAGACGCGATGAGTCGTGCATTGCCTCCCTCCCCTCCTTTGGATATGGCGGTCGGGCACACCGAACGTGGTGCGCTATATCTAACGATAAGATCGCGCGGTGCGTTAATCAAGAAGAATCATTCTATCTCACAATGAAATTTTCTCCAGATTTGCTGGATGTCTGCGTTCTGACTGTCTGAAAACGTGCGCCAGCATATGGCGCTCGAATAGCAGAAACGTTTTGTGAATGATGTATGTCTGAGGAGCATCTTTTTTCTGAAACGTTCCGCATTCATTGTTGCTTTATTTCTGGGACGCTCGTCACCTCGGCGACGGGGCGGCTCTGCTCCGCCGGGCGCTTCGGTGTCGGGGGTCGGTGCCGGTGGCTGGTGGGGTGGACAGGCCGGTGCTGGCGGATATGCACAGGGTGGTCAGGTCGTCCTACGATGGCCCCGTGAGCGACTCGATCACCAGCCCTGACGTCTTTGCCCCCACCGGACTCACTTACGACGACGTGCTCCTGCTTCCCAGGCTGACCGACGTCATCCCCTCCGAGGTCGATACGACCTCCAGACTGACCCCGAGGATCAGCCTGGCCACCCCGCTGCTCTCGGCCGCGATGGACACGGTCACCGAGTCGGACATGGCCATTGCCATGGCTCGCCAAGGTGGTATCGGCATCCTCCACCGCAACCTGTCCATCGAAGACCAGGCCCAGCAGGTGCGACGCGTCAAGCGCTCGGAGTCCGGCATGGTCACCGACCCGGTGACCGTCGGGCCGGATGCCACCATCGCCCAGCTCGACGAGCTCTGCGGCCACTACAAGGTTTCCGGCCTGCCCGTCGTCGACGCGGGAGGCAACCTTCAGGGGATCATCACCAACCGCGACCTGCGCTTCGTCCCCCCGGAGCGCTGGGCGAGCCTGACCGTGCGCGAGTGCATGACGCCGCGTGATCGCCTCATCACCGGCGAGACCGGCATCTCTCGGGAGGACGCCAAAGCGCTCCTGGCTGAGCACCGCATCGAGAAGCTGCCCCTGGTCGATGCCGAGGGACGCCTCACCGGTCTCATCACCGTCAAGGACTTCGTTAAGACCGAGCAGTACCCCATCGCCACTCAAGGACGCCGAGGGGCGCCTCGTAGTGGGCGCCGCCGTCGGCTACTGGGGAGACACGTGGGAGCGTGCCAGTGCCCTGGCCGAGGCCGGCGTGGATGTCCTCATCGTCGACACTGCTAACGGCGGCGCCAAGCTGGCCCTGGAGATGATCTCCCGCCTCAAGTCCGATTCCGCCTTCGACGGCATCGAGGTCATCGGCGGAAACGTCGCTACCCGTGAGGGGGCTCAGGCGCTCATCGACGCCGGAGCCGACGCCGTCAAGGTCGGGGTGGGGCCGGGCTCGATCTGCACCACGCGCGTCGTCGCCGGCGTGGGTGTGCCCCAGGTGACGGCCATCTACGAGGCGGCTCGCGCCTGCAGCCCGCCGGGGTCCCCCTCATCGCCGACGGCGGCCTGCAGTACCCGGTGACATCGCCAAGGCCCCTGGTGGCCGGGGCGGAGACGGTCATGCTCGGCTCCCTGCTGGCGGGCTGCACGGAGTCTCCCGGCGACCCTCGTCTTCGTCAACGGCAAGCAGTGGAGCGCCACCGCGGCATGGGGGTCACTGGGCGCCATGAGCTCGCGTGGGCGTACCTCTTACCCAAGCGACCGCTACTTCCAGGCCGACGTCTCCTCGGACTCCAAGATCGTCCCCGAGGGCATTGAGGGGCAGGTCCCCTACCCGGAGCGCTGGGCGATGTCGTCTACCAGCCTCGCGGGCGGGCTGCACCAGTCCATGTTCTACGTGGGTGCGCACGATCCCCGAGCTCAAGGAGCGCGGGCAGTTCAGTGCGGATCACGAGCGCCGGTCTCAAGGAGTCCCACCCCCACGACGTCAAGATGACCGTCGAGGCCCCTAACTCACACCGGGCGCGACGGGGTCTGAGACATCGCAGCCCGTTGACCAGACAGGCTCAGCAGAACCCATGCCGTAGGGAGCCGGCCGGAGTGATCCGGCCGGCTCCCTGTGTATGGGCGTGTCTGCCGTTTGTGTGGCAGGGGTGCTTGGAGGGGCTCAATGCGTGGGGGAGTCCGGCAGCGGCCAGGCGGTCTGGGCCAGGGTCCGCGAGGGGTTCTTGCGCGCCAGCCACTCGTTGAAGGACTCCGCCCAGTTGCGGTGGGCGCGGGCCTGAAGGCCACGAGCTCATCGGGGCTGAGCTCTGAGAGCTTGGATGGGCCGCGGCCAGGGCCTCGAGCACATCGAGTGTGGCGGCCACATCCACCTCCGCGGTGTGCAGGGTCTCATCGACGCGCACGCCGTAGACCTCGCAGAGGTCGCCCAGGCGGCGCTTGCCGCGGCGGTAGCGGTCCACGGCCCGGTCCAGGACCAGCGGGTCGGCGATGGGCCCCAGCTCGGCCAAGGCGCGAGCGCATCGTGGGCAGCCCGTGGCGAGCGAGCTCGGCCTCATGAGCGTCAGGGTCGTAGGAGGCGTTGAAGGCGACGACCGGGGTGCCGGCCGCCATCGCCGCCACCAGGCGCTCACTGACCTCTGCCAGTACCTCGGTCATCGGCCGACCCTCGGCGCGTGCCCGCTCGGTGGTCACGCCGTGGACTGCCGCGGCGGCCTCGGGGATCTCACGCCGGGGTCGGCGAGCCACGTGGTCACCGACTGCGGCCGGACGCCGTCGGCCCGAGGAGCCGCCCGCCAGACGAGCGCCGCCGTGACCAGACGGTCACCGGAAGGGTCCACTCCGGTGGTCTCAGTGTCGAAGCCGAGCAGGGGGCCGAAGAGCCAGGCGGAGGGAACGGGGGCGGCGGCGTCGGACATGGAGGAGGAGTGCGAGGTGCTCATGGGGCCAGCATGCCACCGGGCTGCGACATCAATGCGCCGGTGCCAGTGCGCCTCGGCCGGTGTCCGGTGCCCCCGTGTGCGTGGCCGCCCCGCCGGTCGCTCCGGTGGATACCGGACCGGCCCCACTAGGATCGGGCCATGAGCACAGAGGTCGAGATCGGACGCTCCAAGCGTGCCCTGCGCGCCTACTCCTTCGACGACATCGCCCTGGTGCCGGCGCGCCGCACCCGGGACACCTCCGAGGTGCGCGTGGGCTGGCAGATCGACGCCTACCACGTGGATCTGCCGGTCATGGCCTCTCCCATGGACTCGGTGATGAGTCCCGAGACCGCCATGATGGTGGGGCGCTTGGGCGGCATCGGTGTGCTGGACCTGGAGGGCCTGTGGACCCGCTACGAGGACCCCGCCGAGGCGCTCGAGCGCATCCGCCGGGCCGATCCTTCCCGGGCCACCAGCGTCCTGCAGGAGGTCTACCGCGCTCCGGTCAGGCCCGAGCTCATCACTGAGCGGCTCACCCAGATCCGAGCCTCCGGCGTCGTCGTGGCAGGGCGACTCAGCCCCGCCCAGACACAGCGTCACTGGCGCACCGTGGTCGAGGCGGGTGTGGACCTCATGGTCATCCGCGGCTCCTTCGTGTCGGCCGAGCACGTCTCCGGATCCGTCGAGCCCCTCAACCTCAAACGCTTCATCTACGAGCTCGACGTGCCCGTGGTGGTCGGCGGGGTGACCACCTACACCGCCGCCCTCCACCTCATGCGCACCGGCGCGGCCGGGGTCCTCGTGGGGCAGGGCGGCGGCGCCTCCTCCTCCGTGCGCCAGGTCCTGGGGCTGCACATGCCCATGGCCACCGCTGTGGCCGATGTCGCCGGTGCCCGGCGCGACTACCTCGACGAGTCCGGGGGCCGCTACGTCCATGTCATCGCCGACGGCTCGGTGGGCAACTCCGGTGACGTCGTCAAGGCCATCGCCTGCGGCGCGGACGCCGTCATGCTCGGGGCCGCCCTGGCCCGGGCCGAAGAGGCCCCCGGCGGCGGTTACCACTGGGGCGCTGAGGCCCGCCATGAGCGCCTGCCGCGGGGCTTCCGCAGCCACGTGGGCACGGTCGGCACCATGGCCGAGATCCTCAACGGCCCCTCCGACCGCGCCGACGGCACACTCAACCTCATGGGAGCGCTGCGCCGCACCCTGGCCACCACCGGCTACGCGGACGTCAAGGAGCTCCAGCGGGTCGAGGTCGTCCTGGCTCCCTACACCGGTTCTTGAGCGAGAGCCGCCACGACAAGCCGTGTTTTTGAGGGGTGGAACAGTGCAACAGAGCCGTGATCTCGGGTAGTCTCGGCCGGGACGGCAGCCGCTGCGCTGCTCAGACCGGTGCGGGGGCACGATCCGGTTCCCGCACCGTTAGCCCCCACATGTCACAAGGAGCTCCACATGGCCCAGGTCACCGCCACCATCGCTTCCAAGGTCGGTCTGCACGCCCGTCCCGCTGCCACCTTCGTCAAGGCCGTCGCCGAGAAGGGCGTCCCGGTCACCATCGCCAAGGAGGGCGGCGCTGCGGTTGACGCCTCCTCCATCCTCGGTGTGATGACCCTGGGCGCCGGCTTCGGCGACGTCGTCACCCTGGCCTCCGACGCCGACGGCGCCGAGGCGGCCCTCGAGGACCTCAAGGCCCTCCTGGAGACCGACCTGGACGCCTGAGAACAGGCCCAGCCGGACGGGGCGCGCTCCACTGCGGGGCGTGCCCCGTCCGCGTTGAGACGTCGGCACGCACCTACCATGAAGAGCGTTGCGGACCCGCCATGAGCATTGCCATCGCCCTCGTGCCCTCCCTGCTGTTCGGGGCACTGTCCCTTCTTCTCGGAGCCTTCCCCACCGACATCCGCCGCCAGAACACCGCGGTCATGGTGGGAGCGGGAGCCGTCTCGCTCGGATGCGCCGCCATGCTCGGCTCTGCCCTGGTCCCCTGAGCGCCACCGTGTGGGGCGGGCCTGCGGACCCATGGGACCGGTGGGCAGGTCTTCGTCCCTGTGGGCCTTCCGCGCCTGGGGCGTCAGTCGCACCATGCCTCTGACCACCGCCCTCCAGCTCCTGCCTCAACGCCACCCTGGGCGTGAGCCTCTTCGGTGAGTGGCGCGCTCCCGGGGCCCTGATCCTGGGGATGGTGGCGCTCGCGCTCATCATGCTCGGCGCCGCCGCCTGCTCCTGGCAGGAGCGCACCGGCCCCGGTCCCACGGCCGCGCAGCGACGTGCCGGTCTGCTGGCCACCGCCGCCTCAGCCGTCCTCTACGGCTCCCTACCCTCGCTGCTGCGCGCCGTCGAGGTGCCCCCTGGCCCACGCCGTCGGACCCATGGGGCTGGGACTGCTGGCCGGTGCCGGACTGTGCGCCTCATCCAGCCGCGGCGCGCGCCCCTACGAGGCCCGAGGATCGTTCCGGCCGCGCTCGCCGGGGGCCTGTGGGCGGTCGGTAACGCCCTCATGCTGCGCTCGACGGCGGCCGTTGGGTGTCGCCTCCGGCTTCACCCTCTCCCAGCTCGGCTTTCGTCCTGGCCACCCATCGGTGGACTGACCATCCTGGGGAGGAGCGCACCGGCGGGAACGCACGGCGGTGGCCGCCGGCGTCGCGGCAGCCGTCGTCGGCCTGGTCCTCATGGGCCTGGCGACCGGCATGGACACTCGGGCGTCCCCTCACAGTAGCCGGTGCTCTGGAGGCGGATCTTCTGACCTGAGTTGCACAGTTTTTTAGTGCCCCTGTTGGGATGCTCAGGGCGGTGAGGATTTCTTCGGCTTTCGGGGGTCAGGGGTCGGCGGCGGTGAGGTGGTGGCCGTTGAGGTTGATGGTGATCTCCTGGAGGGGCTTGAGGGCACGGATGATGCGTTTGATGCTGATCCCGGTGGTGTCCTGAGGTGTCGGGCGATGGCCAGGGAGGCCATGACCACGGTCAGGTGCGCCTCGATGGCATCGCGGGTGTGGTGGAAGACGGGGCGGGCTCTCAGGTCGTGCTTGCTCATCGGCGAAGGACTGCCCGGGCGTGCCACAGCTCGTGACTGAGGAGACCACTCACCGGCGCCCATCAGGCGGGACGGAACGAAAGGTGGCGTAGCCCTTGAGTCCCACCAGGGAACGGGCCCTGGCCAGGGAGGCCTCGTCCAGGGTGGTGTCACCGGCGTGGGTGGTGACAAAACGCGTGCCCTTGGGGCGCTTCGCCGGCGACGGATGGCCCGGGCGCGGTTGGCCTGGGCGGTCAGGGTCTGGTTGTCCCCTGGCGGCGCGCTTCTGGAGTAGGGCCCAGATGGCCTCCATGAGCCTGGGTGGGTGTGCGGGTCCCAGACCGGGCTCGGCCCTTGCGGCTCTTGTCCTGCTCGCTCCTGGAGCCCCGCTGGGGGTGATGGTGTCGATGACCTGGCCGTCGGTGAAGGCGTCACCTTCCCAGTGGAAGTGGGCCTCAGGTCGCCTGGGGCCCGTGGTGCGGGCCCCTGACAATGAACCGCAACCGGGCGTCGTCCAGGGTCGTCAGGTTGGCGGCCGAGAGCATGCCGGCGTCGGCGACGATGATGAGGTCCTCGATGCCGTGGGCGGCCTGGAAGGCTCCACGACCGGGGATGATCGTGGTGGTCTCGGCCTTGTTTGCCCTCCCCAGCAGCCGACCTGAGGGGGAAACACGGCGGTCGACCAGCAGGCCGACGATGATCTGGGGTCGACCCTCCGCTCTTTGGAGTAGCCGACCCGCCGCAGGTCGTCCCTCACGCTCGGCCTCGAAGTAGAGGGGGTGACGTCGTACAGGCACAGGGCCAGACCGGAGGTGTTGGTGACGTGCCTCGAACAGGGCCTGAGAGATCGCCTGGCGGTAGCCCCTGCTCGACGCAGCGGCCCAGGGACGCGTACAAGGTGTTGCGGTGAGCTGGCCGGCCAGCCGATCTCGGACAGGACCTGGGGAGTGTCGGCCTTGGAGGTCGGCTCGATCAGACGAGCGGCGACCATCTGCTCAAAGCGCCCGGTCACCCCCGACCGCCCCACCCAGCCCCAGACGCCTGTAGGCCGAACGGATGGCCCTCGATCGGCCAGCCCGACCTGCGCGAGATGATCTGCGGCCTCGCACCGCACCACCGTTACCGGGTGCCTGACCACCCACCTCGTCAGCGTCGTCGTCGAGTGCCGGCCCCAGGTCCAGGACCTGCTGGCGGCCAGGAGCCGCTGGCGCCCCAGACGCATCAGCGCAGCCAGCTCAGCCTCGTCATGGCCGACCCCAGGTGCCCACGATCCGGCGCACACTATGTCCTGGCCACGACCTGCACGGCCGTGGCCCCCTGAGGCTGTCTTTGACCTGACGCAGGTACGGACTCACCCACCAGATCCTACCGCCGCCTTTAGTGCCCTGAAACGACCACCCCACCCCCACAATCCCAACGAAAAACCCCACTCTGAAACACAAACCACCCCAACCTGTGCAACTCAGGTCTGAAGCCCGTGCGCGGTAACACGACGACGGCGTCGTCGCAGCGCGGGGCTGCGGCGGCGCCGTCGATCGAATGGGTAGGTGATGGGCGAACGGCCCTCACTGGTACGGGCCCAGCGGCCCTGACTCAGTCTCAGCCCTGCTCGCCCCCGGAGGGATTCGGCTTGATCCACCACCACAGGCCCATGCCCGCGGCGATGGCCAGCAGGCCCAGGCCCGACCACAGGTTGGCGTTGATGCCGCCGGTCTTGCTCATCTCCTCGGCGCTGTTGAACAGGACCGAGCACACCACCAGGTAGAGGCCGATGAGCCCCAGAGCCCCGGTGATGACCGCCCGGATGTCCGTGAGTGAACGATTGCTCATGAGTGTTCTCCTTCGTGTGTCCGGGCCGGACTAGTGGAAGATGCTGTTGAGTACGATGACCAGGACCCCGGCGATGATCCCCAGCGGATCGGACGGCGGTACCAGGGCAGCTCGTGCAGGTGCGGGTCGGTGCGTTCGCTCTGGGGGTCAGGGCGTAGACGAAGCCCTTGAGCTCGGAGTCGGGCTTGGGTGCAGTGGCCATGGAGACCAGCACCGTGATGACGACGTCGACCGTGAAGGCCACGCCCGCCGCCAGGAAGGCGCCGCCCTGTCCCGGCATGACCAGGTGCTTGGTCCAGATGAGGATGTTGACCCCTAGGGCGCCCAGGGTTCCGCTGATGAGGCCGATCCAACCGGCGTGCGGGGTGGCCCGCTTCCAGAACATCCCGATGATGAAGGTCGCGAACAGCGGCGCGTTGAACATCGAGAACAGCGTCTGGAGGTAGTCCATGAGGTTGAGTAGCTCGACGCGATGATCGCGGTGAGGATCGCGACCACGGAGGCCGTCAGGGTCGAGAGCTTGCCGACCATGAGGTAGTGGGCGTCGTCGGCGTTCTTCTTGATGTAGTGCTGGTAGATGTCCACGCCCCACACGGTGTTGAAGGCGGAGATGTTCGCCGCCATGCCCGCCATGAAGGAGGCCAGTAGACCCGTGATCGCCAGCCCCAGCAGACCGTTGGGCAGCAGGTCGCGCATGAGGTAGAGGACCGCGTCGTTGAACTGGTATCCAGCCCCGAATCTGCCTTGAGCTGTTGGATCTCCGAGACCATGACGCCGGCGACCATGCCCGGGACGATGACGAGGAAGGGCACGAACATCTTGACGAAGGTGCTGATGATCGGGGTCGACTGGGCCGAGGAGATCGAGTCCGAGGCCATGGCCCGCTGCACTCGACGAAGTTCGTCGTCCAGTATCCGAAGGACAGCACGAAGCCCAGGCCGAAGACCAGGCCGACGACGGACAGCAGGTTGGAGTCGAAGCCGGAGATCGAGTTGCCGGGCCAGGAGTGCAGCTGCTGAGCCGCGACCTTGGCTGCCTCGCCGGCGTCGTCGGGGTGGGCGGCCGTGGCAGCGGCAGTGATCTTGCTGGTCAGGCCGTGCCAGCCGCCCACGCGGTGCAGGCCGATGAGGGTCAGGGGCAGCAGGGCCGCCACGATGACGAAGAACTGGAGGACCTCGTTGTAGATCGCCGCGGAGAGCCCACCCATGGTGATGTAGGAGAAGACGATGACGGCTGCCACGATGAGCCCCACCCACAGGGCCATCCCAGCAGCCAGTTCATGATCTTGCCCAGCAGGTACAGGTTGATGCCGGCGATGAGCAGCTGGGCCAGGGCGAAGCTGAGCGCGTTGACCAGGTGCGCGGCGGTGCCGTAGCGCTTGAGCATGAACTCGGGCACCGAGCGCACCTTTGGAGCCGTAGTAGAAGGGCATCGTGACCAGACCCAGGAAGATCATGGCCGGGACTGCGCCGATCCAGAAGTAGTGGAAGGTCGGCATGCCGTACTCGGCGCCGTTGGCCGACATTCCCATGATCTCGACGGCGCCGAGGTTTCGCCGAGACGAAGGCGATACCGGTCACCCAGGCCGGCAGGGAGCGGCCCTGAGGTGAGGAAGCTCATCGGCGTGGTCGCCTTTGGCGCGGGCGATGAGCCCGACGCCGATGACGAAGGCGAAGTAGATCGCGATGGGGATGTAGTCGTACCCAGCGTGCGGCGATGAGTGAGCGGGTGACGCTGACGAGGCTGATAAAGCGTTCAGCGTGGAGGACATCGGTGTACCTCTCAGGGATAAGTGTTCACATGGGCAGGGTCGTTCATGCCCGCCCGGCAGGCTAACATAATCCGTCCTGAGCAGGGCTTTCACGGCTGGCTGCACGCCAGGGAAGATCGTGCGAGTTCGCTGAGTGGGGCGCGTGCCCACGCAGACGCACCGGATCGTGAGCACGGCGGACGAGGGCGGGTGACCGGCCGGTGGGCCCGCGGTGGGTAGAGTGCCCTCCATGACGCTGACTGCTGCTGCCGACGGCTCCTCCCTGGGCAACCCTGGGACCGGCCGGCTGGGCCTGGTACGTGGACGATGACTGCTGGGCCGCCGGGGGCTGGGAGAGCTCGACCAACAACCGCGGCGAGCTCACCGCCGTCCTGGAGCTCCTGCGGGCCACCGAGGCCGCCGGGCTCGCCGGCGAGGAGCTCCTCATCCAGTGCGACTCCCAGTACGTCATCAACTCCCTGACCAAGTGGCGCCACGGCTGGAAGAAGCGCGGCTGGCGCAAGGCCGACGGCAAGCCCGTCCTCAACGCCGACCTCGTCAAGGGACCTCGACGCTCGCGCTCGCGGGCCGCACCGTGCGCTTCGAGTGGGTGCGCGGGCATCGGTCACCCCATGAACGAGGCCGCCGACTCCCGGGCCCGCGGCGCCGCCACCGCCTTCCAGCAGGGCCGCCCGGTGTCTGACGGGCCGGGCTGGACCCGCGGCGGCCGGGCCCCGGGGAACCGGGAGGCGCAGCAGGCGCCTGGTGCGACGTCGTCGAGCGCCCCGCTGCGCCGCAGGCCGACGCCCTGTTCTGAGGGCGGAGGAACGGGGCGCATAGTCCGCAGGCCCGGTGACCGCCTCTCACAGAAACGGCACAGGTCCGTCAAACACGTGGCATAAGGCCTCCCGCGAGGCTTACCGCCATGACGACGACGAGCCCTGCCCTCCCCGCTTCCCGCCCGACGATCCTGAGCCGCCTGGCGAGCCTGCGCCGCCGCATCCCCACGGTCATCCTCTTCGCCGCCGTGTCCTTCACCGGCTGGAGCGTCGACTACGCGCTGGTCCTCATCCTCAACTCGCTGACCGACTCGGTCCTCTACGCCGTCGTCGGAGCGCGGATCGTCTCCTGCACCCCTGGGCTTCCCTGCTCAACCGGCGCCTGTCTGGGGCCGGCCCGAGAACTTCTGGCGCTCGGCCGGCGGCTACACGGCGGTCCAGGGCGGGGTCACGGCGACGTCCTACCGGCATCGCGGTCCTCACCGGCGCCGGCGCCCCTGTGGCTGGCCAAGGTGCTGGTGGACTCCACGCTCTTCATCGTCAACTCACCTGGCCCAGTCCCGCCTCGTCTATCGCGTCCCGGCGCAGCAGCTGGTCCTGGCCCCGGCCCCTGGCCACCGCGGCCTGAGGGACGGGGCGGAGGCTCAGGACCGGGCGTCGCGCATGAGGATGACGAGCTGGACCCGGTCGCGCAGGTCCAGCTTGGTCAGGATCCGGTGACGTTCTTCTTGACCGAGTCCAGGGGCCAGGACGAGGCGCTGAGCGATCTCCGCGTTCGTCAGCCCCTGGGCCACCAGGTCGGCCACCTCGCGCTCGCGGGGGCTGAGATCGTCGAGGCGCTGGCGTGCCGCGCGCTGACGGGGTGAGGCCACGGGGCTGAGCATGTGCCGGTTGAGCAGCTCGCGGGTGATGCGCGGAGTGAGGATCGCGTCCCCGGAGCTGACCGCCCGCAGCGCCTGGTGGAGGTCGGCCGTGCGGGTGTCCTTGAGCAGGAACCCGGAGGCGCCGGCCGACAGCGCCTGAAGGCGAACTCGTCCTGGTCGTGGTGGTCAGCACCAGGACCCGGATCGAGGGTAGAGTTGGACGATGCGGGCCGTGGCATCGATCCCGTTGAGCACTGGCATGCGCACGTCCATGAGGACGACGTCGGGAAGCGGCCGGCGCTCCTCAAGCAGGGCGGCGAGCTGGTCGAGGCGTCCTGACCGTGGACGGCCTCGGCCGTGACCCGCAGGTCGTCGGCCCGGTTGATGATGAGGGACAGGCCCATGCGGGTGGCTCGCTGGTCGACGATCATCACCGTGATCGGCCTGAGGGCTCGACGCTGATGCCAGGCCCTGGCGACCGGTCTGGACGCGGTGGGTGAGGATGCGGGGTCGGATGGACGGGCTCATCGCGGATCACCTTCCGGAAGGGGACGAGGGCGCGCAGCACCCAGCCGGATGCACCCTCATCGGGTCGGGGGCCGGCGGACAGCGTGCCGCCGTGCCCACCGACCGCGGCGGCCAGGTTCGCCAGCCCGTGGCCGGCCGCCGCCGGTGCCTGAGACGAGCCCGGGAAGCCGTTTGCGTGGCCTGGCTGAGCGGCGCGACCGTCGTCGGACACGGTGATCCGCGTGGAGGCCTGGTCATGGTCCAGGGAGACGACGACGCGTGGCGCCCTCGGCGTGGCGCATGACGTTGGTCAGGGCCTCCCGGACGACGACATAGACGACCTCCCGAGGGCCTGACCGCTGATGCGTCGAGGGGGCGCCTGCCGGTCTCGGTGAGAGCCGCACTGATACCGGTGGCTCTCACCGTGGTCAGCAGGTCGTTGAGCCGGTCCCAGCCGGCTGCGCCCGAGGGGACTGCGGGCCTTCAGCGACCCGGCCGGTGAGGGGCACGGTGGCGTCAGCGGCGTCGTCGGGGGAGGGGCCTGGTGCCGCCTGGAGCGATGCGACGGCGCGCCTGGTGTCCGCCAGACCCTCCCGGGCCAGGGCGTTCATCATGTCAATGGCCTCATCTGTCTGCGGGCTTCCGCCGGCCCCTGCATCCCTCGGACAGGGCGATGATCGCGGTCAGGGCGTGGCCCACGGAGTCGTGAGCTCGGCCGCCACCCGGGCCTGGTGGCGGCGGCGTCGCGCTGAGCGACCAGCCGCTGCTCGGCGGACTGCGCCGCCAGCTGGGCGTCCCCGTGCTCAGGGCCTCCCTGGCGGAGCGGGAGATCGAGGCCACCGCGAGCACGAGACGCAGAGCGAGGAATCAGGGCTCAACGCGCTCACCTGCGGCCACTTGGCCAGTGCCGTGGGGACGAGGGTGCACAGCGCGCTGATGCTGAAGCCGATGAGTCGGTCACGGGTGGGGGCGGCCACGAGCAGGGCGTAGAGGGCCAGCATGGACAGCAGGTTGAGTCCGCCGCGCGGCCCCCACAGGTCGACGGCGCCCGAGGCCAGGCTCGTGACAGTGACGACGGCGAGGGGCCAGCGGCGTCGGGCCACCAGTGAGCGGGCGAGCAGCAGGGAGACGATGACCCAGCCCTGCAGGGGCAGGTGTGGTAGGTGTACGAGGCCACGTTCAGCACCATCAGCTGGAAGAGGCCCGCGGCCCCGCCCACCGCCCACAGGGTCAGGGCGCTGGTGCGCCACCACTGAGCCACCCTGGTCCAGGAGGGTCCGCGGACCCGGGAGACGTGTGCCGGCGGGCGCTGCGGGACCGTGGCCTCATGACTGTCGCCTCACTGCGCGGCGCAGAGCCAGGGCCAGCAGGGCCACCCACACCAGGCAGATGACGCCCTCGAATGCTGCGGGCGCCCGGTGAGGCCACGCTGCCCGGGCTCAGAGCGGACGTGGTTCGGGTCAGTGAGGCTGCGGGGTTGAGGACGCTCAGCGGTCGAGCCGCGAGAAGCATCGCCATCCCCGCGATGGTGCTCAGCAGCACCGTGGACATCGTGGTGGCGAAGGACGCCGCGACCGCGCCCAGCCAGGTGACGAAGGTGAGGATGACCCACTTTCCCAGCGCGACGACGGCGAAGCGCGGCAGGTAGGCGACCAGACCCATCAGGGCTGAAACTCAGGGCGAGGCCCGTCACCGCGAGTGGTCAGGGCCAGGACCGCGGTGGTGAGAGCCGCGACCTGGAGCCCGTGCAGCAGCTTGCCCGCAACCATGGCGGTCTCCCAGGCCCGGTGGCGCTCATTCTCTGCCAGTTTCCTTCCCTGGTGCTCACTGCTGGCGATCTGCGCGGCGAAGGCACCCAGTGCCAGCGGCAGGAACAGCATCGAGAGCAGGAGCGTGGACTGGGACCACGTGATCTCCCAGGTGGCGCCCTGGGCCTCGAACTGGCTGCGGTAGCTGCGGTACTGCAGGTAGCCGGACAGGGAGCCCAGGGAGCACAGGATGGTGACGGCGACCCAGTACCACCGGTTGGGGCCTTGCGGTTCTCCCAGTACCAGGCGGCCTGCACCGACGGGCGGGACTGGGGGGCGGTGGAGCAGACCGGCTCAGGCTGGTCGGCTGCGGCGTCGTGGATGGGCCGGAGGGACCGGGGAGCGTTGACGGTGCTGAGCGGGCCGGAGGCCGGCCTGCCGTGGAGCGTGTGACTGGTGCGGTGGTGCTCATCGGTGATTCTCCTGGTGGACGATAACGAGGTGGGCGGCGACGGTCCACCCGACCGCGACCAGCGCGGCGAGCGCCGCCAGGGTCCACGGCTGGGACGCGAGTGTCATGTCGCCGATTTCCCGCATGGACTTGCAGGAGGCGACCGTGTCAATGGGGGTGGCGGCGGAACGATGCCCCAGGGCAGCAGCCATGAGAACTTCCTGAGGTAGGCGTAGGGCAGGGCCTCGGCGATGAGAGCCGCTGATGGCTGCCACCCCAGGCTGATGCCCCTGCTTGTCGAAGCAGGTGGACAGCGTCAGCTGGACCGCGGAGATGGCCAGCGCTGAGCATGCCACCACCGCGAGGGCAGGGAGGCAGCGTGCGCCAGTAGGAGTCGGTGACGGTCAGCCCGATCGGGCCGGCCAGCACGGTGACAAGTGCGAAGAGGGCTCATCTCCATGCACAGGACCGTGAGGATCACGACCACCAGCTTGCCTCGGTAGCGGGTCAGGGGGCTCTGCCCCAGCGCCGTCATCAGCTGGCCCATGCGCTCCTCGGTGTCCACGGTGACGATGCGTGAGGCCAGGACCGCGGTGATGATGGGGCATGAGGAAGGCGATGATCTGGATGAACTCATCCAGGGCGAGCGTGGCGTGGCGTGCGGCAACCGGGCCGCTCGCCCGATGGGTGATGAGCATGCTGCACCATGCCAGGCACACGGCGGTGGCGCTGGCGGCGATGAGCCAGTAGCGCTGCGGCAGCCTGCCCAGCTCGAGGGCCCGGGTGGTCCACGCCCTGCGCAGCGGAGAGATGGGGAGTGCGCGCGGCGCCGCCGGTCGCGTCGGGGGCTGTGTCAGGTGCTGTGTCGGTGGTGTTGGCTGCGCGGCCGTGGTGGCCGCCGGGCCCGCTGTACTCACTGGGGTGCTCATCGGTTCATCTCCTGAGAGGCGAGGGCGGCTGGGCGGCCAGGACCGGCTCGGTCAGCTCAGGAAGGCCTGCTCGAGGGTCTTGCGCACGGTCTGGACCCGGTAGACGGTCGTCCCGGAGGAGACGATGCGGGTGATGAGTTCGCCGACGACGTCGTCGGGCATCATGGGGTGCGCACGGCGCCGTCCCGCACCTCGTGGGTCACCCCGAGGGAGGTCAGGAGCGCGGCGACGGCCGGGCGTCGAGACGAGCAGCTCGATGACCCCTCGTCGCGCAGCTCCGGCCAGGCGCCCTGATAGCGCAGGGCGTCCGGCGCAGATGATGCCGACGGTGTCGGCCATCTGCCTCGATCTCGGACAGGATGTGGAGGAGACGATGATCGTCACGCCCTCCCTGACGGGCCAGGGTGACGATGAGCTGGCGGATCCGGCCACCCCGGCGGGTCGAGCCCGTTGGTCGGCTCGTCCAGGAGCATGAGGCCGGGTTCGACAGCAGCGCCATGGCCAGTCCCAGGCGCTGCTTCATGCCCATGGAGTAGTGCTTGACCTGCTTGTTCTCCTGCCCGACGAGGTTGACGGTGGCCAGGGCGTGCTGGACGCGGTTGGAGGCCAGCCCCAGGTAGGAGGCCACCATGGCCAGGTTCTCCCTGCCGGTCAGGCTCGGGTAGTAGGAGGGGCCCCTCGATGAGGGAGCCGATGGTTCCCGGCGGCAGGGGGTGGCGCTGGCTGACCGGGCCGTCCCAGGACGCTCATGCTGCCCGACGTCGGGCGGGTCAGTCCCAGCAGGAGCTTCATCGTGGTGGACTTGCCCGGCGCCGTTAGGGCCCAGGAGCCGTAGATGCCGCCGGCGGGCACGGACAGGTTCGGCTGTCGACAGCGTTGACACCGTTGTAGGTGCGGGTCAGTCCCTCAGTGACCACGACGAGTCCCCTCGGAGGGGAGGGCTGCTGGGGCGGGCACGGCGCCGGGCACTGCTGGGGCGGGCACGGTGGCCGGGCAACGAAGGGGCGGCCGGTTGTGAGCCGGTGCGGGGACTGGCGTGCCCCCTGTTCATGGCTGCGGTCTGGGCAGGGCGTTGTTGAGGGGCAGGGGGCCTTGGTGTGCTGGTGACAGGTGCGTTGCTCATGACTCCATGGAAGCCCTCAGGGCCTCGCGTGCGCACCGCCGTCGGCCGGTTTTGTCCCCCTGGGAGACGACGAGTGCCGCAGCTCCCTGGTGGGGCGGGCTGCGGCACCGCGTGATCGTCCGGGCCCGCGTGCTGGGCGTCAGATCCCTGTGCGCACTTCCGGGAGCGGCTCAGATGAGGGTGAGCGCCTGGCGGGCGATGGCGAGCTCCTCGTTGGTGGGCACCACGAGCACGGTGACCTTCGAGTCCGGGGTGGAGATGATACGCGGCTCGTCGGAGCGGGTCTCGTTGACCCCCTGGTCGATCTTGACACCCATGAGCCCAGGCGCTCGCCGAGCTCACGGCGCAGGTTCGCGTCGTTCTCGCCGATACCGGCGGTAGAAGGTCAGTCCAGGCCGCCCAGACGGCGGTGTAGGCGCCCACGTACTCACGAGCCGGTGCAGGTAGATGTCCATGGCCTCGCGGGCCTCCTGCTCACGGCGCCGATGCGCTTCCACACTCGCGCATAGTCGTTGTCCCCGGCCAGGCCCTTCATGCCCGAGCCGCGGTTGAACAGGTGGTCGATCTCGTCGATGGACATGCCGGCCACGCGTGCCAGGTGGAAGACGGCGGCCGGGTCGATATCGCCGGTGCGCCCGCCCATGACCAGGCCCTCCAGCGGGGTCAGGCCCATGGAGGTGTCCACGGCGTGCCCGGCCACGACCGCCGAGGCCGAGGCCCCCGTGCCCAGGTGCAGGACGACCTGCTTGAGGTCGTCGCGCCCCAGGAGCTCGGAGACCGCCCCGGAGACGAACTGGTGGCTGGTGCCGTGAGCCCCGTAGCGGCGGATGGAGTAGGTGTCGGCGACCTCGCGGTCCAGGGCGTAGCGGGCGCCTCGGGCAGGGTCCCGGAAGAAGGCGTAGTCGAAGACGGCCACGTGCGGCACGTCGGACAGGAGGCGGCGCCCACCCGATGCCCTTGAGGTGGGCGGGGTTGTGCAGCGGCCCAGCGGCACGAGCTGCTCGATACGGGCCACGACGTCGTCGTCGATGAGGGCCGGGCCGGAGAAGTAGCGCCCGCCCTGGACGACCCGGTGGCCCACGGCCACGATGTGGGCGTCGGCCAGCGAGGGGCCCTGCTCCTCGAACAGGCGCAGCACCTCGGACAGGCCGAAGCCGTGGTCGGGGACCGCTCGGTGATCTCGGTGCGCCCTCGCCGTGCTTGTGGGTGATGGCGCCGGTCTCTCACCGATGCGCTCCACCAGGCCGGAGGCGAGCGAGGCGCCCGAGTCGGGGTCGACCAGCTGGTACTTGATGGAGGAGGAGCCGGAGTTGATAACGAGGACGGTGCGCTGAGTCACGGGGTGCCTTTCAAGAACGGTCGGGGATGAACGCGGGGATGACTGGATGACTGATGCCGGTCCCGGGTGGGCCTCAGCGGCGTGGGGTCGGGTCCCCGGCCCCACGCCGCTGAAGGGCTCAGCCCTGGGCCTGGACGGCGGTGATGGCGACGGTGTTGATGATGTCCTCCACCAGGGCGCCGCGAGAGGTCGTTGACCGGCTTTGTTGAGGCCCTGGAGGACCGGGCCGATGGCGATGGCACCTGAGGAGCGCTGGACCGCCTGTAGCCGATGTTGCCGCTGGACAGGTCCGGGAAGATGAAGACGTTGGCCCGTCCGGCCACGAGCGAGTCCGGGGCCTTCTTGGCGGCCACGGTCGGGTCGATGGCGGCGTCGTACTGGATGGGGCCCTCGACGGCGAGGTCGGGCTCCTTGGCCCGCACCAGCTCGGTGGCCCTCACGGACCTTGTCCACGTCCGCGCCCTTGCCGGAGGTCCCGGTGGAGAAGGACAGCATCGCCACGCGCGGCTCGACGCCGAACTGGCGGGCGGTGGCGGCCGAGGAGATGGCGATGTCGGCCAGCTCGGCGGCGTTGGGCTCGGGGTTGACGGCGCAGTCGCCATAGACGAGCACCCGGTCCTGCAGGAGCATGAGGAAGACCGAGGAGACGATGGAGGTCCCCGGCTTGGTCTTGATGATCTGGAAGGAGGGGACGATCGTGTGGGCGGTGGTGTGGGCGGCGCCCGAGACCATGCCGTCGGCGTCTCCCATGTGGACCATCATCGTGCCGAAGTAGGACACGTCCTGGACCTTCTCGCGGGCCTGCTCGAGGGTGACGCCCTTCTGGCGCGCAGGCGGGCGAACTCCTCGGCGTACTTCTCCAGCAGCTCAGGGTCGTCGTGGCGACGACTCGGGCGGCGGCGATGTCCAGGCCCAGCTCGGTGGCGCGGGCCCGCACCGTGGTCTCGTCACCCAGCAGCACCAGGTCGGCGATGCCGCGGCGCAGGATGGCGTCGGCGGCGCGCAGGACCCGGTCGTCGTCGGGCTCGGGCAGGACGATGGTCTTGCGGTTGGTGCGCGAGCGCCCACCAGCTCGGCCTGGAACATGATGGGGGTGACGACTTCGGAGGGCTCGACCTCCAGGGCCGACAGGGAGGGCTCGACGTCGGCCTCCTGCTCGAAGGTGGTCACGGCGACGTCGATCTTGCGCTCGGAGCCGTGGGCGAGCAGGCCCTGCAGGGAGCCGGCCGCGGAGGCGGCGGCGAAGGTGTCCAGCGGGGAGGTGATGACCGGGATGTTGACGTCCAGCCCCTCCAGGAGGCGCAGCGCGGGGTGCCACTCGAAGCCGCTGTTGAGGATGAGACCCGACAGGATCGGGAAGCTCGAGGAGGCCTGGGCCGCCATGAGGAGATGAGCATGGCGGAGCGGTCGGCCGGGACGATGGCGAGCTGGCCGGCGGTCAGGCGCTCCAGGACGTGGGAGACGTCCATGGCGCACACGAGGACGGACTCGGCCTCGCGGTCGAGGAGCGTCTCGTCACCGGCGATGAGGGTGCCCTCGACGGCGTCGAGCACCTCGCGCACCACCGGGGCCGCCAGCAGCGGCACCTCGGGCAGCGTGGTGGAGGTGATGCCCTCGATGGCGGTCAGTGCCTCGCCGACGGCCTGGCGGGTCTCGGGCAGGCACTTGTTGGCCACGACCGCGACGGTGCGGGCGTGGTTGTCGGCGATCTCGGCCATGGAGACCTCCACGGAGGCGACGACGTCCTCCACGTCATTCTGCCCGGAGACCACCAGCAGCACCGGGACGCCGATGTTGGCCGCCACCCGGGCGTTGAGGGCCAGCTCGAGTTGCCGGCGACGTCGGTGAAGTCCGAGCCGTCGATGATGACGACGTCGTGCTCGCGCGCCATGGCCCGGTAGGCGTCGACGATGCGTGCCAGGGCCTCCTCGGGGTCGGCGTGGAACTCGTCCCAGGTCGCGCCGACGCACTGCTCGGGGGGCGTGGTGGAGCCGGCACGGTTCAGCAGGAGGCTGAGGAAGGCATCGCCCTCACGGCTCTCCACGAAGGGGCGGAAGACGCCGACCTTGGCGACCACCTTGGTCAGACAGGAGACCAGCCCGAGGGCCACCGTTGACTTCCCGGTTCCGGCGTTGGGTGAGGCGATGTAGATACTGCGCGCCACGTTAGGTCCTTCTCGCGTTGTCTTGGAGTCAGGGGCGCCGGCTCATTCCGGTGCCGTTCGGGTCCGATTGTGCCCCTACCTGCGGGTCGTCTGCGACCAAAGGCCCGATCTCCGTCCGTCTTGTGATGTGGGAACGGGCACATACTCAGGTGTCGGCATAGGTGTCATAGGTGCTAGTCCTCCCGAGTGGTCGGCCGGTGGCCGGGTGTGGAGGGGAGTGTGGTCCGTCCGGTCCCGGGGTCGACGTTCACTGCGATGTTCACTGCGACGTCGTCGGGGGACTGCTCCGGGGTGAACCGTGCTCCTTGAGAGATCCAGACCGTGTAGGTCGACGACGGGTCGCCCGGCTGAGGCAGGAACAGGGCGACCGCCTGTCCGCCGCCCGCTTCCTGCGCTGCAGCGACGGCGCGATGCGGCCCGATGTCCTGGGCCCGGCCCGCGCTGGTCGGTTCCGCCGGGGACTGGTGAGCGGTCATGGAGACCGGTGAGGCCGGTTGGGTCGGGCGGATACTGAACGCGCTGGCGTAGTAGCCCCACAGGAACAGCAGGGGAGGAGGACCAGTCCGGCCGCCTTGAGCAGGTCGGTGTCCCGGGAGAGGCGCTGAGTGCGCCAGTGGGAGGACAGAGCGGTGCGTCGATGGCGCTGCAGCGGCCACCATGTGCGCAGCCCGCTGACGGTCAGGACCACGAGGACCACGCCAGCGGTGGCCACGACCAGGCCCCCGACGGTCAGGCTCCGCCGGCCGGCCCACCAGCCGGTGTGGGGATCTCCTGGGACATCCAGTGACGTGGCCCGGGCCCCGACAGGACAGCAGGCAGCGGTGCAGGTTGTCCAGGACGGCGACCCAGACCGGTGCCGCCGACGCCCCTGCTGATCTCGTGCCCGGTGGAGGGATCAACCGCGTAGGTGCCTTGCTCGGTCCGGCACCTCGACGACGTCGGTGTCCCACGCTGCCGACAGGACCGGCTCTGTCGGGATGGCGGTTCTTGATCGTCTCGACCGCCTGTGGCAGCGAGACCTGGCTGGAGTCCGCGGCGCTGCCGGAGGCGGCTGGGCTCAGTGAACGCAGAATCTCGGTCTGGTGCGGCAGGAGCGTGCCGCTGAGAGTGATGACCAGCAGTCCCAGGCTGGCCGCCGCCGACAGGCCAGCGGCGCACGTGGGCCATCGCCCGGCGGGTGCGGGAGGGTGGGGAGGGAGGGGAGCGACCGAGGATCCATGGCAGTCTTCACCGGGGAGGGCTAGGGACCCGGCGGGGGCCAGCAGGGCGGCCACGGCGCACAGGCAGGTCAGGACCGCAATGAGGGCGTAGACGTGGCGGCCGCGCTCGCGCCGCCGCCACAGGGAACAGGCGCCGCCGACACTGATGGCGGTGCCGGCGACCTGGATGACCAGGGCGGCGCCGACGGCCAGCGGGCCCGCGGCGCCGATGACGGGAGCCAGGGCGTAGACGATGACGCACCTGAGGCCCGAGGCCCACAGTCCCAGCATGACGGCATGGATATCGGCGCTGACCAGGAAGGGGGCTGCCGCCTCGTCCTGCGTGACGGGGGAGGTGGTCGGGGGTGCGACAGCGTCGACGTCGTCGCCGGCCACCTCGCCGGGCGAAACGTCAACATAATCAATACTGGCCGTACTCTTCATACTGATGAATACGGTAACGGTCAGGATAAATCGCGTCAACGCTCCGCCATGGGCTGGCGATGTGATGTCAGACAGGCGTGTTTGAGGGAAATAACCGCTGGTGGGAGCCTGTTTTGTGGGCCGGAGAAATAGGGGCTGCTCGGCTGCGTGCTGGACGCGGCCCGGCAGCCGGACCGGGCTAGCGCAGCAGGGGCAGTGCTGAGATGACGGTCAGGACGACGATGATCGGCTCGAAGACCCGCTGATCCATGTGCTCGGCGAGGCGTCGGCCGGCCAGGGCTGAGGCGATGACGACCGGTGCGGCGATCGCCGCCAGCGACAGGGTCGTGGGGTTGACCAGGCCGGCTGAGACGGAGAAGGGCAGCTGACCAGGTTGACCAGGAAGAAGAACCAGGCCGTCGTCCCAGGAAGGCCTTGACCGGATAGCGGCAGGCCAGGAAGTACATGGAGGTCACCGGTCCGCCGGCGTTGGCGACCATCGTGGTGAAGCCGGCCAGGCTTCCGTAGACCAGGCGGGCCAGGCGGCTGCCGGCCGGGGCTGGACGTGCCACCTCGGGGGCGTCGTCGGACCTGTTCCTGGTGGCCGAGCGGCGCTGGTACAGCGTGACGGCGACCAGGATCAGCAGGATGGCGCCGATGAGGCGGCGAGTGGAGTCGTTGGAGGCCAGGTGCAGGAACAGGGCGCCGGCGCCGACGCCGGCCAGGACCGCCGGGACGAGCCTGCGCAGCATGCGGAAGTCCGCGTCGCCGCGATAGCTCCACACTGCCAAAAGGTCGCCGGTCATGAGCATGAGCAGGATGGCGCCGGTGGACTCCTTGGCCGGCAGTGCCGCGGTGCACAGGGCCACGGCGATGGTGGCCGCCCCGGGCAGGGCGGTCTTGGCGATGCCGCACAGGGCCGCCACGACCACGAGCAGGATCCAGGCGGTGGTGGTCAAGGTGGGGAGCACGGGACCTCTCAGCGGTGAGAAGGGTCGGAGTCTGGTCTGAACTTTGTCCGGACTAATCATAGCCATCGACGGCGAGGGCCGGTGGGGTCCTCGCCGTCGACGGTGGCCTGCGTGAGTGCTGCCGGGGGCTGCGTCAACGGGGTGTCGCAGCGGTGCGCAGCAGCGTGGCGATCCCGGAGACACCCAGGAAGATGAGTGCCGTTGCGGGCAGGGTTGCACTGAGCAGGTGGTCCCAAAGAGCAGTGCGCTGGGTCGTCAGTCCGATCCCGTGAAGCAGGCCGAGAGCGGCTGCTCCTGCGCCGATCGAGAGGATCGAGACCGCGGCTCGCAGCGCCCGTCTGGCAGCCGGCCAGGGGGTGATGAGCTGCAGCGGGGGCAGGGCCGCCCAGGCCGTGATCCCGGTGATGCCGCAGACAAGTGCGCTCGAGGCGGGTGAGGCGTCATGGAGGAGGTGGTCAATCATCCCCTGGACCGCGACGAACCAGAAGAGGGCGCAGTAGGCGACCAGCAGGCCGTCGCTCCAGGTGAGGCGGTGATCCGTGCGCTCCCAGCGGCGGACATCGGAGAAGAACCCATCACTGTGCCTGGAACCTGTAACGAGGACATGACCCCTCCTCCTGTGCGTCATCGCGGTCAAGAGTGCCCTTTCCAGAATAAACCCGCCGGTGCGCTTGAGCGAAGGGTGAGCGAAGGGTGATGGTCGTCGGGCCCCAGCGGGGCGGGTGGCTCGCGCCGGGCGGTTGCCTGCGGCACCCCGGGGACGACGACGCTCCCGACCATCACTGGTCGGGAGCATCGAGGTGAGGCGTCAGCCGGTGGGGTCCGCACGGAGGGGAGTCCGCACGAACCTCGCGACGTCTCAGGCCTTGAAGAGGGTTCCCTCACAGGTAGGCGCGCCTTGCGGGCGTACTCCAGGGGTTAGCGATGGCCGGGTCCCTGCTCGGCCTCCACCAGGATCCACTCGGAGTAGCCGTGGTCCACGAGGAACTTGTAGGGGACGGTGAAGTCGATCGTGCCGTCGCCGGGGACGGTGAACATGCCGGCCAGGAAGGAGTCGAGGAAGGAGCGCTCGGCGGCCTTTGGACTCCTCCATCTTCTCGGGACGCACGTCTCTGAAGTGGACGTGCTTGACGCGGTCGATGGTGGCCTCAGCAGGCCCATGACGTCGCCGTCACCCACGTAGGCGTGGCCGGTGTCGAACAGGAGGAGACCTGGCCGGGTCGGTCAGCTCCATGAGGCGGATGGTCTCCTCCTTGGTCTGGATGACCGTGCCCAGGTGGTGGTGGTAGACGAGCTCCAGGCCGTGGGCGTGGGCGACGTCGCCCAGGCGGTTCAGGCCCTCGGCCAGCACCGGCCACTGCTCCTCGGTGAGCACCGGCTTGTTGGTGAAGATGCAGACGTCGCGGATGCCCGGACCGAGCCGGTCTGCTCGGAGACGACGACGCGGGTGGGAGCCCAGGTACTCCAGGTAGGCGCAGGTGGCCTCGAAGTCGGGGATGACGGCCTCGACGCCGTCGCGCAGGATGAAGGAGGAGAACCACTGGGCGACGATCTTGATGCCGCGAGCCTCGGCGGCGCCTTGACCTCCTCCTGGGCGGGAAGAAGCCGGCGCACTCGGTGCCCGCGCAGCCGGTGTCAGCCAGGTCCAGGAGCATGTCCTCCAGGGTGTTGAAGGCGCCGACCTCGGGATGTCGTCATTGCGCCAGGTGATCGGGTGCATGCGCCCAGGAGATGCCGTGGGGGTCGGAGATGGCGGTTGCAGGGTCGAGGGTGAAGGACATCGCTGCTCCGTGTTCCCGCTCGGGTGGTGATGGCGGTGGTCAGTCGGGTGGTGCGGTAGGTGGCGCAGGCGGCGTGCCGTGCCGTCGGCTGGGGTCCGCCAGTGGTGCCTCCCGGAGGAGGGTGCTGGCGTCGGTGCGGGCGGTGGGCCCGATGCCTCGAACCTAGCAACAGGACTTTTGTCCTGACAAGCCTTTTGCGTCCTCCCTGGAGCGCGTGTGCTGGGGTAGGGGTCAGGAGTAGAGCTTCTCATCTCGACCTCGATCTCTCCAGGGACTTGTCCTGGTCTCCGGCATGATCTTGAACAGGACGATGGCGACGCACCAGGCTGAGCACGCCGTAGATGGTGTAGGGTGATGCCGCCGCCCAGGGTCTCCATCATGGGCGGAAGGTCCAGGTGATGATGGCGTTGGCGGTCCACATGCAGAAGATCGCCGTGCCGTTCAGCGATGCCGCGGACGTTGGCCGGGAAGATCTCACCCATCATCGTCCACACGATCGTGCCGTTGGAGGACCGCACGATGAGCATGAAGACGGACATGAGCCCCAGGATGAGGTAGGCGCCCAGGTGGGCGGAGTGGTGTGGTTGGCCATGTGCGGGGCGATGAAGAACTGGAAGGTCGCCGCGATGCCCAGCAGGGTGATACCACGCCGATGACGTCGCCGATGAGGACCTGGCGGCGCCGGAACTCAGGATGAGCCAGATGCCGATGGCGGAGCCGATGACCGACATGACGCCGTTGGCCACCTGCGCGGTGATGGATGCCGAGGTGACATGCCGGCGTACTCCCAGCACCTTTGGGGGCGTAGTACATGACGGTGTTGACGCCGGTGGTCTGCTGACCACGGCCAGGAAGATGCCGACCAGCAGCAGCTTTGCGCAGCCAGGGGTGGCCATGACGTGGCTGAAGCCCTTGCGCTGGGTCTCCTCGTCCTTCTCGTGCTGGCGGGCCTCGACCATCTCCATGATCTCGTCCTCGATGGAGCCGTCCTTCTCCGGGACGCGCACGCGCTTGAGGGCGCCGATGGCGTCGTAGAGGCGCCCTTGGCCAGGTACCAGCGCGAGGACTCGGGCATGAGGCGGATGCCGATCCACAGGGCCACGGCCGGGATGGAGCACAGGACCAGCATGTGGCGCCAGGCCCTCGCCGTTACCGGCGCTGATGCTGAGCTGGTCGAGGAAGGCGTGGTACTGCTCGGCGCTCATCGGGCCGCCCTGGAGGACTGGAGCATGCGATCCTCGTCGAAGACGTACTGGCCCTGGCGAAGTGCCCGCTGGGGTCCTCGGCGATGGTGATCTGCGGGCCGCCCTGAGGGGAGTTGATGATGGCGTTCATCGAGAAGGCGAGCAGCTGGCCGGTGACGATCATGAGCTGGTCGATGGCCACGATGGAGCCACGGATGCGCTTTGGCGCCGTCTCCGCCAGGTAGACGGGGACCGTCGCGGAGGCGGCTCCGACGGCGAAGCCCAGGACGACGCGGAAGGGGTACATGACCCAGACGTTGGAGGCGATGGTGGTGCCGATCGCGCCGGCGAAGAACAGAAGGCCAGGAAGGTGATGTTGTGGCGCCGCCCCAGCGGTCCGACATGAGGCCGCCCAGCAGCGCGCCCAGCGCCGCGCCGACCAGCAGGGTGCCGCTGATGGCGCCCTCCTCGAAGGAGGTCAGCTGGAGGCCCTTGGCGCCAAGGGCATGTACATGTACGGCAGGGCGCCGAGATGACACCGGTGTCGTAGCCGAAGAGCAGTGAGCCGAGCGTGGCCACGGCGGCGATGGCGATGACGCCGCGGTGCTTGCTCGAAGGCGGCGTCTCGGCCACCGCCTGTTGAGCTCTTCCCTGGTGAGTCCACGCAGGGACGTCGTGACCCCTGAGACACAGGGGGTCTCTCTCAGTCCTGCGGCGACGATGCCGCAGGGTTGTTGTGATGGGTGGGTGGTGGTGGAGTGAAGAGAAAGGTGCGGTGGGGGCGGCTCAGGCGTCGAAGGTGGTGCGTCCTCGACGCGGGGACCTCGTGCCACTGGTCGTCGGCTGCTGAGGCGACGACGGCCCTCGTCGACCTCCGCGGCGCACCAGGCGTCGGCGGCCGAGGGGCCACCCTGCTTGCCGGTGAGGATCGACTCGATGAACTGCGCGCCTCGATGGCCTTTCGTGTCGTCGAAGCCCATGCGGAGGTGCCGATGGCGGGCTGGAAGGCTGCCACTGGCCCCACTGAGCCCGGGCCATGGCGCGGTGTAGCTGTGGGAGGCGCCGCCGTCGAGCACGGGGGCAGATCTCCAGCCTCGTTGAGGCGCTCGAAGTTCCAGCGGGCCGAGCCCTTCGTGCCGTAGACCTCGACGACGTACTCGGCGCGCGGTCCCACGCTGACGCGGAGGACTCCATGGTGCCCACGGTGCCGTTCTCGAAGCGCACCAGCATGGAGACGTAGTCCTCGTTCTCCACCGGGCCCACTCTCGTCGCCGATCTCGAAGCCCTGAGTGGCTGATACCCATCTTGGTGGGGATGGGGCGCTCGGTGATGAAGGTGTCGGTGACTCGCGGTGACCGAGGCGATGCGACCCCACGATGTACTGGGCCAGGTCCGCCCTGTGGCTCATGCGAGGTCGGGCACGACGCCGGCCCCGGCCTCTCCTTCGAGGCCTCGCCAGGTCAGGGGCCCCATGGGGAGGAGTTGTAGTCGGCGATGAACCACAGCGCATATTCGTGATCCGGCCCAGCCTCGCCGCCGCGCACCAGGGAACGCAGGTACTCGATGGCCGGGGTGACGGTAGTTGAAGCCGACGGCGGTCATCAGCCCTGCCTTCTGCGGCCTGGGCGATCTGCCGGGACTGCTCGGCGCTGACCCCATGGGCTTTCGATCCAGAAGGGTTTGCTGGCCCTCGACGGCCGCCAGGGCCATCTCGTGGTGAAGGAAGTTGGGGGCGCAGATGGAGACGGCCTCCACCCTCGGATCCGCCAGCAGATCGCGGTAGTCGGCGCAGGCGCGCTCGAAGCCCAGGTTGTCCACCGCCTCCTGACGCACCTCGTCCACGGGGTCCGCGGCGGCGACCAGCCGGGGGTCACCCCCAGCTCGGGGAAAGCGCTCGGCGATGGCGCGGTAGCTGCGGGAGTGAAGCCGTCCCATCCAGCCCAGGAGATGACCCGATGCCCAGTGTTGACTTTGTTGGTCATGACGGGTCCTTTCCTGACAACGCTGTCGGCTGCTACGTGTGTGGAGGTGCGTCCGGAAGCCCCAGGAGACACCCGTCGTTAATGACGTCACAGGAAGATATCAGAGCAACTTTGTCCTGACAAGAGGGAAGTATGAGGTCTGATGACCTGCTCTGAGCAGGGCCTCGTGCTCACTGGTGTTGTCGGATAGGATGTGCCCAATCGGTGTCCAAGGATGGACCCCGACTCCCGCGGATCGTGCCGGTCCGTGAGGCACAACGGCGTGGAAGGGAGACGTCTGCCGTGGAAGGACCTCGAGGACGAGGTGGGCGGGTCACGATCAGGACCGTTGCCGAGCGCGCCGGCCGCTCCATCTCCACCGTCTCGGCGGCTCTCAACGGCTCCGACGGCGTCGCCGAGAAGACCCGTGGCGAGATCCTGCGCATCGCCTCCGAGCTCGGCTACCAGGCGGACCCGCGCGCCCAGTTCCTGCGCCGCAGCCACACCGGGCTCATCGGCGCCAGCTTCGCCATCGGGCAGGCCTACCAGGGACTCATCGTGGACGGGCTCTTCCAGGCGGCCTCCGCTCTGGAGCACGCGCTGGTGCTGGCCACCTCCACCCCGCACCGCGATGTGGCCGACGGGCTGCGCTCGCTGCTGCTCCAGCGCTGCGAGGGCCTCATCCTGGTCGACCCCGACCTCTCCGTGGACGCCCTGGCCGGCATCGTGGACCGTCCCCCGACGGTCCTCATCGGCACCAGTGCCGAGCTGGAGGACGTTGATGAGGTCCACTCCCGCGACGACGTCGGCATCCAGATGCTCGTCGATCACCTGGTCGACACCGGGAGGCGGCGCATCACCCACGTGGACGGCGGGCAGGAGACCGCCGCGAGGGCGACGCATCCAGAGGTCTCGGCCAGGCCAGTGGAGAGCCGGGGGCCTGGGGCGAGGCGCACGGGTGGTGCCCGGGGAGGCGATGAGGACAGCGGCGCCAGGGCGGTCCACCACTTCATCGAGGCCGGCGAGCTGCCCGAGGCGCTCCTGTGCTTCAACGACCACTGCGCCGTCGGGGCTCTCGCGGAGCTGCGCCGTCAAGGCGTGAGGGTGCCGCAGGACCCGGCCGTCACCGGTTACGACGGCATCCCGGTCACGGCGGCTCGGCCTTCTCCCTCGACCACGGTGCGCCAGGACGCCCGCCCTCATCGCCGAGGTGGCGGTCCGAGTGCTGCTGGCCCGGATGCACCCGGCCAGGATGGCACAGATCCTGGCGGAGGTGGCCGGTGAGGACCGGCCTCTGGGGGCCGCCTCTACCGGGTGGTCCCTGAGCTCGTTGTCCGCGACACGACGGTCCCCCTGCCGTGCGAGCGTCGGGACGAGGCCTGCGCCTGATGCGGCACGCGGCTACGGTAAAACCTCACCGAGGGAAGCTACCACCGAGGGCGCACGCCCCGCACACGGGACAGGAACCACGATTAACGGAGAACTCATCGACCTGGTCGCCGGCGACTACGAGGCGCGTATCGCCTCATCGGGCGCCATGCTCGTCCACCTGCGCCGCCAGGGGCGCGACCTCATCATGCCCTTCGACGCCGAGGCCACGCTGCCTCGCCGGCTGGCAGGGCAAGACCCTGCTGCCGTGGGCCAACCGCATCGCCGGGTCCCGCTACGACTACGCGGGCACCGAGTTCCTCGTGGCTGCAACGAGCCGGCCAGCGGCTCGGCCCTCCACGGCCTGGCTGGCTGGATGGACTGGCAGGTCGCCGACGACGACCCTCCGGCCCCGATGACGGCGCCCCCGCAGCCGCGTCGTCCTGAGTTGAGCCTGCTGGCCTCCCGCACGGCTACCCCTGGAGCCTGGAGGCCAGCGCCTGCTTCGAGCTCGACGCCGAGCGCGGACTGAGCGTGACCGTGACCGCCACCAACGTCGGTGCGGCCCGCCCCGCCCCTGCCGGTCCCCGGCGCGCCGGAGGTCGAGGGTGAGCCCGCCCCGCTCCCCTACGGCGTGTCCCTGCCACCCCTACCTGACGCGCTCGGTGCCCTGGACGACTGCGTCCTGACGATCTCGGCTGCCGAGGTCCTCGACGTCGACGAGCACATGGCGCCCACGAGCCTGCGCAGCGTGGAGGGCACCGACTGGGACTGGCGGGGCGGCCTGTCGGGGCCACCCAGACGGACAACGCCCTACACCGCCCCTGCCCGAGGGCACCTGGGAGGTGAGCCTGCGCGGCGGGCAGGGGAACCGCGCCGTCGTCATGAGCTCAGACGTCCCTGGGTGCAGGCCTACACCGCCGACGAGCTCTCCCGGCCCGGCGTGGCCATCGAGCCCATGACCCGCCCGCCCAACGCCTTCAACAGCGGGGAGGACCCTCATCGCCCTCAAGGTGGGGCAGACCCACTCCTTCACCCTACCGCCTCCACGAGGAGGACTGAGAAACGCACGCGGCCCGTACCGAGCGTCTTGTCGCTCACGTCTGAGGTGCGGCAGGTTGCTTGCCCGGGAAACCGACGGCGGCGGGATCGAAGGAAGGGTGGGCCAGGGTCGCAGTGTCCATGGTGCTGGAGATCAACCCTGCCCTGGCGCTGCACACCGGAGAGAAACCGCAGTATTCCAACGATTTCTATCGGCGCTTCGACGTCGGGCCCGTTAATGTCAGCGCTGTGGACACCCGGGCCGCGGCGGACCGACTTTGCGGAGGACACGGTGGCGGGTTGCCCCTTATCCAGGGGTCCGCTCACTTTTCCTGTCTGGCCCTGGCTCCCTGCTCCCAGGTGCCCGAAGGTCGTCGTCAGCGTCGGCTCCTGACCCGAGTCCTGCCCTGAGTCTGTCTCGGTCCACGAGGGTCGGGATCCACTGGTCGGGGGTTGTGCGTACTGCACGAAGGCCCCACCTACCTGGAGTGCACCCTGACCCTCCTCCAGTGGTCCCCGCCCTCGTGCAGTACAGGCCGTGGCGCCACCCGAGCGGCTGAGATCAGCGGAGCCAGCCCCGGCCAGCCTCGGCCAGCACAGCGAGCAACGACTATCGGGCCCGCTGTGTCGGTGCCTTGAGGTGTCATGGCCCCGAAGCTCTCGGAGGTCATGGGACAGCACAGCGGAGTGGCTCGGCTGAGCCCGCAACGAGGCGTTGAGAACGCGGTGGGCGTCGCAGACGGAATGCCCGACGACGCCCACCAGCGCGTCAAAGGGGTGGTGCTCAGCTCAGACGCACCGGCTGCCCGGAGTGGGCCGACTCCGTGGCGGCCTCGGCCAGGCGCAGGGCGGCGATGGCGTCCCCGATGCCGGTGGGAGGCGTGGTGCCGGCCTCGACGGCCTCGATGAAGGCGCTCAGCTCGATGCGGTAGGCGTCGGCGTAGCGCCCAGGAAGAAGTCGAGGTAGGGGCTCCTGGGCGTCGGTGACCTCGCCGTTGGACAGGCGCACCGTGGTGGCACGGATGTTCTCGGCGAACAGGGCGCCCTCGCGGCCCGAGGCCTCGAGTCGCTGGTCGTAGCCGGAGGAGCAGTGGCGGTTGTTGATGATCGTGGCCACGGCGCCCGAGGCGGCCTTGAGGGGTGACGACGGCGGCGTCGAAGTCGCCGGTGTCCTTCAGGCCGGGTCGAGGTTCTGCCCGGCGGCGTAGACCCTCGATCTCACCCAGGAAGAAGCGGGCGGTGTCGAAGTCGTGATGGTCAGTGTCAGGAAGATGCCGCCGGAGACCCTTGATGTACTCCGCCGGCGGGGCGGCCGGGTCGCGGCTGATGATGGTCAGCCGCTCGATATCGCCGATCTTGCCGGGCCTCGACCGGCGGAGCGCGGCGGCGAAGCTGGGGTCGAAGCGGCGGTTGAAGCCGAACATGACGGGGACCTTGACGGCATCGAGCTCGGCCTGGGCGGCCTCTGACGTCCTTCATGTCCAGGGCGATCGGCTTTCGCACAGCACCGCCTTGCGCGCCTTGGCGGCGGCCAGCAGGTGGGGGATGCAGCGGCGTGGGGGAGCCGACGATGACGGCGTCGATCCCGGGTCGGCGAAGACCTCCCTCGGCGTCCTTGCAGGACCGGGCCCCGTAGGGTGGCGGCGAGCTTCTCGGCCGCGTCGTCGAAGGGGTCGCAGACCAGGCGAGCTCGGCCTGGGGGTGGGCGGCGATGGTCTTGGCGTGGACGTGGCCGATGCGGCTGGCACCGATGACGGCGATGGAGAGCATCCTTGCTCCTTCTGCGTGAGTGGGTGTGTGGGGTGGTGTCTGAACTGTGGAAAGTGGTGGGGTGGGCGCTCGACGGCGCGGAACGTGTGACATGACCGAACGCGCCGTGGACCCGCCCGGTGCGGCGGGTGCCGCTGTGGTCGTCCGGGCCCCCACCGACCCGGACGATCCCGGACTGAGTCGATCAGGGCTGGGGGCATGATGACGTCGCGCACCAGGGCGTCCAGGTCGGCGTCGGCCTGGAGGGAAGCCGCGCAGGGTGCGGCGGGTCGCGCCGAAGGTGTCGAACTCCTCGGGCGTCATGCCGTCGGGCTCGTAGGCGCGCACGAACTCGGGGATCGACAGGAGCGTCTCCATGATCTCGGGAGCCACGGGCTCGTTGATGCGCTCGACGACCTTGTAGTCGGAGTCGTTGATGAGCTTCTGCCAGGCGAAGGGCGGGAGACGACCCAGGTCAGCCGCCGACCAGCTCCGGACCACTGCAGCACGTTGCGGAAGGCGGCCGACAGCACGCGGGCGCGCAGGCCCCGGGCCTGGAACCCTGGTAGGCGCGCTTGAGGGCGGCCACGCCGCCCCACCCAGGTGACCGGGGTCGATGAAGAGCTTGTCCCGCTTGGCCACGATCTTGAGCCAGTCGTCCAGGCGGCCGCCCATGAGGGTGACGACCGGGACCCATGGTGGAGACGTCCTTGCCCCTCGGCCCTCGCGGCGCTTGAGGCCGCGCTCGATGGCCTCACCGGGGCTACGGCCTGGGGCACGGAGAAGGAGACGGTGACGTTGACCGACAGCACCCCGGTAGGTGGCGTCCTCATGGCCTTGACGCCCACGGAGGTGGCGGGGATCTTGACGATGATGTTCTGGCCAGGTTGAGAACTCTCGGCCTGGTCGGCAGGGCCTTGGCGCTGCGGGCCAGGCGCGGGTCGGTCTGCATCGACAGGCGACCGTTGCGCCCTTTGTGCTCCTCGAAAGATGGGCTCGAGCAGCGTGGCGGCCTCGATGCTCATCTCGCGCACGATCTGCCAGCCGATCTCGGACTCGGTGGCCTCGGGCATTTCCTCGGCCAGCTCGGCGATGCGGGGAGCCACACGTCCTGCGCTGGTTGATGCGTGTAGGCGATGGTGGGGTTGCAGGTGGCGCTCACACCGCCGAAGGAGATGGACTGGCGCAGCTCGTCGGGGTCGGCCGAGTCGTTCCACAGGGCGGTGGGCGTGTTGCGGGCGGCGTCGAGAAGGGGTCCGGGGTGTAGTCGATGCTCATCGGTTCTGTGCCTCTTTCGGGTTCATCCGCGCAGGCGTCCTTGCAGCCGCGGTCCGGTAGCCCCCTATTGAAGTGTGCCTCGACGGCATCTGTCAACAAAATGTCAGGACAAAGATTCCTGGGAGTGGTGGTGACTCCTGTGTTGGGGTGAGAGCTAGCTGGAGAACAGCGAGGTCTCGAAGGTGTAGCGCGAGGCCCGGTAGATGTGCTGCCCGTACTCGATGATGCGGCCCTGACTGGTCGTAGGTGATGCGGGTGGCGGTCGCGAGGGCGGCGCGGCGCCGCTCGTGGAGGAGGTCGGCTCGCGGGCGGTGGCATTGCGGCCCCGATGATCTGCTTGGCCGTGGTGGGGATGACGTCCCTGGGCGCGCAGCAGGGTCGTAGAGGCCTCCGGCCTCCAGCTCCTCACGGGTGGGAGCGATGGCTGCCGGCATGAGGTTGGACAGCACTGCGATCGGCTCGCCGTCGGCGCAGCGGATGCGGGTGCAGGTCACGACGGCGGCGCCTCCCTCGACCTCGAGGTGCTCGGCGGCCTCGGCGTCGGCCTCGTGCTCGACGTAGTCCAGCACGCTCGTGGAGGTCGTGTGGCCGGCCGCGGACAGGGTCTGACAGCAGGCTCGTCAGCTGCATCGGGCGGTGGACGTGCATGGGGAGACGATCGTGCCCACGCCCCGACGGCGCTTGACCAGGCCGCGGTCCACCAGGTGCTGAAGGCCTGGCGCGCCGTGGGCGGGAGACCTTCAGTCGCTTGGCCATCGAGAGCTCGTCCTCAGACGGCTGCCGGCGCAGTGTGCCGTCAAGGATGAGTGCGGCCAGCGGCTCGGAAATTTGCGTGCAGCGGCGTCTTGACTCGCGGTCGATCGTGATGTCGAGGGCGAAAGGGGATGTTGAATCGGGCATGAGTGAGCCCTGTGCCAGACGGATAATGCCTCGAGCATACGGATGCTGTAAAGCTGATGTCACGCACTGTCGCCATCCTGTGGCTGCTGTGCGGGAAGACGGGTCCTCAAATGTTCTGACAAATGCTTGACCTGGGGCGGTCCAGTGGGGCAGGCTTCGCAGTGACGCCCGACGCAGACCTCCCCGTTCCGCAGGCCTGCAGCCCCAAGGATGTGGAGACGCGATCACCGTGACGACAGCAACGACGGCAACGACCCAGGTGACCGAGGCGGTCGCGCCCGAGAGCTCGCTCGCAGTCGCCGGAGACGCCGACCGGCTCGACGTGCTCACCATCGGGCGCTGCGGCATCGACATCTACCTTCAGGTCGGCGTCGGTGCTGGAGGACGTGGAGAGCTTCGGCAAGTTCCCGGGCGGGAGCCCCCACCAACGTGGCGGTGGCCGCCGCCCGCCATGAGCACCGCTCCGCCGTCGTCACCGGCGTGGAAACGACCCCTTCGGGCGCTTCGTGCGCACCGAGATGCGCCGCCTGGGGTCGACGACCGCCACGTCGTCACCAAGGCCGCCTACAACACCCCGGTCACCTTCTGCGAGATCTTCCCTGCCGGATGACTTCCCCTCTACTTCTACCGTGAGCCCTCGGCCCCCGACCTGGAGCTGACCTGGGAGGACCCTGCCGCTGGAGGCCATTCCGCGACGCCTCGATCTTCTGGATCCCGGTGACCGGCCTGAGCAAGGAGCCCTCGCGCTCGGCCCACCACGCGGCCCTGGGCACCTGCGACCGGCGGCGCTTCACGATCGCCGACCTCGACTACTCGCCCCTATGTTCTGGAAGGACAAGGAGACGGCCCACCGGAGGTCTCCCGGATCCTTCCCAAGGTCACCGTCGCCACTCGGCAACCGGGAGGAGGGTGAGGTCGCCGTCGGCGAGCGCGACCCCGAGCGGGCGGGCCGACGCCCTCCTGGAGGCCGGGCGTCGAGCTGGGCCATCGTCAAGCAGGGCCTGAGGGGACGTTGGCCAAGACCCGCACCGAGCGGGTGGAGATGCCCTGTGACCTCGGTGGAGACGAAGAACGGTCTGGGAGCCGGGGACGCCTTCGGAGGGCCATCTGCCACGGCCTGCTCTCGGGCTGGCCGCTGGAGAAGACCATCTTCGCCGCCTCCACCGCAGGAGCGATCGTCTCTCGCGACTGGAGTGCTCCACCGCCATGCCCACTGAGCCCGAGGCTGCTCGAGCTCATGCGCGCCCGCCGCGACGAGGTCGCCCCGGGGCTGACGGACCCGTGAGGAGTCCCCGATGAACGCATCACCCACCCCTGCCGCCTCCGCCTCGGGGGCCGCGGCCGCTGACCGACGCTGCGTCACCGGATCCGCGACTGACCCGATCGCATCGGCCGGGCCTCGGCTCCAGCGCCCCCGCGCCGACCTCGCCGGGGCCGGGCGCCTCATGGTCGCCTGCGACCACCGGCCCGTGCGGGGCCCTGAGGGGCCGGCGAGAGACCCTGGCGATGGCCGACCGCGTGAGGACCTCCTGCGGCGCTGCATGACGGCCCTGTCCCGCCCCGGCGTCAACGGGTTCCTGGGAACGCCGAGATCATCGAGGACCTGACCCTCCTGGGCGCCCTGGACGGCAAGCCTGCGTGGGGCTCTGATGAACCGGATCGGCTCCAGGGGCCTCCTTCGGAGATGGACGACCGCTTCGGCGCTCACGACGCTGACGGCATCGAGGTCTCCCACCCGACTGCGGCAAAGATGCTCACCCGCATCAACTACGCCGACCCCGCCAGCGCCGCCACTCGAGGCCAGCGCCCAGGCCATCGACTCCCCTGTCCGAGCGCGGCCTGAATCGCCATCGATCGAGCCCTTCATCTCGCGGTGGAGGAGACGGCCGGATCGTCAACGACCCAGTGAGGAGGCCGTCATCCGCTCGATCTGCATCGCCCAGGCGCTGGGGCGCAGCTCGGCGCACACCTGGCCAAGCTGCCCCTGCGTCAGCGATCCTGCCTCGATGCGGCGCGTCATGGCCTCCACCTCCCTGCCCAGCCCTCATCCTGGGCGGCGAGGTCTCCACCGACCCCGAGGCCACCCGCGCCTCCTGGGCGCGGCCCTGGAGCTTCCCAGTAATGTCAGGGGACTGGTCGTGGGCCGCCCTGCCCTACCCGGGCAATGACGACGTCGAGGGCCGCCGTCGACGCCGCCGTCGCCCCCTGCTGTGAGGACCTGACACGTCCCTGCCACCGGACCCACCGCCCCGTGCAACCCGCTGCAACCACCGTCAAATCGGCCCGGTCGGGCCACCCCATACGAGACAATCCCCACGAATACCCTCCAGGAGCTGAAGGAGCACCACCATGGGCCACACCGACCGGCACTGCTCAGTCCGAGACCTCGGACCAGTCACTACGTCATCCGCGCCGGAGAGCTCGCCCCACGAGCAGCCACGAGCTGGACCTCACCCGGAGCGGGCCGGCTGGGAGTGGTCCTCCTGCGCGTGGTGGCGCTCGCCCCCGGGAAGCCCTGACCGTGCCCTGCCGGTGAGCATGAGTACTCGTCCTGCCCCTGTCGGGAGGCTGCACCGTCCAGGCCGGCAGCGAGCGCCTCGAGGTGGCCGGGCGCGAGTCGGTCTTCACCGACATCACCGACTACGTCTCCGCTCCCCGCCGCACCGAGGTGACCCCACCAGCGCTGACGGCGCCCGCATCGCCCTTCCCGGCTCCAAGGCCACCACCGACAAGTTGCCGCGCTACTGCCCGCGCCCGAGGTCGGCACCGGCCTGCGGGGGCAGCCTCTCCGCCAACCACGCCCGCGCCAGCGCCAGATTCTCCACCCGCGGCTTTGACCGAGAACGAACCTCCGCACGCCCGTGTAGCACGATGGCACCGAGGCGAGTATCCGGAGGATCTACTACTACCGGATCGCGCCATGAGGCGATGAGGCTCGCGCCGCACCACTTTACCCGCCACGACATCGATGTGTACCGAGGGTGCGCGCCGCCGCGCCTTACGCCGCCACGGTTCTCTGTGGTCGCCCCCGGCGGCGACCGCCACCAACGCTGCGGCCGCCCGATACCCTGTGTGTTTGCGACCGACGAATTTCCACCCATACCCGGTGCCACCAGAGGAGGTCGACCTGCGCCCAGCGACCCCTCGCAGGAACGATCGCATTGATCCGCCGACCGCCTGCACCACCGGTGATAAACCATGGCAATTGCCGTCGATCCACGACACGCCCAGGCCCGTCCAACTATACTTGTTAGCGACGCGTCGAGCAGCGCCTCATCGCCGGGGCGGTTAATACGGCAACGGGCCGCATCAGCCCAGAACGAGATCGCCTGGAAGCGACGGCGAGATACCATCATGCCCTGCACGGCAGGGTGCACGCGGCTGCCGCCGGTTGCCAAACGCCTCCAGACCCATATGCACGGCCCACCATCAATTTCAATATCACCAATACCACCAACGCCCGGTGTTGCTCTTCCTCCGACCAGTTCGCCACCCGCGTTCGACCCCGTCCTCCGGCAGCCGGAGACCGACCAGTTTGCCAAGATGCCCGCCCTGTCTCGCGCTTCGACCGCATCACCAAATTGCTGCCCATCTCATCGCCGAGCGGCGCGGCAAAGCCACCGACCCTCGCGACACCGCACCATCGCCAGTTCGCAGACACCAGCGAGGTTCACTGGTCGGATGGTTCCGGCGGCATGCCAGTTTTATCGCAGCCCGGAGCGCGCTGTCGTCACCGCACGCTGTTGCCCCATCATTGCCGCGGCGCACCACCGCTGGCCAGCGAGTTGCGCGCCCGGCCACCGCCACCTTTGCATCCTGGTAATAATAGACTGCACGTGGCGCTGACGAATTTGAACACCGCGCCGGTACCCACCGCCGACCGCAACGCAGCATCGCGACAAGGCCGACTATCATCGGCAAACCGATCGACCACCACCCAAGAACTAAAACAAGAACCCTGACGAAACACCAGCACTTCGACGCCGGGCGAGGGCCGACGCCCAGAGGCCCGGCACTGATGACGGCGTCGCGACCACGTCGATATTCCAGGAGAGATCGCGAGGGCGATGGCCCGGTCACGCCACCGAGCGCGCACCACCATGCTCAACGGTTTTGCTGGGGAGACACGTGGGTCACCGTCGCACCTCCAGTCTGCAGGTCGCCCGCCGGGATACGCCTTCCTGCATACATGAGCCTGCCAGGCGCCGGTCAGCCCCGCCCTGAGGTTCCGGTGACGGCACCGGCCAGATGCTCCTGCGGCACGTGGTCCAGAGAACATCAAGGTCATCACGTCCGTTATTGTTCACCAAATGCCGAGTCCCGCGGCCCGCGCCACCGCTGGCGCGGCGAGGGCAGCCATTTGCTTACTGAGAATGAAAATATACGCCATCGCCGCGCCCCTGGGCTCGACGCCCGATATCCACCATCGCGGAGTCGCCAGAAGGCGTTGAGGCCTGATCATCCACATCTGCATCGACCAATCATGGAATCTGCCCGGCTCGAGCTGGTAATGTCCCAATCAGCCCCTGAGCCAGTTTGCGAGTACCGCGACCGCAAAGTCGCAACCGTCACCACTGCCACCACCGGCGTAACGTAGGACGCGGGATGACGGTGCCCGCGCGATTTTGCGGCGCGGGGTCTGCTGATGGTGCCGACCCTGCCGCGCGTGCCCTCGTCCGAGGGCGTCGTTGGTCGCCAGCGGCGGCGGCGAGGATGCCGGACGACGGCGTCAACGCCCCACGGTACCAGCCCGTCTGGACGCAACAAACGCTAAGCCCCGGCCAACCGCCACCGAGACCTGAGTTCATTTCACCTACCCATAGGCGGGCGGGTCCGCGAAACCAGCAATCAGGAGTCGATAACGATGAGGAAAATGCTGACGGAAAGTACTACGAGGGAAACCGATCGCCGCCGTTCCAGCGAGCGAGCCCAGCCTGATGACCTCACCACGCCGTCGGTGGGCACAGTCGCAAGGAGGGCGGCCTCAAGGCTAAGCGCACTGCCATCATGTTCTGCATACAGCGAACCGAATCATGATGATACGGCGATTCGCACAATGGCAAGAACCATCGACGCTGTCGCGATCCAAAAGAATCTCTGACTTCGCCATATCGCGATCAACCTGCCTCACAGAGCACTCGATACCCATGTGATATCCACAACTTGCCGGTCGGCGCCATATCCGCCTTTCAACTTCCCAGAAAGCCTATGGATAACCATCGCCATCGCCACCGGTAACGCCGCCCCGCTGGCCTCGCCGCCGTCTGCGTGGTCTGCTGACCGCCTGAACTTTCATGAGGCCGGGCTGCCCGACGGCGTCTTCAACGTCAGCCCCGCAACCGCACCATACCTGCGTCCTCGAGCATCGGCATTATCAAGACCGCCCACTCGGTGGCCCACATCGTCCAGAACACCGGCGTCGCGCGTCATATCCGCGCACAACGCCATCGTCTGACCTGACCTGATTCGTCGCTTTTGCCAGCCGTGAGCGCATGGCCCTGCCCGTCGTCGTGGCCAGCATGGGCCCGGACTGGCCTGCCGCGTCAAGCGCCCACGCCGAGAAGACCCGCGTCAGCCACTTGAGGTCGAGTTCACCACGTCCGCGAGTTCATCACCGACTCATCGACGAGACTTTGAGCCGCGCGTGAGGCTGATTTGCCCCACCCGACACGCCCGTCCACCAAACAACGAAAATACGCGTGGTTGCTTATTTGACGCCGAGCCGCAGGTATCAACGTTGATCCAGGTCATCTTCGCCCAGCATGACCAAGACCACACCTGAGAACTACACCTGCTGGCACAAGAAGACCTACGTCGCGACCATGTCCGAGGAGTAGGCCTGATGTTCGCCATCACCGCGGACGCACCATAGAATTCTGGAGAATCTGATCCATGGCAACCGTGCTGGCGGGACGGGAGGCACCCCTACCGGTGCGAGCGGACGCCCGCGGCCTTGAGCCGCTGCGTGCTCGCAGGCGTTCAGGTAGCCACGTAGAGTAGTGACCGAAGCCAGCACGGTCCAGGGAATGCGCCTCATCCCATAGTCGACACTTTTCGGCATATGCATTCTGTCCACACCTGAAACGTCGATCATCAGGCGTTTAATACTATGTTAAAATGACGGGATGTCGGTGCCCCGTTGCGGCGAGGACCAGTGAATCGGGCCATCCGAACCAGCAGAAGGCCCCGCCAACGATGGCGTGATCTAAGGAGTTCCTTCATGTCCACATCACCCGGCCCGCGGCGCACGGTACGCCGATAAGACCATTAACGGACCCGTCAAAATAGCGTCGCTCGACCACTGGTCGCCACCCTGGCTCGCTACGTTTTTCGATACGACAATCGGCGTCATCTCCGGTGTTCGCCCAGGTGGTTTCACGATGGCGCCGACGGCTCAGGATCACCGAGGGCTGATCGCGGCCTGCCTTGTATCGATACGTCGGCGCCTCGGTCGGAGGCAGCTTCCATAAGCATGCCAACATCGCTCCTGGCCATCGCCTTCATTAAAGCTGGCCCAACATTGGAATTCCTGATCAGCCACCAGTTGTAAGTTCAAGACGTTCACCTCGGCAGACGTACCGGCGCATCCGCGGCGTCCCCTGTACGCACCATTGACGATCGCCCGCCGTCTTCGTTTCCAAACCTCCTGTCCTGCCCGTGGCGCTGGCGCCTGGAGGTCACCCCACCATCAAGTCCAGATGTCAAACACAAGGCCGCCACGCGCCCGCCCAAGCGGCATCAGCAACGTCAGAATAACGCGAATTGCGATGTCCAACACCGGATCCACCGCATCGCCAGCGACGATCCACCGATAAACCAGCGGTCAAGATCATAAACGGACCACCATCAAGATCATCCAACACCGGCATCACAGCCACCAGGTAGTTTCCGCGGCCGGCCTGCCGCATAGGAGGACGATCCCAGCCTGATCGTTCCTGTGGGTCGTCGTCGCCTGCCGCTACGTGGCATCAGAGGCCAGTATCAGAAACTTCGCTCATGGCAGTCATCTCATCATACTGCCGGAGCCCTGCCGCCTCTGGTGCCCATCGCCAGTTCAAGCAGTCCGAGTTACCTGTCCTCACGAGATCACCCTGGCGCGGTACAGCTGATGGGCCCCACAGGCACCTCAGTATCTACAACGCCACGCCAAGGGTCTTCTTACAAGATGAAGTTTAAAGTGTACCGCAATTTCATCTTCGTTTCGCTCAACGTCCTGTCACCATCTTCCATAGTTCAGTCCGACTATACCACTTTAAGGCTCGAGGAAGATACACGAGCGCGAGTAATCAAAAGTATTATAGTTGGTTTGACGCAATGAAACGTCAAATTGAGAAACTGCCAGTTCCTCCTGACCTGTGGACAGCACCTCCAACTGAGCTCATCACACATTCGCCCACGCACGTGATCATCCATAAACCGCGACCGCCGCGCAGCGCCCGTCTGCCCGCCTCCGCCCACGCGCAGGCCTGCCCGGAAGGGCGTCGGGTTATCGAGGCCCGCCGGCGCGCGGCGCCCGCCCCTGCTCGGTGCCGTCGCCAGACGATGGTGCTGGAACCGTCACCGCCCGCATTCCAGCGAATGCCTGCGGGGGCTCTGGCAGCAGCGCTGGCCGCAGCCGGCCTGCGCGCCATGGCCTGATGGCCCAGGCCTGCAGCGTCGCCACTGGTGCCACGGTTTCCTGCGCGGGCACAAGCGGCCCGCGCGCAGGGCTTTTCGGTTGCGCATGCGTCGGTCCTGGCTGTGACTTGCCGTCGCCCGCTGATGGTCACGCTGCCAGCGCGCGATCTACCTGGCCCGCACCCTGCCCGGGCCTGAGGTCCGGTCATGGTGCGCGGCAGCAGCACGTCGAGGCCTTCGAGGCTGCGTACGCCTGCACGGGACCCGAGGTCAGCGTCGACTGGACCCGGCTGGACGTGAGGATGATGGCTGAGCAGCAAGCCATGCGTTCCCGCTGAGCCGCGAGTGCCTGAGGTGCGCCGCCGTGCCCACCGGCTGGCGCCGTCCTCATCATCGCCCAGGGAGCGCCCCTGGGGCGGCGGCCCCTGGTCCTGGCTCCGCTGATCGCCACCGAGCTCGGCCGCGCATCCGCCGCGATCGCCGTGAGCGCCGCAGCCTGGATGGGACCGAAAGCCCGGCTCTGGCGCTGGCGACCCGTCGAGCAGCTGCGCTTCCTGCGGGTGGTGCAACGGTCGTCGCGTCCTGGGGCCACCTTCCTGGTGACCGGCATGGCCGAGCGGGTGGCGCTCTGACGATCATCGTCTCCTGACGATCCTGGTCGCCAGTCAGTCGGTCCTGGTCTCGCCTGCCTGCCAGGGGGCGATCGACCTGCGGATCCGCCCTGGCTGGTTGAGGCGCAGCGGCGTGCCTCGGCGACCGGAGTTCTGGCGCGCCGGAGTCCTCCTGGCCTCACGCTCATCGTGAGCTACCTCGAAACCCACGCCCTGTTCCTGGGCGGCCTTCACGCTGTCGGTGCTCAGCGTCGCCGTCGTGCCCTGCGCCTGCCGCGCGAGCTCAAGGTCTGGGGGATTGGCGCGCAGGACGTCTCTGAGGACGGCGCCCGAGCATCCGACTTCGGACCCATGATTTGTCAGGACAAATGTCGTATGGTGGAGGTGTGCCGCAAGGAGCCACTCGGCGGCCCGACGTCGTCGACACCTGACAGAGAGGCACCTGAGTGCGGACGAGCAACGAGGCAGTCCAGGCCTCAGAGACAACCGTGTCCATCCCCGGAGACCATTCCTCAAACCATGAAGGCTGCGGTCCTGCGTGACCATGAGGTCGGCCTGCAGATCGAGACCTCAGGCACCCCCGCCCCAAGAGCGGCGAGGTCTCATCAGCAGGCTGCCTGCGGATTGTGCCACCCGACCTCCACGTCATCGGTGGCGCCATCAGCCTTCGCTGCCAGCGGGTGCTCGGCCACGAGGTCTCCTGGCACCATCGTGAGCTCGGGCCCCGGCAACGAGACACCGGCCTGACGATCGTGGCGAAGGTGGCCGGCGGCTTTCATGCCCTCTGCGGCCAGGTGCGACGCCCGCGCCTCGGGGCGCGACGAGCTGTGCGGCCTTCATCGACCCTCAACCGGCTCCCGCGGCGTCCTCTACGACGGCACCACCCGCCTGGCGACCCCCGACGGCGAGCCGGTGGCCATGACTCTATGGGTGGCCTGGCCGAGTACGCGGTCGTTCCCCTCCACTGGCAGTGACCCGTGCCGGACACCATCGACATGGTGCCGGCGGCCATCCTGGGGTGCGCGGCGACTCGGTTATGGGCGTGCAGCCGCGGCGCCGACCTGCGCTACGGGGAGACTCGTCGCGTGGCTGCCACCGGCGGCGGGGCACCAATATCGTCCAGATCGCCCGGCCTGGCGCCGGTCAGGTCATGCATCGACGTGACGACGAGTAGCTGGCCCCATGCTCGACTACGGGGCCAGCGGGCCGTGGTCAACTCCGTTACGCAGGACGCCCGTGAGGAGGTCTTCTGCTCACTCGGGCGGGCAGGGGCGTCGATGTCTCCTTCGAGGCCCTTGGCATCCCTCGCCACCTGGACCACCGCTCTGGATGTCCTGTCCGATGGTGGTCGCCGGTGCCGATCGGCTCGGGGCCGGCGTCAGACCGCCGTGCGAGATCAACCGCACCGTGCGCCGCTCGCAGTCGATCCTCGGCTCTACGGGGGCGCGCACCTGCCAGGACCTGCCGGCTGGTCGTCGACCCGGCCGACAAGAGTGTCATCAACTACCGCGATGTCGTCCCGCGCCGTCTCACCGCTGGAGGAGGCCGGCGCCGGCTACACCGCGCTGCGCAACCGCGAGATCTCAGCGCGCCGTCAGTCGACATGTCGCTGTGATGTCCCAGGCGGTCAACCTCGTCTCGTCGGGGCTGACCGCGCGCTTCAGTCTCGCGCCTCCTGCTCAGCCCCGTGGGCTTGAGCAGGAGGCGCAAGCACACCGAACTGTTCACATATGAAACGAATTCTCTCTCTCAGCCCCATGCACATGTCCGTGTCATGATAGGTGACTGTCGTTGGGGACACTATCCAGCTCATGCCTTGAGTACAGTCTTTCGCCAGAGTGTTGTCCTTCATATTTACCATCCTGGTCTCGCAGGGTTAGCACGAAGCATCCCTTTGTCGGATATCAGTTGCTCCACGCTGGCAGAGAGGTGATTATTTTAAATTGACTATGATCTCCTGTGCGGGCCCTGCAGATCCGTTTCTGCTCAGATCTGCGGGTGCTGTAATGCATCTCGTGGGTCGATGAACCGGACCATCTTACCCAGTTCGAACTGATACTCGGTGACTGCATGAGCTGTAGCAGTCCCTGCAAGATGTGACCTGTTGTCGAATATTTCCAGAGGTGCCCAACTCACAGCGTCGGTGGTGCAGTTGGTCCCTTGTATTCTTGCTGCTGTATCTACTCCTGGTCAGATGGAGATTTAGACATGTTTTCAAGTTAGGCAGGAAATGCCAGGCAGACCACCAGTGTCACTATTGCTGACGTCATGAACCAGTGTGAATGGTTTATCCCTGTGGCGCCCTATGGCACTCTGCTACCCCTTCATTGAGATTCTGTTACCCATATTATTCTGGGAACTGCTGGAGAATCTGGCGTGAAGTGTCCGATGCTTAGTAGCAGATAAGAGAGCAAAAGTAGGGGCGTGAGTTTCTGCATAATACCATCTTTCGAGGTCGGGAGAGCAGTATAAACTATCGACGTAGATATCTTGCAGAATCCCACGGGAATTACAAGCGTTCCGGCGATGATATATGCTGAGATGCAAGAAATATTACACCAGTACGCCACATTATCGATGTGCAATGAGTAGCTGGTGTTGCTGCTCGTCGCCATTTCGATGGCGTCGCTCATACGAGTTAGCGGATTGCGAACTGTCAGTTAAAGAAGAAACGAGCATGATCCATGAAATAACGATTCCCAAAATCGTAAAAGGATCAATTGGTTGACACTTGTGGGATTCCGATAGTTCTTCTCTCGTTTGTCTAGTCGATTTGAAAGTACGCCCAGATTCGTTCATAGTGGTCCCCGTGCTCGTTGTCTTGTCGTCTGCAATTAGCGCTTCTGTTGAATTGACCTGAATTATAGCCGACACGATCATGCCCGACATGTTGTGTAGTGTGCAACTATTTTCAATGTTCGGATGACTTTCCTAAGCTTCGATCGACCCTGATCTTCAGTTTACGTAAGAGATGACTGACCATGAAGTAGAGTGGCGGTGTGTCGACTGTTGCTGCTGGAGAATGCTGAGCGCAATGGAAGCAGGGTGCTCCTCTCGTTGCTTCGAAGTATCTAATTTGGAAAGATGCAGGTGATAACGTAGTTTTAGTGCCCTATTGACCCGCCTCGATGATTGCTTAGCGACACGATTTAGCAGCAGAATCGCCTCCGGTTGTTCCGAATACTGGAGTTCCAAAATCTGATGATACCCAGGCGGCTACGCAGCTGTGCTATCCTGGGTTTTCGAGACGGACTGTCAGTGTCCAAGTCACGTTCCGAGCTGTGCCTGGGTGCACAAAAATCGATGGAATCTGCTGAACGACCTTCTGAAAAATCTCCTGCTCGACTGTTACATCATCCGAATACAGGCCACCATAAAGAGTTACTCGCGACCAATTTGCGTGACAATCCTCAGACTCAGCGAAGTTCTAGTGCCAATAATTTGATCATCAACTCGCCCTTTGTTTCCTTTTGATTGGCACTGACTTAACGGTCCCAGGAGTTTCACAATTTGAGGGTAGTCCATCTCCTCCCCATTCAGCGCTGCGGCTTGAGTGAGAATACTGCTGCTGTTATCGTGAAGACATGAGAGTGAGTGCCGTGTTCTTGATGGGTGGCCATCGTTGAGGCTCCTAGGTGGGATTGTGCTGTCAAACTAGATCGTAGTAGATTGGTGGCGCTATCTAGTGTGTGTGATTATTTCTAGGCAACGAGGCTCGCGTGAAAAATGCGTGATGTTTGCGATGTTGGATTATTGAATCTTCACAATCTTTCGTGGTTGTTATATGCGGGATTCGGACAATGAGGTGTTTCGCCAGAGGCTTCGTGGAGGGTGAGTGTGATGTCTCGGGACATGGGTGACGGTTCAGTCAGGACTCGGTGACGCTTTTGCGTGTCGGGACATGGGTGACAGTTAGGTTCTCTCGCACGGCCTCGCGCTGGTTGGTGGGGTCGGGTGGGTGGTGGGAGACGGTGGTGCCTTTGGGGCGGCCAGTGTACTGAATCAGGATCCGCCGTGGTGTCGGGCGAAGGTGATGGTGCTGGTGTCCCAGATCGCGATGACCGTGGAGGCGCCAGGTGGCGGCTGACCAGAACGCGCATGCTGCCGATGTGGGACGGTGCGTTGCGGCGACGGTCAGCTCGCGCTGTCCGGTGGCACCGATGCGTTTTGTGCCGACGCACCCGGTGCCGTGCGGTGGTGTCTGGCTGAGGGGCCGGGCCTCCGGGGGTGAGGGGGCGGTGTCGCGGTCCGGTCGGGCGCCTGGGCCACTTCGGTGGCGTCCCAGGCCTGTTACAGGGTGATGCGCCCAGCAGGCCCCTGGTGGCGCTGGTGTTGTAGACGAGGTCGAAACGGTCTACCTGCCCTGAAGCTCGGCGATGGAGGCGGCCAGGGGCCGCTGGTCCAGGTAGCGGAACAGGTCTGGTGGAAACGCCTGTTCTGCCCTGGGTGGGGTGGTAGGGCTTGAGGTACGGGCTCGACCCCCAGGGAGCGGCACGTGCCCACCCAGGCGTCCGGTGACCCGCGCCGGCTGGGGTTGAGGCGATGCCGTTGCCGGTCAGCAGACGCTAGCACACCCCTGGCGGCTACGCTATGCAAGACGCGATGGCGGCCTGACTGGTCTCGCTGGAGCTGACCAGGGAGGCTACCGCCAGGCGGGAGTGGTCGTCCTGGAGCCGGGGCGATGACCACCTTGCGTCCTTGGGTGATGACGTACTCAGTGGCGTCAGAGCTGCCAGCAGCGTTGGGGTGGGTACGAACCGTCCCAGGCCGCTCGTGGTCTCTTGACGGCTCTGAGCGGGCCACCCCTGGTCGCGGAAGGTCGGGCCAGCCACGCCGGTGAGGGCGCTCAGCCCCATGGAGGCCATCTTGTCGTGCACGCTGATCGGGCCGTGGTCCAAACCTGAGCGCTCCAGGCCGCCGCACCTCCAGGGCCTGGAGCGCACCGCCTCAGGCAGACGGGCCGGGCTGAGCGCGGGCGACGCGACCGCTCAAGCACCGCCGCCGGCCCCTCCAGGCGGGCCTCGACGCCGCAGGACGGTAAACGTCTTGCGTGAGATGGTGCCGCGCAGAACGTCGTCACTGCCCCACGAGGCGCGTCATCGGCCACTGGGCGATCGCCAGACGGACACTGAGGATCAACACTGCGGTTCTCATCTGAGCTCACCGCTCAATCTCAGACCAGCAGGTCACCCCAGAACCTACCGGAAGTGTCACCAGTGTCCTGACACGAACCATCACGCATGTCCCGAGACATAACACCGAGGAAGAGGATGCTTGGCGTCCAAATCGGACTAGAAGGAGCCGGCGGCTCGATCAGGCCGCTGATGAAACCGCGGAACTCGGGCGGGTTTCTTATCGGTGATGTGAACCTCGATCCCGCTTTGTGTCCGATATGGACATCTCGGCCGCTCCTGCGTTGCTCGGGGAGGGTGGTGGTCCGCGGAGGGGAAGCACCTGTAGTGAGCGGAGTCGGCATGAGAGCTGGCTGCGTCCGTGTTGCGGGAGGGCGGAGATGAGAAGAGAGCGCGTGCGGTGCCCCTCGGGCTGCGCTGGCTGCGCGGGCTTCCTTGCCGCGCAGCCCTGTTGTTTCTGCGCCCTGCCGGGCTCAGTCCGGGGCCTGCGCGTTTGTGATGCGTGGTCCGGATCCGGTGTAGCTCCAGTGAGCTCGGTGGAGTCGTCTACGCTCAGCGGGCCTCGAGGAGGTTGACGCCGGTGTAGATGCCCACGCCCATGGTGATCGCGGCCAGGACGGAGGAGGCGAACATGAGGGTCGGGATGCCGGTGACGGCGCCGACGACCGACATGACCATGACGGCGAACATGACGGCGATCATGGCGGACGGCGGAAGGTGAGGCGGTTGGCGTCGGTCCGCGTGCCGGTGGTCGCCTGGGTGGCGGTGGCGGCAGCGGTGGTCCTCGACGGTCTGGGTGGGGTGCTCGGTGATGGTGGCGGTCATGGAGTGTTCCTTCGGTGTGTGTCGAGCAGGTCCGCCTGACCATGAGTCGTGCGTCCCTGCACGACTGTGTGCAGCCTGTGGGCCGGACGGAGGTTTCTCCGTCACGTAGAATCTCGGAAGCCCCACCCGATTGTCTAGACAGTGATCGTGACGTGCGTTGCGTCGATAACTCGTGGATCACAGGGGATCGCTGGGAGGGGGATGGTTTGTGCTCGGAAGGCTGTGGCCGAATCTGGCGCCATTGAGGGGATTCCTGGCTCCGGTGGGTTCTGGCGGTGTTGGCGGCGCAGAGGTTTTGACCCGAGACGTGACCCGCGCGGCAGAAGTGCGACGTCAACCACTGGTCTAGTCATCCTGCGGTGGTGGGCACGGCGGGAGACGGCGACGGCGCCGTTCGGCAGGGCGGGAAGGCGGCCGGTTGCCGCCCCGGCTATTCTGTTCCGGTGACGACCAGCCAGACTTCTTCCAGCGCTGTCGGCCCCTGTCCTCGTGGTGGACTCTCGGCGCAGTACGCCCAGCTCATCGCCCGCCGCGTGCGCGAGGCCGGTGTCTACTCCGAGATCGTGCCCCACTCCATGGAGGCCGCCGCCATGCTGACAAGCAGCCGTCGGCCATCATCCCGTCCGAGGCCCCTCCTCGGTCTATGCCGACGGTGCCCTCATCCGTTGACCCGGCCCTTTCGACGCCGGAGTGCCGGTCCTGCATTGCTACGGATTCCAGGCCATGGCCCAGGCCCTGGGCGGAACGGTCGGGCGCACCGGCACCCTGCGAGTACGGGCACACCCGCCCGCGTGGCTGAGGGCTCCTGCCTGTTCGACGGCACCCCGGACGACCAGGTGGTGTGGATGAGTCACGGCGACGCGGTCCAGGCCGCCCCCGAGGGCTTCGCCGTCACTGCCTCCACCTCCCAGACGCCGGTGGCCGCCTCGAGAACCCGGGCGGCGCCTCTACGGGCTGCAGTGGCACCCCGAGGTCCTCCACCCGAGCACGGGCAGGCCGCCCTGGTCAACTTCCTGCACAAGGAGGCGGGACTGCCTGCCACCTGGACGCCGGACAACATCATCGACGAGCAGGTGGCCCGCATCCGTGAGCAGGTGGGCGACGCCCACGTCATCTGCGGCCTGAGCGGGGGAGTGGACTCCTCCGTGGCCGCCGCCCTCGTCCACCGCGCCATCGGCGACCAGCTCACCTGGCATCTTCGTCGACCACGGCCTGCTGCGACGGCGAGCGCGAGCAGGTCGAGCATGACTACGCCGAGGGCACGGGCATCCCGCGTCATCACGGTCGACGAGACCGAGCGCTTCCTGAGCGCCCTGGCCGGCGTCACCGAGCCGGAGGCCAAGCGCAAGATCATCGGCCGGGAGTTCATCCGCTCCTCGAGGCCGCCCAGCGCCGGGTCATCGAGACCGTCGGTGCCGAGGGCGGCGAGATCCGCTTCCCGGTCCAGGGACCCTGTATCCCGATGTCGTCGAGTCCGGCGGGGAGAGGGGCGCCGCCAATATCAAGAGCCACCACAATGTGGGTGGCTCTGCCTGAGGACCTCGACTTCGAGCTTCACTAGAGTGCTGCGCGAGCTGTTCAGGACGAGGTGCGCCATCGGCCGCGAGTTGGGCGTGCCGGAGAAGATCGTCGCCCGCCAGCCCTTCCCAGGGCCGGGGCTGGGTATTCGCGTCATCGGCGAGGTGACGGCCGAGAACCCACGCGCTCTGCGGGCCGCCGATGCCATCGCCCGCGAGGAGCTCACGGCCGCCGGGCTCGACGGCGAGATCTGGCAGTGCCCGGTGGTGCTGCTGGCGGACGTGCGCTCCGTGGGGTGCAGGGCGACGGACGCACCCATGCCAGCCCCATTGTTCTGCGCCGGTCAGCAGCGAGGATGCCTGACCGCGGACTGGACCCGCTCTGCCCCTACGACGTCCTGGCACGCATCTCCAACTGGATCACCAACTCTGTGCTGAGGTCACTCGGGTGGTGCTCGACTGCACGAGCAAGCCCCCGGGCACCATCGAGTGGGAGGACGGAGAAGACTGGTATTTAGTTTTCCGCACCATCATGCAGAGTTGAGATACGGAAGCGCCTTGATTTTTGAATTGAGTGAGTATTTGGAAACTCGTTCATTTTAGTCAAGTAGCAAACCGCACTTTCGCTTGGCTTAGATATTTCGTGAGATTGTAGGATGTATTAAAGTGTCAAACAAAGAATGTATCACCATAGAAGGTGTTGAGTATTACTGTAAAAGAGCAGCTAGGCCAAGGTGGTGCAGGTGCGAGTGTTTCGCGCCGAAACTAACGACGGAAATGAGTATGTACATTAAAGAAAGTTAAAGGTATCGTCAGAGTTTATTGATGCTGAGAAGTCTGGGCGAGCAAGGTACAGCAAGAGAGGAACGTTTTCTTCGAGAGATTAAATTCTGTTTGAGGACCATCTCCACGCATTATTAAAATTAGCGGATATGCGGTGTGTGGATCAGGTGAAAATGCGCATCTATATTACGCGATGCCCTTATGTGCAGGTAGCTTGAGTTCGGTGATGAGAGGTGGTAGACGTAGAATCAGCCTTTAGGTACTCTGAACAACTTCTGGAGGCACTGAGGTAGTCCATTCGAAAGAAGTAATTCATCGAGATGTGAAACCCGACAATCTTTCTGATTGACGAAAACCAAGATCGCATTCTCGCCGATTTTTGGGATTGCTCATTTTGCGGAGTCGCCATCATTGACGAGAAAGGGGGATCTTCTGGCGAACCGAGATTACCTCGCCCCGGAGCAACGGAAGGGGAGGGATGCTCGAGATGTTGGCCAAGCTGCGGACATATTCGCAGCCGGCCTTATTATTAATGAGCTATTTACATCTGTTCGGCCAAACGGGCCTGAGTTTGATTTAGTTTATGACGTGCATCCTCGCCTTTATGAGGTTGATGAGCTGGTTTCAATGATGACGCAGGTCTCATCGGAAGCACGTATCGATGCTAGTAAATCACTAGCCTTCCTTAGGAGGATTGCATCAAAAGATAGGCAACTTAAGGTTCGCGTCAGAAAGGAAATTAAACGCTCTTCACCTAATGTTTCCGAAAGAATGATCGAACAAGCTGTAGAGGACGTGCTTGATGGGTTTGCGCTCCTGTCTCGCGGGGACCTGGGTGATTTAGGGCGATATAATCTCAATTATCATTGCAATATAAAGTACGCTGTACTGCCGCAGTTAAAGAGCCTCTGCTTCCTCTTGAAGCTGCGTGAGCTGTGTCGGGATATGTTCTTCGGTGAAGCGGTTGATTGTCAGGCAGGAGGTTGGTTTGAAGCAAGGCGAGGAAATGAGTCTAAAGGACAGTGTGAGAAGCTTGATGAAATTCTAGCTGCCCACAAGGTTGTATTCGACGACGACAATTTTAAACATCTCATCGGGGAGATTAGAAAGTACTTTCTCGCTCTCAATGATTCCCATCGTAATGAAATAATAGATGGTGAGCGTTGTAAAAAATGGGTGGAGTTCAACTTGATTGATGGTCCAATTCTAAAATTATGTCATGGCCTCCAAAGGAATGGGTTTCTTCAAGTGCAAAAGTTAGACTCTGATATCGGTGTGTTTACTTTGTTTGTGGAGAACTTGAAGATTGTAGAATCTCGTAGTGAACTCATTGAAGAATATTCCGGCGTATTCCCCTCGGAGCAACTCGGTGAACTGACTGCAAGAGATTATGTGGCGCGTTCGAATGATCAAATTCTAAATGGTTTTCAGGAGAAGTTTCCTGACATTCAGACGATTCCGAGAGGGAAGGGGTGTTTCTCGGTGTTATTTAGTTCGTACAAGAGTTACTTAAACTTCAAAAATAAGTCGCTTGTGGCTGCTGGGGGCGATTTTCATCTTGGAAATGCCATCCCTAATATGCTCAAGCCGTCAACCCCGTTTTCTGATGGTGAGGTTGTTGAGGTGAGGATCGATAATTACGTCGTACGTAAGGTCATTGCGAGAATTCTTGATATTATGGACGACTGAAGAAATTTCTTGTCCTCGCGAGAAGTTGTTGAGTTGTTCTTGGTGTGCCGAAGTTTATTCGCAGTGGTGTGTGAATATTGTCGGTTTTCTCCTCTGGGTGATCATGTCTTGATCGATGTGTGTCTTGTCGTCCCTAGAAGGATTTACGGTAGGTGGTAGAGTGCTTACGTCCCGATCCGTAGGGCGTCGCGCAACGTGACGTTGGGGCCGGCCACCACCTGGTGACCGGCCCCAACCTCGTGTTGGCGGGGGCTCCGCGCGCTGGCGTCTTACAGGGCCGACCGGGCCCGGGCGCGCCCCACGGCCACGGCGACGGAGAAGACCGCGACGGCGAACAGGGCGCAGATGCCGCAGTCCACGAGCAGGGGCCCAATGACGGCGGCGGACATGGAGGTCGCCTCGTACGCCCCGGAGATCGCTCGATCCGCCCAGTAGCCGGGCGTGAGCCTCGCCGCCCGGGCGAGCGAGTCGGGCAACCCCTCGATGGGTACCCACGCCCCACCCAGGAAGGACAGGCCATCCTCCGATGTTGGCGACCGCGTTGGCTGCGTGCTGGCCCAGACCGATCTGCCCCATGAGGAATCCGATCGAGACCGCCACGAGCGATAGGCTGCCCACAGCCGCAGCGACCACCCCCAGAAGCGGAGCCGACGTCGCCGCGCTGCCCAGGCCGAAGGCCGCCACTCCCAGCCCGAAGACCCACAGCCACCCGGCGAGCCCCACCGCGAGGCACGCGCCCAGCAGCCCGAGGCTGCGGGAAGTGCCACTGACCGGGTGGCCTGCAAGCGATGCGCGCACCGCCCTGGCGCCCCAGCGCCGCCATCAGCGTGGAGATCGTGACGACCGCGAAGGCCATGAGCGGGTAGAAGGAGAACCTGGCGTAGGTGACGAAGCTGTGGGACAGAGGCGTGGCGTCCGGGTGATCCGTTTCGCGGGGCGGAGTGGTTCATCGTCCCTTGGCAAGTGCCACGGCCTGGACCGGGTCGTCCGTGGTGGTCGACAGGTAGTCGCTGACCTGCCCCACGTAGGAGTCGGTGCGCATTCATACAGCGCGCCGGACGCCGACTCGTACCCAATGACCGTGTCCATGCGGGGCGGCTCGGTGCCCTCGCGAGCCGCCTGTTGCAGCCCTCTGCCCGTAGCCGGCAGGGAATGATGAGGATGTAGCTGATGCGGTTCTGCGCGGTGGCGTCCTGAGGGCCCGCCTGAGTCCTCAAGCGACTGAGCTCGCCGACGGACTCGACATAGCTCTTGACCCCGCGGGAGATCGTGGAGCCGTCGTGGTCGATGACGGCCACACTCGCCGTGGCGACCGTGACCTCATCGGAGCTGTCCTCGGACTCTGGCCATCCCGGTGAACAGACCGAACAGGCTCAGCACCACCAGGTAGATGAGGATGTACAGCCGGTGAGCGTCACAACTCTCGCACATGTCTTAAAAGGTGCTCATGGGTCATCCTCCTGGCGCGGATCGGGGCGATGGTCAGGAACAGGCACGTCATGCCCAGCAGGACCGAGGCAGCTGCGGGCGAAGGGTGCCAGGGAGTCGTAGTACAGGAGCCCGTAGAAGCAGCGGGCCGTCTGCCACAGGGGATTGGCCTGGGCCAACAGCGGTGCGTGCTGCTCGATGGAGCTGGCCAGGGACTGGGATGCGGGCCCTGTACAGGCCGGGTGAGCAAGGACAGCAGGAGAGGGAATCCGGAGATCATCCCGATCTCCAGGCGGGCCAGCGTCCCCAGGGCGGCGCCCACTGCGTCTCGCCATGAGGCTGCACACCCCGATCGCCACGAGGCACAGCAGCACATGGGGCCCGAAGTCCACGCCCACGACCGAGGCCATGGAAGGCGAAAGCGACGAGCAGGCGAGACGAACACGCACACCCAGGAGGCCGCGAGCGTGGCCGTCAGGGATCTTTCCAGCGGGCCAGACCCGCCAGGGGTCTGGCGCGCGCCCACCGGTGAGACGGCCATGATTCCCTTCACGGCCACCATTGCCACGGTCGTCCCCATGCCGCAGGCGAAGGCCAGCAGCGCGAAATAGTAGTGGGTCTGCGGCTTGACCGGTGAGGGCGTCACCGAGATCGAGCGGGTGAAGGCCTGATCGGTCTCCAGCGCCGCCAGCTTCTCAGGAGCCGCCCCGCCTTGGCCAGGGCCACGTACTCGGCCCGCCTCCTGGGTGTAGGGAGTCCATGACCACTCGCAGCACCCGAGTCGTCTCGGCCTCGTTGCCCTGCTGAGTCACGTGCAGCACAGGATCGCTGCCCTCGACGGCGAGATACCCGTTGGTCTCTCCCCGCTTCGCGGCGGCCTCGGCCTGCGCGACCGTGGAGTGGGTGACCTTCGTGATGAGGTGATGATCGGCGTCGTCGGCGGAGATGCGCCCACGACGGCGTCCAGCCCCTGGAGCGGTCCGGTAGGCCTCGTCCTGGACGACGCCGAAGCTCATGGGGTGGCATCGTAGACCCTTGTCCAGGTTGGAGAACATGGCCATGAAGATGAGGGACAGGACGACGGGGAAGCCGAGCGTCCACACGAGCAGGACCCGGTCTCGCAAGAGCCTGAGCACTCGGGTACAGGAAAAACGGTCAACATCTCAGGCCGCCTCGTCTCGCAGGGCCCGCCCGGTGATCTCCAGGAAGACGTCGTTGAGGGTCGGGGCTCGGAGGTCACCCGGCCGCAGGTCGCCCCTGCGGCATCCAGCGCCCTCATGACATCGGTGAGGTTGTGAGCGGGGGAGCACTCGATGAGCACCCTCACCGTCCAGGTAGGCGGCCGTGCGCATGCTCCAGGCGGCGCAGGCCCTCCAGGGCCTCCTCGCCCAGCGGGAGGGGTCAACGACCTCCACCCGGATGCGCTCACCGGTGCCGATCAGTGGCCTTGAGCTCGTCGGAGGTGCCCGGAGGCCACCTGACGGCCGCGGTCCATGATGACGATCCGGTCGCACAGCTGCTCCACCTCCTCCATGTAGTGGCTCGTGTAGATGACGGTGGCGCCGCGCTCGTTGAGACGCTTGATGCCGTCGAGGATGGCGCCCCGGCTCTGCGGGTCGACGGCGACCAGGCTCATCGAGGAAGATGAGGTCGGGGCCGTGGGCGATGCCGCAGGCGATGTTGAGGCGGCGCAGCAGCCGCCGGAGAGCTTCGTGGGCTTGAACTTCACGAACTTCTCCAGACCGACGAAGGCGATCGCCCGGCCACCAGGCGGCGCCTCTCGGCGCGATCGCGCACGTAGAGGGCGCAGAAGGCGTTGACGTTCTCCGCCACCGTGAGCTCATCGAAGACGGCGACATCCTGAGGCACCACGCCGATGCGACGCTTGAGGCCATAGGAGGTGGGCGTCATCGGCTCACCGAAGACGCGGATCGAGCCCCTTGTCGTGGGTGAGCAGCTGAAGGATGCAGCTGATCGTCGTCGTCTTGCCCGAGCCGTTGAGGGCCGAGCAGCCCCAGCACCTGACTGCGCGGGATCGTCGGAGACAGGCCGTCCACCGCGACCAGCTCCCCATAGCGCTTGACCAGGGAGTCGACCTCCACCGCCAGGCCCGCGTCGTGGTCCTCATCCTGATGTCCATCTCGACTCTTCCTTTGTTCCGCCGGTGGTCCCCGGCTCATGGCATCCATGGTCGCGGGCGCGGTGGCGCTCGAAGTGCCTGGTGTCATGACTGCGGCCGGCCCCTCATGACTTCTGTCATGAGATGCCGGAACGAGTCCCTAACGGCATGCCGGGCCCACGAGCGCCGGCCACCGACCGATAATCGAGGGGTGAAGGTTCTGGTCGACAAGGGCGTGCTGCTGTGCGGTTGCCTCCCTGCTGGTCCTGCTCGTGGGGCAGGTGAAGACGTCCGCCGTGATCTGGCTGATCGCGGCCGTGACCGTCGCCGGCTCGAGCATGACCGTCGATCAGCGACGGTGGGGATCGCGGCGCCGGCCGCCTACCTCCTGGTGGGAGCCCTCTCGACGGACTCCGTGACCGGGGCGCCGCTGGTCGTCTACGTCCTGGCCCGCCTCGGTGCGCTCGGAACCCGGCGTGCGCGAATGACGGCGGTAGCCGCCTGCATTCCCTTCGCAGCCGTGATGGTCACGCGGGTTCAGAACATGCCCGTGCTGGCCCTGGCCCTGGCGGTCTGCGCTCTCGCGGCCCTCCTGGCGCTGCGCACCGTCCAGGAGGAGGCGGCACGAACGAGTCTGCATGTGGTGCGCGACGACCTGCGCGAGAAGGTCCTCACCCTGCAGGACACGAACGCCCAGCTGCTCCAGGCCCAGGACTACGAGCTGCGCGCCGCCGCCCTGGCCGAGCGCACCCGCATCGCCCGCGAGATCCACGACGGCGTCGGCCACCTCCTCACCCGCCTCCTGCTGCAGGTCAAGGCCCTCCAGGTCGTCCACCGCGAAGAGCCGGGCGTCGTCGCCGACCTCACTACCCTGGACGGCGGCCTGGACGAGGCCCTGGACTCCATGCGCCGCTCCGTCCACGCCCTGTCCGACGACGGCGAGGAGCTGGCCACCTCCCTCAACCTGCTGGGCTCGCGCTGCGGTATCGACTCGGTGAGTGTCGACTGCTCCACCGAGGCCGAGCCGCCGGCAGCGGTGGCGCGCTGCGTCGTCGCCGTGGTGCGCGAGGCCCCGACCAACGCCGCCCGCCACGGTGGGGCCCGCTCGGCCCGCGTGGCCGTCACCGACTACCCTGCATTCTGGCAGGTGACCGTTGACAATGACGGAATCGTCCCCGCCCAGGGAGAGCCGGCCGCCGCTGGCCGCGGCGGCTCGGGACTGGGCCTGCGCTCCATGACGGAGCGGGTCGAGGCCCTGGGCGGCCGGGCGCATCACCCGCGGCCACGGTTCTCGGTCTTCGCCACGATCCCCGCGACGGACAAGGAGAAGGAACATCATGAGGGTCCTCATCGTCGACGACGACGCGCTCGTCGCCCAGTCCCTGTCCACGATCCTGTCGGTCGAGGACGACGTCGAGGTCGTCGGCCTGGGCTGCTCAGGGCCCGAGGCCACCGAGCGCTACCGGGAGCTGACCCCGACATCCTCCTCATGGACATCCAGATGCCCGGCGGGGACGGGCTCAGTGCGGCCGAGCGGATTCTGGCCGAGGACGCCGGGGCGCGCATCGTCTTCCTGACCACCTTCTCCGACGACGAGTACATCGTGCGTGCCCTCAGGATGGGGGCGCGCGGCTACCTCATCAAGCAGGACGTCGCCCAGGTCGCCCCGGCGCTGCGCTCCGTCATGGCCGGGGTCTGCGTCCTGGAGGGAGGTGCTGAGCGCAGCACCACCATGGGGCTCGGTGGGCCCGCCGGAGGGCGGGGGCAGGCCGAGGAGGGCCCGGGACCGACCGCTGGCGACCTGCGGAGCACGGGCTCGTGGCCCTGACCGACCGCGAGTACGAGGTCGTCGAGGCCGTGGCCGAGGGACTGGACAACGCCGAGGCCGCGGCGCGGCTGTTCATGAGTGAGGGCACGGTGCGCAACCACATCAGCGCGATCCTGGCCAAGCTCGGCCTGCGCAACCGCACCCAGGTCGCGGTCATGTACTACCGCTCCGCCCAGGCTGCGTGAGCCTGGCGCAGCCGTACCCCAGCGTGACACATCGTGTTACCCTCGATGGGAGACGAGGAGGAAGACAATCGACCGCTGCGGAGAATCTCAACGTCAAGATCGATGCCGAGGACAAGCTGTCTGTTCGTTGAGCTTGCTCGCCAGATGGGAACGACTCCGTCCAATGCTGTACGCATGTTCGTCCGTGCGTTCAATGACTTCAAGGGTTTCCTTTCGACACCTCACGTCCCTATGGCATGACTGCCGAGGCGCGACGTGGCTTACGAGGAGGCCGATGCGGCGATCGCCGCAGGAACGGCCAAGCGTTACCGGACCGTAGCTGACCTGCGCAACGACCTGGGCCTGTGATGCTCCAGATCGTCATCTCGAACAAGTGCAAGAAGGACCTCAAGCGGGCTAGAGCGCGGTCTCGACCTGGATGAGTTCTTCGCCGTCGTCGACATGCTTCAGCGTCAAGAGGCGTTGCCCGCTCGCTACCGCGACCATGCGCTCACGGCGGACCGAGCAGGTTTGAGGGACTGCCGCATCCGGCCCGACTGGTGCTGATCGCATGAGGTTCGAGAGGTGGAGCTCGTGTTGCCCTGGTGGAAACCGGCAGTCATTCCGATCTTCGGATGTGAATGGTATGAACAATCAATCGTGGCCAAGTGAGTGTTTCAGAAATCATGCGCAGACTGATCTGCTCCAGCTGAGAGCGGTGCCCGCCACTGGTGGCACACCGCGTCTGACGACTTCAGACGCCTTCGATGACTCTGTTTGAGCGCGGTTGATGGTGATAGTATCAATATGAGCGGTCGGTGTGGTCGCAATCTGCGAAAGTAGGAATCTGTGGGAGCGCTTGCTTTAATTCTGTTCGTTGTGGTGATTATTCCCATGCTGCTGTGGGGCGTCATAGATCCTCGAGGCGTGTGGGAGGTGACGTCCTCCTGGCAGTTTCGAAACCCTGAGGCTAATGAGCCGTCCGATAGTGCCTTCGCGGTGCAGCGGTTTTCGCCTTTATCAGTCTTCTGGTGATTGTGGGTGGTGCATTCTTTTTTGTGTCGGCATCGCACAGGAATGCGAGCGCCCGTGCGACTGATGATGCGAGTGTTCGCGAAGCTGATAGTACCACTCCTTATGTGTACCCAAACATTTATTCGTCGAGTGACGGTGAGGATAGTGACGGATATGCCGAGACGACCGTGACTCCGTCTCCGGTTGATCCTTTCCCGTCATCTTCGATGACTGCCGTAGGATCTGGTGATCCGGTTGTCCTTTTGCCGGTTCTCGAGGGTGCGGCTGGTGAGCAGAAATCGGACTCCTCGGTCAGCATCGGCGTCGACGCCTTCTATTACTCTTGGCTGCCCGGTGACCATCCGAGTGCCTTCGCCGCGGCAAGCGTCGTCGACTCCAAGGTCGCCTTGGGGACGCTCGATCCTGCCCAAGCGACCACGGTCAGTGGTGGAGAATTGGCACTGGGCGAGGGGTCTGCGATTATTGTCCGGATGACAAAGGCGGTGTGCGCCGTCACGTCGGTATCGGTCGAAGAGTATGAACAGGGCATTCAGATCGCTGTCCATGGGGTCGCCGATCCGGCCCGCTGCGGGCAGACAACCGAGGGTGCTTACGTCGCCATCCCGCTCACCGATGAGCAGGTGGCGAAGGCGCGCAGCTATGAGGCTGCCGCCTACCATCCTCTGGACGACTCCGAGCTGAAGTACGGGTGGCAGAGTTCCCCGAGGGAAGTACAGCCCGACCATCTTCCGGGCCTCGTAGCCGTGCCGAGCTCTCCGAGTGTGGCAGTCGGAGGAGGCAGACCGCCAGCTGACGCCTCATGTGCTTCTGCCTCGCAGTGCCGGCTAAGGAATGCCGGCTAAGGAGTGCCGGCTAAGGAGTGCCGGCTGGTCAAGCGAGTTCACCGGTGACCAGGCGGACGAGGTCTCGGCGCGCCCGGCGTCCCTCCGGGGTGGGGAACATCGGGTAGACGTGGTTGAGGTTCTCGCCGACGTGCAGCGTCGAGTCCACCCCGGCCTCCAGGAGCTTGGCGTGGAAGAGCGCATTGTCCGGCAGGAGGATCTCCCGGGTCCCCACGAAGGTCGTCACCTTCTTCAGGCCCGACAGGTCCCCGTAGATGGGGGAGAGGTGCCAGTCGGTCGGCGGGGTGCTGCCCGCCCAGGAACGGCCGATCTCGGCGAGGGGCTCGGGAGCCATGAGCGGGTCGGCGTCGACGTAGTCGGCGATATCCGGGTTGGTGTTGGTGATGTCGACCCACGGCGAGATGAGTGCGAGTTCATCGGGCTGGGTGTCGCCCGCCTCGGCCAGGGACAGGGGAGATGACCGCCGCAGGCCCCCGCCCTGCGCTGTCCCCCCATGAGGATGATCCGCTTACCCGGGCTCTCCGCCACCGTGCGCCGATAGAGCTCCAGCACCAACCGGTGCGCCTCCTGCCAGGTGTGATGGGGCGCCAGCGGGTAGAGCGGCATGACGACGTCGGCCCCCGTCCTACGGGCCAGGTGATCGACCAGCCAGGCGTGCGCCGAGACCGCCGTGGAGATGTAGCCGCCGCCGTGCAGACGATGACCGCGTCGACGGCGTCCGCTGGCGGACGTGATAGACGGGCATGCCGGAGTCCTCGCTCCGCTCCAGGTCGTAGAAGAAGCGACCCCAGGCCGGGAAGGTGACGGTGCGGGCAGGCTCGGGGCGGTCGGCCAGACGCGCGACCCGCTCAGTCATCGGAATGCGGGCCGCCAGTGCCTTGACCGGCCGGACGCCGTACTCCGCCAGGCTCGCCGCGGCCGAGCGGCCATAGCGCCTGCGGGAGTAAAGGCTGAAGGCCCCCACCGTCAGACCCACACTGGCCACGCCGACGGCGATCCTGCTCCCGCTGAGTCTCCTGGGTGCCTTCATGATTCCTCCACTCCGCAGAGCCCCGAGTGCTCTCCGACAACATCTCCGGATCCGGTGTCTGCTCCGTTATCGTAAGCATCAGAACGCCGCGATGATGGGGTGAATCCAGCTCGTTCACTCAGTGCGAGGCCGGCACGTGGTGGAGCCATCGGCATGACAAACAGGAGACTGCGATATGGAAACCCTACGAGATCGACCACCTCGCCGCCGTCCGCGCTCTCGCCCCTGAGTGCATGGTGCTGCTGCGCTCCAACGGTGCCTTCCCCCGACTGAGCCGGGAGAGATCGCCCTGTTCGGCTCCCGGTGCGCGGCACACCATCAAGGGGCGGAACCGGCAGCGGAGACGTCAACTCCCGCCACGTCACCACCATCGAGGAGGGCCTGGAGACGGCCGGCTTCACCATCGTCACCCGGCCCTGGCTGAGGCCTACGACCGTATCCGTCTCCAGGCCCACCAGGACTTCATCGCCGGTATCAGGGCCGAGGCCGCCAAGCGCGGCGTCCCCGCCATCATGGTCGGCATGGGCTCGGTCATGCCCGAGCCGGAGTACACCATCCCCCTCGATATCCAGGCCGGCACCGACCCGCACGCAGCCGTCTACGTCCTGTCCCGAACCTCCGGGGAAGGCAGCGACCGTACCCCCGAGGCCGGAGACCTCAGACTCACCGACACCGAGATCCGTGACATTCTCAACCTCAACGGGCGCTTCGAGCGGTTCCTCCTCGTGCTCAACGTCGGCGGCGTCGTCGACCTCAGCCCGCTCGACGACGTTGCCAACATTCTCCTGCTCTCCCAGCTCGGCGTGACCGTCGGCGACGCCTTCGCCGACGTCCTCCTGGGCAGGGCCTACCCCTCCGGGAAGCTCGCCACCACCTGGGCTGCCTGGGACGAGGGCGACCAGATCGGCGACTTCGGCGACCCGGACGACACTCACTACCGCGAGGGCATCTACGTCGGCTACCGCTTCTACGACTCGGTCGGCAAGGAGCCGCTCTTCCCCTTCGGATTCGGCCTGGGCTCACGACCTTCGACGTCCAGACCCGCCAGGTGAGCCTCGACGGCGCCCGCGTGAGCATCGACGTCGACGTCACCAACACCGGCGGCTACCCGGGCAAGGAGACCATCCAGGTCTACGCCAGTGTCCCGGCCGGACGCCTCGACCAGCCCCTCCAGGCGCTGGCCGGCTTCACGAAGACCGACGAGATCACCCCCGGCGCCACGGCACGGATCACCGTCGACGTCGATCTGACCGACCTGGCCTCCTACGACGAGGCCGCCCGTGCCACGGTCCTGGAGGCTGGGAGCTACCTGCTGCGGGCGGGAACCTCCAGCCGGCAGCTGAGTCCATCACCGTCGTCGAGCTCGCCCAGGACGCAACCGTGCGACACCCTGACCGGTGACCTGGGGAGCCCGGCTTCACCGACTGGAAGCCCTGAGGCGCCGGCGGTCCTCGACATTCCGGGTCGGCCTGCCGGTGCTCACTGTCGACCCGGCCGACCTGCGTCTGCCGGACCACGCCGAGCCCGACGAGCAGTCCGCGCTGGAGGGCTTCAGCGAGGCCCACACCCTGGCCCGGGGGCTCTCCGACAACGAGCTCATCTACACCGTCCTGGGCGACTACCGCCGCGGCGAGGAGTCCGACTCTATCGTCGGGGCCGAGATGGAGCGCTTGGCGTCCACCTCTGGCTCGCCCCCGCCTTCAACCTGCACCGCAGCGTCCTGTGCGGACGCAACTTCGAGTACCTCTCCGAGGACCCGCTGTTGGCTGGACGCCTCGCCGCCGCCATCACCCGCGGGGTCCAGGCCCACCCCGGGCGGGGCGTGACCATCAAGCACCTGGCCTGCAACAACCAGGAGACCAACCGCCTCAACTCCAACAGCCGGGTCAGCCCCCGAGCCCTGCGCGCGACCTCTACCCTGCGCGCCTTCGAGATCTGCGTGCGCCAGGCCCACCCTGCCGCCGTCATGACCTCCCTACAACCCTCATCAACGGCGTCCACACCTGAGTCGGCCCAGCTGCTCGGAGGTGATCCTGCGCCGGGAGTGGGCTTCGATGGACTGGTCATGACCGACTGGGTCGTTCACGCATGACCCACAGCGACATGAAGCACCCGCGTGCCACCGCAGCTGCCGCCATCAAGGCAGGCAACGAGCTCTTCATGCCCGGAGGCGAGACGGACCGGGAGGATCTCCTGGCGGCCCTGGAGCGGGGAGTGCAGGCCGTGGGCCGGGAGACCGGAGCGCGGCGGAAGACGGAGGCGCGGCCCTGACGCGGGCGAGCTCGAGAAGCAGGCCGCCCGGGTCATCCGCGCGGCCTGGAGGATAGCAGGCTCCGAACAGTGACTGCTTGCGGGTGTTGAGGCCGGCCGGTGCTCCGGGCGAGGAGCCGGGTCGGATCGGTGCAGCCGGCGTCTGCGGAACATCGTGTGGAAAAATCGATGGGGTGAGTGACAGAACCTCATCGTTCGGGCGGTGAACGGACATGCCCAGCAGGAGCCACCTGCACATCGTAAGGAGCCCTCCATGGCGCTGACACCTCAGCACGTGAGACCTTCACCAGGCTGTTCGGGTGGAGCCCCAACCTCACCCGCACGGACCCCGAGCTGTTCGACATCCTCCAGAACGGGATCTTCGACGAGGCCTTCTCTACGGGCGTCCTCACCGACGTCGAGCGCGAGCTGCTCACCATCACCGCCCTGACCGCCATGCAGACCCTCCCGCAGCTGCAGGCCCACGTGGGGCCGCCTCAACATCGGAGCCAGCCCTGCCCAGCTGCGCGAGACCATCTACCAGTGCGCCCCTACATCGGTTTCCCCAAGACCCTCAACGCGATCGACATCGCCAACGGGGTCTTTCGAGGCCAACGGCATCTCCTGCCCCTGGAGAATGCCGGCACCGTGGATGCCACTGACCCCAGTGCTCGCGAGCAGGCCGGCGCCGCCATCCAGGCCCCGCTGTACGGCAACGAGGTCAAGGAGGTCTTCTCCGCCCTGCCTAAGCCCTTCGACGAGTTCGTGCCCCACCTGCTGACCTCCTCCGCCTTCGGCGACTTCGCCACCCGCGGCGGCCTCGACGTCGCCCAGCGCGAGCTCATCAGCCCGTGGCCATCGCCGCCATCGGCGCCACCACCCAGCTGCGCCCGCACGTGCCGGGGCGATCCGGGCCGGTTCCTCCCGCCAGAAGGTGGCCGCCGCCCTGGTCCAGGTCATGCCCCTACATCGGCGGCCCCTACGCCCCTGTCCGGCCTGGTCCTCGTGGCCCGCTATGACGAGAGCGCCTCCGCAGAGGTCTACCGCTGAGAGGCGGGTCCGCGCCCGGCCCGGCGACCCGTCTACGATGGCCGCCGGGCCGGTTCTCGTTGCCGGCCCCGCACAGCAAGGAGAACACGTGACGACGCAGCCCTACCTCTCACGGCAGGTCACCCTCACCGTCCAGGGCAGAGGCTCGGGGACTGGCCTACGTCCCGCGCACGGCGTCGTCGCCCCCGCGCCCCTGGTCATCTGCTGCCACGGCATGGAGGGCTCCCACACCCGCGTCGCCCCCATGGCCCTGGCGCTTCGCCGCGGCCGGGGCCGTGGCCATCTGCTTCGACTTCCGCGGGAGGGCGGCGGCAGCGCCAGCCAGGGCGAGACCACCGCGATGTCGGCCCTCACCGAGCTGGCTGACCTCGAAGCCGTCCTCACTGCCGCCTGCGCCTGGCCGGAGGTCGACGCCTCCCCGGGTCGCCCCTGTTCGGGCTGAGCCTGGGCGGAGCGGTCGCAGCGCTCGCGGCCGCCCGCCACCCGCAGCGGATCACCGCCCCTGGCCCTGTGGTACCCGGCCCCTGCGGCTGGGGAGAACCTGCGCGCCGCCTTCCGCACGCCGGCGGCCGTTCCCGAGGAGTTCGACTGGGCGGGCACCCGCCTGGGCGCGCCTACGCCGTCGACGGCTGGAACCTGGAGGTCAGGGGCCGAGCTGGCCACCTACCGCCGCCCCGTCCTCATCGTCCACGGGGACCAGGACCGCGCCGTGCCCATTGAGGTCTCCCGGGCCGCCGTGAGCGCCACCCCTGACGCCGAGCTCGTCTCCATTCCTGGCGCCGCCCACGGCTTCGGCGACGCCAACTGGGAGGAGGCCATGCGCCGCACCATCGGCTTCCTGGCCTGGAACGGGGTCCTCGAAGAGGACTGAGCGGACTGAGCGCGCGGCGGGCAGCGGGAACGGGCGGCGCAGACAGTTTTTCTGACAGGGGTGGTTCCCTGAGCCGCGGGCGTCGCAGAATTGACCGCGTGAGCGCACACGAGACAGCAGACCTGACCAGTGTCAGCAAGACGATGCTGTTGACCCTCCATGCCAGGGCGGAGCACACGCTCTCCGACCGGCCGCGCTTCACTGACCCCTCCGCGGTCGAGCTCGTCTCCCGGCTCGACTACGACTTCACCATGGCCAAGCAGGACCGGCTCATGGCCGACGGCGTCGTGCTGCGCACCCTCACACTCGACCCGCTCGTGGCCGGCTACCTGGACACCCACCCCGGCTGCACGGTGGTCAACATCGCCTGCGGGCTCGACACCCGCTTCCAGCGCCTCGACGACGGGCGCGTCACCTGGTACGACCTCGACCTGCCTGACGTCATCGCGCTGCGGCGCCGGCTGCTCGAGGACGGCGAGCGTCACCGCACCATTGCCGCCTCCGCCCTCGACCCCGACTGGCCCAATCAGCTGGGGAAGGTGAACCGCCACGTGCTCGTCATCATCGAGGGACTGAGCATGTACCTCGAGCAGGAGGAGGTGCGCACGCTCCTGGACATCGTCGCTGCGCGCCTGCCCGGTGCGACCGTCCTCATCGAGGTCATGCCCCGCCTGTTCCAGAAGTACGGCCGGGAGCGCTCAGTGGAGGACGCGGGGGCGCGCTACACCTACGGCTGCTCCAGCGCGGCCGAGTTTCACCGCACGGTGGCCCCCGGCTCACGCTGCTCCACGACGTCCCCTTCACCCGCACCATCGCGCGCTACCACCCCCTGCTCGCGCCCCTGACGCGGCTGCCGCTGGTGGGCAGACTCTCCGAGCGCATCGTGGTGCTGCGGGCACCGGCCTGAGCGCTGGATGGACGCTGGTCCGGTGCTGGGCCGGGCGTTGGGTCAGGACCTCTGGCGCCGGCCTGAGCGCTGGATGGGGCACTGGCCCGGTGCTGGCCTGGCACTGATCGGCACTGGACCGACACGAGGCCTGGGCGGCCGGTCTCGACGGGGACATCCTGCGCGTGGGGGTGCACTTTCTTCCGGCCGGGGACAAGCTGCGCGCTGGGGAACAGGAATCCGGTCTCCGACGGCGTCGAATGCCCCCGGCCGCACGGAAATTTCCCCGGCCGCGTGGAATGTCCCCGATGGCGCCCGACGCCCGGGCCCGGAGGTATGCGTCTCTCAGCTGATAGGTCGACGCCTTGCTCCACCGTGCTGCTCTATTCCGAGCCGCGGCCGTGCCATTGAGACAGGGCCGCAGTGATCTCCTTGAGTGAGAGCTTCCCAGCGGCGACGTCGATCACCAGCCGGTAGGCGTCGTCGTCGGGGGCCTCGACCCCGTGGCCGTTGATGTCCAGGAAGACCAGCGTGGCCAACCACCCCAGGCGCTTGTTGCCATCCACCAGTGGATTGCGGACCAGGGAATCGAGCAGCGCCGCCGCCTTCTCATCGATCGTTGCGTAAGCGTCGTGTCCCCAGAGCATGGTCGCAGGTCGGTGCAGCGCCGAGTCGAGCAGGCCGAGATCCCGGACCGGTCCCACAGCGAGGTCCCTCACGAGATGACAGTGCGTCCTCGAGCGTCAGGTACTCGACCATCTCCGCCCGATCAGCGGCCGAGGCGTTCCAGGACCTCGGCGTACCGGGTTGCGGATGCGGGCGGAGGCGTCCGCGACTCGCTGCTCAGCGTCCGCGGCGCGCGGCCACCTCGTGGATCGCCCGGATCGTCGCCTCCTGGCGGCTGACCCCGTCCTCCTGCAAGGAGCGCGAGCAGCCGCTCATCCTCTTGCTCAAGCGCAATGTCATCGCCATGCCTCCACAGTAGCAGGTGGTACCAGACTGGTATCAGATGGGGCGTTGGGTGAGGACCCTGGCCTGACACTGGCACCGTTCGGCATAGCTCGGTGCTGACTGCTGTCGGCGCGTCGGCACTGGATCGACATGACGCCTGGGCGGCCGATCTCGACGGGGACATCCTGCGCGTGGGGTGCATTCCTCCCGGTCGGGGGACAGGCTGCGCGTTGGGGACAGGAATCTGTCCCCGACGGCGTCGAATGCCCCCGGCCGCACGGAAACGTCCCCGGCCGAAGCACGCACCCGTCGCGGAATGTCCCTCGACGGCATCGGATGTCCAGGCCCGGAGGTGCGTACCCAGCTGGTACCGATGGGGTGAGCTGGCACTACTATTCTTCCTGGACGTGCCTGCACAGCGCTGCGGGCACGGGCGACGAGGAGGAATCATGGGCGAGCCGATGACGGCGTCGGAGAAGGATGCTCAGACGGCCGAGGAGCAGGAGCGCGGCTACTGGCTCTACGTCCCGGGCGAGGGCGCCGGGAAGTGGGAGGAGTTTCGAGCGGGCCGGGATCATGGCGCTCAACTGGGACCGGATCGGTGACCCCACCAGCTATCCGAATGAGGAAGCCGTCATCGAGGCGCTGGAGGCCGGCTACGGGGACTGGGAGGCAGACCGACAGGCGCGGCGGAATGATCCGGGACTTCACCCGCACGATGCGTCCCGGCGACGTCGTCTACGCCCGGCGCGGTCCGACTGAGATCATCGGGCGCGGCGTCGTCCGCTCGGAGTTCCGTTACGACGACGCCCGGCCCGCCTACCGCTGCGTGCGTGACGTCGAGTGGACGCATGTCGGTTCCTGGCCGCTCGACCGGCGTGTGGGCGCAGTGAGCCCTGCAACGAGTCACGGAGAACACGAGCTACAACCCGGCCCAGCTCGAGTCGCTGTTCTGGGACGGAACCACCTGGATTTTCGTCCACGACTCGACCCTGTCGCGAGTCCCCAGGACGCTGATGAGCCCGATGTCGCCGACATCTACATGCTGGGAGAGCTTCCTGGCCGAGGTGTTCGTCGGCCCCGAGGACCTGGAGCAGATGCTCGGGCTGCTGCGCCGCAAGAAGAACCCTCATCCTCCAGGGCGCTCCGGGCACGGGAAAGACCTTCGCGGCCAAGCGCCTGGCCTACGCCCCTCATGGGCCAGACGGATGACTCTGCGGGTGGAGGTGGTGCAGTTCCACCAGTCGACCGCCTATGAGGACGTCGTCGTCGGGCTGCGCCCCACGGCCGAGGGTGGTCTCGCGGCCGCCGAGGGTGTCTTCGCCAGGTTCTGCTCGGCGTGCCGCCGCCGACCCGGGACGGGACTACGTGTTCATCATCGACGAGATCAACCGAGCCAACATCTCCAGGCCTTCGGTGAGCTGCTCATGCTCATCGAGGCCGAGCACCGTGGGGAGGCGCTGCGCCCTGCCCGTGTCCGGGGAGCTGCTGTCCGTCCCGAAACGGCTCCACATCATCGGCATGATGAACACCGCCGACCGGGGACTGGCCCTCACGACTACGCGCTACGGCGCCGCTTCGCCTTCTTCGAGATGAGGCCGGCCCTCGACCACCCCTGGGTTCCTCAGGCACGTCGAGGCCGTGGGCAGCGCGAGGCTGGAGGCGCTGGTCGACGTCGTACGCCGCCTCAACCAGCGGATCGTCGAGGACGAGGCCCCGGCCCCGGGTTCCAGATCGGCCACTCCTACCTGTGCCTGCCTGCGGCCGGGCCCCGAGAACCCTGCGGGCACGGATGCGGACGTGACCTCGGTGGTGCGCTACGAGCTGGAGCCACTGGTGCGCGAGTACTGGTTCGACAATCCCGTAGCGATGGACGAGAGCATCCACGAGCTGGAGAGCGTCCCTGCTGACAGCGCCCTGACCCGGCCGGGCGCTGACGGGCCCTGGCCGGCCGCACCAGCGTGGTCCCAGCACCGTCCTGCTCAAGAACGTCTACACATGCTCGCCTACGCCTTCAAGGCCCTGGAGACCGGCGAGCACCGGCGCCTGGCGGCCGAGGACTCCCGAGCACGTCCACGACATGCTCGCCGCGATCCTGGCCGGTGGGCTGGACAACCAGCGCCGACGCGGTTTCGAGCGGGACTATCAGCCCTTCAGCGAGGACCTGACGGTGGTGCGGGGACGCATTGACCCGGCTGCCACGATGCGTCTGAGGGCGCGTCGCAGGAGCCTGGTGCGCTGCGGCTACGACGAGCGCACCGAGAACACCCTCATGAACCGGCTCCTCAAGACCGCCGTCCTGCGCCTGATCCTGCACCGCGACATCGTCCCAGCCCGCCGGACGCGTCTGAAGTCGACACTCGCTCGTCGCGGCGACGTCAGGTGATGAGCGCTGGGGACCTGCGCCAGCTGCACTGGGAGAGCCTGCGCTTCCACCGCGGTCACCGCTCCTACCGGCTGCTCATGGGCGTGTGCCGACTCGTCCTGGACGAGCGGCTGCTCAGCGGCGCAGACGGCGCAGTCAGCCTCGCCGACTTCCTCGACCCCCAGGAGCTGAGCGCACTGTACGAGCGCTTCGTCCTGACCTACTTCCGCCGCCACCACCCCCACCTGCGCGCCGGCGCACCCTGGGTGAGCGGCGGCATCGAGGACGCCCCGGTCTTCCTCCCGGGCTGCACACCGACATCGTCCTGACCGGGCCGGAGCGGACCCTCATCATCGACACCAAGTGCTACGGGCGCATCCTCGGCTCCCGCTACGACAGGTCAGATCCTGTCCCCGGCCAACCGCAATCAGATCTACAGCTACGTCATGCATGAGGCCAGCGACCCCCGGCAGGCCAGGCGCGAGGTCGCCGGCATGCTGCTCTACGCCCAGACCGCCGTCGACCCGCCGATCTGCGAGACGTGGATCGAGACCGGACACCGCTTCCATATGCGCACCCTCGACCTGGACAGGGACTTCACCGAGATCGCCGCACAGCTCGACGACGTCGCCGCCCTACTCGCGTCAATCTGACCACTCGCGAGTCGCGAGCGCGCCGTTCCGCACGGTCCACATCGCATCCTTCCCTCGGCCGGGGGCATTCCCCTCCGGCGGGGGACATCCTGCGTGTGGGGGTGCACTTTCTCCCGGCCGGGGACATGCTGCGCGTTGGGCGACAGGAATCCGGTCCCCGACGGCGTCGAAGGCCCCCGTCCGGAAGGACACGCTCCCGGCCGCGTGGAATGCCCCCGGCCGTCACTGCGTCTTGGCGACCGAAAGGCACGGGACGAGCACCGACGACGCCGGTGTCCACAAGGGCGACTGTCTTGCCGCGGAATCCCACGTGTTGTGGAGTCCGAGAAGGGCTGCCGGCGCCCGTTGGCATGATGGGTGATGCCTCCCATGGCATCTTCTCCCGGAACACCCATGTCCTTGCCGGGGAGGAAGGAGTCGGGAGGAGGTGAGGGCCGTGTCCAAGCCGAGAGGACGACGCGCAGAAGTCCGCAAGGGCAAGGTAACGGCCCGGAAGGTGAGCGAAGTACTCAACGCTGTCGCTCGCCTGATCCGGGCCGTCGGTGTCCTTGTGGATGCCCTCAGCACGTGGATCGGCTAGGCCGTTCCCTTGCGAGGGGAGCCGCCCGGCTAGCACCCGGGTGTCTCCCCACCATTATGAGGCTGCCCATCCGCACTGTCCACATCGCATTCTTCCTTCGGCCGGGGACATCCTGCGTGTGGGGTGCATCTTCTCCCGGCCGGGGACATGTCGCGCGTAGGGGGACAGGAATCCGGTCCCCGACGGCGTCGAACGCCCCCGGACGGAATGACACGCACGGTGGGGTCAGGTGGTGTTTGCACCGTTGATGATGTCGTTGAGTTTCTCAGTTGGGGTCTGTCCGTTCAAGACGATGCGGGTCGGCGGTTGAGGCTGGTCCTGGATGGCTTGGACCTGGGTGTCGGTGACATCGGTGAAGCTGGTGCCTTTGGGGAGGTACTCGCGGATCAGGCGGTTGGTGTTCTCGTTGGTGGGGCGCTGCCAGGGGCCGTGGGGGTCGGCGAAGTAGACCGGGATGCTCGGTGGCGGCGGTGAAGTCGGCGTGCTGGGCCATCTCGCTTCCCTGGTCCCAGGTGATCGAGGCCCGCACGGCTCGGGGCAGGTCAGCGACCATGGTCTGCAAGGCGGTGGTGACGGTCTGGGAGTCGTGGCCCGCGCCCAGGCGGTGGATGAGCACGAAGCGGCTGGTGCGCCCACCAGGGTGATCAGGGCGCTGCGCCCGCCGGCGCCGATGACCAGGTCGCCCTCCCAGTGACCCGGTACGGCCCGGTCGGCGGCCTGGGGCGGGCGCGCACTGATCTGGGCCCCCTCGATCCAGGGACGGCTGGATCTGCGGGCGCAGGCCGGCCAGTGGTGAGCGGGGCAGGCGCCGGGTGCGTCCCTGAGCGCAGGGCCTTGTCCACCCGCAGCTGCTGGCGCAGGCTCCCGGCGCCCTGGACGTAGAGGGCCTGGTAGATCTGCTCGTGGGATATGCGCATGGACTCATTGTCGGGGCTGGGCCCAGCGCAGGCGCGCGCTGATCTGGCGGGGCTGGCCCCATCCTCGAGCAGGGCCACCACCCCGGGCGCGCAGGACGGGATCGGCGTCGAGCCTCCTGGTCTTGGGGCGGGCCAGGCGCTCCTGGGCCGCAGCCGAGGCCACTGGGGCCCGGTAGACCCTCGTCAGGGTCGGTGTTGCGGGTGATCTCCCGCCAGACGGTCTGACGGCACCGCCCCAGGGGCGCGGGCGATGGCGGCGGCCGACTCCCCACGGGCCCCGGCCCTGAGCGATCAGGACCCGCTCGGCGTCGCTGACGCGCTGGCCCGCGCCCGACCCGCCCCGGAGCAGGCGCTACGCCGACCAGTCCCTCACGCCCCGCCGCACCCGACGAGCGTCCTGACGGGCGTCCTGAGGACCTGACTGATGCTGTGTCCTCCATGACTGATCGTGCCAGTACCGCCTGGCGGTGTCCCGACTCACCCCGGCCTCGGCTCCCGCCCTGTCAGGGACGCTCCCGCCAGGACCGCCTGAACGACCTGAGCGCGCCTGGCCTGGTCAGCCTCGAGCGTGCCGCCCTTGGAGCCGCGCACCAGCTCCACCCCCGCCGCCTGGCACCACCGGCTCACCCGTCCCGCGCCGGTACCCCAGAACCCGAGCCCACCGCCGAGGCCGACTCACCAGCCACCACACGCGCCACCGCATCACGACGCACATCCTGCACCAAACCCCGAGTACCCAGACACACAGACACCCCTCCACGAGTGGTGCATCCACCACCAGACCCCCAGACCCACCCCCGGTCGGCGTGGAATGTCCCCGGACGCGGGGGAGGGACTGGCAGCATCGGAGCCGTGACCGAGAACCACGCCCAGCCCAGCCCCGCCAACCCGGACGACGTCGTCAACCCTCCTGCTCCAGGCCTTCGCCTGGGACCTGCCCGCCGACTCCACCCACTGGCGCCTCCTGGCGGACAACGCCGCCCTCCTGGCCGACTGCGGGGTGAGCTCGGTGTGGCTGCCTCCCGCCTACAAGGGCCAGGCCGGTGTGGAGGACGTCGGCTACGGCGTCTACGACACCTACGACCTGGGCGAGTTCGACCAGAAGGGCACCGTCCCCACCAAGTACGGCACCAAGGAGGACTACCTGGCCGCCATCGAGGCCCTGCACGCGGCCGGCATCAGCGTCGTTGCGGACATCGTCCTCAACCACCGCATGGGCGGCGACGACACCGAGGTCGTGCGCGCCACGCCCGTCGACCCCCACGACCGCACGCGCACCATTGGTGAGACCGAGGAGATCACGGCCTGGACCCGCTACACCTTCCCGGGGCGCGCCGGCGCCCACTCGGACTTCACCTGGGACTGGACCTGCTTCCACGGCACCGACTGGGACGAGGCCCGCCACCAGCAGGGCGTCTGGCTCTTCGACGGCAAGCAGTGGAACGAGAACGTCAACGACGAGCTCGGCAACTACGACTACCTCATGGGCTCCGACGTCCACGTCACCGACCCCGCCGTCAGTGCCGAGATGGACCACTGGGGGCGCTGGTACGTGGAGACCACCGGCGTCGACGGCCTGCGCCTGGACGCACTCAAGCACGTCGGAGCCGACTTCTTCGCCCGCTGGCTGCCCGAGCTGCGCCGCGCCACCGGCCGCGCCCTGCCAGCCGTGGGCGAGTACTGGACCCGCGACATCGCCGAGCTGGAGGGCTACCTGGAGGCCGTCCCTTTCATGAGCCTGTTCGACGTCCCCCTCCACTTCCACCTGCACGCCGCCTCCACCTCCAACGGCGACGTCGACCTGTCCCGCCTCTTCGAGGGCACCCTCGTGGCCTCCGACCCCGAGCGTGCCGTCACCTTCGTGGAGAACCACGACACCCAGCCGGGCCAGTCGCTGGCCTCCACCATCGAGTCCTGGTTCAAGCCCTCGGCCTACGCCCTCATCCTGCTACGCGAGGCCGGAACCCCCTGCGTCTTCTGGGGCGACCTGTTCGGCACGCCCGAGACCGGCGACCTGCCAGCCGTCACCGAGCTGCCGCTGCTCATGACCATGCGACGCGCCCTGGCCCACGGCCCTCAGCACGACGCCCTCGACGACCCCGACGTCGTCGGCTTCGCGCGCGAGGGCGACGATGCCCACCCCGGCTCCGGGCTCGCCGTCGTCCTGTCCGACCGCAGGGCTGCCACCAAGCGCCTCCACGTCGGGGCGCGGCACGCCGGCGAGCAGTGGATCTGCGTCCTGGGCGGGCACGAGCCGGTCACCATCGGTGACGACGGCAACGTGGAGCTGCCCGTGTCCGACGGCGGCCTGAGCGTCTACGCGCCCGAGGCCGCCCGGCCGATCCTGGACAGTGCCGAGCAGCACCTCCTGCGTCAGCGCTGATGAGGATCGCCCGAAGAGTCGAGGAGGTGCGGTTTCCTTCACGCCCGGCTGTCACGGGCGCGTAGGGTGATGGCGCCAGCCGCACTGACCTGAGCCGACCTTCCTGGAGGAGACATGCCCGCTTTCCACGCGCCCACCGATCAGAGGACCGACAAGGCCGTCGCCGTCTTCATCGCCCCCGGGCTGGAGGGAGGTCGAGGCGCTGGCGACCGTGGACATCCTCTTCCGCGCCGGTATCCCCACGACGATGATCTCGGTGACTCCCGAGCGGGCCGTCGTCTCCTCCCACAACATCGTCGTCACCTGCGACCTCACCCTGGCCGAGGCGAACCTGGACGACTACGACATGCTCGTCCTGCCCGGCGGCATCCCCGGCACCCCCAACCTCAAGGCCGTCGAGCCCCTCATGGCCGCGGTCACCGAGCGGGTGCGCACCGGCCGGCCCGTGGCCGCGATCTGCGCCGCCCCTCGATCCCTGGCCGAGCTGGGCCTGCTCGAGGGCCGCCAGGCGACGTCGAACCCCGGCTTCGTGGGCGTGCTCGCCGAGCACGGCGCGCAGGTCAGCCAGGCCGCCGTCGTGACGGACGGCCCCGTCATCACCTCCCGCGGCATGGGCACCGCCATCGACTTCGGCCTGGAGATCGTGCGCCACTACCTGGGCGAGGAGGCCGTCGACGACGTCAAGGCCAAGATCGTCTACCAGGGCTGAGCACTCGCCCCAGACCCGACCGGCTCTAACCATCCCCGACCGGCTCCCTCACCCAAAAGTCGCTGAGTGGGGAGCCGACCTATGCGCTCTGTGTCAGCTCCACGGCGCACCTGCGGGCCTGAACGTGAAGGAACGCGATACCGGCAGCCGTCTGAATCAGCGTGATGGCCATGGGGGATCAGGATCGAGATCGTCTCATGCAGGGCAGCCTGAACGGCGAAGAGGAGAGCTGAGTCGAGGAGAACCACCCCAGTCCCATAGTCGCCGCCGCGCACCGGGCCTGCATCGTGTACCAGTTCTCCTCGGAGCGCAGCGCGATCTCGTAGCGCACCCCGCCCAACGAGTTCGGCGGGAGCCTGCGCTTCGCCATCCGGCGCCCCAGCACCACGAGCAGGATGCCGGTCACGCTCAGGATCAGGCTCATGAGTACGGAGCAGTGCTGTCTCAACCATCGATGTCCCTCGTTATCCGTCGCAGTGGTGGAGGTTCTCGGTTCCGGTGAGTTCTCTTTGAAGAGTACGCCGCGAGGACGCACGGTGGGTCTCGCGGCCGCACCGTGGAGGTGCGGTCGGCGAGCCCTGAGGTGCGTCCTCGCGGCTCGATGGGCGGATACGTGGTGACTGCGGATCAGGGACTTGCTTGGCGCTGCGGCGCCTCTTAGGGGATGAGGGCGGCGACCACGAGCAGAACCCCCAGACCCGCCAGGCAGGCGATGGCCGTCGTCGTGAAGTCGAAGCGCAGCCCCAGGCCCGCCGCGATGAGCAGCCCACCCACCAGGAGCAGGAAGGCCCCCACAGGAGCGTGGAGCCCTTGATGTCCTGGGGCGCCTGCGGGCGGTCCTGCTCAGTGACCGTCCCTGGCGCTCCACACCGGGACTCGACGTCGACGACGTGCGCGAGCCCGCGGAGGCCGTTTGTCCGCACCCGGCGTCCTGAGAGGCGTGGGCAGTGGCATGGTCACCGGCTGAGTCTCCGGCTCGAGCCGCGGGCTGAGTCAGCGGTGAGGTCAACGGGCTGGGTGTCGCCGGTGGCCGGGAAGGGCCTGGTGGCGTCCTCGCCGGTCGCCTCGGTGCTGGTGCTGCCGGCGTCGTCGGGCGACGTCGTGGAAGAGGTGCTGCTCATGAGGGTCTCCCTGGGTGGGGCCGGGATGCGCCCGGGAAGAGTTCTGGTGGCTGAGGCCGGTGCGCAGACGCGGGCGCGATCAGCCGGCTGTCGGGCTGGCCGTGGCGGACTGATTGGTGGGGTGCCGGGGACGGCGTCGGAGTGGCCGGTCCGGAGGAGTCGGGCTCGCACTGGTCTGTCCCGGCGCCCCTGCCCGGACAAGGTCCCTCTGCACGCAGGAGTCAGGAGGTGCGCTCGGCGGAGGTCAGGTCGGACAGGTCGCTCCACCCTGACATCCTCGCTGCGGCTCGTCCGCATCCACGCTCTCGTGAGCCGTGCGGATGCAGGCCCCGGCGTCCTCGGTCGTGATGGCCTGGTGGTTCATGCCCGGAACCGGCAGATCGTCGCCGTGGGCATCGCCCTTCTCGTCGTACCAGGAGCTGACGATCCACACGGGCTCCTCGACGTTGCCGTACCAGGAGACGGTGTTGCTGCGCTCCTCGATGTTGATCGTCCCGGTGTCCACCGAGGCGTTGATCGTGATCTCGCGGCCGCTGGTCATCGCTGCTGGGGGAGGCCAGAGTGCGCTTGGTGTTCAGACCGCCGCTGGAGCTGGCGTAGCGGGTGATGCTCTTGCCAGTCGCGTCGTGGCGACGCGGGGCCCTCGTCGTCCTGATCCATCTGCCTGACCGTCGACGGTCCAGGCCCGGTAGACCTGTGAGTCGATCGCTCCCATGTCGACGTCGGCCCTTGACCGTCACCCGCTGGTTGCCGTCGGTCTTGATGCGCAGGGTGCCGACGTCGAGGTGGGTGGTGATGGTGGAGAGCTTGCTGGCCTCGTGGCGGGCATGCCCCGCAGGTCCAGGGTGAGGTCACCGATGCTCTTGTTGCAGGTGACGCTGCCGCTGCTGGCCGACGCCGTCAGCTCCTTCCAGGTCACCGTGGTCGAGGCGGCGGTGGTCGAGTCCTGAGGGTCCCGAAGGGCATACGGGCCAGGCTCGTGGGGACGATGGACGCGGTGGCCAGAGCGGGATGGCGACGACGAACAGGACCGGCCAGCCCAGTACCGTCATCCAGCCGCCGTGCCGACGACGCAGGCCACTGGCGACGATGCCCTGCTCCCAGGAGGGCGACCAGGGTGCCGATGAGGATGAACTGGCCCTGGAGCAGGCCGACGCGATGGGTCGCCGTGGCGTACCAGATGCCCGCTGCGGTCAGGAGTCCCAGGCCCAGGACCGCCAGCGACAGCGAGGAACCGGGGCCGGGCGGCGCGGGCGCGCTGGGCGGACCGCCATGGCGCCGGCTGGTACGGCGGGTACTGCCGGTAGGAGCGGCTCTGCCAGCCTCGGGCCGCCGGCCGGCTGGCTGAAGGCCGGGCCGCCGGAGCCGGGACGCCGAGGAGTGCAGCCGATGCGGGCCCGCCGCTGAGGCGAAGTCCGCCGGCCTGACCCTGCCGGACCGGCCTGGCTGCCGGGGCGGCTGCCCGGCGCCTGCGCGGTGCCGGGGTGGAGGCATGGCCAGGCCGGGGTCCCTGAGGGACCTCGAGCGGCCATCCGGCTCGCGCGCCGGTTCTGGGCGCGGCGGATGAGGAAGACAATGGCCCAGGACGATCAGCCCCAGCCAGAACAGGGGCTACAGGGCGGCGGCGATTCTCGCGGTACCCGCCTGGCGGACGTACCAGTTGGGGATGAAGCCGTTGCCGAATGTCGACATCCCGACGATCGTCGATACCGATGGCGCCCGCCAGGCCCTGCGTTGAAACGGCCGAGAGGGCTCCTCCAGGTGGATGCGCCCATCGGACCCTCGGGCAGGAGGGCCCAGGCCAGCCTGTAGAGGACCAGCCCGACACCGGCGAAGAGCGAGAGCACCACCCACACGCAACGCACCAGGGTGGGGTCCAGGCCGAAGCGGTACGCCACGCCACCGGCCACGCCCGCGATCCCAGCGCTCGTTGGTGCGCATGAGGCCCGGAGCCGCGCAGGGAGTCGAAGAAGCGGCGGGTTGATCCGCCCTGAGGCTCGGGGCTGGGGACCGCCGTACTGCTGGAAGGAGGGGGCTGGGGCCCTGGCTGCGGTCCGTACTGCGGGCCCTGCTGGAATCGCGCTGGTGCCGCTCGGCGCCGTGGGAGTCGGCAGATGCAGAGGATGCAGAGGATGCAGGGATGCGGAGGATGCTGAGGAATCGGAGCCGGTGGGAGAACCACCGTCAGACGGGGAAGCAGGGCTTGTCGTTCATGTCAACGATTCTTCGCGTCTGCGCCCCTGCGGCACGATCAGGGGAACCCTGAATGATCCCGGATTGTCCCCCTGAACTCCTCGGGGACACATCGGATCGGCGACCCTGACGTGCCACGATGGTGCCATGACGACAGCTCAGCAGCGGGTGCGCAGCCTCGCCGACCGCCGGCGGGGCCGTCGTACTCCTGGAGCCCCCGCGCCAGCTGCGGCGACGCCCCTCTGCGCCGCCTGCCCCACCACCTGGGGCCGGCTCCGGCCGACCTGTCCGTCGGAGACCGCTCCATGCGCGCGCCCGCCCGCATCGCTGGCGTCTGCGCAGGACTGAGTCTCCATCTGGGCATCCCCGTGCGATACGTCCGTGCCGCCATGGTCGTCCTCGCCCTCGGCGGCGGCGCGGGCGCCCTGCCTCACGCCCTGCTGTGGGCGACCTCCCCGGGGAGAACGGTCCCGGCGGGCGAGGATTCCGCCTCGGCGGTCTCCCTCGTGCCTGCTGGCGGCTCCGCCTCAGGGGCGGAGAGGCACTGCAGACCGCAGGGCCGACGGCGGAGCCGGCCTGGGTCTGTCGCAGACGGTCATCGACGGCGGTGCACTCTCCTGGCGGCCCTGTTCCCTGGCCTCCTGGCGCTTCGCTGCTGGACCGGATCGGGGCGGTGGAATCATCGTCGTCGTCATCGCCGGGGCGGCCCTGGCCTGGTCGCAGATGGACACCTGGTCGGCCCGGACCGCAACCTGGCGCCGTCCTGCGGGTCGCGGGCGGGTGTGCCTGGCCGTCGTCGGCATCCTGGGTGGGTGGCCGCGACAGCACCCCTCACAAGCTCATCTCCGGGCTCATCACCGGAGGGGCGCTCGTGGCGGGCATCGGCGGTCCTGGCGCCCCTGTGGCTGCGGGACCAACCGCCCTGGCCGACACCCGCGCCGCCGAGATCCGCGAGGCCGAGCGCGCCGACATCGCCGCCCACCCTGCACGACTCGTCCCTCCAGACCTCACCCTCATCCGCAAGCGCGCCGACGAGCCTGAGACAGGTGGCCTGCCTGGCCCGCTCCCCAGGAGCGCGAGCTGCGCGCCTGGCTCTACACCGACCGCCCCTGCGCCGGGCACCTCCGTGGCCGACGCCTTCACCGACCCGGGCCGGTGAGATCGAGGACCGCTACGGCGTGGCTGTCGACGCCGTGTGCGTCGGCGACAGGGCCCCCGACCGCGACACTGAGGTCATCGTCGCCGCCGCCCGCGAGGCCCTGTCCAACGCGGTGCGCCACGGCGCCCACCGGTCTCCCTCTACGTCGAGGCCGGGCGAGAAGGGCCTGAGGTGCTCGTGCGCGATCACGGCCCCGGCTTCGACCTCGACTCCATCGCCGAGGACCGCCACGGCGTGCGCGAGTCCATCATCGCCCGCATGGAGCGCCACGGCGGCAGCGCCCGGGTGCGCCGCACGTCCACCGGCACCGAGGTGGCGCTGACTTCCCGTGCGAGCCCACTGAGCCGTCCCATCGTTGAGCCCTGTCCCACTGATCCCACTCGATCCCACTCGGAGCCGCACTCGGCCCCGTCGTTCCTCCATCACCCCCACGTCACCTCCAGGAAGACCCCATGGCTGACACGCCCGCCACCACCACAGACACCACCAGCCGTCCGAGAGGCGAGGCGCCCTGCGGGTCCTGGTCGTCGACGACCACGCCCCTGGTCCGCCCGGGGTGCGCCCGAGCTGACCACCCATGCTCCAGACCCTCGACGTCATCGCCGAGGCCGACGACGTCGAGGGTGCCATCGCCGCCGTCCACGCCCTGCGGCCCGACGTCGTCCTGCTCGACGTCCACCTGCCCGGGCGGCAACGGCGGGGAGGGGCCGAGGTCGTCGCCTCCCGCCACGACGTCCACGAGACGCGCTTCCTGGCGCTGAGCGTCTCGGACGCCAGCGACGACGTCGTCGGCGTCATCCGGCCGGCGCCCGCGGCTACGTCACCAAGGCGATCTCCACCGAGGACCTGGCCCAGGCCGTGCGACGCGTGGCCGCCGGGAGACGCCGCCTTCTCCCCTGCGCCTGGCCGGCTTCGTCCTGACGCCTCGCGCCGGGGCCGGCGAGGTGGCCGTGGCCGACACCGAGCTCGACCGCCCTCGACGCGCGAGCGGGAGGTCATGCGACTCATCGCCCGCGGCTACACTCTGCACAGGGAGTGCGCCTCCGAGCTGTTCATCTCGGTCAAGACCGTCGAGACCCACGTCTCCGCGGTCCTGCGCAAGCTCCAGCTGTCCAACCGCAACGAGCTCACCCGCTGGGCCGTGGCCCGCCGCATCGTGTAGGGATCGACGTCGTCCCGGACCCGTCCCTGGAACGAGCAGGGAGTACTGCGATTGAGGAGAGACCCCTGCTCAGGTGACGGTCCGGCATCGCGTCCGGGTCCCACACCTCCGCACTGTCCCGTCGCCGGCCCGATCCGTGGCAGGATGCGGGCACGTGAGCCAACCCCCGCAACCTCCGCGAGCACCGCTCATCCCCACCCCTGATCCTCTTCAACCGGCCTGCGATCACCTGCGCGCAGGCGGGCTCGCCATTCTGCCCACGGACACCGTCTACGGCATCGGGTGCAACGCCGCCGACGCCGGGGCGGTTGAGCGGCTGCTGGCAGCCAAGGGCGCGGACGCCAGATGCCGCCGCCGGTCCTCGTGGCCGACCCCGCCGACCTGACGGGATCGTCGCCCAGGTGCCTGGAGGCCGCCCGAGCCCCTCATGGAGGCCTTGGCCGGGCGCGCTGACCCTCATCCTCGACGCCGATGAGGCCCCTGACCTGGGATCTGGGGAGACCGGCGGCACCTCGCCGTGCGCATGCCCGCCCACGGGCTCGCCTCTGAACCTCCTGCGACGCAGCGGCCCGCTGGCCGTCACCTCGCCAACCCCACCGGCGCACCGCCCGCCACCGACGCCGCCTCCGCCCGGGCCGCCTTCCCCGGACGGGTCCGGGACATCGAGGAGCTCGCGCCGGGATGCTGAGGTCCGGCGCGGTCGGGCGCGAGACATCCTGCTGCTCGACGGCGGAGCCACACCGGCCCCGGTTCCTCCACCATCGTCACCCTTGTCGGGGCGCACGCCCGTGCCCCCGGATCCTGCGCCAGGGGGTCCTGGCACACTGCGACCTGAACGAGTGGTCGGCGTCGCCCCTGTCTGAACGGACGGCAGAGGCGGCGCACGAGCGGACGGAGGCGGGTGCGTGAAGGTCTCACCTCCCTGGTCGCGGCCATTGCCGCGGCGACCACCTACGTGGCCGTACTCGATCATCCGGCACGTCGCCCTGGTGGGTAACGCGCTCACCCCGTGCGGGCCCGCGACGTCCACTCCACGCCCATCCCCGCGCCTGGGTGGCGTGAGCCATGCTTTCTTCGGCCTGTTCTCGGCGATCTCCGTGGCCTCCACCATCCCCTACTCTCCGACGTCATCGACTCCAGCGCCCTGGGCGGTGGTCCTGGGGCGGGACTGGTGCCTGCTCGGCGTCGTCGACGACCCGTGGGAGCTGACCGATGACCAAGCTCGCCGGCCAGATCCCTGGCCGCCGGCGTCATGGCCTGGCAGGGCGTCCAGCTCCTCACCTTCCCCGTGGCGGGGCTGACGATCGATCCTCGCGCCTGTCCCTCGTCTCCACCGTCATCGTCGTGGTGGCTGCCATCAACGCCGTCAACTTCGTCGACGGGCTCGATGGCTGGCGGCCGGCATCATCGGGATCGGCTCGACCGCCTTCTTCCCTGTACACCTACGTCCTGACCCGCGCCACGAGCCCCGGGCTCACAGCCCCCTGGCCGCCACCATCGTGGCCGCGCTCATCGGCGTGTGCGTGGGCTTCCCTGCCCCACAACTTCAACCCCGGCCACCATCTTCATGGGCGACTCCGGGGCGATGCAGCTGGGACTGGTCTCAGCGGCCTCCACCATCATCGTCACCGGGCAGATCGACCCGGCAGCTTCTGACGGCTCGCGCGCCCTGCCCGCCTTCATGCCGATCCTCCCTGCCGCTGGCGGTGCTCCTGCTGCCCCTGACCGACATGATGATGGCGATCGTGCGCCGCACCCAGAAGGGGACTGAGTCCCCACCCACCCCCGGACCGCATGCACATGCACCACCGGCTCTGGCCGCCGGGCACTCCCACCGCCGCGCGGTGCTGGTCATGTACCCGTGGGCGGCGGTCGCCCTTCCCCGTGGCCGCCATGGCCTTCTTCCCCTGCCCTGGGTGCTGGCGGGGCTGGCCATCGCGGTGCTGTTCGCCTCGTCGTCACCGTCGACCCTCATGCCCGGGGTGCGCCACGGACTGCGCTCGGCGCTCGCGCCGTCGCCAGGACCGCCAGGAGCAGCGGATCGTCATCTCCCGCAACGTCTCGGGAACCGGTGAGGTAACGCGCCCGGCCGAGGGGCAGGCGCCGCAGGGGAACGCCCTGTCGGCGTCGCCCGGATCGACTGAAAGGACACGCCGGCGAGCGAGACGCCTCCCACGAACGCCCGCGCACTGCGCGAGGCCGCAGCGCGGCTGCGTCGGATTCTCATCGTGGCCGCCGTGGTCCTGGTGGTCGGCGAGGCCCTGTGGTGCCTCATCGGAGTTCTGCGGCGCCGTGGTCCGTCCGCTGGGCACGCTGCTGGCGCAGCGGCGCTCACGACGCTGCTGCTTGGCCGCGACCTGGTGGTTCCTGGACCGGCATGGTCCGCTCGACACGAGGGGCCTCGCGGTCTGGGATAGCCGGTGGATACCTGGCGAAGATGGCGGTCCTGGCCACGGCCCTCGTCGGTGGACAGAGTCCCTGGGTACTGCGATATGAGAGTGATTAGGGTCTCAGTCATCGCTGTGATCCCTGGTGGGCATGTTCGCCGAGGCGACCGTCCCTGTCACAGGCTCGAATCCTTGCGGTGGAGCCGAAGAAGGTGATTCGGCGGACCGTCCCTGACCGATGGCAGGGGGTCGGTCGTCGGGCCAGGCGTGCAGTGGGTCACGATGAGGGCGTCCCGGTTTGGCTTCTGTGAGAACCCTGCTGAGGCGCTAGCACTGGCGATCAGCAGGCCTGTCGGGACAGGCCTTGAAGCGTGAGAGACATCGGAGGATCTCCTGTCCACCCAACACCGTCACCGAGAACGGCACGGCAGCCGACGACGTCGCCGTGCGCGGACGGCTGACGCCAAGCCGTTCACCAAAACCGCTGTGGTACTGGGTGCCCTGGTCGTCCTGGTCGCGGTGATCGCGAATGACCGCGGTGCCCGCCCTCACCGTCGCGGGAGGGCCGAGCTTCAGCAGCCCGGTGCTGAGGACTTCTTCCCGGGCGATCTTCGGTGAGGGACCTCCTGGAGTTCAACCGGCTCACTCGTCCGCGTTGTTATGGCGGGCTGCTCTGTGCCTGACGGCGGGCGTGGTCGCCAGCCGGATCAAGATCGTCCCTGGGCGCGGCCAGGCCCTGCTGGAGATCGTCGCCGACTTCGTGCGCAGCAATGTGGCCTTCACGCTTCTGGGCAACAAGAACGGCCGCCGCTCGCCCCGCTGCTGGGAACCCCTCTTCCCTGGGCGTGCTCGCCATGAACCTCGCCGGCGTCATCCCCGGCCTCAACATCGCCGCCTCCTCGGTGGTGGCCGTCCCGCATGGTGTTCGCCGCCCTGACTCACGTCACCTCTCATCGGCGCCGGCATCAGGGAGCAGGGGTCAGGCACTTCCTCGCCTCCCCAGCCTTGCCGCCGGGCCTGCCCAAGGTGATGTACCCGCTCATCACCCCCATCGAGTTCCTCTCTCGAACTTCATTGTGCGGCGGTGACGCTCACGCTGCGTCTGCGTGTGCAACATGGTTCCGGGCACATGCTGCTCGGCATGACCTTCTTCGGCACCCACCAGCCTGCTCGTGCACCCTCAGGCATCCTCGACGATCAGCCTCTCCTGACCGGCGCGTCCATGATCGTGATGACCCTGTTCGAGATCTTTCGTCGCGGTCCCTGCAGGCCTACATCTTCACCATCCTCAGTGCCGTTCACATCAAGCTCTCCACCGAGGCCCACTAGACGCCAGCGGTGCGTCGCCTCGCCTCTTCCACTCGCTCCCCACCTCAGCCATCCGGCGCCAGAAAGAAGGAAACCACTATGACCTCCGCTGCTCTCGCATCACGTCGGCTACGGCCTGGCCACGCTCGGCCCGGGCATCGGCATCGGCATCATGGTGGCGGCAAGACCCAGGAGGGTACGGCCCCGTCAGCCCGAGGTGGCCGGGCGCCTGTTCACCAACATGATCATCGGTGCGGGCATGGTCGAGGCCCTGGCCCTCATCGGCTTCGTTATCCCGTTCGTTGTCAAGTGATGCTTCCCTGGCCAACGAGGGCGTGGGCAGGGCGGAGGCACGGCCTTCATCCCGCCCCACGCCCATGAGATCTTCTGGGCTGCGGTCGTCTCCCGCTCATCCTCCTGGTGGTGGCCGCCACGCCCTGCCCGGCTCCACGCCGTCCTGGACGAGCGCGCCCGGCGCATCCAGGAGGGCCTCGACCTGGCCGACAAGGCCAAGCAGGACCAGGCCGACGCCGAGAAGCGCGCCGCCCGGCTCGTGGACGAGGCCCGCCGAGAGGCCGCCCGCATCCGCGACAACGCCTAGGGGCGAGGCCGACGAGATCGTCGCCAAGGCCCGCGACCGACGCCCAGGCAGGAGGCCGCGCAGCATCGTCGAGGGTGCCCAGCGTCAGATCCTGGCTGAGAAGCAGGCCGCGCAGATCTCGCTGCGCACCGACGCTCGCATGCTCGCCTCCACCCTGGCCGAGCGCATCGTCGGTGAGCACCTGAGCGACACCGCCCTGTCCGGGCGGGTCATCGACCGCTTCCTCGACGAGCTCGAGACCATGGAGCCGGTCGAGGGACTCAAATGGCATCGTCGCACTCCTCTGCGGAGGCGGCGAGTGAGAACAGGAACGTCCGCGACCCGTGAGACCGTGAGCCAGGCCTGGAGCCCGGTGCTCACGGCCGCGGGCGTCGAGGGCCAGGAGCTGGGTCGCCAGATCCTCGCCCTGGCCCACCAGGTCGCCGTCAACTGCTGCCTGGTCCGCTGACTGACCTGGCCGAGGCGCCGAGGACAAGGTGGCCCTGGCCCGCCGGCTCTTCACCGGCACCGTGGACGAGCGCGTCGTCGACCTCGCTCAGCGCCATGGTCCGCGGCCGCTGGTCCAAGGCCGTCGACCTGGTCTCCGCCCCTCCACGACCTGGGGCGATCGAGGCGATCCTCGCCGGCGCCCACGCGGACGGCTCGGCGGAGGAGATCGAGCAGCAGCTCTTCGAGGTCCACGAGCAGATCGCAGACGACCGCGAGCTGCGCGAGGCCCTGACCCCATCGCGCCGCACTGCATACCGAGGCCCGGCCGCCTGGCCGAGTCCGTCTCGCGCCCCCACATCAGGCGTCCCCCGCCATGAGCCTGGTGAGCTGCGCGTGGCACCACGCCGAGGGCGGCCTGCTGCGCAACCTGCGCCGCGTCGTCGAGCTGGCCGCCGAGATGCGCCAGCGCACCATCGTCGACGTCGTCACCGCCATCCCCATGACCTCGGCTCAGGAGGAGCGCCTGCGCACCATCCTGGAGCGCCGCTGGGCACCAGGATCGACCTCAACTGCGAGGTCGACCCCGCGGTCATCGGCGGCGCCCGCATCTCGACGCGGAACTACGTCATGGACCGCACCGTGCGCAGCGCCGCGTCGCCGAGCCGCTGCGCACCCGTCCGGCGGCTAGCCCGCTGGCTCCCCGCCGACCCCATACTAACTCATCCCCACCCCGCGCCGTCGTCGCTCACGCCCAGCGCCGCCGGGCCCCCAGAACGCAACCAGCAGGGCGAGACGAGATGGCAGAGCTGACCATCAGGCCCGAGGAGATCCGCCTCGGCCCTGAACGAGTTCGCCGAGTCCTACAAGCCCGCCGGAGGTCGCGGCCGAGGAGGTCGAGGCACGTCGTCCTCGCCGCTGACGGCATCGCGCACGTCGAGGGTCGCCCGGCGTCAGCGAGCCAACGAGCCGCTCACCTTCGAGGACTTGGCACCGCAGGCCCGGCCAGAACCTCGAGGAGCGCCAGGATCGGCGTCGTCGTCCTGGGATCCTTCGACGGCATCGACGAGGTCAGGTCGCGCCGCACCGGCGAGGTCCTCTCGCGCCCGTGGGCGACGCCCACCTGGGCCGCGCGTCGTCGACCCGCTGTCACGGCCCATCGACGGCCTGGGCGAGATCGACGCCGAGAGCCGCCGCGCGCCCTGGAGCTTCAGGCCCCGGCGTCATGGCCCGCAAGTCCGTCCACGAGCCCCTCCAGGGCCGGGCTCACACATCGACTGATGATCCCGATCGGTCGAGGCCAGCGCCAGCTCATCATCGGCGACCGCCAGACCGGCAAGACCGCCATCGCCCTGGACACCATCCTCAACCAGAAGGATGCCTCGGGAGTCCGAAGCGACCCGAGCAATGCAGGTGCGCTGCATCTACGTGGCCACCGGCCAGAAAGGCTCCACCATCGCCGCCGTGCGCGCCACCCTCGAGGAGCGCGGCGCCTGGAGCACACCACCATCGTGGCCTCTCCCGGCCTCCGACCCGGCCGGCGTTTCTGGCACCTGTCGTCTACACGGGCTCGGCCATCGGCCAGCACCGGATGTACCAGGGCAAGCACGTCCTCATCGTCTTCGACGACCTCGTCCAAGCAGGCCGGAGGCCTACCGCGCCGTCTCCCCTGCTGCCGCGCCGTCCGCCGGGCCGCGAGGCTCACCCCGATGACGTCTTCACCTCCACCGCGCCTGCTGAACGTCGCTCCAAGCTCTCCGACGAGCTAAGCGGCTCCATGACCGCTGCCGATCATTGAGACCAAGGCCAACGACGTCTCGGCCTACATCCCACCAACGTCATTCTCATCACCGACGGACAGATCTTCCTCCAGTCCGACCTGTTCAACGCCGACCAGCGCCCTGCCGTCGACGTCGGCATCTCCGTGTCCGTGTGGGCGCGCCGCCCAGGTCAGGGCGCCAGCGAAGAGGTCGCCGGAACCCTCGAAGATCACGCTGGCCCAGTACCGCTCCATGCAGGCCTTCGCCATGCTCGCCTCTCGACCCGACGCCGCCACCCGCGCCCAGCTCACCGCGTGAGCCCCTGCGGAGCTGCTCAAGCAGCCCCAGTACACGCCCCACCCAGTGGCCGAGCAGGTCGCCAGCGTCTGGGCCGGCACCAACGCGGGCTACCCGGACGACATCGACGTCTCCGACGTCCCGCCCCTTCGAGGCCGCCTTCCTGGACCACCTGGCGCAACACCGACATCCTCGACACTATCGAGTCCACCGGGCAGCTCGCCGACGAGACCGAGGAGGCCCCTGCGATGCCGCCGAGGCCTTCCGGCGCACCTTCGCCCGGTGAGCAGATGCTGGGCGCCCAGGTCGCCGAGCCCGAGGAGGAGCCTGCCGCCGAGAGGACCACCGAGCAGCTCGTGGTCAAGAGGCTGACGTGGCAGGAAACCAGCGCGTCTACAAGCAGCGCATTCGATCGACCCAGACCCTGCAGAAGGTGTCCGGCGCGATGGAGCTCATCGCCTCGTCCTGGATCGGGCAGGCGCGCTGCAACGCGCAGGAGGCCTCGCCCCACGATCACGCGCCCTGAGCCAGGCGGGTGGCCGCGCTGGGGACCTACTCCCGCTTGAGCACCCCCATCACCCAGGAGCGCACGACACCAAGCGCGTGGCGATCCTCGTGGCTCACCTCCGACCGCGGTAGCAGGCCGGCGCTACTCACTCGGCCACCATCCTGCGCGAGACCGGCCGCCTCATCGAGGAGCTGGTCCAGGACGGCAAGGCCGGTGATTCACCCTGGGCCGGCCGCGCGCCCAGAGCTACTTCAGCTTCCGGGCACGCCGATCGAGTTCTCCCTGGACCGGGCAGTCGGACCGCCCCAGTGACGGAGGCCATCGAGGAGAGTGGCCACCACCCTGCTGGACTACTTCCTCCAGCCGGCCGAGGCCGGCGGCGTGGCCGAGGTCCACATCGTCTTCACCGCTACGTCTCGATGGTCTCCCAGGGTTCCCGAGGTGCGTCGCATGCCGCCGCTCAAGGTGGTCGACGTCGAGGGGCTGGGCTGAGCCTCGACGACGCCGGCAACGAGGCCCCTGGAGAAGGAGCTGGAGGCCAGCGCGGCAGCTCCATGCCGCTGCACGAGTTCGGAGCCTGCCTCCGAGGTGCTCGACGCCCTGCCGACCCGCTACATGGGCTCGCGCATCCGCAACGCCCTGCTGCGAGTCGGCCTCCGAGCTGGCCAGCCGCCAGCAGGCCATGCACACGGCCACGGACAACGCCGAGGACCTCATCATCCACACCCGCCTGGCCAACGCGGCCCGCCAGGGCGACATCACCCAGGAGATCACGGGAGATCGTCTCGGTGCCGACGCCTGGGGACCGAATAGGTCGGGCAGCCTGACGTCGTCGAGAACCCCACACAGACTCACCTCACCGAGCAGGACCCTCTCGCTCTGGAAGATACGGAAGAACGCACATGGCTGACACCACCACCCCGGACGGGACGCATCACCCGCATCATCGGCGCCGTCGTCGACGTCGAGTTCCCGCCTGATGCGATCCCGGCGATGACAACGCCCTCAAGGTGACCGTCCAGGCCACCAGCGCCGGCGAGGAGCCCCACGAGATCACCCTGGAGGTCGCCCAGCACCTGGGCGACAACATCGCTGCATCGATCTCCTCGTCCCACCGACGGCCTCGCGCGGCACGCTGGTGCGCGACACCGCGCGCTCGATCGTCTGTGCCCGTGGGCGACGTGACCAAGGGCCACGTCTCCACGTCACCGGCGACGTCCTCAACCTCGGCCCGCGCGCGAGCAGCTGGAGATCACTGAGCGCTGGCCCATCCACCGCCAGCCCCGGCCTTCGACCAGCTCGAGGTCCGAGGAGCAGATGTCTCGAGACCGGCATCAAGGTCATCGACCTGCCACCCTTCTACGTGCAGGGCGGCAAGATCGGCCTGTTCGGCGGCGCCGGCGTCAAGACCGTCCTCATCCAGGAGATGATCCAGCGCGTGGCCCAGAACCACGGCGGTAGTCTCCGTGTTCGCCGGCGTGGGGAGGCACCTGTGAGGGCAACGACCCTCATCGTCGAGATGACGAGGCCGGCGTGTTCGACAAGACCGCCCTGGTTCGGCCGGATGGACGAGCCGCCGGGCACGCGTCTGCGCGTGCGCCCCTGTCCGCTCCTGACGATGGCCGAGTACTTCCGCGACGTCCAGCACCTTAGGACGTGCTGCTGTTCATCGACAACATCTTCCGCTCACCCAGGCCGGCTCCCGAGGTCTCCACGCTGCTGGCAGCATAGCCTCGCGTCCGTGGGCTACCAGCCCAACCTGGCTGACGAGATGGGCCAGCTCCAGGAGCGCATCACCTTCGCCGGCGGCCACCCATCACCTCCTGCAGGCGATCTACGCCCGCCGACGACTCACACCGACCCGGCGCGGCCACGACCTTCGCCCACCTGGACGCCACCACGAGCTCAGCCGTGAGATCGCCTCGCGAGGCATCTGCCCAGCCGTGGACCTGCTTGACCTCCACCGGCGCGCCTGCTGGCCCGGGCACAGCCAGGGAGCACTACGACGTCGCCACCCGCGGAGTCCATCCTCCAGAAGAACAAGGAGCTTCAGGACATCATCGCGATCCTCGGTGTCGACGAGCTCGGCGAGGAGGATAAGGTGATGGTCGCCCGCGCCTATCGAGCAGTTCCTGTCCCAGAACACCACATGGCGGAGAAGTTCACCGGCGTGGCCGGCTCCAGCCGTGCCGCTGTCGGAGACCATCGAGGCCTGCCGCATCGTGGTATCTGCGACGCGTGACGCGACCGTCTGCCGGAGCAGCGCCCTTCAACATCGGTGGGATCGAGACTCCGGGAGTCGTCGCCGCCGAGTCTCAAGGCCTGAGTCAGCTAGGGATCCGGGCAGAGCCGGGCGGCAGGAAAGGAGGGGAGCATGGCCTTACATGTTGAGGTGGTCTCGCCGGCGGGCGAGCGCCTGGGCCGGTGAGGCGGCGCAGGTCTCTGTCGCGCCCTGATGAACGGGGAAGCTGTCCTGCCAGGGTCGTCAGCCCTTTGCGGCCTGGATCCGGGTCCGGTGCGACTGAGTCCCCATCGACGGCGAGATGCAGCATCGAGGTGTCCGGCGGGCTTTCGCCCGTGGACCACGACGTCATCACGATCGCCGCCGACCATGATGGAAGCAGGGCACGTGAGGCCTGAGGCATGTGCAGCACGTGCGGATGGTCGTGGTGCATCGCCGTCAATCGCCCTCAGTGCTGCTGTCAGGCGCTCCTGCGCGCTCAGCGCCATCTGGCCGGGCAGGTCGGCTCTTCGAGTGCGCCCCGCGTCCACGTGCAGCAGCCGGCCGAGCGTGCCGCCCTCCGGCTCGACTCGAGTGGTGCGCCGCCTGCGTGTCCTCTCGTCGCCGTGCGCTGTCATGGAGCCGCTTGAACCCGGGAGCTCTCCTGATGCGCGCCCGCGCCGCCGGGAGCAGGGCGCGTACTGTCGAGGTGGCACTGCGTGGACGCCACCTGCGAGTCTCGAGGGCTTCTGACCCACATGATGGAGGAGTCCCACTGGCGCTGGTCGTCTGGTGAGTCTCTCGAGCAGCCCAGGCTCTATTGACTGATCCGGCCCGGACCGGTGACGTTCACGGCGGTTGGCCCCCAGGCGATACGATGCTCAGGCCCGCCGGCCCCGCATCGCCCGGGTTTGTGGCCCGCTTCTGCCAGGGGTGGCTTGGGTGGCACCAGCTGCCTCCTGCTCCGCTTCCACCACTCCGCTGCCTGGACGCCCACCTGCCCCTGGCCACCCGCGTGTCGGCGCCTGCGGCCGACGTAGCTCGGTCTCATCTACCCGACGGCGGCTCCAAGGGGCCCTGAACTGGATGAGGCCTGGCCGCCCGGGCCGTCACCGGAGCCGGACGAGGAGGTTGCTGCCGATCATGCGCGAGGTCTGGGAGGTGAGTGCCGCTAAAACCGATTGACCGTCCGCCCATCCGCGCCCGAGACCATCTCCGATGCCGCCGCCACGAGCTGGGCGTGGGACCCCGGGCTCACCAAGGACGGCGTCGAGGCTCACCTCCAGAGCTCCTCGCCGAGCAGATCGAGATCTCAGCTGGCTACCGCCT
>BNJU01000409.1_pt1 | contig 133287 bp, 191 predicted proteins | sample 8539281 | NCBI WGS metagenome assembly BNJU01 (sample SAMD00202456, study PRJDB9452) | human saliva metagenome | isolation source: human saliva | place: Japan
CAAAGCGCCTAAACAGTGAGGACACGCCACTGAGCCGCCCGGGGCGCGGGTGTCTCACCCTGCAAACTGGCGGAATGCACAGGCTGTGACAAAATCCAATGCACGCCAGAGGAATCGGCGATGACGCGTTGTGCAGGGTTGCCACGCAAAAAAATGCAGGCACAAAAAGACGCCCAGTCCGGTGACTGCCAGACTGAGCGAATACGGTGAAAAACTCTTTCATGCTCATTGTAGCATGAGAATAGGAGACAATGCAATATGAAGATCAAACGGATCCTGCGTCAGTATCGCCGAGATTTCTGGGCATCTTTCGCTGTGAAGCCTGTGGATATGAATGTGGAGGCAGGGCTACGACGACGCCAATTTCCACGTGAAATGTTATCCCTCAGATGAAATGCCCGCAGTGTGGAAAATCGAACAGGGAGATTGACCTGAACTACCGCCCCGCTCACGACGAAGTATCCTGAGGGAATGCAGGTGTAGATAGAGATCTGACATGACACATTGTGAAAAGCTCTATAACTATTTCCTCGAACATCCGAAGGCGACGGCCGACGAGGTTATGGCTGCGCTTGATTGGGAGCGTCGGCAGGTGAGCCGGTACAAGCATCGGCTCAAGCGAGGCGGATTCATCGATGTGGATCCACGCGACGGGGTGCAGATGCTGCGCCCTACCGTGAGGAGGACGACAACAATCCGATCCACGAGTATAAGCAGGACGCATACCGTCAGGCGGCGGATGCGTGCCTCGACCCGCATCCATGACCCCGAGACGACAATCCCTCAGATGATCGAGCTGATCCGCGAGCTGCGGATGATCCTCGAGCAATTATCCCCACATAAGGAGGCACATGATGGCAATGAGAACACTAGACACTGATCCTTGGTGACGCTTTCAACGGCGTGATGGATCTGGTGCTGGATGAGACGATGGATCTCAAAGTGCTCGAGGAATGCCTGCAGTCGATTGAGGCAGACATCGCCGTCAAATGTGAGAGAGGAATCGGGCTGATCCGCTCGCTCGAGAATCTGCGCGACGGCATGAAGGTGGAGGCAAAAGCGTCTCACGGAGCGACAGCGCGTGATCGACAACCGCATCAGCTCGATCAAGACGTGGTACGCAAAGAATCTCGACGAGATGGGAAAGGATAAGGTCGTCACGGATCGCGGAACGATGCGCGTACAGAATAATCCGCCCGCTTATCCCGCGAGCTGTGGAACATGGAGAAGATCCCTGAGACGTACTTCGACATCGTACCACAGCATCTGGAACTGAATATGGATCGAGCCAGGAGGCACTGAGGGCAGGGGTTGACGTGCCGGGCGCGTTCCGCACACAGAGCAGGGGCTGCGCATCCAGTGAATATCTTCGAGAAAATCCAAACGATACGCGTGAAACTCGCCGAAAGCGGGCTGAAGAAAGGCAAGAAGAACGAGTAGCGTGGGCTATACCTACTATGAGCTCGGCGACTTTCTCCCCACACTCGTGCAGCTGTGCAAGGAGCAGAAGATTTTTCCCGTCATTTCTTTTTCGGCGGAGATGGCAACGCTCACGGTCTATGATTGTGAGAAGGCGGACGCGAAAGTTGGAGATCACGACACCGATGTCAACGGCACAGCCCAAGGCGTGCCATCCCCGTACAGAATCTAGGTGCAGTACAGACGTATCTCAGACGTTATCTCTACATCGCCATGTTTGAGATCGTGGAGTCGGATAAGATCGAAGCAACGGTGGGAAAGGATCCCGTCGCGTCGCCCGAAGCTGCCGCGGCATCCTCGGTATTGCACCCGAGGGGCGTGCGTTCCGCTGCGATATCAATAAACCGGCACGTGAGGAGCTTGTCCGTCTCTGGCAGTTCATGCGGATGGGACACGGCGAATATCGAAAATTATCTTGCTACGCGGGCACTCAATATGAATACATCACAGACGCCCGCGTTCTTTCAGAAGGTCTTGCAGGAGCAGATCGAGTTCTGCATCACGGAGTCGCGCAAGGGAACACCGGGCTATGCGGGGCGACTGTTTGATGACGGCTACCCGTTCCAATAAGAAAGGAGTATTCCAATGAATGTATCATTTTTTGGCCGACTGACCAAGGCACCCGAGGTCAAGACGAACCAGGCAGGCACGAGCTACACGACGTTCACGGTCGCAACGCAGGTGCAGTCAAGGCAGGACGGCAAGGCGAAGACGCTTTTTATCGATGTGTCGGCATTCGGCAAGCAGGGCGATACGATCGTAAAGTATTTCGGCAAGGGTAGCCGCATTGTGATCCACGGTGACATCTTCGATGCAAATGCGTGGGTCGGCAAGAATGACGGTCAACCGCACGCAGGGATCACGGTCACGATGAGCGGCTTTGACTTTGTGGATACGCAGGCAGAGTTGGCAGCACGTCAGCAGAGTGCGCCGGTGCAGCCGCAGCCACCGACGCAGGCACCGCCCGTAGCGACGGGATATGCGCCGCAGATTCCGCCGCCGATGCAGACGGGTGCGGCACCGTGGGTACCGCCCTGCGTACGGCGCGCCGCAGCAGGGGATGGCGCCGATACCCCGCAGCAGGCACCGCAGAGCTACGCGGCGGCACCGTACTAATGCACGATGGATATTTGTCTCAGACCATATCAACAGCAACTCATTGATGATGTTGGCTGGTGAGTATTCAGAGGGGCGGCGGCGTGTCTGCGCTGCTGCCCTCGCGGCGCGGGCAAGACGATTATGACGGCATGGATGGCGCGCGGCACGGCACTTTCGCGGGCGGCGCGCTATTTTTCATGGTGCATCGGCAGGAACTGATTGAGCAAAACCTCTGCGACATTCACGGCGATGGGTATCCGTCACGGGCTGATCGCAGCGGGCGCGGCGAAGGAATACGATCTGCCGGTGCAGATTGCCTCTGTTCAGACGCTCATCCACCGACTCATCGCAGGTGCAGGCGCCCTGATCTCCTGATCTGCGACGAGTGTCATCACATCGTTGCCAATACCTACCGCAAGATCGTCGATCAGTTTGCCTCCTCCTATGTTCTCGGCGTGACGGCGACGCCGGAGCGGATCGGCGGGCAGGGCTCGGTGAGATATTCGAGTCTCTTTGTCCTCGGCCCCTCTGCCGCGGATCTCATCGCGGCCGGCAATCTGACGCCATATGACTACTATGCACCGCCGACGAAGTTTGACCCGCTGCGGCGCATGTGCGTTTCGGTGAGTACGTCAAGAATGATCTCTTGAGTCAGATGGACGATGCCGATGTGATCGGCGATATCGTGACGAACTACAGGAATCTCGCGGATGGCAAGCGTGCCATCTGCTACTGCATCAATCGGGCGCACAGCGAGCACGTCGCGGAATCGTTCCGTGCGGCGGGCATTCCCGCCCTGCATATCGACGGAGAGACGCACAAGACCGTCCGCTCGCGTGCCATCGAAGATTTCCGCACGGGGCGGCTGCAAATCTATCGCAACGCGGAGCTCCTCGGCGAGGGCTTCGACGTGCCCGCCATGGAGGCCGTGATTCTCGCACGGCCGACGGCATCGCTGACGCTCTACATCCAACAGAGTATGCGTCCGCTGCGGCCGGATCCCAACAATCCAGAAAAGCGTGCGGTCATCATTGACCATGTCGGCAATGTGTTTCGTCACGGGATGCCGGATGAGGAGCGTGAATGGTCGCTTGAGACGAAGAAAAGGAAACCGCGTGCGACGGCGATCAAGGTGTGTCCCGCCTGCTATACGGCAGTGCCGAGTACAGCGCGCACGTGTCCCTGCGGACATGTATTCGCCGCCGCACCCGAGGAGCGAAAGATCACAGAGACCGACGGGACGCTCAAGAAAATCGAGGCGATCCAGCGCAAAGAGCGGCGGCAGGAAGTCGGCCAGGCGCGCAGCGTCTCCGATCTCACGGCGATTGCCCTGCGGCGCGGCTACTCCCTGCGCTGGGTCTCGCGCATGGCAGACATCAAACGGCTGAGAGGATAGCGAATGAAACAATCAGAACATGAATTGCAGAATAAAATCCGCATTGCCGTCGGCAAGGAGCGGACGGCGACACTCTTTCGCGCCAATGTCGGAAAGGCATGGACAGGGAAAAAGACAATCTGTTGCGGCGATATGATTACGCTGCATGAGGCGCGTCCCTTTTCGAGCGGGCTGCCGATCGGCTTTCCCGATCTCTTCGGCTTTCGAACGGTAGAGATTACGCCGGAGATGGTCGGGAAGAAACCCGCCGTCTTTGCCTTTATCGAGGTGAAGACGAAGCAGGACGCACGAGCAGGGCGCAGGAGAAGATGCACACGTTCCTGCGTGATGCGGGTGCACTCGGCGGCGTGGCGCGTTCTGCCGATGAGGCGCTATGGCTGCTGGATCCATCCACCGAGCCGCCCGAAATGAGGTGAGTGTCATTGATACCGTAGAATTTTTTCCAGGTGCTCTATCCGGCAGAAACGGAGGGCAATACATACGTCTGGACGCTGCCGGAGAAATACACGCGGGTATTTCCCTGCGCTAATGTCCTCGAGATCGCGCAGGCGGCACGACAGGAGACGGAGGCGCACAATGATGTGTATTACTCCATCGGCGTCTCTGAGCGGCCGTTTCGGGCGTATGAGCGGGCAAAGTCCTCCGACATCGTCAGTATCCCAGGGCTCTGGGTGACATCGACATCGCAGGCGGCGCCCACGCGGCAAAAGCCCTGCCGCCCGACTATGCGGCGGCGCGTTCGCTCCTGCCGGAGATGCTGGATCCGTCGATGGTGGTGCACAGTGGACATGGGCTTCATGCGTATTATCTCTTTCGTGAGCTGCTCGATACACGCACAGATGAGGAGCGCAGCACCGCCGAAGAACTATTGCGCCGCCCAGGGCGCGGTGCGTGCGCGTGCCGCAGAGCAGGGCTGGCATGTAGACAGCGTGCCCGACCTCTGCTGCATCCTGCGCGTTCCTGGAACGCTGAACTACAAGGGCGGTGAAGCCGTGCCCTGCATGGTTACAGAGTATTCCGAGGGCTGCGCTACAATGCCGAGGACTTCGACGTGCTGCCGCCCGTGGAGATGGTCAGCAAAACAGAGCGGACAGAGACCTTTGAGCGGCGGCCGACGGACGGCGATGCACAGGTCATGCTCGCGAACTGTGCGTTCCTCCAGCACTTTCAGCAGAACTATAAACACTGCCCGAGCCCGTCTGGAAGGCGGCGTGCACGAATCTCGTGCGCGGTGTCGGGGCGATGCGATCATCCTGCCGCTCGTGAAGGAGTGGCTCGGCGCGAAATACAGCGAGGAGGACACAAAGAAGAAACTCGCGCACTATCTGAACGAATGCACGCCGCAGACCTGCACGCACATTCAAACCGATCTCGGGTTCAAGGGGTGCGCGGATTGCCCCGGCATCAAGTCGCCCTGCGCGTGGTCGCTCGGCAAGGTACCGCAGGCGATTGCAAAGCTCCGGCAGATCGCGTTGCCGAATGCAGAGAATACGCTGAATGAGGAGACGCTCGGCGCACTTGCGCTCGTCGAGAAGGAGAACAGCCCTAGAATATACCCGCTTTAAGGAGCGCTGCAAGGGCAACGTGAACCTCAACGATCTGCAGCGCGAGGTAAAACGTGTGCAGGCATCGCAGGTGGGGCTTTCGGTGGTCGATGGCGGCGGCACATTGGCGCGGGGGCAGAAACTCGGTGAGGTGCGCACGTGCGCGCTCATGCCAGATACGCCGCTCGATCTTGCTGTCCCCTGCGAATTTTTCCTATGGCGCGGATGGCGTCTACGAGGTGCGAATGACGGAGGTGGGGCAGGTGCAGCGGCTCGCTGCGGAACGCCCGTCATTATCTCGGAGAGCAGGTACAACGTCGACACACAGACGGGAGAAAAATACAAATTTCATTCCGGTATTACGATCACTGGGTGCACGCCGTCTGCAAACGGTCTGAGGCATTTTTCCGCACGCACATCATCGCGCTCACGGATCGCGGGCTCAACGCCTCCAGCGAATCGGCAAAGTTTCTCGTTAAATATCTCCAGGCACTGAGGCGGCCAATCCGAATATCCCTGTTGTCCATGCCGTGTCTAAAATCGGCTGGCGGCCGTACGGGCTGGATGAGTTTGTTATTCCCGTCGTCGAGCAGGTACCGCGTGGATATGGAGGACGACGGAGAGCTCTCCGCTGCCTTTACACAGTGCGGGACACTCGCCGCATGGCAGGAGGCGGCGCAGGAGATACGCAAACACATCTTTTGCGCGCTTTGTCCTTGCGGCATCGTTCGCGACACCATTGCTGTGCGTCTGCAAGAACCGCAACTTCACGATTTATTTCTGGGGCACGTCGGGCGGCGGCAAGACGGCAGCGAAGGCTTCGCGCTCACGGTCTGGGGCAATCCGACGCGGCTGATGAAGTCGTTCTACGGAACGACTAACGGCATCGAGCGTGCCGCCGAGTACAGCAATGACTTTCCGCTCGTCATCAATGAGCGGCAGGTCATGATGGGAAATAATAAGCAGGAGGCGCTTGAAAGTCTCGTCTATATGCTCGAGGGCGGGCACGGCAAGGTGCGTGCGAGCAAGTCCGGCATCCGAAAGACGGCCACATGGCGCACGATCGCAATGGCATCGGGCGAAGAACCGCTGTCCAGGGAGTCGAGCATCCAGGGCGTCAAGACGCGTATCATTGAGCTCAATACGTACCCCGTACTGCCGGAGGAGGCGGCACGGATGGTCTATACCATCGATGAGGAGCAGCACGGCACGGCCGGCAGGGCGTTCATTGAGCGCCTGCTGCAGAGGCGGGGACAGAGTACGCGGAGATTCTGGCGGCGCGGCAGGCACTGATCAATCGCCTGCGCGTGGAGTGTCCCTGACTCTTTCGAGCCGCATATCGACAACGTGGCGACGGTCGCCATCGCGGATATGCTGGCGAGTATGTGGCTGTTCGGCGAGACGCCCGAGGCGGCGCAGCAGAGCGCCTATGATATGGCAACAACGATTATGACAGAGCTGCCGACGAAGCGGGAAATCTCCGATACGCGGCGTTCGTGGGACTTTGTCGATGAATGGATTGTCAGTAACTGGCAGCATTTCAGCAATGACAATGGCTACGAATCTCGCGCCAAGCTCTCACCGGAATACGGGTTCATCCGCAGTGATATGTCAATGTGTATCCGATGTATCTGCGTGCGGCACTCGATGATGCGGGCTTTTTCGTCGAATAAGTTTTCAAGGAGTTTGTTGAGAGCGGGCTGATCTGTTCGACACCGAAAAGGGCAAACGCCGATTCACCAAGCGGGTCAGTTATGGAGGTGCAAAGATCCATGTGATACAAATACCGCAAAGTATTGAACAGCCGCTATAGGTTTACGGGAACCATGGGAACTTTGCGGGAACCGCTGTGGGAACCGAAAAAATCCAGTAATTTCAAGGGTTTAGCTTATATATATAGGAGGGTTCCCATAGTTCCCTCATATTATATATATACTATGCAACCACCCTTACCATGGTATATAGGGTATAGGGGGTATAAAAAGTTTATATATATATGTCAAAAATCCGCGGAACTTTTGGGAACTATTGCCCTTAGAGCCTTGTGGCTCTAAGGAAAGTGCGGTACCCTCCAGCCTAAAAAACGAGGGTACCGTGAGGGTACCGACATTTTTCGAGGGAACACTTTCAGATGCGGAGGTGATGTTATGAACTATTTCGAACATGTGAAGCCAAAAACAGAGGTGCAGCCGAATCCGTCAGAGGTGAGCCTGTATCTTTCCATGGTCGAACGTGTCGAGCAGCGTGCCTATGCGATGCTCGAACGCGAGGATCAGCAGGTGACGGCCTGATGCTTCGGTGGATCCATTCGCTGATCTTTTCGCCGGATGACTCCGATCTCTGGATCACGGCACTCACGAAGGCGCGTGAAATCGACAAGGAGTTCTATGCACGGCTCTACTACATACGCGGCGGCGGGACGAGGCTCGTACGAGACTATCGCTGGGGCTATGTGCTGTGTCCGATTGTTACGGGCGATAATGCGACGGGCTGGCTGAGTATCGAGCAGTACGAGGAGGAAAAAGCACTGCCTTTGATGGATATGCGCAGCAGCTGATTAGCATTCTGCGCTTGGTCGCGTGATGGCGCTGTATAAGCGCAGCGTACGTATGAGAAGGATGGAGAGAAGCGGCAGGTGTACGAGGTGCTTGCATGGGATGTGGAGTTCGGCGAGAAAGCACGCGGCGCACAGGGAAGCACGGCGGTATCCGAACCGCTCTTTTGGTGCGTAGGTAGGAGGAAAAAAACGAGAGAGTATGGCGACTATATCAGGGAAACAAAGCGGCTTTTGCAGAACTATGTAAAGATGAAGGTCGCCGTCACGAATCTCACCGAGGAGATTGAGGCACAGGAGATGATCTTGCATGACGAATCTATATCCTCTATCCAGTACGGAGATGATCGTATCTGTGGAGGAACAAGGAGCTGACTACAACGGAGGCAGCTGCTGCACGGCGCATCAAATTGGAGGAACACATCACCGATATGCGGATCCGTAGAGATGATATGGAGCGGATGATACGGGCGATAGATCGTGCGTTTGAATCGCTTGATGACGCAGATGTGGATCTGATACAGGGACGGTATATGCGCGGACTGTCATGGGCAGATGTCGCGGATGCTCTGAACTATACGGAGAAGTGGGCACAAGAGAAAGGAGGGAAGGTGCTGCGGGATGTTGCGCTGATGCTGTTCGGGGGTGACTGTGAGGCCGGTGCAGATTAAACTTGTATACGCATAATATGGAGGTGGATTCTGTGACTACGGGTACTTGCTTTTCAGAGCCAACTGAATATAATAAAAACATAATACTCTGGAGGGCATAGACATGAGTATAAGACTGAATTTGCAAGGACAGCTGAAATCTATTGATCTGCCAAAATATAAATCTTTATGGCTCTTTTTGAATGTATCGTGAATTCAATTCAGTCAATAGAAGATTCTGTTGGCTACGAGAATGGGCAGATTGTTATAACAGCTAATCGAGCCTATGAAGATCAGCCATTATATGAAAACTATCATAATTCTCCATTTGAAAGCTTTTACCGTGAGAGATAATGGGAGTGGCTTTAATAAGAGAAATTATGATTCTTTTCAAAGAAAGCCTATTCTACCTTGAAAGTATCAAAAGGGTGTAAAGGAATAGGACGGTTCTTATGGTTAAAATCTTTTCAAGTTGTTCATATAGACAGTGTTTTTTCTTGAGGATGGTCAGTGGTATAAGAGGTCTTTTGATTTTGATGCAGAAAGAGAGACTTATCCGGAAGATAATCGGCAAACATTGGAGGGGACACAAAAAGTTCTACTACTGTTCATTTAGATAAAATTATAAAAACCTATCAAGATGAAAATCCAAAATCGTTAAAAGTTTTAGCTAAAAATTATAGAGCACTGTCTATTGTACTTTTATTAGCAAAACTTGCCCTCGCATTATCTTGCGTGATGATATTGAGGAAGAAATAGTGATCAACGAATGGTTTGATGACGTTGTTGAAGATTCTTTACATAAAGACCTCATAACTATTAAGGGAAGGGAGTTCACATTATATAATCTTCGTGCATATAGTGGACAAAAAAATCATGAAATCCATTTTTGTGCGGATAATAGGGAGGTAAGATCGGAAGAATTAAATAAACATATAGGGAACTTGCAGAAACGTATTATCGATAATGTGACGCAGAAGGGTTATTACTATCAGGGCTTTCTGATCGGTGAATATCTTGATCAGAAAGTCAATACAAATAGGACGGATTTTTATTTCGATACAAACAAATCCGGCTTATACCATGATGAGTTTATAACACAGTCTGATATTATTGATGCTTGTAGCAAATATGTTGAAGTGTACTTTGCAACAAGATCTTCAGGTTGTACAAAAGAGAAAGAAGCTCGCACGATCCGATTTGTCTCAAACAAAAACCGCATTATAGGTTTTTGTTGGCACATCGACCGCAGTTCTTGGAAAAAGTCCCCGCTGGCTTGGATGATGTAGCCTTTGGAGTTGGAATTGCACAAAGAGGAACAACGATGGGAAAAATGAGCTCTTAAAGCAAAACATGCGACATTGATCAAATGGTTAAACAGGATAGTGTGTTGCCGGATGATTTTTCAAGCAATTTTTCGAGAAATATTGTCAACAGTTATCAGGGATCAACCAGGCTAGCTTATCGGAATATGTAACACGACGCAAAAGTGTTTTAACGCTGCTTGAGCGTGGAATAAATCGAAAAGAAGATGGGAAATTCAATAAAGAAAAGTATCTTCATGAATTGATTTACCCGATGAGAGAATCTTCGGATGGCATAGCCTATGAACAGCATAATCTGTGGCTTATTGATGAAAGGCTTTCGTATTGTTCATATATATCATCTGATATACCTTTTGATGATGAAAAGAAACGTCCTGACATTTTGATTTTTAGATCATCCCGTTGCTTTTATCAGAAACAAAAGAAAGCGGTGTTTTTAATACAATCATATTGTTTGAGTTAAAGCGTCCCATGAGAGATGATTATTCGGAAAAAGAAAAATCCTATTGATCAACTATATGGCTATATAAAAAGATCAAGTCTGGAAACGCCGTTGATAAAGATGGTAGGACAATTAAAATCGTTGAGACGACAAAGTTTTATGCCTATGCGATTTGCGATATAACGCCATCTTTAGAGGACATTCTTTTTCCAAAGATTTTAAGAAGACGCCGGACTCTCTTGGTCGTTATCTCTATCACATAGGGTATAATGCGCATATTGAGGTTATCCCTTTTGATAAGCTTTTTGGGGATGCAACAAAAGGAATCAAATTTTGTTTGATAAATTGTTTTCGCCAGAAGTTGCCAAAACATTGAAAGGGAGCCTTGTAGGTAAAGCTGTTGATAACTCAAATTGATTTTTCAACGGTATTTTTAACCGACTTTTGTTCCTTTTACTTCTTTTTTTCTTTTGCGAAAAATGTGATATGATAGTATCATCGAAAACTGAACACATGGCATCGCTTGCGCGGGGCCCTTTTTGTATGTGCGGGAAGGAGGTGACGACGTGAAGCTTTACACCGAAGCAGATGCGCTTTTGTAGATGAGTACATGATAGATTTCAACGCGACGCAGGCGGCAATTAGAGCGGGGTATAGCGAAAAGACCGCCAATACCATTGGTGCGCAGAACTTAGCAAAACTTAGTATTCAAGCCGAAATCGCACGTCGTCAGAAAGACCTCCAGCGACGCACAGAGGTATCACAAGAGCGCGTTGTCAGGAGCTGGCGCGTGTTGCGTTTGCGGACGCGACGGATTAGTGTACAGGTGGAGGCAAGGACTGTCGAAAAAGAACGACGGCACTGAGCTCTCGTATCAGGCAGTTACGCTCACGGAGACAGCGGAGCTCTCTGCGGATCAGCGTGCGGCGATTGCAGGAATCAAGCAAGGCGTGAATGGCGTTGAGGTGAAGCTGCACGACAAGATCAAGGCGCTAGAGCTTCTGGGGAGGCATATCGGTATGTTCAACGACAAACTCGAGGTCAAGGCAACGGTGGAGAACCCCTTTGCAGGGCTTTCGACCGAGGAGCTGCGTGAACGTGATCGACAGTGGATAGCAGGCTGATTCTTCAAGCAAAACTGGAACTTGCAAGGCGCGAGTTCTTTTTATTGCTGTCTCAGGGCACCCTGATTTCTACAAGCCCGAGCGTGCCTATCTTCGTGAGCTCTGCGATGCGCTGCAGGCGTTCTACGAGGGCGGGGATGAGGTGCTTGTCATCAACGAGCCGCCGCGCCACGGCAAGAGCCGCACGGCAGGGCTTTTTGTTGAGTGGATCCTGGGCGCAATCCGAAAGAGAAGATCATGACAGGATCGTACAACGAAACGCTCTCAACGGTCTTTTCTAAAAACGTGCGCAACAGCATCCAAGAGATCAAGGCGGATGCCTCGCGCATCGTCTACAGTGACATCTTCCCCGGCGTTGCGATCAAGGCGGGCGACGCGGCGATGAATCTGTGGAGCCTCGCGGGTGGCTATAACAGCTATCTTGCGACCTCACCGACGGGCACGGCAACAGGCTTCGGCTGCTCGCTCATGATCATCGACGACCTCATCAAGAACGCCGAGGAGGCATATAACGAGACGGTCAAAGAAAAGCATTGGGACTGGTTCTGTAATACGATGCTCTCACGTCTCGAGGAGGGCGGGAAAATCATCGTTATCATGACGCGTTGGGCATCGGATGACCTTGCGGGCAAGGTGCTTGAGCAGTACAAAGACCACCGCACCCGGCACATCTCCATGAAGGCACCGCAGGACGACGGGACGATGCTCTGCGATGCGATCCTCTCGCGCAAGTCCCTACGAGGACAAGGTGAGGGCGATGGGGGCGGACATAGCATCCGCGAACCATCAGCAGGAGCCGATCGACATCAAGGGGCGGCTCTACAGCACGTTCAAGACCTACGACGACGTGCCGCGCGACAGCAGCGGGCATCCGCTTTTCACATCGATCAAGGCATATATCGACACGGCGGACACAGGCGAGGATTACCTCTGCGCCATCGTGTACGGCGTATACGCCAAGGAGGCCTATGTGCTTGACGTGCTCTATACGAAAGCCCCGATGGAGGAGACAGAGCCGTTGGCGGCGCAGATGCTCCACAAAAACGGCGTCAATATCGCAGATATCGAATCCAACTCCGGCGGGCGCGGATTCGCCCGCTCGGTGGAGCGGCATCTGCGGGAGACGTTCGGGAGCAACAAGACCATCATCCGACCGTTCCACCAGTCGCGCAACAAGGCGGCGCGGATCCTCTCCAATGCGACGTGGGTGATGGAGCACATCTATTTCCCGACCAACTGGCGCGACCGCTGGCCGGAGTACTATGACGCCATGACGCGGTATCAGCGTGAGGGCAGGAACAAGACGACGACGCGCCCGATGCGACAACGGGCATTGCCGAGAAGATCGGCGCGGGTGATCTCTATAGTTTTGAATAAGGAGGCAGGCTATGTCCTTTATGGACGTGATACGGTACATCATACGGAGCGGCGCGCAGTCCGTTGATGACCGAGGAGGACTTTTATCGAGGTCGAGACGGCGGCATGGCTCGCCTCCGAGAAACGCCGTCAGATGATGATCGGCAGGCTTACGGCGCGGCGAGCATGACGTACTCCAAAAGACACGCAGCGCGATCGGCGACGGTGGAAAAAGACTACGGTGCGGAATCTGCCGAACAACATCATCATCGACAACCAATACGGCAAACTCGTAAATCAAAAGGCAAGCTACCTGCTCGCGAAGCCCTTTGAGGTCAAGACGGAGAATGGGGCATTCGGCGCACAGCCAAAGCCCGTGTTCAATCAGGGCTTTCGCCGCACGCTGAAGCAGATCGGTGAGGACTGCTCTTAATGCGGGTGTCGGATATCTCTATCCCTACTTTGCAGATAACGAGCTGCGCTTTCGCCGTTTTGCGCCCGAGGAGATATTGACGTTCTGGGCGGATGATGCACGAGGAGCTGATTTCCTTCTAGCGTGTCTACACCCTCGAGTACTACGAGGACGCATGAAGAAGCAGAGTATCAAGGTGCAGTACTTCTCAAAAGAGGGCGTGCGCTATTTTACCTTTGATTCCGAGAAACTCCTTCCGGACGTGGAGGCGGAGGATTCGCCCTATTTGCAGGTGGGCGGCGTGCCGATGAATTGGGATCGCGTTCCGCTTATCGTGTTTCGCGCGAACAGTGCCGAGCGTCCGCTGATCGCACGCGTAAAAATCCTTGCAGGACGCACTCAACACGCTGCTTTCGACATTCGCTGACAATCTGCAGGAGGACGCACGGAGCACGATTCTTGTCATTCACAATTACGACGGCGAGGAACTCGGCGGCTTCCGCAAGAACCTATCGACCTTCGGCGCGGTCAAGGTGCGCGACACAGACAGCGGCAAGGGTGGTGTCGAAACGCTTTCCATCGAGGTCAACGCGCAGAACTATGAACTCGTCCTGCGCCTCCTCAAACGTGCCATCATCGAGAATGGCTGCGGATTCGACGCCAGGGGATGACCGCCTCTCGAACAACCCGAATCAGATGAATATCCAATCGATGTACTCGGACATTGACCTTGACGCCAACGATATGGAGCTTGAGTTTCAGCAGCGCTGGAGCGTCTCATGTGGTTCGTCGGTGTTGCGCTGCGGCTGAAAAAGGTCGAGCCTGAGACGGTGGAGTTCGTCTTAACCGTGACATCCTCATCAACGAGGCGGAGGCGATTGCGGACCGCCGTGATTCCGAGGGTGTAATCAGCCGTGAGACCATCGTCGCCAACCATCCGTGGACGAAGGACACGAAAGAAGAGCTTGCGCGTCTCAAAAAGGAGCGTGCTGAGGAGGCGGAGGAGATGCGCGACGCATATCCAGTAGGTGAGGAGCATGGAGCACAATAAGTACTGGGCAGAGCGATTCGAGCAGCTGACGGAGGCGGAGCTGCGCAAGGCGGACGATCTCAGCGCGGAGATGGTCAAGGAGTACCGACAGACCGCGCAAGACCTGAATGACGATATTCAGCGTTGGTATGCGCGATTCGCCGCTGAGAACAAAATGAGCCTTGCCGAGGCACGGCGTGTACTGACGGGGCGGAACTTGCCGAGTTTCGCTGGACGGTGGACGAATACATCAAGTATGCCAAGAAAGCGGATCTTTCCGAGGCATATATCCAGAAACTAAAGAATGCTTCCGCGCGCGTCCACATTGACCGCCTCGAGGCGATACGGATGCAGATGGCACAGCACATCGAAAAGCTCGCTGCAAAGGGGAATGCACGTCTCACGGACGTGCTGCGCGACATCTACCCCGACGCGCAGATGCGCACAGCGTACGAGGTGCAAAAAGAAAAAGGGCTTTGAGCCTTTCGCCCGCATCCCCGAGGCAGATGTTGACCGCATCCTAAAGAAACCGTGGGTATCCGATGGATTGAACTTCTCCGACCGCATCTGGCGCGACAAAGAGCGCCTGCTGAATACACTGCAAGGGAGTTGACTCGTGGACTGATACGCGGCGAGCCATACGGAAAGATTGCACAGCGGATCGCGGGGCGCATGGGTGTCGCCCGTAGCGCGGCGGCGCGGCTTGTAGAGACGGAGGCGGCGTTCTTTTCCTCACGGGGACAACTGACGCATTCCGCGACCTTGGCGTGGAGCAATATGAGTTCGTGGCAACACTCGACAGCAAGACATCGGAGACGTGCCGCGAGATGGACGGCAAGGTGCTTCCTCTCAGAGTTCAAGCCTGGCATCACCGCCCCGCCGCTCCACTGTCACTGCCGATCAACCACCTGCCCGTATTTCGATGATGAGTTTACGGAGGGAGACACGGGCGGCGCGCGATCCAGAGACGGGAAGACCGTGCAGGTGGATAGTAGGCTGAGCTATGAGGAGTGGAAGCGGATTTTTTGTTGAGCAAGCGGAAACCTTTGAGCACTGGCGGATGGGGATGAATCTTGTAGAGCCGTCTGCAGAGTTCATAGAAGAACTTGCGAAAAGTCAGGAAAGGAATATACTAAGAACAAAGAAAAGAACACCGCGTCATTCTACATGGCAGATGATGGCATAACGCCGATCTGGCCACCGAATGATGGTACGGTCTGGCACTCGGATAAAGTAGTGCTAAATCCAGGCTCTATTATCTTATCAAGATATGGGGATAGTGCAGGACGATACGTCAGTTCTGCGGGGACAAGCTACGAAGAACGGGCACTTGCACCGAACACTGACAGGAACGATGAACACTGGTTCGTTATCCAAGAGCCGATCGAGGCTGATCGGGTGTAATCGCCGCATGGTTTAATCAAAAAGGCGGCGGCATACAGTACAAACTTCAAGAGCGAATACGCGACCTGATACTTTCAGAGATGCTGAAGGAGTTGAGTGAAGATGAGTATAAAAGACTTACGCAAAGTTCTGCAAAACGAGCAGATTGACCCTCGCTACTATTCTCTGGATGAATCTGATCCAGTAACGCTTGAGATTGTCTATTGCATCAGACGCTCAGCAGGTGGCTACGAGGTTTCGGTGAACGAACGGGGACATTTCGAGGATAAACAGGTTTTTTCCTGATGAGGATTCGGCGTGTAATGCGTTTTTGAATCTCATGGGGAAGTATCACAATGAGGGGCTTCAGAAGTATACAGCGGCATAAGAGCACTTTGCGAAATGCAGAGTGCTTTTTGCTTGACAGAAAGGAGGCGTATTCATGGAGCGCATTATCAAAAACAATTCCATGCTCTCATGGTGTTCTCTACGCGCTGGCGCATACGAATCGCTATGTGCTGGCAGAATGTGACGCTGTTCTTGAAATCACGGAGGAGATCGAGCACATCCCCGTACTCGGGAAAGGACGCGTGGTGCGAGGGCGTTATATCACGCTGCTCATCACAGCGCACCACAAGCCGAACAGCGCGATTGACCCGCACAGCATTGACAGCATCGGCTTCAGGGCGAGTACCTGCGCAGCGACGGGAAAAACGAAGTAGTTGAGTTCAGCCGTTGCCTGCTCGTCTCGGATTTGGATTTGACCGCAGCGGGCGAATGCAGGTTTGAGGTGCAATGCTCGGATGCACTGCTTGACAGGCTGCACGTCGCGTAGGGGGTGACAACATGAGCAAAGACGATTATCACGTTCTCGCCTATCAGCTGCTCTCTTACCTCTACGACTGCCTCAAGGCGGGCGAGCGTCCAGAAACGAGGCACGTCGTATGGTGCAAGGGGATGAACGAACGAGGATCAACGAGAGGTACTGGAATTACATTCTCGTGCATCTACGGGATGCAGGGTATATCGAAGGGCTGTCATTCAAACGGACGGCTGGGAGCGTTCATATAACGCCGTTTGTCACGCCGTTGCTCAATATTACGCCGCAGGGGATTGAATACCTTGAGGATGATCGTATGATGCAAAAGGCGCGTCGGTTTGCCAAAGGTCTTATTGACGAAATTTCAGCAGCATAAAAGCACTTGCGAATCATCGTGAGTGCTTTTCTTATGCCCATTTTGAAAGGAGAAGACCATGCGAATCATCATTGAAGGGACGAAGGACGAAATAGCGGCGATCCTTCGCCTTGAAGAATCGCCGCAGGTGGATGTAGATAAGGTTGCAGAAATACTCTCTACGCTTCTTTCGGACGCAATGAAATCTCCTGTTCGTACAACTTGAGGGTGTCTATTGCTGGAGAATTATAGCACAATTTAGGAGGTGGTGCCGTGGCGCACTGAATCATACCGATATAGCAATCTAGCAGAATGGAGGAATCTATGACAAAAAGACGAACTCAAGGCTCTCGGACTCTCCGATGAACAGGTGGCGAAGGTCGCGGAGGACTACGAAAAGAACTACGTCGAAAAGAGCCGCTACACCGCAAAGGAGGACGAGCTCAAGGCGGCCAAGGACGAGAGTAAGACCGCACGCGGGGAGCTCGACAAGCTGAAAAAGGATCACAAGGACAACGCCGAACTCGTCAGCAGATCGACGACCTCAAGGCCGCCGCCGATGCACGCGACAAGGAGCACGCTGCAAAGGTAAAGGCGATGGAGATCGATTCCATCGTTGAAAAGTCCCTGCTCGGGGCGAAGGCGAAGAACACCGCCGCTGTACGTGCACTCCTGAAGCTCGATGACGCGGAGGCAGAGGACGGCAAGATCAAGGGGCTTGACGATCAGATCAAAAAGCTCAAGGAATCCGATGCGTATCTCTTTGAGACAGAGGGCACGGTGCGGGTAGAAGGGCTGAACCCGCCCGATGGCAATGGCGGCGGTACGCCCGCACCGACGGTTCAGCAGCAGTTTGAGACAGCCATGGGGCTGTAAGCGAAAGGAGCAAAATTTATGGCAATCAATACGCTTGAGATGGCAAAGATTTTTCCAGCAGTCGCTCGACAAGCAGATGGGCATCGAGGCAACATCGGGCTGGATGGAGAGCAACGCCGTGAACGTGAAGTACAACGGCGGCGACACAGTGCGTATGCCGCGCATCACGACCACGGGCATGGCACGCTATGACCGCGACGAGGGATTTAACCAGGGCTCTGTGACGCTCTCCCATGACGACTATAAGCTGACGCAGGATCGCGGCCGCACGTTCCAGCTCGACTCCATGGATGTAGATGAGAGCAACTTTATCGCCCTCGGCAGGGACGGTCATGGGCGAGTTCCAGCGGCTGCAGGTCGTTCCCGAGGTGGACGCGTACCGCTACAGCCGCATCGCCGCGCTCGCGAAGAATGCGCACCGCACGACGGATGGGTTCACGCCGAGTGAGACGAATATCCTTGCGCAGCTCGACAAGGAGATCACCGACCTGCAGGACGTCATCGGCGAGACGGAGCAGCTGGTGATCCTCATGGCGACGCCGATCCGTACGGTGCTCAACAACGTGAAAACATCGAGCGGCATCTTGACGTGACGCAGTTTAAGGCAGGCGCCATCGACACGAAGGTCAAGACCCTACAACGAGATTCCGATTCTCTGTGCCGTCCCTGCGCATGAAGACGGCGTACGTATTTAACGACGGCAAGACGACGGGGCAGGAAGCGGGTGGCTTTCAAGGCAGACACGGCGGCGAAGTCCATCAACTGGATCATCATCTCGCGGCGTGCGCCGATTGCGATCTCCAAGACGGACAAGGTACGCATTTTCGCGCCGGATGTGAACCAGAAGGCGGACGCATGGAAGCTTGACTATCGCAAATTCCACGACATCTGGATCCCGACGAATAAGCTCGCGGGCGTCTGGGCGAACATCGGCGCATAAGGAGGTGCATCATGGAGAGATTGATTCGGCTCAACGAGGTGCAGTATGCCGCCACTGAAGCGCAGGCAGAACGCCTAAAGGAGCAGGGGCTTTCGCGTGAGGCTCTGCCCGAAGAAGCCCCCGCAACGAGTGCTGCCGATGAGGACGGCGACAAGAACGCCTCCGACGGTGACAGAAGGGCGGCAAGTAATGCTTGCCGATGTGCGGATGCTGATTAAGGCATCCGTCGGCTACGAGGTGCAGGATATTGACCTGCCCGTCCTCTCATACATCTACAGCGACGTTGCGCAGCACATCAAGAATGACTGCAACGTGGCGGAGATCCCCGAGGGGCTGCGGGCGGTACTCGACGAACTGACGGCGGGCAAATTCCTCGCCCTGCAAAAGGGCGTGATTCTCGCTGCGGACGGGCTTGACGTCGTAAAGTCCATCCGCGAAGGTGATACGACCGTTGAGATCGGCGGGACAACGCCCGAACAGCGGTATGATGCGCTGCAGAGGTGCTTACAAGGGAGCGTGATCTCTCATGTTACCGAAAATTTCGCTGGTAAAGCGCGCAGTAGAGCATCTCTATGACGGCAGAATGACTGTTGAGGAGGCGCGCAAGGAGAAGAACGCGAAGAACATCACCGCGCTCGTATGGAGTGCAGTCATAGAGGATGTGCCCTGCCGTGTCAGCTATAAGACTATCAGCCTGCGGGCGTTCAGACACGGTGGACAGCATCGCACAGGCGATTACGCTCTTCACCGTACCCAATATTGACATCAAGCCCGGCAGCCGCGTGACCGTCACGCAGAGAGGGCGCACGATGCGTTTTTCCTGCGCAGGCATCCCTGCGGTCTCACGAATCGCATCAAGAGATTCCGCTGACACGGTGGGAGGAGCATCCGTAATGGCAAAGATCGACACACGCGAGCTCAAGGCATTTCAAGCGAAGCTGAAGCAAGTCGCGACACCCTGCAGAGCGCCAACGGTTCCATGAGGACTGTCTTGGTGAGCTCACGGCGCGTTTTTTCTGCGTAAGGTCGTCAAGCGCACGCCCGTCGGGGAAAACCACCGATGAGCCGATGAGAGAAAAAGGACGGCAGTCCGGCAACGTATCGGCGCGGAAAGCGCAAAGGCGAAGTGAAGCTTTCGGCGCCTCAGGCGGCGGAACGCTGCGGCGCGGGTGGTCGATGCTGCTCAAGGGCAAGATTCGCGTGCAGAGGATCGGCAATACCTATCAGGTTGAGCTCGTCAATAACACCGAGTACGCCTCCTATGTCGAATACGGGCATCGGCAGACACCGGGGCGGTATGTGCTCGCCATCGGTAAACGCCTTAAGGCGGCATGGGTGGAAGGGCACTTCAATGACCCTCTGCCCGCGAGGTGGAGAGCGCGGCACCTGCGATTCTGGCGCGAAAGATTCAGCGGTATTTTGAGGAGAGGATCCATGGGAAATGACATTGTGGACGGGATCGCCGTCCGTCTTGGCGAGCTGTTTCCCGACGTTGAAGTGCATCGGGATGAAATCGGGCAGGGGTTTGAAGAACCTTGCTTTTTCATTTTGCCGCTTCGCATAGCGCAGGAGGCAAAGCTCGGCAACCGCTATTTTTCGGAGGCATAGCTTTGACGTTCATTATTTCCCACGCACAGAGGGCGCCTCCGAGGAGATGCAGGAGGTCACGGATACGCTTCTCATGGGGCTCGAATACATCCGCATGGGGGACGACCTCATCCGTGCAACCCGCACGGAGGCAGAGATACATGACGGCGTGCTTCACTTCATGGCGGATTATGATGTGTTCGTCCTCCGTGAGCGTGAGAAAGTCCCGCCGATGGATACGTTGACACAGCGTCAGCGCGTGAAAGGATGATGTATGTATGGATGAAGAGAAAGCAGTGCAGAAGGAGGCACGCTATACGCGTGAGGCGCTTGCGACATCGGCGAAGTATCGCCCGTGCTGCGACGCACTCGCTGATCCTCCTCGAGGAGGGGAAGGAATACACCTTCGCCGAGGTTGATCAGATGGTGGAGGAGTTTAACGGCAGGACTGTCGCAGAGGCGACGGTCGGGAAGGAGTGATTTTATGGCACTGGGCGGCGGTACTGGCTGTTTCAAAACAAGAAACCGCCTGGGACGTATATCAATTTTGTGTCGCGTGCGGGCATCGACGGACATCGCGGATCGCGGCTATGCAACGATGCCCCTGAACTGGACTGGGGCCCCGTTGGCGGTGTGTTTGCCGTGACGGCAGAGGACTTTCAGGAGCGCAGCCTCGATCTTCGGCTATGCGTATACCGCACCGGAGCTCAAGTCCCTGCGTGATCTCTTCCTCAACCTCAAGACGGGTACTTCTACCGCCTCGACAACGGCGCGGCGGCGGCATCCTGCGCACTGGCGAAAGCAAAGTATCCGGGCAAACGAGGGAATGACATCACGGTGTCTGTAGCGGCAAACGCTGACAATACGAGCGCATTTGACGTGACAACCTATATGATCGTTGACGGCTCGCCCGCAAAGGTGGATGAGCAAAAAGAACGTCAAGGCATGGACGGATGTTGCGATAACGACTATGTGACCTGGACGCGTACGGGGAATCTCGAGGCGAAGGCGGGCGAGAAGCTGAAGGGCGGCACAAACGGTGCGGCGGTCACGGGGCTCCAATATCAGAGCTATCTTGACGCCATCGAGCCGTACTATTTCAACATCATGGGTTATGCGGGCTCGGATGCGACGATCCAGCAGCTTTTGATCCAGTTCACGAGGCGAATGCGCGAGGCAACGGGCGCGAAGTTCCAGCTCGTTATCCACGGGTGCGAGAACGTCGACTATGAGGGCGTGATCTCGCTCAAGAACGCCGTACGCGACGAGGGCGCGCAGCCGGGCGCGGCGGTCTATTGGCTCGTTGGTGCAGAGGCAAGCTGCGCGGTCAACGCATCGTGTACGAACAAGACCTATGACGGCGAGTACAAGATCAACACGAAGTATAGTCAGACGGAACTTGAGCGGGCGATGGTCTCCCGGCATGATGATGTTCCACAACGTCGCGGATTCGGTCTCGGGGGATGTGGTCGGCAAGACAAACATTCTCAGCGATATCAACACATTCACAAGCTTCTCGAAGAAGAAGAACGAGGATTTCTCACTGAATCAGGTCATCCGTGTCCTCGATCAGATCGCCATTGACGTGGCACGGCTCTTTAACAAGACCTACCTCGGCAAAGAGCAAAATGATGAGGACGGACGCACGGCACTCTGGGGCGATATCGTTGCGCTCCACAAGGAGTATCAGCGCGTGCGTGCCATTCAGAATTTTCGACCCGAAGGACGTACCGATTCCGACGCAGGGCGAGAAGAAGACGGACGTGCTCATGAACTACTCCGTGCAGCCGACGTGCTGTATGGAACGCCTCTATATGACCATCGAGGTAGCGTAAGGAAAGGAGTGAAACACTATGGCACTGAGTGCGATTCGCACGATGCACGCAAAGGATGTCATCTCGGCAAAGCTCGCGTCGGCGTATGTGTTCTGTCAAGGGAGAGCGGTTCCTGCTCTTCCAGGCAAAAACTCGAGGCAAAGCTCGAGAAGAAGAAAGAGGAGGTCGCCATCCTCGGGCGCATGGGCAAAGGGGCACAAGGCAACGAGCGTCAACGGCACGGGGAGCATGACGATCTACAAGAACACGCCGCTCTTTGATCGGATGCTGCTCGAATTTAAGTCCACGGGCAAGGATACCTATTTTGACCTGCAGATCACGAATGAGGATCCGACCTCGGAGGCAGGGCGGCAGGTGACCATCCTCAGGACTGCAACATTGACAGCGGCATTATTGCCGCGTTTGACGCTGATGGCGAATGGCTCGAGCAGGACGTAGACTTTACCTTTGAGGACGTGGAGCAGCCGACGCAGTTCAAGATGCTCGACGGGATGCAGTAGGAGAAACAGAATGGAAAAATATGACACTGACAGGATTTCTTTCCGAAAACGCGATCAAGCCAGTGTGTGTTGAGTATGTGGCATCGAAACGGTTCAAGGGCGCGGACGGCAAGCCAATCGCATGGCAGATCACGCCGATCTCCAACGACGAGAACAAGGCAATCGCTGACCGCAATCGCAAGAAGTCGTTCGTCCTCGGCACACGTGAGACGCAGGTGCATCTCGATCAGGATCAGTACGTGAACGATCTCATCTGCGCGTGTGTGACCTATCCGAACCTCAATAGTGAGGAGCTGCAGAATTCCTACAATGCTGTCGGAGCAGGTGAACTCGTACGGCTCATGCTGACGCCGGGCGAGTACAGTGACCTCTTTCAAGCGGTCATGCAGGCGAACAACTTTGAGGCGGGCATGGATGAGAAGATCAAAGCCGTAAAAACTAATTAGGGGGCGAGTTCTGTGCCAACATGGCATATTTCGCGCTCCTGAAATTTCATATCCTGCCGCACGTTCTGTTCTCCTTGTCGGAGAATGAGCGTGCCTTTGTATTTGCGGCGATCTCTCTGAAGATGAAGGCAGACAAGAAGGCGATGGATGAGGCAAGACGAAAAATTTGACGCGGACGGGAATTTATCCCTATAATAGGTATAGAAAAGGTGCTATCGTGTAAACGGTCAGCCCCGGTAGAATGATTAGGGTAAAGAACTCCCGCCCAAACTTGCTAGGGCTAGGCGGGTTTTCTTATGCTTTGATGGCGACGAGGATAAACAGCGTCACTAGGAGCAACGCGAGTAAATCGTTGATCGTCAGGGCATCGCCCCCTTTCAGGGGCTCAGAATCGACCGCCCACCGTATAGATAGCACCTAAAGACATTATATCATAAAAGGACAGCGCGGTGCTGTCTTTTGTTTGCAGGAAGCCGCTCTTTTTCGTCGAATTACTATAGTATCGATGAGAGGAGTGACGATGATGGGTAAGTTCTGTACCAACTGCGGCACTGAAGTGACGGGCAAGTTTTGTGCGAACTGCGGGCATCCTGTCGGTGAGGTACCTGACAAAGCTCCTGCACCTGTGCCACAAGAGACGCTGAACGGCGTTACATTTGACCCCTGTGCCGATATTCGCGGCGCATAAAGGGGCTTATGGGGCGGATACAAATCGCAACCGAGATAGGAAACCCTCACTCGTGCAAGACCAAAGGAAATAGCAAACGTTCGTTGACGAGCATTATAAAGATCCTGTGTTCATGAAGTGCGTTGCGGACTATCAGACACCCCAGGAGGAGCGAGTAGAGGAAGAAATACCGCCTCTGACCTGTCCTGCGTGCAAATCTACGGATATTGAGTTTCAAAAGAAGGGGTACGGTTTTGGAAAAGGGGCTTGTTGGTGCGGTAGTTCTCGGTCCGGTTCTTGGACCTTGGGCACTTGCAGGCGGTCTTGCCGGAGGAATTGGCTATAAGGATGTGAAATGCCTTTGTCGGCATTGTGGGAATAGGTTTACTCCTAAAATCCCTAAAAAGAAGTAGATACTACAAGAAAAAGCACTTGCGAAATGCGGAGTGCTTTTTCTTTATCACTAAAATTCTATGGTCGGGTAGAATTTTTTTCAAAAATCTCTTGACTTTTGTCGACAAAATAAATAATATAATTATGTCGACAAAACAAAGGAGGGTTAGATTGTGTCAGACAAGAAAAAAGTCGGTAGACCTGTTGCGGGTACACCAAAGACGGTAAAATTGACTGTTCGTGTAGACGAGGAAGCTATAAGCATTCTCGATTCGTACTGTGAGCGGGAGAAGGTGAGCCGTGCGGACGGTGTACGAGTGGGGATAAAGACTTTGAAGGACAAGTAAAAAGCACCCGCCTCCGACCAAGGACAAACGAGTGCTTATGACAGAACCCCGAAGGATTTTGTAAATCCATTATACCAAATCCGACGGGGAATGCAAAGGAGAATGTATAATGGCAAACGAAGCTACAGATTTTTGAAAACGCCGAGTTCGGCAAGGTGCGGACGATTGTAGTGAAAGATGAGCCGTGGTTTGTTGCGAGCGATGTATGCGAAAGCCTTGGTCTTTCAAATCCTACCGTTTCGGTCAATCGTCTTGACGAGGACGAACGGTCTAAGTTCAACTTAGGGCGTCAGGGTGAGGTAAACATGGTCAACGAATACGGGCTGTATAACCTTATCCTTGAAGTCGCAAAGATGAGGCAAAAGAGGTTTAAGCGTTGGATTACGCACGAGGTTGTCCCTCCATCCGCAAAACCGGCTCGTACAACACTATTCCCAAAGAACGCAGCGAGTTCAAGGGAACAGGAGCTCAAAGCCCGCATGCTGAACGCGCGTGTGCGTGAGTCGAACCAGTACCTCAAAATCGCCGCGCAGATCGACATCCCCGAGTACCGCTACATCCCTACAGGCGAAGTCCGCAGAGGCTCTCAACGGCGGTGTGCCCGTTCTGTCCCTTGCAGGAAGCCGAGCGCAAGACCTACTCCGCGACAGAGATTGGCGCGATGTTCGGTGTCAGCAAACAGAATCGGAAGGCTGGCGAACGCGCATAAGCTCAAGACGCCCGAGTACGGCAAGCTGTTTTACAGCAAGTCCGAGCATTCCGTGAAGGAAGTCGAGACGTGGCGGTACTACGATTCCGTCATCCTGTGTTTGAGAAGATTTTCGGACGGGAGGTGGCGTAATCATGACGACCCTCAGAACTGCTGGGGCATCAGTTTCTTCCAGATGATAACGCAATGTCAGAGATTTACGGTCTGATCGACAAGCAACGTCCGATTGACGTTTGGGAGATGATGCGCAGCTATACGCTCGGCGTCATCATGGGCAAGCGTATGGAGCGTGCCCGTCGCAAGCGCAATCAGCAGTAAACAACAACTTCATCATGAACCCGCTCAATCTGGGCGGGTTAATGCACATTTTGAAAGGATGGGACGTATGGCTACGATCAAGCAGGCGTTTGAACTCTTAGACGGTGTATCGCCCGTGCTGGATAAGATTTCCCGCACGATGGATAAGACCATCGGCAAATTTGACCGCACGGCGAAAGCCGCGTCCGGCATGGAGACGGCGGCAGAGATCGGCGCAAATGGGATCCGCAGCGCGGCAGAACGCTCGGCGTCGCCGATTCAGATGCTCGGCGGACTTGTCACGGGGCTGAATCAAAAAGCTGCGCAGTGCAGGAAACGGCGCGTTTGAAAAGGTCAAATCGGGGCTATCTGGCATGGCAGGGCAGTTTGCACTTGCGACCGTCGCGGCGAGTGCCTTTATGTCCGCACTCAGCCATATCTCGGGATTCCTGAGCGGCTGACGCGGGCGTGACGCCTATGCGGGATACAGGCACGTCTGCGCATGGTGGTGGGCGGCGCACAGCAAGCGGCGGAGCTGAATGATCTCATCTACGCCTCGGCGCAGCGTGCACGCGGCAGCTAAGAGGAGATGGCAGATTCTGTCTCTAAGATTGCCATGACAGCAAAAAGGCATTCCCCGATGCGCATGATGTTGTTCCATTCATGGAGGGATCCAGAAGCTATTTGTCATCGGCGGTACGGGGGTAGAGCAGCAGAAAGACGCCATGCTTCAGCTGACACAGGCACTTGGCTCGGGCAAGCTGCAGGGCGACGAATTCCGCTCTATCGCGGAAGCCGCGCCGCTCGCTGAACAGATGGTCGCAAAGTACATGCAGATTGACCCTGGACAGCTCAAGGCAATCTCGAGCGAGGGGAAGATCACCGCTGACATCCTAAAGAATTCCGATCCTCACGAACCTCGACCTCATCAATGATCAATTCGGCGCGATGGGGCGCACGTGGGAACAGAATATGCAGGTCATAAAGAATGCGGGGCTTGCGCATTCACCCCTGTGCTGGCGGAGATCAATCGCCTTGCCAATACGGAGGGGGCGCAGCGGCTCGCTAACGCCGTTGTCTGGGGGCTTGGCGTTGCAGCGGCGGCAATCTTCGGCATCATCAATAATGTCGAATGGCTCGGTAATGTGATTTCAGCGCATGGAGCGCTGATTGAGCCAATTCTTATGGGGATTGGCATTGCGTTTCTACGCTTAGCATATCGGCAGCGGCATCTGGCTCAATGGCAGCACTCGGCGCGCTTGAGCACGCGGGTGCGCTTGCCGTTGAAACAGCTGCGACATTCGCCGCCACCGTCGCGCAGGAGGGACTGAACGCTGCGCTTTATGCGTGTCCACTGTCGTGGATTCTCGGGATTATCGTGGCGGTTGTTGTAGTGTTCTATGCCGCAGTCGCGGCGGTCAATTATTTTGCAGGTACGAGCATATCTGCGACGGGCATCATCTTTGCCGTGTTCGCGTGGCTCTTCACGCAGATCGCAAATTTCGTCAAGATGCAGACGAACATCTTCATCGCGTTTGCCAACTTCCTGGCAGTGTGTTTCAGGATCCGCTGGGGCGATCTATAATCTCTTTGTCGATATTTGGAACGGCGTGACGGAGTATGTCGGCGCGGCGGTCAACGGGATTATCGACATGATTAACATGATCCCCGGCATGGACAAGATTCGCGTCTTTGACCACGTGGAGACACCGACATTTGAGCGCAAGGAGATTGCAAACGCTGCATTTCACATCGACCCGTTTGCCTCACGGCGATGCGACGTATAACGCAGGGCAAGCGTACGACTTCGGCGCCAATATGCACCTGCCGGGGCTTCCTGAGGGCCTGACGCCCGACGCGTCGGGTTATACTCCTGCGGGCGGCACACCGTTTGACCTGACGGGCGACCCTGGCAAAAGCGGGTAAGAGACGGCAGACAATACGGGCGCCATCAGCGACGCGATGGAGATCACAGAGGAGGATCTGAAATACTTGCGCGAGGCGGCGGAGCAGGAGGCGATCAATCAGTATACGACGGCGACGGTGCAAATCGACATGGGCGGCGTGAGCAACAATATCGCGAGCGGCGTTGATGTGGACGGCATGATGACCTATATGAATGACAGCCCTCGTTCAGGCGATGGCGGCTGGCGCAGAGGGGGTGCATCCGACATGAGTTATTATTTCTTCGTCGGCGACACGATGCTCCCCCGTGCCGCCCGCAAAGATGTCCATCAAGATCAAGGGCAAAAACAAGACCATCAACCTCATCAACGAAGGCGAGGTCAACATCATCAAAAAAAGCCTGGGCTGACGGAGATTGTTTTTGATGCGCGTCTGCCGAACTGTCCCTATCCGTATGCGGATTACGACACATCGCTCACAGATTCCCTTGCAGGGATGCTCTTTGGTAGCAGTTTCAGCTTCAAAAAGGCGTCGCATTTCCTCTCGGCATTTAAGAAGGCGAAGGAAACGCAGTATCCGATGCAGCTCATCATCTGCCGCATGTCGGGGCGTTTTCCATGCTCTTTGACACGAATATGCTTGTGACGCTTGAGGACTACAGCATCAACGAGGATGCAAAGGACGGGCTCGACGACGTGTCCACTGAAATTACAATACCGTCCCTACGGGACGAAAGAATGCGAGGTGACGAAGGATGAGAACGGCGTTGAGCATTTGACGGTGAAGGAGACGCGCCCTGCCATCGGGCGGACAATTCCGACGGCGTACAAAGTGCGCAATGAAAAATCCATATGGGAGGTCGCAAAGGGGATATCGAACGGAGGTATCGACTGGCGCGACATCATCGAGTAGCAATGGGATCTCGAATCCTGTTGCGGGCTTCTGCAGGGCGGTGATGCACATTGGCTGATTTTGTCTCGGGAGACAAGCCGTCTCTCGGTGCGGCCACTCCCAAAAATGATAAACAGCTCCAGCTCATCATCCACAACAAGGGAGACAGATAAGTATTACCGCCTGCGGTGCTCGATGATGTGTGCTGGGAGACGTGCTGGAAAAGGGCAGCCGGGAAAGCTCACGTTCAAGGTCGTCAAGGACGAGGCACTCGATTTCCACGAGGGCGACGTCGTGCAGGCGAACTATGGCGGCGTGAAGTTCTTCTATGGCTGTGTATTCGCGCAGAAGTACAGCAAGGACAACGTGATTGATGTGATCGCCCACGACCAGATGCGCTATCTCAAAAACAAGGACACCTATACTCTTCGTCAACCTAACGGCGGGCGAGGAGATCAAGCGCATTGCGGAGGATTTCCAGCTGACCATCGGCGAGCTGGTCGATACGGGCTACACTATCCCGAAATTTCGCGGGCGAATAAGACACTCATGGACATCATGCGGTCGCTCCCTGACATGACCACGGAGAACACGGGGCGGCTCTATGCGCTCTATGACGATTTCGGCAAACTCACCGTCAAGGACGTGGAGACGATGAAGATTGACCTCCTGATCGACGCGGAGACGGCCGAAGATTTCGCGTATGAGACGTCGATTGACAAGGATACGTACAACCGCATCAAGCTCTACTATGACAACAAAGACACGGGCAAGCGCGACGTGTGGATGGCGGTCAACAGCGCGGATATCAAGCGTTGGGGCGTGCTGCAGCTGACCGAATCCGTGAATCCGCAGAAGGCAATGAACTTCGGGCAGATGGCGGATACAAAGCTCAAGATGTACGACCGCGTGAAGCGTACGCTCACTGTCAAGAACGCGTTCGGTGATCTGCGCGTGCGCGGCGGCTCGATGCTCTACATCAATCTGCGGCTTGGTGATCAGACGCTGACGAAGCGCATCATCGTCGAGAATGTGAAACACACGCTGACACAGGGGCATCATACGATGGATTTGACGGTGAAAGGAGATGTGATTACGGGATGAGCACGCAGCTGTTACAGACGATGCAACGGCTTGTCCAGCAGACGCGGGGAAGCAGCGATCTTTCGGACTGGTGCCTCGGCGAGGTGATCGGCGTCGCACCGCTGACGATCCGCATTGAGGGCAAGGACGAAGTGACGGAGGAATTCCTCGAGCTGACCGACGCCGTGCGCGACTATGACGTGGACATCACCGTCAGCCACACAACGGAGAATCGCGGCGGCGGCAGCGGCTATGCTGAGTTTCAGAGCCATAACCACGATTACAGGGGCGCAAGAAAATCACCGTGCACAACGGCCTGCATGTCGGTGAAACGGTGATTCTCCTGCGACAGTCGGGCGGCAAGGCTTTGTCGTCCTCTCGCGCAACCGTGACCATACGAATCTTTCGGGACAATGGGGGTGATACGATGGCACTGCTTCCTGACACGAGCACGTCAAGTCTCGGCGAGACACTCGCAGGCGCTGATCTGCAGCCGAATACGACGTACCGGATGCAAATCGAAGAGGAGCGGATCCAAGGCGCACTCACGGAACGCCTCGCGGCGGTCGAACAGGCGGCGTATAAAATCCTCAATACGGAGCGATATGAATACGTCATCTATAGCTGGAACTACGGCGTAGAGCTCGCTGAGCTATTCGGCAAGCCAATCCCGTATGTCCTCTCGGAGATTCCGCGCCGCATCCGTGAGGCACTGGTGCAGGATGACCGCATCAATGATGTGACGGATTTTGACATCCGCTATGTGCGCAGTAATGCGCAGGGGCGGCGCGGTGATGTGCTCGCACGTTTTAGGGTGCGGAGCATCTACGGGGACATCGCCATGGAGAAGGGGTGACAATCTGATGTATGAAAAAGAGACACAAGAGGCGATCCTTGCGCGGATGCTGAAAAACGTCCCACACGACGTGGATAAGCGCGAAGGAAGTATTATCTTTGACGCGGCGGCACCTGCATCGATTGAGTTCATGCTGCTCTATGCAGAACTGGATTATTTCCTGAAGAACACCTTCGGCGACACGGCAGAGCGGACATATCTTATCCAGCGTGCACGCGAGCGAGGGCTAAAGCCGAAGGAGGCGACATCTGCCGTCGTAAAGGGTAAAGTTTACCCGCCGGCGCTGAATATCCCGCCTCGGTACGCGTTACTCATGCGGAGCGGTGAACTATGCCGTAACGGAAAAGCTAACGAGCGGAGAATACCTGCTGACCTGTGAGACGGTCGGAACAGCAGGGAATCTTCCTGCTGGGCGGCTTGTGCCGATTGACTACGTCGAGGGATTGCAGACGGCGGATCTTGTCGAATTACGATTCCGGGCGAGCCCGAGGAAGAGACGGAGCATTTTCGCATGCGTTATCTGGCGAGCTTTGACAGTCAGGCATACGGCGGCAATATCGCCGACTATCGGCAGAAGGTAAACGCGATCCACGGCGTAGGCGGCGTGAAGGTCTACCCTGGTGGAAGGGCGGCGGGACGGTACGCATTGTCTTTATGACAAGCGACTTCAAACCGCCGACAGCAGAGCTCGTGCAGAAGGTGCAGACGGCAATCGACCCCGAGACGAATCACGGGAAGGCATCGGCATCGCCCCATCGGGCACACTGTGACGGTTGAGGGCGCGAAGAATGCGGCGGTGAAGATCGGGCCGCATCTATCCTTTGCGGCGGGTACGTCCCTACGCCAACTATAAGACGCAGGTAGAGGAGACGGTAGACGCCTACTTTGCGGAGCTCAATAAGGCGTGGCAGGACACGCAGCACGCCGAGATCGACAATGTGAGCAACGCGGGGATCACGATCCGCATCTCACAGATCGAAAGCCGCCTGCTGGCACTCACGGGCATCGATGACATCCAGCACACGACGCTCAACGACCGCGAGGAGAATCTGACGCTTGACGTTGATGCGCTCGCCGTGCGGGGAGTGCAGAATGGATAAGATCGTGCGGGATGTGAGAGTAGAGCGTTACTATCCGCCCGTCGTCGCACCGGCGGCAGAGTTCCGCGCATTGGCGCAGGTGGAGAACTTGAGTACCGTGTGCTCTGGGAAGCCCTCTGGCGGCGATTCGCCAATACCTTTGTCTATGCGATTGACGCAGACGGGGCGGCACGTTGGGAGGTGTGCTTCGCATGATTCGCGGCGACGGTCTGCCGATAGAGACGCGGCGGCAGCGCATCTCTGCACGCATCAATGCCATGATACCGTATACCATCCGTGCACTGCGGTCGATGCTGGATGCGATGTTCGCGCAGGCATTGTCACGCCGAGCGAGGTGTTTGATCGGTACGAGCTCTGGCTTGATATTGCGCGTACTCATATCTTTCGCGCAAACGATGTGCGGCGTTTTGCGCGGGTCATCGCACCTGCAAATCTGACCATCCATATATCCAACACGGCATCTGTCGATATGCCGCCTCTATTTTCGCAGGATACGTGTCGCAGAAGAAAGTTATATCGATTGGTGCAGGCGATGATATTTCGTGGAATGTCCCCGCTGCGGAGCTTGGATTTGCGGGCATTGCCAAGAAGCAAAAACATATTGTGATAAGGAGTGAGTGATAGGCACAATTTCCGCTGCTCAAATTGACACGGACGGGGCAGGAAATGACGGGCATGAGCCAAGGCGGCGGCAAGCTGACCTTTGTCCGCGTCGAACTCGGCGACGGGGAGCTCAAGGAGGGCGATTCCATCGAGACCCTGACCGCGCTCAAGCATGGCATTATGCAGCTCCCTTGCAGGGTATCAGAGCGAGGGTAACGGGAAAGCTCGTCTGCGTTTTATCGTCGACAACAGCGCACTTGTGGCGGGCTTTATCAACCGCGAGATCGGCGTCTTTGCGAAGATTGAGAACGGCGCTGAACAGCTCTATGCGTATACGAATGCGGGCAATTACGCTGACTGGATCCCGAGTAAGGAAAACACCGATTGACGGTGACATTGTTGACCCTGCATATCGTCATTGGCAACGCGCCGAATGTTGTTATTGAGACCATGAATGGTGCGTATGCCGCGAAAAATTGACATCGAGGAGCACAACAAAGCCCCCGATGCACACGAGGACATCCGCCATCTGCTCGACGACAAAGCCCCTGATCGTGTCACCAGCGCTCACTGGGACGCCGACGGTACCGACAGCGAGCAAGGGGACAAATACCGATCAGATCGCAAGCACCGCATTTGTGGCGCAGGCGGTCTCCGCACTTAACGGACTGGACTCAATGGATAATCTCGCAAAAAGAGATTGAGGGCAAGCTCGGCAAGCAGGGCATTGTCGCGGGCAATCTGGAGGCCAACGGATGGGTTAAGTTCGCGGACGGGCTGATTGTGCAGTGGGCATCATCAAAGAGGTACATTTTGACAGCACGGATATCCCTGTAACATTTCCTATTGCGTTCACAAAATCATGTTTTGTCGTCATCCCAACATTACACCAGCCGATTGCTACGGGTGGGTCGATAACCGCATTTGTCGAGCGGGGACAATTACACTGCAAGGATGTACTCTGCGTCGCAGATCACTCCAACGAGCGGCCAACAGGCGATATGTTCTTTTGACGATCGGCATATGGAGGTGCAACAACATGGAGTATCTAGCAAAATTTGACGACGCAGGGCGTCGGACAACGACCGTGATCAATGGCATCCACTACACGACGGATGCAGAGCGGCAGAAATGCCTCGACGATGGCTACATTCCCATCTCAGAGGAGGACCATCAGACCTACATCGGCAATCGTGGTGCGGGAGATAACGGCACGGGCTACATCCGCAACGCTAAGACAGGCAAGCCCGTCTCTGCACCGCCCGCACATGCAGCAGAGTCCGAACCGATGGTGCCTGAGGTTGACGACGTACGTCTCGCCGCCTTTGAGGCGATGGCGGAGCAGGAAGCCCGTCTGATTGTGTATGGCGAACGTCTCGCCGCATTGGAAACTGCACTGAAAGGAGGTGAGGGAAAATGAAGAAATGGGCATACATGATACCCATCTACGCGTACCTTGTCGTGCAGGTGCATGGGCAATCTCCGAGGAGGATAAAGTGAGAGACGATCAGAAGGTCGTCCCCGAAATCTACTGTGAGGATGTTGCTACGTATCTCAGAGCACGCCGCAGTAGATAGAGCACAGAACAGCCGTCATAACGCATGGCGGCTTTTTTTCAGTGCAAGGAAAGGAGAATGCAATGGCTCGAGGTGAAATTCTCGCCGAACTCGAGGGAATCAAAGGACAGATCAAATCGCTTGCCGAGAAGCCGCTCTATGGGACAGGATCAGCTCTATGCCATCAATGAGCGTATTGCGCGCCTCGAGGAAAGCACAAAGTCCGCGCATCGGCGCCTGGATGAGTTCAAGCGCGACGTGTGCTGGACCATCGGGATGAGCACAACCATCGTCGGCATCTTTGCGTCGATTCTGACATGGGCACTCGGAGGAGATGATCGTATGCCAAAACACGACTGGCTCCCACCCGTAGATTGGATGGTCGGGACAGGACTTGTCGTTGTAGCAATCCTGTCCATTTTTCTATGGACGGCCGAGCTATCCAGTAATGTCACATCGGGGCTGATCGGATTTCGGGCGATCGGTTATATCAAAGAAAGAGAGGAGATAAATGAGCCACGTATTGAGTAAGTCCGCGATGCGGCAGGTGTCGCCAGCAGAACTTGAGGAACTCTGCGGGAGAGTACCGCGCGGCACTCGCGGAGGCGGCAGCAGAGTACAACCGTGAGACCAAAGTGCACCTGCATTGGTCGGCAGGGCACTACGGGCAGTTCTGGAGTGACTATCACGTCCAGATCGACAAGGGCGGCGAAATCTACGCACTGCAGACGGGGAGCTGGATGATGTACTCGCCGCAACGTGGCGGCGCAACACGGGCAGCGTCAGCATCTGCATGCTCGGCTGTTATGGGGCAACGACCAACAACCTCGGACAGGAATCGCCGACACCGCTCCAGATCGACGGCATGGCGCAGGCAATCGCCGCACTCTGTAACGGGCTGTGGCTGACCATCGACAAGACACGTGTCCTCGCACATGGTGAGGCGGCGGACAACGAGGATGGCATGTATGCGCATGAGCTCTACGGACCGAAAAACGGTTGCGAGCGCTGGGACCCTCGAGTATCTCGGTACAGAGGAGAGCCCGACGCATAATCCGTGGGCAGAGGATGGCACGCGCGGCGGCGACGTGCTGCGCGGCAAGGCCAACTGGTATCGCCAGTATTGGCAGGATAACGGCGGAACGCCGAACAACTGAAAGGAGAATCTATCACGAGCAAGTGGACAGACATCAGAGACTCAATCGTCAAGGAGATCAACGTCGATCAGGTGACCGAGGAGGTCAAGCAGCGCGTGACGCGCACGATCCTCAACGAGTGCATCCCCGCCATCGAGCAGGCGGTCGATAAGTTCGTGACGCAGATCAAGGAGCAGGCAAAGGATGAGCACGGCTGGTGCTACTGGCGCGATGCGGTCGTCCTCCTGTGGTCATGCAGGGAGGCGTGTGGCTGGTCAAGCTTGTAAGCGACAAGTCGCTGACACCGACGGTCAAGGCATAACGATATAGGGTGTACTCGCGCCCTGGGGCTTCGGGCTCTGGGGGCTTATTTTTGTTGTCTCCCAAATTGCGCCCTCGTCTCCCCATTTGTCTCCCGTTTATGGGATTTTTCTTAAAAATATGATATAGTATTGATAATGATGAATTATGATTTTTCTCGCTTTATACATTTGCGTATGCTGATAAAAATCCAGTAAAATCAAGGCTTAAGGGAATACATATAATGACGGATAATGACAACGTAATCGACATTCCCAGTCTCCAGTGGTACCCGGGGCACATGCGGAAGGCGGAGCGTCTGGTTCAGGAGAATCTAAAGTCGGTGGATGTGGTGGTAGAGCTCCTCGATGCGCGCATTCCGATGAGTTCGCAAATCCTGTTCTGCGAGAGATTGTGGGCGGGAAGCCGCGGCTCATCGTGCTGAACAAGGCGGATCTTGCGGATGAATATGTGACACGTGCATGGGTCAAGTATTATGCCGCAGAAGGGCTTTCGCGGTTCCCGTGGATGCCGTGAAGGGAAGGGAACGAAGGAACTCGTACAGGCGATTGCACGCTGCGCAAAGCCGAAAACGGATAAATTGCGCAGCATGGGGCGAAACCACGTGCCGCACGCTGTATGATTCTCGGCATTCCAAATGTCGGCAAGTCATCACTGATCAATCGGCTGTCGGGCGGCACGAAGACAAAGGTGGAGAACCGTCCCGGTGTGACCCGTGCAAAGCAGTGGATTCGCCTTGGTGCACAGCTCGAGCTGCTGGATATGCCCGGCATCCTCGGCCGAAATTTGAGGATCATGCAGGCGGCGCTTCATCTTGCATTTACGGGGGCAATCAATGACAATGTTTACGATGTAGGAAGTGTGGTGCTGCTTCTCCTGAATCGTTTGAGAGAGGATACTCCGCAGTCGCTGTGTACGCGTTATCGACTGGATGATCCTCTGCCTGAGGGGGTTGAGCTGCTTGATGCCATTGGACGAAAGCGCGGATGTCTCCGTGCCGGCGGCAAAATTGATTACGAAAAGGCGGAGCAGGTAATTTTGACGGATTTTCGGAGTGGCAGACTAGGGCGGATTTCTCTAGATGCAGTGCCGTGCATCCCATCTGCATAAGCAGTGCGGTGAAGGAATCAGAGAAAATGACGATAAAAGAGATAGAAGACGTTTTTCGTCGCGGAGATGTGACGGAGGATTTTCTCAATACCTGCAAATGTGACGCGCGAAAAACCGTCCAAGCGATTCTTCGCCGTTATGAACGTGCACAGCAGGAGCGTGCGCGTCTCTATGCAATGTATACGTATGAGCGCTGTGACGCTGAGCGCGGGCACTGCATCGTCGCCGGTGTGGATGAGGCTGGGCGTGGTCCTCTGGCGGGTCCCGTCGCAGTAGCGGCGGTGATTCTGCCGCAGGAGTACCTGCTTCCCCGCCTGAACGACTCAAAGAAGCTGTCTGAAAAAGTGCGGGAAGAGCTTTACGAAAGAATCGTTTCGGATGCTGTTTCCTATCATGTCGAGCTCATTGACGCTGAGACGATTGGACCGAATGAACATCTTGGAGGCGACACGTAAAGGGATGTATGATGCTGTCGCTGCGCTTCTGCCGACACCGCAGGAGGTCCTGATTGACGCTGTGGCGCTTCCGCATCTGAGAATGGCATCACAGTCGATTGTCAAGGGGATGCTAAATCAGCATCAATCGCGGCGGCGTCGGTCTTGGCAAAAGTGACGCGAGATCGCCTGATGCTGACGTATGACGAGGCGTATCCGGTGTACGGCTTTGCTAAGCACAAGGGCTATGGAACCCAGGAACATATCGACGCGATCCGCAACTATGGGATCTGTCCATTGCATCGTAAAAACGTTCGAGCCCATTCGCTCGATGATAACTAACAGAAAAAGGCTGTGAATACTGTGCCGATTGAAGCAAATGCAACTGCAGCAGCGGCTGCCGTCTCCGCACCGCAGCGGATTTCATCGGAACGCCCGACCGAAGGAGTACAGGGCCGCGGCGATCAGGAGAATGCCTCAGCGGCATTCAGTCAGCGTACCAACGTGTCCATTGAGACTCGCGATTGACCGTATGGCGGATGTTCTGTCCAAAAATCAGCGGACGTCAGCAGACGAATGTTGAGCAGATTCGCAGGAGCTCAAAGAGGTCATACGGAATATCATTCGGCAGTCTTTTTTCGATTGAGTCCACACTTGCACAGGGGCTTGGCAGTACGGCGGCAAGTCAGCGCTCGACGGATCAGCTGACGACGCTGGCGCGGATGTTGAATCAGATGGGAACGATGGCGGAGACGAACGAAGTTCCCCGTGTCAGCGACGACGTGGCGACGCTGCTTGCGGCATTGAAAAGCGCTACTGCTGGGCGAAGCAGGCGGAACATCTGAGCCGATCATGCTGACGAAAGCCGCGTTTTCAGCTGATTGATACAGGAAATGCCGAACTCCTCCCGGAAGGATTTGCAGACCGTCCTCTCTCAGCTGAATGCGAGAGCGCAGGTGCTGCACCAGCTGCGGCAAGCGGCGGCGGTACCTCCTCCATGACGTTTCTAAATCAGCTGGTTCAGCTGTTGATGCCGCGTGACGCAGAAGCGGCGACGCAGCAGACAATGCCGCAGCCGGGAGGGACGCAGTCACGGTGCAGAACAGGAGAGGCACAGGGCAACACCGCAGCAGGGAAGCGCAGCACTTCCATAGAAGAGGGCGCAGCGCAGATGTTGGCGAATGGGCAGACCACACGCATGCCAGCGCCAACTGCAACCGCGGCGACAATCGAGTCAAATGCCGCAACCGTCGCGGAGGAGTTTCTGCCGGCACGAAAGGCAATGCCGCGCCCCTCTATCTGCGTCAGAGGCACAGCGCGGGCAGGACACGGAGATGGTGCAGGAAAACGCTGCGCAGCAGGGGAAGCACCGTGCAGCAGGAGACTTCTTCCCGCAGGGCAGTGCCCCCGCGCGTCAGGAAGGCACGGGCGGACACTGAATCCTGCTCGTCAGCCCGTTGGCGAAGAGGCGCGGACAGGAACCGCAGAAGCCGCAAAGCAAACGCCTCAGAGCACGGAGCAGGCCGCCCGTTCACAGGCGGGACGGGCGGAGACAGCGGCGACACAGCCGCCAGCTTCCACGATGCAGGGCTCAGATGCTGCAAAGACGGCCGAGACGCCGACGCTCATTCCGGAAGTTCATCACACGCCCCATGGAGAATGTACCGCAGATGATGAGCACGCTTCGCGATCTGGCACGCGTGCTCCTGCAAAATGAAAACCTGCAGCCAGCGCGAGACACTTCTGCTCCAGAACTTCGTCAGCGGACGCACGCAGACTCTGAGTGAAGGTGATGCGAAGCAGCTCCAGCAACTCATCCAGCTGACACAGCAGAACATTCCCTGGAACCGTCCGCCAAGCGGCGTTTGAACAGCAGATGCCGATCTTCCGCGTCTATGGGCTTTACGCAGATGGCCGATCTAGTCAGGCGCGCAAGATGACGGCGGAGCAATACAGACGTGCGGGCGGATGTCGCGGCATTGGCTCTGACCATGCGTCACCACTGGAGGGGGAGAATGCGGCCCCGCAGCCGGGACAGCGCTCCGCGAGCTGTGTGATGCCGCTCTCATGGGAGAGACCGAGTATCCCGCCCATATTCATGTTCTGCGATGAGTCCCACAGGACGAGGCGACGGATCAGGCCGAGAAAGAGACGTGGCTCAGAATCTGTGTTCTCACGGATCACATCGGCACTGTCGAACCTCACTGCATCGCATCTACGAAGAGAATCACGTCGATATGCGTCTCTCATTTTTCTGATGCAGATGCTGCATGGGGAGTTCCGTAACGAACTCGACAGTATACGTGAGTCCGCTGACGGAACCTCTTTGGTGATCGAGGGTACAGATCGGCGCGATAGGCGAGCGCCGTTTCTTCACCAACTGATGATGACAGTCATGGCATAGCTCATTGACGATAACGAGATCGCTCATATAATATTCTTGGTGGATTGAGAGATGAAAAAGGCAGGATGGTGAGATATGCCGGATCACGCGGACAGGGAAGAGGAGCAGCGCGAAGAAGAACCGCGTGCTGTTGCCATCAAATATGATGCAAAGTCGGATCGTGCGCCGCGCGTGACGGCAAAGGCCGTTCCCTCGTTGCTGACCGCATTTTGGCGGAGGCACGCAAAACGGCATACCAGTCTATCAGAATAAATCGCTCGTCAATATGCGTTGATGGCGCTTGAGATTGACCGCGAGATTCCTCCCCGAGCTCTATCGTACGATCGCTGAAGTGTCGCCCATGTCTATCGGATTGACCGTCACATGGGGGAGCAGGGAAATCGCCACGAGCAATAAGGTGCTGGAGATCGCGGGGAGTCCTGTGCCGTCGCTATCTCGGTGCGCAGGGATATCGAATTCTGGCACAGAAGTATCGCACAAAGATAGGGGAGATCGATCTGATCGCAAAGGATCGTGATACCTTGGTCTTTGTCGAGGGTAAAGACACGACGAAGCGTTCGGTGCGGACTTCCTGCAGAAGCGGTAAACTACCGAAAGCAGCGCAAGATTATACAGACGGCGATGTGGTATCTGCGCGAAAAACGGATGGATCAAACACCTTGCCGTTTTGACATCGTTGAGGTCTATGCCGCGGGAAGCGAGTGGGGATTCATCACCAAGGGTGCTTTTGAGGTGTGAGGCGATACAAAGGATGGTGCGGTTCATGTCCCTGCATCTTTCTTTTGCTTATCGAATCTTTTGCTTATGGAATCGAATCAGTGAATATGCTATAATAACAACGATGTATGCGGTGGACAGAACCGCAATAGAGGTACTATTTTTGAACGTTGCGAAGCTCAATTTATGTCATTGGGCATCGTAATCCGGACACGGATTCGATCTGCTCCGCGATCGGCTATGCCCATCTGAAACAGGCCATGGGCGTCAATGCCATTGCCGCACGCGCCGGCAAAAGTGAATAAGGAAACGCGGTTTGCACTCGAGTACTTCCATGTCGAAAAAGCCGCTCTTGATCCCTGATCTCTATCCGCGTGTCAAGGATATTGCGATGGACTGCAAGATCGTTGTGCGTCAGCACGATACCCTGCGAAATCTAGGGAGGTTCTGCGCGAGAATGATCTGCGGTCGATTCCCGTGACGGACAGCCAGGGACTCTCGTCGGCATCGTTTCGGTCAGTGATCTGCGAAGCGGTATTTTCAGGAGCTCGGCACGACGAATCTCGCAGATATGCGCGTACGCTATCGCGACATCATTCATGCCACCGACAGTCAGGTGCTTGTCTCCGGTGATGAGTCGGAGACAATCAAGGACAGATCCGCATCGCTGCCGGAAGTATCGCAACGATTAAGAAGATCATCAAAGGGAACGACATCGTGCTCGTGGGCGACCGAAAGCCCGAGACGATTCTGACCTGCATTAACCAGGGGATTTCCTGTCTTGTCGTGACCGGGAGACGGCCGCGTTCCGGCAGAGGCGCTGAGGAAGCAGAGACGCGGTATTTTCGTCCTCGACGCCGTATCGATACCTGCTACCGTAGCGCGTCTCATCAACCAGTGTGATGCCCATTCGGCGCATCATGCACGATAATCCCGTCTGCTCTAAGCCGCTCGATCTCCCTGTCTGATATCAAGGGAATCGCGGAGGAGACCAACTACCGTAATTATCCCGTATTGGAGAACGGCCGCATCGTCGGTCTCGTGAGCCGTGACCGACTGGGGGTCTCCGATCCGGCACAAGTGATTCTTGTCGATCACAACGAGCGCAACCAGGCGGTCGAGGGCATCGAGGAGGCGAAGATCATCGAGATCATCGATCATCATCGCTTCGGTGGGATCAGTACGAGCGAACCAATCTACACTCACGCCGAGCCAGTCGGGTGCACGGCAACGATTGTCTCTAATATGCACTGGCAGAACGACATCGACATTCCTCCGTCGATTGCAGGTCTCTTGCTCTCCGCCATCATCTCTGATACGGTGCTGTTCAAATCTCCGACCTGCACGCCAAAGGATAAACAGGCGGCGGAGCGTCTCGCTGAGATCGCAGACGTGGATATGAACGCGTACGGCCTCGAGATGCTGAAGGCGGGCTCCAGTGTCGGCAATATGACGCCGATGGAGATTGTCCGCAACGACCTCAAGGAGTTCACCATCGGTGCCTATCGTGTGGTCGTCAGTCAGACCTCGGTGATGGACACGAAGGAAATCATGGCGAAGGAGGATGAGCTCCTCGCAGCGATGAAGTCCATCTGCGACACGGAGGGCTTCTGACCCTCAGTCTCGTTATGATTACGGATATTCTCGAGGAGGCAACCTATCTGCTCTTTACGGGCTCGCCGCGCACGCTGATCGGGGAGGCGTTCCGCAAGGATACGAGCGGAACACATCTCTATCTGCCGGGCGTCATGTCGCGCAAGAAGCAGATCATTCCGCCGCCTCGGAAGCGGTCAAGCGAATTAAGACATAAGTGATACTGCAGTATGGGAGGGCGGAGTTACGTGGCGGCGGCCCCGCCTTCTTATTTGGAGTGAAAGGGACGATTCTATGGATTTGATGCAAAGGCTGAACGAGCCACAGCAGCGGCTGTCGCGTACCTGCAGGGGCCTCCTCATCGTTGCCGGCGCGGGGTCCGGAAAGACCCGTGTGCTGACATTTCGCATCGCCAATTTGCTGGAACATGGTGTTCCGCCCTACCGCATCCTTGCCATTACATTTACCAATAAGGCTGCCCGCGAGATGCGTGAACGCGTGGATGCACTGATCGGAGATGCGGCGCAGGGACGTTTGGCTGAGCACATTCCATTCGTTCTGTGCCCGCTTTCTGCGCATGGAGCTCGAGCACTATGGGCGCTATGCGAAGAACTTCGTCATCTACGATGCTGCGGACAGTCAAGGGCTGATCCGTGAGTGCCTGAAAGAGCTCAATATCGACGAGAAGCATACCGCTCCCGGCGCGGTGCAGGCGCATATTTCCGATGCGAAGAACCGTCTGCTTGATGTCGCGGCATTTACGGCGCAGGCAACGGATTTCTTTTGCCGAACAGGTCGCCAAGATCTATGCACTTCATCAGTCCAAGCTGCAGGAGAACAATGCACTGGATTTTGATGATCTGCTGATGCTGACGGTGGAACCCTTACGAAGAATGAGGAATTGCGGACGAAGTACCAAAAAGAAGTTCCAGTACATTCTTGTGGATGAGTATCAGGATACGAACGGCGCACAGATGCGATCACCAAGCTGCTTGCCGCAGAGCACCGGAATATCTGCGTCGTCGGCGATGCAGACCAGTCAATCTACGGCTGGCGCGGCGCAGATATGCGGAACATCATGAACTCTTGAGAAGGACTCACCTGGAGGCGACAGTTATCCTGCTCGAGCAGAACTACCGCTCGACGAAGAATATTCTTGCAGGCAGCGAATGCTGTGATCGAGAACAACTTGACGCGCAAGAAGAAGGAGCTCTGGACGGATAATCCGACCGGCGACCGCATTACGATCTATGAGGGAGCAACGGAAAAGAATGAGGCCTCCTATATCGTGCGGAGGTGGAGCGTCTGCACACGATGTTCCATGTCAAGTATGGCGATATTGCCGTGCTCTACCGCACCAATGCGCAGTCACGCAATATTGAGGAGGCTTTTTACGCGACGGGTGTCCCGTATGCAATGGTTGGTTCGGTGCGTTTTATGATCGACGTGAGATTAAAGACATTATTGCCTATCTGCGTGTGATCTCATACTCGCGATACACCGAGCCTTCTGCGCATCATCAATGTCCCGCGCCGTGGTCTTGGCCCCTACATCCATCGCTCGCATGATGGAGACGGCGGAGGAGTACCGCACTTCTCTTTGAGGTGATTACGGATGCTCAGCTGCTCTCATGATTCCAAAAACTCTCCGCCAAGGTTAAGCTGGCGCTGGAGGAGTTCGCCGCCATGGTCTTTACCTTTGATGGGACAGCTCGAACGCGTCCCATCCATGAGATTGTCGAGGATGTGATTGAGACGTCTGGCTATGCTGCTGCGCTCGAGGAGGAGAAGAAGGAAGACAATCGCGACCGTCTCGAAAAACCTGCGTGAGTTCATCAGTGTGGCGAAGAACTTTGATGATGGTGCAGCGGAGGGGAGAACGGACTTGCGGATTTCTCGCCAGATTGCGCTGATTTCCGATGTCGACCAGACGGAGCAGTCGGACGGGACAGTGACGCTCATGACGTTTCACGCGGCGAAGGGCTGAGTTTCCCGCCGTCTTTATGGCGGGGATGGAGGAAGGGCTCTTTCCGCATTCCCCGCACGCTGCTCGATGATAGGAGATCGAGGAGGAGCGGCGTACGTGCTATGTCGGTCATCACCCGTGCCGAGCGTCGGTTCTACTCACCATGCACGGGCAGCGGACGATCTACGGGCGTACGGAGATGTCGCGGCCTTTCGCGCTTTCTGACAGAGATTCCGGAGGAGCTGGTCGAGCATAAGGTGGCGGACTTTTTCGGCGGGGCTGATCTGCGCACCGTCCAATATATGGAGTGAGCGTAGCACCCGCACGGAGCGAAAAATCTATATGCCGCCGCCGCAGCATACGGCGGCGGACGGCAGTGTGATCCGCCCCGACGCATCGGCAGCCTTTCAGGCGGGGGATGCCGTACGCCACAGCAAGTGGGGAGACGGGCGCATCGTCGCCATCAGTGGAGCAGGTGAGGATGCCGAGCTGTCCATTGCATTCTCGGGGAAGGAATCAAGAAGTTCGTGCAAAAAGTATGCACCGATTTTGAAGCTGAGGAGATCATGAGCAAGATTGATGAGGTAAAGACAGAGCTGTCAGAGCTGCGGCGTAAAAATACGAAGTATTCCAAGCAGTATTATGACGATAATGAATCTGAGATTTCGGATTATGACTTCGATATGCTGATGATGCGCCTGAAAAAACTTGAGGCAGCGTATCCGGAGCTCATTACGAAGAACTCGCCGACACGCACCGTGGGAGGCTCGGCACAGCGCGAAGTCGGCGTACTCGTTCCTCATGATGTTCCGATGCTCTCCCTGCAGGATGTATTCTCCGGAGGAAGAGATTCATGCGTTTGTCGATAATGTCCTTGCGCATTTTCCTGCGGCGGAATTTGTCGTCGAGGAAAAAGATCGACGGATTGTCTCTGGCACTTCGCTACGAGAACGGTGTGCTTGCACGTGCGATCACACGAGGTGACGGCATTGTGCAGGAGAAGACGTGACAGCAAATGCACGAGTGATCGACGATGTTGCACAGAAGCTGCATGATGCACTGCCGTATTTTTGAGGTACGCGGCGAGGTCTATGGAGCGCGCTGCATTTGCCGAGGCCAATGAGCGGCAGGAACTCCTCGGGCTGAAAGCCCTTTGCCAATCAGCGCAACTGTGCCGCAGGAACCTGCGGCAGCTGGATTCGCGCATCACGAAGGAGCGCAGGCTGTCTATGTTCGTATTCAATTTGCAGCGCAGTGACGGCCGCGTATTTTCCTCTCATACCGAGGCGGATGGCGCTTCATGCAGGATCAGGATCAAGACGATTGCAAATTACCGCGTCTGCCGTGACGTCGGACGCGGTCTGGGCTGCTATCGAGGAGATCGGCGCGGCCGGCAGCCTCCCTGGCGACATCGATGGAGCCGTGGTCAAGGTGAACCCTTTGCCATGCGTGAGGAACTTGGCGTGACGAGCAAAGGCGCCGCGTTGGGCGATTGCCTATGCAGTATCCGCCGGAGGAGAAGGGACGGTACTTCGCGATATTGAGCTTCTGTCGGGCGGACAGGGCGCATCACGCCGACGGCTGTGTTCGATCCCGTGGGGCTCTGCGGAACGCGCGTCGAGCGGGCGACCCTGCACAATCAGGACCATATTGACAGTCTGGACATCCGTATCGGTGATACTATTCTCGTCTATAAGTCGGGGGAAATCATCCCGCGCGTCAAGGCTGTGCTGAAGGACAAACGGCCACAGAACAGCCGCCCCTATGTGATACCGGATGTCTGTCCCGTCTGTGGCGCACATGCTGTACGAGAAGCAGATACGGCGAGACATGCGCTGCCAAAAATCCTGTATGTCCGGCACAGATCGAGAACCATCTCCCTGAACTTCGTCAGCCGCAGCGCGATGGACATCAAGGGACTAGGAGCGGCTGCTGTTATTGCCCTTGTCCACGCAGGATATATCCATGATATTGCAGATATCTTTTCTCTGCATGAGCATCGAGAGGAGCTCGTTGCCTCTGGACTGATCGGCCGCGCAAAGAGTGTCGATCAGCGTCCCTGCGGCAATCGAAGCGAGTAAGCAAAACCTCCGAGCGTCTATTGACGGGGCTGGGAATTGCTGGTATCGGACGTGCGGCAGCTGCCGCGCTGATGCAGGAGTTTTTCGTCCATTGATGCCCTGCAGGAGGCGGCGCGTGAGTCCCCGGAACGCATTCTCGCTGTCCCGGATATGGGTGAGATTACGGCACAGAAGTTGATCGGAGTTCTTCTCCTCTGCATCCGCCTGTGCCCTGCTGGATCGCCTGCTGCAGCTGGGGTAAACTTTGCAGGAGACACGAACGGAGCGTGGGGGCGGCACTCGCCGGAAAGAGTTTTTGTCATCACGGGACACTGCCGACTCTGTCCCAGGAGGAGTGCAGTGCCCTTATCATTTCGGCGCATGGAGGTTTGGTGAAGGGCCTCTGTTTCAAAGAAGACCGATTATCTTGTCGCTGGAGAAGCGGCAGGAAGTAAGCTGAAAAAGGCGGAGGACCTCGGCATTCTGTCTTGACGAGGCAGCTCCACGCCAGCGATTTTCGGAAGAAAAGGACGCGTGTAAAGGGCGAGAAAAGCCGCCGACGATCAGTATGAATTGTCATGTAGTATGAGGGACCATCATGCGATTTATCCACAGCAGCAGACTGGCATCTGGGCAAACTTTTGACAGCGGCACATGACGGAAGATCAGGCTATGTGCTGGAAGAACTTTTTGAGCACCGTAGCCGCGACGTCCGACCGGATGCACCTCGTTATCGCGGGGATGATGTCCATGATCGGGCAGTGCCGCCGCCCGAAGCCGTAGCGTTGTTTAATGGGGAGCGCTGACACGACTGGCAGAGCAGGGGATCAAGATTCTGTATTGCAGGCAATCACGACAGTGCTGTTCGTCTGGCATTCGGCGCACAGCTGCTGCAATCCTCCGGTGTGTATATTGCAGGCACTGTCGACACGGGAGGCACCTCCGTCGTGCTTTCGGATGCGTTCGGGGACGGTACTTCTCGCTGCTTCCTCATGGTGATCCGCCGCATGTCCGTGAGGCTTTTTCGCTGGACGAAACACCGTCCTTCGATATGGCATTGATGTTCAGATCGCCGCATCACGGCGATGATACCGCAGTGGCGCACGCAGTGCTGCTGCTGCCCAGCCTTTTGTGATCGGCGGTCAGACCTCCGAATCTGAGCACACCCTCCGTGGGCGGCAGTGATCAGGTGTACACGGACAAATTTCAGACCATACAACCACACGGCTCGGACTACCTGCACGCGCCCCAGCGCGCGGGGCGGAGCAGATTCGCTACGCCGGATCTCTGCTCAAATATTCCTTTGATGAGTCACACTCAGAAAAAGGGCGTCACGTTGGTTGATATCGACGCGGCAGGGGCTGTCTCCCACACCTTCTATCCGCTGACCCCGCGCGCGATGTGCGGATCGTAAGAGGAAAAATGGCTGAGATCGACGTCCGATGGATTCGATCCTCTCTCTCACGAGGACCATATCAGTGTGGAGCTTACCGACACAGATGCCGTACTCGCCGCCCATGAAAAGCTGCGTCGCGTGTATCCAAATCTTTTTCTCATCACGCGCCCAAACATTCACATGGGACATTCCTCCAACGAAGTGCGAAACTATGAGCGCGGCAAGTCAGATCTCCATCCTTTGCGGATTTCTTGCGGAGATGACCACGGAGGAAATGACGAGGAGGAGACCGAGGAACTCACGCATGTCATCGATGCGTTGGAACGGGAGGAGAGAATGCAACGAGACCGCTGAAACTCCGCATCCAAGCGTTCGGCCCTATGTGGACGAGCAGGTGTGGACTTTGAGACAGCCCTTGCCGATGCCCCATTCCTTTGATCCATGGAGCGACGGGCTCCGGAAAGACCACTATTTTGGACGCGATCGTATTCGCCCTCTACGGAGAGTCCAGCGGGGATATACGCGAGGGAGCAATGCTGCGTTCCTCCACAGCACCGCCGGATCGGACGACGGAGGTGGAGTATGCGTATCGCGCTCGGGCGCCGCCGCTACCGTGCTGCGTTCTCCGGCCTATTCTCGCATATCACGCGGTAAGATGACGCGGCGGGCAGCGACGGACAGCTATTTCTGTCTGCCCGATGTTGGCGAGACGGGCGAGGAAAAACTGCTTGCCGCGAACATCACGGATGTCTCAGAACACATCAGTCAGCTGATTGGCTTCGATGCCGACCAGTTTCGTCAGGTCGTTCTCCTCCACAGGGACAGTTTCAGCGTTTTTGTTGGCAGAAGTCAAGGATCGCAGTGCCATTATGCAGCGTATTTTCCGTACGGAGCGATATCAGCGCATTGAAGAAGCACTGACAAAAGAGGCACAGCAGCTTGAGCGAATGGCACAGGCGGAGCGTGAGCGCGCGAAGGCATTCTGCGTTCAGAGGAATGGCGTCACTGGACGAACTCGCACGCGTCTTCTCTGCGCTCGGAGGAGATACGCCGTCAGGACGAAATCTTGCTGGAGCTCGAAAAGGCTAGAAGACTGCGCGGCGGGCGCGCGAAGAGGGGCTGCTGCACAGCAGAAACTCAGTGCGCGGGATGCGGCACAAAGTGATTTGGAGAAAAAGCGCGAACAGGCAGAGTCTGTCCGCGACTTTCGTGTGCGCTCGTCACGCGCACAGCGTGCACAGCCGGTGCTCTACAGCGAGCGCAGCTACATCGAAGCGTTGAACACGGAACGCACTCGCAGAGAGGCATACGCATCCGCAGAAAAAGCGACTGCGCTGCTGCGAAGACGGAACATGATGCGTCCGTAGCATGCCTAAAGGTGGTGGAAGCTCATGCAGATGAGCATACGAAAAATGTAGAGCAGCTGCACCGCATGAGGGATTACGAACCGCTGGCGAGCCGTTACCAAGAATGTACTTCTGCCTTGCGCGATCTTCGCATCCGTGCCGCAGAGGGAGAAGAAAATATAAAAAGCGGCGCAGCGGAGATTGAACGTCTCACCGAGGAACAGAAGAAGCACGAAGAAGACGCGCAAGACTGCATCAGATTCTGATCGGGGAGTGAGGTCGTTCAGCAGGAGAAGAAACAGCTTGCACAATGCCAAAAGGCGTCAGACCATATACGTGAACTAGAAGCTGCACTGACATCAGCACGCACACGTGCCCAAAAATCACAGCAGAAACTGCAGGCGGCAGAGCGTGAATTATCCGCTGCACGGACGACACAGCGCCGTCTACGCACCCTCTACGACATGGGCAGTGCCGCTCGTCTGGCACAGACACTGCAGTCGGATACCCCTTGTCCGGTCTGCGGATCTCTCGCACATCCAAGCCCTGCTGTCCATGCGGAGGAGCTCCCGTCCGCACACGAGATGGATGTATGCACGCAGCACGTGGAAACGGCAGAGAAGGAGCTGCAGAAATGTACTGCTCAGGCAGAGCAGGAAAAAGCAGCGTGCCTTTCGGCTTGAGCAGGAGCTTTCCATGAGCAAAAACGCATAAAAGAGCTTCTCGCGGATGAAAGTATGGAGGCGTTCTGCACGTGTTGCAGAACGGGAAAAACAGCTCCGCCGTGCACAGGATGCGTGCAAAGCCCTTGAGAAAAACGTATGCCGAAGAGCAGCAACAGCTCTCTTCAGCAGAAGGAGCAGCAGAAAGAGCAGGAAGCCCTGCTTCAAAAGAATCGTAGTCTCATAGGGATTCATGAGGGGAGCGGAATACATTGGAACGTCAGCCGCCCGAGGAGTATCGTGATGCAGAGGCAGTACGGAAAGCGGCGGCACGTCTGGAACGGGAAGTAAAAACAGCAGAAACCGCCCGTGCCGAAGCAGAGAAGCGGGAGAAGACGGCGGCGCAGGAATGTGCCCGCACGGAGAGTGCCAAGGCGACGGCGCAGCGTTCTGAAAGGAAGCAGAAGAAGTGCGGCGCAGCGCAGGAAGCATATACGGCTGCATATCGTGCAGCGGATTTTTCTGACCGAGGAAGAATACCATCGTGCGGTTGCAGGAGAATGGGCAAAGAGCGACTATCTGGAAAAAGTACGTGAACGTATCGCCGCGTATGATACGGCGTTTCAGGCGGCAGAGGAGCTGGTGAAGGCGGCCAAGGCAGCAGCAGAGGGCTGTCCGCCGGACATGGAGGCGCTGACCCAAGCGGAGCGCATCGCCGATCAGCGTGTACAGGACAGCGCGCGAGACTAGGGCGTCCGCATGGAGCGCAGGGCTCTCACACGCGCATGATTAAGGAAATGGATGCGCTGGAACGGGCGGGAGCAGCCCGCGATAAGCGCTACCGTGTGATCGGGAAACTCGCGAATGTCGCTGCGGCAAAACCGCCCTATCAGATCCACTTCCAGTCCTATGTCCTGCGCTCGATTCTGTCCGATGTCATCGATGCCGCGAACGAGCGGCTGATAATGATGAGCCGGGGACGCTACCGCTTCATCCACGGAGAGGGCGGACAAAAAGAAGTGGTGGGGGCTTGAGATCGATGTCTTTGATGAGTATACGGGCACCCGCGCTTGCACGCACCTCTCCGGCGGAGAGACCTTCCTCGCCTCCCCTGTCACTGGCACTTGACTGTCGGATGTCGTGCAGCATTATGCGGGCGGAATGCATCTCGATATGATTTTCATCGACGAAGGCTTCGGATCGCTGGACAGTGAGACGCTTGACGTTGCCATTCGCGCGCTTCTCGATGTGCAGCGTGAGGGCGGTCGGCTGGTTGGCATCATTTCTCACATCGAGGAACTGCGTGCACGGATTCCCGTCCATCTGGAAGTGTGCCGCGGACAGAACGGCAGCTATGCATCCTTTACGCAAAACGGGGGATTGGCAATATGACGGCACGACTGGAGTTTATCATCGGGCGGTCGGGTACGGGCAAAACACATGACTGTCTCACGGCGATGAGGGATGTGCTGCGGGAGGAGCCGCTCGGGCGCCAGCGCATCCTTCTCGTTCCCGAGCACATGACCTATGCAGCGGAGCGGGCATTGGCCGAGGCTCTGACGCATGGGGCGGGATTCCTTCAAGTGTATGTCTTTGGGTTTCGTCGGCTTGCCCGGCAGGTGTTGCTTGAGACCGGTGGGGAACATCTGCCGCGCATCAGCGATATCGGCAGGCGTATCCTGCTCAAGGATATTCTGCTGCAGCACAGCAGGGAACTCACCGTCTTTCAGCGCTCCGTGCACAAGCGTGGGTTTACGGAGGTGCTCGGGCACACGATCGCAGAACTGAAGCGTGATCGGCTCAGCTCCGATCATCTGCGTCAGGCAGCAGATGTCAGTACAGGAAAGCATGCACGACTGTCAGCGAAGCTGACAGAACTCGCCACGATCATGGATGAGCTCGCTGCCCGCATGGAGGGGACGATTGACCGATCACACCGATCGAATGGAGCGGCTCGCCGTGCAGCTCGTTGATGCACCATTTCTGCGCGGCGCCGAACTGTGGGTGGACGGATTCGATTTTTTCAATCCGCAGGAACTTGCGGTCTTTCGCGCGCTGTTTCGCGTTGTTGATACCGTTCATGCCAGCCTGACGATGGACGGCCGTGATGATGGGACGCATGTATTTACCAATTTGCCGGAAAAATATCTATGATACGGGGCTGTTTGCGCGCAGTTATCAGACGATGCATCTCCTGCAGCAGATCTTTACGGAGGAGCAGCCATCGGCGCAGATGGGATTCGCCTGATGCCGGTGCAGCATCGGGCGCGGACGGAGGGGCTTCGTCTGCTGGAAGCGCAGCTGTTCGACCACGGACATATCACGCCCGCGAAGGATGATTCCATACGGATCGTCGAGGCAGCCAATCCACGCCTTGAGGTGGAGACGGCGGCGGCAGATATTCTCCGCCTCGCACGCGACGGCGGCTGTCGCTACCGCGAGATCGCTGTACTATGCGTGATGTCGATCTCTACGGCGATCTTCTCTCACTCGCTTTTGCGGATTGCGGCATTCCCTTTTATCTGGATATCAAACGCCCGAGTGCGCATCATCCGCTCGCTGAGCTCCCTGCGTGCTGTTGCTCAGATGACGTGGCGTGGGTGGGCGTATGAGACTGTCTTCCGTGCGCTGCGCACGGGCTTCTTTCCCTGCTCGAAACGGAGGAGGATGAAGATGCTCCTCCACTCTGTGCGGATTGGCAGGAGGCTGTCGATCGTCTGGAAAATTACTGCTCTTGCCTACGGGATTCGCAGTGAATCACGAGTGGACGGCGACAGAGCCGTGGGACTTTGTTCAGCGGCGGGTCGCAGAACATGAGCTCGCATTTGGACGAGGACGAAGAGCGCCTCAGGGAAGAGCAGTGGCTGGATCAGCTTCGCCGTCGGATTGCAGAACCGCTTTCTCTCCTGACCGGGCACCTGCGACGGCATGAGAGCACGGCGCGTGCGCGTACGAAGGCACTCTACGACTTCCTCGATGAGCTATGTGTTCCGCAGACACTCCGCCTGTGGAGCGAAACGGCAGATCGCGAAGGACGATTGGCGGATGCGGCCGCCCATCGTCAGATCTGGAGTTCCTGTATGGCGCTTTTTGACCAGCTGGTCGAGGGTGCGCGGAGACGACCCGCCATCGAGCCGGGACTATGAGGAGCTCTTGAGCGATGGACTTGACGCCATGTCCATTGCCCTGATTCCGCCGGGGCTGGATCATGTCACCGTTGCTCTTTGATCAGAACAGCATCGCGGGAGCGCGTGCTGTTTTTGTCATTGGGGCGAATGCCGGCATCATGCCGCGCGCGGGAACGACGAGCGGCGTATTTTTCCGATACGGAACTCCTCTTCATCGGTGAGTCTCTTCAGACGGCGGGAGCGGATTCCGGGCATACCGTCTTTTGGGGGCGTACACAGCAGAGCTTTTTGGAATGGTATCAGCTCTACCGTGGATTTACGGAGGCACGCGACTACCTCTGGGTGTCATGCGCTTTCTTCGGTGGATGGTTCGACCCTTGCTCCATCGCCGCTGATCGCACGGCTGCGCCGAATTAGCAGTTCCTTTTTTTCTCCATCCCGCTTGCCTTGGCTAGGGCGGGATGATCCGCTGCTCCTCGCTGCACCGTATCCTGCACTCTGCATTTGACGCTGCGCTGCGTGAAAAGAAAGAGCGCGGGGAAATGCCCGCCATGTGGGGGATGTCTACAACCGATGCTGCAGGATGCTGTGATGCAGCCGCCCTGCGGCGTATGCTCCATGGACTTTTTTCTCCCGCCGCGCGAAGTGTCCATCCCCTGCGCCCGTGGCAGCACGGCTCTTTACGCGCGACCATAGGCTCAGCGGGAGTACCACACGGCTGGAGACATTTCGCCAGTGCCCGTTCCGCCACTTTGCCATGCGTACGGGCTGCGGCTGCAGCAGCGGATCGCTACGAATTTCAGAGCAATGACTTCGGGACACTTCTGCACGGCATCCTGCGCGGCTACGGTGAGTGGGTGCGCAGTGCATACGGCAACGATTGGTGCGCGGCATTGGCAGAAGCTCCGGAGAAGATCGAGGAACTATTGCAGGAACTGATCCCGCAGGTGCACAGTACCGTGCTGATGAGCCGTGCCAGCTATCGGCACCGCATCGAGCGGATCCGCTGCACAGCACAACAGACCATACAGCATCTTACGTCATGGGCGGCGGCATCTTCTTTTCATCCCTACGGGTTTGAGATCAGCTTCGGGCGCAGGAATGACGGCGTCCGCCTGGCGGATTTTTCCGCTCGCGGACGGCATGACGCTCTTCTGCGCGGGCAGATCGACCGTCTGGACGTGATGGATCATCATGCCTACTATCTGGTTCTCGACTATAAAACGGGGGCAACGTCCCTTCTCCTGCCCTGAGATTCGGCACGGCCTGAAGATGCAGCTTCTCCTGTATCTCTTCGTCGTGCGCTCCATCATGGATACGGAGGAGGCGTTTCCCGCAGGGATGCTCTATGCTCCGGTGAAAAATCCCGTTGTCCCCTGTGATGTGCGCCTGGATGAAGCAGCGCTTCGGCGCAAGGTAATGGAGGGAATGAAACTCACGGGGATGCTGCTCGACGATGCGGATATCATGAAGCAGCTCGATCAGGCGGCGGATCATATCTGCATCTCGTTCAACAAAGATAACAGTCTCTCCAAATCCTCGGCGAAAATTTGTGCGTTCGCGCGAGGAATTTCAGCAGCTTCTTGCCTTTTTGCCGCAGTTGATCCGCGCGACGGCGGAGGACATTCTGCACGGAGATATCCGCGTCTATCCCTATCGCTTTCAGGATCGGAATGCGTGTACGTATTGCGACTATCATACGATTTGCACGTTCGATCCTGCGCTCAGGCAGGGGACGTATACCACGATATCGCCGATAATGCGCAGGAGGCGATGGAAGAAATTGCACGGATCGTAGAGGAGGTGGATCGTGATGGCGGATCGGCTGACATTCACAGCAGACCAACAGCGCGCGATTGATGCGAGAGGACATAATATTCTCGTGGCAGCGGCGGCAGGCTCCGGAAAGACGCGCGTATTGGTGGAGCGCATTATTTCGCAGGTGCGGAATGAGGAGCTGTCCCTGGATCGTATTCTGGTTCTTACCTTTACGAAGGCCGCTGCTCTTGAAATGCGCGAGCGTATCGAGGCGGCACTCAATGCGGAGATCGATGCCATTGCCGGGGATGCTGGCATCAGCAAGGAAATTGACCGCCTTGAGCGGCAGCGCATTCTGCTGACAGGCGCAGACATTTCCACATTTCATTCATTCTGCCAGCGACTTCTGCAGGCGCATATCGACGCGACCGACATTCCTCCGACATTTCGTCTGGCCAGTGAGCAGGAAATACGTCTGCTCAAACGCGATGTCATGGATGAACTCCTTGAGCGAAAATACGAGGAGGCAGCACAGGGGAGCAGCGATGAATTTCTTGCCTTTGCCGATGCCTATGGAGGTGTCAAGGGAGATGATGAGAAACTCAAGGAAGAGGTACTGCACTCTATGACTTCGCGCTCAGTCAGCCTGCGCCTGCGGTATGGCTCAGCAGGCAGGGACAGGAAAAAGATGATCTGCCGTACTGGAAGCGGCGTGGGTTTGATGTGCTGGCGCGAGAGCTGCATGAGAAACTGTCCGATCTATGTGCCGGATACCACAGCACAATGGACGTTCTGGTGCAGGGGGATGCGGAACTGCGCACGGCAGCTGAGAAAATACCTAGCAGTCATCCATCATAATCTGGATCTCTACGAGGAATTGCAGGGCGGGTTGCAGCTCCTCATAAACGGCTCAGAAGATCAGGCATGGGAACGCTTTCGCATGGATGCGGCTGCTGCAAAGAAACAGCGGAAAAGCATCCCGCACAAGTCCATCGAGAACTATGATCCGGAGCTGGCGGTGCGTTGAGAAAAAAAGATGACGAATATTTACAAGGCATGGGACGCCGCTGTCGATCAGCTGCCCGCCACGGCAGAGGAGCTCTGTACCGCAGAAAATATGGCGAATACCGCCATTCGTCAATATGCTCGTCTGGCATTGGATTTTTCATCATGCCTTTCAAAAAGGAAAAAAATTGGATCGTTCTCTTTTGGACTTCAGTGATCTGGAGCATCGTGCGTTGGCACTCCTGTGTCGACATCCAGAGCAGCTGCAGGATGATCTTAATGCCGTTGATCCGACGGATATTGCAGAGGAGCTTCGTGCATACTATACAGCGATCATGGTGGATGAATATCAGGATACGAATGGGATTCAAGAGGGCATCCTGCGGCAGATCGCGCGCGATGACAACCGCTTTATTGTCGGCGATGGAAGCAGAGTATCTATCGTTTTTCGGCTGGCGGATCCGAGTCTTTCCAACACACCTATCGTGCCTATCGTCAGGGCAGCTCTGCCGGTGAACTGATCACCATGTCAGAGAACTTCCGCAGCCGCGCTGAGGTACTGCAGCCCATCAATGAGATATTCTCGCAGATCGCGACAGAGTCGGCGGTCGAGATCGCCTACGACCAGAGTGCACGCCTGAATCCGGGACGCACCTTTGATGACGATCCTGCGGGGAAATCTTTGGCATCGCCGTTGGAGATCGATCTCCTGGATGCAGATTACTCCGCAGAGGAGGCGGATGATGAGGGCGAAGAGCTAGCTGCCTTTTGCGGTGGAGTCACGCTATATCGCACGTCGCATCAAAGCGCTGATCGATGCGGGATATACTGTCCAGAGCGGAAAAGCTCTGCGTTGGAGCGATATTGTCGTCCTGCTGCGCGGTGCAAAGGAACGGGCAGTCATCCTGATGGATGCCCCTGCGAGAAGCGGGCATTCCATCCTATGCAGATGATACGGCAGGGTATTTTTGAGGCAAGCGAAATACGCATGATGCTTTCCCTTCTCGCTGTCCTGGACAATGCACGGCAGGATACACCGCTGACGGCCGTCCTCACATCGCCGATGATCGGGATGTCGATGGAGGAACTTGCCCTGCTGCGCATTCACACACCTGTCGGATCGATCTATGATGCTCTAAAGGGAGCAGCCGCAGAGGAGGTTCCGCCTGCTGTACGAAATAAGGCAAAGGAGGCACTGCAGACGATAAGGTGCTGGCGGCGTGAGGCCTTACTGCACAGTGTCCCTGAGCTGCTCTGGCATCTATACCGTACATCGGGGTACTATGACTATGTCGGCGCACTTCCCGACGGCATCCTGCGGCAGGCCAATTTGCGCATGCTCATCGATCGTGCGGGCGATTTTGAGCGTACGAATGAACGAGGCCTATTTCGTTTTCTGCGCTATATGGATGCCCTGCAGCGGCGCAGTACCGATCTCTCTGCCGCGCGGACATTGGGCGAGAGCGAAAATGTCGTGCGGATCATGACCATTCATCGCAGTAAAGGACTGGAGTTTCCCGTCGTTTTTCTCGCGAATATAGCCGGTGCGTTTAATACGCAGGATATATCAGGAGACGTGCTCTATCATGCACATGCTGGGATCGGCGTGCGCGTATATGAGAACACGAAAATCGGGCGGCAGAAATATGATACGCTGGGTCGGCGAAGCGTCAAAGAGGTGATCCGCCGCGAGACGATCGCGGAGGAGATGCGTATCCTCTATGTTGCGATGACACGCGCACAGGAAAAACTCATCCTGACGGGGACACTGCGCACCTCTCGGAGCGGCTTGAGCCGCTTGGCGCAGCTGCGGGATTTCTGTCGGAAATATGCGAAGGAGGAGGGCGAGACGTTCCCGGATGCCGCCATCCTCGGTGCATCCTGCTATCTGGACTGGATTGCCCTGGCACTGATGCGGCATCCCGATGGACAGGCATTGATGGAGGGAGTCGAGGGCATCGAGCTGCGGGAATGGAGCGATGAAAAAGCGCGATTTGCCGTGCGGTTTGAGAAAGTAGATGTACGCACATCACGCAGTGAGGAGGAGAGTGCGGCAGATGCCGAACTTTCTGCCATTCGCAGTGGAGAGCCGCTTCCGCCGGGCACGCGTTCATCGTATGTCGACGCTGTTCTCAGTTGGACGTATGACAGCAGGGGAACGGAACAGATCCACGCAAAGACCAGCGTAACGGAACTCAAGCGTGAGAACTTCCCCGATGAGGAGGTTCTGCCGTCCTTTGCGCCTGCTGTTGGAGCGGGGGCAGGTGGGCAGGATTGGGAAGTGCCGCGTTTTCTGCGCACGGCAAAGCGCGCTGCCTTGAGTCCGATGGAGCGCGGCACGGCCATGCATGCACTCATGCAGCATCTTGATTTCGCGGAGTGCACCTGACATTGCGGCCATTGAGCGTCAGGGCACGATCCCTTTTCGATCAGGGAATCCTGACCGAAGAAGCATATCAGAGTCTCGATGTCCGCAATGTGTGGCGGTTCGTTTCCTCGGCACTCGGACGCCGCCTGCGCGCGGCGAAGCGCGTATATCGTGAGCTGCCGTTTGGCCGCCTCCTGCCGGCGAAGAAATACTATAAGGAGGCACAGGACGAGGCGGATCGCATTTTTCCTGCAGGGCATCATCGACGTCCTCTTTGAGGAAGAAAATGGCGATTATATTCTGCTCGACTATAAGACGGATCGTCATATTTCTCCGAAGGATGCACGCACACGCTATCAGTTCCAGATGTATCTATACTGTGATGCCGTAGAGACGATCCTCGGCCGGCCGGTGAAAGAATGCTACCTGTTTTTGCTGGATACAGGTCGAGAAGTACGCATGGAGCGTCAGGCAGCCAGTGCGTAGGAGGAGAATTCTTCCGTGCGTCGAATTCTTTTAATATATCAGCGATTCCTTGAAAGGAAGTGAATCACATGGCAGATTGTATTTTTTGCAAGATTGCACAGGGAGAGATCCCGTCGAACAAAGTCTATGAAGATGATACCGTGCTTGCATTTCGCGACCTAGACCCGCAGGCACCGGAGCATGTACTCATCATACCGAAGAAGCATATTCGCAGCGTTCTGGACTTTGGCGCGGAAGATGGAGCTCTCGCGGCCCATATTCTTACAGAGGTTGTTCCGCAGCTTGCCCGCAGCCTTGGCGTCGATGATGACGGATTCCGTCTCGTCACCAATACCGGGAAAGACGGGGGACAGACCGTCGGGCATCTGCACTTTCACCTTCTCGGTGGACGTGCATTTGCATGGCCGCCCGGCTGAGAAGAGTATGTATTTTACCATCAGCAGGCATTATAGTTTCATAAATTATGAAACTATAATGCCTTTTTCTGTTTAAGGTTTACATCGAAATGTCGATATTAAAGGTGAGATCGTAAATAACATCCATTCTGGAATGTAAGGAGGTGTCAGCAATGGTAGAACGAGTTGAACGTGTCATGCGCATTAAGCGCGTCCGTTTCAATAACGATGAGCTCTTTGAGCGCAGAAAAGGGTTTGAGGAGCGAGAAAAGGATGAATCCTTTTCCTCTATCTTTGAAGATGAGGTAGAAAAGAAGAAAAAGAGACAGATGAAGCAGGAGGATTCCGAGACGGCATATCATCTGGAGATCGGGCGTGCAACGCAGTCCCTGTTTTATCAGGGAAAGGCTGACATTTCCGATGCAAAGAGAAAACTGCCTCATGCCGGATGATCTTCATGGCATGCGCCTCGCCTTAGAAGAGGCGAGGCGTGCCTATCAATGCGGAGAGGTCCCCATCGGTGCAGTCATCCTCGATGATGCAGGCAGTGTCATTTCGAGCGGATACAATCTCCGTGAGACGGAGCACGATGCTACAGCACATGCAGAGCTGATCGCGATCCGCCGTGCCTGTAAGGCACTGGGGCGTTGGCGACTGACGGGGCTGACGCTCTATGTCACCATTGAGCCGTGTCCCATGTGTGCCGGTGCAATCGTGATGAGCCGCATCAGCCGTGTCGTCTACGGGAGTACAGACAGCAAAGCAGGGGCATGTGAATCCCTGTTCAATATCACAGGTTGTCCGGGACTGAACCATCAGCCGGATGTGTGTGCCGGGGTATTGGCCGAGGAGTGTGCCGCTCTGCTCAAGAACTTCTTTCGAGAGCGGCGAAAAAAAACATAAAAAACTCGCGTGCATTGTGCAGGCGAGTTTTTTATGTGGACACATGCCATAATGGTTTGTGCCACAATATATTGTTGTGTGAAAGATTACTTATTCTGGTCGATGAGAGCCTGAACTTCGGGTGCCTTTCCATCCGAGCCGAGGACTTCCTTGATCTTGTGAGCAACGAGCTCCTTGATGTAGTTACGACCATCGGACAGGTACTGACGCGGGTCAAAGTGCGACGGCTCCTTATGGAAGTGCTCGCGGATGCCTGCCGTCATCGCAAGACGCAGATCGGAGTCGATGTTGATCTTGCAGACGGCCGACTTTGCAGCACGGCGGAGCTGATCCTCGGGAATGCCGACCGCATCCGGCATGTGACCGCCGTTCTCGTTGATGATCTTGACGTACTTCGGAATAACAGAGGACGCACCATGGAGCACGATGGGGAATCCCGGGATACGCTTCTCGATCTCCTCAAGAATATCAAAGCGGAGCGGGGGCGGTACAAGAACGCCGTCCGCATTGCGCGTGCACTGCTCCGGCGTAAACTTAAATGCGCCGTGCGACGTGCCGATCGCGATAGCGAGGGAGTCAACACCCGTCTTCTCGACAAAGTCCTGTACTTCCTCCGGCTTCGTGTAGGAAGCATCTTCTGCCGAGACATTGACATCGTCTTCGATACCTGCCAGCTGACCAAGTTCTGCCTCGACAACAACGCCGTGTGCATGTGCATACTCGGCAACGCGCTTAGCAAGTGCCACGTTTTCTGTGTAGGGGAGATGCGAGCCGTCGATCATGACGGAGGTGAAACCGCCATCGATGCACGCCTTGCAGATGTCAAAATCTGCGCCGTGGTCGAGGTGAAGTGCGATGGGAATATCATTGATTTCAAGTGCTGCCTTGACGAGATGGACAAGGTACTCATGACGGGCGTACTTGCGTGCACCTGCGGAGACCTGCAGAATCAGCGGAGACTTCAACTCTCCGGCGGCATCCGTAATCCCCTGGACAATCTCCATGTTGTTGACGTTGAAAGCACCGATGGCATATCCGCCGTCGTAGGCTTTCTTAAACATTTCTTTTGTTCCGACGAGTGGCATGTGATTACCCCCTAAATAGACTATAAGTTAATCATCGCATGGCCTAATTATAGCATAGATTATTGAGTGAAGATACCGCTTTTTGAAATTTCTCATCGGTTCTGCTATAATGGGAACACTAATCGGTAAAGGCGGGTGCATCGCGTGCAGTTAAAGCGCTTGGAGGCTTATGGGTTCAAGTCATTCGCCGAGCGAATTGTCGTCCAGTTTGATCAGGGGATCACAGCGGTTGTGGGACCGAATGGCAGTGGGAAAAGCAACATTACCGACGCAGTGCGCTGGGTTCTGGGAGAACAGAATATCCGTATGCTGCGTGGGCTGCGCGCGGAGGACATCATCTTTGCCGGCTCTTCTGCACGGCGCGCGCTGAGTGTGGCAGAGGTAATTCTTGTATTTGACAATACGGATAAGACGCTGCCCATCGACTACGAGGAGGTTGTGGTCAAGCGTCGGCTGTATCGCAATGGAGACAGTGAAATATATCTGAACGATTCCCGCTGCCGTATCAAGGATATATATCAGTTGTTTGCCGACACGGGGATCGGACACGATGGTATGAGCATCATCGGACAGAATCGCCTGAACGACATCCTTGACAGCCGTCCGGAAGATCGGCGCGTTTTTTTCGAGGAAACTGCGGGGATCACGAAATACCGCACGCGCAAACAGGAGGCACTCCGCAAGTTGCGCGACAACGATGCTGACCTCGTGCGCCTGAGTGACATTATGCACGCGCAAGCTGCTGAGCTTCAGCCGTTGTCCCAACAGGCGGAAAAGGACCAAACAGTTCCGCGCACTGGATTCAGAGCGACGGAGCTACCAGCTGACTGCCCTCGTCCAGCAGCACGAAAGCCTGCAAAAAGAACAGGAATCCGCTGATCGAGAGCTGCATGTGCACGAAGAGGCAGAGATACGTGCAATGCAGGAGAGAAAAGAAAAAGAAGATCAGAAGACTGCGCTCGAAGAGAAAATGGCTGCTATTGATCTCCGTATGGGGGAACAGGAACAAAAGAGCACAGAGCTTCAATCTAATCTGGATCATTTAACCAGAGATGCTGCTCTCCTGGAAGGGCGCCGGGATGAAGGGGAGAAACGAAAAGCATATATTGAGCAACAACGCCAGTCTGCCGAAGTTAAGATCCAGACGACACGACAGGAAATTGCACAGATTGATGCTCTCCTCGTACGGAAAAGAGAGGAATGTACCGGAAAAGAACATGCGCTGCATGAGGCATGTGCTGAACTTGAACGCGTGCAGGCTCTCGTGCATACAGAGGAAAAGGAACAGGAGCGTAATGCGCATGCACGGCACGCCGTACAGCGTGTGTTGGCACGCCTGCGTGAAAAACTTGCTGCCGTATCGGGGGCTCATCAAGACAGCGACCATGCGGCATCGGCACAGGAGGAGCTTGCCCGAAGAAGGTCACTTTTAATAGAGACACAGTCTGAACTTACAGCAGCAGAGGATGAGGCCCGCCATATCGAAGAAGAATTGTGCGGGGTGAAAGAAAAATGCAGCCGCATCCAAAAAGAGATGGAAGAACTTCGCCGTGCACAGGAGAATGATGAACGGCAGCTCAGACAGACTGAGGGCGAGATGCTCCGTGCACAGCAGAGTCTGGAGTTTCTTCGGCGTATGCAGGAGAGCTATGAGGGATTTGGCAAGGACGTACAGATCGTCCTCCGTGCCCAGGAGCCGTGGCGCAATCACGTGGCGGGAACCGTCGCCGATCTCATTCGTATTCCGCAGCGCTTCCTTGCGGCAATGGAGGCAGCGCTCGGTGGGAGTGTGCGCAATATTGTCACCGAAGATGCACAGACGGCAAAGGAAGCGATCAGCTATCTGAAACGGAATCATGGCGGACGCGTCACCTTTCTCCCACTGACGACGATCGCTGTGCGTTCTCCACGGGATATAGATGTCAAGCAGCATAAAGGCATCATCGGCTGGGCGAATACACTCGTTCAAGCGGATGGACAATTTCAGCGTGTCGTGGATCATCTCCTTGGTCAGACACTGGTGATGGAAACCCTCGACGATGCTCTTGTGACAGCGAAGAAGGAAGGCTATCGTCTTCGCATCGTAACACTTACCGGAGAGTTGCTGAATCCCGGCGGGTCACTTTCGGGTGGAGGGCGAAGGAAACAGCAGACAATGCTGCTCAATCGCCATGCGGAGATCGAGGAAACGGAGGCGGATCTTGCAGCGAAAAAGCAAACTATGCGGCGAATGTCGTGCTGCACGAGAAGAGCATCAGAATGCGTGGCAAATAAAAGATCGTGACGTTCAGCGTTGTACGAAGCAAATCGAGCAACTGTCGGGTGAACTATTAAAAAACAATGGAAATCGTGAACTGCTGCAGGCGCGTGCACTGGATCATGCAGAGGCCGTTCAGAAGATGGAACATGCTGAGCAGGAACGTGCCATATACTCCGCACAGCTCGCCAAGAAACGTGTGCAGCTCGAGCGTCATATCGCTCAGTGTGAGGCGCATGAGTCTCGCTTTATCCATGAACAGGAGAAGCTGAATCAGACCGGCAGGGAGTATGGTGCTGCATTAAAAAAGACAGCGGACTCCATTCATGCACTCGAAGTGGAGCTTGCTTCACTTCGAACCTCCATTGATACGGAGGAAATGCATCGTAAGTCCCGTGTATTGGAAGAGCAGGATGCCCGTAAGACACAAAGTGATATTGCTGCTCAGGAAAAGCAGCTGTCTGAGGAACTGACGGCGGGGATAGCGCGGATTGCATCGCTCTCAGAGGAGATCTCTGTACAGGAGAAACTCCTTCGTGAGAGCAGAAAAAACAGCAGTGATCTCCGGGATGCACGTCTTGCTCATGAAGCAGACGTGCGCGTTTTGGATGAGGCACTGAAGAAATGTCTCATAAATTTGGAAGAGATCCGCTCCAAACGGCATGAGTGCGATAAGCTCGTGGAACGGATTCATCTGCGTATGGGTGACTGTCGTGAGCGTTTACTGAGCGATTTTGGCCTCACTCCCGAATCGGCGTATGCAAAGGCGAAGCATGCAGAGCCGCAGGTAGTCAGCGCACATCTGCGCGAGCTTGAATCCGCCATTCAATCACTTGGCACAGTCAATCCGAATGCCATAGAGGAGTACGAAGAAAAGAAAGCACGATACGAGGAAGAAGAACGCCAAGTAGAGGATCTGAAATCGGCCAAACAGGATATCGAGCAGATCATTCAAAAGATAGACCAGGATATGACCCGGACATTCCGCGAAGCATTCCGTCAGATTCAGGAGTATTTCAACGAGATATTTGTGCGGCTCTTTGGCGGAGGAATCGCAGAATTGCGGTTGACGGACAAGGAAGATATTCTGAACAGTGGTGTTGAGATTCTCGTTACCCTGCCGGATAAGAAACGGCAGAATCTGTCTGCTCTATCCGGCGGTGAGCGTGCACTCACGGTGATCGCCTTGTTGTTTTCCTTTCTTCGCTATCGGCCGTCTCCATTTTCCATTCTCGACGAGATTGATGCGCCGCTGGATGAGGCAAATGTGTCGCGCTTCGGTGACTTCCTGCAGGAGTTTGCAAAACACACGCAGTTTATTGTGGTCACGCATCGAAAGGGAACCATGCGGGCAGCGGATACGATGTACGGCGTTACCGTGGAGGATGCCGGTGTCTCCAAGGTGCTGTCAATCCGCTTGAAGGATTATGAGGCAGAACAGAGCGCCTAATCAGTGCTTCCTCAGAGAAAGGAGTTGTCGTGGGATTCTTTGATCGCCTGAAAAAAGGCTTAACGAAGACACGGGAGAATTTTACCCATAGCATTGAACGCTTGATTATTGGCTATGCTGATATTGATGACGATCTCATCGATGAGCTGGAAGAAACCCTTTTGATGGCCGATGTTGGCGTCAAGACGACGGAGATGCTGATCGCGTCTGTACGAAAGGGGATCAGAAATAAGGACATTCAGACGCCGGATGACTTGATTCCTTTTCTGGAAAAAGAAATTGTCCGTATCTTGGATCGCGGAGAGAGTGATACGCCCATGGCGGATTGCCCTCCAACGGTGATCTTGGTGGTTGGGACAAATGGCGTCGGCAAGACAACAACCATTGGGAAGCTGAGTGCCTACTACCGCCACCAGGGCAAAAGTGTTTTGCTGGCGGCGGCGGATACGTTTCGCGCAGCCGCCATCGAGCAGCTTGAGGTTTGGGGCAAGCGAGCGGATGTCCAGGTCATTAAACATGGCGAAGGATCGGATCCCGCCGCCGTTGTGTTTGATGCGCTTCAGGCGGCAAAGGCACGCAGAACGGAGCTTGTCATCGTGGATACGGCGGGGCGCCTCCAGACAAAGTCCAATCTCATGCAGGAACTGGAGAAGATCTACCGTGTGATCGGACGCGAGGTGCCGGGGCTCCACATGAAACACTGCTTGTTCTCGATGCAGGGACGGGGTCAGAACGCGATCAGCCAGGCGGAATTGTTTTCGCAGGCAGCCCCTGTCACCGGCGTCGTCCTTACCAAGCTGGACGGTACGGCAAAGGGCGGCGTTACGATCGGCATCACCGCGCAGCTCGACATTCCCATCAAGTGGATTGGCGTAGGCGAGGGCATTGACGACTTACGTCCCTTTCATGCGGAGGATTTCGTCAACGCACTGTTTGCCAAACGCGAAGATGCAGAAGCATGATAGATACGGATATCTATAACGAAAGAAGGAATCGTCGATGTATGAAGATCTGATCGAGCATACCGTTCGCAGCGAGGATATATTTGACGGTACGCTGCTGCATGTGCGCCGCGATACCGTGCGTCTGCCGAATGGAAAAGAGGGGGTGCGCGAGTGGATTCGCCATCCGGGGGCTGCGGCTGTACTTCCGCTCCTCCCCGATGGAAATGTTATTCTCGTGCGGCAGTATCGCCACCCGATCGGAAAGGTTACCTTGGAAGTCCCCGCCGGAAAGCTTGATGCCGAGGGGGAAGATCCGCTGCACTGTGCGCGGCGGGAGCTGTCGGAGGAGACGGGCTACACGGCGGAGCAGTACGATAAACTGACGACAATTGCAACCACCGTCGGCTTCTCGAATGAGTACATTCATCTGTACCTCGCACGTCAGCTTTCCTCCGGGCGGCAGCATACGGATGAAGATGAGTTTGTCAATGTGGTGCAAATGCCGCTAAAGGAAGCGCTGCATCTGGTCAACACAGGAGAAATCATCGATGCCAAAACCATCATCTCTCTGATGATGGCAGCGCCGCATTGTCCCATCGAGTCATAGGAGATATTGATGTTCGGATTTGATTTACAGGAAATGCTGCTCGGCATTCCCGGGCTTGTCATTGCGATGACCTTTCACGAGTATGCACATGCGCGTGCCGCCGTTTCTCTGGGGGACTTTACCCCGCGACTCATGGGGCGGCTGACGCTGAACCCGACGGCCCATATCGACCCCATTGGTCTCCTGATGCTCTTCTTGGTACGATTCGGCTGGGCAAAGCCGGTCATGATTAATCCAAGCAACTTTTCGTCAACCAAAGCGTGACGATATTCTCGTATCACTCGCGGGACCAATGATGAATTTGTTCCTCGGCTTTGTGGCATTTTACGTTATGCTGCTGATCAATGCACACCGACTTGATGTCTCGCAGATCACCTATACGATCATACAGATGATCTTTGTCTACAACGTGAACTTTGCCATTTTCAATATGCTTCCTATCCCGCCGCTCGACGGCTCGCATATTCTTCGCAATCTGCTGCCGCCGGATCTTGCCTATCGTTATCAGTCGATTGAGCGGTACAGTATTCTCATCATGATCGTATTTATTGCGACACCGATTCTGAGCGTTGTGCTGATGCCGCTCTTTCGCTTGGTCTATGGATTCTATAAAGTGCTTGGGTCAGCACTCCTGTTTTAGGCTGTGTCATGAAGGACGACTATCTGGTCAAATTAGATGCGTTTGAGGGGCCCATGGATCTGCTCATGCATCTTATTGAAAAGAATAAGATCGATCTCTATGATATTCCGATTGCCGATTTGACGCGCCAGTATCTAGATCATATTGACAGACTCTACCAGTTCGATATTGAATATGCCAGCGAGTTCTTGGTCATGGCGGCAACGCTGCTGCGGATTAAAGCCCGTATGCTGCTTCCTCCGGCCGAAACGGATGAGGAGCAGGAAGAAGATCCGCGCAGGGAACTTGTCGAACGTCTGTTGGAGTATCGTCGATTCAAAGAAATCGCGTCGCTTCTCGCAACGATGAACGATGCACAGAGTCCCTATGTGGAACGCTCTCCCATGCCGCTTCCCTGCGCATCGTATGCCGCTGCTTGGTCTTTCTCCTGATGCGCTGCTGCGGGCTTTTTCGGATGTCCTGCGCGCGCAGGAGAAGCCACGCATACCGACGGTTGTCATTTCAGCGGAGGAGTATCGTGTGCAGGATAAGATGGCGGATATTCTGTCTCTTCTCCATACACATCATGGCCGCATGAAACTGAGCGACGCGTTTCCCAGCGGAACGCGGGAAGAGCTGCTCTCTGCTTTTTTGGCACTGCTGGAGCTCGTCAAGATGCAGACCGTACTCGTTACGCAGGAATGTCTGTATCATGTGATTACGATTTCAACAAAGGAGGGCAGCAGTGCAGTCTCTTAGCCGCTCGAGTATTCTTGAAGCCGTTCTGTTTGCCGCAGGTGCACCGCTTCCCCTCTCAAAATTGGCAGAGATCATCGAGGTTCCGGAGTGGGAGGTGCAGGAGGCACTGACCGTCCTCGAACGCGATATAGCTGCGCAGGCACGCGGAATATTTTTGCGCAGATCGGCAGGCGGCTATCAGCTCGTGACGCACCCCAGCGCCTTTCCGTGGGTGCAGAAGCTCGCTGAAAAAATACAGCCGACACTGTCCTCGTCTGCGATGGAAACACTTTCTATTATTGCCTATCGGCAGCCCATCACCAAGCAGGAGGTAGAACACATCCGCGGGTGCGCGCCGAACGCTCCATTGGACGGCTGATGGAGCTGGAACTTATCTGTGAAATGGGACGTAAACCCGTGGTCGGGCGTCCCATTCTGTATGGAACGACGGATTTATTTTTGCGCTCCTTTGGCCTAGCGCAAATAGAGGATCTTCCTGCCTTACCGAACATCGACGATATAAAAAAGACGCTGGATGATGATCAGCTGCGTCTTTTTGAAGAGATGCAGGGGGCATCGGATTCTACGGAAGAAGAATAATCCAGCTTGTGCGAAATAAAGGGGTGGAATCATTGGTAGAACTGCTCGCGCCTGCGGGAACGAAAGAGGCTTTTTATGCTGCTGTTGAAAATGGAGCGAATGCCGTCTATCTCGCGGGAAAAATGTTTGGTGCGCGCGCCTATGCGGCCAATTTTGACGAGCAGGAACTGAGCGATGTCATCCGCTATGCTCATCTGAAGAACGTTCAGGTACACGTCGCTGTCAATACGATCATCGACAATGAGGAACTCCCTAAGTTAAAGGAATATCTCTCCTTTCTTTCCTCGGTTGGAGCAGATGCTGTATTGGTGCAGGATCTCGGCGCGGCACGTCTAGCACAGCAAATCGCACCGTCCCTTCCGCTGCATGCGAGTACGCAGATGACCATCCACAACAGTGCAGGGGTAAAGGCTCTTGCAGCGCTTGGATTTTCCCGCGTCGTTCTCGCACGGGAATTGTCCATTCCTGAGATACAGAAGATATGCCGTGAGAGCAGTGTTGAGATCGAATGCTTTGTGCATGGCGCACTCTGTGTCTGCTACTCAGGACAATGTCTGATGAGCAGCATGATCGGCGGGCGCAGTGGGAATCGCGGCCGCTGTGCGCAGCCCTGCCGCCTTCCGTATACACTGATCGATGCAGCAGGACGAGATGTGCTCGGCGATTCTGCCGGAAACTTTCTGCTCTCTCCGCGCGATCTGAATGCCGTTGACCTGATTCCACAGTTGCTCGACGCAGGGATATATTCGCTGAAGATCGAGGGCCGGATGAAACGTCCTGAGTATGTTGCGACCATTGTCCGCACGTACCGGAAGGCGATCGATCACTATCTTGCTGCAAAAAAATCCGCCGATCGACGATGATGATCGCGATCATTTGGCGCAGGTGTTTAATCGGGATTTCACAACAGCATACATGGAAAGACACCAAGGGAAGCAGATGATGAGCGACCGCCGTCCGAACAATCGGGGACTCTTGGTCGGCCGCGTCGTCGCTTATGATGCCCGTACGGAAATGGTGTCGCTGAAGCTTGCACGTGATATTGCTGTTGGGGATCAGCTGGATTTCTGGGTGAAAGTCGGAGGCCGCGTTTCTGCGGAGATCGAACATCTCTATGATGAAGATGGGCGCGAGTGTCCGGCAGCATCTGCGGGGGATACTGTCTCTTTCCGGATCCGTGGGCGCGTACGGATGCATGACCGAGCCTTCAAGGTCTATGATGCAAAACTGATGGAGACGGCGCGCCGTTCTTATGCAGCGGATTCGCTTGCTAAGATTCCTGTCGCCATGCACCTTCATGCCAAACTACAAGCTCCGCTGACCCTCCATGTTGAAGATGATGCAGGAAACTGTGTCGATGAAAAAAGCGAGTACCTGCCGGTGCGCGCGACAAAGCGTCCTCTCACCGACGAGATAGCAAAAGCACAGATGGAACGCCTGGGAACAACGGCGTTTGTCATGAAAGAACTCACCTGCGAGATCGATCCGGAAGTAATGGTTCCCGTCAGTGAACTGAATAAACTTCGCAGAGCAGCGATTGCCGCGCTAGAAGAGGTACGCATCAGCCGTTTTCAGGAGCAAAAAAAGATATGTCGCGTCACGATTCCAGTGCGAGGGAATGTGTCGACTGCACCTCCTGCAAAATTGATGGTCTCTGTGGATTCCCTGGCGGCCGCCGAAGCGGCAATTTCCGGCGGTGCAGATGGGATTCTCTACGGCGGTGAGTCCTATGAGGGGCGCCATTTGCAGCCGCGTGATTATGATATGGTTTGGGATTATGCACAGGCGCATCACGTACGCATTGACTATAATACGCCGCGTATCGTCCATGAAGGTGAATGTTCTGCGTTAGTAGATCTTCTGGCACATTTTGAAAACAAATTACCTGCTGCTCTTCATGTCCATAATATCGGAACTGCCCAGCTCGCGCAGGAGCATTGTTCTGCTGCTCTTCATGCAGATGCATCGATGATCAGCTACAATAGGGCAACCCTTGACTTTTTGCAGTCGTATGGCTTCCAGGAAGCAACGATTTCGCCGGAGTTAAACGAAAAACAGGCAGCGCGGCTCGCCCATGATTCTGCTATCCCGCTCAGCATGATGGTCAGCGGTCGTCTTCCGTTGATGGTATCGGAATACTGTGTGCTCGGAAGTTTTCTCGGCAATTTAGATAAGGGACAGTGCACGATGCCATGCCGAAAAGGAAGATATTTTTTGCATGACCGCAAGGGGATCGATTTTCCCATTGTAACCGATCAATTCTGTCGTATGCATATATTGAACAGCAAGAAACTGTCACTTCTCCCACATGTTCCGAAGATTTTACGTGCGGGGATTACAACCCTGCGCATCGAAGGACGCGGCACGGCACCGGATGAGCTGCGGCGTACGGTTTCTGCCTACAGGGATGCGATGAAACTATCTCTGCCCTTAACCGAGGAAGAAGAAAAGCGCCTGCAAATGCAGGAAGGAAATGACATTACACGCGGTCATTACTTTCGTGGAATCTTGTAGAAGCACAGATTAGTTCTGTCGCATTATTTTGACGCATTCTTTGTAAAAGAGGTACTTATGGACACGGAGTCATTTAAGGTTTTAGAATACGAAAAAATAAAAACCAGACTCGCATCGTATGCCGCCACAGCCTATGGGAAAGAACGATGCAGCAGTATCATGCCATCTTCCGACTATGACCACGTTGCACAACTTCACAGGGAGACCGAAGAGGCAGTACGGGTTGCACAGATTCAGCCGCCTCCATTTGATGGCATCCATCATCTGCAGGAGATTCTTAAAAAGGCAGGCCGAGGTATCCTTCTGGAGCTGGATGAGCTGCGCTTGGTCAAGAGCACCATTGGCGGCATGAGAGACGTGAAGTATTTTTTTCGCGATCTGTCTGCTGATGCAGAGTTGTTGAAAGACTTGGCGCGGCGCATCGAAATCTTGGGCATGTTGGAACGGAATCTTAAGGCAGCGATTGACGAATACGGAAATTTTCGCGATGATGCCAGCCCCGTCCTTCATCGTATCACGAATGAGCTGCGTACGGCGCAGTCGCGGGTAAAGGATCGGCTTTCTTCCATTCTTCACGATGCAGCCTATCAAAAAATGTTTCAGGAAGCTATTGTCACTGTGCGCGATGAACGCTATGTCATCCCGGTCAAGCAGGAATATCGCAGCCAATTTCCAGGTGTCATTCACGATCAATCCGCAAGCGGCGCGACACTGTTTATTGAACCACTCGCCATTGTCGAGCTGAATAACACCGTGCGTCAGATGGGAATTGCACGCGAGCAGGAAATCCTGCGTATTATGCAGCGATTGACCGGTGAAATTGCCCGTTCTGCTGATATTTTGTCTGCCAACTGCACGATTTTTGTCCGATCTCGATCTCATTTTTTTGCTCGTGCGTCCTTGGCGCGCGAGATGAGAGCCTATCCGCCGATTTTGAATAGAGACGGGTATGTGCATCTGCAAAGGGCGCGACATCCACTGCTCCCTCCGGACAAGGTCGTTCCGATTGATATAGAGCTGGGGAAAACTTTTTCCACACTGCTGATCACGGGGCCGAATACCGGCGGTAAGACGGTCAGTATGAAGACACTCGGTATTCTTGCACTGATGTCTCAGTCAGGCTGTTTTCTTCCGGCTGAGTCAGGCTCGGAGATACCGGTCTATCAAAATATTTATGCGGACATTGGGGATGAGCAGAGCATCGAGCAGAGTTTATCCACGTTTTTCCGCGCACACGCGCAATATTGTACGCATCATCGATCGAGCGACATCCGGCGACTTGGTGCTCCTAGATGAGGTCGGCGCGGGAACTGATCCTGATGAGGGCGCTGCTCTTGCGCGGAGTATCATCGAACATTTCCTTATGAATCGCATCGCTACTGTTGCGACAACGCATTATGCAGATCTCAAAACGTATGCGTATACACAGCAAGGCGTTGAAAATGCATCGGTTGAATTTGATCTCAAGACGCTCCGTCCGACCTATCGTCTGCTCATCGGTATACCGGGGGCAAGCAATGCCTTTTCCATCAGCCGCCAACTCGGTCTGTCGGAGGAGATCGTTGCACGGGCGGAAGAATATGTCAGCGAGGATCATGCCCAGTTTGAAACCGTTGTTCACGATTTGGAACGTGCCAAGACGATTTATGAGGAAAAAAATCAGCTCCTCTATAAGAAAGAAACGGATGTCGGCAGGGCTGAGGCACGCCTTCGCGCAGAACGTGCTGCATTTGAGCAGTCGAAGCAGGAACTCCTCCATAAGGCACGCGAAGAAGCAAAACAACATTGTACGTGAGGCAAGACGAAGTGCCGAGGAGACCATTCAGTCGCTCAAGGAACAGTTTGATGACCATGGCATCAAGGAACGTCAAAAAGCGATTCAAGCAGCACGGTCAAGATTGAATGAGGCCTATGTGCACAACATACCGCCGAAAATTCCTGCGGAGGGGAGACCTGTTCGCCCCGGTGAGATTCAAAGCGGGGATACGGTTTACATCCGTACGCTTGCCCAGGAGGGTACAGTGCTTTCCGTACAGGGCAAGGAGCTCAGCGTTCAAGTTGGCGGTCTGCGTACCATGGTCAAGATGGATGCGTGTACATTTGTCGGACACCAAAAGCGTAAAAAAAAGATCAACAAGATACGCGTCGGAGGTTCATTGGCGCAGAAATCGGCAGAGGTTCGTCCACAGATTGATGTGCGTGGCATGACCGTATTGGAGGCAGAGGCAGTTCTTGAGAAATTCATTGACGATGCTGTCTTTGCAGGGCTTTCCACTGTGCTGGTCATTCATGGAAAGGGGACAGGAGCGCTGCGCCTTGGGCTGCGTGATTACTTTAAGCGAAATAAATCCATCCGCGCGTTCTCTTTTGCTGATATTTCTGAGGGCGGTACAGGTGCAACCGTTGTTACACTGAAATAGAAGTGAAAAACTCCTCTTGTCGCGCGCTTTTTGAGAAAATCTCCTTACAAAATACCAACTTTGTGTTACAATAGAGAAATTGAGTGCATAAAGCGCCTCCAATGGACACATCTTGGGAATCACTGACAAAATGAAATCTGTCAGATTGGCGTATTTTTCGTCCGAACAAGTGGAAAACCGGATGCAGAGTAAGGCTCTGCACTAGATTTTCCGCCGAAGTACGGGCAATAAAGATGCGTCAAGATGATGGCGTTAAATTTATCGTGCTTCCCTAGGTTAGGAAGGTATCCATGCAGAAGAGCGAAAAGAAAGCAACGAAGAAGTCGTCAGGGTTTTCCCTGGGAAAGATGATCCTCGTCGTAGGACTAATTTTGTTTGTCATGGTCATCGGCGTCGGCTGTGGTTTCCTGACGGCAAGTCTGAATACCAGATCCAATCTGGCAGAGGACATTGTTCCGCCGGCATCATCGCAGATCTACGATATTCATGGAAATGAGATTGCGAATATCCATGCGGCGGAGAATCGTCGTCCGATTGGCATCAATGAAATCCCCAAAAACCTCCAAAATGCTTTTATTGCGGTGGAGGACAATCGATTCTACGATCATATCGGTATTGACCCACGCGGCATTGTACGCGCGATCTGGGCAAATATTCGCGGCCGAACGGTCACGGAAGGCGGCTCTACGATTACGCAGCAGCTCGCGAAGAATGCTTACCTGACACAGGATCGCACACTAAAGCGCAAGGTACAGGAAGTATTCCTCGCGCTGCAGCTGGAACGACAGTATACGAAGCAGGAAATCCTTGAGCTCTACATGAACCAGATCTACTTTGGACAGGGAGCCTACGGTGTTCAGGCAGCGGCGCGCACCTATTTTGGCAAGGATGCCAAGGATCTGACGCTCAACGAGTGTGCCATGCTTGCGGGGATTCCAAAGAGCCCGAACTATTACTCGCCGGTCAACAATATGGATGCGGCGACAGAGCGCAAGGCTGTCGTGCTCGATCAGATGGTTAAGTACGGCTATATCAGTGACAGTGAAGCCGCAGCGGCAAAGAAGGAGCCGCTGCATATTGCGAAAAACACAAATGATGGCGGCAAGAGTGCCTCCTATTTTGTGGACTACGTTCTCCAACAGCTGGCAGAGAAATATGGAGACGATGCGATCTACAAGGACGGTCTGAAGATATATACAACCATCGACATGGATATGCAGGCTGCGGCAGAGACGGCGATGAAGAATCTGCCGACCTACTTTACGGATGCCAACGGGATCGTTCAGCCACAGGGAGCATTGGTCGCTATCGATCCGCACACGGGCTACATTAAAGCGATGGTTGGCGGGCGTGGGACGGATCAGTTCAATCGTGCGACACAGGCAGTCAGACAGCCCGGCTCAGCGTTTAAGCCCTTCGTTTTTGCCGCCGCACTCGAGAACAAGTATACGCCGGAATCCATCATCGAAGACAAGCCGCTGAAGGTCGGTTCTTGGGAGCCGCAAAACTACAGCCGCAACTTCTCCGGCAAGGTTCGCCTGCGCGATGTTGTACGCTGGTCACTCAATGTTCCAACCGTTCGTATCGCACAGGATATAGGCATCGATAAAGCAATTTTCTACGCACAGGAAATGGGAATATCCACGTTCGTCCTAGATGGTGCGACGAATGACCGTAATCTGGCAACAGCCCTAGGCGGAATGACGCGCGGTGTAACTCCGCTGGAACTGACCAGCGCCTACGGTACATTTGCCAACCGAGGCATCCACGTCAAACCCGTTGCTATTCTGCGTGTCGTATCACGTACCGGGAAGGTGCTCGAAGAAGCAGAGCGCAAAGAAAAGAGTGTTATGTCAGCAGACAATGCGGCAGCACTGACGGCGATGCTTGAAGATGTCATTCGGCGCGGAACGGGTACGCGCGCCAACATTGGACGTCCGGCCGCAGGAAAGACAGGCACGACGAGCGACTATCATGATGCATGGTTCGTCGGTTATACACCTGATCTGGTTACCGGCGTGTGGATCGGGAATGACAGTGTCAGTGACTTGCACGGCATGTCCGGTGGTATGACACCTGCTGTCATTTGGCAGGCATTTATGCAGAAAGCATTGGCTCAGATGCCCATACGGAGCTTCGCTGGGAGTCCGGCTTATTCTGACACGTCTGCCAAAGAGGAGACGGCGGTCGACCATGAGAAGTCCTCTGGTGAGAAAAAGGCGGATGAAAAAAAGAAGGAGCAGGGAAAGACCTCTGGAAGCTCTTCCAAGGGAGGGGGAAATACTGCTCCTGCGGAACCCGCACGTTCTGCACCGGCAGAGTCTCCAGGAGCTGCGCCTGAACCTGGCATGGGGATAGAAAAAGGACAAAACTAGAGAAGAGAGGATCATTCATTGAATGCTGTTGATATTCTAAAGGAGCGCGGGTTTCTTGCACAGTGCACAGACGAAGCTGCACTGCGCGGCCTGCTCGATCATGAACAGGTGACATTCTACACAGGATTCGATCCGACGGCAGACAGCCTCCACGCAGGACATTTGATTGCGCTTATGGCCATGTCCCACATGCAGCGTGCAGGACATCGCCCCATTTGTCTTGTCGGCGGTGGCACGGGGACAGTAGGCGATCCTTCAGGACGAACAGATATGCGCAAGGTCATGACCGATGAAACAATTGCACATAATTGCGATTGCTTTCGGGCACAGATCTCACACTTTATCGACTTTACGGATGGGCGTGCCATCATGGTCGATAATGGCGATTGGCTGCGCAAACTCAATTATATTGATCTGCTCCGCGATGTTGGAGCACACTTTACGGTAAATCGTATGCTTGCCGCAGAAAGCTATAAACAGCGGTGGGAGAAAGGGCTTACCTTCCTTGAGTTCAACTACATGATTATGCAGGCGTATGATTTCCTAGAGCTCAATCGACGTTATGGCTGTCGCCTTGAAATGGGCGGCGACGACCAGTGGTCGAATATTATCGCCGGTGTCGAACTCTGCCGTCGCAAGAAGAACATTACCGTATTTGGCCTAACCAATAAACTGCTGACCAAAAAGCGATGGAAAGAAAATGGGCAAAACGGCGGGCGGAGCGCTTTGGCTTGACCCGAAGAAGACCTCTCCCTATGATTTCTACCAGTATTGGCGGAACGTTGATGATGCGGATGTCTCGACCTGCCTCTCTCTGCTCACCTTCCTCCCCATGGAGGAAGTACATCGTCTGACGGCCGTCGAAGGGCAGGAGATGAATCACTCGAAGGAAGTGCTTGCCTACGAGGTGACGAAGATCGTTCATGGGGAGCAGGAAGCACATAAGGCACAGGAGATGGCACGAGCCCTGTTCGGCGGAGGGGTCTCTGAACAGGTTCCACAGCTCCATGTGACATGTGGAGAGAAGCTGATTGATGCACTGACGCGCGAGGGCGTCTTTTCTTCCAAAGGAGAGGCGCGTCGCTTTGATTCAGCAGGGCGGTGTCACGCTCAATGAAACGCGCATCTCTGATGAACATTATGTCTTGCAGGAAGATGATTTTTCAGAAGGGAAAGCACTACTGAAAAAAGGAAAGAAGAAGCACTATCAATTGGTTCGCTGAATACTACGTTGACGATGGGAAGGAGATAAATAATGTCCGGGCATTCAAAATGGGCAAATATCAAGCGTAAAAAAAGGGTGCAAATGATGCAATCCGCGGAAAAATCACGACGAAGATTGGGCGCGAAATCACGATTGCTGTCCGTATGGGGGGCGCAGATCCGACGGGAAATATGCGTCTGAAATTGGCGCTTTCCAAGGCAAAGGCCAATAATATTCCGAAGGACAATATCAATCGTGCCATTCAAAAAGGACTCGGGGCAACTGAGGGCAGCAATTACGAAGAGGTGATCTATGAGGGTTACGGTCCGGGCGGCACGGCAGTGATGCTCGATATCCTGACCGATAACCGTAACCGTACCGCTGCGGACGTGCGTCATCTTTTTTCGAAGTATGGCGGCAACCTTGGACAGGATGGCTGCGTCTCATGGATGTTCAAGAAGAAGGCTGTTTTCGTGGTCGAACGAGATACCTTTGATGATGAGGACGCACTTCTGGAGCTCGTTTTGGAGGCGGGGGCTGAGGACATGCGCTCCGAGGACGATGTCTTTGAGATCATTGCTGAGCCGGATGCTTACGATGCTATTGAGACTGTATTGGGCGAAAAGGGGATTGAAACGGCATCGGCAGAGGTGACGATGGTTCCTGACACGACGGTTCACCTCGTTGACAAAGATGCGGAGAAAATGCAGACGCTGATCGATGCGCTAGAAGACAATGACGATGTTCAAAACGTCTACAGCAACTACGAAATGGATGAGTAGACGACAACTTTTCCTTGAGTGCAGACATCGTGTCTGCACTTTTTTTAGGAATCGCATAGGAACATACAATGTTAGTACTTGGTATTGATCCAGGAACAGCCATTTGCGGCTACGGTTTTGTAGAGCAAAATGGGTCACGTTTACATGCTCATGCCTATGGAGCCGTTACAACACCATCAAAAATGCCTGTGGAACAGCGTCTGTTAAAAATCCATACCGTGCTTGATGAACTCATCCAAAAATATCGCCCCGATGCAATGGGCGTGGAACAGCTCTTCTTCAATCGCAATGTTACGACCGCCATACCGGTCGGACAGGCACGTGGAGTCGTACTTCTCGCTGCGGCAAAAAACAACCTTGTGCTGATTGAGAGAACGCCGCTTCAGGTGAAACAATCCGTTACGGGATACGGAAAGGCAACAAAGGAACAGGTCATCTACATGGTGACAAAACTCCTCCATCTGCCCGAGCCTCCTCATCCTGATGATACGGCGGATGCCCTCGCTGTCGCGATCAGCGCTGCACACTGTATGGACACAATTGCCTGGCGTAATCGATTGTAGGCTCATGTTGACCGAGATGAAATGAAGGCTGAAACTTCGCGAAGGATCGTTTTTGACAGGAGCAGAGGAGATTTATGATCGGATTTCTAAAAGGAAAAGCGACGCATATCACATCCGACTATTGCCTTCTTGATGTACATGATGTAGGTTATCGCGTATTCATTTCCAATCAGACGCGTGCACATATCAGTCCAAATGCAGAAGTTATGCTTTACATTCATACAAATGTACGAGAGGATGCCATTCTTCTCTATGGATTCTTTTCGCGGGAAGAATATGACCTATTCCTCCATCTGATCGGCATTTCAGGCATCGGACCAAAAGTCGCTCAGGGAATCCTATCTTCGGCAACAGCAAATGATTTCTACCGTATGGTGCAGCAAAAGGATGTAAAAGGTATCACAAAACTTCCCGGTATTGGAAAGAAGACGGCTGAGCGTATCCTGTTGGAACTGAAAGACAAACTATCAGATGTCTCGGTTGAAGATATGCCGGAAGGTGACAACAACGTCGGAGCAGAGACCGAAAATGATATGGTCGCTGAAGCAACAGAAGCACTTCTCACACTCGGTTTTCAAGACAGTGAGATTCAGCGTGTATTCCGACAAAAGCATTCCTGCCAAAATACGGAGGAGCTGATCCGCTATGCATTGGCAGAACTACAGCGGCTCTGATCCAGGAGAGGAGGGAACACGATGCCTGAGATGGGGGAAGATGAAGAAATCATTTCCTATGAAGAGCAGTCCACCGATGGCTGGCAGTATAGTCTGCGCCCACGGCGGCTCAGTGAATACATTGGACAGGATAGAGTAAAGTCCAATTTATCTAAATTTATACAAGCGGCACTGTCGCGGGGAGAAGCGCTCGACCATGTCCTCCTTTATGGCCCGCCGGGACTTGGAAAGACGACGCTCGCGGGCATTATTGCCAATGAGATGGGTGCTAATTTTCGCCAGACATCGGCGCCTGCCATCGAACGGCAGGGAGATCTCGCCTCCCTGTTGACCAATTTACAGGAACACGATGTTCTCTTCATCGATGAGATCCATCGTCTTTCCCATCATGTTGAGGAAATACTCTATTCTGCAATGGAAGATCATGCCATTGATATTATTATAGGGAAGGGGCCAAGTGCGCGGTCCATCCGTTTAGACCTCGCACCGTTTACGCTGGTTGGGGCAACGACGAAGACGGGATCTCTATCGGCACCGCTGCGCGACCGATTTGGAATACAGGCGCGGTTGGAGTACTATACAACCGACGCTCTTCTGCTCATCATCGAACGTACCGCTGAGATTCTTTCCGTTCATATCGAACGCGACGGTGCACTTGAGATTGCGCGCCGCTCGCGTGGAACGCCGCGCGTTGCCAACCGTATTCTAAAGCGCGTACGTGATATTGCACAAGTGGCAGGCGAGGAAATTATTTCGCGTTCCATTACCATCGACGCACTGGATGCATTGGAAGTCGATGAATGTGGCCTAGAGAGCAAAGACCGTTATATGCTTGAGGTCATGGTTCAGAAATTCTCCGGTGGCCCTGTCGGACTCAAGACACTTGCGGCGGCACTGAGTGAGATGACAGAGACCATAGAGGACGTCTATGAGCCATATTTGATCCAGCTTGGCTTTATCGCCCGTACCGCACGCGGACGTGTTGTGACGCAGGGCGGCTATGAGCACATTGGGGTATCGTATCCACGCGGCGATGACAGACAGGGAGAGTTACTCTAACATGAAAATACTTTTGCACATGTGCTGCGGTCCATGTTCCTGCTATCCGGTAAAAAAATTACGCAGCGACGGCATAGAGCCGACTGGTTATTTCTTTAACCCGAACATTCATCCATATCAGGAGTGGAAAGCACGGATGCAGGGGGCTGCACAGTTTGCAGAAACAGTGCAGATGCCGATTGTCATTGATCGGGAATACCAGATGCGTTCATTCCTGAAAAAAGCTCTTCCTGCAGAGGATACGCGCGGTGGACGATGCCGCATGTGCTATACATGGCGTCTGCAGGAAACTGCTGCCTACGCAGCACAGCACGGATTCGATGCCTTTACATCAACCTTGTTCTACAGTATCTACCAACAGCATGATCTCATGCGTTCTGTTGCAGAATATTTTGCAGATCAGTACGGTATCACGTTCTACTACGAAGACTTTCGTATCGGATGGCAGGAAGGTATTGATATGAGCAAGGCCATGGAACTCTACCGTCAATCCTACTGTGGATGTATTTTTAGTGAAGAAGAACGATACAGCAAGGAACTGCAAAAAATTCGTCGCAAGGAAAATCGGGAGAAGAAACGACAACGCCAAATGCTTTCCGTGTGAAGAGGGAGTGCAGCAATGAAATTGTGTTTGCGGTGCAGTATTCTTGTCATCAGTACACTGCTGTTCGTTGTTCCAGGCATTGTGTCCGCATCGTGGCAGCCGGAAATTACGGTAGGAATTTGTCAAGGTGTCGCGGAAGCAGAATTTTCCGGAAGGAATGCACCGCTTTATGTATACACAGATGAGCAGCAAAAAAGCCCCATTCTGACGATTCCGCAACAGGAAAAACTGTGGGTTCGATTCCTTCATAATACATTTGAACTCAATGGAAAAACATATGAAGCCAAGCAGTTATACATCCAGGCAGGCGAAGATGAATCCATTTATATCAACGATATGCCGTATCGTGGTTATGTTACATTGCTGAAACAAAACGGCATGACTGTTATCAACCATGTTTTGACGGAGGATTATTTGTACGGGGTTGTGCCCAAAGAAATGCCTTCGACGTGGCCGATGGGCGCTTTACGGGCGCAGAGTATTGCTGCACGAACGTTTGCCCTGAAGAACAGGAATCGCCATAGCGAGCAAGGATTCGATCTGTGTAATACTGCGCATTGTCAAGTTTATGAAGGAAGTTCGGCAGAGACGAAGGAAACTACGGTAGCTGTTGATCGTACGCGCGGGGAAGTGATGTTTTATCACGGCGCCATCATTGATGCTGTATTTCATACGGATTCCGGTGGTATGACTGAGTCCGCCGAACAGGTGTGGGGGAGCTATGTCCCTTATCTGCGTGCCGTATCCGAACTGCAGACGAAAACCAAGCCGTGGACACAACGTGTTTCAACGGCGCTGTTCGTGAAAAAAATGGAGGAGAGCGGAAAAAAGATTGGTCGCATGAAGTCGATTCATCTTTCTCCTCTCAGTATCGGCAAGGGGAGTAAGGATCGGAGCCCGAGCGGCCGCGTCCAGTTTATTGAAGTTCTTGGTGACAAAGGAAATTGTGTTGTTTCAGGAAGTGACTTGCGCAGGCTGTTTGCTCTGCCAAGCACACTATTTGACGTGCAGCGTGAATCGTCCGATATTGTCTTTCGTGGCTATGGCGGAGGGCATGGTCTGGGCCTCTCGCAGTGGGGGGCCAAGGCATTTGCCGACCGGGGGAAGACTGACCGAGAGATTTTATCGCACTACTATACGGATATAACCATCGAGAAAATATACTAAATGAACTACGGATATACCAAGCAATACGTTGTGTTATGCAGTCCGTAGTCATATAAGGTGAGATCTATGAATATTTCTGATTTCGATTACTTTCTTCCAGAGAAGCAAATCGCACAAGTTCCGGCAGACCCGCGAGATTCTTCACGCATGATGGTGCTGTCCCCCAAAACACAGACCATCGAACATCGGCACTTTTATCAGCTGGATGAATATCTGACGGATGGAGATGTACTGATATTCAATGATACCCGAGTAATCCCAGCGCGTCTCATTGGTGTCAGACAGCCGACTGGGGGAAAGGCTGAGGTTTTTTTACTGCGCCAACTGGAACGAGATCGATGGGAAGTTCTTGTGAAGCCCGGCAAAAAAATGCGCGTCGGCTCTGTGATTACGTTTGGTCATGAGCTGTCCTGCGAGGTGCTTGCACATACGGATTTCGGCGGACGAATTGTAAAATTCTCCTATGAGGGAATCTTTGAAGAGATTCTGGATCGTTTGGGAACGATGCCTCTTCCACCTTACATTCATGAGACACTGGAGGATCCGGAGCGTTACCAAACGATTTACAGCCGAGAGAAAGGCTCTGCAGCAGCGCCGACGGCAGGACTCCATTTTACGGAGTCTCTTATGGATCGGCTGCGGAAAAAGGGGGTGCACCTCGGCTTCGTCACACTGCATGTTGGTCTCGGCACATTTCGCCCGGTTCAAGTCGATGAGATCGAAGATCATGTCATGCACAGCGAATTTTATTCTATCCCGACTGAGACAGCAGACCTGATCCGCATGGCAAAGCAGGAAGGACGACGGGTTGTTGCGGTGGGGACGACTTCCATCCGTACGCTGGAATCTGCGGCGGTCGATCATGGAATGATCGAAGCAAAGCAGGGGTGGACGAATATTTTCATCTATCCGGGGTATCAATTCAAAATCGTTGATGCTGTGATTACAAACTTCCATCTGCCAAAATCTACTCTGATTATGTTGGTCAGTGCATTTGCCGGACGAGAATTTACCCTGCAGGCATACCGAACAGCCGTCGAGGAGAACTATCGATTCTTTTCATTCGGCGATGCCATGTTGATTCAATCACGAGCATAAAGAAAGGACAGTCATACGAAGGTATTGCTCTTCGTATGACTGTCTCTACTTTTTCCGGAATATCACTCAGAAGGTCACGGTGCTGATTGATCAGATCAGCCATCATTCTCTTTCCGTTGACATCTGGATGCAGCCCGTCGGTTGACAGCAGCGGATCTAGGACACTCCACTTTGCATCATAGAAATATGGCTCTATGTCAATGTAATACTCCTGTGATCGAATCCACGTATTGATGAGACTCAGCTTCATTTTCCACGTAGGATCCGTTTCAGTATGAAATGCTAGTTGAATACGTTCCGGATTCAGCGGCAGCAGTGTTAAGAAAATAGGACGGATGCCATGTAGAGAACACTTCTTTCGGATGGCGTCCAGATCCTTTATAATTTCTTGTGCAGGCGTATCCGCCCGCAGACTGTTGGAGCCTGTGAGAATCAAAAGATTAGCCGGGTGCAGGGGGAGCACGTCCTGGTCAAAGCGCTCCAGTGTCGTGTGCGATGTATCCCCGCTGCGGCCAAGGTTGAGACATTCAAAGGAAAGATATGTCGTATAGCTGTACTCTAGGAATGCGGGGGAGCTCGATATCGCACCACCTCCATGAGTGATGCTGTCTCCGAGTGCCGCAGCGTAAACATGTCCTGATGGGGCGGGATTCACTGTAAATGATGCCACATCCGACCATGTTCCAACGGTATGACCTTTGGCATCCAACCCACGTACACGCCAGTAGTAGGTGCCGGCATAGGGGCGTGCGTATTCATCGTAAATGGCATTGACATCGGAGATGGTTTGTGCCCAGGCACGATGTGGATCCGGTTTTGTTCCGTGGTCAAGCTCTGGTTTTTCTGTCAGCAGTTCAACCTCGTACGTGTGGACGCCGTTCATCGGAATCCATTGGTAGACTGGGTAGATTGGCTGATGGAAATTCATGACCTGATCGAAAATATTCGGTAGAGGACGATCGGGAATCGCTGCATTTTGATCGATGACAAGCGGCTCAGCGGCAGAAAACTCGCCGATGGGTTCCTGCTTTAATCCCAAGGCACGGACTCTCCAATAGATTGTCTTATGGGAGGAAAACTTTCGCAGGTCTGCCTGCCAACCATTCGTGAATACATCGCGGGTGCTGGTCAAATGGTATTTCGTGGAGAGCGCGATGCCGCCTTCCTGCTCCGGCGGAGCAGAGAGCAGCTCCACTTCGTAGAGAACCGCGTTAGGAATGCTGTGCCAAACGAGAAAGGGCATAAGACTTGCCGGATGTTCTTTTGTATAATGGTAGATTGGAATAGGTGCCTGTGCAGCGAAATAGGGGGAAGCAATCTCCGTCGATGGAGATGTCAGAGCACCAAACATACCGTATGCAGTGATTCGATAATAAAAGGGAATTGGCGCCGAGGAGATCCGGTAGGAAGGCGTTGTTGTAAACTCTGTCTTAACAAGCTCAAATTCAGCTTTGTCTGTGCCCGTTCCCGTTGTCTTGATATAGGTATCCACGCGATAGTAGCATGGATATGCAGGGCGTTCCCAACGCAGCGTGACGGTGCCGTCTTCCTCGTATACCTTTGCAGAAATGTCGAGCTCACGCAAATGCAGGAAATCGGTTTTCTCAAGAAAAAAAATGCATCCGATAACGATAAAAAAAATGAGGCCTGTAAAAGAACAAATATTGCTTCATAGATTCACCCAAAGATGATATGATAGAAAACTCCTTAGAAAGGCAGGGGTCAATATGGAAAAAAAAGGTCTAATTATCGTTCACACCGGTGACGGTAAGGGAAAGACAACGGCAGCCCTTGGTATGGCGATGCGTGCGTGGGGAAATGGCATGCGCGTACTGATCCTCCAATTCATTAAAGGAAGCCGAACCTACGGTGAATTGGAGGCGATCAAGGCACTTCATTCGCTGCATGAGCGGATTGAGATTCGACAGGGGGCCTTGGCTTTTCTCAGCGCGGAGACAATAGGGAGGAACAGCATCGTCAGGCAGCGCAGGAGCTTCTCCATACGGCGAAGAATGAAATCCAACAGGGAATGTGGGATATGATCATCCTCGACGAATTCAATTATGCATATTCCTTTGGCTTTATCAAACGAAATGAATTGGATGATCTGCTCGCCGCACGACCTTCCTGTATGCACCTTATTTTCACGGGCAGGAATGCCGCACAGGAACTCATTGAGCGAGCGGATCTTGTCACAGAGATGAAGCTGGTCAAACATCCTTATCAGCAGGGAATCAAAGCGCAAGAAGGTATCGAATTCTAATCCGATTATAGCATATTTGACAACAGCGTGCTATGAAAGATATACATGCTATAGCAACATTTGGTTGAAAAAAATGGAGGAATGCGCTAAAATCTCTGTCATGTATTTGTTATCTCCGCTTATGCTGAAAATTTATTCCTGCATAAGCGAAGTGGAAGTGGGGGAGAATCCTTATGAGAAGCGATGTTGTAAAAAAAGGTGCGACACGCTGTGCGCATCGTTCACTTTTTCATGCCAATGGATATGGTAAGGAAGATCTTGCGAAAGCCGCTGATTGGTGTCTGCAATTCATTCAATGAGATTATTCCCGGTCATTTTCATCTCAATACGATTGCGGAAGCCGTAAAACTCGGCGTGGCTGCTGCCGGCGGCACACCGATTGAATTTCCGTCCATCGGTGTGTGTGATGGAATTGCAATGGGGCATACAGGGATGAAATACTCCCTTGCCAGCCGTGAGCTGATCGCCGATTCGATTGAGGCCGTTACCATGGCGTCTGGCTTTGATGGACTTGTTCTGATTCCAAACTGCGACAAGGTTGTTCCGGGAATGTTGATGGCGGCAGCGCGTCTGAACATTCCAGCCATTTTGGTCAGCGGCGGACCGATGCTGGCAGGCCGCCATCACGGGCGAAACATCAGTGTCAGTCAGGCATTCGAGGCCGCCGGCATGTTTGCCGCCGGCAAGATGGATGCAGAGGAAATGACAGCGATCGAGGAACATGCCTGTCCAAGCTGTGGCTCTTGCGCTGGGCTTTTTACCGCAAACACCATGAACTCTTTGACCGAGGTGCTCGGCATGGGGCTTCCCGGGAACGGGACAATACCTGCACCGTATACTGGAGAACGTCGTCTGCTCGCCAAGATGGCAGGCACCATTATTCTCGATCTCGTACGCAAGAATATTTGCCCGCGTGATATAATGACACGTGATGCATTCGAGAATGCCATCACCGTTGATATGGGGATTGGCGGATCGTCCAACACCGTCCTTCACCTTACGGCAATCGCACACGAAGCAGGTATTGAGCTCCCTACGCCTCTCTTTGATGAAATCAGCCGACGCACTCCGTACATTACGAAGTTGAGCCCTGCCGGTACACATCACATGCAGGATCTGAACGAGGCGGGCGGCATCTCTGCGGTGATGAAGGAACTGTCCAAGAAGAATTTGCTTCATCTGGACGCATTGACAGTGACGGGGACTGTACGCGAGCGGATTGCACACGCAGAAGTCCTGGATCCCACGGTCATCCACAGCGTTGATCATCCCTATCGCACTGAGGGTGGTCTTGCTATACTGAGCGGTAATCTTGCACCGGACTATGCTGTCGTGAAAGCATCTGCCGTGTCAGATGATATGCTTACCTATCGAGGATCGGCGAAAATGCTTTAACTCCGAAGAAGAGGGAGTAAATGCCATCATGGAGGGGAAGATCCATGATGGTGATGTCGTTGTCATACGCTACGAAGGGCCAAAAGGCGGGCCTGGGATGCAGGAAATGCTGAATCCAACTGCCGTGATTACAGGCATGGGGCTCAAGGTTGGGCTCATCACCGACGGGCGTTTCAGTGGTGCAAGTCAGGGCGCCTGTGTTGGGCATGTGTCTCCCGAAGCCATGTCAGGCGGTCCTATCGCACTGATCGAAGATGGGGATATGATTACCATCGACATTCCGAATCGCAGACTTGAACTCGAAGTCAGTGATGAAGAACTTGAAAAACGGCGTAAGAATTGGGTAAAACCGGAACAAAAAATCAAAACGGGATATCTTGCGCGTTATGCTAAGTTAACAACATCGGCCAACACAGGCGCAATTCTGCAGTGATTTTGATTCGACCCATGGGAGATTCTCCTCCTATGGGTTGTTTTTATGATGTCAATTCGATATAATGTCGTTGCGTTATTCAGAAAAAGAATGGAGAAGCGAACAATATGCATATTGTTCTCGTCGAACCCGAGATCCCTGGAAACACCGGAAATATTGCACGGCTGTGCGCGGGGACAGGAATGGAGCTGCATCTGGTACGGCCTCTCGGATTTTCAACTGACGATAAGCATTTAAAACGCGCCGGGCTCGATTATTGGCATCTTGTCCGCGTTCACTATCACGATTCTTTTGCGGCGCTCCACCAACAATATCAAGAGCATACATTTTACTTTTGCAGTACAAAAGCGCGTCACAGCTACTGTGACATATCCTACAAAATGGACGACTTTTCTCGTTTTTGGGAAGGAAAGTGCGGGCCTGCCAGAGCCGTTATTGACAGCTCATGCAGCCAATACCATCCGCATTCCGATGCGGGAAGAAGCACGCTCGTTAAATTTATCCAATGCCGTTGCTGTCGTGGCGTTTGAGGCTCTGCGGCAGCATCAATTTGCCGACTTACGTATACACGGAACCGGTTGCCATGGAAGGAGCACACAGATATGAATGAAGCATTCATTCATTCCTGTTATCAGGAGTTTGAACAGACAAGGCTCTTTGAAAACGCTCCCATGCGCTTCCATACGACGTTTCGCATCGGCGGACCTGCGGATCTTTTGTTCTATCCGCATAACACAGAAGAAGTGCGCGCGATCATACAGAAAGCAAAAAACTATGATATTCCCGTCACCATTCTTGGAAATGGGATCAAATCTGCTGATCCGAGACGGTGGGATACGAGGGCTGGTGATTCGTTTCAGCCGTCAGATGTCTGCCATCACGCAGGAGGGGACAACGCTTATTGTCGGCGCAGGAGCTCTTCTGAAAGACATTGCGTCATTTGCGCAAAAGAAGGGGCTCTCAGGCCTAGAGTTCGCTTGTGGGATACCAGGGAAGTATCGGTGGAGCCATCTTTATGAATGCAGGCGCCTATGACGGTGAAGTAAAATCTGTCGTCACGGCAGTCAAAACCATTTCACCCGATGGAGAGATACGTCTGTATTCTGCGGATGAGTTGGACTTCGGCTATCGCCACAGTGTTTTTCATACGAATAACGAGGCAATTTGTGAAGCCCATCTGTGCCTTTGTATGGATAATCCGTCGTCTATCTTGGAGAGAATGTCTGACCTCAATCAACGCCGTGAAAGCAAACAGCCGCTTTCCTATCCCAGCGCCGGCAGTACGTTCAAGCGACCGCCCGGATATTTTGCCGGCACTCTGATTGACCAGACAGGTCTTAAGGGGCTTACATACGGGGGCGCACAGGTCTCACAGAAACATGCTGGTTTTATTATCAATATCGGCGGTGCAACAGCGCGTGATGTACAGCAGCTCATACACTCTGTACAGAATCGTGTATATGCTAAGCATAACGTAAGACTGTTTCCGGAGCTTCGTATCATTGGAGAACCATAAGGAGAACGTTTCCCCCATGGAAACATACCATCAGCTGGTTGATTTTGCGTCAAAATACAAAAATATCGTCGTTGCACTTGGCATGTTTGACGGACTGCATATTGGACACCAAAAGATCATCCGCACAGCAGTCGAACAGGCAAGAAGTATTCATGGCACTGCATTTGTTTTTTCCTTTACGAATCACCCGCGGGCCATCGTTGATTCCTTGGGGGCCCCACGCCGCATCAGCAGCGAACAGGTAAGTCTGCGGATTCTGCGAAATTTGGGTGTCGATGTCTTGGTTGAAATTCCTTTCACACATGATTTTGCTGACACGTCGCCCGAGGAATTTATTCACCTTCTGTACCGCCATTTTTCACCGCGGTACATTGTTGTCGGTGAAAACTATACGTTTGGAAAAAAAGGCGTAGGAACACCACAGCTCCTACACGATATGGGAAAACGGCATGCCATAGAGACCATTGTGTGCTCATCCGTTTTGTACGATGGGGAACCAATCAGCAGTACGCGCATTCGGACCTATATCGAACAGGGGGATATAACGCACGTAAATGAGCTTCTTGGATACCCTTTTACGATGATTGGGACGGTAATACACGGGCAGGCGCGTGGACGGCTGCTTGGCTTCCCCACGGCCAATATTGCACTCCGCGAATCCTATGAGATCCTGCCGAACGGCGTATACGCGGTAACGGTTTTATACCATCACCGTATCTATTCAGCTGTTGCCAATATAGGAAATAATCCAACGTTTGGGCTATGCGATCGGCGGATGGAAGTCCACATTATGGACTTTGACGGAGATCTTTACGGAAAGAAGATCCTTGTATCGTTTCATAAAAGGATACGGAGTGAGAAGCGATTTGATTCCGTTGAGGCGCTCATTTTACAAATTAAATCTGATAAAGAATGCGCAGAACGTGCACTGCAGGAAACTTTTCATTTACAAGAAAAAATTTCTATGGTAATATGAACAACGCAGTTGCATCCATGACTCAGATAGCGAGTAATCCGACGTTTTCTTGGTCATTGGCTATTTATTTTATGAGGAGGATTTTTTTATGATCACACAGGAACAGAAGCAGGACATTATCAAGAAATATGCAGTGCACGAGGGGGATACGGGCTCTCCTGAAGTACAGATTGCTGTTTTAACTGCCCGCATTCAGTATCTCACTGAGCATCTGAAAGAGCATAAGAAGGATCATCATTCACGCCGTGGTCTGCTGAAGATGGTCGGACATCGTCGCCGCCTTCTCGGATATCTCTATCAGACGGACATTGAGCGGTATCGTTCCATCATCACGAAACTTAATCTTCGCAAGTAATTTCTTAGCGGAGCAAAACGCAGGACGGGGGTTCCCGTCCTTTTTTATTGCGAAAACAAGGATTCTGCAATGTTTTGTCGAATGCAGTAACTATACGCGTATGTGAGAATCCGAGGAGGGTACTATGCAGAGTTTCGAGATCGACCTGGGCGGACGTAAACTGACGGTCGAACATGGAAAAATGGCGAAGCAGGCAAACGGTGCTGTTTTAGTTCGATATGGTGATACGGTTGTATTAGTAACGGCCACAGCATCAAAAGCACCAAGGGAAGGTGTTGATTTTTTCCCATTAACCGTAGACTACGAAGAAAAAATGTATGCCGCAGGAAAGATTCCCGGTGGATTTATCAAGCGGGAAGGACGTCCCAGCAGCGACGCTGTCCTTTGTGCGCGTTTGATTGACCGTCCCATCCGTCCACTATTTCCGGATGGATTTCGTAATGACGTACAGATTGTAGCTACGGTTCTTTCCGTGGAACAGGACAATCCGCCTGAAATCGCAGCGATGTTCGGAGCCTCCTGTGCTCTGACGGTGTCTGACATCCCCTTTATGGGGCCGATTGCCGGGGTACGTGTTGGTTATATCAATGGTGAATTTGTCATCAATCCGACAGAGGAGCAACGCGCTGACTCTGACTTGAACTTAACCGTCGCGGGTTCATACGATGCTGTCATGATGGTGGAAGCCGGAGCAAACGAGCTGCCGGAAGAAATCGTTTTGGATGCTATTCTTTTTGGACATGCAGAGATCCGGCGACTGGTCGAGTTCCAGCAGAACATACAACAGACCTGTGGGAAAGAGAAACAGATTCCTTCGGTATTCAAAGTATCCGAAGAACTGGAAGAAAAAGTGCGCTCCTATGCAGAAGCCCGTCTCGACACTGCAACACGAAACAGCGATAAACTTTCCCGTGATGCAGATATTTCTGCCATCAAGGAAGAGACCATAGCCCATTTCGCTGAGGAATACCCGGATGCTGTGAAGGAGATTGCTCAGATACTGTACCATATCGAGAAGGGAATCGTGCGCCATATGATCACGCACGAGAAGATACGTCCGGACGGGCGCGCCTTGGATGAAGTTCGTCCGGTCAGCTGCGAAGTAGGCATTCTGCCGCGTGTCCATGGCTCAGGCCTTTTCACAAGAGGTCAGACGCAAGTGCTCACGGTAACGACATTGGGGGCTATTGGCGATGAGCAGATCATCGACGGACTTGGCCCTGAGACAACCAAACACTACCTGCATCATTATAATTTCCCAGGCTACAGTGTTGGAGAAGCACGTCCCCATGCGAAGTCCCGGACGCCGTGAGATCGGTCATGGAGCGTTGGCGGAACGCGCTCTTTTTCCGATGATTCCATCGATTGAGGATTTCCCCTATACCATACGACTGGTCTCAGAAATATTGGAATCCAATGGCTCCAGTTCGATGGGCAGCGTGTGTGGAAGCACACTCTCCCTTATGTGTGCCGGTGTCCCCATTAAGCGTCCGGTCTCCGGCGTGGCGATGGGCTTGGTGCGCGATGGTGATGACTATTCCATCCTGACGGACATACAGGGGATGGAAGATGCTCTTGGAGATATGGACTTTAAGGTGGCTGGCACATCGAAGGGGATTACAGCCATTCAGATGGATATTAAGATTGCCGGGATCACGCGAGATATTCTTGCCTCAGCCCTTGAGCAGGCAAAGCAGGGAAGAGCCTTTATCCTCTCCAAAATGCTTGAGTGTATCGATAAGCCGGCAGAAGAGCTCTCGCCTTATGCACCGCGCGTAGAAACAATTAGCATCGACATTGAGAAAATACGCGATGTCATCGGTACCGGCGGCAAGGTCGTACGCAAAATCATCGATGAGACTGGGGTAGATATCGACATCCATGAAGATGGGAATATCTTTATTACCTCTCCCAACACAGAGGCTATGAATCTCGCACGCAAGATGATAGAGGATATCGTCCGTGAAGTACAGGTGGGAGAGGTATACACCGGTCGTGTGACGCGTTTCTTGAAGTTTGGGGCATTTGTCGAACTCCTCCCTGGGAAGGAAGGACTCTGCCATATTTCTCAGCTTGCCAAGCACCGCGTTGAAAACATTGAGGATGTTGTTCATATTGGCGATCAACTTGAAGTCAAGGTCGTCGAAATCGATGAAAAAGGGCGTATCAACGTCAGTCACAAGGTACTGCTCTAATGCTTCAAGTTTACACCGGAAACGGTAAGGGGAAGACGACCGCTGCAATTGGATTGGCAATTCGTTCTTTAGGGGCTGGGCATCGTGTATACATGATGCAGTTTATGAAAAGCCTTGCATACGCAGAGCAGCATATTCTAAAGGACTTAGCGAACATGACGCTGGAGACAACGGGAAAGCCCTTCTTTATTGCTGAGGAAGGGATGGTGGACGAAAAGACGAGGCTTGCTTTTGGGGATGATCTCGTCATTTTTCCGTACGGACAACCACCACACGACTATCTTGCTATGATGGTTGACGGCATGGAGCATGTCACCGAACTCCTCCGCAAACAAGTCTTTGATCTCGTCATTCTGGACGAGATCAATGTGGCACTCTCGTTTGGACTGGTCCAGCGAGAGCAAATGGAAGCACTGTTGGATCTTGTTCCTGTGGAGACAGAGGTCGTCTGCACGGGGCGAAATGCTCCCTCATGGCTTCAGGATCGGGCAGATCTGATCACCAATATGGAAGAGGTGCGGCACTACTACCGACATGGTGTTGACGCGCGTAAGGGAATTGAAAACTAGAGGAGATGAATGTAATGACATCCATGATTCGTGATATTAAATTGGCACCGTCCGGTCATGCAAAAATTGACTGGGTAAAGCGCTTTATGCCTGTCATGGCGGCTGCAGATAAAGAGTATTCCGTGACGAAGCCGTTTGCAGGGATTAAGATGGTTATCACGCTGCACTTAGAGGCAAAGACGGCATACATGGCCACGATCTTTAAGCATGCCGGAGCAGACGTTGCCGTGACGGGGAGCAACCCTCTGTCCACGCAGGATGACGTTGCTGCGGCGCTGGTGGAGGAAGGCATCCACGTATTTGCATGGCATGGCTGTACCGATGAGGAGTATGCCGAATTCCTGAACAAGGCACTCGATATACACCCGGATATTGTCATCGACGACGGCGGTGATTTGGTCGATATGCTTCATACCACACGGCGCGAACTGCTTCCGTCGCTGATTGGCGGATCAGAGGAAACCACGACGGGCGTTCATCGCCTTCATGCATTGGCGCGACAGGGAAAACTTGAGTTCCCGATGATTGCTGCCAATGATGCATACTGCAAATACTTGTTTGACAACCGATATGGAACGGGGCAGTCCACTTGGGACGGTATCATGCGTACGACAAACTTGGTCATTGCTGGAAAGACCGTGGTCATCGCGGGTTACGGATGGTGCGGCAAAGGCGGTGCAATGCGTGCACGTGGTCTAGGGGCAGACGTTATCATTACGGAAGTCGATCCAATCAAAGCAATTGAAGCCGTATTCGATGGATTCAGAGTCATGCCGATGGATGAGGCGGCAAAGGTTGGCGATATCTTCTTAACACTGACGGGCAATAAAGACATTCTTAGAAAGCATCACTTTGATGTGATGAAGGATGGCGCGATGATGGCAAATTCAGGTCATTTTGATGTTGAAATCAACATTCCCGGAACTGACCGAAGCCTCTGTATCGAATGCTGTTGTGCGTGAAAATATCCGCGAATTTGTTCAGAAGGATGGTCGACGCCTCTACCTCTTGGCAGAAGGGCGCCTAGTCAACCTCGCAGCAGGGGATGGACACCCGGCAGAGATCATGGATCTTTCCTTCGGCGTTCAGTTTTTCTCAGCCCTTCATTTGATTCGTCATGGACGGGAAATGGAAAAAGGCGTTCATCTCATGCCGGAGGAGATCAACGTGGAGATTGCAAATATCAAACTGAAATCGCTTGGTATCGCAATCGATGAACTCAGTGCAGACCAGAAGAGCTATCTTGGCCTGGCATAAGGAGATATACGTTGAATACGCTGATTCAGAATGTAACGGCACTTCTCCCGGATGGGACAACGGATGTTGTCAATATTGCCGTCGCCAACGATGAAATCTTTTCTGTCGGTGATGTTCCTGATGACTTCAGCGCACAGAAAGTGATCGATGGAACGAAACATTTTGCCGTTCCAGGATTTGTCAATGCCCATACACATGCTTCGATGACACTGCTGCGCAGTTACGCAGATGACATGAAGCTAATGGACTGGCTGCAGCAGATGATCTGGCCAATAGAGGCAAAGCTTTGCTCAGATGATATTTACTGGGGCGCGATGCTTGCTGCTGTCGAGATGATTCGCAGCGGAACAACGACGTTTGCCGATATGTATGGTCCGGATATGGAGCGTGTTGCTGAAGTCGTTGAGATTTCCGGCTTGCGCGGCGTACTATCCAGAGGGCTCATCGGGCTTGCTCCCGATGCTGAGCAAAAACTCGATGAAAACGCGCATCTTTACGAGAATTTCCACGGCACAGCAGATGGACGTATCACGGTCATGTTTGGTCCCTCATGCACTTTATACATGTCCGCCAGACTATCTAAAAAAAGTCGCTGAAAAAGCACAGTCTCTCGGTGCTGAGGTTCACATCCACATGTCAGAGACCATCGGAGAAGTTGAAGATTGCTTGAAGAAATACGGGAGACGGCCGTTTGCCCATGTTGCTTCTACCGGTCTCTTCGAAAACGGAACGCTTGCAGCACATTGTGTGCATTTGGATGATGAGGACATTGATATCATCAAAAAGTATCACATTCGTGTGGCACACAACCCAGGCAGCAATATGAAGCTGGCGAGCGGAACGGCACCTGTTCCACGCCTTCTGGCAGAGGGGGTCTGCGTTGCACTCGGCACAGATGGCGCATCCAGCAACAATAATCTGGATATGCTCGATGAGATCCAGCTGGCGGCGCTCCTTCATAAGGTAAATACGTTAGATCCGTTGGCTGTCCCGGCATTGACCGCCATAAAAATGGGGACGGAATATGGTGCTCAGGCACTGTCCCTTCCTCGTGTTGGAAAACTTCAGAAGGGGGATAAGGCAGATATCGTGCTCTTCTCGATGCACGGTGCAGAGTGGACGCCATGTTATCATCCGGCTTCCCTTCTTGCCTATTCGGCGAAGTCCTCATCGATTGACACAGTGATGGTCAATGGCTCACTTCTGATGGAAAAGGGCACTTTGACAACACTTGATGAAGAGCGTATCCTCTATGAGGCGCAAAGGGTTGCAGATCGACTGACAAAATAGTATACTATTTCCCAGATCAATGGGGTATGTGTTATGCCTCCGTTCTGTCAAGAACGGAGGCATAATATGATATGGGGGGATTCTTTTTGAAAAAGAAAAGTTCTGGTCGACGACCGTCTAAATCTGTTTCTGCAAAACGTGGAAATACGACGACCAATGGATCAGGACGGAAATACGAACTCATCGGTCTTATCCTGCTCTCCTTCGCACTGATCTCCGGCATAGGGCTGCTCGGTCTTAACGTGGGGTTCGTTGGATTCTTTTTTGCTGATATATTTCGTTATCTATTTGGCTTGGGGGCATTCTTTGCCATCCTTATCGTTCTGCTGATCAGTACACAATATATCACGCATCATCGCGGCGTACAGTACACCAAAAAGTTCTTCGGTGTGATCGGTTTATTCATCTCCCTTTTGGCAATATGGCATCATTTCGTCATTCCCGTGGGTGAAGAGATCCTTCCGCAAAGTCTTTCGGAAGGTGGTGGACTTCTTGGCGGTGGTGTTTTATTTGTGCTGCGCTCTCTTCGGAGTAGACGGTGCGGTCATTCTATTGGGCACATTCGTTGTCGGCTCGATTCTCCTATCGACGACATGGTCGTTGGCATCCGGCTACATGAAAACGCGTGAACAGGCAAAGAAAAGTGCTCAGGCGGCGGGGGCTGCCCTTCATACGACACGTGAGACAATTGGAACAGTCGCAGAAAAATTTGAGCAGCGGACAACGCAGATGGTCCATCAGATGACCGACACGATGCCGTACAATCAGGAAAAAGACCCACTCTTTGTAGAGCAGCACAGTCAGATGGAGGATCCAAAACATCATCCAGATGACACCGAAGCAAAAGATACAGGACAGCGTGTCAGCGGATCTGGAAATACATACGCCTATCGCCGAGGAAGAACCTGTTCCTGTCGCTCCTCCCATGGAAAGCATGGTGGCAGAGCAAGAGACGAGTTCCGGCGCCCATTTGACAACACTGAAACAAGAACACGAGAACACACCCATTCAATTCTCCATACAAAAAAGCGAAGAACATCTACCGGAGAAAATTCCATCTGCGCCGCACGAGCAGGTCGTTGATGCGCTAAAAATTGCAGAAGATAAAATCGAGGAAACAGACGAAACGATATCCGATGCAGAGGAACAGGATCCGTCAGACGAAGAGGTGCGACAGGACGATACTGAGGCAGCTACAGCAATGCGTTCTGAGCAGATTAGCTCCCCGGACGCCGAGACAGCAGGGAAAGCAGCTTATATACTTCCTAAAGTCACGCATATACTTTCTAAGCATGTGAAGAAAGAGAATGAGTCACTTGACCAAGAAATCGAAGAAAATGCACATACGCTCCAACAGACGCTAGAGAGCTTTCATGTGAATGCAAAGGTAATTAGTGCATGTCACGGTCCTGCCGTAACGCGTTATGATTTGGAACCTGCTCCCGGGGTGAAGGTGAGCAAAATCACGAATTTGGCTGAAGATATCGCTTTACAGCTAGCCACAACATCGGTTCGTATCGAACCGGTGCCGGGAAAAGCCGCCATTGGTATTGAGATTCCAAACCGTATCTTGGAAAGTGTCCAGCTGCGTGATGTTTTGGAGAATCCTGCTTTCCAAGAGGCGAAGTCAAAGCTGACCGTTGGTCTTGGCATGGATATCAGCGGGCAGGCGATCTTTTGCAGATATTGGGAAAATGCCGCATCTGTTGGTTGCCGGGGCTACTGGTTCAGGCAAGTCGGTATGCATCAATACGCTGATTTCTAGTATTCTGTTCAAAGCTGCTCCGGATGAAGTTAAGTTCATCCTCATCGATCCGAAAATGGTTGAGCTTTCTAATTACAATGGAATCCCACACCTCATGGTTCCCGTTGTGACGGATCCTAAGAAGGCGTCGTCCGTACTGAACTGGGCTGTGCAGGAGATGGAGAAACGATACGCTGTCTTTGCATCACACAGTGTACGTGACATCAAGTCGTTCAATCGTCGTTATGTCGAAGAAAAGATGCCGTTCATCGTCATCGTGATTGATGAGTTGGCGGATCTTATGATGGTATCCCCGCGCGATGTGGAAGATTCCATTTGCAGAATCCTACAGAAAGCGCGTGCCGCCGGAATCCACATGATTCTAGCGACACAGCGGCCGTCCGTCAATGTCATTACGGGAATCATCAAGGCGAATCTTCCTTCCCGCATCTCGTTTGCGGTCTCATCACAGGTCGATTCCCGTACGATTTTGGATCGCGGCGGTGCAGAAACTTTGCTTGGTAAAGGGTGATATGCTCTTTTCCCCACAGGGAGCTCCCAAACCGATTCGTGTGCAGGGGGCGTTTATCAGTGACGAGGAAGTTGAAATGCTTCTGGACTACATCCGCTCACAAGGACAAGAGGTCAGTGAAAACGAAGAGCTCATTGACTTTATTGAGAATGACTCAAAGAAGATGATTCATCCGAAGAGGATGAATTCCTCGTCAAGCAGGACAAACTTCTTCCGGATGCCGTAGAGCTAGTCATGTCCACGGGGCAGGCATCATCGTCCAGTATACAGAGGAGATTTCGTGTTGGATACTCCAGAGCGGCACGACTGGTGGATACGATGGAGGAACTGCGTATCATTGGGCCGAGCGGGGGAGGAAATAAACCGAGAGAAATCCTCATGTCACAGGAACAGGCCATGGAATTGGTTAAAAGTCTGATGTAATATATTTTTCCGATGAAATGTGCTATACTTAGCAAACGAATTGATGCTGGGAGGGCGATTGAATTGAAATATATGACAGGGAAAAAGAACTGCGGGAAGCATATCTTAATTTTTTTGCAGAGAAGAAGGGACATCTTCGTTTGCCAAGCTATTCTCTTGTCCCGGAGAATGACCCGACGCTGCTTTTGATCGGTGCTGGCATGGCACCCCTCAAGCCCCTTTTTACCGGTAAGGTAAAGCCGCCGCGTCATCGCATCGTTACCTGTCAGCGCTGTGTGCGTACAGGAGATATCGAAAACGTCGGACGTACAGCGCGGCATCAGACATTTTTTGAGATGCTTGGAAACTTCTCCTTTGGAGACTATTTCAAGAAAGAAGCGATTCCTTGGGCATGGGAGTTTCTGACCGAAGTCATCGAACTGCCCAAAGAGAAGCTTTGGGTAACCATCTATCCAAACGATGACGAAGCACGACAGATTTGGTTGGAGCAGCCGGGTCTTTCCCCGGATCATATTGTACCGTTGGAAGATAATTTCTGGGAGATCGGCCCGGGGCCATGCGGTCCTGATTCTGAGATATATATTGATCTCGGAGCGGAACGTGGCTGTGGCAGTCCGACCTGCAGTGTAGGATGCGATTGTGATCGATTCCTCGAAATCTGGAATCTCGTCTTTACGCAATATGACCGCACCGAGGATGGTGAGTATAACCTCCTTGCCCATAAAAACATCGATACGGGCTGCGGACTTGAGCGTCTTGCTTCTGTCGTACAAAATAAGAAGACAAATTTCGAGACAGATTTGCTCTATCCTGTTATCGAGTATGCTGCCAATGTATCTCAGACGGAGTATGGCGCTGATCCACAAAAAGATATATCCCTCAAGGTCATCGCCGATCATGCGCGTTCTGTTGTCATTATGATCATGGACGGCATTCTGCCATCCAATGAGGGAAGAGGATATGTGTTGCGCCGTACGATACGGCGTGCGATCCGTCATGGACGGATGTTGGGCATCACAAAGCCATTCCTGGACGGAGCGGTTGATGCTGTCATCGAAATCTTTGGTGATGTAAAAGACTTTAGCGAACTCGTATCGAAAGAGGAATACATTAAGCGTGTCATACGCATTGAAGAAGAACGGTTTGCTGCGACGCTCGTCCAGGGCATTGATCTCCTGAATGAAGAGATTGACTCGCTGAAAGCGAATGCACAGCAGATACTTCCCGGAGAAGTCGGATTCAAACTCTATGATACCTATGGATTTCCCCGTGAACTTACTGAGGAAATTCTTCATGAGAATGGCCTCAAGTTGGACGATGCTGGATTTGCGCAGGAGATGGAAAAACAGCGCAACCGGGCAAGAAGTGCACGGGCTGAGAACCAGGCTGTGGCTGTTCCGGATCTTCCGGATTGGATACATCAGCCCTGACCGAAAACGCAGAGGCGCGCGAGGCCAACGTTGTCGCCATTTGGCGTGATGGGGCTCTGGTCGACATGCTGCATGATGGAGAAAGCGCCGGAATCATCCTGAGCACCACGCCGTTCCACGCGGAGGGCGGCGGACAGGTAGGAGATGCTGGGCTTCTCCTCAGTGATGTCGGACGAATTGTTATCCGTAATACGAAAAGACTTCCTGATGGGACAGTTTATCATCTGGCGTATGTTGAGGAAGGTCAGATTCAGCGCGGAGAGACAGTTCAAATTCAGCTGGATGAGGTGCATAAGCTATCATCCGCACGTAACCATACAGCAACACATCTTCTTCAGGCAGCACTTCAGAGAATTGTCGGAGATCATGTGCATCAGGCAGGGTCTTTGGTGACACCTGAGCGACTTCGCTTCGATTTTACGAACTTTGAACCTTTGACACAGCAGCAGGTGCAGGATATCGAGGATTTGGTCAACGAAGAAATTCTTAGCTCAATCGATCTCGATATTTCGACGATGCCAATTGCAGTGGCGAAAGAACGCGGTGCAATGGCTCTCTTTGGAGAGAAGTACGGCGATATTGTCCGTGTGGTTGAGGTTCCGAATTTCAGCATCGAGCTGTGGTGGTTCTCACGTATCCAACACAGGACAGATCGGTCTTTTTAAGATTATTGGCGAATCTGGTGTTGCTGCAGGCGTACGTCGTATCGAAGCAATTACCGGCCGTGCGGCATATCAGTATGTGTCAGAAACGGATGCGCTGATCCGTACACTTTCTCAGCGGCTGAAAGTAAAGGCGGGAGACCTGCCCACGCAAGTCGATAAACTGATTGACGAGAAGAAGAATATGCAGGAGCAGTTACGTACTTATGCGGACTCCCGTGATCAAGCAGACGCACAAAAACTGCTGTCAGATGTCCAGGAAATTGGAAAATTCCACGTCATTGTTGGAAAAGTAAATGTGGATTCCATGGAGGAACTTCGCAATATTGCAGATCTCGCCTGTGAAAAGCTCAGTGCGGGCATTGTCGTTCTTGGTATGGCGGCCAACGATAAGGTGAATCTTGTCGTTAAGGCAGACCAAGATGCTGTAGCCTATGGTGCCCATGCCGGCAACATCATTAAGGCGGCTGCTAAAGCCGTTGGCGGCGGCGGTGGTGGACGCCCCGACATGGCACAGGCAGGGGGAAAAATACCGCAGAACTTGCCGCAGGCCTTTGACGATGCAGTTCTTGTCATACGTCAGCAGGCAGGAAAATAATACAACCATGATGATCGGGCTGTCACGTGCTGACAGCCCTTTTTTTAGAAGGCAGAGACATGGAACAGGATATAACACAAAAAATCAAGGGCAAAAGTATTCGTTATCTTATTGTATTTATCTGCATGATCCTTTTGGCCTCCGCCATATTGATTTATGCAAAAGGTACGAGCAGTGGCTTTCATGTTTCTCAAGCGTATATTTCCTACGAGAAAAAATACTTGCAGTCTTCGGATCGCATGATGGTACAGGAACTCCATGTCAGCACCGGAGATCATGTAAAACAAGGAGATCTCCTAGTAACAGTACAAAAGACTTTTTCTGACGAGGACATCCAACGATTACAGCAGAGCGTGGCACTCGCTCAAAACAATGTTAACCAGCTTCGCGCTGGTGCAGCTGTTTCTGATCAGCCAGAGATTTCACCGATTTCCAACGAAGCTGTTGATGCTGCACGCAGTAAAGTGGAACGTATGTCTGCGTTATATGAGATGGGGGCAGTCAGTGCAGCAAAAAAAGAGGAAGCGATTCGGGAGTATGAGGAAATACAGTCTTCCGTGCAAGAAAATAGGGGAACTTCATCGATAGCGTTCAACTCTGCTGCCCTAAAAGGAGCAGAAGATCAATTAAACCAGGCAGAAACACTGTTAAAAAAAGCAAAAGAACCATCTTCATCCACTGATATCTATGCAAAATGGGATGGCGTCGTTTCTCAATTATATGTTCAGAATGGAGATGTCCTCGAACCGGACAGCAACATTATGGAAATAGAATGCACGGATCGTATACGAATCGAAGCAGAAGTTTCCTCCGATACGGCAAAACAAATCTATCTCGGGCAAATCGTTACCTATTCACTCGATGGAATAAAGAGGGAAGGTACGGTAGAAGATATCACCCCCGCAGATGATTCAGGCGAGGAAGATGGCCCTGTCTTAATTTCCGTCTCTATGCCGAACACGGATTGGTCTGATCTTCATCAGACGGATCAAATCGAATTATACTTTTCTTTGTAGGGAATGTATGTTTTGTTCATTCTTTTCGTGAGCATGAATCTATGCTATACTGTTGCTGAACATACTATGAAAGGAAACGGCAAATGATAGATCAAAGACGAAAGGATCCTTCCACTGATCAGTTGTTTCGTGCGGTTCTCTCTCTGCAGACCGTTGATGAATGCTATCAATTTTTTGAAGATCTTTGCACCATTGGCGAACTTCGTGCTATGGCACAAAGACTTGATGTCGCCCGTATGTTATATGGGGGAATACCTATGATGAGGTTGTTGCCCATACAGGTGCAAGCACGGCAACAATCAGTCGTGTGAAGCGCTGCCTAAATTACGGTGCAGATGGATACACACTCGTTCTGAAGAATGGATGTCTTTCGGTGAATGCGGACGGAGGAGATACAGATGAATGCTAAAAACGCTATCCTAGAAACCCCATATGGGACAAGAGATCTGCTTCCTGCTGATGTCATTGAAATGCGTTACCTCGATCAAATCCTATCGCAGATCTTTTCCTCATGGGGATATGACGAGATCGCTACGCCGACAATCGAGCATTTGGAAACTCTTGTTTCGCGCATTCAGGAAGAGAATGACCTCTTTATTCTTTCTGGAAATAAAAATAGACTTCTTGCCTTGCGCAATGAAATGACGACGCCGATAGCGCGTTTGGTCAGCAGTCGATTAAAAGATCTTCCTGCACCGCTTAAATTATCGTATATCGGCAACGTATTTCGCATTGAGCAGACGCAGGAAGGTCGTCAATGCGAGTTCCACCAAGCAGGTGTAGAGCTGATGGGATGCAATACTGCGGCAGCAGATGCAGAGATCATTGCGCTTGCCATCGAGGCTGTTCTGGCATGTGGAATCAAGGAATTCCAGATTCATATTGGGCAGGTGAACTTCCTCAAAGGAATGATGACGGCCTTTGGGATCGATGATGCGCATCGTGAAGCATTAAAGAATGCGATGGAATCTCACGACATTGTGCAAACGAATCAGCTCATTGACACACTCGCTATCTCTTCTGCCTCTAAAGAGCTCCTAAAGAGTATTCCTCTTTTGAATGGAAAGGAGGATGTCATTGAACATATTTACAAACTCCCATTGAACCAAGAAAGTCAACATGCAACGAATAATTTGGTGGAAATATACTCGATTCTGAAAGACTATCACTTGGCAGACTACGTGCATTTTGATTTTGGCGTAATTCGCGATTTTCACTATTATACGGGCATGGTCTTTGAAGGATATTCCCCGGGACTTGGCTTTCCTTTGTGTGGGGGCGGTCGCTATGATGATCTGTTGGGGAAATATGGAGCTCCAATGCCTGCGACCGGATTCGCCCTTGGGATGGAACGTGTTATACTGGCACGAAAGCGACAGAACGTCAATGCACAAATGGCACAGAAGGACGTATATATCGGATATGGGGAAGGACAGATCCAGTCGGCGATCACACGTGCAAAAGCCCTCCGAAATGAGGGCAATGTCGTAGAGCTTGCTGTCGTTCCGCAGACAAAGAATGAAGCGGCATCCTCAGGAAAACAAAAGGGATACGTTGCTTTTGAGTATTTCGCATGATACAGCGTATACGGCAGTTTCTATATGCTGTATTCGGACGTTTGAATGCAGAGGCAAACACATTCGTTCGTTGCTACTTATCCAAAGAAGAGCAGAAGCTGTTTTATGCCATGCACGAAGCGGATCAATTTCATGCATGGCGTGTCGCACGTAGTGCGCAAAAAAAATATCTGCAATATGACGTCGTCCATTCCGATGCGTATATCCTGTTGACGCGATGTGCTCTATTGCATGATATCGGGCGCGAAAAGGGGATGGCTGATGTATGGGGGAAGATACTGTCCGTCCTTGTATATCGTTTCCTACCACATCTCGTTGAATACTTCATCCGGGAAACGAACGGACATCGCGGAAGAATTGGTACAGCGCTGTATATCTGCCAATACCATCCCATCCTTGGGGCAAATAAATTGCGGAAAATAGGAGCGATAAAAGAAGCGGAAATCATCGTACAGCATCAAAAAAACCAGCACCGGAGGATTCACTGGTGCTGGCTATTCTGAAGGAAGCTGATGGAGAGAACTGAGCTTATGCTGCTCGTAACGAGGTAAAAAAACGGACGCAGGGAGGTGCGCAGTGGAGGATCATGCCGTTAATATCCGCGCATCTTATCTACGACATTGAGCATTCCAATCCGCTGCGGAAAGATTTGCAAATTGTTGCGGAAAATTTTGAGAGAGCGATCCAGATACATAGGGGAGATTGATGAGTGGTGTGGAGTGATATAAAGATTTTCCACATCCCATAGCGGTGAATCCTCCGGCAGTGGTTCTTCTGCAAATACGTCTAAGGAAGCCCCACGAATCCGCTTTGAGGACAGGGCATCAACAAGGTCATCTTCATTGACCACGTCACCTCTGGATACGTTGATAAAGAATGCGGTCTCCTTCATCATGTTGAATGCTCTGCTGTCAAAGAGCTGATGTGTCTGTGGGGTCAGAGGAAGTGCAACGATCACATAATCTGCCTTGGACAACGCCTCTCCCAGATGCTCCGTGTCGAACAGTTCATCTACAAACGGCTCGGTTGTTTTCTTTCGCTTGACGGCAACGACACGCATTCCAACGTTCTTTAGATGCTTTGCCACCTCTCGACCAATGCTTCCCAGGCCAACGACAGCAGCAGTCTTCCCATAGAGCTCATCAGGGGCTGTGAGCCTCTTCCACTGGTGTGCTTTTTGATTCTCCCACGCTTCGATGAGACAGCGACTGAACGAGAGCATCGTCCCTAGGATGTGTTCAGCCATGGGAATACCGTGAATCCCGCGTGAGTTGGTCAATAAAATATCGGAACGTCGGAAGTTCTCGTTGGAAAGAAGACGCTCTACACCAGCACTGTATGTATGGATCCACTTTAAATTGGGCATTTGTGGAAGAAATGCGTCCATATCCATCTGCGCATCATATCCCAAGAGGACGTCGATTTGTCCAAAATGAACAGCAGCTTCTTTGGGGCGCAGACAGTTAATATGGCAGTCGCCGCTTTTATGGATGAGATCCTTTTGTGAATCACTTAATTGGATAAATGATAATATCTGAAGCGTCATCTGCATCTCCTTCTCATAAAATGAATCCTTTGCATAGGGATTATTCTAGATTCCCCGGAAAAATCCTTTTTTAGGCATTGACCATCATGAATTTAAGTGCTAGTATGTGCTCATATTAGTTCTTTAATGGACTAAAGGATTGGAGCTGTTTTCTATGGAAAATTACATGAATGATTATTTGACGATAGCTTTGCCAAAAGGGAAATTGTTTACCATCTCTAAGAATCTTCTTCATCGTGTTGGACTTTCAGCGGATCACCTGAGTGAAAAAAATCTCGTAAACTTGTCATCGAAAAACGAAGATCTAAAGGTACGATTTATCATTGCCAAAAACATCGGATGTTCCGACCTATGTCGAATATGGCGCTGCGGATATCGGAATCATAGGGAAGGATGTTCTGCTGGAATCCCAAAAAGATGTGTATGAGATTTTGGATCTTGGCTTTGGAAAAATGTCATTTGATGATGGCTGTTCCCCAAAAGGAAAAGCGTCGACGTTTGCTCGATTACTCCTATACAAGAGTCGCAACCAAATACCCTCATATTGCAGAAAGTTTTTTTGCAAGGCAGGGGATGCAGATGGAGTACATCAAGTTAAACGGCTCCATTGAACTCGGTCCCATTGTTGGGACTGTCCGAGAGCATCGTAGATATTGTTGAAACGGGAACGACGCTGGCAGAAAACGATCTGGAAGAGATCGCACACATCTTGGATGTGAGTGCACGCCTGATTGTCAACCGCGTGAGCTTCAAACTGAAATTTCATCGAATCAATGAGATTGTCAATAACCTGAGACCAATCATAGAGAGTGGGGAAATCCTATGAAGATCATTTCTGTTGCTGATGTCGGCATAAAAGAGGCTGAATTACAGCTCACGAAAAAAGCCTTTGACGAAATTGAGCTGGGGGCGTCCATGCGGGCGAAGAATCAAGAGATTTTCGGCGAAGACCTGACGGCAAGCGAATTGGTTCATCGCATTGTTCGTGATGTACGTAGCGGGGGAGATCAAGCACTTCTTCGTTATACTAAATTACTGGATGGTCTTGACCTAAACAGCAATGACATTATGGTATCTGAATCAGAGTTACAGGCGGCAGCGGATCAGGTGGATGCAGCCGTTCTTGCTTCACTGGAGCGGGCAGCAAAGAATATCTTCGCCTTTCACGAAGAACAAAAGCCGAAATCGTGGATGACCTATCGCGCCCATGGCTCGATCCTAGGGGCAGGAAGTGATTCCACTCGCGCGTTGGTATTTATGTTCCGGGAGGGACGGCGGCGTATCCGTCATCTGTGCTCATGAACGCCATACCTGCCATAGTCGCTGGCGTTGATGACATTATTATGTCAGTTCCGACCAAAGGCGGCATCCTCAATCCATATGTATTGGCCGCAGCACACATGCTTGGCATCAAGAAAATATTCAGAGTTGGCGGCGCACAAGCTATTGCCGCTATGGCATACGGGACAGAAAGCATCCCTCGTGTCGATAAAATCACGGGGCCTGGGAATCTTTTTGTCACCTTGGCGAAGAAAGAAGTATACGGGCATGTAGATATTGATATGCTCGCGGGCCCCAGTGAAATTCTGATCCTAGCGGATGCGGAGGCTTCTCCAAAATATATTGCGGCAGATATGCTCAGCCAGGCCGAACATGACCCTCTGGCATCCAGCATCTTAATCACCGATAGTGCGGACTTGGCATCGAACGTTCGCTGTGAAATACAAGATCAGCTGCAGAGTCTGCCGCGAAGGGAGACTGCTTCTGCCTCACTGGAACGTAACGGACGCATCATCGTGACGGAAAATATTCAACAATCCGTTCATCTTGCGAACTATTCTGGACCTGAACATATTGAACTTCTCGTAAAGGATGCCTTTCACTTACTTCCAGAGATCCGATGCGCAGGCGCCGTCTTTGTTGGCGCGTATTCTCCGGAGCCATTGGGGGATTATTTCGCAGGACCGAATCATGTCCTTCCGACAGGAGGAACAGCACGGTTTTATTCCGTCCTCAATGTAGAAACCTTTATGAAGCGAACCAGCATCATATCTTATACGAAAAAAAGCGCTTGATGAAGTGAGTGATGACATCATCTGTCTGGCAGAAACAGAGGGGCTGGAAGCCCATGCAAGAGCCATTCGGACAAGGAGAGACAATATATGTTGAACTACCGAAACGGATTGGATCGTATGCCATCCTATGACACGACAGAACAGGATTGGAAGATCAAAGTAAATGCCAATGAATCGAACCTTGGACTTCCTCCATTGGTCGAGGAACGTGTGCTTTCCCGATTATCACGCGTTGCATTCCAACGCTATCCGAATCTGGAATACGATATGTTATGTGAACAGATAGGATGCGCCTACGGATGGGGGAAAGAAAACGTTATCCTTGGAAATGGATCCAGTGAGATCATTGAAAAGATATTCTATGCCTTTGGTGGTGATGCCACGCATAAGATCGTTTACCCGGCTCCTTCCTTTTCTATGTATAAAATCTATGCAGCTGCATCCGGGGCGCAGGATATTGTTGTCCCGCTGCAAGAGGATTATTCTCTTGATGTAGATGCATTCATTCAGGCCGTAAATCAAAACAATGCATCCCTTGCCGTTCTTTGTAATCCAAACAACCCCACCGGCAATGCCCTGTCGATTGAAACCATAGATTATATTGCTGGGCGAATTCACTGCGCATTTCTCCTTGATGAAGCATACACAGAATTCTGTGATCAGAGTGCCGTTTCGCTTCTAAAAAAATATGACCACTTGATGATTGCACGTACCTTCTCCAAGGCCTACTCCTTGGCTTCGTGTCGTGTGGGCTATATGTTGGCACATCGTGATATCATTGACATGGCTGCGAAAACATATATGCCATATCATATCAATACGTTATCCTTGATCACGGCAGACACCGTCTTTCAAATGCGCGCTGAATTTGAACCGCAGATCCAAATGATCTGCGGAGAACGTGATCGTATGCAGGAAAAATACAAACATCTGCGCGGTGTAACGGTATATCCGTCATATACTAATTTTATCCTGATTCATTATGCAGGAGCATGCGCGCTAAATGATGAATTGATCCATCAGGGAATTGGCGTGCGTAGTTTTAACAATGCACCTCGGCTGGAGGATACGCTGCGCATTTCCATGGGAAGACCCGATGAAAATGACGCCGTTTTTCGTGCAATAAAAGATTATGTGGAGGCACGTACATGAGTACACGACACGCAGAGATTCATCGGACAACAGCGGAGACCGATGTCGTTGTATCCATGGAGCTCGACGGCAGCGGAACATCTCATATTGATACGGGGATTGGTTTTTTTGATCACATGCTCACGCTGTTTGCTGCACATGCTCGTGTCGACTTGACTGTTACGTGTCATGGGGATATCGAGGTCGATGGACATCATACGGTGGAGGATATCGGCATCAGCATAGGCGATGCATTTCGGACAGCCATTGGAGAAAAGCGTGGTATTTCCAGATACGGTACCTTCTTCCTGCCAATGGACGAAACGTTGGCAATGGTCTCCTTGGACATCAGTGGCCGTCCGTTTTTGTGTTATGACCCGGGAACTGAGCCAATGACGCCGATGATCGGAACCTATGACACAGAACTCACCGAGGAGTTTCTGCGTGCTTTTTCCTTCCATGCAGGAATCACACTTCATGTGAAAATTTTATACGGAAAAAATTCACATCACCGTGTAGAAGCCGTGTTCAAAGCACTTGCACATGCACTGCGTATTGCCATAGAGAAGGACGCACGAGCAGGTGACGAGATTCCTTCCACGAAGGGGCTTCTGTAAGGAGAGTACATGATTACCGTAATAGATTATGGGGCAGGTAATTTATTTAGTGTCGAAAAAGCATTTTCGGCAATCGGAGCAGAGGTATGTGTAAGCGAAAGAGCAGAGGATCTTACATCTGCAGATAAAATTGTCCTGCCAGGCGTGGGTGCATTTGGAGACTGCATGACCAGACTCAATGCGTCGGGACTGGTTCCTTTGCTAAAAGAGCGTATTGCCGAAGGAGTACCGCTCCTTGGAATATGTGTTGGGCTTCAGATCCTATTTGAGGGCAGTGAGGAATCACCGGATGTGCAGGGGCTGGGACTGCTGCGCGGACATGTGAAAAAAATCTCTGCAAAAAATGAGAAAATACCGCATATGGGCTGGAATGCCGTGCATATCGAAGAGAATGATAGGGGGAGTGGACTGCTCAAAAACATCCCGGATGCCTCTTATGTTTATTTTGTACACAGCTACCATGCGGTTCCTTCAGATCCTTCGATGATTTCATCGACATGTTGCTATGGAGAGAAGATCACCGCATCGATTGCTTCCAACCACATCATGGCAACGCAGTTTCATCCGGAAAAATCCGGGAAAATCGGGCTGGCGATGATAAGAAATTTTGCAAACTGTTGATAGGAAGGGTTTTTATGCTGATTCTCCCTGCTATTGATTTACGCGGCGGGAACTGTGTCCGCCTTGTTAAAGGAGATTTCAAACAAGAAACGATCTACAGTGAACATCCCGAAGAAATTGCTCTTCGCTGGGAAGGGGAAGGTGCAGAATTTCTTCACGTCGTCGACTTGGATGGAGCTCTTGCTGGAGAGCCGCAGAATATGGACGCGATAAAGCGTATTCTTCAGGCGGTGAAAATACCCGTTGAGGTCGGAGGCGGCATACGGTCAATGGAATCGATTGATCGTCTCCTTTCCATCGGCGTTTCGCGTGTTATCTTAGGCTCTGTTGCCGTGCATAAAGAGGAACTGGTACAGGAGGCATGCAGCGCATACGGAAATCGTATCGTCGTTGGCATTGATGCAAAGAAGGGAATTGTCGCAACGGATGGATGGGAAAAATCCGGCGATATATCGGCAGTAGAGCTTGCGAAAAAACTCGGCGCATTTGGTCTGGAGACGATCATCTATACTGATATATCACGTGATGGGACACTTTCCGGTGTGAACGTCACAGAAACGGCACATTTGGCTCGTGCCTCCGGGATCAAGGTGATTGCCTCGGGCGGCGTGAAATCCATCAGCGATATTGAGGAACTCAAGAAAAGGGAATGTGATGGCATCATCGGGGTGATTGTCGGAAAATCCATTTATGAAGGAACACTATCGCTCACTGAAGCAATTGCAGCATCGCGCTGACATGTACGTGTATCTTTCGAAAGGTGTGATTTCATCATGCAAACAACCTTTGCAAAACGTGTCATCCCATGTCTGGATGTCAAAGACGGACGAGTTGTCAAAGGAACAAATTTTGTTGGACTAAGGGACGCAGGAGATCCTGTCGAATTAGCCAAACGATACGATGAAGAAGGTGCTGATGAAATTGTATTTCTGGACATCACAGCATCTCATGAAAAACGGAAGACGATGGATCACGTCGTCTCTAGCTGTGCGTCCGAGGTATTCATTCCGCTCACCGTTGGCGGCGGAATAAGCACCCTAGATGATATGCAGCATATACTCAAGGCGGGAGCCGATAAGACTGCAGTCAATACCGCCGGCGTAAAAAATCCGGAATTGATCCGAGAGGGAGCTTTACGATTTGGCCGTCAGTGTATTGTCGCTGCAATCGATGCACGTCGTACCGGAAGAGATACATGGGAAGTGTATATCAATGGTGGGACGTACGGCAACGGGACTTGACTGTGTAGCATGGGCAAAGGATGCAGTGCATCTTGGAGCCGGTGAAATTCTGCTGACGAGCATGGATGCAGATGGGACAAAAAACGGCTATGATATAGAACTTACACGTGCCGTATCAGAAAGCGTCAACGTTCCTGTGATTGCTTCCGGAGGAGCAGGAACACTGCAGCATTTTTACGATGTTCTCACAAAAGGAAAAGCGGATGCTGTTCTTGCTGCATCGCTGTTCCACTATGGTGAGTTCACGATAGAAGAGGTAAAAACATATCTTAGGTCACATGGACTGGGGGTTCGATTATGATGAATGTAGATATGTCAATGATTCAATTTGACGACCGAGGGCTGGTGCCGGCAATTGTACAGGAAGAAAACAATCAAGTACTGATGCTGGCGTATATGAATCGGGAATCGCTTGAAAAAACAATAGAGACCGGATTTGCATGGTATTACAGCCGCAGTCGCCAAAAGTTATGGAAAAAAGGCGAAACATCGGGTAATGTCCAACGCGTAAAAGAAATCTCTTACGATTGTGACGGTGACACCATATTGCTGCGTGTCAAGCAGTCAGGCGTAGCGTGTCATACAGGCACCTACTCATGTTTTAGCGGCCGTAAACTCTATGACGCAGACAATAAGAGTATTATTCCTCTAACAGAGAAAGAAGAGCATCCGTTGACTGAGGTTTTGGCGTCCCTTTATCAGGTCATCCAGAGTCGACGCCTGCATCCAGTCGAAGGATCCTATACCAACTATCTATTTGATAAAGGACAGGATAAGATCCTGAAGAAACTCGGCGAAGAAACGGCAGAGACGATCATTGCCTCCAAGAATAACATTCGCGAAGATGTCCTCTACGAGATGGGAGATTTATGGTATCACTGTCTCGTCTTGTTGGCGTATCACAACATGACGCCGGAAGATCTACTGGAAGAATTGAAGCGGAGAAACAGCGGAGGAAAATATCATAAATTTGCCGGTAAGACAGGCATACGCCCAGATATGTAATTCTTCCTTTATTCAGCTATCCATAATGGTAATTATGGATAGCTGGTGAAATAAAGAAAAACTGGAGCAAAAAGATATGTGAATCTTATAACTTGTCATTGACAATAAAGCAATTTGAAACTATAATTTAGATATTGGGTTATATAACTATAGATTATAGTTTTTAATCAAGGAGAGTGTTCTTTTATGGCAAAGAATCCGGTCAAAATTACCGAGACTGTCCTCCGCGACGGACATCAGTCGTTGGTAGCAACACGCATGCGTATTTCGGACATGCTTCCGCAGCTTGCGGCGCTTGATGCCATCGGCTACAATGCTCTTGAGGCATGGGGCGGTGCCACATTTGACACATGCCTTCGCTTCCTCAATGAAGATCCGTGGGAGCGTTTGGATATTCTGAAGAAGAACCTTAAGACGCCAATTCAGATGCTCCTTCGTGGACAGAACCTGCTTGGATACAATCATTATTCCAACGATGTTGTTGAGAAATTTGTCCAGAAAGCATCTGCACACGGCGTAGGTGTCTTCCGTATCTTTGATGCATTGAACGATATCCGCAACCTGAGGGTCGCTATTGATTCGGCGCTGAAATGCCCGGAGAAACCGCATGTCCAGGGTTGCCTTGTATATACGATCAGCCCGGTTCACACCAACGAAAGCTTTGTTGAACTGGCTGTCGAGCTCGAGAAGATGGGATGTCATTCCGTCTGTATCAAGGACATGTCAGGCTTGCTGAAGCCGTATGTTGCTGAGGATCTGGTCAAGAAGCTCAAAGCAGCGGTGAAGATCCCCATCGAGCTCCATACGCACTGCACCTCCGGATTTGGTCATGCGACGTATCTGAAAGCCATCGAGGCGGGTGTTGATATCATCGATACGGCACTGGCTCCCTTCTCCAGCGACACATCTCAGCCGTGTACGGAAACGATGGTTGCGATGCTGGAGGGAGAAGAGCGTGATACCGGACTTGACCGTCAGGCAATGACGCCGATCTCCAAGTACTTCCTCAAGGTAAAGCAGGATCTCATTAAGACATTCAACCTCAAGGGATACTTTGACGTCAATCCGAACGTGCTGGATTTCCAGATTCCTGGCGGTATGCTTTCCAATCTTGCTAACCAGCTCAAAGAGGCCGGCATGGAAGACAAGTATCAGGATCTTCTCGATGAGATGCCGCGCGTACGCAAAGATGTCGGCTATCCGCCGCTCGTTACACCCTCTTCGCAGATCGTTGGAACCATGGCAACGTTTAACGTTATGAGCGGCCAGCGTTACAAGATGGTGCCGAATGAGTTCAAGGATCTTGCTCGTGGAAAATTCGGCAGAACCCCCGTCGAGGTCGATCGTAAGTTCCTGACCGATACGCTTGGGATTGCTCCGGAGGATATCATCGAGGACTGCTCGATCGAAGATGCAAAGGCAAAGACATTCGCTGAGTTTAAGGAAGAACTGAAAGGAAAAGGATATCTCAATCCGACCGATGAGGATGTTCTCTCCTATGCCCTCTTCCCGCAGGTTGCGGAGGAGTTCTTCAAGGCACACTACAAGCCGATTACGGCATACGTAAAAGAGTAAGCTCAGACATCTAAAAAGAAGGTGGAACGTGATGAATCGCGTTCCACCTTCTTTTATTGTTCCTGAAGAATACCGATTTTTCCAATAAATTCTCGAAAGATGGAATTATTGGGGATATCATCAATGTCATGAATTTCATCGACATATTGAAGGAAACGCAGAATCAATCGCGCTTCTGTATATCCCTCTTCTCCTCTGTCTATCGCCTCTAAAAGAGGTACTGCATATTTTTTTAACACCCCAATTTCATAGATCAGCGCGGAATTGAACAAAACATCAGCTTCTTCCTGAAATGGGAAAATATATTTTTCCTCCCCCGCCCTGACGTCCGGCCATTGCTTAATTGTCTTAATGGCCTTTGCACCACGAAATTGATGATCCCGAACCAATCTGCGAAGGAAGCGCACCTCTGTTGTTGGGATACGATTATGTGCATCAATGTTCAGCTGTGTCAATGCACTAATATATATTTTGTATTTGCTTTTTCGTGCTATATCCGCTGTGAGCCGTTCATTCAGGCCATGAATACCCTCAATAATAATGGGTTGATCTTCCTTCAGCTGCAAGAAATTATCGTCGCGCCATTCCCTCTTTCCCGTAATGAAATTGTAGTAAGGAATTTGTACCTTATGTCCATTTAAGAGTTCCAGCATATTTTGATTGAAGAGAGCTGTATCGATCGCGTCGATCGACTCATAATCATACTGTCCTTTTTCATTTCGTGGTGTGTCCTCACGATTCAGAAAATAATCATCCAATGAGATCATAATGGGATGCAGTCCATTGACACGAAGCTGTATCTGTAGTCTTTGAGCAAAGGATGTCTTTCCGGAAGATGATGGTCCGGCAATCAAAATAAGCCGTATATTGTTCCGATGTGAAGCGATGTGATCCGCGATTTGAGCGATACGTTTCTCCTGCAGTGCCTCAGATATGCGTATGAGCTCTCCCATACGATGTTCAGTATTGATCTGATTCAGATCCGAGATGTATGGGCACTCCAAGATCTTCGCCCATTCCTTCGCTTCAGAAAGAATGTGTCCAAATTTTGGCTGCTCTACACGCGTTCTGATTTTCCCGTCTGTCATTTCATCTGGTGTGCGTATCAATACACCGGATTGTTCCACATCTAATGCAAACTGTCCGAGAAGCTTTGTCTCTGGGAGCATCGCTCCATACAGGTAATCGGGATAGTTACGGCACGTATATATACTGATCATGGAGTGTGGGAGTGAAGCAATCAGTGCAGCCTTTCCCCTCTTGCCATGCGCCTGAAAGAGTTCAATTGCTTCCTGACGCGGAATACTGTGCTTGACGATGGGCATGTTTTTCGCAATCATTTCACGCATTTCTTGTTCGATATCATGGATCAAATGAGCGTTGATTGGTTTTCCTGGGATTTTTACTTCACAATATAATCCCTTATTGACTGTAAACTTGGCGACAACCTCCGCTTCTTTGTTCATATTGGATACGGCCACGATAAAGAGAAAGAGGATGGAGCGCTGATAGATTCTCCATCCAAGGGAAGTATTCAACTCGATAAATGAAATTTCATCATCATGATCATATTCTGACTGTATATCTCGTACTTCACCGTTGATTTTAGCTGCAACAATCGGACTGGAGTAATTCTGCTCTTCCTCTTGTGCAAGCTGCATCAATGTTTTTTTCATCAGAACCCTCTTCTCTCTTTACAGAAAAACCTGCCCATCGCGAGCAGGTTATCATCAGATAAAGAATGTAACAATTTTGTAGGTGATTGCACCCATGATAGCTGTGCATGGGATTGTCAGCACCCACGCTACTACCATTTGCTGTGCGACACCCCATCGAACGGCGTTAATGCGTTTTGCTGCTCCTACCCCCATAATGGAGCCGGAAACGACATGTGTTGTACTCACAGGCAGATGCAGCAAAGTTGCACCAAATATGATAATGGATGAGTTCAAATCCGCCGAAAAGCCTGAAATCGGTTGTAACTTAAATATCTTACCTCCGATGGTCTTGATGATGCGCCAGCCGCCGACGGCCGTTCCACAAGCCATTGCAGTTGCGGCAAGGATTTGACATAGGTGGGAACCTCGAACGCATCAATGTATCCACCAGCCAATAAGGCGAGTGTAATGATACCCATAGACTTCTGTGCATCGTTGGAGCCGTGAGAAAATGCCATAGTAGCAGCCGATAGGATCTGCATCTTCTTGAATTTCCCGTTGATGGATGTTGGACGTGAATGCCCAAACACGCGGAACAGAAGCAACATGATGATGCATCCGGAAACCATACCAACTAAAGGAGATAAAATCAACGAGAGGACAATTTTTCCGATTCCCGTGAAGTTTAATCCATCGACGCCTGAGGACGTCATTAGGACAGCGCCAATCACCCCACCGACAAGTGCATGTGAACTACTGGAAGGCATCGAAAACTTCCATGTGATCACATTCCATACGATAGAGCCGAAGAGCGCAGCAATAAGAACGTGTTCATCTACATGAGAGGCTGATTTTACGATATCTGAACCGATAGTTTTTGCCACGCCAGTGCTGTACATTGCACCGAAAAAGTTAAGGACTGCGGCCATAATAATGGCGTGCTGCGGATGAATCGCTCTTGTGGAAACAGAAGTGGCAATCGCATTCGCTGTATCATGAAAACCGTTGATAAAGTCGAATATCAATGCCAACAGAATGACCAGAAAGATCAATAGCTGCAAATCAGGCATACTTCATTACCACTCCTCGCAGCATATCAGCAATATGTTCACAATGATCCAGCGTGTCTTCCAGCTGCTCCAGAACATCTTTCCAGCGAATGAGCTCAATCGGATCCTTCTCGTGTTCAAACAGGTAGGCAACTTCACGACGGTAGATGAGATCGCCTTCACTTTCAAAACGTTCAATCTTGTGCGATGCGTCCAATATACCCACTTGATTTTTGCGGATGTTCCCCAAAAAGGATACCGCACGAACGATCTCCTCCGTTGCAGAGAGCAATAACTTGGTCAGGTTTACTGCTCCCGTCATTGGCTCCCCCATATGGTACATGTCGTATCGCTGTAATATTCCTTGGAGGAGATCAACGCCGTCATCGAGGTTATTTGCCAATGCGTATATGTCTTCACGATCAATCGGTGTAATGAAAGTGAGGTTCAGCTTGTCAATAATACGGTCGTTGATAGCATCTGCTTCGTGTTCGATTTTATTGATTTCTTCTACCTTAACCGCCGTTGTTTTGTAATCCTGGATGACCTCGTCCAGAATCAAAGCTCCTGCATGAAAGAATTTCGCACTTTCAAGGAATAGATCAAAGAACTCATCATCCTTCTGTTTGAAATTAAACATAAATCCAGATCCTCCCCAGGAATACATTTACTTGGAGGTACATACAGAAAAATCACACCCCAATAATATCATTATTTCAGATTGACAGCAAGCCAAAATTTGACTGTACTCAAATCCTTTCAGCGAGTCGCTCCGCGAGGAGTGTATAGCGTCGTCTTGTTCGATCATTGCTTACAGCGGTAAAGAGTGCTGTGCGATCTCCTACAAGAATCACACGTTTCTTTGCGCGTGTGACAGCCGTATAGAGGAGGTTACGCTGCAGCATAATATGATGTGCACGTACAAGCGGTAAAATGACAGTACTATATTCGCTGCCCTGACTCTTGTGTACACTCATGACATAGGCGAGTGTAAGCGATGCAAACTCATCCCGTGTATACGTAACATCCACATCATCTGTGTATTGTACGATAAGTTTCTCTGTATCAATCCATACAATACAGCCAACATCACCGTTGAAAACATTTTTGGTATAGTCGTTTCGTATCTGCATGACCTTATCGCCGCTGCGAAATCCGGCGATTGACGCATTGTCTTCCGTTTCTGGGTTGAGTGCTTCCTGTAGTGTGCGGTTTAGTGCATCTACGCCACATGCTTCGCGACGCATGGGCGAAAGCACTTGCATGTCCATCACAGAGTGCCCCTCTTCGATCAACGATTGACAAATTGATAGGACTTGCTTTGCAGCTTCCTCGGCGGATACTGCCGAAACAAAGGAGAAATCGTTTCCTGTAAATGTCGGCATAGATCCTGTGTTGATTGCGTGTGCATTGAGCACGATCGTTCCTCTGTTATTCTGACGAAAAATCTGTGTCAGACGCACACATGGAAAAACGCCCGAACGAAGAATATCTTTTAATACAGATCCTGGCCCGACGGCCGGAAGTTGATCTGCATCTCCAACGAAGACGATGTGTGAGCCTGGAAGGACAGCGGAAAGCAGATGCTGCATAAGCACAATATCCATCATGGATACCTCATCAATGATGACAACATCTGCCTCAAGCATACATTCCGCATCACGTGCAAAATGCATCTCGCCGTCTTCTTCACGTCCTTGTGCTTCGAGCATACGATGTACAGTGGCTGCGGGAGCCCCAGTCGCTTCTGAAAGGCGTTTTGCAGCACGACCTGTTGGCGCAGCGAGAAGGATTTCCAGCCCTTGCTTTCCCATTATATCAATCATGCTTCGAATTACTGTTGTCTTTCCTGTGCCAGGGCCGCCGGTAAGTATGACAACGCCATGAAGCAGGGATGCAATCACGGCATCTCGCTGCTGCTGTGCGAGTGTTACCTCATGCTCTTCCTCCCATTTGCTGACAAGTGCTGCAGGGTTGTGAACGTGAATTGGTTCTGCCTTATGCTTGAGCATGCGGAGAAGATCTGCGGTTTCTACCTCTGCATGATACAATTGAGGCGAGTAAATCAGACGCTCTCCCATCTCATCCACGGCATAGACGCGATGCATTTTCACCTCGCGTCGGAGTACATCCATGATGTCAACATGCTCAACACCAAGGCGCTTGGCGGTATGCTCAATCAGCAGAGCTTCCGGAATGCAGCAATGCCCATTGGATGCAATTTGTGCCAGTTCAAAAAGGATGCCTGCTGCAATCCGTTCCGTTGAGTTTTTTTCCCACCCACATGCCGCAGCAATCGTATCCGCCGTGATAAACCCAATACCATCCACTTCTTGTGCCAGCTGATATGGATTTGTCTCCATCACCTTCAGCGAGAGTGAGCCATATTTTTTGAAGATACGGGCGGCATAGCTACCCAGTTACACCATGCTCTTCCAGCCAAAGCATAATATCACGCAGTTCGCTTTGCCTAAGATAGGATGCTGTAATTTTCTCTGCCGTTTTAGGTCCAATTCCGGTAACTTCCGTTAGGCGACGTGGTGTGCTCTCTATGACCTTTAGTGTGTCTATACCAAAACGTTCAACGATACGACGTGCCATCGCCGGGCCGATTCCTTCGATCACACCGGAAGACAAAAACCGCTCGATGCCATGTGCCGTCGTCGGTGTACTAACGTGCATTTGCACAGCTCGAAACTGTCTCCCAAAGCGAGGATGTACAAACCATGTTCCGCTTAACTGCACTTCCTGCCCGAGAAGTGGTGCGGGAAGGTTCACCGTTGCCGTACATTTCGACTGACCTTGCAGGCGCAGGCGAAAAACAGAAAATTCATCATTTGCAGCCGAAAAAATGATATGATCTACAATACCGGTTAGTCGTTCTTCCTTGTTATTGAAATCAAGATCTTGCTGAAGCTGCATCATCGACCTCCGTCAGCTGCTCCCACTTGGCATAACGTTGTATAATCTCCTGCTCCTTTTCTGCATACGCTGCAGCAACGGTATGGCTGCGTTCGGGGTCACATTGTGTTTCTGGCAAATTCATCTCATACTCCAACCCTTTTAGCTCTGCCTCCGCCATAGCGATCTCAGCTTCAGCACGTTCAATCATTTCCTGACGGCGGCCTGTAGGCAGCGTGCTTACTGACGACTGTCTATGGGAATTGTTTTTTGCGCAGGAGGTTGTTCTGATTTTCTTCTTTTGGGAGACTTGATCCTGCTCTTGTGGCCGTGAAGACTCCTCTTCTTTTTTCATCAGATAGTAACTGTACCCACCGAGATACTCCGTGATCGTTCCTTGGTTCAATACCAATGTGCAGTTTGCTGTCTTATCCAGAAAATAACGATCGTGAGATACGGCAATAAATGTTCCCGGAAAGGCCATAAGAGCCTCCTCTACTGCCTCACGTGCCGGGATATCCAGATGGTTCGTCGGCTCATCCAGAACGAGAAAATTAGCGCCTGTCAGCATCAGTTTAAGAAATGCGACGCGCGCCTGTTCACCGCCGGACAATTCCCCAATACGCCGAAGTACATCATCTCCGTGAAAGAGAAATGCACCGAGATAGCTACGTGCAGTCTCCTCACTTAATCCGTAGGTATAGCTGATTTCATCTAGTATCGTATTATTAGGGTTAAGGCCTTCGTGCTGCTGGGAAAAATATCCGATCTTGACACGGCTACCGATCTTCACACGTCCTTCTGCTTCACGTTCTCCCACCAGAATTTGAAGGAGTGTCGTCTTCCCTGCACCATTTTCTCCGATTAGTGCCACACCGTCTCCTTTTCGTATCAAAAGGGAGATATGATCAAGAATACGAAGCCCATCCTGATAGGAAAACGAGACATCCTCAAGTTCCGCAACACGCTGTGCGCACTCCTCCGGGGGAGCAAAGGAAAAGAATTGAAACTGTGCTGCTTCAGGCGGAAGTACAATGCGTTCCAACCGATTGAGCTGACTCTGTCTGCCGCGTGCCTGTTTGGCTTTTATCCCTGCTTTATACTTGCGAATGAATTCTTCTGTCTTACGGATATGGTCCTGTTGTTTTTCATAAGCATGCTGAAGTGCTGCGCGGCGCTCATTTTTTATGCGTATGTAATGTGTATAATTTCCTGTATACGAAGTAATAGTCTGATGTTCGAGTTCGAGAATATGTGAGGCGACACGATCAAGAAAATAACGATCGTGAGAAATTAAAAGAACACCGCCTCTGTAGGAGCGGATAAATTCCTCCAGCCATTCGATCATGCCGATATCCAGATGATTGGTCGGCTCGTCTAAAAAAAGAAAATCTGGTTCACGCAAAAGTGCTTTGGCAAGACATATACGTGTTGTCTGACCACCGGAAAAATGATGAACATCCTTAGTCAAATCCGGTTCTGAAAAACCAAGACCAAATGCAACGCGCCGAATATGTCGTTCAAAATCATAACCATTCATGGACTCAAATCGATTGACAAGATTTCCATAGGCTTTGAGGTCTTCTTCACTACTCTGCCCGGCGGAGATACGACGTTCCATCCGTTCTTTTTCTTCACGAAGTAAAATGATATCAGAGAAGGCACTGTATAATTCATCATACAGTGTTTCCGAAGAAAATACTGCCTGCTGCTCAACGTAGCCGATGGTATCGGTCGGATCGACAGACACTGTACCATCATCCGCTTCTTCTCGCCCAAGGAGAACACGCATCAGTGTTGTTTTACCGCTTCCGTTGGCGCCAACAAGACCTATTTTATTACCGCGCATAATTTCAAGGTTCACATGAGAAAAAAGAGTATGTATCCCATACGATTTTTCCAGCCCGACCGCCTTAAAACTCCCCATATTACGTTTCTCCGTCCTTGTGTTTTGGCGTTGACCGATAGTCACGCCCAATATATACGATTGCCTGCTGTTCTCCGGCTCCCTCCACCGGCATAATAACGCATGGAAACGGCATGCCATAAAAAAGATTGACATGCGAATTCGCCGTCATAACTGCAGTTTTTTGGCGATCTGACGATCGTCCCGTCTCGACACTTGAAATCCGAAAACCTTTTGCCTGCAGAATATCTGCTACCTCTGCCCCTGCCCCGTCAATTCCGCTGGAATTGACGATGAGGACGGAAATACGATCCGTTGAATCTTGGCGCTTTTCCACGCCAGCTTCTTTTGATTCTTTTTTTTCGGCTGTACGATGTGCGCCGATCACGCGATCGCCCTCCGCCAGCAGTTCATCAGCAGAAGGAAAATTGACTTTTGCGTTGTTCTCCATCATCCTGCGCAGCCGTTCCGGCATATCGGCACGGTATTTATCGGCATCCCGTTCGGCTTCTTCGCGCATGGGGGCTGACAGCTCTCTGCCAACGCCTTCCATGAGCAGTGATCTTGACGTGACAATGTCTGGAATCCAATAGCTCACATCGCCAAGATAGGCAGGGGTCCCTGCAGCCATAGCCATCGAAAGCCCATCTGCATCAATGGTTTTAAACCGTTTTGCCAGCGCAATCAACTGACGCAGAGAAAGATCGGTCTGAACAGCATTCTTTACTTCCCCTATGATGGCAGAGATACGGGGAAGAATCTCAGGGGATATAAGACGCGTAAAAAAAGCCCGCATAAAGCGTTGTTGGCGTGAAATGCGCCCAATATCCCCTTCCCCATCTCGATAACGCACATACTGAATGGCATGTGCACCATCCATGTGCTGCATGCCGGGCTGAAGGTCGATGATAAGACCGCCATTGTCGTCCCAAGGATCTTCATAATACATTCGTTTCTCTACGTCGATATCGACACCGCCGACGGCATCGACAATACGCTCAAACGCTGACGTGTCAATCAAAATATAGTGCGAGACAGGAACACCAAGCAGCTTGCGAATGGAGGAAATTGTCAGATCATGACCGCCAAATGCATACGCATGGTTGATTTTATCATATCCATAGTTTCCAATTTCAACGCGTGTGTCGCGAGGGATGGAAAGCAGTGATATCCGATCTTTTTTTTCATCGACGGCGGCAAGCATCAGCGTATCACTTCGTCCAATATCGTCATCCCTGCGATCTACTCCCATGAGCAGCACATAACCGAGATCGTCGGAAACACTGGTGCCGACATCTGCATCCTTTAATGAACTGGAAAAAAAATATCCTCCTGCATAATAAATCACACACACCAGTACAAATGAAAACGTAAATATAATTCCCGCATACTTAATGAACATACGATCTGTTGTTTTCTTGTCTGATGGAGTTATTTCTGGTTCTTGTGCCATCGATTCGTAAATCTCCCTCTCCGCTTATACCAATCGGATTCAGTATAGCAAAAACAGGCGTTCCGCGCAAATTCTCTAGATACGCTACGAGAACGATAATGTTGCAATAAAACATGCTTCGACAACATGTCGTTTTAATCTTCTTTACAAAGCACTAGTGCATTTCATGTAAACTGATATCCATAATTTACATCTGGATTTGTACACTGTATATCGGCATAGTGCAATACAGATGGGGATGTTGCACAATATTGCAAGGGAGAGAATGATGCTTAGACTTCCTGTATCGAAAACTAAAAGACGGGTATGGTTCTTGGGCAGAGCTTGTTCAATACAGCAGGAGGAAGTTATCTTGTCAAGGGACAGCTGTAACCATTGACTATATTCGAAAGCTACGTCAGATTGGCATTCAATCTGTAACCGTTACCTCTATGGATCCGGCACATAAACTGCCGCCCTCCTCCCGGACGTGATTGAGGAAAAAAACTCGAATTAATGCCATCAGCACGGTCTACAATACGTTTCAATCTATTGAAGAGAATGGGACGCTTGATGCAGATACATTACAGAAGGTGACAGATTCTATTGTCTTTGATCTCTTTGAAAATCATGAAAATCTCGTTCAGCTGACCGATATTCGCGCTCATGATGCTTATACATTTGCGCACAGTGTCAAATGTTGCTGTTCTGTCTGCGATGATGGGAATGTTATGCCACCTGCCCAAAGAGATGAGCTCTCTGATTACACTTGGTGGACTTCTGCACGATCTTGGAAAAGTGGACGTGAACTCAGATATTCTGACTAAAAAAAGCGCAGTCTGAACTGATCGTGAGTTCCAAGATCATGAAGAAACATCCAGATGAGCGGATCTCGGCGTATCTCAAGAATGAAGAACCTCCCTAAAACAAGTATCCTTGCAAACCATTGCTGCGCAACATCATGAACACATCGATGGAACTGGGCTATCCAAATGGGAATTACAGGGTAAATGAAATGCATCGTTATGCAAAAGATCACTGCGATCGCAGATGTCTACGATGCACTAACCAGTGAACGTCCTTATAAGAAGGCCTATATGCCGAAATATCGCCTATAATATCATGCACAATATCAATAAAGGGACAGTTTGATCAAGATCTTTGCTGATACATTCTTTTAACAATGTCGCACTCTACCCTGAGAGGGATCCTGTGTTAAAAGACGACATTTAGGTTTTGCTGTCGTGAAAGAAAGTAAGTTTGGACGTACGACGACGCCCAATCATCATCCTCTTTTGCAGATACAAATGGAAAATTACTGAAAAGATCGTATTGTTATCGATCTTTCAGAAATACAAAATGGAGCAAAATCCATACAGCTCGTGCCTACAGGCAAATGAGCTCTATCACTTCATCCATGAACTAGGCGTCGACCCATCCTACTACCTCGAAGAGGAACGAAAAAAGGATGCGGCTGCTGGGATAAAATCCTCCGGTGTGTCGACGGCGCCGCGTGCGCAGTTGAATTAAGATAAAACGAAGTCCGTTAGCGTATGGTAGATCTCGTACATCTATCATACACTAACGGACTTTTTGTTGCTTATCGTTTGCGTTCTCAGAATCACATCGGCCATCTCTTGTACTGTATTACAATGACCGACGGGATAGCCGATCTCTTCAATTTGCTTTCCGAGCCGCAGGAGATGCGGTGGTGAAAGCGAGGCTTGCTCCAACAGTTCTGTATTACGAAATATATCACATGGAGCACCTGCTCCGACGACACGACCATTCGCCAGCAGGATTAAACGCTCGGCAGAACGAAGGATATCCTCCATGCTATGTGAGACGAGAACAATGGACATACTGCGCTCACGGTGAAGTGTCGAGAGCATCGACAATAGTTCTTCGCGACCACGTGGATCAAGACCGGCTGCCGGTTCGTCCAAAACGAGATAGCGTGGTGCAAGAGCCAATACACCGGCAATCGCCGTACGTCTGCGCTCCCCTCCGGAGAGTGCAAATGGAGAACGCTCCCGATAGACCTGTGGGAGATGAACAAGCTCCATTGACTCTTGCACACGCCGCTCAACCTCGGCTTCGGGGAGGCCCTGGTTACGCGGACCAAAGGCAATATCCTCGTAGACAGTTTCTTCAAAAAGCTGATGCTCAGGGTATTGAAAAACCATGCCTACACGAAAGCGAGCGGAACGATCCTTCATATCGTTTTTTGGTGTTCTCTTCCCAAGCGGTACGCCATCTACGGAGACTATGCCGGACGTGGGCTGAATCAGCCCGCCGATCAGCTGCATAAGCGTAGATTTTCCCGCGCCTGTTTCCCCTGCTATTGCAGTAAATTCTCCCTCGTTAATGACAAGTGAAACGTCATGAAGTGCCGTATGGGAGAGAGGTGTGTTCTCCATATAGGTATATGAAACAGATTCTATTTCGATAGACAATGGATCAACTCCTCGTCTGTTAAGATATTTTCCGATAGATGCTCTCCAGCTCGACGTAAGTGTTGTGCAAGATCGGCAGCAAGGGGGAGATCGAGTCCCAGCTGCTGTATACGTTCTGTGTGAGAGAATACGTCATGCGGCGTTCCATCCATGACAATCTTCCCCTGATCCATCAGAACAATGCGATCCGCAGCAATTGCCTCCTCCATGAAGTGTGTGATATAGATGATCGTTGTTCCCCTGCTCTTTGTGCAGTTTTTTCACGGCAGAAAGAACTTCCGCGCGTCCGCGTGGATCCAGCATAGCTGTGGGCTCGTCCAGGACAATACACTGCGTTTGCATAGCGATAGCACCCGCGATAGCAATACGTTGCTTCTGTCCCTCCGGAAAGCAGATGCGGTGCATCAGTCGCATGATTACTCATCCCGACCAATGCAAGCGAATCCTCGACGCGGGTCCGTATTTCGCATGGAGGAACTCCAAGATTTTCTGGGCCAAATGCTACATCGTCTTCAACGACAGCGGCGATCAGTTGATTGTCAGGATTCTGAAACACCATACTGACTTTTTGGCGAATCTTCCACCATTGAGATTCGTCCCGTGTATCCATGCCATCGACAAGACAGGTTCCTGATGATGGCAGAAGAAGAGCATTCAGATGGCGCGCTAATGTAGACTTCCCTGAGCCGTTAGCACCAAGGACAGCGACAAACGCACCGGCCGAAATTTCCAGAGATACATCACGGAGTGCCTCATGGCCTTCGTTATCTGTGCCTTGATAGATATGCGTCACATGGTCAAGTGAAAAAAAAGATTGTGCTTCCATTAGTCTTTATCATCCCGTATGTTCTTAGACTTCGTCTTCAGGCGAACATGGAATGTCGTACCTTTGCCAAGTTCGCTGTTGAGTGTAATTGAACCGTGGTGTGCCTCAACAATCTCGCGTGCAATGGCGAGGCCGAGCCCATTGCCGCCCATACGGCGCGAACGCGCTTTATCAACACGATAAAATCGATCAAAGATGCGTTCCTGATGTTCTTTTGCAATACCGATTCCCGAATCTGTGATAGAAAGGCATACCATACCGCGTTCCTCTGTGCTCAAGGAAACTTCAATGTGACCATGCTCCGGTGTATACTTCACTGCATTGTCGACGAGAATCAGAATAAGCTGACGTATTTTCTGTTCATCTGCGTATATCTCTGCACGTTTGGGCAGGAGCTCTTCGATCGCAATATCTTTCTTCTCAGCAAACGGGCGCATCATGCGTACCGTCTGTCTGGCTGCTGCAGCAATATCCATGCGTACTGGTTTGAACTGTGTTGCCCGTCCATCTGTGCGCGCAACCGTAAGCAGATCACCCACAAGTTTTGTCATTTTTTTTACTTCATCACGTACATCTTCAATGACCTGTTTCAAAAATGGTGATGTAATTGTCGGATCACTGTGCAGAAGATCAGCAGAAGCTAGGACAACAGCGAGAGGTGTGCGCAGTTCATGGGAAGCGTCTGCTGCGAATTGACGTTGGCGCTCATACGCCTCACGGATTGGCCGCATGGCACCACCCGAAAGAATATAGCCGATTGCAGCGGCAAAGATGATGGCGATAACGCCCAATGCCGCCAGTGCTGATGTTGCTTTTTCCAGTCCATTATACATGGCGGTAACATCTTTTCCTACGTATACCGTTTGCATTGGCATGGGGGGGCTGGATACCGTTTGTGATGTCATCATCACTTTCGTCTGAACGCCGCGTTCACTCGTCTTGGTAAATACACGTACCTCACGGTCGGACGGATTCCATGTCCCGACGATGTCCAAGACAAAGGATTCGATACGGGATGAGGCACGCGAGAAAATTTATGAGACGTCCCCGATCATCAAACACATAATAAAAGAGACGATCATTGGTACTGCGATACAGCTGTGCCTCATCTGCATCTGTTCCCGTATGCAGTTCATGATACACCTGAGACTCTGCGACGCTGTTCGATGTATCCAAAAGTTCCCGCGCCTGCTCAGAAGTAATCGCCCACTGCATCGTCTTGTGCATAGCAAAAAGGAGGACAATAACCAGCCCTCCCATAACCAGTGCATAGCGCAGCATCAACAGCAAGCGGCTGCGTCCAAACAGATTCTGTTCGCTCAATTTGGTGCCTCCAGCTTATATCCGACACCACGTATCGTTTTGATGGATGCCCCCTCTCCCGCTGCGTCTAACTTCTTTCGCAGCATTTTCATATAGGAGTCGATGTTATTCGAGCTGACGTCTGCCTCCAAACCCCAGATCCGATCGAGGATGATATCGCGCGGAACCACGATCCCGATGTTCTGTGCTAGGAGATCAAACAGCTGAAATTCCCGCGGAGAGAGTTGAATGATCTTTCCATTCTTTTCGAGAATATTTGCCGTACGATTCAGCTTAAAACCGCCGATTTCATCAACCTCATGCTGTATACGCTGCGTTGACCGCCTGCCAAGTGCGCGCAGACGAGCCAAAAGCTCAGAAAACTCGAACGGCTTTACGAGATAATCATCCGCACCGGCATCAAGTCCCTTCACACGATCCTCCACAGAGTCCCGCGCGGTCAGCATGAGAATGGCACGATCATAGCCGTGTCGACGCAGGCGTGCACAGGCATCGACTCCTGACTCGCCCGGCATCATCCAGTCCAAGATCAGGATATCGTACTCTGTGTAGGTTGCATACGCATAAATATCACTGCCGTCTGTCACCCACTCAACACTGATGTCGATTTTGTTCAAGCATATATTGGATGAGCTTGCCGAGGCGCAGATCATCTTCTGCTAAAAGCACGCGCATAATACCATCTCCCTGCTATATCGAATAGAATTATAGATAAGGGGAGTGAAAGATAGCTGAAAAAAAGTGCTAACGCATCGCTATGTGCGCTGATGCAATCATGCGATAAAAGACAATCATTCCAAGCCCGTAGCAAGTCAGCATAATGACCCCCATGGGAATGGCAGTATGATCACCTGCGATGCCTACTACAGGCATCATGCAGGCTCCCAGCAGCATCGAGAAGCATCCAATCAATGCAGAAGCACTGCCCGCATTTTTCCCCTGTCGTGAAAGCGCGAGGGAAAAGCTCGCTGCACCCATCACCGAGAGGGGGATGATGGTAATAAAGAGTAGAATAAAGATCACAGGAAGCGGTGCGAGACAAAAAACCCAATCAGAAGCAAGCTGCTCCCGATTAGTGGAACAAGTACGGCATATTTCAACATAACGATATCCGGCACACGTCCGGCCAAGCGAGCCGGTAAAATACCGGCGAAGAGAAGCCCTCCTCCAATCACGGCAAAAATCATACTAAATCCCTGTGGAGAGACACCATAGATATTCTGAAAGACGAATGAAGAGCCGGAGAGGTAGGAAAAGAAGGCACCAAACACGAAGCACTGCAGCAGACAATGTCCGAGAAATAACGATCATGTAAAAGGAGGGGGAATTTCTTCAGAGAATCCATCATGTTCTTGCTGCGCTGTTCCTTGGGGAGCGTCTCTTGATAAGCGAGAGTTGCACCGGCCAATACTACGCCGATGAGTGTCAATAAAACGAAAGTGGCGCGCCAATTCGCAAAAAGAAGAATCTGTCCGCCGATCACGGGCGCAATAATGGGGGCAAATCCGTTAACCATCATGAGTACAGAAAAGAACCGTGTGAGCTCTGAGCCTTCGCAAACATCACGTGCGATTGCGCGTGAAATAACAATTCCGCTCGCCCCGGCGAAACCGGCAAAGAAGCGAAAGAAGAGGAAAAGATATATATTCTGCGCGAGTACGCAGCCGAGCGTTGCACCGACAAAGACAAGCATTCCGATCAGAAGAGGCTTGCGGCGTCCCAAGAGATCACTCAATGGACCGGCAAGAATCTGTCCAAGTGCCATGCCCAGCGTTGTCATAGTAAGCGTCATCTGTACCAATGATGTTGGGACAGAAAAGGCTTCCTGCACCTCAGGCAGTGCCGGGAGATACATATCCGTTGAGAGCGGTGCAATTGCCGTCATAACACCAAGGAATATGGTCAGCCAAAGCCGCGTATGCGCATTCATCTCCATTATATTTCTCCCTTATCCTCGTTCACTGCATAATTGTTTTAAGCAGCATTTGCAGCAGATGATTTCTTTTCCCCGGCGCATTAGCCATGCCTTTATCGTTTCCCATATTGCAGTTGCGATGACGATTCCCGCTGCGATGGATGCTGCATAGAGAAAAGTTTTTATCCCCTGCGTACCAAATTTATCCCAGTCAGCAGCAACCGCATAGAACATTGTTCGGTAGAGCGAACCACCGGGGACCATGGCACTAACACCGATGATCAAAAAAATTGTTGCGGGACATTTATAAAAACGTGCCAGAATTTCTGCGGCAAGTGTCGCAAATACAGCCCCAGCAAAGTATCCGGCATACTCATTCCAATCGAGTGCTATAAACAGGATGGTGAATCCCCAGGCAATCATACAGACCACAGCTCCTACACAGGCATCCTTGATATGCCCATGCCAGAGCAAATGAAAAAAGAATCCACCAATAAGAGACGTGAGGAGATAGACCCACCACGTTGTTTGAAAAGCGATGATGGTTCCTGATGAACTAAACGCAAAGCCGGTAGCGATCAGCAGGCTCAGAATAAATGCCTCTGCACTCTTGAGCAGCCCCGAAATCGTTTCCTGACTGAACATATCGCGTATTGAGTTCATGAGAGCAAGCCCTGGGATCACCGGCATAATGTTGCCCATATTTATCGCTGCCGGATGAATATCCATCCCCATCCACATGAATGAGTTGGCAAAAACACCACCGATAAAACTAAGCAAAACGAGGGCACAGTATGGATTTAGTTTTGTTCTGCCAAGCAAATATTGAATGAGTCGAAGAAAAACACCAACGATCCCGGCACATATGGCGTCTTCTAAACGACCGCCGAAAAAAGCAGCAAAACTGCCGGCGATAATGGCCCAATAAAACACAGATGCTTTGAGTGAAATCACATCCATCGCATCGATCTCGCGGATACGCGCCTTTATTTCGTCAGAAGTGAGGGGATGTGCACAAATTTCTCGTGAGAGCTGGTTCAACGCGATCAATCGCTGAAAATCGAAATTCTGCCCAGGAACACGACGCATCTGTGAAATGACGCCGATGTCCTCCCCGCGTATCGTCACAACAATACTGGAGGTAATGACCATGACATCCACATGGCGAACCCCATAGGCGCGGCATATAAAGTTGATCGTCCGCTCTACACGGCTTACCTCCGCACCAGTTACGAGCATGCGCTGCCCAATGTCGATGGCACGTTCCAGAATCTTGTTGATGTTCATTCGTGCTGTTTCGTTTATCATAATGAACATAGTTATAACATGTCTTTACTGCCATGTCACGCTTTTTCAAAGAAAAACAGCAGAACCGTTTTCACAGTCCTGCTGCACACTCTATGTGTGATATTATTCTACGGTAACAGACTTTGCGAGATTCCGCGGCTTATCCACATCGCAGCCGCGCGTAATCGCTGCATAGTATGCAAGCAACTGAAGCGGGATAACGGAGAGAATCGGCATAATGAACTCATCGGATGCCGGTACGTGCATCACATGATCCACGTACTTTTTCAATTCGGTATCCCCTTCGGCAGCAATACCGATAACAACGGCATCACGCGCCTTGACTTCCTTGATATTGGAAAGGGTTTTCTCGTAAACATTCCGCTGGGTTGCCAGTGCGATGACCGGAACGCCTTCTACGATCAGAGCAAGCGTACCATGCTTCAACTCGCCCGCAGCGTAGGCTTCTGCGTGGATGTACGAAATCTCCTTGAGCTTGAGTGCTCCCTCGAGGGATACGGAATAGTCAAGACCGCGGCCGATGTAGAAAACATCCTCATTGAACCCGTACTGCTTGGCAAATGTCTTGATGGGATCAACGTCAGACAATATCTCCGAAATCTGCGAGGGAATCTCCTGCAGATGCTCTACCAATTCCGCCGTGCGCTTTGGCGCAATCATCCCCTTGATCTCCGCCATATACAGTGCAAGCATGAAGAAGAGGACGAGCTGTGTTGTGTATGCTTTCGTCGATGCAACGGCAATCTCAGGTCCTGCCCATGTGTAAACGACCTGATCTGCCTCGCGTGCGATGGAGGACCCGACCACGTTCGTAATTGCAAGTGTCTTTGCTCCACAACGCTTGGACTCCTTGAGTGCCGCAAGGGTGTCACTGGTCTCACCGGACTGCGATACAACGATCAGCAGCGTCTTGTCATCGACGATCGGGTCACGATAACGGAACTCAGATGCGACATCCACTTCGACAATGACGCGCGCCATTTTCTCAATATAGTACTTCCCAACGAGTCCTGCATGATATGCCGTACCACAGGCGACAATATAGATCTTGTTGAAGGAATTGAGATACTCGGGGGTCCAAGAGAGTTCTTCAAAAGAAATACTCTTCTTGTCACTCGTAATACGCTGGCTCATCGTGTCACGAACGGCTTTCGGCTGTTCATGAATTTCCTTGAGCATGAAATGCTCATAGCCGCCCTTTTCTGCTGCCTCAGCATTCCATGTGACTTCAAATACCTTCTTGGCAACGGGCTCGCCCTTGCGATCAGTGATCTCGACACTGTCCTTGCGTACAATGGCAAGTTCGCCGTCCCCCATGATGTAGGTACGGCGTGTACGGGAGATAATCGCGGGGATATCCGAGGCGATATAGTTCTCCCCTTCGCCGAGGCCAATGATCAGCGGGTTGTCCTGCTTTGTGCAGACAAGCATATCCGGGTGTTTACGGCTCATAAATGCCAGAGCATAAGACCCTTCGATACGACGCAGAACCTCGCGAACAGCTGCAACGAAATCGCCCTGATATACGTCCTCCAGAAGATGAACAACTACTTCTGTATCCGTTTCGGACTTAAATACATGACCTTTTTCGATGAGCTCTTCCTTCAGTGAAAGATAATTTTCGATAATGCCGTTATGGACAATGGCAAAATCGTTGTGACAATCCACATGGGGATGTGCGTTCACATCCGACGGACGACCGTGCGTCGCCCAACGTGTATGACCGATACCGATGTTGCCAACGGGGACATTTCCCTTGATCTTGTCACGAAGTGCGGACAGGCGTCCAACGCTCTTCTCGACACGAATGCTTCCGTTGTCGTAAACAGCGATTCCGGCTGAGTCATAACCGCGATACTCCAGTTTGGACAGACCATCCAGCAGGAACTCTGCTGCCTGACGATCACCGACATAACCAACAATTCCACACATAAAAATACCTCCTGATCGAGTAAAACATCGCTCAGGGATTTCACTCTGACTGCAGCTTTGTCCACGCGGTCACCCGCATGATTTGACCACAGCCTATCGGCAGAGTATGCCGGAAGGCATCCGCTGACGGCTCGACAACCTTCTCCTCGTCCTCTGAGAAAACACCTTCCCAGAGCCAGCGCTAAGATTAATTCTTTTTTATAAATGAAATCCCCCATGCATCAGATGATGCATGGGGACATTCTATCCGATATAGCGCAATAAGTCAATCGTTCACTTCTGCGAGCAGAAAAAATACTGTTGATTCATGGCATTTTGGCAACATAGTGACTGAAACTCCCGATGACGAGCTGCGGAAATTCTTCATGAAGAAGATGCATAAAATTTTTCGTCCCAACGGGCATCCCCTCCGCCACCGGCATGACTTGCAGAAATTGTGTTGGATCAATATTGAGATTTCTCATCTGAATCATCTGAACCGGAAGCTCGCGGAAAAATTGCTGCCAAGCATGGAGTTCCTCGGGGCGATCGGTAAATCCTGGAAAATGCAGCAAGTTGATGGAGACATATACTTGGTGTTTCAATGCATAATGGATGGACTCCTTAACAGAGTCAAGCTGATAGCTTGCGCGATAATATGCATTGTAGCTTTCAGGCCGTGCGCTAATCATGGATACACGCAAAGAATCAAGCCCTGCATCGACAATTTTTCTCATGCCTTCCGGATATCCGGCGTTGGAGTTCATATTGATTTGACCGCGCGTGGTAACGCTGCGTATTTTACGGATTCCATCAGAAATCCGATCCGCGGCAAGCGACGGTTCACCTTCACAGCCCTGTCCAAAGCTGATGATTCCATCCGGGGCGAGCGAGAGATGATAGATGCCGACCTCAGCGATTTCATCTGTTGTCGGTGCGAATGTAATTCGTTCTTGCGGAGACGGACAGCATTCTGAACTCTGTAGGGAGATGCAGCCGAGACAGTTGGCATTACAGACGGGTGATGTCGGCACACCGCATTCCCAGCGCCGGTAGAACAGGTTCTGTGCCGTGAGGCAATGATAGTTCAGCGAGCAGTTCCCCACCTGCTCTACGATGCGGTTATGGGGGAGCTCTTTCATCGTGCGGCGCACCAGCTTCTTGAGTCCAGTACCATTATAGTTGGATGGATCCCATTTGTCATTTTCGTCCGTATATACGGCAGCCACCCACAGCTGTCCACGATAGGACAATACGGCAGTATAGCCATATAATGGGAGTAGAGATGCATCATCTGTGCGATGGAAAGCAGGAAGATGGGTTCGCGTATAGCCCTGTGGAAGAATGGCGGCTACGGCAGTGCCATTGATCTCTTCCTCACATCCATCCATACGCAGGCCCACTGCCTTATGCGAAGGCATAAACATAAGATCCGCACTGTCAGGAAGTGGAATGAGTTCATCGGGATGAAGTGAAACATTTAATGTGCCAACCCGACCTAACCCCTGCAAATTCGCTGCCTCACAGATGTTGCCGTCATGGTCGGCATAGACTGCGGTAATCCTATCTTTCTTCTCGTGCAGAAGTGTCGCCGTTCTCGTTTGTTTCATGATTGCCCTCTTGATGCTTTTCCTTCTTTCGATGTGGATTATAGCGGTTCATTGCAAAATCTGTCCCATCCGTTACGATACACGTCACTGCGGGCAAAAGATATGCTATCGCCTCGCGAATCTTTGGCAGATCCTCCGGTGCAAATGGAGCAAGAACGTGGTTGATGACGGTCCATCCGACTGGCGGACGCCCGATACCAATACGGACACGAGCAAATGCCTCGCTGCCGACATGGGAAAGGATGGATTTGATCCCGTTATGGCCGCCTGAGCTCCCTTGCTTTCGAATGCGTACCGTCCCGACAGGAATATCCATATCATCGTGGACAACGATCAAATCTCCACTGTTCAGTTTGTAGTAGGAAAGCATGGGCCCGATCGCTTCCCCGCTGTTATTCATATAAGTCAATGGTTTGACAAGGAAAATTTTTTCTCCGCCGATACGTGCTTCTGCAACAGATGAAGAGAAATCCTCTTTCCATGCAGAGGCGTTTAGATGCTCTGCCAGCGCATCGATCAGCATGAAGCCGACATTGTGCTTGGTATTGGCATACTCTGCTCCGGGATTCCCAAGCCCCGCAATAAGTTTCATTCACTACTCCTTCGTCGGATCACCAACCATAAAGAGATAGGCAAGTACTAAGATACCAAGAGCAATACGATACCAGCCGAATGCGGTAAAGTCGTTGCGCTTTATGTATCGTAAGAGGAACTGAATCGAGAGAATCGACACGACGAATGCAGTGACCATGCCAACGGCGAGAATAAGCAGCTCTGCTCCCGTGTAGTGCCAGCCAAATTTGACAAGTTTCAGAAAGGATGCGCCAAACATGACAGGAATGGCGAGAAAGAAGGTGAATTCCGTTGCGACATAGCGGCTTGCTCCAAAGATAATGCCGCCAAGGATTGTTGCCCCGGAACGGCTCGTCCCCGGAACGAGCGAAAGCACCTGAAAGACGCCAATGATGAATGCTGTACGATAGTCCAGCGCAGCAAGGCTCTCGACACGCGGCGTCCGACGTTTATTCCAGCGCTCTACGACAATAAAAAGAATACCGTATAGTATCAGCATGGAAGCGACAACAGGCGCGTTCATGAAATGTTCTTCCATATATTTGTTGAACGCGAGCCCGATCACCGCAGCAGGAAGACAGGCAACGATGACCTTCCCCCATAGATCCAATGTCTCACGGCGCTCTGCTCTGGACTTACTTCAAGGAACGGATTCAGCTTCTTTGCATTCAGCACCACAACAGCAAGAATGGCACCGAGCTGGATGACAACCAAAAACATATCCATAAAGGCAGTTGATACATCCAGTCGAATGAATTCGTCAACGAGGATCATGTGCCCTGTACTGGACACAGGAAGCCACTCGGTGAGTCCCTCAACAATTCCCAGAATAACGACCTTTAGCATCTCCGCCAATGATATTTCCACAGTA